>Ga0208695_1000005_pt1 | contig 443809 bp, 393 predicted proteins | sample AD_UKC111_MetaG_FD_184449 | JGI IMG/M metagenome (GOLD analysis project Ga0208695, IMG submission 184449) | Active sludge microbial communities of municipal wastewater-treating anaerobic digesters from Hong Kong - AD_UKC111_MetaG (SPAdes)... | ecosystem: Engineered > Bioreactor > Anaerobic >...
GGGTCAGAGCCTAATTTTTTTAGAGTCAATATTATCAGTTATTACAGGAGCACAAGTTTGTCTTGAGGATTTTATTTATATTTGAAGCAGTAGGGGTCAGAGCCTTGATTGAAAAAGAGCAAAACACTCAACATAAACTCTCAAAAATCTATGCTCTGACCCCGCTTTCTTTTAATAAATATTTTTTTTAGTTTTTTTCTATAGCTATATTAAAATTAATAGATATTTTTACATATTGCATTGGGAGGATTTATTATGGCTTACGTGAGAGTGTATTTTATTTCTTTAGTTATTTTCATATTTTGTGACTTTATATGGCTCAGATTCATAGCAAAGAGTATGTATAGTAATTATTTAGGATATTTGATGGGTGATGTAGTTTGGTGGGCTGTTATAGTGTTTTATTTACTCTTTATAGTTGGACTTGAATATTTTTGCATAATGCCTGCAATCACTGCTGGCTCTGTTGTTCAAGCTCTATTTTCCGGAGCACTTTTTGGACTTGTAACTTATGCAACTTATGATTTAACAAATCAGGCAACAATCAAAGGCTGGCCTATGATTGTTACATTTATTGATTTACTATGGGGTAGTTTCCTTGGAGCTACAGTTTCTGCAGTGTCTACTAAAACTGCATTATTGTTGAAATTATAGTGGGTGATTGACCTTTGTTTGATAAGCAAAGGCATGCTCTGACCCCTAAGTCTAAGTTTTACTGCCCATAATTTCATGGGCAAGTTTCAAAATGCTTTGCTTTTATCTATAATCTTTTTAGTTCCAAGTTGACAAAAGAGTTTTCGTAGATTATTTTTCTCGAAAGGACTTAATACAAAATAAATTTAAAATAGGAGTAATTTGATGAAAAATTTTTTATTAGCAGTTTTAGTCGCATGTTCAGTTGTGATGATTGGTTTTTCTGATGGCGTTTACGCTGAGGGAAAGGGGAAGAAGGTTTCAGCAGACGTAGAGGAATTAAAGCATAAGGATAAAAAAGAGAAGAAGGAGAAGAAGGAGAAGAAAGAAGAGAAGGCTGCAAATAAGGCAGAGAAGAAAGAAGAGAAGAGAGAGAAGAAAGAAGAAAAGGCTGCAAATAAAGCAGAGAAAAAAGAAGAGAAGAAGGAGAAGAAAGAAGAGAAGGCTGCAAATAAGGCAGAGAAAAAAGAAGAGAAGAAGGAGAAGAAAGAAGAGAAGGCTGCGAATAAGGCAGAGAAAAAAGAAGAGAAGAAGGAGAAGAAAGAAGAGAAGGCTGCGAATAAGGCAGAGAAGAAAGAAGAGAAGAGAGAGAAGAAAGAAGAAAAGGCTGCGAATAAGGCAGAGAAGAAAGAATATAAAGAGGTTAAACATTCAAAAACTGCTGATGAAAAAGAGTTGGGCAGGGATGAAAAAGGCCGCATGATATATGAAGGGCCAAGGGGTGGTCAGTATTATTATACTGATCATGGAACAAAGGTATATCTTAAGGAAGAAGATAAAAAATAGATATTTGACAAAAGGTGAGGGGAGTTAAGGTATACTACCCCTCAGCCTTTACTTTGAAAATTTTAGCATATCCTTGGAAGTTGTTCTTCAACAAGGAGAGGGAGTAGCCTTTTCCCTCCAATAAAAGTTTCTATGTAAACTTTTCCAGGGTAGAGGGAGTCCACGTCGCCAATTATGCTTGCATGGGAAGCCTCTGGGAATTTTTTCATTTCGGAAATTATATCTGAGGCTTTGGACTGTGATGCTACTATGACAATCTTTCCTTCATTGGCCACATATAGAGGATCAAGGCCAAGGATGTCACAAATTCCTCTAACCTCATTTGATACAGGAATTTGGTCCTCGTCCAACCTGATTGAGAAATCCTTGTTTGAGGTTATTTCGTTTAATACAGAGGCAACCCCACCTCTGGTGGCATCACGGATGAATCTTATATCATCAGAAAATTTATTGCAAAGAGATTCAATCATTTTGTTAAGCGCTGCACAGTCAGACTTAAGGTTTGAGGAAAATGTAAGATTATTTCTAAGAGACATTATCGTTACACCATGATCTCCGATATTTCCGCTTACAATAATTTTATCACCCTGTAAAATATCTCCCCTTTGAACTTTGTTTTTAATAATTCCAATTCCTGAAGTATTAATATAGATCCTGTCACCTTTTCCACTGGGGACTACTTTTGTGTCACCTGTAACAATCTGCACATCTGCCAGATCTGCAGCTTCTTTCATTGATCTAAGGATTGACTCAAATTCTTCAATTTCAAATCCCTCTTCAAGGATCAGTGCGCAGGAGATATATTTTGGAATAGCACCCATAACAGCTAAATCATTTACAGTGCCATTTATAGCAAGTTTGCCGATGTCTCCTCCAGGGAAAAATATCGGTGTAACTGTGTATGAGTCAGTGGTGAATGCAATTTTTGTTGCAGGCAGATCAAGTATTGCTGAGTCATCAATTTGAATCGACTCTGGCCCAAGTATACTTTTGATTACTGAGGCGATCATTTCGTTCATTAACTTACCACCGCTTCCATGTCCAGCTATAATCTGTTTCATTTTTATTTTCTCCAATATTTGTAGTAAGCAGAGCATGGTCCTTCTGAAGAGACCATGCATGGGCCAATGGCATTCTCTGGAACGCATGCTTTACCAAAGAGAGGGCATTCCGGTGGAGTGATGACACCTCTGAGTAAATCCCCGCATCTGCATCCAGCATGCTCTTTTACCGGAGGTGGGGTCACTGGAAATTTTTTCTCTGCATCAAAGAAAGAAAATTCTTCTTTTATTGCCAGACCGCTATCTGGGATCATGCCAATTCCTCTCCATTCAGAGGGGGCTTTTTCAAAAACCGAAAATATTATTTCCTGAGCCTTTTTGTTTCCTTCCTCTTTTACGGCAATTTTATATCCGTTTTTGACAGAGTTTTCTCCTGACTCAAGCATGTCTAACAATTCAATAACCCCTGTTATAAGATCGTGAGCCTCAAAGCCAGATATTATTCCAGGTTTGTTGTATTTTGTAATGAAGTCCCATGCTGCACGACCTGTAATTGTGCTGACATGTCCTGGTAATATAAATCCATCTATTTTTACCTCACCGGAATTTATAAGTGCTTCTACAGCGGGAGGTGTGAGTTTGTTGCATGATAACAAAGAAAAATTTTTGATATTATTTTTTTTAGCCTCAAGAATTGTCAGAGCCTCCGATGGTGCAGTTGTTTCAAAACCAACGCTTAAAAAAATAACCTCTCTGGAGCTATTTTCTTTAGCAAGGGTCAGAGCATCCAAGGGAGAATAGACAATCTGGACATCCATACCTTTAGCTTTTTCTTTTGCAAGAGAGCTGTATGATGATGGCACTTTGAGCATGTCTCCAAAAGTTGCAATTGTTGCATTATATTCTCTTGCTATTGTAATTGCTCTATCCAGAAATGAGTTGGCTGTTACACAGACAGGGCATCCTGGCCCATCTATGAGGCGTAATCCCTCAGGGAATAATTCTTTTACCCCACTTTTGAAAAATTCCACAGTGTGGGTTCCGCATACCTCCATTATATTAAAGTTTTTTGAAAGTTTGCGCTTTTTTAAAATGGTAGCTAATTTTTTTGTAAGTTCTCTGTTCATCCATGTTCCTTTTTATATCTGTAATCAAAGCACAATATTCTTGTTGTATTTAATTTCTGGATTATTCTCAGGCAGTAAAATGTGTCAATAATAATGATTTATTTTAAGATTAAAACTTGAAATTTTTTAAACTTCTACCAATCTTGCCACAGAGCTATAACATTTCTCTTGAAAGCATTCTGTTAAGAATGCAGATAACCGGGGGTCCATAAATTTATGCATTCCAGAAAGGCGGAGGCTGTAGTTAATTTCTTTGCTGTTTTAATTTTCCCTTTTTGCATAATATCTCTTGAGGCAGTTCTCTTTCATCTTTTGATGATAGTATCAAACTATCTTTATGCAACTACAATAATATCAATTGCAATGTTTGGAATTGCCTTTGGTGCTTTGGTGAGCTTTTATCTTTTGCGCTTTAATCGAAGTTTTGTTATTTTTCTGTCATCTTTTTTGTTTTTCATTTCTATAGGGTTTTCCTATTATGCGATTGTTCGCCTTGATAATTTTCAGTTTCCATGGCCTCTGATTGCACCATTTTTTTTCGGTTCTGTAATTGTTTCTTCCGTTTTTGCAAGGGCAAACTCTCATAAAATATATTTTATTGATCTCACAGCCTCTGCACTTGGAGTTGTCTATCCAATTATAGTTGTGGCTATGGTTAAGTCAGAAAATACGCTTTTGATACTATCAATATTGCCTCTATTTTTTTTGATTATTCTTATGCTTTTTGCAAGGAATATTTTTGCTAAAATATTTGGAGTCCTTATACCCCTTGCTGCTATTGCAATTATAATATGTTTTATTCGCCTTAACACAAGCATCCCCTTTTTAATTTCTGCCAAGGATTACAACGAAAAAGTTTTACCTTTTATAAAAAGTAATGTAGATAAAAATTTTCTTGATGAGCTTTATAAACGAGATGATTCATCAGGGAATATGTTGCTAAACTCTGAGGACCCTTATAAGCAACAAATAGCACGCAATATTCTCAATAAAACTAAATATTATCCTTTTGTGATGGATCTCAGTGTGAATTGCAAGCCTTTGATAGCCTCTGAAAAGAATATGAAGATCTATACAAATAAGCTTAAAGACTATACATTTCTTTTTTCAGAGGATAATCTTATTGGTCGAGTGGAATACATCACAAAGACAGAGAGGGATTTTCTTTACATAAACAACGGAGCCTTTTATGATAGAGTTATATATGGAGATCGAGGTGTAACATGGGATATAAGGTTTCCCAATTATCTTGCAGATACTAACATCTTTATTATGGGGGCTTCTGCTGATGGCATAGTCAATTCCCTAAAAAAACTCCCGGGAACAAAGAGAATAACAGGAGTTGAATTTAATCCAATAATTCACAAAACCATGATGTCGGGATATTATTTTGAAAAGTCAGAAAGGGCTTACGAGAATACTACAATCTATATGACAGAGGGTCGTGCATATCTAAAAGCCACTGATGAAAAGTATGATATGATTACTCATATGAACAATCATGCAGAGCATGGAGCTGTCTGCACTCTGGCCCCGGAATATCTTCATACAGTTGAGGGGATTAAAGAAATGCTTCTTAAGCTTACAGATCGTGGGCTTCTTGTTTATGAGGAGGTTCTCTGGAGTGTGCGCTCTGAGTGGGCATTCTATAAATTTGTAAATACAATAGTTCAGGCTCTAAGGGAACTTGGAGTTGCAGATCCTCTGGAAAATATTGCTGTCTATGAATGGGATTATTGGAATTGGGAAAAGCCAGGTGTTAGATCCGTTGTGATAAAGAGAGTGCCTTTTTCGAGTAAAGAAAAACAGCAGCTTATGGATAATTTAAAATACTATATGGAAAAAATTCCTTCACCTCTGACATCTGAAAGACAGATACTTGCCTTTCCTGGGAAAAAAATTAATTCCTTTGTTGGAGATATAATAAGAGGTGAGGTTGATTATAATTCCCTTGTGCAGTTGCCTGATTTTTATTGGGTGGATGATTTTGAAAAACATATTTTGTCTTATATAAAGAATGAGGATGATAAAAATTTTGTAAAATCACTTTATGAAATATACCCTAAGAAAGAGACAACCGCTGGCTTTGATTTTGTAAGCACCATATACAATTATAAAAATTTTAAATATGTTTTGAAAAAAAATCTTTCAGCTACAGATATAGATAGATACAAAGCTATTTTAGATAAAACTGATTATTCTTATAAGATGGATATATCTCCTGTGAGAGATGATATGCCTTTCCCATATAATGTTTATAAAGAGAAAAAAGAGGTTCTGAGAATACTCAGGGTTGTGGCATTGTTATCACTTATTATTTTTATTCCTGTACTGATTTTAATAGTAATTAAATACTCATCTCATAAGCTTACACTTTTAAATCATTCTTTATTTTTTATAGCAGTGGGTGCAGGGTACATGCTTGTTGAGATTGTTCTTATGCAGTTTATGCAGCAGTTTATTGGCATACCAACATATTCTGTTATTATTACTCTTGGTGCTTTGCTTTTTTTTAGCGGTATTGGCAGTTTAGTCAGTAGTAACTGGAAAAAGGGCTATGTTATTGCATTTGTATTTTTGATTCCCCTTGTAATTTTTATTTATTATAATTATCTTCACCATATTTTTGATTATTTTGCCGCATCGTCATTTAATATTAGAATGGCTGCGGGTGTGGCAATAATGTTTCCTCTGTCTTTTATGATGGGGGTTCCTTTTCCAAAAGCAATGGAAAAGATAAAGAGTGATATCAGTGATGAATATGCTACGTTGATGTATTCAATAAGCGGTGCATCAGGAACAATTGCAACTACAGTTGCTTTGCTGATAAATGTAACCTATGGCCTTTCAATTACATTTGTTACTGGGATGGCAGCCTATGTAATTGGGGCTATTTTTTTATTTATTATACTTTTTGGCAAAAATTAATATAACAAGAGGTCAAGATGACGCAAACAACTCATAAATCAGATATTGAGATAGCTCAAGAGGCAAAGTTGCTTCACATTAGCGAAATTGCACAGAAGGCAGGGATAGATGAGGATTTTATCGACTACTATGGAAAGTTTAAGGCAAAGATAGATCTATCTGTCCTTAAAGATAAATCGCAAAGAGCAAAGCTTATACTTGTGACAGCAATTACACCAACACCAGCAGGTGAGGGTAAATCTACAACAACAATCGGACTTGGGCAGGCATTGAATAAACTCGGTAAGCTGTCTATAGTTGCACTGCGAGAGCCCTCTCTTGGACCATGTTTTGGAGTAAAGGGTGGGGCTACAGGTGGTGGTTACGCTCAGGTTGTACCAATGGAGGATATCAATCTTCATTTTACAGGAGACATACACGCAGTTGGCGCTGCGCATAATCTTCTTGCGGCAATGATCGACAATCATATAAAACATGGCAATGAACTGGGAATTGATCCAACTAAGGTTTATTGGAATAGATCTCTGGATATAAACGATCGGGCTTTGCGAAAAATTATTGTAGGCCTTGGTGGCCATATAAATGGAATGCCACGGGAAAGCTCTTTTATGATTACAGTAGCCTCAGAGGTTATGGCCATTTTATGTCTCTCAGAGAATATATCTGACCTTAAGGCTCGCCTTGGTAAAATTATAGTTGGAAGGACATATACTGGTGAAATAGTTACAGCCAAGGATCTCAATGCCCATGGCGCAATGGCTGCGCTTCTTAAAGAAGCGCTAAAGCCAAATTTAGTTCAGACCCTTGAAAATACCCCAGCAATAATTCATGGAGGCCCCTTTGCTAATATTGCCCATGGATGCAATTCAATACTTGCCACAAAAATAGCTTTAAGCCACTGCGATTATGTTGTTACAGAGGCTGGCTTTGGTGCTGACCTTGGTGCAGAGAAATTTTTCAACATAAAATGCAGGATTGCAGGTTTTACCCCTGATTGTGTAGTAATTGTTGCCACTGCAAGGGCGCTTAAGATGCATGGAGGTGTGCATAAGTCTGAGCTTAAATATGAGAATCTGGAAGCTCTTGCTAAGGGATTGGAAAACCTGGAAAAGCATATTGAAAACATTGAAAGATTTAAGCTGCCAGTTGTGGTCGCCATCAATAGGTTTCATAATGATACAGAGGCTGAGCTTTCTATGATTAAAAATTTTTGTGATAAAAAAGCTATTGCCTTTTCCCTATCCGAGGTCTGGGAAAAAGGAGGCGAGGGTGGTCTTGATCTTGCTCAAAAGGTTATGGATCTTGCCAATGAGCATAAGAGATCTGATTTTAGATTTTTATATGACTTAGATGAGCCTCTCTCAACAAAGATTGAAAAGATTGCTACTGAAATTTATGGAGCGGATTCTGTTGTTTATTCAAAGGATGCTCTTAAAAAGATCGATACAATCAATTCCGAGGGTTTTGGCAACTTACCTATTTGTATGGCAAAGACTCAGAATTCTATATCTGATGACCCAACTTTGCTTGGCAGGCCCAAAGGCTTTAGATTGCATGTAAGAGATTTAGCTGTTTCTGCAGGAGCAGGCTTTATTGTTGTCTATACTGGTGATATTATGACAATGCCTGGGCTTCCAAAAAAACCTGCGGCTGTGGATATAGACATAGATGATGATGGCAAAATAAGCGGTTTGTTTTAAATTACATAGCATCAACAAGTAGCATATAGCCTCTTTAGTATAGAGGCTATTGTTATTTAAAAGACTTATTTTTTTTAAATAAATACTCTATTACCCCACCACCAGACAGACTGCTGGGATAATATTTTTTTGATTTTACACTAAAAATTATATTTAGGAATAATTACTGAAAAAATTATAAAATTTTTTAAAAAAATACAGATTGTTTTTAAATAAAAATTTTAATATTATAAATTTACTATACATTTATCTTTATAAAATATAAGATTTGCAATTCTAATTTTTAATTACAACTAAACTTTTGCAATAGGCTAATTTAATTCTATGAATTTGATTTTTTAAAAGTAAACAATGTTCTCAAAAAACTAATATAATTATTATTTAAACTAAATTTATTCTTTTTTAGGAATATTGATTTATTAAGAGACTCTTATTTTTAAATAGAAACAACTTTCCTTGACAAAAGTCCGTCCCGACTTTATGTAATTTAGCAGGTAAAGTAAAGAATGCTACAGAGCTTTCTTTGCTTTGAAATATATAAACAAAAATTTTAAACATTTATGAATGTGGAGGCTAAAACATGAAGGTTTTCAGATCCCTTTTTCCAGCCCTGCTTGCAGTTTCTTTAATGGCTGGTAATGTCTTTGCAAGTCACTATGACTATCTCACAGACTTAAGCGCTGAGTGGATAGCAAATCCAAACAGACTTGCAACAACAAGTGGCGCAGATGCAGCTGTATACAACCCCGCTGGTACTGCCTTTATGAACAATGGTTTATATTTCAATGTTTCAAATCAAACAATTCTTAATTTCTACAGTGCTGAAGTAGCTTCTGATTATCCCGGTGATTTTAAAGAGTCTAAATCTCACAAACCAAGCCCTGTAGTGCCCAATGTGTTCTTTGTTTACAAGCAAGATGATTGGGCAGCTTTTGCCATGGTTAATCTCATTACAGGAACTGGTTCTTTTAATTACACCAATGGGTTGCCATCGGTAAATGAGAAGATAAGAATAGCTGCAACAAGTGGGCTTTATGGATCTTTGAGTGCTCAGTTAGTGGATCAAGTCATAGCACCCACAGATTTTGCTGGTGGCTCCCAGCCAGATTTTTCAGACACAACTGCCTCAACAAAGATTAAGAATTCAAGACTTATGGGGACTCTCAATTGTGAGGTTAGGGGAGCTGGAATTGCACCTGCAATTGGTGGTGCATATAAATTTAACAATATGATTGCTGCATCTCTGTCATTAAGATATTTAACCTCAATAAAATCCTCCAAAGCTACTTTTGTAAGAGGCGGTAGAAATGGTCTTGAGCTTAATATTCTTGAAGCTGAAATGAAGGCTAGTGGAATTACTCCAGTTGTTGGTCTTAATATTAGACCTGCTGATGCTCTTAATGTAGGTTTTTCTTTTGAAGCTCCAACAAAGCTGGAATATGAAATTGATATTAAGAAGGATCTATCTGTAAATCATATTGTATCCGCTGCTGGCGGAAAACCAGATGGAGGAAAGTATAGATTTGATCTTCCAGGAAAGGTAAATTTTGGTGTGGAGTATGCTGTAACAAATGATTTCAAGGTCATGGCTTCAGGTATATATTACCTCTCTAAATGGATGAAGATGGAAAAATTTGACAGCACAGGAAAAAAGGTTGATATTGATAAAAAATCACACTCATACGAAATCGGTGCAGGCTTTGAATGGAAGTTTATTCAAAATGTTGCATGGACAGGTGGTATTGTGTGGGATTACATCAATCAGCCAGAAGAAAATATCTCCGATGAGCTTTTCAAAAATAACTGTTTGAATGTTGGTACAGGTTTTTCAATTGATGCCAATGACAGAACAAAGTTTACCATAGGATTTATGAGAAACTTCTATCCTGATCTTAAAAGAAGTAATGGAGCAGAAGCTGCAAATGGATCCTTTGCCGTTGTAAGTGGTAAGTCTGTTCCTCTTACAAGTAAGTATGACGAGACATACCACAAAGAGTCTTGGGTGGTTGCTGTTGGCATGCAGTATAACTTTTTGTAAAAAGCAATATTTACTTTCAAAAAAAAGGCTGGCCTTCAATTGGTCAGCCTTTTTTTATTGACCAAGAAAATTATCATGCTTCTTATATTCTATGGAACAGAGATTTTATATATATATCATTAAATGCTCAGGCAATAGGCTCTATACAGGAATTACTGCTTTTCCTGCCAAGCGCTTTGATCAGCACAAACAAGGTAAAGGTGCAAAGTGGACAAGAGGCTTTAGACCGATAAGCCTTGAAGCTCTTTGGGAGGTTGAGAGCAGATCTCATGCCTTGAAGGTTGAATGCCTTATTAAAAAGCTCACCAGGGGAAAAAAAATACAGCTAATTGCAAATCCCTTTACATTACAGGAGATTGTATCCACCAGATATGAAGATATTTTTATTTCCGTTTCTCAATTTAAAAATATTGACAGCTTTCTCTAATTATTCCTAAGTATAATTTTTCGTGTAAAATCAAGAAAATATTATCCGAGCCCGCAGAAGGCGGGGATAATAGAATAATTTTGTTTTAAAAAAAAGTTAAGGAATAAAACTGGACAACTTTTCCTTTTTTTAAGTTAAAGACTATAACAAATAGTAAATTTTTAGGAGATTTTTGTGGCAGAAATAATAGATGGAAAGAAAATAAGCTCAGAGATTAGAGAAGAACTCAAGTCAAAAGTAGCGGAGATGCAAAGCAAGTATGGCGAGGTGCCGGGCCTTGCTGTTGTTTTAGTAGGAGATGATCCTGCCTCTGCAGTATATGTCAGGATGAAGGGCAAGGGCTGTGAAGAAGTTGGTATTCGCTCTTTTCAATATATTCTCCCTGAGGCAACCTCTCAGGATGAGTTAATTAATCTCATAAAGGAGTTGAATGGAGATAGCAAGGTCAATGGCATTTTGGTGCAGCTTCCCTTGCCAAAACACATAAGCGAAAAGGCTGTTATAAATGCAATTGATCCTATAAAGGATGTTGATGGCTTTCATCCAATAAATGTTGGCAAAGTTGTTGCAGATGAGGATGACTGCTTTTATCCATGCACCCCTTTAGGATGTCAAATTCTCATCAATCGCTATGTTAAGGACCTAAAGGGTAAACACCTTGTTGTTGTTGGCAGAAGCAGCATCGTTGGTAAGCCTGTTGCAAATATGATGATGCAAAAAAATGATAGGGCAAATTGTGTTGTTACAGTGTGCCACACAGCAGCACCTGATATAAGCCTTTATACCCGCCAGGCTGATATTTTGGTTGTTGCTGCAGGCAGAGCAAATACTGTGACTGGAAGTATGGTAAAAGATGGTGTGGTGGTTATTGATGTTGGTGTAAACCGCATTCCTGACCCGGCTAATCCTTCTAATACTATTATTGTTGGTGATGTTGATTTTAAATCAGTTGAGCCTAAGGCTTCTGCTATTACCCCTGTGCCGGGCGGGGTAGGGCCTATGACCATTGCCATGCTGCTGAGCAATACTGTCCGTGCCTTTGAACTTCAAAGGAAAAAGTAATTTTTAACTTAAAACAACAGTGCAGATAGTAGTTTCTTTTTTACTTTCTTATATAATAAAAAAGCTGACCCTGTGGTCAGCTTTTTTAATTTAAGCTAAATTTGATATCAATGATGAGCCTCATGCTCTTCGTGCTCAAGATGAGGGAAGAGTGGGAACCATTTTGCAAAGATCATGTATATGAGTATCATACATGCAAAACAGCCAAAGGTTATTGCCCATTCCTGAATTGTTGGCATATATGCTGTGAATCCCTTCCATGGGAAGTTTGGCACTGAGAATCCATGGAGAAGAACACTTAGCTTACTTGTAACTATTGCAAGTATCCCCGAGGTTGCACCAATTACCATGAACTTTTCTTGTTCTCTGTATTTCTTTTGGACAAGGAAGAATATTGCAGAAATAATAAGTATAAACTCAAGAACTAACATCCATATTCCATAGTATCCACCCCACATATCAAAATAGTCCCTGAAATTCATTGGAGCATATTTTACTATTGCGGTATAAACGTCATATACTCTGAATATGAAATATCCAACAAAAACTATTCCAGAGACCTTTGTGAGGATCTGGTATGTTTCCATTGGGACAACTTCTTTTTTCATAACCTTCCCTGCAATATAAGGCATCATTGTCATAAAGGATGTTCCACCAGCGATAGCTGCTACAACTGCCATAAAGAAGAAGTGTGGTGAATACCAGACAGCTCTTCCATAGAGAACTCCCCACATACCACCACCGAGAGAACCCTGGTGGAAGAAAGAAAGGAATGTTCCTGCTGCAGCCATTGTCCACATCAAAACGTGCATATAGTGAGCTATTGTTGCAATTACTTTGTTTTTGATTAAAACTTTGTGTTCAAGTATTGTTGGTATGAGCTCAACACAAAGAATACAAAAGTAAATTGACAAACAGAAGAATACCTCTGTGAGCATTGATGCAGGATATACTCCTTTACCCCAGTTTGGATAGGCAAAACCAAACCAACATCTTAGAGGTTGTCCCAGGTCAAAAAGAAGGAACACAAAGGTAAAGAGGTAGCACATAAAACCAAGAAGAACTGTTGAGTTAATTATTGGTCTTAGCTTATCAACCCTAAATATGTAGAGTAGATAACCTGTAGTAAATGCACCTCCACCGAGAGCAACAAGTCCAAGGTCGCCAATAATCCATGCACCCCATGTGAAGTTGTTGTTCATGTCAGTGTATCCCAAGCCCCAGAAGAGAATCTGGATAGCGAAAATAGCAAAGAGGACTACCAGTGTGATAAGAACATATAAGGTGATCCTCATGTTTTTCGAAGATTCCTGAAAAATATTTTTAATAAACTGTACCATTTATCTACTCTCCTCTTCCTTATAAATTAGGAGTTCTTTTTAAACCGCATCATATCGCGGAGCCACTTCTGGCTTGTAAGATAATAAACCTTTGGATTTGGATATTGCTTTTTTTCCATAAGAGCTTTTTTCTTATCCTCTGGCTGATCATCTATAGCATTTACAAGTCTTACTGCTCTGTCACTTTTTGCAAGCTTGGAGATTTCTGAGTTTGGATCGTTTAGATCACCAAAGACTATTGCTCCAGTAGGACATGCTGCTGCACATGCTGGAGTGTATGTTACTGCATTTATATCAAGGATTCCCTTGGCAACAGCTTTGTCTCTTTCTCGCTTCCATATATGGCTGCAGAAAGTGCATTTTACAATTGTTCCACGGGAGGCAACAGATACCTCAGGATTAAGACCTTCTTTAAATGTTCCTTCATATTCAGGTTTCCACCAGTTAAATACCCTTGCTTCATAAGGACAGGCAGTCTGGCAATAACGGCAACCTATACACCTTGACCATATCTGGCTTACAACTCCATCATCGCCCACGTCTGTGGCAACTGCAGGGCATACAGATACACAGGGAGGATCAGCCTTGTGACCATGTGTATCATTGCCTTCGCACTGCTGACACATTTTTGGTAGATAAGCTGTTTTTACATCGGGGAACTTTGCGTCCCTATCATTTGTTACTTTCATAAGCTCAAGGAAGGCAACTCTTTTTGGAACATCAGAGTCGTCTTCAAATATTGGCATATTATTTTCCTGGTTGCAGGCAAGAGAACATGCTCCGCATCCGGTGCATTTATCAAGATCTATTGCCATACCCCATTTTCTTTTCATCTTTGAATCTTTTACTATCATAATTCACCTCTTAGCTGATTTTGACACGAGTTGACCACCAGTCTGCTATCCCTGTAAGCGGATCAATATCTGCGGTCATAATCTTTTTAGGGTTAACCCCTTTATCATTACCATATTTTGTATATGATTCATGACCGAATCCGAGAGGTATGGCCACAGTTTCTGGTGCAACTGTATCAGTTAAATGAACATAGGCTTTGATCTTGCCTCTTGCTGAGGTAATTTTAATTGAACTACCTTCAGAGAACCCATACTTTTTGGCTGTGTCTTTGTTCATCTGAACATAGAATTTACCCAGTTTTAGTATTGTAGGATCTATGCTCTTAAGGACATAAGGGAAGGCAAGACCTTCACCATTGCATACAAGAGGAACTTCCATTGGAACTAAAGTCACAGGATATTCCTTGTCTGTAAGTTTTTTCTCATAGAGATCAATGTCATTTTTGATTTTATCAACATTGAAAGAGAAAGAACCTGCAGCGACTTCTTTATTTGATATGTTATAAACGTCTGAAACTTGTTTTGGCATAGCTGCCTTTGCTTTCTCTACCATTGAAGCAAGGGATATTATTATTTCCTTTGCATCCTTGGCTTCATTTTGCTTAATTACTGCAGCTTTATTTTGTGGAGTTTCCACTTCAAGGAATGACAGAGTTGGCAGTATGTAATCAGCATATGCAGCAGAGTCATTGATGAGAGGAGTGATAGCCACCACCAGCGCTTTTCCCATTTTTTTCTTCAATTCTTCGCCATAGACGCTATTGTGCACAGGGTTTGAATTGTTAAGAATTAGTATGGAGAAATTGCCCTCTTTTGCAAATTTATCAATTCCTGAGAATTCTGCTACATAGGATATTTCACTATCTTTAACCAGGGAAGCAGCCCTTGATTTCACCAGTGTGTTAAGGCAATAGACTGCAATAATCTCTGCAGATGAACCGCTCATTCCATAAGCGCCTTTGCCAGCTACTGCAACTGGATTTTTTGACTGAGCAAAGTCATTGGCAATCTTTTTGATTTTATCTTCTGCTATGCCAGTGAGAGCAGCCACTTTTGAGAGAGGGAATTTGTTGATTATTATCTGAGACCATTTAGCAAAGTCTGCACCAGTGGAGGTCATTCTCTTTTCTGTAATGAGATAGTTTGCTATACCAAAGGCAAGAGCAGCCTCGCTTCCTGGTTTTATTCCTACAAATTCATTGGCAACAGAAGCAGTTCTTGTGCATACAGAGTCAACCTGGACTAATTTAACTCCTTTCTTTTTCCAGTCTACAAAAACCTTCTGCATTTCAACAGGATTTCCCCATCCTTCAATTAATTTTGCACCAAAGCTTAAAACATAATCTGTAGCTGCAAAATCATATTTTATATATCCACCAAGAGCCTGTGATGTTAATGATTTCCATGTTGGCTCGTAGTATACGTTGTTACTACCAACAGCTCTTACAAATTTTTCCATTAAGAGGCCATTGATTGATTCATTTTTATTCACAGCAGCAATGGAATTGGCTTTTCCCTCAGATATAGCCTTGTTTATTTGAGCAGAAATATCTTTTAAAGCCTCATCCCATGAAACCGCTTTAAATTTACCAGAACCCTTTTCCCCACTTCTTTTTAATGGGGTTGCAACTCTCTCTGGATGGTAGAGTAATTGTAAAGCATTGAGGCATGAAGGGCATACACCTTCTTTTGATTCAATCTTAACTGCACGCTCTCCAATTTTTCTCACAGAAACCTTGCAGCCATTGACACAGGATTCACTTATTGCCTGAACATATTTTTCTACACCACCAGCGGGCACGTATTGATCCTGTGACCATTCAACAAGCCACTGAAATCCAAGAAAGGGAGCCCCGGAGAATGTATAGCCGGCAACACCGCCAACAACAGCGCCGGCGCCGATCTTCAAAAAATCCTTCCTATCTATTTTCTTCATAAGATTATATTACTCCTATACTATTCTTAGTCGTGGCACACTGCGCACTTATTGCTTATATGAAGTGCTGTATGACAATCCATACATTGCCCCATTAGCATCTTTCCTTTTATCATGTCACCATTGATGGAGTTGGCTTTGTCACCGTGACATGAACCGCAGCGGGCTTTCTTCCTGCCATCTTCAAATTGAGCAGTCATAACGACCTTGTGGCTAAAATACACAAGATCCGGCTGTTTTGCCCAGGATGTCCATGGTTTGTCTGTATCCTTATAGGAGTCAAACATGGGTTTTCTTCTGGGAACATTTGGATCGTTTGAATTCAGAACACCATCTCTGGCATGGCAGGATGTACACTGCCCAACTGTTGGTATTCCGAGGAAACGACCATTTTCCTCATAACCATGACAAACCTCACAGTTGCCGTTAATTGCAGCAAGTTGCATGTGTGATTTGTGATTGAAAGGCAGCTTCTTTGCAGCATCAGCTTGCATAAAGTCTGCACAACCCTTAGATGATATTCCGAGGAAGATCCAGGTAAATAGTATAAAAGGGGTAAAAAAAAGCAGCAATGAACGTCTCACAAAAATTCTCCTTTTGCTTTTTATTTTTGTAAAGAGTTTAGTTCTTTAAAACGACTAAAACGAACCGGCGACAGAGTAAAACTCTGTCAATTTTATAATAATCCACTTAGTGGTTTAAAATAATTAAATGAAATGTCAACTAAAATTATAAAAATTTTAAACCAGCGGGACGGTTATTTAATAAAATTTTAATATTCTAAAATTTGATACTTTTTTCTTTGAAATTATAAACGCATAGATAAGCTCTTTTGATTTTATATCAGTAATTATTTCTAAATATAATTTTTAGTGTAAAATCAAGAAAATATTATCCCCGAAGAGGAAGGCTTTGGGAGTAATAGAGTATTTTTTATTTTAAAATAAGTTAAGGAATAAATACTGATTTTATATTGACAAAAGTGCTGTCTCTTTCAAAAAGGCGCTATGAAAAGATTTTTTGAAAAATTTTTTACAAGGGAATTGTTTTTAAAGGTGGGCAAGTATATTTTGATTTTTCATATTTGCTATATTAGCTTTATTGCTGTGTTTTCCCTTGTGTATAGATTTGTGAATCCACCTGTTTCATCTTTGCAGATATACAGGTTAATTTTTAACTCATACAGCACAAAAAAGCATTATAATATATCTATTGGAACTGTGCCAAAGAGATACCAGAGGCTTTTGATCTCTGCAGAGGATCCGAATTTTTATAGACACCATGGAATTGATCTGGAAGCAATGGAAACAGCTATTAAAACAAATCTGCGCTATGGGAAAAAGCTTTCTGGGGCCAGCACTATCACTCAGCAGCTTGCAAGGACTCTCTTTCTATTTCCTGATAAGCTCTATATTAGAAAATACCTTGAAATCATTGCAGCCTTGACCATGGATGCAATTATACCAAAAAAGCGAATTCTTGAATTATATCTAAATAATGCAGAATGGGGTAGAGGGGTTTATGGTATTCAAAGTGCCTCTTACTACTACTATAGGACCTCCCTTACGAACATTTCCGATGATCAGGTAATAAGGCTTTTGAGTTTGCTGCCATCCCCTTGCAAATACTCGCCTCAAACTTTTGAAAAGAGAAAGAGATTGCTCAATAGATATAAAGAGCTTGGTGAAACTCTGGAAGTCTTAAATTCCAGAAGTTAAGGGTTTGCCATGAGAGATGTCCATGTCTTAAATACCATTCCAGTTGTCTTTCCAGAGAGAGAGATTCTTTTCAGGCTTAAATTTAATATACACAAGACTGAGCTTGATGAGAGACAGAGGGAAAAATTCAAATCTATTATGATGAAGGCCTTTGCTCTATGTAAACCCACTGGTGCGTGGCTTGAGTTGCCTTTGCTTTTAAATGACGGCAGCAGAGTTGTCTTTGAAGGTGGCTATGAAATAAAGAGCCATTCAATTGCTGAGCTTTTAAGAAATTGTGATAGCGCATTTTTTATGGGGGTAACTGTTGGTGGTGCAGTCTCTGCTCTTGCAAATGAGTATATAAATGCAGGTGATGGAGCCTTGGCTCTAATTGCTGATGCTGTGGGGAGTGAAACTGCAGAGGCTGCTATTGATTGGCTTAATTCATACCTTGCGGGATATGCTCGGCGAAAGGGCAAGGTTTTAACATCTCAGAGGTTTTCTGCGGGATATGGAGATTTTCTGCTTGAAAATCAAAGGCTTTTTTATGAAATTCTTGATTTACAAAATTTTGGGGTCTCTCTCACTGATACCTTTATTTTTGTGCCAGAGAAGACTGTAACAGCAATTGTGGGAGCAGCAAATACCAGCTCCATGGAGGGAAAATGACTAAAAATGATTTTTTAAAGCTTATATCATCAAAAATTGTTATTCTTGATGGTGCTACTGGAACTGAGCTTGTAAAGAGAGGGATGCCAGCTGGTGTTTGTCCTGAGTTATGGTGCATGGAGAACCCCGCTGCAATACAGGATGTGCAGAGATCTTATATAAATTCGGGAAGTGATATTATATATGCTCCAACCTTTGGTGCTAATAGATGTAAGCTTGAAGAGTTTGGTCTTGGTCATAGGGTCTATGAAATAAACAAAACCTTAGCTTTGCTTTCAAAGGAATGTGCAAAAGATTCCTTTGTCTTTGGGGACCTTGCTCCTACAGGAAGATTTATTGAGCCCTTTGGAGAGCTTCCCTTTGAAGAGGCTGTCTCAGTGTATAAAGAACAGGTTTCTGCTTTGATAGATGGAGGAGTTGATGGCTTTGTCATTGAAACCATGATGGATATTCAAGAGGCAAGAGCAGCTTTAATAGCAGCTAAGGAATCCTGCGATCTCCCTGTTATGGTCACTATGACCTTTGAAAAAGATGGTAGAACTCTCAATGGCACAGATCCAGTCTCTGCTTTGATTACTCTTCAGTTCCTTGGTGCTGATGCAGTGGGATGCAATTGCTCAACAGGACCTGCTGATATGCTTGCTGTAATAAGAGAGATGAATAATGTTGCAAGAGTCCCTTTACTTGCAAAGCCCAATGCAGGGATGCCAAAGCTTAAAGATGGCGTGACAGTCTTTGATATGGGGGCTGTTGAATTTGCCTCTTATGCTGATGACTTTATTAAGGCAGGGGCAAATATCCTTGGTGGATGTTGCGGGACTACTCCAGATCACATATTTGAACTGGCAAAAAACCTTAAGGGCAAGATTGGCCATGGTAAGAGGGAGATGGGGCTTTCTGCTCTTTCCTCTGCAAGAAAAAGCGTTTTTATTGGAGGTGGTAGGCCTCTCTCTGTTGTTGGAGAGAGGATAAACCCCACAGGTAAAAAGGCATTGCAGGGAGAGCTTCGTGAAGGCAAGCTTTCCATTGTTCAGGAATTTGCCCTTGAGCAGGAAAACCACGGAGCAGCTATCCTTGATGTCAACATGGGACTTTCTGGAATTGATGAAAAGGAGATGATGCTTAAGTCTGTTAAGGTTTTAGCAAAGATGTCTTCGTTACCTCTTTGTATTGACTCCACAAATCCTGAAGTGGTTGAGGCAGCTTTAAGGATCTATCCCGGTAGAGCTCTGGTAAATTCTATTTCTGGAGAAAGGGATAGGATTGAAAGAATGCTCCCTGTTGCTGCAAAGTATGGTGCAATGTTTATACTCCTCCCCCTTGATGACAGGGGAATACCAGAGACAGTTGATGAAAGAAAGCGCATTGTCAATTATGTAATATCAGAGAGCTCAAAATATGGATACACAACAGAGGATATTGTTGTAGATGGTCTTGTAATGACAGTGAGCTCTGATATTAAGGCTCCTGCTCGCACCCTTGATCTCATTGAATGGTGCTCAAGAGAGCGAGGTGTTAATACAATTTGTGGGCTCTCCAATGTTTCTTTTGGATTGCCTGCCCGTGAATGGATTAATAGCTCATTTCTTGCAATGGCTATATCCAGAGGGCTTACCATGGCTATAGCAAATCCAGCCTCTCAACAGCTGATGAATACTCTCTATTCCTGTGATGCCCTTGCAGGGAGAGATAAAAATCTTACCTCCTATGTAAACAGATTTTCTGGTGTTACCTCTGAATCCACTTCAAAGGCAGAAGAGCTTACGCCAGAGAGGGCTGTATTTGATGCAGTTTTAAGAGGGAGAGATGATTTAATTGAAAAGACTATTCAGTCTGCCCTTGATGCAGGAATTTCTCCTCAGAATATAGTTGATAATTCTCTTATACCTGCCATCACTCTTGTGGGGGATAAGTATGATCGCAAGGAGTATTTTTTGCCACAGCTTATTATGAGTGCAGACACTATGAGAAAGGGATTTGCATACCTCGAGCCTTTGCTTATAAGAGAAGGTGAGGTGGAAACTGAAGGCAAGATTGTAATTGCCACTGTTAAGGGTGATATTCATGATATTGGCAAAAATATAGTTGCATTGATGTTGCGTAATTATGGCTTTGATGTTGTTGATTTAGGAAAGGATGTCCCTGCGGAGGTAATACTTCATAAGGCTTGCGAGGTAAAGGCAGATATAATTGCTCTTTCTGCTTTGATGACTACTACAATGACAGAAATGAGAACTGTCATTGATCTTTGCAGAGAGAGAAAATTGCAGTTTAAATTTATGATAGGTGGAGCTGTGGTTGATCAAAATTATGCTGATGAGATTGGAGCCGATGGTTACTCAAAAGATGCTATGGATGCTGTAAAACTTGCAAAGGCTCTTATGAATAGTTAGATGTAGGCAATGGGCTATCCTCTTTTGGATAGCCCATTGATTATTTAAAATGTAAGTTTGATTTTACCAACCTCAACCAGAGGATGATCATCAAGGGTTTTTCTTAGTTTAATTATCTCTCCAAATTCACCGGAGGCAATTCCCTCTGCTGTAAATGTATAGTCATGTGTTGGTGCATATAACTCTGTTCCTTTGGCCTCACTGTCAATTATTTCAGAAGGATTATATTTTTCCAGAGTGACACCTTGAGGAAGCTTTGATAGTATAGCTTTGATCTCTTCTCCATACTTCTTTGCATAGGCTCTTGCTTCAAAGGAAAATGAAGAGGATTTTATTTCTTTAAATGATTTAATATATTTTGCTTTTATAAAGCGCATCTCCCCTCTTTTCTCAGAGGCCTCTTTCAGTTTTTTAAAGAATTCCTCTTCCATAATAATATGGTGAAGTCTTGTCTTTAAGGATGCCCATTCTTTTATGATCTCTGTAAAAGTTTCTGCTTCGATATTATGCTCTTTAGCTGAATACCACTCCCAGTTCCCATCTTGTCCAAGCATAAAGCCTTCGAGCATTCCATATATTATATCAAGATTTCCCTCAAATACCACTTCATAAAATTTTTTGCTCATGTTATCCTCCAGTTTATTTAAAAGAATATATAGGTTACCAGGATAAATACCGGAATGAGAATTGGTATTGAGTATTTAAACATGTAGCCAAAAAAGCTTGGCATTGGCACACCCCATTCCTCTGCAATGGATTTTGTCATAAAGTTTGGAGCATTACCAATATATGTATTGGCACCCATAAATACTGCACCTGCACTTATGGCAAGAAGTGTGCTGGCATGTGTTGTCATAAGGTCAACGGGGTTTCCTCCTGCTGTGTTAAAAAATACAAGATAGGTTGGGGCATTGTCAAGGAAGCTTGATAGAGTTCCTGTGGCCCAGAAGAAGTGTGAATTAATAAATTCGCCGCTGCTATCAACCACTCCTTTTATGACAGCACCCATTGGACCATCTGCACCAGCCTTAAGCATTGCAATTGGAGTTACCATTGTCATAAATATTGTAGCAAAGAGTTTGGCTACCTCTTTTATTGGCTCCCAGTTAAATCCATTGCCTTCTCTTATCTCTGGCTTTGAAACTTTCAGAGAAACAAAAGTTATAAGTAGCAAAAGAGCTACCTGAAGTATTGTTGCACTTGGAACCTCTACATAGTGAATTGTAAAGGCTGTTCCAAGATTAAGGCTTGATGATAAGACTGCAAGGACAATGCATGGTAGAAGAATCATATTGGGCACGCCAACGAGTTGAAGTTTTTCTTTGTTATCTGAGTTATCTGACACTGCTGGCTTTTCTTCCTGTTTGTAGTAAATAGTATCCATAATAAAGAAAATTACAAGGAGAATACCGACAACAAAAGCTACAAGAGGCAGCATGTGAACTACTGTCCAGAAGAAATCGACCCCTTTTAAAAATCCAAGAAACAAAGGTGGATCCCCAAGGGGAGTGAGACCGCCGCCAACATTGGCCACTACAAATATTACAAATACTACAATGTGAACCTTTTTCTTTCTCCATTGATTTGCTCTTAGAATAGGCCTTATTGTAACCATAGCAGCGCCAGTTGTTCCCATGAGGCTTGCAAGAATTCCACCTATGAGTATCATTATTGTATTTACCTTTGGAGTTCCTGCAAGATCGCCCTTAAGCTGAATCCCTCCAGCAACTGTAAAGAGGGCAAGTAGCAGAGTAATAAAAGGAATGAATTCAAGAATGTAGACCTCAAGTAAATAGAAAGTCCCTGTGCCCAAACCAAAGTAAAAGCTAAAGGCAACAAAAAATACAATCCACCAGAATAGTGATACCTTGCCATAGTGGTGATGCCAGAAATGAGGTGTGAGCAGAGGAAATAGCGCTATTGAAAGTAAAATTCCACAAAATGGTATAATCCATAGTAAGCTAAGATTTTTTGCATCAATGTGTGGAGCATGATGAATCTCGCCTTCTCCATGGGGAGCGCTATTTTCGTTGTGAACAGTCTCTGTCTTAACAGAGCTGTGAGGATCTGTTTTCGCTGATTCTCCGTAGGCTTTTATAAACAGGGGGGATAAAAGCATTATGGAGACAGCTGCTAAGGAGATTAACTTTTTCATTGTATACCCCAAAATATGTAAATTTTATCATCTTAATTTGCAAAGAGAGAGCTTTGAATTAAGATAAAATATCAGGCGATATGATTTATTTTTCCTTTTACATGTCAAATAAAAGTATAATAATATTATAAATATTTTTCTATTAATTTTACTCAAAAAACAAAATTTATGATGAAACATAAAGCTACCTTATCTGAAAATAATGTGCAAGAACTATTAAATGGGGAGTTAAAGAATTTTAAATTTATCTTAAAGTCTCCATGTACACTGAACCCTTTTGTCAACAGAGAATTTTTAAAATACTGGCAGTAAAACCTATTGATATTTTGTAGATAAGTGAAAAGATATTTTGAAAAGTATGCTGATGTGTATCTGGAGGCTTATCTGTTAGGTATAGAATTTAGTAAAACTAAAGGAAATATAGTTGGCTTCGGCCTGGAGAAAATAAAAAATTAAGATGTAAAATTTAAAAGATGAAATTATTAACTTTTTAAGGATTGATTATTAGTGTTTTTTGAACTTAAATTTAGATTATAATATGAGCGGGTGATGGGAATCGAACCCACGCTATTAGCTTGGAAGGCTAAAGTTCTACCATTGAACTACACCCGCAAAAACTGAAGTTAATAAATAATTTAAGGGCTTTCACGTCAATTAAAAAAATTTTTTAATCTGAAAAATTTTTAAATGTCCACAGGGTTATACTTTCCTTAAATTCCATGACAGTAATATTAAAACAGTAATGTTAAACAAGTAATCTCCTCTTTGATCTGTAACTTTTTAGTTAAATGCCTTGCCTGGAAGCGTTAGTCTTCTTTTTTTGAAATCTTGCAAAAAAACTGTTTTATGGTTGACATTTGGAACTTATGTGGTTAAAAATGGGGAAAAGTGGTGATTTTTGTTTAATAATTCCATTCCATGGGGCTATGGTATAGTATATGTTTATGGGTGAGTATTCACCTGCCCTTGATGAAAAGGGCAGGGTGGCAATCCCGATGAAGTTGCGAAAGGCTTTTGGCGAGGATTGCCTCGTTGAAAAGCTTGTGGTTACCCATGGTTTTGACAGATGTATTATGGCTTTTAGGGAAGAGGATTGGAAGGAGTTTGTTGAAAAAAAGCTTATGCCTCTTCCTCAGTCAGATCCCAAAAATAGAATGAGTCTTCGCTTTCTTGTTGGAGGGGCAAGTGAGTGTGAACTGGATAAGCAGGGGAGAATTTTAATCCCATCAAATCTTCTTAGGTATGCAGGGATTAAAAGTGAGGTTATAATTTTGGGACTTTTTAATAAAATTGAAATCTGGGCAAAGGAAGTTTATGAGGAGTGCAGGCCTGATGGCAAATTCGTAGATTCCTTTGCAAATGAACTTGGAATTTAGAAAAAGGCAGGCTAATGGGACATAATCTGTCAGTAGATCATTTTTTTAATAAGGAATATGTTCATAAGCCTGTTTTATGGAGAGAAATTATTGACATAGTTGATTCTTATTTGAAAAGGGATAATTTGCACATTGTGGATTGCACCCTTGGGGAGGGTGGCCACAGTGAGGTTTTTTTGAAGTATTATAAAGATTGCAGGGTTACTGCCTTTGAGAGGGATGGAGAAATCTTAGACATTGCTAAAAAAAGACTCTCTCCTTTTGATGGGAAAGTGCGTTTTATAAATGATAATTTTTCTAATATAGAAAAGTATCTTTCTATAAGTGAAGGGATTGATGTTCTTCTTTATGATTTTGGTATTTCTTCTTATCACTTTGATAGCAGTGGCAGAGGTTTTGCCTTTGCAAAGGATGAGCCTCTGGATATGAGACTTGGCGGCTGTGAGATAAGTGCTTTTGATGTGGTAAATTCTTATGAAGAAAGAGAACTTGCAAGAATATTTAAAGACTATGGCCAGGAGAATTGGGCTGTTAAAATTGCAAAGGTTATTGTTGAAAGGAGAGCTATCAATCCAATAAAGACGACTGGGGAGCTTGCATCAATAGTGCTGGCTGCAATTCCCAAAAAATTTCATGTGAAAAATATTCATCCTGCAACAAGGATTTTCCAGGCCCTGAGGATTGAGGTTAATAAAGAATTGATTGCAATTGAAAAGGGCTTATCTGGAGGGATAAAGGTCTTGCAAAAGGGCGGGTTGATGTTGTGTATATCCTTTCATTCTCTTGAGGATAGGCTGGTTAAGAATTTTTTTCGTGATCTAAACAACTCTCCTTCAATTGATTTTGATATTTATGGTAAGAAAGATCCTGTTGTGGAGATAATAACCAGGAAGCCTCTAATGGCTTGTGATGATGAGCTTCTCTGGAATAACAGAGCAAGAAGTGCCAAGCTAAGAGCAGCTTGTAAAATAAGAGAGATATGAGCTATGAAATATTTTGCCATTGTTTCCATGATTAGCGTTTTTGTTTTGCTTTATGTATGGCAGAATATTGAAATGATGCGTCTTAAGATGGATTATAGAAAGCTTGCATCTATTGAGAAGACTGTCTCTGAGGAAAATAAAAGATTAATACTTTCTATAGAAAGAGAACGGAATATAGACAAAGTTGAGGCAAACCTTTCAGGAAAAGCTCTGAGAAGGATTTTGCCACAGGATGTTCTTGTGGTAAAGGATAAAGATAAAAATAAAGATGAAGATTATGAAGTTAAGTGAGCTATTAAGAGATTGTAAATATCTTCTTAGTGTAGCAGGGGATAGAGATGTTGATTCCCTTGAGATAAAATCAATTGAATACGATTCCCGTAAGGCAAATGGTGATTGTATTTTTGTAGCAGTTAAGGGTTTTGAAACTGATGGGCATAATTATATAGAGGCTGCTGTAGAAAAGGGATGCAAAGTTATTCTTTTATCTGAAGATAGAGTTTCTGATTTTATTTATCTGGAAGACAAGGGTGTGATTATTCTTGTATCTCACGATACAAGAAGGGCTCTCTCTTATATTTCTTCTGTATTTTATGGTAGGCCATCAGAGAGTCTTTGTGTTATTGGTGTAACAGGAACAAATGGGAAAACCTCAATAACTTATCTGCTTGAGTCTGTCTTTAAATCAAATGGCATAAAGTGTGGTGTTATAGGAACAATCAACTATAGATGGAATGATGTCTGTATTCCTGCACCAAATACCACTCCTGAGTCAAAGGATATCCAGGAATTGCTCCGCAGAATGTTAGATGATGGCCTTACCCATGTTATAATGGAAGTCTCATCTCATGCTCTGGAGCTAAATAGAGTTGATGATGTAGCTTTTGATTGTGGTATTTTTACGAATCTAACTCAGGATCATCTTGATTTTCATAAAACCTTTGATTGCTATTTCTTGGCAAAAAAGAAGCTCTTTGAATTGATAGATAAAAGTCCAAAGAAGAATAAACTTGGCCTTGTAAATATTGATGACACCTATGGCCTGGAGATTTTAAATTGTGCAAGTAAATATTCTTTTAAATTACAATCCTTTGGAGAAACCTCTGAAGCTGATTTTTTTGCAGATCCCCTTACTATAAAAAATAATATCACAGGTTTAAGCTATAAGCTAATTTGTGCGTCAGGTGAGTTTAATCTCAACCTTAAGATTGCGGGCAGATTTCAGGTCTATAATTCCTTGGCTGCCTTTGGTGCTGGTGTTTTTACAGGTATATCTCCGATGGATGTTGTCGCAGGTCTTGAGGCCCTGGAGTCTGTTCCAGGTAGGCTTCAGGTGGTTGATGCTGGAGTAGGTTTTTATGCTGTTGTGGACTATGCTCATACAGGAGATGCTCTGCTTAAGCTCTTGCAATCCATAAATGAAATGCCTCACAATAAAGTGATTACTGTTTTTGGATGTGGTGGTGATAGAGATAAAACAAAAAGACCACTTATGGGGCAGATTGCAGTTTCCCATTCTGATTTTGCAATTGTAACAAGTGATAATCCAAGGACAGAGGATCCAGCTCTTATAATTAAGGATATAGTTGCAGGTATTTCCTCTGATAATTATATTGTGGAGCAGGATCGAGAGAAGGCAATAGCAAAGGCTGTTTCTATGGCCGCCAGGGGAGATGTGATAGTAATTGCAGGTAAAGGTCACGAGGATTATCAGATCCTTGGGAAAGAAAAGCATCACTTCGATGATAGAGAAGTGGTTTTAAAATATATGAGGGAAGTTGTAAAGTGAAGGTTTCTTTTGAAATTACATCAGGTGAGGTTGCTGCCATTACCAATGGAAAAATATTATCTGGGAGCACTGATGTCAATATCAAAACAATAACCTCTGACTCAAGGGAACTGGGAGAGGATAATTTATTTATCCCCATTAAAGGCGAAAATTTTGACGGGCATGATTTTATAGCTCCACTTTTTGATGAAAAAAAGATTTTGTGTTCTCTTACAATGGCTGATGGCTTTGAAGAATCTGCAGAGAAAAATGGGGCAACCCTTATAAGATGCGATGATACTTTATGTGCCCTTGGTAGACTTGGGAGATTTAATAGAATGAAGTATTCTCCTTTTATTGTTGGAGTGACAGGAACAAACGGTAAGACTACAACAAAAGAATTAATTGCAGAAGTTTTATCTGTCAAATATAAAACTCTTAAAAATAAAAAGAACTATAACAATGAAATAGGCGTGCCCTTTACACTGCTTGAAATGGATAAAAGCCATGAGGCTGCTGTGATTGAAATGGGAATGAATCACAGAGGTGAAATAGAAAGATTGTCAAAAATGGTTATGCCAGAGATTGGTGTGATTACAAGTATTGGTGCAGGGCATCTTGAGTTCCTTGGAACTGTGGAAAATGTTGCCCGTGCTAAATCAGAAATTGTATCTGGCATGAAAAAGGATTCTCTATTGCTTGTAAACGGCGATACTGAATGCCTTAATATTGTCCATGAACTTGCCGTTTCTGCTGAGCTGAAGGTTTTGACCTATGGGTTAAATCAGAGGTGCAACTTTAAGCCAGAATCATATAAAATGACTCAAGCAGGGGTGAGCCTTGTTTATTCTGGCATCGATTTTTCTGTTCCTTTATATGGCAAGCATAATCTTTATAACTTGCTTGCTGCAATTGCGATTGCTGACCTTGTTGGTATTTCTTTGTCTGAAGTTAAAGAGAGGCTTGCATCTTTTGAAAATGTAGCTGGAAGAAGTGAGATTATTGACAGGGGTTTTATTGTGATCAACGATACTTATAACTCAAATCCTTTGTCTTCTCTTTATGCACTGGAGTCGCTCTGTGAGGTTTTCCCTTCAAGAAGAAAAATTGCAGTTCTTGCAGACATGAAGGAACTGGGAGAGCTTGCTCCTCTTTATCATATCAAGGTTGGTGAGTTTGTTGCTGCGAGAAATTTTAAGGAGCTATTGCTCTTTGGAGATATGGCACAGTATTATCAAAAAGGTGCTCTCTCTGCTGGGATGAAAGCAGATAAGATTATGATTTTTGATGATAAAATGGCTTTAGCTCTCTATCTTCGTGAAAAGCTTACAGAAAGGGATGTTGTTCTGGTAAAGGGATCTCGTTCCATGAAGATGGAAGATGTTGTGCAAAGATTAATTTCCTGAGGTGAAGAAATGTTTTATCATTTTATACTCCCTCTGAAGGAGTATGTCTCATTCTTGAGACTTTTTCAATATATTACTTTTAGATCAGCCTTTGCTGCTCTTACTGCGCTTTTGCTTGTTTTGATTTTTGGTAGATTTGTTATTTCATGGTTGCGTAGGCTTAAACTTGGTGAACAGATTAGAAATCTTGGTCCTGAAAGCCACAAGACAAAAGCCGGAACTCCCACTATGGGTGGTGTGCTTATTCTTGGCTCTGTTGTTTTATCAATGCTCTTTTGGGGTAATTTCAAAAATCACTATGTGGTTCTTCTCTTGCTTGCAACTATTGGCCTTGGCGCACTGGGCTTTGTTGATGATTATATAAAGACTGTTAAGAAGAAAAAAGATGGTGTAAACCCTAAGGGCAAGTTAATTGTCCAGATAGCTATAGCTCTTTTTGTTGCCATTGTGATATATCTATTTCCATCAAATCAAAAGGAACTTTCAACTCTTTATGTGCCTTTTATCAATCAGGCCATATTTGATATGGGTTGGCTATGGATAATCTTTTCTGTCGTTGTAATTATTGGAAGCTCCAATGCCGTGAATCTTACAGATGGGCTTGATGGACTTGCTGCAGGGACTGTTGGTATTGTTGTTTCTACTCTTGCAATAATGACGTATTTAACAGGAAATGTAAAGATAGCAGATTATCTTGGCATTCCATATATTGCTCACAGTGCAGAGCTCACTGTATTTTTGTCTGCTCTTGCAGGTGCCTTAATAGGATTTTTGTGGTTTAATAGCAATCCAGCATCTGTGTTTATGGGAGACACTGGATCCCTTGCACTTGGTGGAGTAATTGGAATCGTTGCTGTGATGATAAAGAAAGAGTTCTTTCTATTTATTGTAGGAGGAATTTTTGTAATAGAAGCCCTCTCTGTTATAATACAGGTTGGTTCCTTTAAGTTGAGAGGGAAGCGTGTTTTTAAAATGGCTCCCATTCATCACCACTTTGAGCTTTCTGGGTGGCCTGAACAAAAGGTTGTGGTGCGCATGTGGATCCTTGGTATTGTTCTTGCAATTATGGGACTTGCGTCTCTTAAAATTCTATAAGGTAGATTTAGCATGGATGATGATTTTCAAAAGGTGCTGGTAGTTGGCCTTGGGTTTAGAACAGGTCTTGCAAGTGCAAACTTTTTGGCTAAACTTGGCAAGGACGTCACTGTTACTGATATAAAGACTCATGATGAACTAAGGGATATAATAGAAAAGCTTTCTTCAGGGGTTAAGGTCATTGCTGGTTTTCAATCCCCTTCAATTCTTGATGAAGGATTTGATTTAATTGTTTTGAGTCCGGGAGTTCCTGTAACTATTCCTCTTATTCAGGAGGCACTGAAGAGGGATATTCCTGTAGTCGCAGAGATAGAGCTTGCATATAGATATATGAAGGGCATGATTATAGGCATAACAGGCACTGATGGTAAATCTACTACTACCAGTCTTACGGGGCATGTGCTGAAGGAGCTTGGATTTAAGGCTATTGTTGGAGGTAATATAGGAATACCTCTTATTTCTCTTGTTGGAGAAACCTCCGATGACTCGGTTGCTGTTATTGAGCTTTCCTCTTTTCAACTGGAGACAATAGATAGCTTTAAACCAGATGTCTCTTCAATATTAAATCTTACTCCAGATCACCTTGACAGATATAACTCTATGGAAGATTACTTTGCTGCCAAAAAGAGAATTTTTAAAAATCAAGGTGATGACGACTATTTTATCTATAATGCAGATAATGAGTATCTTGAAAGGGACAAAAATTTATATCCCCCTAAAACTCTTAGCTTTTCAACAACCAATGAAAGCAGAGATGCTTTTTTTAGAGATAATAAAATATGGTTTAAAAGAGAAGGCAACTATATCCCTGTTGTTGAGGCTGAAAAATTAAATATAATCGGTATCCATAATATTCAAAATGTCATGGCAGCTCTTCTTATGATCTTTGCACTCTTTGATAAAATGGGTATTAAAATAGATTACGATAAGGTAGCGCAGGCTTGCTACTGCTTTAAGGGGCTTGAGCATAGAATGGAGTTTGCAGGTGTTATTAAGGGGCGAACCTTTGTCAATGACTCAAAGGCCACTACAATTGGTGCAGTTGAGATGGCTGTCAAGAGCATAAAAGATAAAGGAGTGCTTATAATAGGTGGCAGAACAAAGGGAGATGATTACACACGCCTTGCAGATGTAGTGAGAGGCAAGGCTCGTGCAATTGTGCTAATAGGTGAATCAAGTGAACTCTTTGCAGAGATTTTCAAGGATTTTCGTTGTGTAAGAGCAACTAACATGGAAGATGCTGTTGCTAAGGCCCTTAGCGAATCCTGTGAAGGTGATATGATTTTGCTTTCACCAGCATGTGCCTCCTTTGATATGTTTAGCTCCTATGATGAAAGAGGAAAGGTCTTTAAAGCTTGCGTTAAAAAACTATCAGAGGAATTAAACTGATGGAATTGTCCAAGACCATAGATACAAGGCGAAGAGGAGAGCCAGACATTGCATTATATGTTACTGTCTTTGCTCTTGCTGGATTTGGACTTGCAATGAGCTACAGTGCAAGTGCTGTCTATGCTCTGAAGGTTTTTGGAGATTCCTTTTACTTTTTGAAGAGGCAGGTTTTGTGGTTTATCATAGGATTTGCTGCTTTGATATTTTTTCAAAATTATGATTACAGAAATTTTTTGAAGCTGACAAGGTTTATGCTCCTTATTGTTTTTATAATGCTCATACTTGTTCTGATCCCTGGTATTGGAAGCGCAGCGAAGGGATCCTCAAGATGGATAGAGTTTGGATTTTTAAGGATTCAGCCATCTGAGTTTGCAAAGCTTGTCTGTGTTATTTATATTGTCAAAATATATTCTATGGAAGAGACTGCAAATCATGTGCTTCAGCTTCTCATACCAATGATGGTTATTGGCTTGATTTTTATTCTTATCATGATCCAGCCAGATTTTGGGACTGCTATGGATCTTTTGATTCTTTCTGTGTTGTTGATTTTTGTCTCGGGATTTCCATTTACATATATTGCTCTTTTATTTTTTTTGAGTATCCCAATGTTTTATCTTTTGATATATCAGGTTCCATACAGGTGGAACAGAATAATTTCTTATATAAATCCATGGCATGATAGATATGGTATTGGCTATCACGTTATTCAATCTTTTACGGCTTTTAAAAAAGGTGGGCTCCTTGGTGTTGGACTTGGCTTTGGGACTCAAAAGATTAGCAGGCTTCCTGAACCTCATACTGATTTTATTTTTGCTGTAATTGCCGAGGAAGTAGGTCTTGTTGGAACTGTTTGTCTGCTAATGCTTTTTTGTTTCTTCTTTTGGAGGGGTATAAATATTGCCCTCAGCGCACCAGATAGTTTTGGAAGGCTTCTTGCTGTTGGGATGACTTTACTTATTGTTGTTCAGGCATTTATAAATATTGGGGTTGTTACTGGCTCATTGCCAACAACAGGTATTCCATTGCCCTTTATAAGTTATGGAGGTTCTTCCTTGCTTACATCTATGATTGCTTCTGGAATATTGCTCAATATTTCCAGATACAGAGAGGTTGCCTTGAGGGGATTAAATTTTGACGAGGTATGGATAAATGAGTAAAAATATACTGATAGTTGGAGGAGGCACTGGAGGCCATATAAGTCCAGGTATTGCTCTTTATGAAAAAATGAGTGAAGATGGAAGTCTTAATCCAATTTTTTTGACAGGCTCCAATGACATGCGATTTGCCTCTTTTGGAGATATTGATCCTGATAGGCTATTTACCTATGAACCTCCTGCGCTTACTACCAATATTTTGAAGCTTCCACTTTTTTCTGTGAAGTTTTTCAAGGCTATGTTAAAGGCCATGAGCATTTTGCGAAAAAACAGAATTGATGCTGTTGTTGGCATGGGAGGTTATGCCTCTGCTCCTGCTTTGGTTGCAGCAAAAATTAAGAAGATTCCTATTTTTTTGTGTGAACAAAATTCTGTTCCAGGTAAAGTTACTGTAAAGATGGAAGTTCATGCTGTAAAGATCTTTGCAACCTTTGATGAATCAAGAAAATATTTAATGTCCCCTTCTAAGTTTATTCTTGCCGGAAATCCCATAAGGAATAATATTCTTGTGGATATACCAAAGGAAGAGGCAAAGAAGAATTTTCATCTTTCCCATTGTCAAAAGATTATCCTGGTAATAGGAGGAAGTCAGGGAGCTCTTAGGCTTAATGAACTTGTGCTTGGTTTGAAGAAAAAGTATCATAAGGATTTTAAGAATATAGGAGTTATATGGAGCACTGGAGATTTTTCTTATGAAGAATATAAAGAGAGAGCAAAGAATGAGATTGATGCAGGTTCTGTATATATTTCTCCTTATATAAAAAAAGTAGGAAGAGCATATAGGGCATGTGATTTATGTATATCACGGTCGGGCTCTGGAGTGATGATGGAGCTTGCTGCTGCTGGAGTTCCATCTATTTTGATACCTTACCCTTATGCAGCAGATAACCATCAGGAAAAAAATGCAGATGCCTTTGTTGAGGCTGGTGCTGCTGTTAAGATTAGCGATAAAGAGGCAACTCCTGAAAATGTAGCGCCTGTTTTATTTGAGTTGCTTAATAATAAATCAAAGCTTAAGAATATGTCTGATTGTGCTCGCAGAGTTGCAAAACCTGATGCAGCAGAGATTATTGTCCGCAGCATAAAGACTGAATTGATAAAGTGAGGTAAAAGTTGTTCAGGAATTCAAAAAAAATGCATTTCATCGGAATCGGTGGAATTGGTATGAGTGGAATCGCCGAGATACTTATCAATCTTGGCTATGAGGTTTCAGGTTCTGATCTTAAGGAGTCTGAACAGACAAAGCGGCTTCAAAGTCTTGGTGCAAAGATCTGTATAGGGCATTTCCCTTCAAATATAAGAGATTACAATGTTGTTGTTACCTCCAGTGCTATAGATTTTTCTAATCCCGAGATCATTGAGGCAAGGAAGAGAAAAATTCCTATTATTCACAGATCGGAGATGCTTGCCGAACTTGTCCGCCTCAAGCATGGTATAGGAATAGCAGGGACTCATGGTAAAACAACAACCTCTTCCATGCTTGCATCTGTTTTGAGTGATGGAGGGCTTAATCCTACAGCAATAATAGGTGGGAAGGTTTTAAATTTTGGTTCAAATGCTTTAGTAGGACAGGGTGAATATATTGTCTTTGAGGCAGATGAGTCCGATGGTTCCTTTTTAAAACTTTTGCCCACTATAGGTATTGTTACAAATATTGACTCAGATCACCTCGATCACTATAAATATTTTGAAGGTCTTAAGGATGCCTTCCTTACATATATAAATAATATACCTTTTTATGGATACTCTGTTTTGTGTATTGATGATAGGGTAGTGAGAGATTTATTGCCAAAGGTTGAAAGACCTTATTATACTTATGGATTTACAGATGAGGCAGATTTCAGTGCTGATAATATTCGCATGGAAGGCGGCAGAACTTTCTTTACATGTAGATATAAAAAGGATACACTTGGTGATTTTTCATTGCAACAACTTGGTAGGCATAATGTTTTGAATTCTCTTGCTGTAATAGCAGTGAGTCTTGAACTGGGACTTTCTGTTGATAAAATAAGGGATGGCCTTGCAAATTTTAGAGGTGTTGGCAGAAGACTTGAAAAGATTGGTGAGAAAAATAGCATTCTTGTAATGGATGATTATGGCCATCATCCAACAGAGATAAGGGCAACTTTATCAGCTCTTAAAAATCTTGGAAGAAGAATAGTAGTAATATTTCAGCCCCATAGATATAGCAGAACTGAATTGCTGTGGGATGAGTTTGGCCAGTGCTTTGCAAATGCAGATATGATTTTTCTTACTGAGATATACCCTGCAGGGGAATCCCCAATAGAGGGGGTATCTTCAAGACTGATATGTGAATCCATAGAAAAACACGAAAACAGAAAGGCGACCTTGATTGGTAAATTCGAGGATATCCCTTCAAGTGTTCTTCCTCATTTAAAAGAGGGGGATATAGTGTTAACACTTGGGGCAGGGGATATATATAAGGCAGGTCCAATGATCCTGAAAAAGATTGGAGATTGAGTTGAAAAGATTGCTTTTCATATTTATTGTTATGGTAAATACCATAGCCTTTGCTGAATCAATTGAGCTATTTTCACGGGTTGATTTTCGAGGCGTTAAAAATCTTGATCGTATAGCGGTGCTAAAGAAAAGCAATGCCAGGATTGTAAGAGATTCAATAGCCCTTGATACTGATGCGCTTAATGAGGTTTTGAAGAGAGAGATAATTGTTGAAAGATATTCTATCAAGAAAGAGGGGGCGCTTCTTATTGTAGAGGTGGAGGAAAAATACCCTCTGTTTATGTTGCTTGTTGTTGATGATAATCAAAGCGTTCCAACTCTTGTTGATGAAAAAATTAATATTGTTGAAAGTGGCCTTTTTTTTAAAACAGATATGCCGATAATTATTTTACAGAGGAATTTTTTAGATGCTGAGGAAGGCTATAGTGCGCTATTGAATCTCTTTGAAAGATTGAAAAATCTGAAAGATAGCGATGGGCTATTTGCAGGAGAGCTTGAAGAGATTTTTATTAATAATAGAGATACCTGTCGTGTTAAGCTTAAAAGGCGGTCAACCTATTTTATAATTAGAAATGATTCCTCTGGTTTTTTTAGGCTCAGCAAAACAGCGGCTTATCTTGACAGTATTTCTCTTTATCCTGCTACATTGGATTTAAGAGGTAATATGGTTCTCGTAAAGTAGAATGCAAGAGGGTAAGGATGGAAGATATAATTGTAGGTCTTGACATAGGAACAACCAAAACGTGTGCTGTAATAGGTTTTTTGAATGAAAACAATCAGGTAGAGGTTGCAGGGGTAGGTGTTGCTCCTTCAAAAGGTCTAAAAAATGGGGTTATTGTCAATATAGAAAATACCTCAGCTTCTATTGTTAAGGCCATTGAGAATGCTGAAACCAGTGCAGGCTATGAGGTTAGCAGCGTTTTTGTTGGTGTAAGTGGTCAACACATAAAAGGGGAAAATTCAAAAGGTGTTGTTGCCATAACCAATAGAAATAGAACCATTACTCAGTCTGAGGTAAAGCGAGTTATAGAAGCTGCTCAGGCTATAGTAATTCCTGTGGATAGGGAGATAATGCACGTGCTCTCCAAGGAGTTTACTGTTGATGACCAAAGCGGCATTAAGGATCCTGTTGGGATGAGTGCCGTGCGCCTTGAGGCTGAGGTTCATATAATCACTGCTGCTACTGCAAGCATTCAAAATATGATTAAGGCTGTTGCAAAAGCTGGATTTCAGCACAGGGATATAGTTTTCAATGCCCTTGCATCTGCTGATGCTGTGCTTTCAAAGGATGAAAAGGAATTGGGAGTTGCCTTAATAGATATAGGAGGAGGCACCACGGATATAATTGTATATATGGAAGGTGGTGTCGCATACTCTGCAGTCCTGCCAGTTGGCAGCATTCATATAACAAATGATATATCCATAGGATTGAGAACCTCCATAGAATCAGCAGAGATGATAAAGAAGAAATATGGATGTGCAGATCTTTCTCTTGTTGATGCCTCTGAGATTGTCGAGGTGCCATCTGTTGGAGGTAGAGCTCCAAGAAGACTTTTCCGTCAGGAACTTACTCAGATTATACAGCCAAGGGTTGCAGAGATAATGGAAATGGTAGATCATGAACTGCTTAAAAGTGGTAAAAAGGATATGCTCTCTGCTGGTATAGTCTTAACCGGTGGTGGGAGTATGCTTGAGGGATGCATTGAAGCAGCGGAGAGGGTCTTTGCTATGCCTGTTCGCATAGGTCTGCCTCTGGACATAGTTGGCGGTCTCAAGGATGAGGTGAGCACTCCTCAATATGCCAATGGTGTGGGTCTCTTAAAATACGGGATAAGGATGAGCCAATTTAGGAGCCAGGGTCGCTTTGGGAGATCCAAGGAGTCGTTCCTTGATAAAATAAAAAGAGGTTTTACTCAATATTTTTGATAAATTAAGGAGTTTTTAATTATTTTTTAAATATTATTAATTAAAGAAGAAAACATGTTTGACAAAATAGGATTAATGTTTTAATATAAATTATTTATTACTTATATTCTGCATTGATTCTATATAAATTAATTTATAAGTTTTTTATTTTTTGGACAAGCTAACTTTGGGAAAAATTTAAGGGACTTTTTATAATTTATAAATAAATAGATTCAGGAGCTTTAAAATTTTTTTAATCCTGGATTTTCTAATGAGACATAATGTAAACTATATGCAGTTTGATTGGGAGGGTACATGTTAAAATACGAAGAGGAGAATCAACTTGGCACTATCATCAAGGTTATAGGTGTTGGTGGTGCAGGAACAAATGCAGTGAATAGAATGATTGCAACAGGCATGGAGGCTGTTGAGTTTATTGTTGCCAATACTGATGCGCAGCAGTTGCGAAATAGCCTTGCATCTGTTAAGATCCAGCTTGGTGCAAAACTTACAAAAGGCCTTGGAGCAGGTGCTAATCCAGAAATTGGGCGAGAGGCTGCACTTGAAGATAGGGATAACATAGAAAAGGCTCTTAAAGGGGCAGATATGGTCTTTATTACATCTGGTATGGGTGGTGGAACAGGAACAGGGGCAGCTCCTGTTGTAGCAGAAATAGCAAAAGATCTGGGAGCTCTTGTTGTTGGAGTTGTTACAAAGCCTTTCAAGGTTGAGGGTAAAAAGAGAATGGCTCAGGCGGAGGAGGGGATCTCTAACCTTAAGTCCAAGGTGGATACACTAATAACAATCCCCAATGATATGCTACTGAGAATAATTGACAGGAAGACTCCTCTTGAAGATGCCTTTAGACTGGCGGATGATATTTTACGTCAGGGGGTCCAGGGTATAGCAGATCTAATTATGGTAACAGGTGTCGTTAATGTTGACTTTGCAGATGTCAAGACAGTGATGAAAGAAAAGGGAGATGCTATAATGGGTGTTGGTCTTGCCTCCGGGGAGAATAAGGCAATTGATGCAATACACATGGCAATAAATAGTCCACTACTTGAAGAGGCAGGCATAGAGGGAGCTAAGGCTGTGTTGATTAATGTCGCTGGTGGAAATGACTTATCTCTTCATGAGGTTAATGATGTTACAAGTGAGGTGACCAAGCAGGTTGATCCTGATGCAACTATAATAGTAGGAGCAACTGTAGATCCAGCTCTTGATGATAAGGTTAGAGTAACTGTTATTGCCACAGGCTTTGATCGCAAGAGGAATATGCTTTCAGTTAATACTTCAAAGTCTGTAACTCAGGTCTCAGATCCTATTAGAGAAACTATCCCCTCTGTTCCTTTGACTGTGATTGATGGTAAAAGTGTTGCTTCAAAAGGCAGAACTGTCCACAATGAAAGAACTTTTAACATACATTATGATTTAGAGCAGCAGGAGAATAAGAAGGTAAAGCGAGAGTATGCCCATGATAACTTAGATATACCCGCCTTCTTAAGAAGAAAAAGCGAATAGTAATTACATGTGCCCAGTCCAATCTTGCAGGTGAGTGGAGTTATCCCTCACCTGCTTTTGATTATAATATTCACTCGTCTTGCCATAGGATCTTTTTTGTTTTTTAATCTTTTTGCTTTTATGGGTTTTTCCCCTTCTGCAGTAATAGAAATTCTGGAGCAGTCAATTCCCATCTCCACGAGGTAATCTTTCACTGCTTGAGCTCTCTTGTAACTTAAGCGTTTGTTTGTCCTTTTAGTTCCTGGAGGATCTGCAAATCCCTTAATCACTATCCATTTATCTGGATGCGCCCTTAGAAATTCTACTAATTTATACAGCTCAGGGATATAGTCGGGTTTGATTTTATAAGAACCAAAGTCAAAATATATTGTAGGGGATATGTAACTTTTTTTTTCTAAGAATTCTTTTTTCAAATCGGAGGAAGATTTATCTGTCTCCTTGAGGGGTTCCCACTTTTCAGGATTATCTTCATTTTTAGGTGATATTTTTTGAGGGCTATAGTCAATCTTTGAATCTGTTTTAAGATAGAGATCATATCCGCCATAACCTCCAACTCTGTTTGAGCTGAGGACTGCATCAAATTGACTTTCAGCAAAAAATACTTCATCAAATACTGTATTTATTGAAGGTCCTGCATTTTTTACAGCACTAAAATTTTTCCCATCAAACAAAACGGAGTATATATCCCAGCCACCATAACCACCTTCACGCTTTGATGCGAAGTAATATTTATTTTTTTCTTTGTATGAGGGGTAAAATCCTATTTCATAGCTTCCAGAGTTTATTGAAGATGGTAGCTCTCTGATGTTTTCATATTTACCATTTGTTAATTCTGCCATATAAATTTTTGATTTTGAAAGATTTTTATAGGGCCATCGGGTAAAGAATAAGAATTTTCCATCAGGGCTCAGTGATGGGGCTCTCTCATTCATTGATGTGTTGACATCGCCTGGCAAAAGAATTGGAGCACTCCACTGAACTCCGTCAAAGTAAGATATGTATATGTCAAAGGTTATTCGTTTTATATTATCAGCTGTTGCAGGAGGTGAAAAGCCCCCTGGTCTTTCTGATGCAAATAAGAGGATTTTGCCGTCATGTGAAATGAATGGTGTTTCATCATTTGACAGAGAGCATATCTCGGGAATAGGAACTGGATCGCTCCATGAACCCTTGATTTTTCTGGATATAAATATATTGTGAGATCTCTCTTCCAGAGCTTTTGAGTTAAATATAATAATAGATCCGTCAGCTGTTATTGATGGAGCAAAATCATCCCCATTTGTATTAATCCTTTGACCTGCATTTTGAAATTCACTTGATGAGGTAAAACCTGCAATTGCCATCAATATAGCAGATAATATCAGAGTAGTTGTTATCCATGGAATTATATTTTTACTTTTAAAAAATTTTTTCATATACAATAGAACCTTTTCTGCTTTTAATTTTTTTCTTAAATAATATTAATATCTATAAAATAATACTATATAAATATAATCGGAATTATTTTTTAAAAATATTGCCCAAAAATGGCGATAAATAAAAATAATGGCTGGAGTATGCTTATGTTAAAAAAAATATCTATATATCTCCTTTGCTTGGTAATTGGAGTTTTGTCTACAAGTATTAATATTAATGCCCGTGAAAGCTATGAAGACTATATGGAGCGTAAATCTAAAAAGGATAGCTCTGTTATTATAAAAAGGGATAAGCCTCTTTCAGAGATAGATCCTTCAGAAAAGGAAAGCATACTTGATGAGTTACGTGGAGCTGTAAGAGAGGAGCTTGATCAAAGCCTTAAAGAAGAAAAAACTCAAAAAGAAAAAAAGGTAAGTGAAAGCCAATTTGTTGAAGAAGTGAGAGCTATAATTCGAGAAGAGATTGAAGATGCAATAAAAATAAAGCAGAGCAGATATCTTAAAAAATGGACAGTAGAAATAGGGGGATTTGTTTCTTATCAGGCAAAGGGTGTTGATTCCAATGAGCAGGATAATAACAACATACTGAGAGTTTTCCCTCAATTTGCTCTTTTCCTTGCAGATAACATAGCCTTTGCTATAAAGGGAGAGGCTGAGTTTAACCTCACAAATGATACCCAGGCCTATGCAGGCGGTGCAGGTCCTCAGTTTGTTTTTGGTATAACAAAAAAGAATGATGTATGCTTTTATGCAGATATGATGGCAGGGGTAAGCAAAAATACTCAGGTGAGCAATAAGCTGGGGTATAGATATTCAAATGGTATAGGCTTGAAATTTGTTATGACAAGTGGTGTGATATTAAATGCAGGGGTTCAACTTGTCTTTGATAATCTTGGAGAAAATGTTGATGGCTTTCAAAATATAATTGTACCAACAATAGGCATCACTGCATGGTTTTAATCTCAAGATGAATAACCCTGTTGTGGAAGAAGTTTTATTTTCTAAATTGGTTGATTTCCTTTTTAATTTATGCTTAAAACGGGGAAACCCTCCTGTAATTTCTGCAATGCAGACAGAAACTTTTTTAGAAAAAAATAAGGATTATATAAAAAAATACCTGATTAAATCTGGTGTTTCTTTATCATCCTTTGAAGAGTTTTTGCATAAAGAAATTGGTAATAAACTCAAGTTTGAAACTTTTGGAATCATAAGCAAATTCCTTAATGTTGTAGATCTATCATTTATAAATAAGATTCATGATGCAGGAACTTTACAGGAAGAGTTTTGCAGAGAAAGGATCTCAGAGCTTATAACAGAAATAATTTATCGAAGAGACCTTAGGCTCTATCTTGACGAAATACTAAATTCCTTTCTATATAACATTGCAGATAGATACCTTGAAAAGATTGAAAATCAAAAGGGTTTTATATATGAAGAGCTTTTAAAGTTTTTCACTGAGCTTGCAAGTTTTAATTATATATCCTCTTATATCAAGATATCTATTTTATTGCGCAGCATATGCTGTAGGTTTGATGGAAATTCAATAGATAATATCAAAATACAGGGCATTCCTGATGCTTTAATCAAGACTGCTATTTATTCATTAAAAGGCAATGGGGAAGATCCAGCTTCATCTATTGTTGCTATTTTATGCTTGCTTGCAAGATCTTACAAAAAGACTGACCATGGGAATTTGTCTTTGAGCCAGGAGGCAAGCTGGTTTTATGTTGCATTGCGAAATAACTTTTTTTCTACATACCAGAGGCGAATAATCAAAGATCTTTACGATCTATCTATGAATAACTGCTGGTGAGGTAATGAAAAAATTAGCTATTGCAAATTTATGTTCTATTTTACTTACCATAATACTCATGGTGCTATATGAATATGGTATTATAAAAAATTATGATCAGAGATGGACTAATAGTATTTTTATTGCGCAGTTTTTTAATGATATTATCTGGAGTGCACTATTGACAGGAGAGATGACCGTCATTGTTAAGAGCAATAGCTTTAGGTCCTATTTAAATTCCTCTCCTCAACTGGGTAACTTATTTTTTTCCTTTGTAGTTTTATTCTTTCATTCAATTCCAGGGGTCGTTTTTATCCTGAAAAATTCTTTTAATTTAAGTAGCTCCTATTCTGCTTTATTTTTTGGGTTGAGCATGTTTAGACTCACTCGAATTGCATCTATTCCATGGCTTTATGGTTATATTCACAGAGAGATGTCTCCTATGAAGCGTTATCATCTCTCATATATCTTATTTTTCTTTTTTATACCAATTGCCATTGCTCACTTTTTCTTGTGTCTTCTCTTTAGCAAAATAAGTGGTGATTATGCAATTCACTATATTATCTTATCTTTCATTTTTATTGCATTGATTTGTTTTCTTTCTCTATTGGCTTATGGCAGGCATTTTGATCGCTTAATATCCAGTCCCTTATACCTCATGAATAGAGGATTTAGAAAGAGAGGCTTTTACAGAGTTATAAAGTTCAATAGAGTTCTAAAAGATCATGAGATTTTTAAAATTGCAAATTTTTACAATGAAGTCTATCTACCTGCAAAGCAAAAAAAAGAGTTAAATAGGGAAGTTTCTCCGGGTAATCCTTTATCAATTAAGGATGTGGATGATTTTTTTAAAAGATTGTGATTTAAAAATGTGATCTATCCTCAATGATTTTTAAAGAAGAAAATCCTGGAGTAGTTGATTCATTATCTTGAAATACAAGGATTATTTCTGTTTTAAAGTCTCTTTTGATTATAAAGTAATACTCACCAGCCAGTTTTCTCACAAGGTCAATGCCTCTGCCTGATTCTGATATAAATTCTGTAAAATCCTCCCCTGTCTGAAGGCATCTGTCCATCAATTCATTCTGCTTAATTACATTGTGTATGCTCTCAAGAATTCTTTCTTTTGTAAGCTTACCGTTGTAATCTGTAATTGAAATTGCAAAGCTTTTTTTGCTGTGCCCAAAGTGTATGTCTACAAATTTATCCTCCTGCAAAACTACAGGTATTCTTTTTAGCTTTTCCTCTGTGAGGCCATGGGAGTGATATACTGCATTTATCGCCATTTCATTGAGCATAAGGTTAAGTGTGGTTTCTGATCTAATTGTAAAGCCCCAACTTTTGATTGTCTCAATTGCAATAATGACAGCTTTTTTTATTTGAGCTGATTTTGTTATTCTTATTCTCTTCATCTGAGATATATTTGGAAGGTAATTTTCCAGACCAAAGATATTTTCAAGGTTAATCAATTTTTCCGAAAGCTTTATAAATTCTGCTTCATTCAAAGGTTTATGGAGAACATTTCCTATCCCCCGGGAGATTATATTGCTGAATAAGGAATCAATATTTTTTTCTGTTAACATTATGATTGGTATGTATGGGTAGTGCTCTTTTATATACTCATATAGCTCAAAGGAGTTTGAGCCAGGTAAATCAACCTCTGTCACAAGGAGATCAAAGTCAAAGGCCCTTAGCTTAGAAATTGCTCCAAAAGCAGAGTCACAGATAACCACATCATATCCATTTTTTTCAAAGATATTTTTTATTTTGTTACTATAGTCGGAGTTATCTACAACCAAGATCTTTTTCATAGAAAATTTTATGCCTCTGGATAATTCTTAAAATTATTTTAGTATTAATTCCCTGAAAATTTTTCACTTTAAGGTAATGAATTATATGCACCAACTCAGGTGAGGAATATAAAACATTTCCTGTTCAAAAAATTTACAAAAAATACAAACGATAATATACTATAAAAGTCGAACAATTTTTAAAAGAGCTTAAGTTTATTAACAGAAAAAACCGATAATTCTAAAAGAATTTTATCTTTTAAGCTCAAGGGCTTTTAAGAGTTTAGCTCTTTTTTATAATAATAATTGACAAAACTTAATTTATAGGTTTTACTTATAAAAAATCTGGAGGACTTATGAAACGAATATTTATTTCAGGACTTGTAGCATTGATCTTAATGCCACTTTTAGTATTTGCTCAGGAAGATAGGTTAAATTCTCAGAGAATTGATGAACAGGGAAAATCCTATGACAGGCAGATCCTTGAGCTTTACAATACAATTCAAAAGCTTATTTCTGATAATAATTTTATGAATAATAAGAATTATAAAACCTTGCCATACCAAACTGAGATTAATTTTGGACCTGATAGCAAAAATCCTCAATATGTGGAGCTTATTAAACATATATATATAAGAGATGGACTTTTTTCATCCACTCCAGTAGGCCTTGAAGAAAAAATTCTAAGAATTTATACCAATGGAAATACCATCACCAAACTTGAAACAATAATCCAAACAAAAAATTTTAAAACCCAGGAAGTTGAAAATGTTACTGTCACAGATCCATCACCAATGACAGAATCAACAGATGATGTCACATTTACTCATTCCTACAATGGTAGAAAGGTTATAGATCAGAAAAAACTTGCAGATGTAAAGAATACAACTGATTTACCCTTAAGGAATGAGATTAAAATTCAGTTTATGATACCTAATCTTACAATACTTTATAATAACCTATTGCTAATTGTTGAATCCAATAAAAAAGAATATAAGGATCTTGATATCAAGATGACTGACTTCCTCAAAAAGGCAATTCAATACTAAGAATAAAAATCGGCCGGAGACCCCGGCCGATTTGATTATAACCTATTCCCGCTTATGTTTTATGTTCCTGGAAATTGAGGCTTTGTTCTTTTGGCAAAGGATTCAAAGGCTGCCAGAAGATCGTTTGATGGTATAGTGTAATTGCTTACTGCAGCATTGAATTTTAGTGAATCCTCAATTGATTTACCTATACCATATTTAAGCACCAACTTTGATGCCTGGACCGCCAGTGGTGAGTTTTCTGCAATCTCAGTTGCCATTTTCTCTGCACCTGCAAGGAGATCTTCGTATGTATCATAGACCTCGCTTACAAGATTTATCTCCTTAGCCCTCTGGGCATCAATATTTTTTGCTGTGAAGGCAAGCTCTCTTGCAATACCCTGGCCAACAATTGTTGGTATTCTCTGAAGCACCCCAACATCTGCAACAAATCCTATGGCTGCCTCTCTGAGAGAAAATATTGCATCCTTTGTGCATATTCTAATATCGCAAGCTGTTACAACATCAAGACCTCCGCCTATACAGTAGGAGTGGATTGCTGCTATTACTGGCTTGCGACATTTTTCCATGGCAGATATGCCTTCCTGGAGCATAAGGATCTTTTCAAAGAACTTTCTTTTTATGCCGCCATACTGTTGTTTTTCAAGAAGCTCGCTAAAAAGTGGCACCATGGATGGTAGATCAATCCCTGCAGAAAAGCATGAGCCTTTGCCAGCCATGATTATTACTCTTATTTCGTCGTCCTCGTCCAGCTCTTTAAATATTGGAATAGTCTCTGTCCATGCTGGAGGATTCATGCTATTTTTTTTATCAGGTCTATTTAACCATACCCATGCAATATGCCCCTTTTTTTCCACAGAATAAAACTCATAGCTCATATTATACTCTCCATGAAATTTTTTTGTCATGTTATTATCAATTGATATCTCTGCAACTTTTAAATTGATTATAGGTTTTGCTTTTTTTGTTTAATGTGAATAGTCACAAAGTTGGCATTAGAGCTTTTCCAGGAGTTCCTTAAGCTTTTTAAAATCCACTGGTTTAGTTATATAGCCATTAAATCCCTCTGCTATACATTTTTCCAGAGTATCTTTCATTACATGGGCAGTCATTGCATATATTGGGATATCTTTATTAGCCTCTCCAGCTTCGCCTTTTCTTATTCTCTTCATAGCCTCATGACCATCGCATATGGGCATTTCAAGATCCATAAAAACTAAATTGTAACAATTATGTTTTAAAGCCTCGATTGCCTGCTCACCATTTTCTACAATGTCAAAGTCTATTCCAATTTTGCTCACGAATTTTTCAAGGAGCATTTTATTGAGCATGTTATCCTCTGCAATGAGGATTCTTTTATCAATTCCACACCTATCAATAAAAACATCAAGCTCCTGCTCGGCTGGTTTTTCTCCTTTGATGAGAGGAATAACAAATTTAAAATTGCTGCCTTTACCTAAGGTGCTTTCAACCTTAATGTCGCCATTCATTGCCTTTATAATTTGCTTTGAGATTGATAGTCCAAGGCCTGTGCCACCATATTTACGGAATGTGCTTACATCTGCCTGAGTAAAACTTTCGAATATTAGATCTAATTTATCAGGTGCTATCCCTATCCCTGAATCAGAGACAGATATCTCTATAAAGCCATCATCGGCTTTTTCTACATCGTATCCACTGCCATCGCAACAAGTTACCCTTATGCAGACGTATCCCTTTTGAGTAAATTTGATGGCATTGCCAACTAAGTTTATTAATACTTGCTTTAATCTAACAGGGGATGTTTTTATGTAAGGAGGAAGAGCCGGATCTATTTCATAGTTCAGTTCAAGGCCTCTGGTTTTTGCATGGAGCTCCATAAGATAGTAAACGCTTTCTATTATGGATTTTAGCTCAGAGTCTATGTATTCTATTTCCAATTTGCCTGCCTCTAATTTTGACAGGTCAAGAATATCGTTTATGAGATTGAGTAAATATTCTGCCGATTCTTTAATTGCATTTAATTCTTCGATTTGCTCTTCTTTATTTTCTTCTGCAAGGGATAGGTTTGCCATTCCAAGTATTGTGCTCATTGGTGTTCTTATCTCATGAGTCATTGATGCAAGGAATCTGGCCTTTGCCTGTGATGCAGCCAATGCCTTTTCCCTCTCTTCCTTGAGCTCTTCTTCGTATTTTATTCTCTCTGTTAAATCCTGAAGCATAAAAAGGGCAAGTATGGAATCGTTGACTTTAAAGGTTTCAATCCTTGCTATACATATACGCACCATACCGGATTTTGTTATTATTTTTAATTCCTTCCCTTTATGATAGCCCTGTCTGTATGTTTCTTTTGCCAATTCTATGATTTCTGTAGGGGATTCTGTTAAGAGCAGTTCGTATGGATTTTTATCTATTATTTCGCTTTTTTTGTATTCAATTAGCTCAAGCATTGCATCGTTTATATCAACAATCTTTGCTTTTTTAAAATCCACTATTGCCATTGGAGCTATACCAGAGTAGAAGGACTTGCGGAATTTATCTTCAACCTGGCGCAGAGCTTCTACTATGAGGTCATTTTCAATTGTCAGTTTGAGGAGTTTAGATAAACTTCTGTTATTTCTGTAAGCAGTGAGCCCAATTGTAAATATAAAGAGAATCAAAAGATAGCCTATGATGTTGAATTCTTTAATAGGTGATGAGATAAAAAATACAAAATATGGACCCAGAGCCAGAGAATTAAAAATGCAAAAGGAGAGAAAACTTGTAGCAAGGACGCTTACAGATCCTGAGCATATTGCACTTATAAGTAGAATTATAAAGGTCATATATGTATAGTTGCTCATTTGAGAGACAAATAGAAAAGTTGAACCTGCAGTGAGGCCTGAAAGGGTTGTTGTAAAGTAAAAGATAGCTCTCCAGAAAGATTGTTTGTCTGCTTTAAAAAATTTTTTGTGATATGCAATTGTTGCAAATAGCTTAATCCCATAGGCAGTGAGAGACAATGGTAACCATAACTCATATACAAGTCTGTTGTATGTCCATCGGCCGAATTCTACTTTATAGAAATAGGCAATAAGTATAGCAATCACAGAAAGGGCAACTACACTTTGATAGCCATTGATATATAATATATCCAGCTTGAGTTTTTTTAGCTTTTTAGAAATATCATTTTCCATAGAAAAATTAAAGTCCTTTTTATAAATCCTCTTCCTGTAATATCTTTAATAAATATACATCAAGAAAAACCAGAGTCGAACGTGGAAAAGTAATTTTTTTTAATTTTTGAATTAATGGATCTTTTATTGAGTATATTTTTTTATATAGCTCTTTGAAGGGGAGAGTTTTTTGTCTTTTTGCTTCAGTTTTTATAAGATTATAGACTTTATTGTGATTTTCTATAACAGCTGTTATATACCTTATGATATTTTCTGTTCCCTCTATGGGTGGATAATGCCCCTGGCATAGTATTTTTATTTTTTCTGCTTTTACAATATCAAGAATTTTTTTTCTGGATAGTGCACTTTCCCTGATATTCCCAAATTGAATATCATTGGGATTTAAAAAGTTAAGGCTATCACCTGCAAAAAAAATTTTATTTTTTTTGTCATAAAAGCATAGGTGACAGTCTGTATGGCCTGGCGTTGATATGGCAAAAAGATTATCATCTAATTCCCAGCCCATTATATTTTTGACTTTAAGGTGCAATGGCCTTTGTTCTTTATCTTTAAGGTAGGTTATGTATTTTTTCCCTGAGTATATTATTCCAATGTTTATAACTGAGTATAGGTATGAGGTTATAAATAAAATAGATCTTGCAATATAGTCAGAATAGATTTTTCTCTTTGTGAGAATATGAGGCAGTCTTTTACCAAAAAAACCAATTCTTAGTAAAAAGTCTTTTTTATCCATTTGAGCAAACATCTCAAGCATCTGCCCTGTGCTGTTTGTTCTGAGATATCTTACCTTTGAGGCGGCATTTTCATGATAGATTATTGGAGATTTTTTTGATGCAAGCCTGCCATTGTTTGCTATATGGTCGTTGTGGTAGTGGCTACACAATATTACATAGGCACTATAATTTTTTAAAATAGCCTTAATTTCTTTGAGGCGGTCTTTTTTGCATGATGTATCAATGATAAAGGCTTTATTATTTATGGCAAGAATGTAGGTATTTGCAAAGTTTGTGGCTCTTCCTTCCTTTGTTTTTTCGCAAAGGTATATCAGTCCTTTATCTTTATATTTCTCTACTAACACGCAATTCCCCCCATTCAGTTGTAAGTATTTTTGTTTTTTATTTCTGAACTGCTTGCTTTAGAGGCAGATTAAATGAGAACTCTGCCCATTCATTGAGTTTTGACTCTGCCTTTATGTGTCCTTTGTGCATCTGTATTATCTTCCATGTAGTATAAAGTCCAACACCTGTTCCTTTTCTCTTCATAAGCTCATCAGTCTCTATTCTGGAAAATTTTCTAAATAGCTTGCTCTTTGCCTCAGGAGGAAATCCAGGTCCTGTATTTTTTACAGATACATAAATATTTTCCTCATCCTTCCATGCCTTCAAGTCAATTGTGCCATTTTCATTTCCATATTTTACAGCATTGCTCATCAAGTTATTCATTACAATTTTTATTAAGTTTATATCGCACTGAAGAGTTAAATCCTGCTCTAAGTGCAGATTTATTTTTATATTCTTTTCATTTGCCTGAGGTTTTATGATGTCATATATCTCTTCTATGATGTCTTTATAAAAATTGCAATCTTGTATGTAGATTCCTATGTTATTGTTTTCAAATCGCGACAGGGTGAGATACTCAGAAACCATCTCTCTTAAGTATTTTGCCTTTTTTATCATTCTCCAGACATATTCTCTGTGCCTTTCATCCATTTTGCCAAAATATCCCTCCGCTAGAGTAGTGCCAAGAGATATTATTGAGTCAAGAGGGCTTTTTAGTTCATGGCTTACAAAGCTTAGCATTTCCATATATGAGTTTATGGCCTCTGAGAGTTTTTGTATTCTATAGGTTTTTTCCACAGCCTGGCCAATTCTTTCTATGATCATCTTTGTAATCTCAACACTCTCAAGGTTGTAGGACTGTATATCTCTTGAACTGATAAAAAGAAGACCAACAGGTCTTCCATCTACATTAAGAGGTATTGTGATACTTGAGTTTATCCCCTCCTGAATAAGAAGCTTTGTTGTGTCACTTGCAGGGTGATCTTTTAGATAGAGCATAAGATTATTTATAATTCTTATCTCTCCAGAAGCAAAGACTCTTTCTAAGGAACTGTTGTCAATATCAGCACTATACCCAGGGTTAAGATAAAGGGGTTCATAGCTTGCTTTGACATAGTAGATAGTTAGCCTTTTGCCGTCTTCTTCAAAGAAGGAAACAGCAAGTCTGTGACAGGGGATAATTATCTGCATTTTTTCAAAGAGAAAGTCTATAATTTGAGGAAGGCTTTCAATAGCAGCAATTTTCTGGTTTATGAAATCAATAGTTTTCCTGGCTTCCTCTGAAATTTTATGGCTGAGTTTATTCTGAGGTGTAAAATCTATTGGCAATCCCTGGCTTTTCATTGCACCTTCCTTATGTTTTATTCTTGACTTAAGTTTATTAATTCTTTTTAAGTTCAGTAGCTATTTCTTAAAAATTTTTATGAATAGAAATTTTTAAATTCTAACTTCAGAGTCTATGCCTGAGGTTAGATTTGAGAAGTATTACTGTTTTAATATATAAAAGTTTTCAATAACTTTATTATCAGCTGGGTAAAAATATGTATACTTAAGGAAGATTTGTTGGATATCGCTAAATTTTTCCTTTAAAATATCACATATTACTAAAAATATACAGATAAAAGCTGGTTTAAATGAAATTTAATTCTAAGACATTACGCTTTAAAATTTTGTCTGGCTTTATTATGCTTGTGCTTATTACTGGTGGGTCAGCTTTATTTATTGGATATTTTACAATTTATAGAGGGATCTTAAGTCAGGCCTTTGAGACTGTTCGCAGTGATTTAAAAACTGCAGAGTATCTCTATTATAACAGGCTTTATCAAAACCGTATGGCTGTGGGATACATGGCCACTCTTGATTATCTCAAAGATGCTGTAAAAAATAGAAAGTATGACTTTTTGTATAATAAATTTAGAGATGTAAAGGATTTTCTTGGAACAGATATAATTATTGTAACAGATAGTCGTGGCAATGTTATTCAGAGGATGAATAATAGAGATCTCCGTGGTGATAATCTGCTGGAAATTCTTGCAATAAAGCAAGCAATTGAAACAGGAAAACAAATTTCAGGCACAGGGATTCTCTCCTACGAAATAATAAAGAGAGAGGGGGAGGAAATTGCCAAAAGAGTGCCTATAAAGATTATACCAACTCCCAAAGGCAGAAAACCTCATAAAGATTTTGAAACAAGAGCACTTGTGCTTAACACAGCAACTCCTGTTTTTGACAATGGAAAGCTGATAGCAGTGATTTATGGAGCTACTATTAAGAACAACAATTTTGAGATAGTTGACCGCATCCAGAATTTATTTTTTAAAAAAGGTGAAAAGGGAGTTGAGATAGGGACTGTAACCATATTTCTTGAGGATGTAAGAATATCCACAAATGTAAAGGACAGTGTTGGCGAGAGAAGTCTTGGAACCCTTGTCTCTGAAGATGTTTATAGACAGGTCTTTGAAAAAGGACAAACGTGGATTGATCTGGCTTTTGTTGTAGATCGATTATATATTGCAGGCTATACCCCGTTATATGATACAGGAGGTCATATCGTTGGAATTTTGTATGTTGGTGTGCCATATTCAAACTATTCCTGGATAAAAAGCTCTACCTTCTGGTTTATTGTTCTTATAATTTTTATTACTGCTTTTTCTGCATTTTTTATCTCTATTTATATCATCAAAAAGATTATTCATCCTATAAATGAGGTTGTGGAGGCTTCAGAAAAGCTGGCAGGTGGTGATTACAATGTGAAGCTTGGAGATTTTGACGAATATGAACTTTCCCGAATGGCTCTTGCCTTCAACAATATGATAGGAGCAATTGCCCAGAGGGATGAGAAGATAAAGATCTCTGCCGAGAGTCAGATTGCTCAGTCCGAAAAGCTTGCTTCCCTTGGAAGGCTTGCCTCAGGTATAGCTCACGAGATAAATAATCCATTAACAGGGATTTTAACATATAGCAGTATGCTTAAAGAGGAATTGGTTGATAGTGAATATGCCGCAGATCTTCAGGTGATAATTGACGAAACCCTGAGGTGTAGAAAGATTGTCCGAGGGATTCTTGATTTTGCCAGAGAGTCAAAGCCAGAAAAAAAATTATACGACATTAACGCTGAGCTTGAAAAGGCCATAAAGATAATAGAAAGGCACGTTAATTTTAGAAACATAAAGATTAACAAGAATTTTCAAGAGAATATTCCTCAGGTAAATGTTGATCTCAATCAGATGAAGTCTGTATTTAACAACCTGATGGTTAATGCTGCTGATGCTATGCCTGGCGGTGGAGAGCTCACTATTTCTACATTTTATAGTGGTGATGGATTTATTACTGTTTCTTTTAAAGATACTGGAATTGGAATCCCAGAGGAAAACTTGAACAAGATCTTTGATCCATTTTTTACAACCAAAGAGCCGGGAAAAGGAACAGGTCTTGGGCTTTCTGTTATATATGGAATAATAGAAAAACACAATGGAACCATCTCAGTCAGGAGTAAGGTGGGAGAGGGAACTGAGTTTATAATAAAATTGCCAGCAGAGGATTTTCATGAATAAAATTGCAGATATCTTGAACGAGAGAATAACCCCGGAGGGCTTTAGAGAGGCTCTGGTGAAATTAAATGGCGATTTTGATTTTTCAATTGATTCTATGATTAGCCTTGGTGAGGTCTATTGCAAGCTATATCCTGATTCTGTGGATCATTCTGATTCTGCTCAGGTGCAGGCTGGCTATAAAATTGTCCGCTTTGTAATAATTGAGCATATTATAAAAGATCTGGATGATGAATTAAAAAAAGCTTTCAGGGAAATTTTATTATCTGCCAATGCCATATCTCAAATTATCCCCGGACTTGTTAAATCCCGTGGCAAAGAAAAACTCCTTTCAATTGCCAACTCATTGGACAAAAGAATAAAGGAACTAAAAGAGACAGTGGATACAATATCAAATGGTGTTATAAAAGAAAGATGGACTGGAGGAATAAGCGTTTTTTACAATACAATCTATATAATCAAAAAGACAATTGAAAAACTTGAAGGTTGATGTAAAGTGTTTACAGATCCAGATAATGCTAAGATTACGGCAATTATAAGCCATGAGATTAAAAATAGTCTTAATCCAATTATTGCTCTTTCTGGAATTTTGGGGAGAGATAAGGATAATAGATTTTCCAGTAAAGAGAAAGAGTATTTTGAGATAATAAACAGAAACAGCAAGAAAATACTTAAGATCATTGAACAGATTTCTCTTATAAGTAAATTGAAGCATAATGTCATTAAGCCATACTTTTCATCTCTTAACCTTAATGATTTCTTTCTTCACCTTGTAGATGATAATCCTTTTGATCTTACCTTTGAGTTTTTGTCACAGAGCCCTGGTGTATTTAATTTTGATGCTACTATTTTAAAAACTATTTTTGATGATTTGATAGACTTGTATAAAATTTTTGGATATAATAAAATAAATATAAAAATTAAATTAAATGCTCAGGGCGCAGTTTTTTATGCTGCAAATTCTCATGAATTTGATGATGATTGCCTTGATGGTTTTTCTGCTTTTAATCTTAAGAGTCATAATTTTTCTGAAAATGCGGCTTTGGGTCTTTATCTACTGGATCAGATGGTGAAGGTAAGTGGTGGTAGCTTTTTTATAAAAAGCAGCTCTGGTTTTTTCTGCTGTTGTTTGGAGTTCCCTTCTCTTGATAAGGAGGTGAATTCCTTGCCTCTTTCTAAGGGGGATTCACAGGAGATTGAGCTTAGAGATTTTTTAGTTGTGGTAATTGATGATGATCTTGATAATCATATTCCAATAAAGGCGATCATTGACCATGAGTTTAATGGAAGAGGTAAAGTTTTCTTTGCCAGCACCGGGCATGATGGAATAGATCTTATCAATCAGATAAAGCCAGATATTGTTTTGCTTGATATCTCTCTGCCAGATATAAGTGGTCTTTCCCTTGTGCGCAGCATAAGAAATTTTTTTGGGGGAGAAAAAGTTGCAGTTATTGCTTTTACAGCTCATATTGCAGAACAGGAGGATATTGCAAAAGCTGGATTTAATGATATTATACACAAGCCTTTTAATATAGATGACTTTGTTGCAAGACTAAAATACTGGGTCACAAAGAATGCTTAGAATTTTTGTTATTGATGATAATGCTGATAACCTTATTGCCATGGAGGCTTTGCTTGGAGATTTTTTCCCTGAGGCAGAGGTTGTTACTTTTGATTCTCCAATCAAGGCTCTTGAGGAGATCAATAATAATTTACCTGATGTTGTGCTTGTTGATTATTATATGCCAGAGATGAATGGCAATGATTTTTGTGTTCGTATTAAAAATAATCCTGAAACTTCATTTATTCCTGTAATCCTTATCACTGCTGCAAATACAACCTCAAAGTTGCGTGCCTCTGCTCTTGAATCTGGAGCTGATGCCTTTGTTACAAAACCTATTGATGAGGTTGAGCTTGTTGCTGAGCTTAAAGCAATGATTAGAATCAAAAAGGCAGAGGATTCCCTTAAAGAGGCTAACAAAAAGCTTGCTGAACTTCTGTCAGAAAAAAGTGAGAGACTTAGAGAAAAGGAGATAAATTACCAGTCTCTTTTTAACAGCATAAACGACATTGTAATTATACACGATCTTGAAGGGATGATTCTTGAGGTAAATGAGAGAGCTTGTGAATACTTTGGTCTGAAGGATGAGGATCTTATTGGTCGATCTGTTTTAACTCTATTTAATTATCAGCGAATAACAGATATAGCCTCTAACATTATGAGCTTTTCTTCTATAGATCGAAAGATTATAGAGACAACAATAAAAAATGCAGAAGGAGAGATTGTTCCTGTTGAGGTATCAAGCAGGCTTGTTGAATATAACAATGACTATGCAATATTAAGTCTTTTTAGGGATGTTAGAGAAAAACACGATAGCACAGAGCTAAAGAGGCTTATTTCTCTGCTTATAGAAGATTCCGATGATGCTGTTGTAGGTTTAACATTGAGTGGAGAGATCGTAAGCTGGAATCACAGCGCAGAAAGAATTTTTGGATATCGAGCCGATGAGATTATAGGCTCCCTCTATTCAAAGTTAATCCCACCTCATCAACATGATTTTTTCCCTTATCTGCTGGAGCGCATAAGGCATGGAGAAAAGATAGATCACTATGAGACAGAGGGTTTGTCGAAAAATGGGGAGGTTCTGTATTTGACTCTCAAGATTGTTCCTATACGGGATTCCCTTGGTGATATAATAGGTGCTTCCATTATTGAAAGAGATGTCACTCAGGAACAGCGTGCCATAGAAAAAATTAGAAAAGGCAAGGATTTTTTAAAAAACTTAGATGAGATAAATCCTGCCTTTTATGTAGCTATAAACTCATCGGGAAATATTCTCTCAATGAACAGGGCAATGCTTTTTAGCCTTGGATATTCTTTAAGTGAGGTTGTTGGTAAAAACTATATAGATCTTCTCTTTTCAGAAAGTGATCGTCAATTGCAGCGTCAGGATTTTTTGAAAATAGTTAATAAAAAAAAGGTTGTAGTTGTAGAGACGACTTTGCTCACACGAAATGGCGAAGAGATTATGGTGGAATGGCATGGAAAGCCTGTCTTAAAGGTTAATGGTCAGGTTGATTTTATATTCTTTGTTGGTATTGATATTACAGAGCGAAAGCGTCTTGAAAAGGCTGTGATGGAGACTAATGCAGCTGAGAGGTTAAAGATTGGACAGGATCTCCATGATAGGTTAGCTCAGCATCTCGCAGGTATTACATTCAGAGGGGAACTCCTTAAATTAAAAATTGGAGATGCCATGCCTGATGTGATTTCTGATGTTGATGAAATTATCAATATGGTAAATATGGCTGTCAATAAAACTCGGGAAATAGCAAAGGAGCTCTGCCCTGTTGAAATTGGTGATGGTGGACTTTTGGCTGCTGTAGAGAATCTTAAAGATGAGATTGGGGAAAATCATAATGTAAATATTCTTATACGATGGGATAAAAATCTCAATCTATCAGGCAAACTTGAGCTATCCAATCTTTATTATATCATCCGAGAATCTATCTATAATTCGATCGAAGTTAACAGGGCAAAGAATATAATTATAGCATCATCAAAAGATGGCAACCTTGGAGTTATTGAAATCATTGATGATGGGCTGAGTTTTGATTCCATAGATAAAGAAAAAAATTCTCTCTTTCAGAGTATGCTCAAATACAGATCATGGCTTATGGGTGCATCCAGTGAAATACGCAGCAATCCAGCAGGTGGAGCCATTGTTTCTTGCCGTTTTAAGTTAACAGGTGAAAGCCTACAGGAAGATGTTGCGAAGTGGCCTTCAAAGAAAAAAATAAGAGGCAAGGCAAAATATAGAGTTTTGCTTGTGGATTCCCATCCTGTGGTGCGTCAGGGACTTAGGCAAATCCTTGAGATAGAAAATGATCTTGAGGTTGTTGGAGAAACAGGAAATGCCGAGGAGGCTTTAAAGTTAATTGGTCGCTTAAGACCAGAGATTATGGTTACGGATATATCCTTAAGTGGCACAGGTGGTCTTGAACTTATAAAGGCATGTAAAGAGCGCTATCCCACTTTGCCAATACTTGTGCTTTCAATCTATGAGGAGTCTATTTATGCAGAGAGATCAATTAGAGCTGGAGCCCGTGGGTATGTTATGAAAGATGAATCTCCTGCTGTAATTGTAAATGCCATCAGAACAGTGCTGGATGGTCGTCAGTATATGAGCGATAATCTCAAAGAGAGACTTCTTGATAAGCTCTCATCTCCCTCTAAAGATGAAAAAACAGCTCTGGTGGATTCCCTTACAGATAGAGAGTTTGAGGTTTTTCAGCTCATTGGTCATGGGCTTGGGAATAAACATATTGCAGATAAACTGCATATCAGTGTAAAAACTGTTGAAAATTACCGTGAAAAGATCAAAACAAGGCTTAATATCGACTCTTCCTCTGAATTGGTGCAATTTGCCGTGCAGTGGATCCTTAGCAAAACCTCTTGAGATACCACAATTTTATAGGGGAATTCCCCCTAAGTGTAAAAAGTTTTTTCCCCTATTTACATTGACCTTCATTTAGCCTATATTCCCATCAGACATTGCTGTTACTTAGGTGGATGGAGCGGTTTTGGGTGCCGGGCACTTTTTATAAACCGTGACTCCATGGAAAACAATACTGGCTTAGGGGTTAGATATGGATTATAAGTCTGGAGTATGTAATTTCTGTGGAACCGGATGTGGAAACTACCTCAGGATTTCTGATGGCAAGATTACGGGAGTATACTCATCTCGCAATCATCCGGTTAGTAAGGGTCGGCTTTGTGTCAGGGGGTGGCATATCCATGAGTGGTTAATGACAGATCAGAGGATATCCTCTCCCATGATTAAAGTTGATGGCTCTTTTAAGAATGTGACTTATGAAGAGGCAGTTAACTTCATGATGGAAAAGCTCTCACCATACATGGGCAGCTCAGCAAAGGCTATTGGCTTTTTAGGAGCGCCAAGGTGGTCCAATGAGAATAACTATCTCTTCATGAAACTGGCACGTTCTGTTTTTAAAACAAATAATATCACACTTGATTCAGAGTCAGGGCATAGGGGAAGCCTTAATGTTTTATCTAAGGTAACCGGATTTCCGGCAATGACTGGCTCCCTTGAACAAATAGAAAAGACAAAATTTATAATGGTCATAGGCTCTGATCTCACACGGATAAATCCCATAATAGGCAGTGAGATCCACAAGGCGCAGATGGCAGGAACAAAGGTTGTAACTTTGGGAAGTAGAAAAACTCAGATGGCGAAACTTTCTAATTTGCATCTGCAATGCAGACCTGGGACATTGAAGCTCACAATAGCACTCATTGCAAAAGTTGCAATTGAAAAGGGCTACATGGATAAAAATTTTGCATCTTCTGTGGCAGGTTTCAATGACTTTGCATCTTCTCTTGCAGCAATTAACATGGCAGAGGCAATTGGTTCTACAGGAATTTCTCTGGATGATATTGACTCTGTGGCTAAGGAACTCTGTGGAAGTGAATCTGCTATGGCTTTCTGGTCTACTGGCATTTCTGGAGCTGACGAAGATACTGTGAGCTATATTGCTAATCTATTTTTAATTGCAGGGAAAGTTGGAAAGGAAAATTGCGGTCTTAATTCTATCACTGGCCTTGCAAATCTTCAGGGGGGATACGATATGGGTGTTGCTCCTGATTTGCTTACAGGATTTCAAAGCTATAGTGATGGTGCAGTGAGATCTAAATTTGAAAAGGCATGGCAGGTGCAATTGCCAGCAGAAGTTGGCAATGATGTTTACCAGTTACTTGAAAATAAAAATAAGGATCTCAAAGTACTCTTTGTAGCAGAACATGACGAGGGAATTGTTAAATATGAAAAGGAAATTGCAAACCTTGATTTTGTAGTATATTTTGGCTCCTATGACAATCCCTTTGTAAATCATGCAGATGTTGTATTCCCTATTGCTGCACTGATTGAGGATGATGGGACATATACAAACACAGAGAGAAGAGTTCAGATCTCTCAAAAGAGAATTGAAGCCTTTAATGGTGTACTTAGTGTAAGGGAACTCTTTTCGATGATTGCTGCAAAGTCTGGGGTTAAATGGAGCTATAATTCCTCTGAGGATGTTTTCAAAGAAATAGCTTCTCTCACTCCATCATACTCAGGACTTTCTTATGATAAATTAATAAACTCCACAGGAATTCAGTGGCCATGCAACAGTGAATATCCCAATGGATGCAAAAGCTTTTTGCTCAAGTCAGGAACAGCTCTCTCCTTTGCAAAGGTTTCTGGAACATTCCCTGCTGTTAATGTAAGTGAAGCCTTCCCATTTTTACTTATACCTGGAAGAGGGGAGTATTTCTGGCATCAAAATAATATCATGAAGAAGAGCTATATTCCTAAGAGAGAATACAATGCAACTCTTCTTGTCTATCCTAAGGGATTCATTGAGATAAACAGCGAAGATGCAAAGAAGCTTCAGGTGAGAGAGCACTGGACTGTGAAGATTTCTTCAGATAAGGGTTCCATGAATGTAAGCGTTAAGATTTCAGAAGATGTTAAGCCTGGAACAGCTTACGTCCCTTATTTTATCAAAGAGATGATTACAGATTTTCTCCTTGGTCATAGTGATAAAAGTGACATGGGGTTAGATGCAACTATTCCAGTTAGGATAGAGAGGGTATAGCTTATGTATCTTATAGAAAAAGAAAATGTTATGAAAATAGCCGAGGAGCTTGCAAAAAACTATGAGCTCTTTGGACCTGTTGTAGATAAAGGGACAGGGCAGGTTTTCTTTGACAGAGTGAATGATTCCTCTGAGATCAGTCTTTCTGCAGAGATCCCTGCAATTCCTCCAAAGCATGTTGTTTTTCCTCAGATTGAGAGGATAATGAAATATAAATACGATCGCAGTGCAAAAAAAGCTGAGATTGAGGCAATTCTTGATAACAGAAGTAAGGCTATTTTTGGCATAAGACCATGTGATCTCACAGGGCTTATTGTCCTTGATAGATTCTTTTTGGGGCAGGAGTTTGTTGATGAGATTTACAGGGAGCACAGAAAGAGGATGTTTATTGTTTCTCAAAACTGTATAGCTCCTTTTAAGCAATGCTTTTGCGTGTGCACAGATAGTGGTCCCTTTGCAGATGAGGGATATGATCTAAACCTTACACTCCTTGGAGATTATTATCTTGTGGAGGCTGGAAGTGATAAGGGTAAGGAATTAGTCCAGAGGCTCGGGCTGAAATCTGCAGATCCATCTTATGCTGAGATGAAGAAGAAAGCAAATGATAAGTCCATATCGCTTTTTGAAAGCATTGCTACAGATAATAAGGCATGGATTTCCAGAGTAATGAATAGAATTACTACTGGTTTTATAAAGGAAGATGTATGGGAGTATATAGGCAAGCAGTGCTTTGAATGTGGAGCCTGCACCTTTGTATGCCCTACATGCTCCTGCTTTAATGTTGAGGATCACAATAGATTTGATGGCACAACAGATAGGTTAAGGACATGGGATTCCTGTTCCTTTGAGGGATATACAAAGATGGCAGGTGATCACAATCCACGCCATCCTGTTGAGGATAGAAGAAACAAAAGATTTTTCTGCAAGCTTTCTTATTCTCAATCAAAGAAATATTTGAGGCCAGGATGTGTGGGTTGCGGCAGATGTCAGTGGGTTTGCCCTGGTGATATAGGTCTGCCAAATGTTGTCACATACATCAGAAGAGAAATAACAGAGTAGGTGATGGCTATGAATAATATAATAGATGGTAAAATAGTAACTGTTCCTGAAATAGCGACGATTGAAGAAATTAAGGATGAAATTCAGGATGTAAAAACTTTTTATCTTAAGTTTGATAATCCTGAAGTGGAAAAGAATTTTAAGATTAAATCAGGTCAGTTTGTTATGCTCACTGTTTTTGGTGCTGGCGAGTCTGCAATCTCCCTCCCACCAAGCCCTGAAAATGATAGATTCCATCTTTCTGTAAGGAAAGTTGGAAAGGTAACAGACGCTCTGCATGCACTGCAGGTGGGGGATAAAGTGGGTATAAGAGGACCTTTTGGCAATGGATTCCCTTTTGAAGAGATAAAGGGGAAAAACATAATATATGTTGCAGGTGGTATTGGACTTATACCTTTGCGTTCATCCATTGTCCATGCTTTGCAGCATAGAAATGAATTTGGAAGGATTATTGTATTACTGGGAGCAAGGACTCCTAAGGATCTTATGTATCAGTATAACATTGAGGAGTGGCTTAAGATTCCTGGATTTGAGTGCTATGTTACAGTGGATCAGCCTACAGATGGATGGACAGGACATACAGGATTTGTAAATAGTCTCATAGACAAGGCAAACATTCCTGTGGAAAACACTGTGGCTTTTGTTTGTGGTCCTCCTGTTATGTTTAATTCAGTCATAAATGACCTCATGAAGAGAGGACTTAAAGATGACTGTATAATTTCAACTCTTGAGCGACACATGAAATGCGGGATAGGCAAGTGTCAGCATTGTGCAATAGGTAGAACCCTTGTGTGCACTGATGGTCCTGTTTATACTTATAAACAGATTAAAACTTTGGGTGAAGAAATCTGATGAGCTCAATTCTGTCTGACATAAGAGAAGTGGTAAGAGATAACTGCTGCCTTGTTGGTATGGGGAATTACCTCAAAAGTGATGATGCAGTTGGTCTCTACATTATTGAGTCTGTTAAAAAAATAGCAGATAACAAAAGCGCTATCTTTAATGTTGAGGATATTATTGAAGCCTATGTTTTCAAAATTGCGGAATCTGATTTTAAAAACATCTTGATTATAGATGCGGTGAAAACAGATGCGGAAGTAGGTTCAGTAGTATTTGGAAAACTTGAAGATGAATTTGATGAGCTTGGAGGAACTCTCTCAACTCACAAATTAGCTCTTAAGATGTCTGGCAGTATTTTTAGAGAGCACAATAAGGAAACCTATTTGCTCGGAGTTGTTGTTGATAATGTTGATTTTGGCGCTGAGCTATCAACTCCTGTAAGGGAAAGCGCTGATATGTTGATAAATTTGATAATAGATGTTTTAAATTGTAATAAAGGAGTTTCTAAATGAACGTGAACATTTACGGAAACTTGTTTACCGCCATGGCTATACTTCTTGCCTCAGCAGTTATATCCTCTGTTGTTGCAGGTTCAAGAAGAAAACTTGCTGGCTGGATAAACTTTTTAATGGTAACAGTTGCTGCAATATTTCTCCTTCATATAAGTTTTGCGGTGATTTTTAAAGCTGTTCCACAAGATTCTGTATTAATTACCATGGGGCCTATTGGTATTTATTTTCTTGTGGACAGCTTTTCCGCTTTTTTTATCGCAATTGTTTCTTTCATGGCTGTCATGAGTTCCTTTTACTCAATTGAGTATATGGATCATTATCATGATTATAGCCTCAGAGGATATTACCTTAATCTGCCAATATTTATACTTGGCATGATAGCTCTTTTAACAGTTGATGATCTTACAACAGGATTTACCATCAGCTGGCAGCTTATGACAATTGCCTCTTATTTCTTGATCAAGTTTGAGTTCAGGGAAAAGGGGGTTGTCTATGGTGCAAACAAATATCTTGTTTTAATGGAAATTGCATGGGCTCTGATAGTAGGTGCAACATTCTTTGTAAGCGGTTCCTCTATGGGGGATTCTCTACACTCTATGACATTAAAGCTTGGCAATAGCTCCCCGGCTTTTATATATGTCGTCTATGGAATGATCCTTGTAGGCTTTGGATTTAAGGCTGGTATGTTCCCCTTTGGACAACTATGGTTGCCAGATGCTCACTCCATAGCTCCATCTCCAATAAGTGCACTGCTTTCTGGAGTTATGCTTAAAACTGGTATCTATGGCATAATGCGCACATTCTTCTGGATGGTGCCTCATGGAGAAAATATCCACTTTGACGGATTTTTCTGGGGTGTTGTAATTGCTTCCTTTGGAGTTGTGACACTGTTTATTGGAACAGTTCAGTCAATGAAACAAAGCGATGCAAAGAGACTTCTTGCCTATAGCTCCATAGGACAGCTTGGATATATAATCTTTGCTTCAGGTTCAGCTCTTGTGCTTATGAACAGTGAGAGCGATTACCTCAAGCTTCTTGCTCTTGTTGTAATAGTAGGAGCTTTATATCATGTTATAAATCATGCAGTGTTTAAGGGACTGCTCTTCCTTGTTAGCGGAAGTATATTGTATACAACCGGGACAAAGGACCTAAATAAACTTGGCGGGCTTATTAAGTTTATGCCAGTATCTGCTGTCATTGCAGGAATTGCTTCTCTTTCTATAGCAGGTGTTCCACCTTTTAGCGGATTTGCAAGCAAGTGGACAATTATATCATCAACAGTCCTTGCTGGAAGTGAAGTAATGTTTCTGGCAATATTTGGTATAATCGCTCTTTTTACAAGTGCAGTAACCCTATCCTGTTATGTTAAATTTTTTGGTATGAGTTTTACATCAACTGGAACAGAATGGACTATTGGCAAGGATATAAAAGAAGTCCCTGCTATGATGTTAATTCCAAAGGTAATACTCACACTTCTGTGTATAGTTCAGGGATTGCTGCCCTTTGTATATTACAATGTAATAATCACAGTGTTTAACAATGCAAGCAGATCAACTCTTACAGCAGCCTTTGAAAATACAAAGTTGAGTGAGCATATATTTTCTTCTATCAATGGAATATCCTTTAGCGTTCCAGGTGTTGCAGGCATAGTTTCATCTGCAGCAGTTCCTGCAGTAATTCTTGTGGTGGTGTTGATTGCTCTTGCTCTGGCAAAATTGCTTCGAGACTCTGGCGATTCTAAGGAAAGGGAAGTGCCTACATGGCTATGTGGTTATGCAGAGCTCAATAATTTAAACAGATATCCGGATAAGAGTATGTTCTCATCATTGAAAGACTTCCTGTGGTGGACAGGGGGGAATGTTAAAAAGTGATGAAACTAAAATAAGGTGAGAGGTTAGACATGAACTCATTGGAAAAACTTTTAAAAGTGTTGAAAGATAAATTTGGCCAGAATATAACAGGGCATGAGATCCCTCTACCTACAAGGCTTTTTGTGGACATAAAAGCTAATAGTGTCCGGGAAATAGCACGAGAGGTAGTAGCTCAAGGTGGAAGGTATTTGGTTGGCATAGGCTATGATAATATTGCTCGCGATGGCAATATCGGCATGATACACGCCTTTGGCTTTGATAGAGATAATTTCATAGTTCATTTGAGGGCAGCTGTGCCTGCAAGTAATCCTGTGATGCCTTCAATTACACCAGATATTCCAGGGGCAGGCTGGTCAGAAAGGGAATATCAGGATTTGCTTGGATTAAAATTTGAAGGTCATCCAAAACCAAAAAGACTTGTGGTTGCAGATGATTGGCCTGCAGATATATATCCATTGAGAAAGGAGGTTCCATATAACTTAGTTCCTCCTTCTGCAGAGGATGTTGCATACCAGCTTGACGAATGCCCAGAAGGCTGTTCTGTAATCCCAGTGGGGCCATTCCACACAGCTTTGCATGAGCCAGAACACTTTGCAGTATATGTAGATGGTGAGACCATAAAAGGTTGTGATTATCGCGGATTTATGACTCACAGAGGTATAGAAAAGCTCTGCGAATCTCAGGTAAGCTATAATGAAATACCATTTATTGCAGAAAGAATTTGCGGTATATGTGGTTCAGTTCATGCGACAGCATACTCTCAGGCAGTTGAAATGGCAGGGGGAATTCCTGTCCCTGAGAGAGCAAAATATATAAGAAGCCTTCTCCTTGAAATAGAGAGACTCCATTCGCATCTTCTGTGGCTTGGTGTTGCAGGTCACCTCATAGGCTTTGATACAGTTTTTATGCAGTCCTGGCGAGTCAGAGAGCACATAATGTGGCTTAGCGAAAGGATTACAGGAAACAGAAAGACCTATGGGATGATCATAGTAGGCGGGGTCAGGAGGGATATAACTCCTGAGATTGCAGATGACATTTTGAAAGTCTGTTCAAAGGTAGAAGAGGAAGTAAAAATAATACATAAATCAATTATTGGTGATACAGCTTTGCACAAGAGGACAAAGGGAGTCGGCTATCTTTCAAAAGAAGATGCAATTAAATGGAGTCTTGTTGGTCCTGTTGCGCGAGCAAGAGGCATTGATATCGATGTCAGAAGAGATCACCCTTATGCGGCCTACAGCGACCTCCATTTTAACGTCCCTGTAGTTGATACCTGTGACGTATGGGGGACGCTGGTGGTCCGTGTTTTAGAGATCTATGAATCCTTGAGCCTTATCCGTCAGATACTTGATAAAATGCCAAAGGGAGAGCTTTTGACTACCCTTGATGAAGAGATACCAGCGCTCAAACATGGTATATCAGTCGTGGAGGCTCCACGTGGTGAGTCTGTGCACTTTGTCATAACAGGGGAGGAAAACAGACCCGACAGATGGAGAGTCCGTGCCCCGACGTATCCAAATCTTCAGGCTGTGCCAGAGATGTTGCTTGGGGATCAGTTTGCTGATTTTCCAATAATTGTGGGTAGTCTTGACCCATGCTTTTCCTGCACAGACAGGGTTGAGGTTGTTAATATAAGATCAGGACAAAAGAGAGTTCTCTCTAAGTCTGAGATAGAATTTATATCAAGAGGCAACAGGTAAGGAAGGTAAACTATGGATATGATCTATATACTTGTCAATATAATTGTTTTCCTTGCTTTTGCACCACTTTTTGAAGGTATAGTGCGAAAGCTAACAGCAAAGGTTCAGTCAAGGCAGGGGCCACCAATTGTTCAGCCATATTATGATCTGATTAAGCTCCTTGGCAAAGAGAATCTTGTTGTGGATAATTGGGCTTTTAAAATTGCTCCACTGTTTTCCTTTGCAGCTATCGTTTCTGTAATTTGCTTTATTCCCTTTGGGTATAAATCAAATTTTTTGACCAATTATGCTGATGTAATAACTGTTATATATCTGCTTACAATGGGAGGAGTCTCTATTTTGCTTGGAGCTCTTTCCAGCAGAAATACATACGCCATGATGGGTGCAAGCAGGGAAATGGTCACAATGATTATGGTTGAGCCTGTTCTGGCAATGACCTTCTTTGTTGGCGCAGTTAAGGTGAAGAGCCTTGCTATTGACTCAACAATATTTAGCGTAATGAATACAGGATATTCCTGGGCTGTGGTGTTAATGCTTGTTCTCTATCTCATGGCTTTGCAAGCCTTTGTTGGCAAGCAGCCCTTTGATATAGCGGAGGCAGAGCAGGAGATATTGGAGGGACCTTTTATTGAGTATAGTGGTCCAAATTATGCTCTCTTTAAATATGCTATGATGCTAAAGCAGATGTTTTATGCAGCCCTCTTTGTTATGGTATTTGTCCCATTCTTTAATACAGGGATATATATCGTCAACATTGCGGTGCAGCTTGTGCTAATTGCTCTTGTCTATGTGGTTATAGCTCTTGTTGGTGCAACCAACCCGAGGCTTAGAATAGATCAGGCTGTTAAGTATTATTCTGTGCTCATAATCCTTTCTCTGGGTGCAGTAGGTCTCTCAGTATATGGGATATAAATGGAGGTTTATATGTGGCTTTTAAGTAAAATAAAACAGGTGATTATGGTTTCAAAACCAGGTGTTGTTACTTTGAAGTATCCCTTTGAGCCAAGACCTGCACCAAAAGACTTTAGAGGTGCACCTTACTGGGATCATGAAAAGTGCATTGGTTGTGGAGGATGTGCAAATCATTGCCCTGCAAGGACAATACTTGTGAGAGATATATGCCAGGAAATACGCCTTATGGTTTATGATGGCTCAAGATGCACTTATTGTGGGAGGTGCGCAGATGTATGCCCTGAGAAGGCCATAACAATGACAGATAGATATGAACTGGCAACAGATGATAGAGCTGATCTTAATGAGACAATGGAGCTTTTTATGCTCACATGTCAGAGATGTGGAAGATGCTATGATATGGAAAACAAAAACATGATAGATAGGATGGATCTGCAGGGTTATAGATATGATAATATCGAGGCACGAGCCTTTATCAGAAAAACAACTGATAGGTTTGACCCTGAGATGCTTGCGAAAACAAAAAATTATAAAAGACCATCAAAGATAGGAGAATAGGCATGCTGGCAAATCTTTCAAAGAAACTGTTTGGAAAGTCATTGTGGATTTACCACTGCAACACAGGAGCCTGCAATGGCTGTGATATAGAGATTCTCAACGTCCTTACCCCGTATTATGATGTTGAGAGGTTTGGGATGAAGCTTGTAGCCTCTCCCAGGCATGCAGATGTTATGTTGCTTTCAGGGGCAGTAACAAGGCCAACACTCCCGTTGGTTAAAAAAGCCTATGATGCTTTACCAGAGCCAAAGCTTGTTTTTGGAGTAGGTTCATGCGCAACAGGAGGTGGATGCTGGTTTGACTCATATAACGTAACAGGAGGTGCATCTGGAGTTGTCCCTGTAAATTATTTTATTCCAGGTTGCCCTCCACGGCCTGAGGCTATAATATATGCTGTTGCCCTTGCCCTTGGACTTGTGGATAAAAAAGTAGCAGCAACAGAGCTCAAGCAGATGGAATTCCCTATAGATGTATATGAAAGAAATCAGGCCTGGGAAAACCGAAATTCTATTTATGAATTACTCAAGGATTAAAAGGGGGGAGTATGGCAAAGAAAATACTTCTTGTTGATGATGATAAGGATCTTGTTGCAACTTTATCTCAGGCTTTGAAGATGAATAATTTTGAGGTTGTTGAGGCCTATAGTGCAGCAGAGGGATTAAAAAAGCTTTTGAGTGAAAAACCAGATCTGCTTATACTGGACGTAATGATGGAAAACGACACTGCTGGTTTTGAGGCAGTGTATCAGATAAGAAATAAAAGGGAAAATTCAAAATTTAAAGAAGTTAAAGATGTCCCTATTATAATGCTTACAGCTATAAACCAGGTGACAAATTCAAGATTTTCCCTAAATTCTGAACAGAGTTTTTTACCAGGAGTTAACGATTTTCTTACAAAGCCCATTGATATTGATGAGCTTATAGAGAAGATCAACAGGTGCATATAAGCCAAAAAATTTTATTTTAGTTGAAAAGATCGGTCTTTTGATTGATCTTTTCAACTAAATCTTTTAGATGTGAGAATTAATAACCGGTTTGAAGGATAAAAAAATGAGTAAAAATATTTTAATCATCGATGACGAAGACATTGTCCTTAAGAGTTGCCTCAGGATTTTAAAAAATGAGGATTATGAAATTGACACAGCTTATTCTGGAGAAGAGGGACTATCAAAGATTGCAAATAAAAAATACGATCTTGTAATTACAGATTTAATGATGCCAGGAATGAGCGGGATGGATGTTTTGCGAACAATAAAAGAGAAAAAGCTTGATTTAACTGTGGTAATTTTTACCGGTTATGCCACGGCAGAGACAGCAAGGGAAGCTCTCAAAATGGGAGCCTTTGACTATATACCAAAGCCTTTTACCCCTGATGAATTTCGGGATGTTGTTCACAATGCAATGAAGTCAAGAGAGGATAGTGACACGACAATGCTTGACCTCATGGCAATAGTTTCTCATGAGTTAAAAAGCCCTGTGGCAGTGGTGCACACCACAGCTCAGACACTTGCAAAGGGATATTTTGGTAACCTTGAACCAAAGCAAAAGGAAATACTTGAGACAATAATTCGAAACTGTCAGTATCTTGAGGATATAATAAGAAGCTATATAGATCTGTCAAAGATGGAGTTGGATGATCTGGAATCCTTTAAACAGGAGATCGACTTAAAGGATATTGTAAACTCTGTGACAGAAATTCCAGAGTATGCCTCAAATCTTAAAAAGATGCCAATAAATAAGACATTTGAAGGGGAGACAGTAGTCAATGGGGATCCAAATCTCCTTCAAATTGTTGTTACCAATCTGGTGAATAATGCTATCAAATACGGTAAAGAAGGCACAGAGATAAAAGTTAGATTATATAACCAAGGAAATGATGTTGTGTTTTCAATTTACAACGAAGGGGTAGGAATTTCAAAAGAGGATATTGAAACAAAGCTCTTTAGTAAATTTGGAAGATTAAAGCAAAAAGGCACAGAGGGCATAAAAGGCTCAGGCCTTGGACTTTATATATGCAAGAAGATAGTGGAAAAACATAATGGTAAAATATGGGTTGATTCTGTTGTTGGAGAATATGTCAATTTCTTCTTTGCAATTCCAAAACGCTTGTAGCAGTGATGAGGTGGTTTCTTGCAGGAAACCACCTCTTTTAGATTATATAGCCATTCCAATGGCAAAACCACTTTTAGTTGCATCAAATACTCTTCCTGGTCTATTTACATCTCCAGCAAGATAAACCTCAGGTGCAATATGACGCCTTAAACACTCTTCATACAGAGTGCGATCTGATTTATAACCTGCAGCAATTATTACTAAATCAGCAGGAATATCTATGGATTTAAATCTGTTCTTTATCTTTGGTGCAAAGGGATTTGGAATGTTTTCTGGAAGTATTGGCGACCATGTATTGTATGGATCAGGAACGCTCTTGTGAGTATTTATATCAAGTGCCACATGAGAGGGGGTTATCTCTGTAACAGTTGAGCAGTTTAAGAGTTTTACTCCTGCTTTTTCAAGGTAATGAATCATATATCCTCTGTTTGCAGTGAATGCCTCTTTCATTATGTATGGGGAAATTTCAACTACTGTAACCTCGCCAATACCCAGTTCATATTTAAGGAAATGAGCTGTTTCGCAACCAACTGTACCTCCTCCTATGATAAGGGCATTGGATTTACCTGAAGCCTTAGAAGGATTAAGTAGAATATCTGTGGCTTTATAAACATGGGGCATATCTATTCCCCTGATATCCGGGGTAATAGGCTTTGCTCCTGTTGCAATAACAATGGCATCAAATTGTCCGCTCTTAAGAGATGTTGCAGTGATAGTTTTGCCAAATTCAACCTTGAGAGAAAATTCTTTTGATACAGATGAGAGCCTGTTGTTGAGATAATTAACATAATTATATACATCAAATTTAATCTTTGGCTTTGAACCAGGGATTAAAAGTCCTCCTGCTGTTTTTCCACTGTCAAAGATAATTACATCATGACCACGCTCTGCAGCAGTGCATGCACATATAACACCAGCAGGGCCAGCACCAATTACTGCAACTTTTTTATTTTTAAGAGATTTTGCAATATCAGGAAAAATATCCTCAAAGCCAGTGCGAGGATTCACTCCACATTGAGGATGACCTCCATCAATAAATTCTTTGAAGCATCCTTCGTGGTCACCTATACAGGGGATTATCTCTTTAACTTTACCTGCATAGGCCTTGTTTGGCCAGTGGGGATCAGCAAGTAGAGGCCTGCCAAGCATAATCATATCGCAAAGCCCTTTTTGAAGAGCCTTTTCAGCAATATCGGGGTATCCGAGTTTTCCAACAGCAGCAACAATTACATCCTGGCCGGTATTTGTTTTTATACCCTTTTCTCTGAAGTGGTTTCTCACAAGCTCTGATACAGAGAGAAAGCATCCAGGAGGCATGGCATCAGGGGGATGAGGAAGCCACCAGTTGTCATAACAGCCTAAATCTACGTCAAAGATGTCAACTCCTGCATAAACTAAATTTTCCATATATTCAAGAGCCATTGCAACGCTTCTCTCATTGCGAAATTTTTTTAGGGCACTGATATTTTTCATTCTATCTTCATAAGTAGCATTGAGCATAAGCGAAAGATCTATCCTATACATCACAGGAAATGAATTTCCACATCGCTTTCTGATTTCCTTTACAAGTTTAATCCCAAAGCTCTGCCAGTCTTTGTATGGGCCAAATGTCCTTCTATTAAATGCAGGATTGGTCATCTGCTCAAGGAGATAACCCTCGTGACCATGGAGATAAACTCCATCAGCAAGCATGGCCTTAATATCAGCAGCAGCCTGACCGCAGTTTTTTACAATTCTATTCAGTTCAAGAAAAGACAGAGGCCTGCATGGAATTTGCTTAATATAGAAGTTATTATTCCATGAAGCAGATACTGGGAGCTTGTGTTTTTTTACCAGACACTCAGGGGAACCAACTCGTCCAAGACCGGGTGTAAGCTGAACAAAAAAAAGGGAACCAAAGGAATGGATAGCCTCAGATAGGTCTCTCCAGCCAGCCAGATTAGTTCTTGAACGATCAATTCGTGGAAAAATGGAAAGCTCACCAGCTTCTGTAACAGAGGGGTCTATGCCATGACTTATCGGTATAAGCCCGGAGGTAATAAGTCCAACTCCACCTTTTGCACGTTCTACAAAATAGCTGATCATTTTAGCAGAAGGTCTACCTGTTTCATCAGCCATGGATATGTTTCCCATGGGAGCCATGATGATTCTGTTTTTTGAAGTGACAGAGTTTATTTTTATTGGCTCAAATAGTGCACTGTAGGGATAAAGATCTTTCTCCATCATGGCGCCTTGAAGTGCTCCCTTATCAAGAAACCAATCGCCAAAGTATTGTTCCCATTTTTTTAAGGTGAGCTCATATTGCTTGAGTTGATATTTCATTGAGACCTCCGGTGCCTTAGAATTGGCAAGCTGCTATAGCCTTGTGCAACAAAAGCCATAGATTATACCTGCAAAGAATTAGACAGTTAAGCTTATTTATTAAGTGATTTTATATTATGTAAAAAGAAAGGTCAAGTCAAATATGTAGAGAAGGAAATTTTAGGATATTTAGCAACTACTCCCACATCTTATCCCAGATGATTTTTAGATTTTCTTTCCATTTTTTGTTTTCAAAAAGTTTAGCTCTCCATTCTTTTCCTGCAGAGATTTCAGATTCCAGAATTTTTAATCCTGCCTCATAATCAAATTCTTTCCACATAGCTCCTGCCTTAAAGATGAATTCGCAGTTTCGTGATTTAAAGAGATATTGCAGACCTCTCTTGAAATCAAAAATCTTCCAGTGAGCACCAGCATAGAATATAAACTCAGCATCATTTGTCTTAAACAAATATTCAAGGCCCTTTGAAAAATTAAAAACCCTCCATTCTTTCCCTGCATAATATATGTATCTGCCACTTTTAAGTTCACCCAGCGCATCAAGCCCTTTTTCATAGTCATAGCCAGACCAGAATCTACCAGATCTGTAAAGATATTCAGGGGATTTATTTTTTATAAAGAAATCAAGGCCTCTGTCAAAATCAAAATGTTTCCAGAAAATTCCAGATTTATGGACAAATTCAAGATCGCACAGTTCCATCAGACGTTTGAGCCCTCTGTGAAAGTCAAATTCAGGCCAGTATCTTCCTGCAAGATGAATTGCCTCAGCATCATTTGAGGAGAGTAATTCATCCATATAATCTCTTCTTATACGTGGATCGTTTTTCCCATGGGAGTATATTTCCATAGCAGAAAGTTTTTTTTCATCCATTTAAAGTTCACCTTTGTATTTTAACCTTCGTTCTTTTTTTGGGGTGGTTATTTTTATCGCCTTTCCAAAAGGTGGGGTAAAGGGATCACTTCTGTTTTCGCTTATGAGCCACAGAGTGTTTTGATATTTTTTGAGTCTGTCGATGTCGTATATATAGCCGTCCGTTATGATAATTAAAAGTTCGTTGTGGTTTGTCATATAGTTGTTAAATAGTGAAGAGAAATAGGTCGTGCCACTGCTTCCTGTTTTTATGTACTTCCAGTCACCTTTTTTATACTGATAAGGTTTTGACAGAGTTTCTGTTTTAACAAAGCGATCACCTTTCTTTTCAGGGACAAAGATTGTCTCATCAATGCAGAGAAGATAGACCTTGAATTTTTTAAGAAGGTTTTCGATTATACCAAAGGCTGATTCAATATCAGAAGGGTTTGTAACCATTGAACCGGAGACATCAACAACTACTGTTATGGCCTCTTTGTCTTTAAAGGTTCTTCCAGGGGAGTAGATTCCTTGTGCAAAATATCTTTTATTAAATTTACGGCTTGTATACTCCCATTCATTTGATTGAGCAGTTAGATCAACTATGCTTTTTAGTCTTTCCTGCCATGTCAGATCTGTTTTTTGAGGCTGTGAAATCAGAGATGAGACTTCTTGAAAAATTCTTTCTTCTCTGCAAAAGTCATCTCTTTCGGCAATTGTCATAAAGTGATTAATCTTTGAATCCATGACATTGAGATCTGTTTTTCTGTTTATAATATGAACGCCAGTTGGCATTGTTTCACCATCCTCTCTTTCAAAAAATAGGCCATCCATATCTTTTATTTTTGTAAATTTTTCCTTAGGAGCAGTGTTATAGGATAGATCAAGGGAATTGAGAGAATTGCTCAACTGGTCTATAAAGGAATTGCTATCAATTTTTATTCCAATGCCAAATTGCTCATATTGATTTCTTATTTTTTTTAATTCCTCAGCAGGCTTTGATCTTAGCCATTTATAAACATCTTCCCATGTAGGGTCAAGTGTTTTGGTTTCACTAAAAAAATCATCAGGAATTGTTGGAAGCCCAGCAGGGAGGTTTATTTCTGGAGTGTCATGGAGATAAATGTTTTTTTTAGAAAAGAAGGTTTTTTTATTTTCTATTATGTATGAGTTTATTACCATATCCTGCGCAACATTTTGAAGGTAAATGTCCCCATCCTCATTTCCTCTGTGATTATGATTTAGAACAACGTGCAGCATCTCGTGGACAAGGAGTCCTATGATCTGCTCATCAGGAAGTTTGAGTATAAATTCTGGATTAAAAAAAAGCGTTAAACGAGAATGGTATATTGTAATTGCAATAGTAGGCAGATTTTTATCTGGGAAAAATTCAGTTCCCTGATAAAAGTAAGAGACAAATCTACTCATCTTCCAGAGAGATGAAAGTATGGCTTCAAGCTTTGTGAGAGCTTTTTCTTCCATTAGACAAGGAGATCTCCATATCTTGATTTAAGCTCATTTTGTATTGAAGCATCCTCTATTCTTTTTATAGCCTCAGGAATAATGGAAAAGATCCCACATTCTTTCACAAGGAGGAAGAAGTAGGCCATTCGGATATCGCCCCTTGAGTAACCTATGAATTTTAAAATATTGCCTATTACTAGTAAATCATCTGAGTCAAAGTTTCCTGATTTTAGCAAAGCCCTTTCATTCAGTATTTCAATAGTTCCATTTAAAGCCCAGAGAATATCTTCTGCTGGAATTTTTCTCTCTTTTAAGAGAGTGAGCTTGTCTTCATTTCCCATTACTATATCCTCAGAGCTTAAGAGCCTTGGGGAAAGTAGCTGCATAAAGAAATCAGTTCCTGCGACGTTACCAACAAGGGAGTATATAAGTTTTTCAAGGGTGGAGTCCTTTTTATTTTGAAGAAAATTCTTAAGATCCTCATGGCTTTTCAGGTTATATCCATGGAGAAGGGCACTGGAAACCTGATGCCAGCCTCTCGGGTTGGGATTAACATTTTTTTCATCCCACAGTCTTTCAGGGAATGTAGAGATATATTGTATCACAGAGGGGTGTATGTTATTGTCCGCTGCCCATGAGAGCCAGTCCTCAGCAGAGGGCTTTAGATGGAATATTGCAAGCCTGCCATCAAGAGCAGAGTCATCAAACTCAGTTATAGTGGTATCGTCTTCTTCCCCTAAGTTACCTGCAAGTATTATAGATGTTTTTTCAGGCAATAGGTGTTCTCCACAGCGTTTTTCAGTGATAATTTGAAATAGGGTTTGTATTACAGTGGGGTGAGCTCTGTTAGATTCATCTAAAAACCAGAGAATTCCATCATAGCCCTCAGGGACTTTTTCTGGAGGGATAAATTTTGGTCTAAAATAGATCATCTGTTTATTATTGTGATCTGGCACAGGATAACCACCAAGGTCAACGTTTTCTTTAAAGGCAAGCCTTGTATCTATGAAGTAAAAGTTTTCTTCCTCTGCAATTTTTTTGACAACAGCAGATTTTCCAACTCCAGGATGTCCAAGTATTTTAATAGCAAAATTAAGGTTGTGAGAACCTCTTATGTATTTTTTTACTATTTCTGTCATTTCTCGAACTGTGATCTCTGATGCAGATTTTTTCACTTTTCACCTCGCAAATTCAAAATCCTATGGTCATTAATATTGACTATTTGCTTATGTCCATAAAATTTTTTAGATAATTTTCATCCTTGCAAGAGCATGCTCTTTCTATGCCAGAGCTTTGGCATATTTTTTTCTTGACAAAAAGCATCTGAATTTAAGAGTTATTTTAAAATTTTAAAATAAAGGATGTGATTTAATGACAAGCCCTTTGGAAGTAGATGTAAACGGCGACATCGAGAAAGCGTTTAAAAATCTCAAAAAGAAAATGGCTTTTGAAGGTATCTTTAAGGAGTTGAAAAGAAGGAGATATTATGAAAAGCCAAGTGAAGAGAAGAAACGCAAAAGGGAAGAAGCTGAAAGACGTAGAATCAAAAAGATGAGACGTATGCAGATGCAGTCTTCCCGCGGCAAAAAAGCAGGCCGTATGGTTAAGGAATAAACTTCTTTGCAACTTGTCATCAAGAGGCTGTCTTATGGCAGCCTTTTTTAGTGCAACATGGAATTCTCTTTAATATATTTATTGACATAGTAAAAGTAAAATTTCATTTTGATATTGCCATTAAGAGACATAATATATAAATTATAAGAAATATAGCTATTATATGGGGTTGCTTTGATGAAGCTTTCTGATTGTAAAAAGTGTAAACATCACGTTGAGTTAAGGAATTATCAGGTTCTTTGTAATTATGGAGGCTCTTTAAGCTCTATGGCTACAGCTATTGATGAAAAAGCAGGTGATTATAAAGTTCTGGCTTGTCCTCTTGATAACAAGAAGTGACAGCTTTAATATATATCAGTGGCTAAATATTGCCTTATTATCTTGTAAGATTTTAGTTTTGTGCCAAAGTAGCTTTCTATGTAGTTATGGAGAGAGTCAAAGAGTGGTATAATTTCTCCATTTTGAAACTGCGATATTTTTATATTCACAAATTTTTTATCAAGGGCTTGCTGCAAAAAGATAACAGCCTTTCCGCTAATGCTGTTATCATCACAGAGGCACTTTGTGCATGAAAGTTTTAAATTGGCTCTATTTAAAAAAAATTCTTCACCTGTTGATGCTCCACACCATGAGCATGCTCTTAATTCTGGAAGGATCCCTTGGATCATTAAATATCTTACCATGAAAAAGATTAAAAAGTGCAGATGATTTTCTGTTTTTGAGAGAGTATAAAGCCCGTAGGCTACTAAATTGTAAAGGCTTGTGTTTGCATCAGAAGTTGCAGTGGTGGAGTCAATTAAGTCAACTATGTAATAGAGAGAGCTTATGGTCTTTTCGTTTTTTCGAAATTGAGAGTTGTCAAAGAATATAGAAAATTCCGATACAGTGTTGATTGATAGAGAATCCCTTGAGTAATACACTAAGTCAAGGAATGTGCCAGGTTCTGATGCGCTTTTAGGCCTTTTGAGTGATTTTTTTAATCCCTTGAATATAAACTTTTCTTTACCACAGTCCTCGGTTAATATGCTGCATACATAGTCAGCCTCGCCTGATATATTGCGTGAGAGAACTATTCCCTTAGTCTTTTTTTGTGCCATCTTCTTTTTTGGATTTAGATATAGTGACAGTTAGTCGTTCTATCTTTGTGCCAGATATTTCTTTTATGCGAAAGGTCAGGTTGTCAAATTTAATTGACTCATCCTTTTGGGGAACTCTACCAAAGAGATCAAAGACAAAGCCACCAATTGTATCAAAATCTTCAGTTGTAATAGAAAGACCTGTTTCTCTGTTGAAATCAGATATAAGCATCCTTGAATCTACCTCAAAGGTATTTGGACCTATTCTTTCGCATTCAGGCTTTTCAACCTCGTCATACTCATCGTTTATGTCTCCTACAATAACTTCAAGGATATCTTCCATTGTAACAATTCCTCCGACTCCACCATATTCATCAACTACAATTGCCAGATGGAGCTTTTTTATTTTAAAATCCCTCAAAAGTTCATCAAGAGGCATTGTTTCTGGAATAAATAGAGGCTCGTGGAGCAATTTTTTGACGCTGAATTTTTTGCCTGGGTCTGTTAGAAATTTTATTAAGTCCTTTACGTATAAAATACCTATAATATTATCTATGGTCTCCTCGTAAACAGGCATCCTTGAGTGACCTGCCTCAAGAATCAATTTAACAAGAGATTTAAGGTCTATTCCTGATTCAATGGCAACTACATCTACTCTCGGAATCATTATGTCCTTTGCATTGAGTTCAGAAAGCATCATAACTCCGCGGATCATGTCCTTTCTTGGAGTGTCAAGTTGGTTATATGCCTCTGTATCAAAGCATCCTGGCTCATGTCCTAATTTTTTTTTGATATTACTTAGAATTGATTTGATAATCGAATTTGCCTGATCGGGGTTTTCGGATGTCATTTTTTACAGCATTACCTCTAAATTAACTAATTTTTACCATCTTAAAATCTATTTAAAATCTCTTTATCTTACTGTCAAGGAAATAATCAACATTAAAAAAGTCGAATTTTTTCTTGTTTTTCTACTTGTAAAAATTTTTTATTCTTGCTAATTTTAAACATGTTTTTTAAAAAATCAACAATTTATAGATAAATATACAATGCCGGTTGTTGTTAGCAATCTTTGCTTTTGCTTTTATTTTTTAATAAGATAGGCTTTGTGGCTTAATCTTTTAAACTAAAGAACGACAATTTCAGGATATAAATCCTGATATTATATTTTTGTGTAATAACAATCAAAAGGAGCAATCTAATGAAAATTTTAGCTTTAAATTGTGGAAGCTCTTCTTTGAAATACCAGCTCTATGACTGGGAAAAAAAGGAGGTTGTTGCTGTAGGTATCGTTGAGAGGATTGGCATTGAGGGATCTTTTATCAAGCATGAAGTGCCTGCAAAAGACAAAGAAATCAAAACAGAAGCTTCAATTCCAGATCATAAAGTTGGTATCAAGTTAGTTCTTGATGCTCTTACTAAAGGAGAAGGTGCGGTTATCGCTGATATGAAGGAGATCTCTGCTGTTGGTCACAGGGTTGTTCATGGTGGAGAGAAATTCAATCACAGCGTTCTCATCGACGATAGAGTAATAGCAGCAATTAAAGAGGTTTCTCACCTGGCACCTCTTCACAATCCAGCTAACCTTATTGGTATTGAAGCAGCTATGGAGGCTCTTCCAGGATGTCCACAGGTGGCAATTTTTGATACAGCTTTCCATCAAACAATGCCTCAATATGCCTATATGTATGCAGTTCCTTATGAGTGGTATGAAAAGTTTTCTGTAAGAAGATATGGTTTCCACGGAACAAGTCATCTTTATGTATCCAAAAGAGCAGCAGATCTTCTTGGTAAGCCTGCAAAGGATTGCAACATCATCACAATGCACATAGGTAATGGTGTTTCCTGTACAGCTATCAAGAATGGCGTGAGTGTAGATACAACTATGGGTCTTACACCTCTTGAGGGCGCAATAATGGGAACAAGATGCGGAGATATTGACCCTGCAATTCCTATGTTTATGCAAAATGAACTTGGTGTTGGTCCAAAGGAAATGGATACACTTCTCAACAAGAAATCAGGACTCCTTGGAATTACAGGTCAGTATACAGATAGAAGAGACATTCTTGCAAATGCTGAGGCTGGCGATAAGAGATGTAAGCTTGCTGTTGATATGGAATGCTACAAGCTCCGCAAAATACTTGGTGCTTATGCAGCAGCTCTTGGTCATGTAGATGCAATAGTTTTCACAGCAGGTGTTGGTGAGAATGCTGGTGAAATCAGGCAGAGAGTTTTAGAGGGACTTGATTGCCTTGGAATCGAAATCGATAAAGCTAAAAATCTTAATACAAGAGCAAAAAATGGAGAGACTCTGATTTCTACTCCAGCTTCCAAGATTAAGGTTTTTGTAATACCAACAAATGAAGAGCTTGTATTTGTAGAGGATGTTGTTGGTATACTTAACAAAACCTATGATGATCACATGGTTTATCAATATTCATTCCTTAAAAAGTAAACTTATATAGAGATATAGATTTTTAAAATACTCCACCTTTTTGGTGGGGTATTTTTTTGTGTTATATTTATATAAATTCCTTAAAATTTTGCCCCCTTGAGAATAGTTCTTGACCAAAGATTTTTAAGATATAAAAATAACTTATAAGTATGCATAAATTTAGCAATAGACGGTAGAATTATAATGAAAAGGTATTGTTTTTCGATTATTATTGTTTTAATTCTTTCTGTTTTCCTATATGCAGGTGAATTGGATAATATATGTGCATACCCTGTTCCTTTTAATCCAAAGAAACATTCCAGACTGACAATTGGATATCCCTCAGGATTTGCTGGTGGGGCTAATTATAATGTGAAGGTGGAAATTTTTGATATAAATGGCGATTTGGTTATAAAGAAAAATTCATCGTCATTCCCTCTTTACTGGAACGGAAGAAACTCTACTGGAAGGCATGTAAAGCCTGGCCTATATATTTTGAAAGTTGTTGCTGAAAATGACAACACCTACTGGAAAAAAAATATCAGAATATTGGTGAACTATTGAGATGAAAAGATCCAGAAGTTTCCTTGTTGTAATTTTTTTGCTTACCTTTTGCCTTAGGGAAGTGTCAGTTATGGCAGAGAATGCAGGCAGCAGGGGATCCTATAGCCGAGCAGGATGGGCTGGGGCAAGGTATACTGCTGCTGGAATGACAGGGGAGGTTCTATCGGATGATGTTTTTGCCATATACTGGAATCCAGCAGGACTCAGTGAATTAAAAACAAAAAAGCGACTTACAGAAACTGAAATAAGAGAAAAAGCCTCATCAGGAAATGTTGATGAAATTACAGAAGAGGATTTGCTCAATTTTTCTGATAATACCTATGATCCATTTTTTGTTGATGTTGGTGTTTCTTATACCTCTCTGGATATAGAAAGAGATGCTGGATTTGGAGGGGTTGCTTTTAATTTTTATGGTGGAGTTTTAGGCGCTGGATGTTTTTTAATAACTTCTGGAAATATTGAAACAAGAGATGAAAATGGAACTCTTATAGATAATAAAGAAAGATATACAGGCACTGTGGGTTATCTTTCCTATGCTTTTCCAGTAAATATTATATCCTTTGGCTTAAATGTTAAGTCTTACTACGAGGCGATAGGAGAGTATACATACTATGGCTTTGGTGCGGATGCTGGAGCTATTGTTTATCTTCTGCCTTTTATTCGCATGGGTATAATGATTAGAGATGGCGTTGGCTTCCTATCGCCACAAAAGGAGGAATATTCAGAGGAATCATACGATTTTTTTAAACCAGAAATAAAAGTGGCTTTTGCTCTTCTTACAGATGCGGGAGTGCGAGTTGCTCTAAGTGGTTCTCGTAAACTTGAGCAGGATAATTTTGATTATGGAGCAGGTGTTGAGTTTGATCTTTCTAAGAATTTGATGTTAAGTGCAGGATTAAATGATGGTTACTTTTCTTGCGGATTTACTTTGAAGCTATTTAAAATGGATATTTCCTATGCTTTAAATTTTGATAAGATTGATTATGGCTATAACAATACAATTTCTTTAACGGTATTTTTCTGATGGATTTTAAAAAGACTTTAATAATGGGCATTCTCAATGTTACTCCAGACTCTTTTTATGATGGAGGCAGATACCTTTCACGAGAAAAGGCCTTAACACATGCTATTGAGATGTATAAAGATGGTGCTGATATAATAGATATAGGAGGAGAATCTACAAGACCGGGCTCTCTGCCAGTGAGCCTTGATGAGGAACTTGAGCGCGTTGTTCCGGTGATTGAATCTATAGCAAGAGAAATCCCTGTGACCATATCTATAGATACAACTAAGTCTGAAGTGGCCAAAGCTGCATGCAAAGCAGGAGCAACAATTATAAACGATATAAGTGGTATGACCTTTGATCCAGAGATTGCAGATGTTGCTGCAGAAAATGGAGCCTATCTTGTTATATCTCACATACAGGGGACTCCACAGAATATGCAAAATTCTCCTATTTATAATGATTTGATAAAAGATATTCTTGATTTTTTAGACACAAATATTAAAAATGCACTCAATAAAGGAGTCTCTAAGGGGAAAATCATAATTGACCCTGGTATTGGTTTTGGAAAAACCCTTGAGCAGAATTATATTATAATTAATGAATTAAAGAGATTTGCTGAAAGTGGTTTCCCTGTGCTTGTCGGGCTTTCAAGGAAGTCTCTCATTGGCAGGTTGTATGAGTCCGATGAAGATAGATTGCCTGCAACCATAGCCTTAAATGCAGTTGCAGTATTAAATGGAGCCAGTATAATTCGCGTTCATGATGTTAAAGCTCATATACTTGCTATAAAAAGCATTGATTTTTTGAAAAAGGTCCGGATTTAACTTATGGAAGGATTGGTGACAAATTTTATTACATGGATAAGTTCTTTCTGGGATTATTTCCGGAACGTTATTGATATTCTTATTGTTGCTTATATTTTTTACTGGTCCTATAATTTCCTTACAAACACAAAGGCTGTTCAGCTTATTAAAGGTGTTATTGTAATTTTTATAATTGCAGTTATTTCTGGTTTTCTTCAACTGGAGACTTTAAATTGGCTTATTCGCAATATTACTTCATATCTTGTTATAACAGTCATTATATTGTTTCAGCCAGAGTTGCGCAGGCTCATTACGAGATTTGGGCAGAGAAATTGGCTTGTAAATGATTCTGCCAAAGATCCCTTTCAACTGGATGAACTTGTTAATGCCGTTTTTGCAATGGCAGAGGAAAAGGTTGGCTCTTTGATTGTAATTGAGAGGAGTACAGGGCTTCGTAGCTTTGTGGAATCTGGAGTTGTTATAGATGCAGCTATAACCGAGGAGCTTATAAGAACAATATTTTTTCCACTAACACCTCTTCATGATGGAGCACTGATTATTCAAGAAGGAAGGATTGCAGGAGCTGCTTGCTATCTGCCCTTAAGTGACTCCAAGCAGATCCAGAAGCACCATGGTGCCAGGCATAGAGCTGGCCTTGGTATTGCTGAAGAGACAGATGCTCTTGTGGTGGTTACCTCAGAGGAAAGAGGAGAGATTTCTATCATGGTAAATGGTAAGCTCTTCCCAAATATAAAAACTACAGATCTGAAGAACATGATACTCTTTTTTATGAATCCAAAAACTGCTTCAGAGGAGAATTATACAAGATAAATGGCTATAAATAGAGAAAATTTTAAGTCATGGCTAAAGCGCAATGATATTGTCCCAAAAATTGTAAGCATAATGCTTGCTGTGATTTTATGGGGATATATTGCAGATAGTAAAACTGGAGAGTTAAAGTTTAAGCTTCAGATAAATTATAAGAATTTAGATAAGGCTCTAACTGTTGCTGATATTTCTGAAAAGACGGCTGTTTTAAGAGTAAGAGGTAAGCAGGAAGAGCTTAAAAATATAAGTTCAAAAAACTTTAAGCTCTTTATAGATCTCTCTTCTGTAAAAGTTGGGGACTATGCAAACCTTAAAATTCAGGCAGAGAAAACAGATATAGCAGAGGAAGTTGAGCTTGATATTTCTCCCTCAGATCTAAAAGTTCTTGTGGAAAGAAAAATATCTCGAAGTGTCCCCATAGTGCCAAGATATAGTGGGGAAACAGAAAAGGGATACATAATGGGTAGAATAAAAGCTATTCCTGAATATGTTGTAATTTCTGGAGCGGCAAAGCTTCTTTCTCAGATTGATTTTGTTTCCACTGAGTATATATTTTTGAATAATAGAAATGAATCTTTTAATAGTAAGGTAAGGCTTGAAAAAGTAAGTGATGATGTAGAGTATAGTTTTTCCGAAGTAAGTGTCTCTATACCTATATGGCCTGTTTCTGAACGAAGATTAGTAGAAGTTCCTATTAGTTTAAGAAACAGGATAAAGGGTTTTAATTATATTTTATCAGATGAAAAAGTTAAAATTTCTTATATATCACTAAAAGGTAGGGATTTGTCTCCCAATGAATTGCTTCTATACGTTGATGCCTCTGAATTGCTCATAAATAATGAAGAGCTTATTGAAAAGGGATTTAGTGAGGTTAAGGGTTTTATTCATGTAAAGAATCTCTCAGAGGATGATGCAGGTATAGTGGCTGTTACTCCAGAGAGGGTTTCTATAAAAATTATAAAAGAAGGAAATGACAAATAAAATGATAGGTAGAATCATAGGATTGCTTTTCTTTATCATAATAGGCTTTGTTATATGGACTATATTGAAACTTGTATTTCAACTGGGAAGGGTTTCCGGTGAGATAAACAGAAAATTTGAAGAAATGGAAAATCAAAAGAGGAAGTCTTCCTTTAAAAGAGGAGGTGTAATAGAAATTAACAAGGATGATTACAAGGTAGAATAAGCTGATGTGGAGATTTTTTATACTCCTATTTCCTTTGTTTATTTCCTGTGGAAAACTTCAGGGGGAGTTTGGTTTTAAAAATTCCCTTGATGAGGGATACAGGACAAAAATGGAAAGGCTTGAATTCTCAGTTGATGATGAGATTAACTGGGTTTATAAATTTAAGTCTTCTCCATCTGGCAAAGTGAATCTTGGAATTGTAATTTTAAAAAGAGAATTAAGCTGGGTTGATGTTCTTGCTTATCCTGATTATATAGATGAAACAAAAGATGTCATTTATGGAACAATAAAAGATTTTGAGCCAGGTAATTATAAGATAGTGATTACACAAAGAAAAGAGGAAGAGGTTAAGGTTATTGATGAGATTGAATTTTATCTTTATTCAGATGACGAAGAGGAAGAATCAAATTAACTCCTAAGCTAATTTATAAGTTTTGATATTTCTTCTTTAATTTCTTGTTTTATTGTTTGTAACATTTCTACTGCTCCTTCCTCCTGAGCTGGCTGCTTTAAGTTATTAAAGGCTTTATCTGGCTTATTATTTGTGACATAGGAGTATATTAAAAAGGCAATTATAGAAATTGCAAGTATTGCAATGAGCTTTTTGAATATGATATAGAGGATACATGCAATAATGAATGCACAGGCTATAATATAGATCTTATTGCTTAAAACTAATTTTAAAATATCTTCCATTGACCCTCTTTTAAGATTAATACTGCATTATTTATATAAAGATTAGAGTTTTTCAAAAGTAATCTTTTTCTCTGGCTTTTGCAATAAATTTTTTTCTGTGGCTGAGGTATTTTTTGAAAATCAAAGCAGTAATTATTTCTAAATATAATTTTTAGTGTAAAATCAAGAAGATATTGCCTCAGATGCCTTCGGCAGCGGAGATAATAGAGTATTTTTATTTAAGGGCTAAACAGTGAAATAAAACTTAATTTTCTTTGTAATATATTGAATAATTCTTGCAAACAATAATCTTATATTAGAATATTGTTCGCAAATTTAAATGCTTTGCCCTTTCAGGAGACTCCTATGAAATTTGAAAGAGTTTTAAAAAGAGCAACTTTTCTGGATCCACTAAATGGCTTTCAAGATGGAGGCAGGGACTGTGAAGTGCGCAAAGATCCTTTAACTGGCAGAAATAGCCGTATACTGTTTTTTCCCATCCGAGAACTTCCTCAGCCTGATTATGAGCAGCTGAAAAAAAAGGATCCAGGTTTTTGCCCTTTTTGCCCGGAGAATATTACAAAGATTACACCAAAATTTAATCCAGCTCTTTTTACTCAGGAGAGATATAGCTATGGTGATGCTATATGTTTTCCCAATGCTTTTCCCTATGACGAAAATGGAGCTGTCACTGTTCTTAGCAAGGATCATTTTTTGAGGATATCTGATTTAACAGAAAAGATCATAGCTGATGGTATTAGTTGCTGTGTAGATTTTTTGATTGATGTCAAAAGGAATCAGCCAGAGGCAATTTATCAGTCAATAAATTGGAATTATCTTCCAAATGGTGGCAGTTCAATACTTCATCCTCATTTGCAGGTTACGGCCTCATCTGTGGCTACGAATTATTATAATGACCTCTGTAGAACTCTTAATGAATATGGAGATACTTTATTTTCTGATCTTGTAGATACTGAGGAAGGCTTAGGTGAGAGATTTCTTTCAAGGGATAGATATTTTTCATGGATAATTGCCTTTGCCCCACAGGGGATGTTTGATGTCATAGCTATCTCTCATGCTTATTTTGAACCAGAGTCTCTCAAAAAAGAAGAGATTTTAAATGAAATTGTCAGTGGTATAAAAAGAGTCATTGATTTTATAGAAAGCAAAAAGGTTATTAGCTATAATATGTCTTTGTTTTTTATGATTGGCAATAGAAAATTTATTCCTCACATGAGGCTCTGTCCACGAACTACTATTCCGCCTCTTGATACATGTGAGATAAATTACATGAAGATGCTTCACAACGAGCCTATGTCAACAATGAAGCCAGAGTCTGTGGCAGAGGAACTTAAAAAAATTTGGTGGTGAACAAAATAAAAAATGAATAATAAATAATCCCGGGGAGGATAATATGGAGAAGAGAAAATGGTATATCGAGCAGCTGACAGCTCCTGCTTTAATGCACAGAAATGCTACAAAATTTGGTGATAATATCTGCCAGATGTTTAAAGGAGAAGATGGAGAGGTTAAGCAGCTAACATATTCGCAAGTCTATAGAATAGTTAAGGAGCTTTCTTCTGGGCTCATTGACATGGGCTTTAAAAAAGGGGATAGAGCTGCTATTATGTGTAACACTGCACCTCAATGGATGTGGAGTGATTATGCTATACTTTGTGCAGGAGGAATTACAGTATGTATTTATCCCACTCTCTCTGAGAGGGAGCTTGAGTTTATACTTGAGGATTCAGGGACAACTGTTCTTTTTGTAGAAAACGAGGATGTCCTTGCAAAGGCAAAGAATGTATGCAAGCCCTCTAACAAAAAAGTTAAAGTTAAAACAATAGTTGTAATGAAGGATCATTTTGAGGATAAGGACAAGAGAGTTACAGATTTTGCTTCTTTGAGAGAAAAGGGTGTAGCTCTTCTTGCAAGGGATAAGATGATCTTTGAAGATAGATGGCGCAGTGTGGACTTCAAGGATTACATGACAATTGTATATACCTCTGGAACTACAGGCAATCCAAAAGGTGCTGTGCATACTCATTTTAGCTGGGCAGCAGCAGTAGTAAGAGATTGCACTGTTGTAGGCTATTCAGGAGCAGACCAGGGGGATCTCTTCCTGTCATTCTTGCCAATGTCGCATACATACGAAAGAGAGTGTGGCCATGGAGCAAGTATGCTTGCTGCTATTCCCAATGCCTATTCTTCTCCAAAAACTCTTGTTGATGATCTTAAGCTTTTTAAGCCCACCATATTTATGTCAGTTCCACGAATATACGAAAGAATATATATGGCAATGAGGGAGCAGGCTGCAAAATCTCCATTGAAAAAGAAGATCTTTGATGCAGCCATTAAAACTGGAATAGAGGTTGTAGAAAAACGTGCTGATAAAGATGGATTCATTGATATGTCAGAGGGTATTGATCTTACCGCTGGTGTCAATCCATGGCTTAAGTTTAAGTTTAAGCTTTTTGATAAATTGATTTTCAGCAAGGTAAGAGAAGCCTTTGGCGGTAAATTCCGTTTTGCCTTTTCAGCAGCAGGTAGCCTTAATGCGGATCTGTGCAAAACCTTTCTTGCAATGGGAATAAGGGTTTGTGAGGGATATGGAGCTACAGAGACATGGAATGAGGTTACTGTAAACAGACTTAACAAAATACTCCCAGGATCAGTAGGCAAGTGCTCCACAACAGCTCTTGAGCTAAAGGTCGCCGATGATGGAGAGCTTCTTGTCAAAGGTGATTGTCTATTCAGCGGTTATTGGAATAACCCAAAAGCAACAAAAGAGGCCTTCACAGAAGATGGATTTTACAGAACAGGTGATATAGTTGAGGTTCTGGCAGATAATTACTTGAAGATTGTTGACCGCAAAAAGGGCTTGATGGTCCTTGATACGGGTAAAAATGTTCCTTCTCAGAGAATAGAAAGTTTGTTCTCTCTCAGTCAATTTATTGAGCTTGTTGTTCCTATTGGTAGTGAAAGAAAATTTGTTTCGGCAATAATTGTACCAAATTTTGATGCATGTATTGCATATTTTGATGCCAAAGGAATCCCTTATGATAAGTCTGCAGTTGTTTATGACAATAATCTTGGGCCTGCTCCTGTATGTGTCAAGGTCGGCAAAGATTTTGTTGAAAATGAGGAATTTAAAAAGCTCATAGATAAGGAGGTTCAGACAGTAAATAAGGAGCTTGAATCTTATGAGCAGATTAAAAAATATTTTGTGGTTGATTATAAATTTACAGAGGCGACAGGGGAAATGACTCCAACTCTTAAGGTCAAAAGAAGAGTTGTAATGGAAAAGTTTAAAGAGGAGATTGATGCCTTATATAAATAAAATAATTTTTTAATTATTGTTTGTTAAAAAGGCTGGCTTTTTTCTGTCAGCCTTTTTAATTTAAAGAACAAATACTGTGATTTTAAGGAGTTATAAAATGTATAAGAAAACAAAAGAGGGTTTTATAATCGGAAGAATAGCCCATGGAGAAGATTTATTGCAGGGTATATTAAAAGTAGCAAAAAAAGAGAATATAACACTGGGGAGGGTAGAGGCAATTGGAGCTCTTCAAAGAGCTACTATTTCCTATTACTATCAGGATATTAAAAAATATGATTCCATTACCTTTGATGAGCCCATGGAGATTATATCTTTGCTGGGAAATATTTCTATTAAAGATGGTGAGCCAATGGTTCATGCCCATGTTTCTTTAGGGAACAGTAAAGGTCAGCTTTTTGGAGGTCATCTTGCCTCAGAGAGCATTGTCTTTGCCTGTGAGTTTATGCTCTTCCCCTTGACTGGTGAAAAATTTGAAAGAAGATTGGATGAGCAGACAGGGCTATTTTTGTGGGATTTGTGATATATTCTTTCAAATGAGAAAATATATACTTGAGCCTGTTGAATTTACTCAAGTATATATTTTAATATGAATAATTATTTACCAGACACTGGAATCCTGAGGGCATCAATACTCACTTTATAATTGCCAGCAACTGTTACATAGCCTTTATGTTTGTCCGAGATATCTGTTATTTTGCTCATGAACCATGAATCATATGTCTCTGATTTTGATTCAGGGCCAAAGTATACCCCATCTGAATTTGCGTGAGCTTCACTGGCAAATACAATCTGCCCTATTTTAATATCAGCTGCAGTTGCAATGCGTGATGACCAGTAATATTTTGTCCATATCTCGCTGCCATCAGAAATAAACATAAACTGCCCTTCGTTTTTAGTTTCTTTGCTTGGTGGTGTTACAAGTCTTGCGACGCGGACGGAAATCCATCCAGATTTATAAGGCTCTTTTGAAACTAAAAAATAATCTTCCTCAAAAAAATGAGCATCACCAGAGCCTCTGCCAAATAAACCCTTGGAAGAGCCTTTGGAACTGCCTGTGTCTGATGCATTGCTTTTCGCTGAGTTTATTGCAGTATCAGTAAGAGAGTCCAGCATTTGATTTCCAATATACCTTTTGCTGTCAGAACTGCAGGAAAAAAAGAAAAGAATTGCACCAATGGTAAAAATTTTAAAAATTTTTTTATACATTAAAACCTCCTGTTTTTTCAGCAAAAGTAAATGCTTTTAGGCAATTTATTTTGTGGAGGCTAATTTGAGGAAGGAACTGAGCATCCATCTGACATTAACATTGTGAAGCTCTGTAATGTTAGAAATAAATTAAATAGTCTAAGAGCAATTTATCCTTTCTGCTGAATTTTTTTAAAAACAAAACATAAGTGCCTTGAATATTCAAGCATTTTTCTATAGTTTAGAAAATTAAATAATTATTGCAATAATTTGAGCCTTAACTTAAATATGTATAAAATATATAAAAAGCATAAAAAGGGGAGGCAATATGAGCGAGGTTCAGTCATGGAAATGGCACAATAATGATTTAAAACCAATTCCATGGCATTTTTATAAAACATGCGAACAATATCCTCATAATATTGCACAACTATTTAATCCAGAAAAATATAATGAACACAATGGGCAGTTTAAGTGGTATGAGTTGCGTGATAGAGTAGAGATTATAGCCTCTGGATTTATATCACTTGGGGTAAAGCCAAAGTCTCTTGTGGCAATAATGGCAGAAAATTCTCCTCGCTGGACTCAGGTTGATCTTGCTCTTTGCTGCATGGGTGCAGTCAGTGTTACCATATTGCCATCTCTTTCTTTAAAACAGACAATGCATATACTCAATGAAACATCCTGCAGATATCTTATTGCAGGTAGTGAGGAGATACTTGAGCGCATCATGAAGGCTTATACAGAGATTACATCTCTGGAAAAAATTATACTTTTATCTGACTCCGCATCAATTTCAGATAGAAGAGTTGTGACCTTTTCGGATATTCTTGCGATGGGCGAAAAAAATAAGCTTTCCAATTATCCTGATTATCTTGAGATGAGAAACAGTGTTAAGCTTTCGGATTGGTTTTCTGTTATATATACCTCTGGCTCATCAGGAACTCCACGAGGTATAGTGCTTACTCATTTTAGCATATCGAGTAAAATAAATGGCGCTTTTGAGTTCTGGCACAGATATGGCATGGATATTACAGAGAAAGATAGAGGTCTGTGCTATTTACCTCTTGCCTATATTTTTGATAGGGCAGTATGTGAGCTTTTATGTGTATTTACAGGGGCAACTATTGCATATGCTGATTCACCTGGAACTGTAATTGATGATTTAAGGAAATATAATCCAACATGGATAAATTCAGTATCACTGCTTTATGAAAAGATTTATGTTCATTTTCGCCATGCAATGGAACAGAATTTTTTGAAAAACAAGTTATACAGATATGCTATAAAAATTTCACTGGCAGCACTTGAGTATCGCAGGGACGAAAATGGTTGCTATAACATGAGCAAAAATTTTGATCTCCAATCAAGACTTCCCTTATGCTTGCGTATTCAGTATAGATTTGCAAAGAGGCTTCTTGATAAAATAAAATTTCTTTTTGGCAAAGATCTGCGCTTTGCTTTTTTATCGGCCTCGGGGATTTCACCCTCTCTTGTGAAATTTTTTTATTGCCTTGGTATTCCCATATGTGAGGGCTATGGCCAGGCAGAAACAACCAGTGCCTCTTTGCTTAATCCGCTGACAGCCTGCAAGCCGGGAACAGTAGGAATAAATGCAAACGGAGGCTATTCAAGGATTGCAGTAGATGGTGAGCTTGAGGTTTCTGGTGCAGGGATATTTTCTCATTATTTTAACAGGGAGGAATTAACAAAAGAATCTTTTACAGATGATGGGTGGTTTAAAACTGGAGATATAGTTCAGATGGATAAGTCGGGCTATTTTACAATAGTTGATCGGAAGAGGTCAATAATATGCACATCTATTGGTAAGAATATAGCACCAGCGAAACTAAAAGGGGAGTTCCAATCAAGCGAATGTATTGATCAGATTTTCTTTGTTGGCGATGATAAGCATTACATCACAGCATTGATAGTTCCGGATTTTAATTATTTCATTTCCCTATATGAGAGAGAAGGTATAAGGTATAATAAGTCTGCACTTAAATGGGACGACTCCTATGGAGTATCTATGTGCGTTCAGGTGGGAGAGGATTTTATTTCTACATATAAGTTGCGCCAGCTTATAGAGGATGCAGTGGATGAGGCAAATAAAAATCTTGAGTCCTTTGAAAGGATAAAGCAATATACTATTTTACCGGAGCGCTTTACTCCAGAAAACGGCACAATGACTCCAAGCCAAAAACTCAGGAAAGAGGCCATACTCCAGAGATATGCCGCCTTAATAGAAAAGATGTATGAGTAACTAGTAGCTAAAATTTTTATTTGAGTATTTTATATTCTCTGCTAAGGCGCGTAACTTTTCTCTGTCGTGTTTAAAGCTAAAGAGAATAAATCCCCTCATTCCACTTAAGTATGCGCTGTGGATTTGCCTGTGTATTTTTTCATAAGGCATTTTTTCATTTACAATTACTCCCATGAATATCTTATCACTGAATCCTGTTAGCTTTGCATATTCCGTATACTTATGGTAAGTCTCTATGCTCTGGGTATAGCTCATCACACATGCAAGATCAAGGTATCCCTTCTCAAGCCATAAGGGCCAGTCCTGGAAATAAATCTTGCGTCCATACTCATACCTTGGCATTACTGCTGCAGAGAGAGTTATATTTTTTCTCTGTGTCTCTTCCTTTGCAAGTTGCACTATCTCTGTGATTTGATCTCGCCTGAATTGATCAAAGAGTTCCTTCTCCGGGGTTTGAGAGATCCTGTCTATGTCAATTGGATCTATGCCGTGTTTTTCTTTAAAAATCTCCCTTGCAACTGGATTGTATCCAAAGTCGCTAAGGTGTTTTTTGTAATATTCATTATAGCCCGAGTAGGGATATCGGATAAAATCAAGATGAACGCCATCAACATCATAGCGGGATATTATGTCTCTTATAATAGAGATTGTATAGCTTTTTACCTCTGGAATTGCAGGATCAAGAAAGTATCCCTCAACAAGATTGGTTTTCATTTCTTTAGGTGTATACTCAAGGAGAGATCTGCCTGTGTAGTCAAAGGTAAGCCAATGGGGATTTTTGGCTAATATGTGATTTTCTGCTGGCGGATATTTCCCCGGGTCAAGAACAAAGGATACATTTACCCATGCGTGAATTTTTATATTTAGCTTTTTTGATTTTTCTAAGATATAGGCTAAAGGATCAAATCCATCAGGGACATCATGGGCTTTGGGTTCTATCTCTGAGGAGTAATAGGCATCGCCCCTGCCACGCACCTGGACAAAAAGATGCTTTATATCTGTATCTTCAATCATTTCAAAGAGTTCATCGATTTTTTGAGAAGTTGCAATCTCATTCCTTACAACCCATAAGGCACCTGTAAAATTTCTTGTTACTTTAATTGTTTTTATGTATTCTCTGCCGCAGGAAAAGAGAATACCTGCAAGTAAAATTACAGGCAGTATTTTTAGTGATGTCCTTTTCTTAATTTGTTTTGCCATAGTAGTCCCTTAAAAATATGGTGAATAAAATTTTATAATTAAACAGAGGTCAAGTTTAATTTGGCAGGGGGAGTTTTTTGTGGGACTGACTCTGGAGCTATTTTTATTACTGATGACTTTATGGTCAGCAAGGCATTACAGGAAAATAGACTTGATTTTTTGCAAATAAATAAACAAAATTGTTTTCTCACTTTGAGATATGGTAAAAAAATAAAAATTTTGAATTGTGTAACTATAGATATATTACCATACACAACCGATGTTTTATTGGTAAGATAAATGATAAAATCAAAACAAAGAGTTGCTAAATATGGCGAGGTTTTAACTCCACCGCATATTGTAAAAGCTATGCTTGATCTTGTTAAAGAGGAGACAATGCGGATAGACTCCCGGTTTCTTGAGCCTGCCTGCGGCACCGGGAATTTTTTAGTGGAGATCTTGCGTAGAAAATTGGAGGTTGTTGATAAAAGATATGGTAAAAGCCAGTTTGATTGGGAACGATATGGGGTGCTGGCGGTGTCGAGTTTGTATGGGATTGACTTATTGGAAGACAATGTGATTGAATGTCGTGAGCGTCTTTTTTTTATTTTTGAAGAACGGTATAACACTTTATTTGGTTTATTCACAAAGGAGGAATGCAGACGCTCGGTTCGATTTATTCTTGCTCGAAATATAATACATGGCGATGCTTTGTCCTTGAAAACTGTAAACAATAACCCCACTCCAATTGTGTTTTCTGAATGGTCTTTGGTAAACGGTAGCATGATGAAGAGGCGTGATTTTACTTTTGAAGAGCTCCTAAACTGTGCACCTATAGAAGGACCAAATCTTTTTTCTGATCTTGGTGAAGAGGTTTTTATTCCTCGTCCATTGCGTGAATACCCACCGGTCCATTTTTTGGAGATTGCTCATGAATACGATGATTAATTACAACCCCGATGTGCTCACCTGCCTCGCTAACCTATCAAGCGACGAAGTCTTCACGCCGCCGGTACTAGCGAACCGCATGCTCGACCTGTTGCCCCCAAGTCTCTGGAGCAACCCCGACACTCGCTTTTTGGACCCTGCCTGTAAGAGCGGCGTGTTTCTGCGCGAAATCGCCAAACGCCTGGACAAGGGTCTGGAACAAAAGATTCCCGACAAGCAGGAACGGATTAACCATATCATGAAAAACCAGCTTTTTGGCATTGCCATCACCGAGCTCACCGCCCTGATGGCCCGCCGCACCCTGTACTGCTCCAAGCGCGCCAACGGCAAATATTCGGTGTGCACCCTGTTTGATAATGCCGAAGGCAATATCCGCTACCGGCGCATCGAACACACCTGGAAGGACGGCCGTTGCCTCTACTGCGGGGCAAGCGAGCAAAACTACGCCCGCGGCGCAGAGCTGGAAACCCACGCTTATGAGTTTATCCATACCGAACAACCGGAGGAGATTTTTAACATGAAGTTTGATGTGATCATCGGCAACCCACCGTATCAGTTGAGTGATGGGGGCTTTGGGCGGAGCGCCTCGCCGATTTATAACAAGTTCGTGCATCAGGCAAAAAAACTCAATCCAAGGTATTTAACAATGATTATTCCTTCCCGCTGGTTTGCCGGCGGCAAGGGGCTGGATAGTTTCCGCGAAGAAATGCTCCATGATGACCGGATTCATAAACTGGTGGATTTTGAAAACGCCGGCGAGGTTTTTCCCGGCGTGGACATTGCCGGAGGGGTGTGCTACTTCTTGTGGGAGCGGGATTACCATGGACTCTGCGAGATTACCAACATCAAACAAGGAGAACAGACTGTCTCGGTCAGAAAACTCGATGAATTTCCCACGCTGATTCGCCACGGCAAAGCGGTCTCCATTGTGCGAAAGGTTTTAGCCAAGCGGGAACGGCCCATGAGTGAGCAAGTGTCCAGCAGGAAACCTTTTGGGTTGCCTACTAATGCCCGTCCGAAAGAATCGGGAGATTTAATTTTGCGCTGGCAAAACGGCGAAGGACCTTATCCGCGCGGTGAAATTACCGTAGGGGTGGAGTTAATTGACCTGTGGAAGGTGATTACTTCTCGTGTTTCATTTGATCATGCTGGGCAACCTGATAAAAATGGAACTAGGAGAGTGCTTTCTGTTATTGATTTGTTACCACCAGGAACAATTTGCAACGAAACATATATTCTCCTTGGAACATTTAATGACAAAAAGAATGCGGAAAATTGTTTAAGTTATGCTAGAACAAAGTTTTTCCGTTTCTTGGTTTCTCTTGTTGCAAATACCCAAGATATAACGAGAGAAAAGTATTATTTCGTCCCCATCCAGGATTTCTCCAAGCCCTGGAGCGACGAAGAACTTTATGCCAAATATGGCCTGACCGCCGAGGAAATTGCTTTTATCGAATCCATGATCCGCCCCATGCCGGCCACGGGTGAACAGGAAGTTCCTCCGAGGGAGGATGAGGCGGAATAAAAATTAACTTCTTGACAATATCAAGTCCTTATAAGACACTAAAACAAGAGTATAAAAGGAAATAACGATGGCCATGGTCCCGAAACGATTAAAAAAAGAGCCTCTGATCGAAGTGGTTTGGCAACTTCAGTTTGATGCACCCGGCGCAGCAGAGGTTTTACCAGGCTTACTGTTTACTAAGCTCCAGGCAGAGCTTCCGGATTTACGGATAGAACGCCTGCCCGCCGCAGAACTGCCCGCGTTTATTGGCCAGGTGGATCCGAATCTGAGTTTTGCCGCCAAGGTGCGGATCAAAGCAACAAACAGCCCCTTAGTATGGCAGGTTGGGGATCGGGTAGTTACCGTCAATTGCACAAAGCCCTACATTGGATGGGAAGCTTTTTATACAAATATTACCTCTATCATCCGCATCTTAGAAGAAAGTCATTTGATTCCAAATCCCCTGCGGCATTCCCTTCGCTATATAGATTTGATCAGTTTGAATAAAGAGCCGGATCTCTCGGCGATTCAGTTGGACTTGAAAATCGGGTCGTATCAAGTCAATCAGTTCCCTGTGCAAATACGCGTAGAAATTCCAGAAACAACAGTCAAACACATTGTGCAAGTTGTAAGTCCCGCAGAGATTATGTTGCTCGACGGAAAACACAGGGGAACTTTAATCGATCTGGAAACCCTTTCTCAGAGAGAGTTAACTTCTTGGGTTGAACTTCGAGAGGATTTACAGCAATTGCATAATGCTTCAAAAATATTCTTTTTCACCCAGCTTTTAACAAATAGTACCATAGAAAAACTCGAACCGGAGTATTAAAGATGATCTCTGATACCCTTTCTCTACATCCTAATTTTTGGAATACCATCACGATGACAAAGCCCTATAAGTCAATAGCCAAAGGGAAACAGATCACCAGTCCTACCGGGATAACCGAACAAATTCCGAGATTTTATCAACCGGGGAATACCATAAGCACAGCCTTTTCTGGGAATATCCTCTCTATCCAGTCTTTGGGTTGGACCGCAGAAGAAACCCTCGAAACCTATGCTCGGCTTCGTCATTTTGAGGAAGACTGGGACGCTCCGGGGATGGAAGGATATGACCAGTTATAAACGAGGAGATGTCATTCTCGTGCGGTTTCCCTATGCGGATCTTACCCATTATAAAAAACGACCAGCCTTAATCGTTCTGGGTGATGCAGTTCAGAGCGAGTTCAACCAGACCATTGCAGTGATGATTACTTCTAATATGCAGCGCACTGGCCCGACGAGAATACCAATCAATATGCAGGATGCTGCGGCCCAAGCTATGGGTTTGATCACTGATTCAGTGATAGTCACCGATCATCTTGCTACTATAGAAGAGCGAGAGATAGACAAGAAAATAGGGCATTGCCCTTTGATGGCGGAAGTGGATAAGGCATTAAAGATTACCTTGGGGTTGAGTTAATGATGCAAACCACCGTTGAAACAGCAGAATCCCAGTTTTTCCCCCCGCGTCCCAAAGTGGAGCCGAAAATCTATGCTTACGAGGACACCCATCCGCAATACAAAGGATTATTAAAAGTCGGTTACACAACCCGCAGTGTTCAAGAGCGGGTGGCCGAACAATACCCTATCGTAAAACCTGGAGAAAAACCGTACCGCATTGTGCTCGAAGAACCGGCAATTCGCAGTGACGGCACCTCATTCACCGATCATGAAGTGCATCGAATGCTGCACATTAACGGCGTTCACAAAGAAGCAGGCGAATGGTTTCGTTGTACGGTGGAACAGGTTCGGTCTGCGATTCAGGCAGTCCGCACCGGACAGCTTTACGAGGACCAGCGTGCCTTTTCATTTGGTTTGCGGCCCGAACAAGAAGCGGCCATTCAAAAGACCATCGCTTATTTTCAAAGCTACCGGAGCGAAAACAACAAAACGCCCCACTTTTTATGGAACTGCAAAATGCGTTTTGGGAAAACCTTTGCAGCCTATCAGCTGGCCAAACGCATGGGGTGGAAAAAAATCCTGGTGCTCACATTTAAGCCCGCCGTGCAAAGCGCCTGGGAAGAGGACCTGCGCACCCATGTGGATTTTGCGGGCTGGCAGTTTATTAAACGCGACGGCTCAATCACCTGGCAGAATGCAGATAAAACTCGTCCAATTGTTTGCTTTGGATCATTCCAGGACTATTTGGGCCGCGATCGCAACACTGGTGGTATCAAACCTAAAAACGAATGGGTCCACTCAACCAACTGGGATTGCGTGATTTTCGATGAATACCATTACGGGGCCTGGCGGGATCGGGCCAAAGAGCTTTTTGAAGCGGAAGATGATAAAGAACAAGACTATGCGGAAGGAGAAGCGGCGGACTTTCTCAAAGATCCAAACGAAGAAATTGAAGATATCTTACCCATTACCGCAAGTTACTACCTCTATCTTTCAGGAACACCTTTCAGAGCCATTGCTACCGGCGAATTTATAGAAGAACAAATTTATAACTGGACCTATTCAGATGAACAGAGGGCTAAAGAAAGCTGGGACATCTCACAGGGTCCCAATCCCTACGAAGCTCTTCCGCGCATGGTCCTGATGACCTACCAGTTGCCCGACGCATTACGCGAAGTAGCCCTGCAAGGCGAATTTAATGAGTTTGATCTCAATGAGTTCTTTGCCGCCGAGGGTTTAGGAGAGGCGGCCCGTTTCAAGCATGAAACGGAAGTGCAAAAATGGCTCGACATCATCCGCGGATCTGATTTGCCGACCAGTCTGGACAACCTGCGGCTCGGGGCTGAAAAACCACCCTTACCCTATTCAGATGTGCGGCTTTTGGCAGTACTGAACCACACCCTGTGGTTTTTACCCAGTGTGGCATCTTGTCACGCCATGGCAAACCTGCTTAAAGCCCGAAATAATCGCTTTTTCCATGATTATAAGGTGATCGTTGCGGCCGGAGCTGCCGCGGGAATCGGCGTGGACGCTTTGCAACCCGTCTTGGCTGCTATGGGAGATCCCTTGAAAACCAAGACCATTACTCTCACCTGCGGTAAACTCACCACGGGAGTTACGGTACGGCCATGGACGGGGATTTTTATGCTTCGCAATCTTTCGAGCCCAGAAACCTATTTCCAAGCGGCCTTCCGGGTGCAGAGCCCATGGACTATTAAAAACCCCGATGGTGAGAACCCTAACCAAGAATTGATCCTAAAAAAAGAATGTTATGTTTTTGACTTTGCTCCTGACCGGGCACTCCGCCAAATCCAGGAATACAGTTGTCGTCTCAATGTAGATGAAATCGATCCAGAACAAAAAGTCGCTGAGTTCATTCACTTCTTACCGATTCTGGCGTACGACGGCAGTTCCATGCGCCAGATTGATGCAGCCGGTGTCCTCGACATGGCTATGAGCGGAACCACCGCTACACTCCTGGCGCGCCGTTGGGAAAGCGCATTACTTGTGAATGTGGACAACGAGACTTTGCGTCGCCTGATGAATAACGAAAAGGCCATGCAAGCCCTTATGAGCATCGAAGGCTTTCGTAGCCTTAATCAAGACATCGAGACCATTATCAATAAATCCGAAGCGGTCCACAAAACAAAAAAGGAAGCCTGCGATCGAGAGCTTTCTTCAAAAGAAAAGAAACAGCTTACCGATGATGAAAAGGAATACAAGAGCCTCCGTAAGCAAATCCAGGAAAAGCTCATCAAATTTGCGACGCGGATTCCCGTGTTCATGTACCTGACCGATTACCGGGAGCGCACTTTAAAGGATGTGATTACCCAGCTTGAACCGGGTCTTTTTAAGAAGGTGACGGGCCTTACAGTCCAGGACTTTGAGTTATTGGTAAGCCTCGGAGTCTTTAACAGCGCTCTCATGAACGACGCGGTCTATAAGTTTAAGCGCTACGAAGACCCGAGTTTACGTTATACTGGCATTGATAAACATCATGGGGAGGGGGTTGGACTTTATGATACAGTTTTACGTTCAGATGAATATGTGTAGACCTCAAATTGAGGAACTGTTAAAAGAGCTAATATCTAAGAGAGTGAGTAAAACTGTTTATTACAATCATATCATACAAAGCAATACTTACAACGACCCTGTAAATTTTAGCATAGAACTGGAAACTGCGATTTTGAGATGAATATATTGACAGTAGCTATAGCAATTCCAGTAAAGGCTCTTGCCTCTCAACATTCTTTTAGTGATTTCAGTCCCCTAAAAATCACCAAAAAATCTTCAAAAATCATAATTTAATTGTCAAATTTTTTATATTTTATAAAAAGGCTAAATATAAAATTTTGTAAAAATTGAAAAACTAAAAACCGTGGATGAGCAGAAGACATATCAGCTTGTAATCAATCGTGGAATTGAAGAGGGCTACGAGGAACATTTTTTAGATAAACATAAATTTGTGCGTTCAATTGTTAGCTATTTATGCAGGCCAAAAAAAGTTTTCCTTGGGCTTGGGGATTTTTTGGAAATAGGTGACTACAATAATCTCCTGGATGCTCTTTTACTTGATCAAAATGCTGCCAAACTTGAGGGTATACTGGACAAGAATAATAGAATCATATCCGAAGAAACAGATATACCTGTATCCTTTTTTAAGCTTGGAGTTTATTATCCTGATTTCCTTTTAAAAGAGGTTCCTACGGAATGTGCCTCTATGGTTGGCAAAAAGGCAAGGATATTTCCTGGGGCTGAGCTTTTTGTTAGACATATAAAACAATACAATCCTCTTGTTTTTACAGCTATACCCTTTGAGATCTCCATTGAGTATATGAAGAGACTTGGCCTTGATAAGAATAACCTTCTGGCAACTGAGTATAAAAAGACAGTTGTAAGCAATAGAGAGGTTTACACAGGAGATATTGTAAGATTCATTTCAGGTAACAGGCGCAGTATCGAGATTGAAAAAAATATGGCAGAGTTTAATCTGAGGGATGAAGATATTCTTTATATAGGCAGAGGCGAGGCTGGTTCAAATACATTTTCTTCTTATAAATCTATATCCTTTAATCCTTCAAAAAATATTATAAGCAAATCTAATATTACTATTTATGGCTCATCTCTGGAGTCGCTTTTGGTGTTGTTTAATTTTGACAATGAACTGGATGACTATTTACTTGCTAAGGATTTTGAGGATAATTTGCCATCCCTTGTGGTAATTTCAGAAAAAAAAGAAAAGAGAGAAGAACTCATTGAGCTTGAGCTTGAGCACAGGCAAATGCAGGAAAATATAATTGGTATGAAAATAGAATATTCAGCAGATTCCTATGGAACTTTGGAAAGGGAAATCAATGTTATGCTTGGAGGGTCTGCTGTAAATATAAATAGAGTCCGAAACATTGTATATACAAGAATGAAGAAATATCTTGATGATCCTCAATCTCTTGTTAGGGAGATATATAATCTTGCAAGAGAGAGATATAGAAATTTTTGTGTTTCATAATTTTTTTTCATTTGTGTTTGTTGTCTTTGTAGAGCTTATAATATAATTTAAGATATAGAAAATTAAAAAATTTTAAGGAGCAGATGTAATGACATTTATTACAGAGGTAAAGGCAAGAGAAATTCTTGATTCAAGGGGAAATCCAACTATTGAGGTGGATGTTGAGCTTGAGTCAGGTGCAGTAGGTAGGGCTGCAGTTCCATCAGGAGCATCAACTGGCGAACATGAAGCTGTTGAGTTAAGGGACGGTGACAAGAAGAGATACCTTGGTAAGGGTGTATTAAAGGCTGTTTCTAATGTAAATGACATAATAGCAGATGCCATTCTTGATATGGATGCCATGAATCAGATAGAGATAGATAATACTCTGATTAAGCTCGATGGTACTCCAAATAAAGGAAATCTTGGTGCCAATGCAATACTTGGAGTGTCTCTGGCTTGTGCAAAGGCTGTGGCAAATACCTTTGATATGCCTCTTTATAGGTATATAGGCGGGGTTAACGCCTGCGAACTTCCTGTGCCTATGATGAATATAATCAATGGTGGATCCCATGCCGATTCAAGCGTGGATATGCAGGAATTCATGATAATGCCTGTGGGAGCAACAAGCTTTAGAGAAGCACTTAGAATGGGAGCAGAGACCTTTCATGCCCTAAAGAGCGTTTTAAAGGAAAATGGTCATTCAACAGCAGTTGGAGATGAGGGTGGATTTGCCCCAAATCTAAAATCAAATGAAGAGCCACTTGAGATGATAATGAAGGCTATTGAAAAAGCTGGGTTTAAGCCTGGAAAGGATATAATGATAGCAATGGATCCTGCTGCAAGTGAGTTTTATGATTCCAAGAAGAAAAAGTACGTATTTGCAAGAAGCGATAAGAGTGAAAAGACAAGTGAGCAGATGGTTGAATTTTATGGCAAGTTAATAGAGGCATATCCAATTATAAGCATAGAGGATGGTCTTGCAGAGGATGACTGGGATGGCTTTAAGCTCATGACAGAAAAGTATGGAAAGAAGATTCAGATTGTTGGCGATGACCTTTTTGTTACAAATACAGAAAGGCTAAAAAGTGGAATAGAAAAGGGAGTTGCCAATTCTATACTCATAAAGCTTAATCAGATTGGAACTCTGACAGAGACAATTCAGGCAGTTGAAATGGCAAAGAGAGCAGGATACACTGCAGTTGTTTCTCATAGGTCAGGGGAGACAGAGGATACAACAATTGCAGATTTGGTAGTTGCTTTAAACACAGGTCAGATCAAAACAGGTTCCCTTTCAAGAACAGACAGAATTGCAAAATACAATCAGTTGCTTAGAATAGAAGAAGAGCTTGGCTCTATGGCAGCATTTAAGGGTAAAGGGGTTTTTTATAACCTTGTCAGGTAACAATCGTTTCAAATTGATTTTGCTAATATTCAGCCTGTTTAGTGTATATATTTTTATATTCAGCGAAAGCGGTTTGCTTGAGCGCAACAGGCTGAAAAGCAAATACGAACTTCTGCAGCAGAGGATTTTGCAGAATAAGAAAGCAAAAGACCAATTGCAGAAGCTCCTTGAAGAATATAGAGCTGGCAATTATTCACAAAGTGATATAGCTGCCTCTGGGCTTATATATTCAGAGGGGAAAGTTATAATTTTTGACGAAAACTATAGACTTAAAGAGGAAAACCTTCCTCAGAAAAATATGAACTTTGAGGTGGATCTATTCCACCTCAGGATTATATGGATTATTATTTCTATAATGGTAGTTGTTTATTATATAAATCGCATAAAGATGAAGGAAGAGTCTTCAGATGGATAAAATACTTTCAGCTTTTGATTGTAATGATATTAAAGTCATTAAGTGGCAGCTTAATTCTGAAAATATTAGCATGGCTGGAATTGTTCAAAAATGTATATACGGTTATCCCTCTGTGATTCTTCTCAATCCCTGTGATATTAATCCAGAAACTCTGGAAAAAAAGCCAAATTATATGGCAATAGCCAATCCTCTGTGGTTAACCTGTCCTTTTTTAAATAAAAAAATACACGAATTTGAATCTTATGGTTATATTAAAAAGGTAACATCTTTTATAAATTCGGACAGGGTTCTGGTGGATCTTATGAAAAATGCTCATGCAAATTATTATTATCTTAGAAGGAACTTATACTCAAAATACTTTGGTGAAATTAGCCCCCTGGAGTTTAATAGTAAAATTTTAGCATCAGGTATAGGCGGCATTAAGGAAATAGATAATGTTAAGTGTTTGCATCAGCACTACAGCCATTATCAGATTTGTAAAGATAATGTTGTAGGAAGGATTGTTCATAATCTCCTAAACGGAATAAACTATTGCAGGGAAAGGTTATGTGATGATGCCAGTCAGTAAAATTACGCGGGGAATTTACGAGATTAAAAGGTTAAAAAAGGATGGATCCATTGCCTGTGAACATGTAGATTGTGTGGTTAATGCCTTAAAAAATGGGGAGATCTTTGTTATGCCAGTAGATGCTATATATGGCCTGGTCGGCATAAATAGAGATGATGTTGTAAAGGCCATTAAAGAAATTGCGGGCAATAGAGAAGAAAATTTTGAGTTTATAATCTCAAATTTTAAGATGCTTGAGGATATTGCCTATATAGACAAGAGCTCTTACGATTTTTTGCGGAGGCTATGGCCAGGAGAGGTAACTGTCCAACTGAAGAAGAGAGATTGCCGCCATAATAGCTGTGTAATGATGAGAATGCCAAGGCACAAGTATCTTCTTGATATCATAAACAGAGTAGGCATGCCTCTTGTTTATGTTCCTGCAAAAAATTGCATAAAAAAGATGGCTCTAAATGAAAAAGATATAATCAGGAAATTTAAAAATTTCTGTTCTTTGTTAATAATAAATGAATTTAACAAAACTCATACAATGCCTACAATAATTGATATAAGCTGTGATGCCTTAAGGATAATTAATGAGGGTAGGGTTAATTCAGAAGAAATTAAATCTCTCTATTTTCTTGGTAATGTTTAACTATGCGCTTTAAAATTATAATATTTATGGTTGCTTTTTTTTCTATTTCAGTAACTGCACAGGCAGAAAAAGCAACCATAAATACAGAGCACTTCACTATACGACATAATGCAGAATTTACTGGTTTTGCTCTAAGGATTGCAGATTTAGCAGAGAATTTTTATTCACAGATAGAAAATTTTTTGGAGTTTTCTTTATATCAAAGGATTAACATAGAAATTTCTAACAGTAGCTCATTTTTAAATTCCATAGTCATTTCCCCTGAAGTTGATTTTAGTGAATCTAAAGATTTCCTATATAAAAAGATTTTTTTTGAGTTTTTTAATGGGCAAGATGGAATTTCATATAATGACAGTCAATTTATAGATAGCCTGCAATTTTATGCAAAAAATGGATTTTCGGCAATAGATAGGTTAGTTATTACAGATTTTTTCCATAACAGGAAAGATCAGATAATAGATTTAAGAAATCTATCAAATCCTTATTATTCTTCACTAAATTGTGCATTTTTTGATTTTATCAATCAAAAGTTTGGAAGAAAAATTTTTTTGCGTTCTTTAAAGGATAGTGCATTTTTTGGCTCTTTTGAATCTGCACTGGAAAAGCATAGTGGGGTTACTAAGGAAGAGAATAAAAATTTATTTATTCAGTATCTAAAAGAAAATTTTAATTCCGATATAGAATCTAAAAATTTAATCATAGGTGAAGATGTTGAGGATTTTGCAATCTCTGGTGAGGTTTTAGCTCTTATTTTGAGAGATAATTCAAAATTTTCCCTTGCAATTTATGATAATATCAAAGGCAATATTTTAAGACAGATCTACCTACCTGCAGATTATAATTATAAGACAATATCTATATGGGCAAAACAAATAGTTGTAGCTGGAACTTCCCTTAAGGGCAGTGGAATTTTATTATTTGATAAAGAAACTTTAACTCTTCAAAAGAATTTATTTTACCCCTATATTTATATAAAAAAAGCTGCCATTGCCGAAAATGGAAATATAGTTTTTTCTATCTATGGTGGTGATAGTCAGGGATTTGTTGTTTTTGATATTGAGAGCTTTTCATTGGGCAATGTTTTTTTTGTCAATGATGACTATAGGGATTTTATTCTTGAAGGTAATTCTATTTTATTGTTGAAAAATTCCCCTTATGGTGAACTGCTTAGACTGCAGGATAGCAATAATTCGGTTCTTTTTTATTTGCCAGATGTTTCTTTTTTGAACAGGAGTTTGTATATCACTGCAATTTCTTATTTACAAAATAGGACAGAGGTTAAATTATTAAACAGTGATTTTTCCAGAGTGCAGGTAATTTTTTCTTGTAAAACACCGATTTATAAATCTCTTTACCATCAATCAAGGCTTTATAATTTGACCCTCCGTAATGGTAAGAGGTGTATAGAGGTTGTGGATTTGTCTTTGAACTCAAATTGATTGTAAATTCGAGATTAAACTTTTAAAACTTGACTCTTTTAATTGCTATGTAAAATTATAGAAGATTAAGTAGGCTATTTTTTATGGAAAGATTTGCTGAAATCACAAGAAAAACAAGTGAAACTGAAATAGTTTTAAAAATGAAGCTTGACTCTATTGAGCCATCAAGGATTTCCTCTGGAGTCCCATTTTTTGATCATATGCTAAATTCTATGTCAAGGCATGGGAGAATATTTCTTGACCTTCAGTGTCTTGGAGATACTCATATTGATGATCATCATTCAGTGGAAGATATAGGTATATGTTTTGGTATAGCCTTTAAAGAGGCTCTTGGCAATAAGTCTGGCATAAAGAGGTTTGGCCATGGAATTATTCCAATGGATGAGGCCTTGAGTCAGGTTGCAGTTGATATTTCCGGAAGAGCTTTTTTTAAATATACTGGTCAGCCTCTTAAGGGAACAATAAATACCTATAGCGAAGAGCTTACTCTTGAGTTTTTGCGCTCTTTTTCAGATAATGCAAAGATAAATCTCCATGTGGAGCAAAAATACGGGGATAATCGTCATCATATTCATGAGTCTATTTTTAAGGCTCTTGGTGTTGCCCTTTTTGCAGCCTATTCACTGGATGAATATCTAAAGGATTTTGTGCCTTCAACAAAGGGAACAATTTAATCTTTAAAAACATTTGAAAATTAAGGAACTTTATGATAACTGTTATAGATTATGGTATGGGAAACCTTAGATCTGTAGTTAAGGCTGTTGAGGCCTTTACTTCAGATGTTAGAATTAGCTCCAGTCCAGATTCTTTGATTGATTCAAAGGCTATTATTTTGCCAGGAGATGGGGCTTTTGCCATGGCCATGAGAAATTTAAACGATTTGGGATTTATTGAGCCAATAAAAAGCTATATTGCCAATGGCGGATATTTTCTTGGAATTTGTCTTGGATTTCAGCTTTTGTTTACAGAGAGTGAGGAATTTGGCCTTACAAAGGGTCTTGATATTATCAAGGGAAAGGTGGTGAGATTTAAGGGGGAGCATTTAAAAATACCTCACATGGGATGGAATAATGTTAAAATTACTGGGGAGTCAAAATTTCTTGAAAATATTCCTGATATGAGTTATTTTTATTTTATACACTCTTTTTATCCAGAGGTGGAAGATAAATCCTGGATTCTTGGAGAAGCTGAATATGGCCTTAAGTTTACCTGTATTGTGGGCAGAGGAAATGTCATAGCGACTCAGTTTCATCCAGAAAAAAGTCATAAGGTGGGATTGAGAATTCTTGAAAACTTTGTAAAAAATGTAATTGATTAATTATTTCAAATATATATAGAATATATAATTTTTTTGATGGCAAGGGGATTAAATGGCTTCGTTTGATGAATTAGATAATATAAAATTTCCACCTCTTATTGAACAATATGAGAGAAAGATCTATGACTTGCGTCAGCTTATAGAAATAAGCAAAGGGCTTAATTCCACACTGGATTATAATGTTCTCATTGATTCAATATTGTTAACCTGTATGGGACAGCTTCAATTGATGAATGCTGGGATTTTTGTTGTAAAAGCTCTTGGAGGTGATAGGTATTCTCTTCACAGAAATTATAAGGGCTTTGAGCTTGATCATTCTATTGATTATTCCTTTTCTCTACGTTCGTCTCTTATAAAGTTTATAGAAAGGGATTTTCGTTGTTATGCCTATGACGAGGTTATGCAAAATATTGATGAGGAGAGCTCACTTGTTTTGCGAAATCTAAAACCAGATCTAATTGTGCCACTGCAGAGTAAGGGAGAGATAAATGGATTTCTTGTTCTGGGGGATAGAATAAATAAAACAGATTGGACAGAAACAGAGCGGGAATATATTTTAAATATAGCTTCCCTTGCAGGTATTGCTATTAACAATGCCATACTCTATGAGATGGCAACTACAGATATGATGACAAAGCTAAAGATTCATCATTATTTTCAAGCTGTCCTTAGAGATGAGATTAACAAATCAAAAAAATATAGCAGGCCATTATCCCTTATAATGGCAGATATTGATCATTTTAAAAAGTTCAATGATGTGTATGGTCACATTGCAGGTGATGAGGTCCTTAGAAAGGTCGCTATAACCATCAAAGAAAGTGTGAGGCTAATAGATGTTGCTGCAAGGTATGGTGGTGAAGAGTTTGCAGTGATTCTTCCAAAGACAGATATAAATGAGGCTATAATAGTTGCAGAGCGTTTGAGAACAAATATCGAAAATACTACTGTCCCATGGAATGACAAGTCTTTGAAGGTTACAATCTCTGTAGGTGTAACTCAATTTGATTCAGAGACAGATCTGGATAATGAGGCTCTGATAGCAAGAGCAGATAGAGCTTTATATGTTTCAAAAAGTGAAGGAAGAAATAGAGTTTCTTATCTCTAAGGGAAGTTGCTGATGACAAAAAAAATTATCTCTACTTTAATAGCCTGCATCTTTACTATGAGCATATATATTTTGCCCTCTGCAAGTGCGATAACACTGGGGGAGCTTAGATCTGGCTCAGAGACTTCCACAGACAAAACAAAAGTTCCTGCTGAGGAAGCAAAGGTTAAACCTGAGGAAAAGACTCCAAAGCCAGAGGTTAAAGAAGGCAAAGAAGATAAAAAGTATATAAATCCAAGGCTTGTGTGTCTTCTCTCTGTGATACTCCCAGGTGGGGGGCATTTTTATATGAATAATGATGCAAAGGGGCTTTCCTTTTGCCTTGCAACTGGAGCAGGTTATACAATAACTGGTCTTTTTATGATAAAAACCATGCTTGCAGATAGAGGGAGTGTGGCGTATAAAAATTATTTGCTCCTTACGGGCTTTTTCTTTTTTATTACATTGATTATACATTTTGTGGGCATTATTGAGGCCTATAGTGATGCAGATGAGCTAAACAAGAAAAATTTATTCAATGATGGCAATCTCTATCCAACAGATGTGATAAAAGAATAATTTGTTATATGTCTCATTATTTTTTTTAATAATTTCTTGACATAAAGACGCTTAGCATGATATATGGCTAATGCGTTTTTGAAAAGGGCCCATAGCTCAGTAGGTTAGAGCGGCTGACTCATAATCAGTAGGTCCAAGGTTCGAATCCTTGTGGGCCCAAGAGGAAGGGGATGGGAATCCCCTTAAGTTTTATTATAATTAAGTAAGAGAAGGATAAAAAGATGTACGCGATTGTTGAGATAGCAGGCAAACAGTATAAAGTTGAAAAAGACGCAGTTATTAATGTTGATAGATTAAAAGGCTCTGAAGGCTCAATAACACTTGATAAAGTTCTCCTTTTTTCAAATGATGGAAATGTGATGGTTGGTCATCCATATTTGAGTAATGTTAAAATTCAAGCTGAGATCCTTGGTGAAATAAAGGGTGAGAAGGTTCGAGGTATAAAATTTAAAAGGAGAAAAAATTATCAAAGAACATTGGGTCACAGACAGGTCTATTCGCAGATTAAAATAAGCGATGTGGTTGTAAACTAAGAGCTTTGGTTATTGTTAGATTTACCAATTTAGATTTTGATAAAGGTTTATTTTTTAAAAAATGCGCAGACAGGATTTTAGTAGAAGTTAAGGGGCATGCAGGATTTTATAACAGTGGAGTGGATCTTGCCTGTGCAGGGATATCTGCAGTAAGTCAAACGTTGTTGGTTTCAATAGATAGGTTGACTGAGGCAAAGGCTAATATCACTGCAGAAAGCGGCAATCTTGTTTGTGAGATTTATATAAATGGCTTGAGTGAATTAGAACTGTCTAAGGTTTTGCTTTTACTTGAGTCTTTGATAATCGGATTGGTGGAAATTGCTAAAGAATATCCTGATTCGGTTAAAATAGAATTTGTTTCTTAAATTAAGGAGATTTAGTTATGGCACATAAGAAAGGTGGCGGTTCATCAAGAAATGGAAGGGATTCCAATTCCAAGCGTCTTGGTGTTAAAAGATATGCAGGTGAGTTTGTCAGAGGTGGCACAATTATTGTCCGTCAGAGAGGAACAAAGATTCATCCTGGAACAAATGTAGGCAAAGGGGGAGATGATACACTTTTTGCCACTGTTGATGGCTATGTAAAATTTGAAAGGTATGATAAAACAAGAAAGAAGGTTTCTGTTTATCCAAGCCTTTAATTTTTGAGGAATAATTTTAATGTAATTTTATGTCGCGTATGGTTAACATACGCGATTTGTTTTTAAGGAGTTTTTTGTGTCTAAATTTACAGATGTTATCTCTATCAGGGTAAAGGCGGGGGATGGTGGCCCTGGAGCTGTTTCTTTTAGAAGAGAAAAATACATTCCAAAGGGTGGACCTGATGGCGGAGATGGAGGTAAGGGTGGTGATGTCTACATTGTGGCAGATCGCAGGTATTATAATCTCTCACATTTTTTCAAAGATAGGCTATACAGGGCAGGCAATGGTCATCATGGAATGGGAGCAAACAGACATGGCGCTGATGGTGAGGATTTAATCATAAAGGTTCCTCCAGGAACTGTTGTCTATAATGAAGAAACTGGAGAGCTTATTGTAGATTTAATGGAAGAGGATGTGCCCTTTAAAATTGCAAGTGGTGGTATTGGTGGCAAGGGTAACGCCTTTTTTAAAACATCCACGCATCAGACTCCAAGATTTGCTCAGCCAGGAATGCCAGGTGAGGAGTTAACCATAATATTGAACCTGAAGCTCATTGCAGACATAGGGCTTGTGGGTCTTCCCAACGCAGGAAAATCAACACTTCTGAGTGTTCTTACAAATGCTAATCCAAAGGTGGCAGATTATCCATTCACAACGCTCATTCCTAATCTTGGCGTAATTGATTATGGAGATGGAACAGTATATAAGATAGCAGATATTCCGGGTATAATTGAAGGAGCTCACATGGGTCATGGCCTTGGGCTTTCCTTTCTGCAGCATATTGAGAGAGTTAAAACAATACTATACATAATTGATTGCTCTGAGGATAATTTGAAATATACATATAATCTTTTGCAAAGTGAGCTTAAGACATATAATCCTGAATTGCTTAACAAAAAGAGACTTGTAATTTTTTCAAAGTCTGACCTCATAACCTCTGAGGAAATGAAAAAAAAGATAGACGATTTTGGAATGAATGTTATACCAATCTCTGCAATTTTGCAGGAAAATATACCACTTCTCATCGCGGAAATCAGAAAGCTCATGGAGTAGTTATGGGTAGAAAGGAGTATCTTAAGGATGTAAAAAGGGTTGTTGTAAAAATTGGCACTTCTTCCATTACAGAAAATGACAGAATCTCTTTTGTAAAAATATTTAAGTTTGCAAGTGAAATTGCTCAGCTGAAAAAAAATGGTTATGAGGTGATAATTGTAACATCAGGAGCTATATCCTCAGGCGCTGGACTCCTTGGACTTAAAAGAGATAAACTCTCCATACCTCAAAAACAGGCCCTGGCTGCTGTTGGGCAAACCATTTTGATGGATGAATACAGGCAGGCTTTTGACAAGCTTGGTTTTAATGTTGGCCAAATTCTTTTTACAGAAGATGATATGCGGCATAGAAGAAGATTTTTAAATGCACGAAATGCCATAAACTCACTCCTTGAGATGAATGTAATTCCCATTATAAATGAAAATGATACTGTTGTTGTCTCTGAGATTAAGTTTGGAGATAATGATACTCTCTCGGCTCATGTTTATAATCTAATTGATGCCCATTTGCTTATACTTTTAAGCGATATTGATGGCTTTTACTATGATCTCTCAGATCCAGATCCTCTTTATGAAGTGACAAAAATTACAGAGGATCTGAGGCAAAGGGCTGGTGGTAGCTCAACTGCCCATGGAACTGGTGGGATGGTTACAAAGATTAATGCTGCTGAGATTATAATGAAACTCGGTGGCAAGATGATTATAGCAGATGGGAATGAACAAAATATTCTCCTCCGCATTATGAATGGTGAAAGGGTAGGCACTCTTTTTGTTGGAGATGATGTTAAGGTTTCAAGCCGCAAAAAATGGATTGGCATGAGAAAATCCAGAGGAAATCTGGTTGTTGATGACGGCGCAGTAAAGGCAATAGTTACAGGGAAAAAATCATTGTTGCCCTCAGGCATAGTGTCAGTTTACGGTAGGTTTGATATGGGGGATATTGTGGATATAGTTGATTCAAATTCCAGAGTTATAGCTAAAGGCATAGTAAATTATAAATCCGAAGAAATAGATCTAATAAAAGGGAAAAAGACAAAGGATATAAAGGAATTACTTGGCAGCGAATTTTATGAAGAGGTAATTCACAGAGACGATATGCTGGTTATGTAATGGGGGTGATCTGTGATAGATCAGCCCCATTTGAGTTATTGTTGCTGTTGACTTTGCTTTTTAGCTTCTTCCAAAATTTTTTGTATAGCCTCCTGTGTTTGCTTTTCACTGCTTGGAATTGATTGCATCATAGCATCTGGTAATTTTTGAGCAGCTTTATAGCAAAAAAGCGAGCTTGCAATAAGCAAAACAGGAATTACTGCAAATATTATAGAAATGACCTTTGCTGGCCCTTCCTTCGCATTGAGAGATTTTATCAAGGCATTATAAAGCATCCAGATGCCATACAGAGATACGGCAAGAGAAACTATCCCTCCAAGAATTAAATTGATACCGGTGAATAAAGAAAAAACAGCAGACACAGGATATAGAGACATTAAAGATGCTGTTACTCTGACATTTTCTTCATAGTTAGTAGAACCACTGCAGATGGCACTTATTACAAGAACAATTGCACCTCCTATAAAAAGACCAATTATAGATGCGATAATTGATGTGACAATAACAGATGCTCCCAACCCTCCCCCAAACATTGAACCAAAAGCTGGCACTAAATTGAAGGTAATCCACAGGAAGTTTATTATTCCAGCTAAGGTCCCATAAATTACAGCCTTAATTAATGGTTCTACAAAACCGCCAGTTTTTGACATTGTGGAAAAGTACTCAGCAGGAGAAAGTAACGCTGATTTAGTTTCCTCAATAAATTTGTTAAAATCAAAAGATGATTCAGCCATAAGACCTCCTTATTAAATTAGATGAGAATTAAAAGAAGTATAGCATATTTATTGGATTTTTCAAGTTTTTTATTCTAAAAAGAGAGTTTTTATTCTGTTGGATATTGCTAAAAAGTAAAGTTCATGTCCTGCTTTATTTATGTGCAATTCATCAATGCAGAGTTCATCTACATTATGGTGTCCTTGAAGAGGGGAGAGTGTAGTTACATTTACAAATTCTGCAGCAACAGAATCAATTATACTATTGTATAGATCTATACTTTGCTGAATATTTGGGCTTTTCTTTATGTATAGGTTTGTAGCCTTTAATATTTTTATTATTAAAACTTTTGTCCCATAGTCACTTGCTCTTTTACAATAATTTTGCAGATTTTTTTTAAAAATCACAGGAGGAACATCTGCAAGTTCAGCTTTGCGCACTCTGTGTAATTTTATGTAATCTATATATTTTTGACGCAATTTTTGAGTTAAAATTTTATTCATAAAAAAGTATTCCAGTCCATGCTTTTTAAAAAGTCGTGGAGCGCACTCTGTAATTCCAATCTGCAAGATTACCACCTCAGGCATATATGTTTCAAGGAGATCAACTCCTCCCCCTCCTTCAGTTACAAGTCTCATGGAAGTGCTCCCCCTTGCTGCTTTGTCTATAATGTCAAGGTTGGGGAATTCCTTTTTTAGCTTATATATCCATGTTGCCTCATAGGGAATACCTGGTCGTGGCATTGACACAGAATCGGTTATAATTAAAAGTTTATTATTTTTCATGATTCAGATGAAATCTCCTCAACAAGGGCAGAAAACAAGGTTATTACATCTGTATTTGTTTTTCGTAGTTTTTGGGAAAGCTGCCGCGCTATAGAACGGGTAATGTGCAGGCCAATTGAAGGGTGCTGGTCTCCAAATTTTACAAAGTCATCTCGTTTTAATACAAGGCAATGGCATTGGCTTTTTGCAACAACTGTGGCAGATCTTCTATCTTCGTCTATCAGTGCCAGCTCTCCAACATAAACTCCACCATTTTCAGCAGAAAGGGTTGTAACAAGGTATGTTTGATTTTGCAATGTATTTTTTAGTATGTCGATGGTTCCATTAATGATTATAAAAAGTTCATCTCCAGTATCTCCTTCTTTAATAAGAGTCTGGCCTTTCTTAAAGGTCTTTAGCTCACATAGATCTATGATTTGTTTTAATATGGCTTCATCGTTTTGATATTCTTCAAAGAAAGATATCTCTTTAATTTTTTCCTTTATAATAGGAATAAGCTTTTCTATTTTTCTTTTTTTTAGATTCATGCTCCTCTCCCCTGTATCATAATTATTTTGCTATATTTTCCAATTATAAAATCAGGAGAAGGGTTTATCACTGGTCTACTGGCGCTCATGTTTTTTACGGATTTAAGTTTTTCTACTAATCTGGAAATATCAGGTGTCTTTTGAGCCTCTGATATTGCTTCCATCTTTCTGAGGTAGAAGTTTCCTGTATTTTCAAGAACTCCTATAATTACGATGTTATTCTCATTGGAATAGTATTTTATTACATCTGAATATCTTTTACCTATTAACTCATGGGGAGGTGAAATTGTGGCAATGTGAACATTGGAGTTAACATCAATTAGTTCATTTATTATGTGGGCTATTCCACTTCCTGCAGAGGCATTTGCAATTAGATGGCGATTATATTCTGATGTAAGTATTATCTCATCGCAATTTGCAGATACAAGATATCTTTCATATTTAGAATCAAGTATCTCTGCTGCAACATAGGCAGATCTGGCAATTGTCTTGATGGTTATGGCTGCCATGACAGTGCGTGAATCAACCTCCTGAATTGAACCCTGCACAAGTCGGTCTGCAAGGAGAAGAACTTTTTTTGCGTATTTTATGTTGGCCTTGCGTAGAATATTTTCATCAATATAGTCTCCATGTATGTAATTTATACCAGAAAACCTTTTATTGCTGCGAATAAGATTCATCTCTTCTGAACCAGCAGTATTGATGAGAACAATCTCAGATGTGTTAAATTCAATGTTCTTGGAAAGCATATCTGCAAGGAAGTGAGCCATATCTCTTTTCCATCCGCATATAATAAAATGATTTTTTACTTTGACCGCTTTCAATCCACGTTCCTCCAGAAGTTGTTTTTCTAAGAATAGGCTTGCAATATTACCTGTTACAACACCTACTAAGGAAACTCCAAAGAACATTAGAAGTATTCCTGTAATTCTACCTGGGATTGTTACAGGATAATAATCACCATAGCCTACAGTAGTAGATGTTACAAAGGCCCACCATATAGAGTCTGCAAAATTTTTGATATTGCTATCTTTATTATGGGCAAGAAATTTATTTTCAAAGTAAAGTGTAGCAGTTGAAAAAAGTATAAGAGTTATGGTACCTACAAGAAGTAGCTTAAATATTGTGCTTTTTTGTAATCGGATAATTATGTCACGGATGGTTTTGTTTTGTAAAAAATTTTTTATGATTTTCATATTTATTCCAGATCATAATAGCTTTAGTTTTAAGATCGGATTGGGATATAAAAAAATAAAGATAAAGATTGTGTAGTTTTAATTATTTCATAATGAAGTACTTTCTAAAGTTATCGTTTAATCTCTGGTAGATGTTGCTTCTTTCTGTATCTCCAATCTTAGAAAAATAATAGCTTAGAAGTTGAGATGCCTTTATTATGAAGACATTGATTTCTCTTCCTTTCATGCCTTTATTTATTTCGTAATCGCCGGATTTAATTAACTCACGAGCAATTGCTATGTGTCTACTGTAGCAGTCTATTTCCTTTTTCAAGAGGTCAGGGTTTGATGTAAGCATTTGATTTATTTTAATTGAATCAAGACTTCCTGTAAGGAGATAGAATTTTTTAATGTTTATTAGAGATGAAGAAATAAGTGATTTATAATATCCAGTTTGAACCTTGTCTCTCAGGATCTCAAAGCTTTTGAGTCTTTGAGAGTCAGAGTCTGGAAATTCTCCATATATATTTTTATAAAGATTGAAGGATATTTTCTGGACATCCATGCAGTCAGGATCCCCTGACAGCATGGACATTATTTTGTGAAAATTTTCAGGATTCCTTTGAAGTAGTTTAATGTAAAGGTCAATGCCTTTAACAGCCTCTGCAAATATTGATGTGTTTTTTGATTTAAAATCGTGCTGAGAGAATAGTTTCATGGCCTCTATTATCATAGAGGATTGGGCAGTAATGAGGATCATCTCCATATCTGGTTCAAAATTAGCAGATGTTCTTTTAGGTTGTTTTAAATGAATTTTTTCATCAGCAGGGAATGAGCTTTCTTTTTCAAGAGAGATCTGTTTTTCAGTTATTTCTGGAGCACTAGAAAAGTCATCCAGAGAAAATAGATCATCATCCTTTACCTTGTCATCTGCCAATGGTTCAAATTCAAATAGATCCTCCTTGGGCATTGGAGATTACTCCTCAATAATTTCGTAAACTAAGTTGAATGTAATCATACACTGCAGAGCAGCCTTCAGAGGCATTCCTGATGTAACGCCTATCATATAGTCGTCTTTTACTCCATCGTAATGCCAGCTCTGACCATTAACCTTGATACATCCTGCATATTCAAGGGAATCAGCATCAAAGAGTCTTATTTCCTTTACGTTCAGGTAGTTCATTACAGCCTCTTTTTAAATAATTTTTATATTACACTATTTTAAATTTTTCAATATTTTTTTGAAAACCTCATGATTTTAAAACCATTTGTGGCTTGACTTATATTCAATTTTGATTATGCTAAAGATATGCACATTTTGATTGCAAGTTGATTTAATAGCAAGGCTTTTTTTGTAGAATTTCATTTATTCAAAGGGTGATGTTATGTTTGGGAGAGTGAATGTCAATAAACTTAAGGAAGAAAGAAACCTCGCAAAGATTTTTGCTCTTCTAAATCACAGAAGGCCTTATATTCGTGCTGAGGCCTTAATTGCCTATTTTGAGCTTAATAGAGACAATCCAGAAGAGCTGAAAAGATTAAAACCGCTCCTTAATGATAAAGAACCAATGGTAAGGACTCGATGTGCTCTCCTTTTTGCAAGATTGGGAGATAGGGATGTTATAGACGATCTTCTTGATATAATCTCCTCAGGCACGGTAGCAGAGCAGATTGAAGTGCTAAGACTTTTGCCTCATTTTTATTCCAAGGATGATCCCAAGGTTACCCAGATACTGGCAATTGCGCTTAAAGATAAAAAGCAATCAGTGCAGGGAGAGGCAATAAAGACCATAGGGGAGATGGGAATTGAAACTATGGCCTTCTATCTACTGGACTTTATCAATCATCCTAATTCTAAGATCAGGTTTGATACAGTGGTTGCTCTTGGAAGAACAAAAAATCCAATAGCTATTGATGCCCTTATCGGCTCTCTTACAGATTCAAATGCAGAAGTGCGTAAAGCGGCAGAGGAGGCGATTAAAAATATTGGCGATGAAAGGGGATTGAAGGCCTTAAAAGATGCCCCTTTTATGCTTATGGTAAAAAATATGAATGAGAGTGTTGCAAAGAGGCTTACAACTGTAATCAATATAGGAAAGCAGAAAAGTGAATGTGGTTTGCCATTGCTTCACAAGGCATGTTATGATGAATATAAAAATATCAGACTTGAGGCCATAAAGTCCATAGCTACATTGAGAAGTGATCTGTCAATACCAACACTTATTGAGCTATTAAATGATAAATATTATGATGTGCGCATTGAGGCTATAAGAGCTTTATCCAGATATAATAGCGAAAGTGCGCTTAATGCAATAAAAAAAGCAATAAATGATCCAAATACCAATGTTCGAGCTGAGGCTAAGAAGCTATATTCTGCAATGTCTTTGAGATTGTCTTCAAAAAATGAGATAAAATTTAACATATAAAATAATATATAGTAAAAAATTTTTACGATCCTACCGAAAAACAACTTATTATACTTGACTAACTTCTAAATATTTGCTATATTCTATCTAAAGCTTATAAAAAGCTTTATTTTTTTAATAAAATATATAGAAAGAAAATAAAATAATGATTGTTACTCTTTTGCTTTTAGCTCTTTTTCTTTCGTTTATAGGTCACATTGCAGCTCTTGTGACTTATGTAACAAAAAGAACAGAAGGATCTTTGAAAACATTTATAAATACAACACTCAGTAACGTAACTCTTGCTGGAACCTGTATAGTTGTATTCTTAACAAAGCCTCATCTGTTAAGGGACATAAATCTTGTATTTATATCCTGGATTATGTCTGGGGTTGTGATGTTTGTAACTCTTGGCATAAAGATAAAGATTTTTATTACTATATACAGGCGTGCTAAGGATCCAGCTAATTATCATTTAAATTTTTTTGGTAAAAAGGTGTTACATTCAACTGTGGTAAAAAAAATGGAGCTTGCTATATTTTTTGGGACAATTCCCTTTTTTCTTTTGTCTGGTTCATATTTTATTGCAAGGCTCCTCAATTTTTTTTTATACAAACACCTTTGACTTTTTTGCACAATTTATTAAATTTGTTTAAGATACCTCTGTGAGGTTTATCATAAAGAATAAATGGGGGGTAAATATGCCGTTTATAAGTTACAGAGCTCAGCTCAATTCAAAAAAATGTGAAGATTGCAGATTCAATTTTGTAAAAAATTATAAAATTGATGAAAAGGGATATGCTCACTTCATGGAGCTTGACAATAAGCTTGCACAGTTGAAGTTTGGCATGATGTGGGCTTCTTGCAAGGTATGTCCAAACAGGGAGGATTTTAAAAAGATCTATGGAATCGAGCCTGTTGACTATTACAGTGCAGCACTGAGCTAAAAATTAAAAGCCTGCAGATAAAATTTCTGCAGGCTTTTTTATTTATTTAGATCGTCACTTTCCTTTTGAGAGATTTACTCCTGCAGCTTCAGCTTATATTTTAATTCAAATTAAAATACTTGCAATAAATAATTTCATTGGAATATTTGCCATTTATATTTTTTTGTTTTATATTGATGATAAACAGAGAGGGGGATAGATATGCTTGAAAAACTGACTCATGAGGAAAAAAAGGCTCTTATTGCAATTGCAAGATATATTGTCAGTGCTGATGGAATTATCACATCTGCTGAACTGGACTCCATGAATATGATTGCAGAGGAACTGGGCTTTGACGATTACCACGATATATTTAACGAGGTGGATGCAGAGATTACATCCATGGAGGATTTGAAAAAGCTCATTGAAGATCTTGCTGATAGTAAACATAAAAAGACTATAATTAAGCTGGCAATTGAAATTTCCAGAGCAGATGCCAACATCCGCGATGAAGAAAAGGATATTCTGGTTTTTGTGGCAGATGCCTGGGATATTGATATAAATTCTATGATGAGGTGATGAAGATATGCCACTTACAATAAAGGAACTTGGCGAACGGAAGGTGCGTTCTCCTCTTTATGATAAGTTTCATTTAAATGAACTGAATTTTGTTAAAGATAGCAAGAGAATGCTCTATAATGTTATGGTAGAGGATGGGGATCCTGCAACTATAAAACATGATCTAACCTTTGAGCTTGCAGGTCCACGGGAGTTTCTATTTTTTGAGCCAGAGTCTGTGACCTCTGCAATTGTTACATGCGGAGGATTGTGCCCGGGCCTTAATGATGTTATACGCTCAATTGTTATGGAGAGCTATTATAGATATGGGGCTAAAAAAATTTATGGTATAAGGTATGGCTATAACGGACTTAATCCAGCAAAGGGATATGCTCCTATTGAACTTACTCCTGATATAGTAAGTGAGATTCATACTCAAGGGGGGACTATTCTTGGATCCTCCAGGGGTGGCACAGAAAACATGGAGATACTTATTGATACTCTGCAGCAGATGGGAGTCAACATTCTCTACACAATAGGCGGAGATGGAACCTTAAAAGGAGCTCACGAGATTGCCAATAGAGCACTATCACGAGGCATGAAGCTTGCAGTTGTTGGCGTTCCAAAAACAATTGATAACGATATTAGCTTTATTCAGAGATCCTTTGGTTTTGAAACTGCATATTCAGAGGCTGTAAAGGCCATACTTTCTGCTCATGTTGAGGCAAAAGGCGCTCCAAATGGAATAGGCCTTGTAAAGCTTATGGGAAGGGAGTCTGGATTTATTGCTGCTCATGCTACGCTGGCTATGAATGATGTAAATTATGTTCTTGTCCCTGAGGTGCCTTTTGAGCTTGAGGGTCCAAATGGATTGCTCTGTCATCTTGAAAAGAGGCTCATGAACAGGCACCATGCTGTTATATGTGTTGCAGAAGGTGCAGGGCAGGATTTAATAGCAATGGAGGGTAATGTAGAACGAGACGCTTCAGGGAATGTTAAGCTTAAGGATATTGGAGTATTTTTAAAAGAAAAGATTGAGAGCTATTTCAAAAAGCGAGCCATAGAGATTAACCTTAAATACATTGATCCAAGCTATATGATAAGAAGTGCACCTGCTGTTCCTAATGATTCAATATTTTGTGCACAACTCGGTCAGTATGCAGTTCATGCAGGTATGGCTGGCAAGACTGATCTTGTAATAGGTCAATGGAATAACAATTATACTCATGTTCCAATAGAGCTTGCTATATCAAGAAGACGAAAAATAAATCCAACAAGCAGATTCTGGTTTAGTGTTCTTGATGCAACAGGTCAACCAGAAACAATGGTGAATCCAAAATGATTTTTGATGATAGAGTCCATATCCTTAAAGATATCCCTTTAAGGTCCAGAGAATATGTTCTCTATTGGATGCAAGCATCACAGAGAGCTGAACACAATCATGCTCTTTGCTATGCTATAAAACTTGCAGATGAAAATAATCTCCCTGTGATTGTATTTTTTGCAATTGATGAAAATTATCCAGAGGCAAATCTCAGACATTATAGGTTTATGCTTGAAGGATTACAAGAGGTTGAAAAGAAACTTAAAAGTCTTGGCATAAAGTTTGTTGTCTGGATTACCTCTCCTGTTGATGGGGTTTTGAGGCTTTCGGAAAATGCTGCTATTGTCATTACTGACTTTGGGTATTTAAGACACCAAAAACTCTGGAGAAGAGAGCTTGCACATGCTTTGGATTGCCCGCTCCATGCAGTGGAATGTGATGTTGTTGTTCCTGTGGAAAAGGCTTCAGCTAAAGAGGAATTTTCTGCAGCGACACTGAGGCCAAAGATAACAAATCTTATGAGCTTTTATCTTGAGCTGCCAGAGGAGAAAAGCCCTAAGATTAACTCTCTCCACTTTGGGATAAGGACAGTTGATTTAAGCAATATTGATGCAGTGCTTTCTGAGATGGACATTGATAGAACAGTTGCTCCAGTTGATTCTTTTCATGGGGGAACTTTCGGGGCCAATAAAAGGCTCTCCCATTTTATCAAAAAGTCCCTTGATTTTTACACTGATGAGAGAAGTGATCCTTCACAAAATTTCACCTCAGGGCTTAGCCCCTATTTGCATTTTGGGCAGATCTCTCCACTATTTGTAGCCTTAAAAATAATGGATACTGATTCTACAGGAAGAGATTCATTTCTGGAGGAGTTAATCATTCGCAGGGAGCTTGCTATTAATTTTGTCTACTACAATGATCATTATGATAGCATAAAATCTCTTCCACCGTGGGCTCTTGCAACATTACAGAAGCATAATGATGATAGCCGTCAATATCTCTATACAAGGCTTGAGTTTGAGCAAAGCCTCACACATGATATATACTGGAATGCAGCTCAAAATGAATTGAGAAATACAGGTATCATTCACAACTATATGCGCATGTATTGGGGTAAGAAGATAATTGAATGGACCAAATCCTTTGAGGAAGCCTTTGATATTATGGTATATCTTAATAATAAATATGCACTGGATGGTAGAGATCCCAATAGCTTTGCAGGTATAGCATGGTGCTTTGGCAAGCATGACAGGCCATGGAGGGAACGTGATATTTTTGGAACAGTTAGATATATGAATGAAAATGGCTTGAAAAGAAAATTCGATATGACAGAATATGTAAAAATGAATAGCAAATAAAGCTGGAGTTTACCATGCCAGAGATAAAAGAGATTTCTGAAGTTTTGTCAGAGATGACAGATCCTCAGGAAATAGAGGTCTTTCTCCATGAAATACTTACAGAAAATGAGATAAGGGATATTTCTCTTAGATGGGCATTGCTTAAAAAGCTTTTTGATGGTGTTCCGCAGAGAAGTATTGCTACAGATTTGGGTATTAGCCTTTGTAAAATTACACGAGGCTCTCGTATTTTAAAAAACACAGATTCTGTAACAAGAAAGCTTTTAACAAAGCTCAGGGGGTATGAGTTTTCTGGATAATAGATAAAGCAGCTTTTAGGCTGTTTTATCTATGATAAGGGGCTTATTTAGTCCCAAAAAGTCTATCTCCTGCATCCCCAAGCCCTGGAATAATGTATTTGTTTTCATCAAGATATTCATCCACATTCCCTGTGTAGATTTCCACATCTGGATGAGCCTTTTCCACTGTCTTTATTCCTTCTGGTGCGGATATTATTGATACTAAAACAATATTATTAAATCCTTTTTTCTTGAGCAAATCAATAGTGGCAACAACAGATCCACCTGTTGCAAGCATTGGATCTATAATGAATACAAGAGGATTTATTACTCCCTCTGGAAGTTTGCTGTAATATTCAACAGGTTTTTTTGTGTCGTGATCTCTGTAAATTCCAACAAAGCCCACTCTTGCATTTGGCACAAGTGTCAAAATTCCATCAAGCATTCCAACGCCAGCTCTAAGTATTGGCACAACAACAATATCGTTTTTCATTTTTTTGCCAATCATCGGAGCCATTGGTGTTTCAATGGGGCAGTCCTCTACTTCTATGTTCTTTAAAGCCTCATAGCAAATGAGCATTGTAATCTCATTGGCAAGCTCTCTAAATTCCTTGTGCTCTGTTTTTTTGTCTCTTAAAGCAGTAAGTTTATGCTTTAAAAATGGATGATTGATTTCGTGATACATAAAACTCTCCACATTATATTTTATTAAAATTATCTGCCTGCAACTATACTTTCATAAAAAGAAAGTATAAAAATTAAAAGTTTAGAATACCTTCTGCCGCCTGCAACTATACTTTCGTAAAAAGAAAGTATAAAAATCAAAAGTTTAGAATACCTTCTGCTGCCTGTAACTATACTTTCATAAAAAGAAAGTATAAAAATTAAAAGTTAGAATACCTTCAGCTGCCTGTAACTATACTTTCATAAAAAGAAAGTATAGAAATTAAAAGTTAGAATACCTTCAGCTGCCTGCAACTATACTTTCATAAAAAGAAAGTATAAAAATCAAAAGTTAAGAATACCTTCTGCCGCCCTTATACCTGATGCCCAAGCTCCAGTGATTCCTCTGCTTGTGCCTGCTCCATCTCCAATCATGTATAGATGAGGCTTTACCATAAAGTATCTATTTAGAAACTCAGGCCTTATTGCATAAGTTTTAATCTCGGGATAATATATGATTGTGGAAGGGTGCATAATCCCAGGAACAATTGTATCCAGCAATTTCATTGCCCTCCATATATCCCGCAGTATCTTTGATGGTATGGCAAGGCTCACATCGCCCGGTGTTGCGCTTTTCAAAGTTGGCTTAAAGTTGTAGAGGTCATCATTAAAGGTTTCTCTTTTTGAACGCTTGCCAAGTCGGAAGTCTCCAATCCTTTGCATCATTGGCTGACCTCCGGAAAGCTGCATTGCCATCTGCCCCAGGATCTCTGCAAATTGATGCCCACTTACAACTGGATCAGTTAGAGTGATTGTCTTAAGCATTGCAAAGTTTACAAGTCCATTGGCAGGCATGTCCTTTGAATATGCGTGGCCATTGACAGAGTAGTACTTTTCGTATTTTTCTTTTACAATATGGGCAGAACCAGAGTTTGTGCAAAAGGTCCTTACTCTGCCTGGGAAGATAAACTTTGGATCGTAGTAGTCTTTTACTATTGGATAATTTTCTTCTCTTGTTTCAAGTCTGACTCCAACATCAACAACATTGTCTGAATATGAAATATTTAGTTTGTCCATAATCATCTGTAGCCATGAATAGCCAGCTCTGCCTGGAGCAATGATGAGATCATTGAATCTTATTTCTGTTTCGTCTTTTAAATAGATCTTTTTTGCATCGTAATTTATATCAATGGCCTCTGTTTCAAGAGCAACGTCCACTCCCATTTGTTTTAATTTATCAATAAGGCTTTCTATTAAGCTCTTGGCTCTGTCTGTGCCAACATGGGCCTGTTTTATGTTTAAGAGAGTCACTCCTAATTTTTCTGCTCGTCTAATGTATATGTCTAAATTCCTCTGCTGAGTGATCTCTGGCTGGAGATGAGCCGCAACAATATCAAGCAAGCGTTCAGCCTCATCCTGTTCCCATAACTCTGTTGTAAAGCCCACAGGGAATGTGTAGTTTTGCTTACAGTCATTGCGTAGCCCCCCTGAGCTAATTTTTGCCTTTTCCAGAAGCAGTATAGATTTTTTGGAGTTTTCTGCAAGATGAAAAGCTGCACCAAGACCTGCAGGGCCAGAGCCAATAATTATGACATCATAAAATCGTTCCATAGAAAGCAGATAAACCAATTAAAATTTTTTAACAATTAAAACAGATACCTTCAGAGAGTCTATTACTTTTTAATGAGTTAGCTTGTAAAATTGTTAAAAATAATACCATATTGTTTCATAATCTTTGCTGTTCTCTCCAATCTCTTCAAGGCGCTTGAGATATTCAAAAATAGGCACGTCTGATCCAATATAGGTTTTTTGATCTGCAATTTTCTTTTCCCATGGGTGGAATTCATAGACACGGGATCCATCTTTTAAAATAGAAATAAAATCCCTGTGTTGCCAGGAGTTGAGATTGTTTTTACCCAGGCCAGGTATATTAAATACAGGTTCATCTGTGCGAGATAGTCCTGGCATTAATCTTGCTTCTTCTTTTTGTTCTTGAAGCATCCGTGCGATAGGAATTCTGTAATTGTTCGTTTCGACTTTACCCTTTGGATAAAAGCTGTAGTAGGGATCAACTCCGCAGAGCCTTAGAATATGCCTTAAATGAGCTGCCTCGAATCTCCTCGATATGAAAAAAGTATATACAAGTTGATTGTAAACAGAAATACCTCTGCTTTTTAATTTTTCTATTGCATCTACAAAGTCTTCGGTAATCTCATAAGGATGTTGAACATGAGTTATTAGAGTTATTTCCCTTCTACCTGGTTTTCGGAAAGATGCAATAATATTACAAAGATCATCTGTAAATCTCATAGGAATAGTTACAGGTGTTCGTGTTCCAATTCTTATTCTTTCAATGTGCGGGATTTGACTTAGTTGATTTAGTAAGCTTTCAATTATCTCGTCTGACATTACAAGAGGATCCCCTCCTGTAACTAAAACTTCTTTTATCGTTTTATGTTCCTTTAGCCACTGGAGTGCCTCATGCAGTGTTTTTTGATTTGCCATGGCTTGTGGATCAAGAGGTCCTTTTATCTCCCAGTTTCTTTGACAATATACGCAGATCTGTGGGCATGAGTTATAGGGTTTAAGTATAACAATAGATGGATATCTCCTTGTAATCAAATCTATAGGTGATGTATCTGTTTCTTTCATATAATCAGTTATGTATTCATTGTTATCTGTGGCGTTAAATGTATTAATATAGTTTTCTGGAAACAGAACCTGAGCTCTAATTGCTCTGTCCTCTCCGTGAATGGGATCTATAAAAAGAGAGGCATAATAGGGAGTCACACCAAAGGGTATGTGTGATTCTACGGCTTTTCTGACATTGCTGATTTCTTTTTGAGATAAGCTGGCGTAAAGGCTTAAGGTTTCTTCATCTTTTGCTATGTTTTGTAATTGCCATTTCCAGTTATACCATTGGTTTAAATCTATATTTTTAGCTTTAAGTATTTTGTTTAGATTTTGCTCTCTTATTTTTTTTATATCATCATCCAGTCCGCTTTTATATTTAGAAGTATTATGATTAACATAATTTTGAATCATATCCAGTTCCTGGGAACGAATAATGGCAGCTTCACGGCCCGAGAGTTCATCAATACCTGAAAAAGAAAATGGGGTTAAATTGTGAAGTTGGAATTGACCTTCAATACCTCTGGTGAGATAATATATATCGGCCCAGAATGACTCTGATAAATCTGGATCTGGATTATTATTTGCAGCTTTAATGAGTTCCCTTAGCACACTAAAGCCTGCAAGCTTTTCACTTCTTGGGTGTAGTATAGCTCTCCATGCCCTTGCGCAGTCTCTTATTATTACAAGATCAAGATCATGTAAGTCTGATTTGTCAGAGTAGGATTCAAATTGTCTATGATTTATATGATGAATTAGGTTGGTTCTGATTTCTTCTATATCTGCTTTAGCGCTGAGAATTTCACACCATTTTTCTGAAATAGCAAGAAAAGTATCTGCAGAATACCTTATCTCCATTTATTGCCTCCCTGGATTTTTATTGTATGCACGAGGTATATAATATTTTCTATATTATGAGATTATATAAATAAAAAGAGCCCCTTTAAAGTAAAAAGTTACATTTTTACGAATTTTTAAGGCATGCTGAGGGGACATGGCTGATTCTATAAATCATGCTGCTTTTTATAAATGCTATATTTTATAGTATACAAAAATATTCTTGACTCTTTTATCTTCATAAAATATAAAATTTAAACTATTTAAATAGCATAAATCAATTTTAAAGGTGAGAAGATTAAAAATTTTTTTAAGCTAAAAAATTTTTCCCGATTTTTTTGGCATAAAACAAGTCTATAAAAGTATGAATAAAATTGCAGGAGATCTTTCTGCCAAGGAGAGCATGGTAGAGCTGAAGGGATAACATTTTAAGATAGGAAGTTATTTCCTACCTTTTGTGAAAGATTTTTGTTTTAGTTGAAATTGATTATCTATGAGATAGAATTTTTAGAAATAATCTTTTATATGATAATGTATGAGGTTTTTTATGAAGATAAAGGCTACAATAAATTCAAAGGAAGAAAGCTGCGCTGTTCCTTCAAATTATAGACAAAATATTGCATCTCTTATAAAAGAAGCAATTAAGACTTCAGAACCTTCTCTCTATGAAAAATACTGGGGTAATAATTCCCCTATTGAAAAGCCTTTTACTTTTTCACTGAAAATTTTTGATCCAAAATATTTTAATGAGAATAAAAAATCCTTTATTGAGTCCCTCTCTGGGAGGATGGAACTCCTTGTGTCTTCAAACAATCCGGCATTTGCTATTGCATGTTATAATGGTTTGCTTTCTGTAGCAAATCGCTATAATCCCTTTAGCTTTGAGACTTCTATTTCTAATTTTTATTTATGCCCAGAGGTTGAGTTTAATTATGATGAGTCTATTTTTAAAACTATTTCTCCCTTTGTTGTTAGAAATATGGAAGAGAGGGATGATGATAATAAAAAGGGTAAAGAGTATTTAACTTTTAAGGATAAGAATTTTGTTGAGAATCTTTTTGCCTCTATTTCCCATCTTTGTAAAGAATTTTTGCCCCACAAGGTTTTGTTTAGCTTTGAGGATTTTGTTTTCACTCCCATTGATTGTGTTGAGGTAGGGATCTATCACTATGGTCATGTTATTAAGGCAACAAGCGGAACTTTTAAGCTTAAGGCGGATAGAGAAATTTTAAAGCTTATTTATGATGTTGGTCTTGGAGCCAGGCGCAGTCAGGGTTTTGGTATGCTGGAGGTGGTGAGATGAGGTATGTTGTATATTTAAGAGATTGGTATTATAATGCTGGAATTATTGGTTTTTTGAATGTTTTAAGTGAAGGTGAGAGAAATATAAGTAATGTTACCTCAAAATTTGATATTATGTTACATGATAATCACATTGAATTTGATTCAGATGTTCTTTCAGAATTTTTAGGGAAATATAAAAAACTGGCTTTTGACATATTTTTCGATATTGATAACTATAAAAAGAGGATTAATAGTCTCGTCGGTAGAATTCAGCAACCGGATAGCAAATTAACAAAAAAAATACTGCAAGAAGTAGCACTAAATGGAAAGACCGTTAATGCTTTTATTAAAGATATTTACGGGAAGGATTTAAATGATATTTTTTCTGACAATGATATAGTGTCAGATATCCAAAATGTTCATAATAAGATTAATGAATTTCACTCAAATGTTGATGTATATAAGTATCTGAATGATCATGACGGGGCTTTCATTAAATATTTTCTTGATATTGAAGTAGCAAAAAGAATATGTTCTTATGAAAACATAATGAATTATATAGAAGATTTATCTAGTGGAATTAAATCCCCTAAAAAAAATGAACAGAGATGTTTTATATGTGGAGATTTTAAAAAAGAATATGATTTAAACAATGCTGTCACACAGATATCAGGATTTAATAAAGATAATGCTAATTGGATATGGGGATTCCAATCTTCTAAAGCTGGACTATGTGCTCTTTGTGCTCTAATGTATGCCTGCGCTCTCCATGGAATAGTTTTTATAAGTCGAAAAATTGGTAAAGATTATAAAACATTTTTTTATGCACTAAATAGAAATACTGATATTTCTACTCTTTATCATTCCTATTGGATTTTTAGGGAAAAGATTAATCAAAAAGAAAATCAAAATAAGCCCTTTTATACTATTTTGCAGGAAGTTACAGTTGAATTAATAAATCAGCAGACTCATGCAGTTGCAGAGAATATCAATTTTATTGAGGTATCAGAAAATCAATTTGGCGGTCAGGGAACTAAAGCATACAATGTTTACAATTACAATATTACTAAAGAATTAGCTGGATTTCTTCAGTCTACAGGCATAGAACATATCCCAAGAGGTTATTATAATAGCGGAGATTATTATTCAGATATAACTGAAGAAATTTTGAAAAAAACTTTAGCTCAGAGTCTTAACTTTTCTGATTTAGCTCGCTATTTTGACTATTTCATCAGATCGCTGGATGGTAAATCTAAAATTAAAGCACATTTTTCAATATATAAAGTCATGAAATATATTCTTAAATATATCAATCAAATTAAAGGAGAGAAGAAAATGTCACAGGAACAACAAAATCAAATTGTGAGTAAAGCTTTTTATAACGGAAAATTTCTTGGAGAAAAGATCGGGCAGGACAATAAGCTCAAAGGGATATCGTATCAGTTGTTAAATGATCTAAAGATAAGTGATAGGAATTCGTTCCTTGATAAATACTTGAGGCTTTCCATGGCTTATGGAACTGAAGTAAAACTTGGTAGTCACAATGAGCTAATAGATATGGATAACTTTATGAGCTTTGGCTATGCCTTTGTAAATGGACTTTTATCTATTATAAATGCAAATAACAACCAGGAGGGACAAAATGAGTAATTTTTTAAGTTTAACTGTTTTATTCAAAGCTGGCAATCTTAATTATGGTGAAAGCACTGCAAATATTACTGGTCTTAAAAGGCTTTCATTTCAGGGCAAGAGTTATTCCTATATTTCAAGGCAGGCAATACGATACGATATAGTTCGGATAATGAATGAAGAATTTGGTATGAATCTAACACCAGTTGGTACTGATGGGAAGGTAGTGCAATTTGAAGCAAATGCTACTATTAGTGATTATCCTGAAATTGATTTATTTGGATACATGAAGACCTCAGGAGAAGGTTCGAGAGGAAAAATAAGGAAAGCGATCGCCAGATTAAGTGATGCAATTAGCATTGAGCCGTGGAACAATGATATTGACTATGGAAATAATATGGGTCTGTCTAAGAGAAAAGAAGATCTTGATAACATGATTTTCCAGACAGAAATACATAGATCGTATTATAGCTATACTTTATCTGTTGATCTTGATAAGGTTGGGGTTGATCCAAATGATAATGTATCACTTGATAATGATGAGAAGAAGAGAAGAATTATGATGCTCCTTGATTCAATAAAAATGTTGTATAGAGATATAAAAGGTCGAAGAGAAGATTTGTCACCTGTATTGATAATTGGCGGTATTTATAATAGTGGTAATCCTTTTTTCTATAACGAAGTAGAATTAATATTTGGGAGAGATTCAATAAAGTTAAAAGCAGATCCACTCAATGAGATACTGGAAAGAAAATTTAATGAAAGGCAAATAAAGGATTCTACTTATATAGGTGCATTAAATGGCACTTTTGCAAATATTAATGATATTAAACTTGCTGATGCAAGAAAACTAAACATCGAAGGATTTTTTGAAAAAATAAAAGAAGAATTAGAAACTATTTATAGTTAGGGATAGCTTATGAAGGCCTTAAAGATAAAACTATATCAAAATTTATGTAATTATAAAAAGGAAGGTAGTTTTGGATATGTTCAAACATATCCATTACCTACACCTTCTATGGTAAGAGGGATGGTTCATGATATTCTTGAGGCAAATGAATATATACCATTAAAAATTAGTATTCAAGGTAAAAGTGATGCTGTAATTACCAATATGCAAAGAGTATACAAGTTCGATCGTGATCCGGTTAATAGACCAGATAATCCATATCGAGTAAAAGTAAGGAATAGCATGAAAACTGCTACTCATGGAATTTTATTCGTGGATCTTCATGTTAATATAAGACTTATACTGCATATTTGCTTTAAAGAGGATAATGAAGAAAAATGTAAAAAGTTATATAAAAAAGCTCAAGAAAGAGTTCCAGTTCTTGGAAGAAATGAGGATATAGCTCTAATTGAAGATATAAGAATAGTTGATGTGAATAAATTTTTTGGAAGAAAAAGTCAATCTAAATTCCCAATGTTTGTATCAAAAGAAGCACTAATCGAAAATGTTGGGACAAAATACAGATTGCCTTTCTGGTATGAAAGAGTTGATGATTTTGATGACAATAGAACTTTTCATTTTATAGAGGCCAGTTATATCTCAGAAGACATTTCTTTGCGAAAAGATGTGATCATGATAGATGATGATAATGATATAGTTTATTTTTTAACTGCATAATAAGGTATGATGTGATGTATGTTTTTTATGCAAAATCAAATGGTGAAACAATAGAAGAGCATACAGCTAAGGCATTGTGTGTCTTTAAAAAATTAGATAGCTATGTCAAATTGAGCTCAGAAGAAAAATCTATTATAGAAAAGATCATTTATTATCACGACTCAGGGAAAGTAAATCCTGAATTTCAAAATAGGATGAGAAAGAGGCTATGTATAAAAAATAGTTTTAAATGGGGAAAAGGGAGGATCCCTCATGAATGGTTATCACCAGCATTTATCACTGAACGTGAGGAAAATGAAATAAAAGAAAAATTGGAGAAACTTGGTTTAGATAAAGAAAGATTTTTTAATTTTGTTATTTTTACGATTTTAGCTCATCATAATAGAGAAAATCAAGTCCCTGATAATGATCTGATTTGTGATAATATACAATGGATAAGAGATAATTATAATTCTGAGGTCTACTATTATTATGATGTTTATAATATTTTGAGAATATATAATAATTCTGAAAACAGAAAGGAATGGAATTTATTTTTCCCTTATAGAGTTAGATGGCTTGGCTCATTGCTAAAGTGTGATTATTGCGCTTCAGGAGGTATTGAAGTAGAGGAAAGTTATTCTGGTAATTACGCTGATGATTTATTGAGGTTTTTTAATAGAAAGGGATTTGAAATAAAGGACTTCCAAAAAAGTGCCGGAAGTCAATCTAAAAGAAATGTAGTTTTGATTGCATCAACAGGAATGGGTAAGACAGAGGCAGCAATGAAATGGATAAATGGGCAGAAGGCTTTTTATTTGTTGAGCATCAGGGTTTCTGTTAATGAGATGTATAAAAGATTTAAAGATGTCTTTGGAGATAATGTTAGCTTGTTGCACGGAGAGACATCTTATTTTTTTGCTCAGATAGAACAATATGAAGATGAATATGAAGCAAAGATTGAAAAATCACGGAAGCTATCATATCCACTAACTGTAGCTACTGCTGATCAGTTAGTAACTAGTGTTTTTAAATATCCGGGTTTTGAGTTTACGTATTTAACATGTAGTTATAGTAAGATAGTTTTAGATGAAATTCAAAGTTTTGCTCCTTCTTCAATTGCTGCCGTCGTTGTATTCCTAAAAGAAGTTTATAAACTTGGTGGTCGATTTATGTTAATGACTGCAACTTTACCACCTTTTCTATTGGAAGAATTTAAAAGTTGGGGTAGTGATGTTTTTATATTTGAGCCACAGTTATTAAATATTATGAGGCATAAAATTGCAATAGTTGAAAATATGATTGAATCAGAAATCCTGCAGGAAATAATAAATAAAAATAAAGATAAAAGAATTCTAATAATCTGTAATACTATAAAAATGGCTCAGCGGATTTATAATCAATTAAAAGATTTTAACCCAGGACTAATACATTCTCATTTTATAGGCAAGGATAGAAGAGAAAAAGAAGAATCTATTATGAAGGCTCATAAGAGCAATCAATCATGTATATGGATTTCTACTCAGATTGTAGAAACTTCTCTTGATATAGATTTTGATCTTCTATTAACAGAAAATTCTTCAATTGAAAGCTTGTTTCAAAGGTTTGGAAGATGTTATAGAAATAGAGAATATATGGCAAATGAACCTAATATCTATATTTTTAAGGCAAAGCAATACAATATTTATGATTCATATCTTTTTATAAAAACATGGGATGTTATTCAAAAATACAATCATAAATTTATTTCAGAAACTGATAAGCAAGATATGATAAATGAAGTTTTTAAAAATATTTATAACACTAAATATTTTGAAGAATATAAAAGGCAAAAAGATCTACTTGAAATTGGTTATAGAAGCCTGTCAAAGATAGAAGCTCAGAAAGATTTCAGGCAAATTACAAATAATTATATAATTATTCCAGAAGATGTTTTTGAAATTAATAAAGAGAATATAACTTCAATCATCCAATTTATAGATGATAAAAATAATAATAGGCTGGAGAGAATAAAAAAACAGGCAGAGTTAATGGATTACTCTATGCCTATTCAATTATATGGTGATATAGTTAAAAAAGTTAAAGATATACCGAATTCTAAATTTTGTCAGAATCATCGTATTAAGTTATTAAAGGATTGTAAATACACTAAGGAACTTGGTCTCTCTGGTAATTCAATTGAAGTAGAAGAAGCAGAACCAGATAATATAGTTTAATTGTTTAAATGATAAAAACAAATGAAAGAAGTTATAATCACAGGCACGCAAATAGCTTACTACATAGTATGTCATCGCAAACTCTGGCTATTTAGTAAGAATATATCAATGGAACACTCTTCTGAATTGGTAGAGATAGGCAAAATAATCCATGAAAATTCTTATCATAGAAAAAAGAAGGAAATAAATCTTGAGGGGATAAAGATAGATATTATCGAAGCCAAACGTGGAGTAATCCATGAGATAAAGAAATCCAAATCTCTGGAGGAATCCCACTTATGGCAGATAAAGTATTATCTTTATTATCTCAAAAATATTGGAATTGAAATAGAGGGGATAATTGATTATCCAAAATTAAAAAGAAGGGAAAGAATAAGTTTATCGGAATCTGATGTTTTAAGGATTGAAGCAATACTGGAGGATGTAGAAAAATTAAAGCAGATGAAATTACCCCCATCTATTATAAATAAGCCCTATTGCAAAAAGTGCAGCTATTTTGAATTTTGCTATTGTTAAAAAATTTTAAGGAGGTAAATAATGAGTTTAAAAACACAAAATCAAGAAAGGGCAGCATGTGTGATGGAAAATATTGAAATTTTAAAGAAAAGCGATTATTCAGAAAAGATTGCCTCATACATACTGACTAATGGGTTGTTGCCAACTCTTGCATTTTTAAAAGAAAAAGAGAAAGAAAAAGAAAAAAGTTCCTATAGAATTATCTGCAAGCATCTCAAAAATAAAGGTATGGTTCTAAACGAAACAGATGCACTAAAGGAACTGGCAGAATGTGATTCAAATAAACTCAGACTTGCAACAAGGGAAGCACTGGAGCTGGCAAACTGGATAAGAAGGCTTGTGAAAAGTGAATCAGAGGAGTAAGATATGGGTAATTCAAAAAGAGGCTCAAATAGTCATGAAAATCAAAGGCGAGATGTGGAGTTTAAAATAAAAAGGCAATTGTGGATGGGGGAAAAATTCATAATTGAAGCAAAAGGGACAGGGGCAAAAGCAAAGAAAGATGCTGAAAAAAATTTTAATAAAAATCTTATGGGGAGGTTAAACATAGATTCGAATCAATCATTATTACCGGATAACCTTTCCCTTGCACTGTCAAAATATATTCCAATCATTGTATCAGATGATGGCAGTGATATTGGGACGTTAATTGAGAAAAAGCTTTTTTTAGAGCAGGTATCTAAGCAAAAAATAGAAATCCCCTTAGAACTAAAGGCATTTAATTTTCAACTTGAAGGGTTTAAAGAAATTTTTTCAGGTGCAATAAAAAATTCATCCAGGCTTATATGTGGTCTTGGAAGTGGAAGTGTTCTTGAGACATCAATAACTCTTCATAAGACATGGGGAGTGCCATATATTCCTGGAAGCAGCTTCAAAGGAATTTGTAGATCAGTTGCATTTGAATATCTATGTGAGAATAAAAATCTTACAGATGAAGATTTAGAAACATTTCAAGAAAAATTTTATGGAGAGCTTTGCCATGATGATAGTGATATTTTGACATGGCAATTGCTCTTTGGTGCACAGGATTTTAAGTCATTGCTGCTTTTTTTAGATGCCTATCCATTAGAAGGAGTTACTCTGGACCTTGATATAATGAACAATCATTATGCTGAATATTACCAGGATAAAAAAACACCTGGAGATTGGGAAAATCCAGTCCCCATATTCTTTTTAACAGTTAAAGAGAATACAGCCTTTAAGTTTAATGTGCTTTTTGACAGATGGAGATGGGAAAAGATAAAAAGAGAAGGCCTTAAAATAAAAAAGGGCAAAGAGGAAATTTTGTTAAATATAGATCATAAGGCAGTTGAGGGAAAAGTAAAAAAAGAAAATTTTATTAAAGAGATTATAAAGGAAGCACTTGAAAATTATGGAGTTGGCTCAAAGAGGAACGTTGGATATGGAATGTTTAAAATACAAAATAACTAAGCAAGGGGAAGTGGCTCTATTTAATTTTGAGCTTGATGAGGCAATAGAGCCTGAGGATCTAAAAAAAATAAAGCTGCCAGATCCAGTAGCAGAGAAGGTAACAGATAAGGCAGTTGTAATAAGTGGCCGTGGACCTATATGGTTGTATGGCTTTATAATTCACCATTTCCATCCATGTATGGCAGTTGCGGTTTTTGATCCGCGGCTTGGCAAAGCTGTGATTGTCGAAAGCCACAGCAAAAAATACACAATTGGAGAAACAATTAATATAAACATAGGGGGATAAAATGGGAAGAAAGCTTATTGTCCAGATAGGGAGATTTGATAAGGGATATACTGATAAGAAAAAATTTATATATAAAGAAAAAGAGTTTGAGACTTCATTATCTTCCTTTGCTCTCAGTGAATTTTATAAGGAAGAGGCGAAGGTCTTTCTTTTGTATCCAGTAAGCCTTTTATTAAATGAAGCTCTTGTCAAAGTTCCAGATGGTGATAGCTTTATTTGCAAGGTTAAAGATCTTTTAGAGAATAGTGATGGGAAAGAAGATTATTTTAAATCTCCAGAAAATCTATTTAAGGATCATCCTCATTCAAAAAAGGCAGAGTTTGCTGTAATGCACTCCCTTGGCTCTTATCAAGGATTTGAGTTAAAAACAAATATGCCTGATCTTGTTTTATATATATGGAGCTTGCTTATATATGAGTATATTAAGCATGGCTTTGATGAGCTTTTTGTGGATATCGGTAGTGGCCTTAACTTTTATATATCTGCCTTGCTTGAGGCCTTTAGATATTTTATGGAGTGGGAATCTCTCTATAATTTAAGGGAGCGAAAGGTTAAGGGTTTTATAGTTTATTCAGATCCAATATTAGGTAGCAATAAAGGCCAGTTCAATATATATCAATATCCCGTAGATTTTAAGGGTAAGTTTGAGTCACCTGCAGGACATTCAGAAATCGAAAGAGGGCTGGTAAAAAAAGTTATAGAAGATGTTCTTTCTAAGGACAGAGAATATAAGAGGAAAATTGCAAAATATATTGATGCCTTTCTTATCATGTTTTCTGCATTTTATAATGCTGCACCGTTGATTTTATTTGCAAGTGAATTCCCTGATGTTTCGGAAATAAATTCATCTTTAGAGGGAATACTTGAGGAGATTTTTGCTAAATATAAATTAAACTGGAAGCAATCCCCGAATTTCCAATTCGAAGACTTTTATAAGATTATTGTAATGCTTGGCTTTTTGAAAGGATTAAAGGAGTTTCTTGATATTGGAAATATAAAGCCCTGTGGGTATGCAACAGTTGATGAGATTGTTAGATTTGCTGAAAGTATTGGGTCTATTGGACTTTTTGTGCAGGAAGGTCTTATTAAGGCAGAAAGTTATAATAATTTTAAACCAAAGAATATAGTTGACTCCATAGATGAGGGCTGGAAGCCATTAAAGGATTTATTACAAAGGTATAAATTCACTGAAGAGGATGAGTCCGAGGGGAGCATAGATAGTAGAATGGAGCGCAATTTTTTTGCCCATGCTGGCTTTGCAAGAGATCTTGTGGAGGTAAAGAAGGATACCTTAAATGGTGGGAAGATTTTAATAAGATATAACAAAGAAGCTATAGAAAGGGTCAAAGAATTACTTTGCAGGAGAATAAAAGGAGCAGGCAATGAGTGATTACAGCATAAAACTTAAAGCATTGATGCACGATCCAATCCATAAGATATGGAGTTTTAGCAATGTCAAAGATTCAGAACTTGTACACGAGGATTGCCCACGCCAATTAAAGCACGAAAAGGTTGCCTGGGACCTATATAATTTTCTGATATCAGGCTCCCCTTTTGATGATGTTGTAAAGATGGCTGATGTTATTGCATCAGGTTTGACGAGGTTTTTAGTTTCACCTCAAGGGGAAGCCGCAGCTGATTTTTATGAAGAGTCTTCTGTTTTTTATGATGATGCAAAGTTTATAGATTGTTTTACTGGAACGCCTAAAAATTGTGGAGCTCCCTCAAGTCATAAAGAGGTGCAGGAGATTTTTGAAAAACTTGGGAATTTAAAATTTAAAGACTCCATGGAGAGAGAGAAATTTTATTTTTTGTTTTTGTGGAGATTTTTGCCAGAAATTTTTCCATGGATAAATACTCATCCTGCAGACTCAAGGACTCCAAATCACAGTATATATGATCACCTGGTGCAGACCTCAGCGTTAGCAAGTTGTCTTAAAGGTGGAGATAGCCCTGCATTTTTACTGTGGACTCTTGGGCCTGTGCAGAGTTTTATTGAAAGTGCAAAAAAGACTTCAGATCTGTGGGCTGGCAGCTTTTTGCTCTCTTACCTGACATTTAAGGCAATTAGCGTTGTGATGGAAGAGGAGGGAGTTGATCATGTAATATTCCCTAATTTAAATGGGCAACCCCTTGTGGATAAGTGGCTCTATAATTATTTTAAAAGCATTAATGTTGATATTGAATGCTTTAAGAATTGGGAAAAAGAGTGGGAAGATTTTTTTAAAAACAATTCTAATGATATAGAAGAAAAAATAACAATAGCAAATATTCCCAATAGATTCCTTGCAGTTGTTCCTTCCTCAAAGGCTGCTGCTTTGGCAAAAAGATGCAGTGATGCCGTCAAAGATGCTCTTGTAGGCTTTTCAAAAGATATAAAAGACATAGAACTAAACATAGAAGATATTGAAAGCTTTTTTAATATCTATTGGGTTGTTTTGCCATGGATGGAAGAGGGGAAAGATGAAAATATTACTAATTTGATTAAAGACTATAGATGCTTAGTAGATGAATTAGAAGATAAAGAAGATAATAAACACAATAATAAAGAAGATGAATTGCTTGCTGTAGATATTGTAGAATTTGTAGTGAATCATCCTTTATATAAGGCAAAAGGGAATTTTAATTCACAAATAGGCGTAGCATATTCACTCCTTGTGGAGATGTCGGAGAAAATCCTTGCCTCAAGAAAAAATATCAGGGATTTTGTAAACATTCCGCCACAAACTGGTAAAAAATGCAGTATATGTGGAGAGTATAGTGCTATACCATCTAAGGAAGAAGAATCACTATGTAGCATTTGTGCTCTAAAGAGAAAGCTCCCTTCTATAATGAAAGAAAAGCTATTTTTGCAAACTGATATTCGTTTCCCGTCAACATCAGAGATGCCAACTGTAAAGTATAAAGAAGAAGAATCAGTAAAAAATATTGCAGGTGAGTTTGTATCAAAAATTAAAGCACTTAAGCTTACTGAGGGAGTTTATGGAGCAATAAGCGTTCCAAAGCTTAAAGGTAATAAACTATACCATATAGATGGACAGTTTTTAATGCCATCTACATATAGAAAGGAATATCTTGCAAAGGAATATGGCTTTTCAGGGGAACAGCAGGAGCTTGATGAGATAAAAAACTTTTTACTTAAAAGTGAAATTAATCCTCCAGTGTATTATGCAATTCTTGCCATGGATGGAGATAAGATGGGTGAATGGATAAGCGGTGGCAAAAATCCACCAATAGAAAAGCTTTTACATGATAAAACAATTGAGGCACTTGAAAAAAGCTGGCCTCAAAATGTTGAGTCTAAAGTTACACTTGAGCGGTTTTTGAACTTTAATCATCCAATGACTCCATCTTTTCACAGTGCTTTTTCACGAAGGCTTTCGGACTTTGCTTTGAATAATGTGCGTAGTATTGTTGAAGAGGACTTTTTTGGTAAGCTTATATATGCAGGAGGAGATGATGTCCTTGCATTTTTGCCTGTAGAGGATGCGTTTTTGTGTGCTGCTAACTTACAGGAGAAGTTCAAAAATCTTTTTGGTGAAAAAGGTTCAATGAGTGCAGGGATTGTATTTGTTCATCACAAATATCCACTGCAAATGGCTTTGAACGAGGTAAGGGATGCAGAGAGAAAAGCAAAGAAATGTTATGGAAGAGAGGCTTGCTGTTTAAAATTAATAAAAAATTCCGGTGAAAGCAGGAGAGTAGGAATTAAGTGGGGAAGTGATGAAATGAAGTTTTTTGAAAATTTAGTTTCTATATATAGTAATTCAGAAAACTCTAACGACAAAGAGAACCAGCAGCTTCCATCAAAGTTTGGCTATGATTTTATGGATATAGTAAGAGAGCTTGTGGGAGAGGAGGAAACTTTTAGTAAGAAGAAAGAAGGCAAAAATGGGCTTTTAATGAAAATACTTTTAAAGGAGCTTAAGAGGATTTATCACCAGAAGTTTCCGAAGGATAAGAGAGATGTGAATTTTGAAAAAACGATGCTATCTCTTTTTGATGGTTGGCAATATGGCTATGATGAATTTGCCAATATGTTTATAATAGCAAGATTTATTGGACGTCAGGGAAGAGAGGTGTAATATGAAAACTGTTGAGTTTACCTTAACTGCAATAAGTCCAGTGTTTATAGGAGGAGCAACGCAAAATCCAGAGATAAGAAGTCAGACAATAAAGGGAATGCTTAGATTCTGGTGGAGAGCTCTTAAGTCAGAGGATGATATAAAGAAGCTCTATGAAGAGGAGGCTAAACTCTTTGGCGGGCAAATAGAGGAAAAGAAGAAGAAAAAAAACGGCAAGGAAAAGATTGAAAAGGTGGCGTATCAATCAAAGGTAAAGGTGGTGATTGAAAATATAAAGGGAACTTTAACAGATGAGGGGAAAAAACTCAATGAGGCCTATAATTTTCACTGGGAATATGATAGAAATGACCGCACTCTGAAAGGCGATGACAAGGGTATTGGCTATCTCTTGTATTCTGTTGTAAGTAGGCGTAACTATAAGCCAGGGACTTCATTTAAAGTCAAATTTTATTCATCAAGTGATGAAGTTTTAAAGCATGCATTGGCAGCATTTTGGTGTGCAGTATATCTTGGAGGCTTTGGTGCACGTTCTAGAAGAGGTGGGGGCAATTTCTATGTATCTAAAGTTGAAGGTGAGACTTATGGAATAGATTTTACTGTGGAAGGCAAAGATTGTAAGTTAGAGGATTGGATTAACAAAAACTTAAAACAATGTAAGGGACTTGTTGGCTCAAAGAAGACCAATAAATATTCCAATTTAAGTAACTGCAGCATAATTATATCAAAAGAGTGTGATAATAACAAAGGCAAAAAATCAAAAGATCTTCTAAATGAAGTGGGAGTAGAGTATTTAACTTATAGAGGAAAACATAGAAGTGAGGTTGAATCGGCTGCCTTTGGGTTGCCAATAGTTCACTCAAATGGTGGAACTGTAAATCTTATGAGAGGAAATGAGAAGTTACGCAAAGCCTCTCCTTTGATTTTTAAAGTGATGAAGTTTAATAATAGCTTTTACTGGCTTGCATTGAGATTTTCTGGAGAGTTTAAGACTCAAGATATGAAAGTAAATTTCAATTCTAAGGATCATTCAATTGATGATCGGCTTGTTAATGAGTTTTGGGATACCTTAAATAGCATAAAAGAGAAAGAGAAAAAGGATATTTCTACCAACAAATCCGGAGGTAAGGCATGATTAAGTTTACAATTACTCCAGAGGATGTTTTATTTTTTGGTGATGCAAAGCCTTTCAATAGGGGAAATGATGGGAAATCTATTTTTCCGCCTCTTCCTAATACTTTTGCAAGTAGCATTTTTGCAAAACTTTATTATCACAAAGACATAAAGTATGATGGTAGCAGGCAGCTTATAAAAAATGTATATGGCCCATTTTTGCAAAAAGATGGTGAGCTGTATTTTCAGGCACCTAAGGATATATTTGTATATAGTAAAAATAAAGATTCAGATTCATGTGAGTCTGAAACTAAGCTATCTGTTTTAAAGCCTCTTTTTGTGGAGGAAAATCGAATTTTAAAAAGATGCAAAACAGATATGGAAAACCTCTCTTGCTTTATGTGGTTTTGTGAAAAAGAGAGGGATAAGGACAAGGATAAGCTTAATAAGGATAAAAAGAGCTTTGAAGGATTTATCTCCCTTAAGGGGCTTCATAAGTGGCATGAAGGTAGAGTTAACGATATAAAACCTGAGGATTTATTGAAAGCAAACAGTGTCTACAAGGAAGAGGTTAGAACTGGAATAAAGATTAATGATGAGAGTGGCACTACAGAGTCAGAGGATGGGCTTTTTAGAGTATCCTTTGTGAGGCTTTGTATGGGTTTTGAATTTGCATTCTGGGTGGATTTTGAGCTGGAGAATTTAAAAGAGTATTTTAGAGATGAAAAGGAGATCTTAAAATTTTTTGATGAAAAGCCAAGGGTATTAAAAATTGGAGGAGAGTCAAAAACAGCTCTTTATAGATGTGAGATAGATGATTTTAAGTTAAAATTTAAAGATTTTAAGAAAGAATCAGGTGAAGATAAAAAGCTTTTTAAACATGTATTTTTAACTCCTTTTATATTTGATGAGGTAAATAAAAATATACTTGAGCTAATTGAAGGGTTTAAGGGAGGAGTAACAGGTAAGTATATCATAGCAGGCATAAACTCCCAATCAATTGCCACTAAGACTGTAAGGGCAATGCCAGCGGGCTCTGTCATTTATACAGACAAAAGAAAAGCACAGCTTTTAACCTTTGAAAATCAAAGCAGGGATTTTATAGGTTCAAATCTTATGCTAAGTAGTGCTATATAAAAACTGAATTTAAATGGAGGTTTATTTATATGTTTAACAATGGAAAAGTTGTAATCTATAGGGCTCTTACACCACTGCATCCAGGAGCAGGCAGTAGCCTTTCTTATGTTGATTTGCCTATTCAAAGAGAAAGGCATACAAACTTTCCAATGATGGCAGGAAGCGGGATAAAGGGGGTGATAAGGGATCTTGCATTTAGAGTATGGGGTAGTGAGCAAAAAGTGAATGAGATTTTTGGCAGTGAAACTACAGGTGATAATTCTAAGGCATCTATGGTTGCATTTACAGATGCAAAGATTTTGTTTTATCCAGTGAGAAGTTTGAGGGGGATTTTTGCTTTAATTACATGTCCTTATGTTCTTGAAAGGTTTGGTAGAGATGTAGCTGAGATATTAAAGATTAATTGTGATAAAAGTCAGAATCAAATTGAGCCAGGAGATGGGAAGGCAATAATAGATATAAACTCCTGCCTTAAAGGGGATAAGCATATAGGGCTTGAGGAGTTTTTGTTTGCTTTTGAAGCCACAGAATTGAAGAAAATTTTTGAGAATTTTAAGATCGATTTTTTTAATGAGGAGTTATATAAAAGAGTGGCAATAGTATCGGATTCAGCCTTTGCAGATATCGCAAATTATGCAGTGGAGGTAAGAACAAGGATAAAAATAGATCAAAAGACAGGGACAGCACAGCATGGAGCGCTTTTTGTTGAGGAGTTTGTCCCGGCTGAGGCTGTTTTTTATTCACAGATTTTTGTAAATAGCCGCTTTGGAAAAAATAGCGATGTGGCAACACAGTTGCAGGAGCTACTTGATAAAAAGACAATGCAGATAGGTGCAGATGAGACAACTGGCAGTGGATTTGTAAGTTTGAGAGTTTACTAGACTAAAAATAAAGGTTGTTGACTTAAATCATCATGCGAGACTATTATATATTCAGATCCGGGACATTGAGCAGACAGGATAACACATTAATGCTTAATGTGGTAGATGAGGCGGGCTTTGAAAACAAAGTGCCGATTCCGGTTGAGGATGTTGATTCTATTTTTGTATTTGGGGAGCTTAATCTCAATACAAAATTGCTTAATTTTTTGAATCAGCATAATATAATGGTTCATATATTTAACTATTATGGTTTTTATGCCGGAACTTTTTATCCACGGGAGTTTTTGAATGCAGGAGATGTGATAGTGCGACAATCTGAGCACTATCTTGATCCGCAAAAGAGAATAGAGCTTGCACGGGAATTTGTTGCAGGTGCAGCTTATGGGATTATACAAAATCTCAAGAGGTATAAAGATAAATGCACTGAGCCTCTTGAAAGAATAGAATCGCTCTTTGAAAACATCTATAGACAGTCAGATATCCCATCGCTAATGGCAATAGAGGGCAATATACGGGAGATTTATTACAGAGCATTTCCTCTTATAATAAATCAACCAATTGAGTTTGAGAAACGAGTAAAGCATCCGCCAGATAATATGATGAATGCTTTTATTTCTTTTATGAACAGCCTTGTTTATACAGCGGTCTTGAAAGAGATATACAGGACTCAGCTTAATCCAACAGTGAGCTTTTTGCACGAGCCGTCATACAGGAGATTTTCACTTGCACTGGATGTGGCGGAAATATTTAAGCCAATATTTGCAGATAGGATAATATTTAGCCTTATGAATAATAATAAGATAACAGAGAAGCATTTTGATAAGGATTTAAATTATGCCTATTTGCTTGAGTCCGGGCGAAAGATTGTGGTGCAGGAGTTTGATGAGAAGATGAATACAACGGTGCATCATAAGCAATTGCAGAGGAATGTCTCTTACCGTAGACTCATAAGGCTTGAGCTGTATAAGATAGTAAAGCACATAATAGGAGAGGAAAAGTATAAAGCATTTAGAATCTGGTGGTGATTATGTTTGTAATAGGAGTTTATGATATTTCAACCCTTGATGCAGATGGTCGAAAGAGATTGGTTAAGGTGATGAAGACAATGAGGAAGTATCTTCACCATTCGCAAAAATCAGTATTTGAGGGAGAGATAACTGAGGCTAAGTTTTATGCACTTAAGGGTGAAATATCAAAGTTAATTGACAAAGATGAGGATTATGTTGTATTTTTTACAATACCTGGGTTTAAAGGTATAGAGAGGATTAATGTGGGTAAGGATTTTGATCCTAACTCTAATATTTTATAGTTTTTGAATAGTTTTATTTTACTATTCAAGAGATTTTTGCGTTACTGGCGCTTCGAGAAATTTTTAGGGTTGCTATTGACGCTAGTATCTGGTTAAATCAACATTTTGAAATGGGTTTCAGCTTCCAGCAGTGGGATTTAAAGAGAGATTCAAGAATTTTATGACTGAATGTAATAGCGGTTTCAGCTTCCAGCAGTGGGATTTAAAGTCGTCCTGCAAGGCGTCCGTGTTTTAGCGCTAAAAAGTTTCAGCTTCCAGCAGTGGGATTTAAAGTGTTTTAGCGCTAAAAATTAAAAATCTGTCTCTGTCTGTTTCAGCTTCCAGCAGTGGGATTTAAAGCTTTATTGCTTTAATGCAAAAAAGCGCAACGTCTAAGGTTTCAGCTTCCAGCAGTGGGATTTAAAGCTTTATTGCTTTAATGCAAAAAAGCGCAACGTCTAAGTTTCAGCTTCCAGCAGTGGGATTTAAAGACAACAGATTGATTTTTTATAATCTGTTTATACATTGTTTCAGCTTCCAGCAGTGGGATTTAAAGATTCTAAAAACTGTTGTTTATCTTCTTCGAGATGGTGTTTCAGCTTCCAGCAGTGGGATTTAAAGTTGAATCGACTGTTAAATAACAGTCGATTTATATATGTTTCAGCTTCCAGCAGTGGGATTTAAAGATTTGATATTGGTTTTACTTTGTCGGCAAGTCCGGGTTTCAGCTTCCAGCAGTGGGATTTAAAGCGTAATGAAGACAATCTATCAGATATATATTATGGCGTTTCAGCTTCCAGCAGTGGGATTTAAAGATGTAAGTGATGGAATTGTGCCGAACTCCTGCTGGGGTTTCAGCTTCCAGCAGTGGGATTTAAAGCTGGTCACCTGCAAGAAAATTTTTATTTATACGCCCGTTTCAGCTTCCAGCAGTGGGATTTAAAGCTTTATTGCTTTAATGCAAAAAAGCGCAACGTCTAAGTTTCAGCTTCCAGCAGTGGGATTTAAAGACAGCAGCTCGAAAGAGCTATAGAATTAAAAAGAAGGTTTCAGCTTCCAGCAGTGGGATTTAAAGGGTTATAGCCTGAATCTATCGCTACACGGCTTATTAGTTTCAGCTTCCAGCAGTGGGATTTAAAGTTCAACATGTCCTGTTTCTGATATTCATATATTTCTGTTTCAGCTTCCAGCAGTGGGATTTAAAGCCCAAGTTCGCAAATTTTAAGTTTGCACCTTCTAAGGTTTCAGCTTCCAGCAGTGGGATTTAAAGTTTCTTAATTCGTCCCATTCTTCGCGGGTTTTTGCAAGTTTCAGCTTCCAGCAGTGGGATTTAAAGGAAAACATGACGTATATATTTTCAAAACTGTTTATCGTTTCAGCTTCCAGCAGTGGGATTTAAAGTCTATATGCTTTACGCAAGCAGGGTAATCACGTCCAGTTTCAGCTTCCAGCAGTGGGATTTAAAGTTTTGTGAACATGGAACATTAATATCAAAGGAAAAAGTTTCAGCTTCCAGCAGTGGGATTTAAAGTTCGCAATATAATTCATCATTATTTTTATTTACAGTGGTTTCAGCTTCCAGCAGTGGGATTTAAAGACAAAATTCATAATATTCACAATATTTGCAATTATAAGTTTCAGCTTCCAGCAGTGGGATTTAAAGCTGTCAGAAAAAGGACATTTTCAGGAACGTCACATGGTTTCAGCTTCCAGCAGTGGGATTTAAAGTCTAAAATCTTCTGGTATTCTGCTTTCAAATCAGCTGTTTCAGCTTCCAGTAGTGGGATTTAAAGATCCTTGAAAGGATAATTGTATTTTTGAATTGTTGAGGTTTCAGCTTCCAGTAGTGGGATTTAAAGCATGCGTTAAATTTTCCTCAATCCCTTTTGAACCGGGGTTTCAGCTTCCAGTAGTGGGATTTAAAGAAATTTAATGCTCTTTTACAAGTATATGATGTACAAGTTTCAGCTTCCAGTAGTGGGATTTAAAGGAACATATCCATCTGACAAGCTGTCTGTTTTTATTAGTTTCAGCTTCCAGTAGTGGGATTTAAAGAGTGTTTAAAAAATTGATACAGCACTTATTAAAATAGTTTCAGCTTCCAGTAGTGGGATTTAAAGTTTTCTACTACTCGCAATAGCTCAACAAGAGCTATTGTTTCAGCTTCCAGTAGTGGGATTTAAAGTGTTTTATATTCAAATTTGAATATGGTAACACGGTAGGTTTCAGCTTCCAGTAGTGGGATTTAAAGTTTTATTGCTTTGATGCAATAAAGCGCAACATCTAAAGTTTCAGCTTCCAGTAGTGGGATTTAAAGTTGTTAAACAGACCACCCTAACAGAAGGGCGTTCACGGTTTCAGCTTCCAGTAGTGGGATTTAAAGTGCATTCTTATAAGCATAGGCATGGGGATAGTTTCTGGTTTCAGCTTCCAGTAGTGGGATTTAAAGCTTGTTTAATAGTTTCATCTTTTGCACCTTCTTGTGGTTTCAGCTTCCAGTAGTGGGATTTAAAGACTTATATGCTGACGCTTATAATCACGAATTAGAAAGTTTCAGCTTCCAGTAGTGGGATTTAAAGGTTGAATCGGCTTCAAAAACGGCTTCCCCATCCTTAGTTTCAGCTTCCAGTAGTGGGATTTAAAGTTTTGTTGCTGACAAGTTCATTGAACTTGTCAGACTTGTTTCAGCTTCCAGTAGTGGGATTTAAAGGCAGCATGAAAAAGCTGCTGAGATTTTAGATGTAATCGTTTCAGCTTCCAGTAGTGGGATTTAAAGCTGGGAGTGCCTGCAATATTTCTATGCCCGCCTGCTGTTTCAGCTTCCAGTAGTGGGATTTAAAGTTGTTTTATATTCAAATTTGAATATGGTAACACGGGTTTCAGCTTCCAGTAGTGGGATTTAAAGGAAAAAGTGAAACTTTTTAAATTTGTATAGCTAAATAGTTTCAGCTTCCAGTAGTGGGATTTAAAGTGAATCGACTGTTATTTAACAGTCGATTCAGATATTGGTTTCAGCTTCCAGTAGTGGGATTTAAAGGATTTTTTAATTTGAATATTTAAATTTGAACACGAAAGTTTCAGCTTCCAGTAGTGGGATTTAAAGCTTGCATTTTTTTCAAGTGCACTTAAAATCTTTTTGGTTTCAGCTTCCAGTAGTGGGATTTAAAGTCGTCCTGCAAGGCGTCCGTGTTTCAGTGTTAAAGGGTTTCAGCTTCCAGTAGTGGGATTTAAAGCCCTTTTCACCGACCGACTGGTCGCCCATTTCACCGGTTTCAGCTTCCAGTAGTGGGATTTAAAGAGGTAAAAGGGTAACCTTTTACCTGTTTACCAGAGTGTTTCAGCTTCCAGTAGTGGGATTTAAAGTTTTTTACCTCCTTTTTTAAACATATAAAATCTTTTGTTTCAGCTTCCAGTAGTGGGATTTAAAGGTTTGGTCAGGTAAGCAAGTAGCGATAAACGCTGCTGTTTCAGCTTCCAGTAGTGGGATTTAAAGGAAGACTTCAATGGTCGCATATATGCAATGATGGGAGTTTCAGCTTCCAGTAGTGGGATTTAAAGTATATAAAAGATGTTGTAGTATGGGCAACGAGCGGAGTTTCAGCTTCCAGTAGTGGGATTTAAAGCTGTAATCGGACAGGAATTATTACCGTATATAAAAGTTTCAGCTTCCAGTAGTGGGATTTAAAGGATAATGGCAGGCGGTAAAATGATGGGTCAAGATTTCGTTTCAGCTTCCAGTAGTGGGATTTAAAGGGACATGAATGTTAAATCCGTGTCTTATCCCTTGACGGTTTCAGCTTCCAGTAGTGGGATTTAAAGTTGCGTAACGTCATATAAAATCATTTCTGATACAACGTTTCAGCTTCCAGTAGTGGGATTTAAAGCTTTGGACAGGTAAGCAAGTAGCGATAAACGCTGCTGTTTCAGCTTCCAGTAGTGGGATTTAAAGCGACGACAGAGAGCAAGCTTTAACTTTCTCTCTTACAGGTTTCAGCTTCCAGTAGTGGGATTTAAAGAGCTGATAATTAGAAGGGTCTGCCAGGCCCAGCAGGGTTTCAGCTTCCAGTAGTGGGATTTAAAGCAATAAACGGCAGAGAATTTTCAACATGGTCAAAATGGGTTTCAGCTTCCAGTAGTGGGATTTAAAGAAAAAATTCAGGTTCATAATTAGTTTCTCTAAAAGGGTTTGAGCTTCCAGCAGTGGGATTTAAAGTTTATAAGCTCTTTCAATATCTGAATTTATATTATTGTTTGAGCTTCCAGCAGTGGGATTTAAAGTCGTTATCAAACCACACAATTGAGTTTCCTATTTCTTGTTTGAGCTTCCAGCAGTGGGATTTATTTCATTTTTCATTGAATCTTAATAATTTTTTATTTTCTTTTTTACCTCGCCTTTGAAATTGCATAAAATTTTTATAACTCTTTTCATTATTTCCTTGAAAAATTTCTATAAAAAGCCCATTGCTCTTTTGCTAAATAAAGGTCACAGAAAAAGGAGTTTTTAATGGAGAAAATATCAAGGTATATTCTTCTATTGTTTTTCTTGTTTTGCAACCATGCTCTGTTTGCAGTGGAAAAAAAGATCTATATAGAAGATAGAGTTTTTGCCAGAGCTAAAATAGAAAAGATCGAACGAATAGAAGGTGATGAAAATAATCCCTATGATGTTTTAGTGAGAGTTCATCTCCTTATACTTGACAGTGAAAAAAAAGGCGAAAGGCCTTTTGTTGAGTTTAAAGGAGAGGACAACATGCCAAAGGATATGTTTTATAAAGAGGGTGATGTCATCTTTGTAGGGATTGGCGGCGATAATGTGGGCAGTGATGCTGAATATGTTTTGATGTATGATGTTGATAACTCCAGAGGTCTATTTGTCTTTGGAGTCATATTGCTTTGTGCAATAATTTTGGTGGGCAGATTTAGAAGCATATTATCTATGCTTTCTTTGCTTGCAACTATAGTGTTGCTTTTTTATGTGCTTATACCTATGACACTCAAGGGATATTCTGCTTTGCCATTGGCTGTTGCTATATCCATATTTGCAATAGTGATCACAATACCAATAATTCTTGGCTTTCAAAAAAAGACACTTGCTGCAATTTGTGGTGCCTCCAGTGGAGTTTTAATAGCTACCACGCTTGCTCTTCTGGCTGGCTGGATTATAAGGCTTTCTGGTATTGTTACCAATGAAATGATGACGGTTTTTTATGCCTCAAGTATAGATATAAATCTTAAAGGCCTTGCCATGTCAGCAATGGTTGTCTCTGCCCTTGGTGCTATTATGGATGTTTGCATATCCATAGCCTCAGCCACTGATGAGATCTTCCGTGTTAATCCAGAAATTTCATTCAAAGAAGCCTTTAAGTCCATTATCACTGTGAGCTCAGATATGCTTGGGGCAACTGTCAATACTTTGATGTTTGCCTATGTAGGAGGTGCACTTCCTCTTGTATTGATGATCAGTCTAAAGTATGATCCCTCAATGCCGATTTTAATGATATTTAATAATGCTCAGGTTTTAAGTGATCTTATAAGCTCTGCCATCGGATGCATTGGAATGTTTTTAAGTATGCCAGCAACTGCTGTTATATCAATAGAATTACATAAAAGAAGTAGAGGCTATAATCAAAAGGCTGCCTAAATTTGTTTAGACAGCCTTAATCTGTTTTTAATATCTGTCAAGAGCTGCAATTCCGGGGAGAACTTTCCCTTCCAGAACCTCAAGGAATGCTCCGCCTCCTGTGGAGATATATGTAATTTTATCTGCAACTCCTGCCTGATTTACTGCAGTGACGCTATCTCCACCGCCAACAATACTCAGACAGTGAGATTCAGCCAATACTTTTGCAATTTCATTTGTACCAGTTGCAAAGTTTGGCATCTCGAAAGCTCCCATTGGACCATTCCAGATTACAGTTTTTGCCTTTTTGATCTCCTCAGCAAAGAGTTTAATGCTTTCGGGCCCAATATCAAGCCCTATTATATTATCAGGTATTGAGTCAATTGAATAAACACCTCGTGGTGATTCATTATCAAACTCTGGAGCTCCCACTATGTCAACAGGTAAAAGCAATGTAACATTTTTTTCCTTTGCCTTTTTCATAATTTCCTTTGCAGAATCAATAAGATCCTCCTCAAGCAAAGAATTGCCTATGGAATACCCTTGAGCCTTAAGAAAGGTAAAGGCCATTCCTCCACCTATAATGAGAAAGTCCACCTTGTTTACTATATTATTAAGAGCATCAAGCTTTGAGGATACCTTTGCACCGCCAATAATTGCACCAAAGGGACGCTTCGCATTTTGAATTGTATGCTCACTATATTCAATTTCGTTTTTAAGTAAAAATCCTGCAGCAACTGTTGGGATAAATTCTGTAACAGCAAAGTTAGAAGCATGTCCTCTATGGGCTGCTGCGAAGGCATCATTTATAAATACATCTGCATGCTTTGCCAGCAATTCTCCCAGTGCCTTATCATTCTTTTCTTCCCCTGGATAAAATCTTATATTTTCAAAGAGAACAATATCACCACTTTGCATATTTTTGGTGAAAGCAATTGTTTCCTCACCTAAGGGTGTATCAATAAATTTAACAGCTCTGCCAAGAATTTCTTCTAACCTCACTGCAACAGGCTTTAGTGAGAGAGAAGGCTTTACCTGTCCCTTTGGCCTGCCAAGATGAGATACTATGATGAGCTTAGCGCCATTTTCTAAGCAGTAGTTCAGTGTAGGTAGAGTTGCTGTGATCCTTGTATCATCTGTGATATTCATCTCCTTGTCATAAGGGACATTGTAATCAACTCTCACCATAACTCTCTTATTTTTTAGATCTAATTCATCTATATATTTAAGAGCCATAGAATAAATCCTTTAGTTTTTTGTGATATTTAATTTCCTACGTTCTCTTCTGGCAACTATTTTTGATATTAAAATTGAAATTTCATATAAAAGCATCAATGGAACTCCAACCAGAGACTGAGAGAAGGGATCTGGCTGAGGTGTAACTATAGCTGCAATAATCCATATTATAACTATGGCGTATTTTCTTTTATTGATCAAAAACTGAGGTGAAATTAGCCCCAGTCTGGTCAAAACCAGAATAATTACTGGTACTTCAAAGAGAATTCCCATTATGAGACAGGAAAATATTATAAAGCTTAAGTAATCCTCTGCGCCAATTGTGCTTATCATCTCTGGACCAACAAAGCTCAGCATAACCTTAATGGCAGCTGGCAAAAGCACAAAGAAGACAAAGGCAACTCCGCTGTAAAAAAGTATTACCGCAGAGATTATTGTTACTCTGGAAAACATTCTGTTTTGAACTTCAATTGCTGGAACAATAAAGCGCCATATATGAAAAATAATTATTGGCACAAGAATCAGAAATGCAGAGGCTGCTGAAACTTTGAATTTCAGCATAAATCCACCAATAAGAGTAAATATGTTAAGCTTATTCCCAGAATCAAGGAAAGGTTTGTTTATATAATATACTATTGTATCTGAGAAGTAAAAGGCAACGCATGTAATTACTATAAAGGCAACAAGGACATTTAACACTCTGGAACGAAGTTCATCAAGGTGTTCCACCACAGTCATTGGTTTATCTCCTCTGGCTAAGGCCTCTGGATCAATCTCCTCCTGTGGTTCTGTTGCAGAGTCTTCTTCTGTGAGCAATTGATATAATTTTTTAGCAGGATCTTCTTTTTTCTTCGGTTCCTTTTTGGGAGGAATAATCAAATCACCGGAATTTACCTCACCGTGCTGTGGTTCTTCCTTCGGTGTTTTGCCTTTTCTTTTGATCTCTACGACCTCTTTTTCTGTTGTGCCCTTTGAGGCTTTTTTGGATGTCGCAGAGGCTTTAACTTTGGAGTTACTCAGGCCCTTACTTTTACTGGTTTGTTGTTTTTCGTTATCTTTCTTTCCCAATGTTTTCACCAGATATGGAGATTTTTAGTTAAAATTCTTCTGTTCCAATTAACTTTTCGTTTTCATCAAATATTTTCCATTTCCCACTTCTTTGGCTATTTTTGTAATACCCTTCATATTTTCTTCTTCCAGTTTCATAGAAAAATTTCCATAGGCCATTTTTTTTATCATTTGTCCATTGACCAATGGATTTTCTTTTTCCATTTGGGTAAAAGAGGTTTTCCTGACCATTTTTCTTCCCATGGGAATACATTGAAATTTCTTTTGGATTGCCATCTGGATAGTATTCTCTGAAGACTCCATCAAATAAATCATTTTTAAAGTTTATCTCATACAGAGGGATTCGATTTTCTTGATACTCAGTATATAGACCATGGAGTTTTCCTTTTCTGTAAAGGGATTTCACTCTTACTTTACCATCTGGAAAATATATAATCCACTGACCTTCTTTTTCGTCATTTACATAACTTCCTTCTGCTTTTACGATCTGAGCATTTTCATTTTCAAAGTAGATTTTCCATTTACCATTTTTTTGACCCTTTTTAACGGGGCCTTCTGCTTTAATTATATTATCATCCCAAAAGAATTGGGCAGTTCCATTCTCTATGGTTAAGTTCTCATTGGCAATATCTTCATCAGGCTGAAGGATTGTTATTTCTTTTTTAGGTTCATCTTCCTCAGGGATAACTATTTCTGAGGAAAATAAAGCAAGGCTTAACGCAAAAAAAATTGAAATAATAAAGAGCGCTTTTTTCATTTTGAATACCTACAATAGTGTTATTTTTATAAAGAAAAGTGTTATGTCTTCTTAGAATTTTTTATGTTTTTCTTATTCTATACCGATAAATAATTCAGGTATAAATTACTCAGTCAATTATAGAAATTTAAAAATGAAGTCAATTGTTTTTTCTCAAAATATAGTTCTTCAGTTCCTTTGAGGGGCAATTTTAAAAAGAGGGTTATTTAATATGATGAGATCTTTGTGGACAGCAGCTTCTGGAATGATTGGTCAGCAGTTTAATATTGATACAATTGCAAACAACCTATCCAATGTAAACACAACTGGATTTAAAAAACAAAGAGCTGAGTTTGAGGATTTACTCTATCAGACAGTTTTAGCTGCAGGAACACCTGCTACAGAGGTTACAGAAATTCCAACTGGAATTCAGGTGGGACATGGGGTAAAGGTGGCTGCAACTCAAAAAATGTTTGAACAGGGAAGCCTTCAAAATACTGAGAATAAACTTGACCTTGCTCTTGAGGGTGAAGGCTTTTTTAAGATTCAGCTTTATGACGGGACCTTTGCCTATACACGGGACGGCTCCTTTAAAATAGATTCCAACCGCCAGGTTGTTACATCAAATGGATACCTGCTTGAACCTCCTGTTATTTTGCCAGAAAACTTTATTATGAATACTTTGTCCATAAGTCAGGATGGTAGAATCACTGTCAAGATTGTTGGGGAGGAGGATCCTGTTGAGGTAGGGCAGCTTGAGATCTACAGGTTTGTTAATCCCGCTGGTTTAAGCAGTATAGGTGGTAATCTTTACAAAACAACTCCTGCAAGTGGTGAGGAAATTCCTGGTCAGCCGGCCTTTGAAGGAATGGCAAAGGTTCATCAGGGTTTTTTGGAGATGTCCAATGTAAAGGTGGTTGAAGAGATGGTTAACATGATTGTGGCTCAAAGAGCCTATGAGGTAAACTCAAAGGCAATACAAACATCTGATTCAATGCTTAACACTGCAATAGGACTCAAACGATAATGAGGGGATTGTTCTTTACAACTTTTATTCTTCTGCCTCTGTGTGCTGTTGCGCAACTTAAACTTTACCTTTTGCCAGAGGTGACCCTTGAAAAAAGAGCTGTTTTAGTTTCTGATATTTTGAAAGTCGATGGCAATAGTAACAATCCCATTGCCACTATTGTTATACCTGAGGAGCTTTATAGAGATGGTATTATTGATTCATCTGAACTGAGGAATATGTTGAGTGGCCTTTTATCCGAAAGTTTTGTGATCTTTGGCAATGGCACACGTGTGTTATTTAAAAATACAGAAACAATAGAACCAAAAAGCAGAGAATTTTCTCCTGTTTTTAAAAAGGGTGACAATGTGATTATTGTTGTTCGAAAGGGGGATATTACAATTGAAATGAAGGGAAAAGCTCTGAGAGATGGTTTTGAAAATGAGGATGCTGAGGTAAGGGTAAAAAGTGGCAAGCTCATTAAAGGAAAAATTTCTGATGGTAAAGTGATAGTTAATCTATGAAGAGAAAAATTATAATATCATCACTTGTGCTTTTATGTGCAGTGGCTCTATATGGTGGGACACTGTGGGTTGACAGAGATATCTATGTCACAGATAGAAACATAAAGGCAGGTGATATTGTAATAATAAGGGTAAGGGATTTTTCAAAATTAAAATTTGATATTTCTGTTGTAAATAACTCCAACTCCAACATAACAGCCAATCCAGATTTTACAATAACTGGCTTTTTGCCAAAGGTAAACTCAAATAAAACAATAAAAAATAATGACTCAACTAATTTTACAGGTAATTCAAAGATAGAATTTTCTGTAGCAACAACCGTAGGTCAAATTCAAGCCAATGGAAATGTTGTTTTAACTGGCACACGAACCTATACATTCAATGGAATAACAAATACTCTTACAGTTACTGGGATTGTTGATCCAAAGATGATAAGTGGAGGAGTAATAGACTCAAGCCATGTTGCAGATTTTAGAATTCAGATAACAGGCACAAAAGAAGGTCTTACAATAAGAAAAGGGCAAATCCCGCAAGATGGCACAGCCTCTGCTGAACTTACAGAACAGGAGAAACAGCAGATAATAATAGATTATCTGGAAAAGATTATCAGGGAGCTGACCAGATAAATGAAAAGAGTTATTTTTGCATTTTTTATAATCATGGCAACTACTCTTGAGGCAGAGGTGCCTGTTAAGATTAAAAACCTTTGCTTTATTGATGGATATAAAATAAATCAGGTCTATGGCTATGGCCTTGTGGTTGGCTTGCAGGGCACTGGGGATTCTAAATCCAGCCTCACAAAAAATTCTTTAAAGAATGTGTTGAATTCCATAGGATTGCAGGATGAAAATCCTTCGACAAAAAATACCGCAGCTGTTATTATCTCTGCAATTGTTCCTCCAAATTTAAGAATTGGTGAAAAGGTTGATGTCTATGTTTCTTCCATTGGAGATGCCAAATCTTTGGCAGGTGGAGTTCTTATTCAATCACCACTGAGAGGTGCTGATGGTAATATATATATTGTTGCTCAAGGTAAAGTTGCTTTTCCGGCTGGTGAAGATAGAAGATCTGGGGTCAAAACCTCAGGGATAATAACAGGTGGTGGCATTGCTGAAAGAGAGATTAAGCCTGATTTTTTAGTGCGCACTGCAGATAATAAAGATGCCATACAACTTGTTTTAAAAAGCTGGGACTACTCCACTGCTGATAAGATCCTCAAGGCATTGAAGAAAAAATTAAAGAGAAGCGATGTCGCTATTGCAGAAAATGGCAGGATCTCTGTTACTGTTGATACAGAGATTCCTCTTGTGGAATTTATCTCCACAATTGAAAATATCGAGGTTGTCCCTGATGCAAAGGCAGTTGTTGTTATCAATGAAAGAGATGGAACAATTGTGACAGGTGGTAATGTTACTCTTTCTGAGGCTATGGTAAGCAAAAGAGGCTTGACCATACAAATTGAAAAGAGCGATAAAAAAGTTAGTTCGGCTTACATAAAAGAAAGTTCTACTGTAAAAGATCTGGTTGATGCACTTAATGCTGTTGGTGCCTCCACTGATGATATTATTTCGATACTAAAGGGGCTGAAGGATGCAGGTGCCCTTCATGCTGATCTTGTTATAAGGTAGGGAAGTATGAATACTATAGAAAGCCTTTCCAATAGCCGCGATAATTTTTATCTGGATAAAAGCAAAAAAAAGCTTGAAGGCCTTGAAAGATCTAATTCTTTTCAAAGGGAGCTTGATAATGCCATGGGGAAAAATGATCTGCGCAGCAGAGAAAAGAAAAAGCTAATGGATGCCTGTGTTGAGGCAGAATCCCTTTTTGTTGGCAAGATGCTTAAGGAGATGCGTAAAACAGTAGACAAAAGCGATTGGCTCCATGGTGGCTATGCTGAAGAGATATTTGAAGATATGCTTTATGATGAATATGCTCTACAAATATCAAAAAATTCAAACCTTGGAATGGCCAAGATGCTCTATGAGGAACTGAGCAAAAAAATATAAAGAGAACATTGCATTATGACAATATATTTTGATAATGCAGCAACTTCCTGGCCAAAGCCTGATTCTGTAATCGAGGCTATGATTCATTTTAATGAAAATATAGGCAGCAATCCAGGGAGATCTGGCCATAGCAGATCTGTTGAGGCTGGGCAGGTGCTTTTTGCAGCAAGAGAGGCTGCTGCAAGGCTTTTTGGAATTAAAGATCCACTGCGTATTATTCTCACTGCAAATGTAACTCACAGTCTTAACATTGTAATTCGCGGATTGCTAAAAGAAGGGGATCATGTGATCACCTCATCAATGGAGCACAATTCTGTTATGCGCCCTCTGCGCTATATGGAAACTCTCGGAGTTGAGATTACCACTGTGAAATGCAATCAATATGGCGAAACTGACCCACAGGATGTTAAAAATGCAATCAAATCAAACACAAAACTCATAATAATGAACCACGCCTCTAATGTCACAGGGACAATTTTGCCTATTAAAGATATAGGTGCTATTGCCAAAGAACATGGAATAATTTTTTGTATTGATGCTGCACAAAGTGCAGGTGTCCTTGATATTGACGTTGAAAAGATGAATATAGATATATTGTGCTTTACAGGCCACAAGGGTCTTATGGGGCCAATGGGGACAGGAGGTTTTTATCTTAATAAGGGCCTGGAGAGTCAAATCTCACCTCTTTATTGTGGTGGCACTGGCAGTTTTTCGGAGTTTGAAACTCAACCGGATTTTGTTCCAGACAAATATGAAGCAGGGACATTAAATGCCATTGGATTTGCTGGTCTTGCAGCAGGAATAAACTTTCTCCTGGAAACTGGGGTAGCTGAAATAAAGCACAAGGAGTCTAAATTAACACAATATTTTTTAGAGAATTTGAAGGCACTTTCTGGAGTAAAAATTTATAACTCACCTGATCTATCTAAAATGACATCAGTTGTATCTTTTAATATTGATGGGGTAGAGCCATCGGAGGGAGCATTTATTTTTGATGCTCATTACAGTATTTGCTCAAGGGCGGGGCTTCACTGCGCACCAATAGCTCATAGGAGTATAGGAACTTTCCCTGTTGGAACAATCAGATTCAGTTTTGGTTATTTTAATTCCTTTGAGGAGATTGATATAGCAATTAATGCCCTTAGAGATATGGTAAAAAAAATTTAAACTATAGTGAAAATTTTTTATCTAAACATTTTTTCTCTTCATAAAATTCTTGCATTCTTTTTCAGTATTTTTTTTCTTTTCTATGAGGTTTTTTGCGGGGACTATTTATTTTCTTGCAATTTATCTTGCTCAATTTTATTTTAATTTAAATATATAAATAACACGAGATGGGGGCCTGAGATGGACGAAAGAAATAAGCAACTGCTGGAAAAATGGCATAAAATTGTTTTTGAAAAGGATATGAATCTTCTTAAAGAACTCATATCTGATAAAATTATATTTTATTCGCCTGTTGTTTTTAAACCAAAACAAACAAAGGAGGAAGCAATTTTTGTTCTCTCCAATGTTATTGAGGTTTTACAGAATTTTCGTTACCACAGAGAATTTATTGATGGCAATGATTGGGCACTGGAATTTAGCGCAGAGGTTGCTGGCAAATCTGTGAAGGGTATAGATTTGATCCATTTTGATGAAAATGGACAGATTGTAAACTTTGAAGTTCTCATAAGGCCATTGAGTGGTCTCATTGCTCTTGGTGAGGATATGAATAGAAGATTTGCTGCAGCTGGTTTTGAAACAAAGCCTTTGATTAAATAGTTTTGCGATCTTTATTTCTGTGAGGTAAAATTTGTAGATGGAAATAAAAAAAGATACTTATGTAGTTGAGGCTCTGAAACTTTCAAAAGAGGTTGCAGAGGTCTTTAGAAAATATAAACTGGATTGCCTTAAGTGCAAGGGCATGTCAGAGGATACAATAGAAAAGGTTGCTTTTAATAATGGACTTGATCTCAAGGTTTTTCTGGAGGATCTTAATAAAGCAGCCTCCTGTGCTTCATAAAAAATGAAGCATACCATAAGAGTCATATCCGGGAATTTAAAGGGGAGGGTTATTCCTTTTTTATCTAAATTCCCGGATGCTGATATAACTCCGCAGAAGGTTAAGGGAGCACTTTTTTCTATTCTTGGTGAAGATCTCTCTGGTGATATTTTTTTTGATCTCTTTTCTGGCTCTGGTCAGATAGGCATCGAGGCTTTAAGCCGTGGGGCAAGTAAGGTCATCTTCAACGAAAAGGATAAGGCCAGATATTCTTTTATCAAAGAATATATTCAAGAACATTCTCTAAAAGATAACTCCCTTATACTTCCACTGACATGGCAAAGTGCTATTGATTTTGTAAAAAAAAATGGAATTACAGTTGATATTGTCTTTGCAGATCCTCCTTACATCAAAGACAAAAAGAGTGATGATTTCTACACCTCTCTTGTGAGCACAATCTCACAGGCAAATATTCTCTCTCAAGATGGAGTGGTTATTGTTCAGCATTTTACAATGAATAAACTTGCTCAGGATTGCAAACTTCTTCATCTTGTGGAAAGCAAAAAGTATGGAACAACAACGCTTTCTATTTATAGAATAAAGGAATAATATTAATCTATAATCTTTATCTTTACATTGGTTATATAAGATATTCCGTTGAGATACTCCAGCGGACTTTCTGTTGTGAGATTGTGATATGCAAAGGCAATATATCTGTTATAGTTTATACTCCAGGGTCTTGTGGAATCCACGATAATCCATTTACCCTTAATAAAAGCCTCTGCCCACATATGATAGACAAATATATTCTTTTTCCCAAGGAACTCTTGAGAAAGGATAACTCCCATAACTGCACGGGCAGGTATTTTATTTGCCCGCAGTAGTGCTATTGTCAGCACTGCATGTTCTGTGCAGTCCCCGGCTTTTCCTTTAAGAATGGACAGTGCAGGGATTAGGGGAATGCCTTCTTTTTTGTCTGATATATGCTCATAAACAAAAAAGGATATATCTTTTATTGGATCCTTAGATTTTTCGAATTTTTTTGCAGCAAGAGAGATCTCTTTGCTGTCTAAATTTAAAAAGGGTGTATTCTTTAGATATTTTTCTTTTGATGAATTATCTTCCAAAAGGAATTTTCCTGTTTGCAGTATAATTTCTTTTCGTTTTTCCTTTTGAGACTGACCAATTATTTTTTGATTTGGTGTTTCAGGGAGAGAAAATTCATCCTCACTGGAGGATATTATGAATTTTGATGTTGGCTGTGAATATATATCTTCTTTAAAATTTTCTGGCTCTATTATAAAAGATGTAACTGGCATTGAAGCCTTTGTTTTATATGCCACAAAGAGTCCTAAAAAAGCTATAGCAAAAAATATAAATCTTCTCATTAATTAATCTGCCTTTACCAGTTCAAATATGTTATTAAGCATCTTGATTACAACCTTTTCTGTTACTCCCTCTTCGTTTATATAGACATCAAGGCTTTTTAGTTTTTCTACCTTTTGTTTTAGAAGAAGGAGCTTCTTGGTCTTGCCATTTATGTCTATGTCTTTGTAGCCCTGAACCTCCACAATCACAAGAATTGGCTCCTCAATTTCTACAGTAGGCTCATATATGTAGGCCTTAACAACTGTTCCTTCTTTAAATTTATTTTTGATGAGCTCGCTGAAAAAGAAATTACCTTCAAGAACAAAGGGCTTGTCAATTGTGAACTCAGATTTGTATTCACCTGTTGTAAGAGTAACTTTCTGGCCATTAAAGGTTGCGCTTTTTTTAATCTCCTGTTTTTTATTTGTGCTACTATCATAAATTGTGTTGGTCACATCAAGGCTTACGGGTTTAAAATCAGCGCTTTCTTTAACTACCTGAATTGATTTATTTTCTATTGGTCCTACTTTTAGGGACATTTCACTTGTGGTTATATAGGTATTATTATTCTTTTCACTTGTGACACTTGCCTTTCCTGCTTTGACTCCATTTACTATGAGATCATAGTTCCATGTGCCAAGGGGGATTTCTGCAGGAGTGCTTTTGCATGAAGCAATTACTACTATGAGAGACAGAATAAGTGTGAGTCTAAATTTCATCTTTAAGACCTCTTTAAAATATTTAGGTTTGACTTTTACCGACTGAGATTTATTTTTATAAAATAATAATTATTGCAAAATTTTCAAATGTTATTTTTTAGAAAAATGGTCATAACCTGTTAATTTTATTTCTCTCAGGGAGTTATCAATTTCCAGAAAAAAACCACTTTCTATAATACGACCTATACAGGTTATATTATTAAAAGAATCATTAAATATTTTTGATGTAAAAATCAGCTCATATTCTTCTCCACTTGTGAGAGAATAATCAAGCATTTTATTTTTTTCCCCATTACAAAATTTATAAATTTCACTGTGATGGGGAATCTTTCCCCCTTCTATAACAAAACCTTTTTTGCTCTCTTTGCATATATGTCCAAGGTCAGAGAGCATACCATCGGAAATATCAATCATGGCAGTGGGAGAAAAATTTTGTAGTATTATATCAATAAGCGTTCCCTGTGGTTCCGGTTGCAGGTGTTTTTTCACTGCAGAGGGATAGTCAGATATATATTCACCTTTTTGCAAAAGTTCCAGACCAAGTTTTGAAAGCCCTGTGTTGCCTGTAAGATAAATGTAATCCCCCACTTGAGCATTGTCTCGAGATATATATTGATTTGTTTCTCCATAAATAGCTATGCTTATTACAAGCTTTTCTGATTTTGAAATATCACCCCCTGCAATAAAAACATTATATTTATCGCAGCAACTCTTAATCCCTTTGTAGAGTGCTTCAATATTTTCTTCTGTAAGTGATGAGTCTATTCCAAGGGAAACAAGGGTAAGTATTGGCTTTCCCCCTGAGGCAAATATATCCGATATATTGGCACTCATGGAGCGATAACCTGCCTCAAAAAGGCTTGTATAGCTCAGATCGAAGTGAACCCCCTCGATGTTTATATCTGCAGAAAAAAGGCCATATCTCCCTTTTGAGATCTCATAGGCAGCGCAGTCATCACCTATGCCAGCTATCTTGCCATCTTGTGACCTTTCTCCTGTTAGCTGGCGGATTTTATTTATTATATCCCATTCACTTTTCATCTGTGCTTTTGTTCATTTAAGTAGAGAGACAAATTTGTCTCTCTAAAGTTTAGCAATATCTTGAGTATGCGTATTTAATGCGTTTTTTCAATTTATCAAAGCCTATAATTGGAATCACAATATCAAGTTCTGGTCCACTAAGCCTTCCTGTTACTATTGCTCTTATGGGATGAAATAGCTTTTTGCCTTTGTGAGGGGATTTTTCTTTTACCTTTGAAATAAAGGAGCTAATTTCATCTGGAGTTATTTGCTCTATAAGCTCATTACAGATTTTTATTATATCAATGGCGTAGTCTTCTTTAAGGTGAGAGTCTGTTTCTTCGTCTGGCTCGTTTATTTCATTTAAGAATATCCCAATGAATTTTGATATATCAGAAAGTATTTCACAGGAGTTTCTAAGGGCAGAGATTATATCCTCCAGCTTGCTGCGTTCAGGTAGTGTTTCAAATCCCGCAGCTTTTATATAAGGGATAAACATCTCTGTAACTTTATCAAGTGGGTATTTTTTCAAGTATGCGCCGTTCATCCATTTGAGCTTCTGGAAGTCAAAAACAGCAGGGCTCTTGCCAATATTTTCAAGTTCAAATAGCTCAACTAATCTTTCAAATTCAAGCAACTCCTCCCCACTTTCAGTTGACCATCCCAGTAGCCCTAGGTAGTTCATCAGTGCCTCAGGGAGGTATCCTTCCTGCTTATAAAGATCTACGGAGGTAATACCGTGGCGTTTGGAAAGCTTCTTTTTGTCAGATCCAAGAATCAGGGGTAGGTGAGCATACTCTGGCACAGGAAGATCTAAAGCCTTTGCAATAAGAATCTGCTTTGGAGTGTTGGATAGATGATCCTCTCCTCTTATTACGTGAGTCACCTCCATCAGTGCATCGTCAATAATTACAATATAGTTATAAACAGGACCGCCATCAGATCGGACAATAATAAAGTCCCCACCAATGTTATCGCTATTAAATGTTACTGTGCCTTTGATTTTATCATCAAAGGATATTTCAGTATTTTCTGGAACTTTGAATTTTACAGTAAACTCCTTACCCTCTGCTGCAAGCCTTTCCTGTTCAGCAAGAGGCATATTGCGGCATCTGTCAAGGAAAGGCCTGTTTTCTGCCATGGCTTTTGCCTTATCCTCTTCCACCTGTTCCCTTGAGCAAAAGCATCTAAAACCATGACCAGACTTAAGGAGTCTATCTGTGTATTCTCTATAGAAGTGATCTCTCTCTGATTGTCTGTAAGGTCCATGGCCTTTATCAATATCTGGGCCCTCTGTCCAGTTTATTCCCAACCACTTGAGATCCTGCAGAATTGAGATTTCAGATTCCTTTGTGCTGCGCTCTTTATCTGTATCTTCAATTCTTATTATATATTCTGCGTTGTATTTTTTAGCAATAATGTAGTTGATAACTGCTGTTCGAGCATTCCCTATATGGAGATAACCTGTTGGGCTTGGAGCAAATCTAACTCTCATTTTCATACCTCTTTTTTATGGTTGAACGATATTTGAAATTTATAGCGCTTTTTGTCCATAAAAAAATGCTTAAGTTATATACACTAACTTATTTTGTAGTAAAAATTTTTTGAAATGAGCTCTAAATTACTTGATAATTGTTCAGCTAAAGTAAGATATGTCATGTAAGTATTTTAACTGGAGTTAGGTATGAAGGAAAATAATGTAGATTCAACTGAAGTTGTAAAATCAAACTTTATTAAGGATATAATAAGAGAAGATTTAGAAACAGGAAAACATACTAAAATAGCAACCCGCTTTCCGCCAGAACCCAATGGATACCTTCATATAGGTCATGCAAAGTCTATATGTCTGAATTTTGGTCTTGCAAGAGATTTTGGCGGAACATGCAATCTCAGATTTGATGATACTAATCCTTCAAAAGAGGATATTGAATATGTAGAGTCCATACAGGAGGATGTTCGCTGGCTTGGCTTTGACTGGGAGGATAGGCTTTATTATGCCTCAGATTATTATGAGAAGCTATATGAATATGCAGTTTTTCTTATAAAAAAAGGGAAGGCCTATGTTTGTGATCTCTCTCCCGATGAGTTGAGGGAGTATAGAGGAACTCTAAAGACCCCCGGAAAGGAAAGTCCCTATAGAAACAGAAGTATTGAGGAGAATTTAGATCTCTTTGCCAGAATGAGAAATGGTGAATTTAAAGATGGAGAAAAGACTTTAAGGGCAAAGATAGATATGTCCTCAGGATACATAGTGCTCAGGGATCCAGTTATTTATAGAATACAGAGAACAACTCACCACAGAACAGGAGATAAATGGTGTATCTATCCAATGTATGATTTTGCCCATCCACTTTCTGATGCCATAGAAGGGATTACTCACTCAATATGCACCCTTGAGTTTGAAAATAACAGGCCATTATATGATTGGGTTGTAAATGAGTGCGAGGTGCCTCATAAGCCACGGCAGATAGAGTTTGCAAGGTTGAATCTTTCTTATACTGTAATGAGCAAAAGAAAGCTCCTTGAGTTGGTCACAAAAAATTATGTAAAGGGCTGGGATGACCCTCGTATGCCAACAATAGCTGGCCTTCGTCGCAGAGGCTATACCCCTGAGTCCATAAGGGATTTCGCAGAGCGTATAGGTGTTGCAAAGGCAGATAATATGGTTGATATTGCTATGCTTGAGCACTGCATAAGGGAGGATCTCAATAAAAAGGCTCAAAGGGTTATGGCTGTCCTTGATCCAATAAAGGTTATTATAGACAACTATCCAGAAGGTCAAGTGGAGTATGTTGAGGCGGTAAACAATCCTGAAGATGAGTCAATGGGTAAAAGAGAAGTTCCCTTTAGCCGTGAACTTTATATCGAAAGAAGCGATTTCATGGAAAATCCACCTAAGGGATACTATAGATTATATCCAGGCAATGAGGTTAGATTTAAACACGCCTATTATATAAAGTGCGAGAGCTTTGTCAAAGATGAAAATGGAAATATTGTAGAAGTTCACTGCACCTATGATCCCTCAACAAAGGGGGGATGGTCACAAGATGGACGCAAGGTCAAGGGAACAATTCATTGGATTTCTGCAGCTCATGCAGTGACCTGCGAGGTGAGGCTTTACGATAGGCTCTTTACAAAGGAAAATCCCGATGACCTGGAGGAAGGTGAGGATTATAAGGTGAATCTAAATCCAGATTCCCTTAAAGTTGTAACAGCCTATATTGAGCCCTTTATAAAAAGTGCAAAAGTTGGAGAAAAATTTCAGTTTGATAGAACAGGCTATTTCTGTGTTGATCCTGATTCCACTGAAGATAAACTTGTTTTTAACAGAACAGTTTCCCTTAAGGATTCTTGGTCTAAAATTGCAGGAAAGTAAAAGTGTAAATAAAAAGGAGCTTTTCGTTTTAAGAGAAGTTCCTTTTTATGTTTATCTGTATTATTTTGATTAGATCTTCATATTGATATGGCTTTTGAAGAACTCCAGAGATTGTATTATCCCCAAAGGATGCTCTTATGTCAGCTTCACTGTAACCGCTGCTTATTATAACAGGGATATTTTTATCGATTTTTCTTATCGCAGCAAGTGTTTCTTTGCCATCAAGCTCAGGCATTGTAAGATCAAGAAGTACGCAGTCGATAGAATCTTTTTTGTCTCTAAAAATTTGTAGAGCCTCTAAACCATTATCTGCAAGCACAGCAGTATATCCTGCATTTTTGAGCATTCTTGATGTCAGTGTTCTTATATAGGCCTCGTCATCAACTACAAGGACTGTAGCACTGTGAACATTTATGGATTCAATCTTGTTAGAATTTTCATTGTCAACAGCAACATTATTACCAGAGGCAGGCAAGTATATGCTAAAGGTGGTTCCCTTTCCGATAGTGCTTTTGACATTAAGCCCGCCATTGTGGTTGCGAATTATCCCAGATACTGCAGAAAGGCCAAGCCCTCTTCCTGTAAACTTTGTTGTATAAAAGGGATCAAAGATCTGCTTGATTTTATCTTCAGATATTCCACAGCCAGTATCAGTTATCTCAAGGAGAATATAATTTCCAGCTTTCATTCCCTGGTTTATTGTAAGCGTTGAAATTTTATCTTCATCACAGAACAGTTTTTTAGTTTTTACAGTAATATCTCCAGTATTTTCAATTGCCTCAGAGGCATTTATTGTGAGGTTCATTAGTATTTGGACTATCTGTGAAGGGTCAGCAAGAATCTTTGGAATGCTATCATCAAGTTGGTAGTGAATTTTTATTTTTTTGGAGATAGATACATCTAATAAACCGTGCACTTCCTGGATTAATTCATTTATGTCAATTATTTTAGTCTCAAATCTACTTTTCCCTGAGTATGCAAGCATCTGATTGGTAAGCTCGCTTGCTCTCTTCGCAGCCCTTTGTATATCAATTAGCTTTTGCTTTAGATTTATATCGTCAGGTAAATCAAAGCACAACAGTTCAGCATTGCCAAGTATTGCTGTGAGGAGGTTGTTAAAGTCATGGGCAATCCCTCCTGCAAGCAATCCAAGACTTTCAAGTTTTTGGGCCTGAAGCATCTGGTGCTCAAGGGCAAGCCTTTTTCTTTCTGCTTCTTTTTGTTCTGTTATATCAGTAATTGAACCAGAAATTCTCAGAGGCCTTCCTTCTGGATCTCTTTGTGCGATTTTACCTCTGGAGAAAAACCATCTATAAGAACCATCTGCAAGCTTTAATCTATATTCATCTGTATATACTGTGCTTTTACCAGAGAGCAGCCTTAGCATTGCTCTTGCAGATGACTTAAAGTCCTCTTCATGAATAAATTCTTTCCATTTAATGTCAAAGTTTTCAAGTTTATTGACACCAATAAGAGCAGCCATGTTTGAGTTTACTGTGAGGCAGTTTTCTTTGACATCATAATCCCATAGGCCAATGGAACCATTTTGCAGAGCAAGCTCAAGCCTATCCCACATTTTCTGTAATTCCTGCTCTGCCTCGTATCTCTCTGTTTCATCCCTTCCTGAGGAAAAGACAAGATTGCTATCCTGAAAGAGAATACTTACCCACCTGATTATTTTGTATTCACCATTTTTTGTCCTGTAGCGATTTGTTATACTCATTCTCTTTCTATGTTTTTTTAGCTGTGTGGCAAATTCTTTTGTTTTTGCAATATCATCTGGATGGAGAATCTCTCCAAGGTTCATAGAAGTTAGCTCATCTGGAGACCAGCCAAGTATATCCTCCCATGAGCGATTTGCCTGTTTTATTCTGCCTCCGAGAGTGTGTATGAGCATTAAATCTCCAGAGTTATTGAAAAAAAGATCCCTTTCCATCTGTGATGTTTTAAGAGCTGTTCTATCTTCAACAAAGGTTGTGAGGTATTCTTTTCTTGCAAAATGATCATAAATTCTCATCATATAGACATTGGTGTAGATTGGGCTTCCATCTCTTTTGACACCAACAATATCTTGAGAAAAAACTATATTATTGTCTGAGGTTTCATTTATTATTTTTTCCCTTGTTGTTTTTTCTTTATAAAGATTAGAAGTATTACCTACAATTTCTTTAAACTCTTCAGGGCTTGTATATCCAAATATTTTTGCAAAGCTATTATTGACGTTTATAATATCACCCTCTAAAGTCGATTGAATTATGCCAATTGGAGATTGTTCAAATATGCTGCGGAACTTTGACTCACTTTGAAGAATTTTGCTATGAGCTTCTTCAAGCTCTTCCTGGTTTTTGTGAAGTTCCTCAAGTATTGCTGTCATCTCTTCATTTTGAGCCTCTGACTCTTCATATAGAGCTTCGATCTCTGCATTTTTTTGAATAAGGCTTTCTTCAATGGACTTTTGCTTTGTTATGTCTATAAATATACCCTCTGCATAATATGGCTTGCCTTTTTTGAATTTCACTATTTTCCCATTGAGGTATAGCCATAGCCATTGGTTATCGCTTTTTTTTATTCTGAATTCATAATCAATTTCCTCTATTTCCCCCTGTGTGAATTGTGTAAGGAGTTTTTTAAGCTCTTCAATTTCCTGTCTGTGAATGAGGTTAAGTATGATATTAAGGTCATTGGTGATATTCTGACTATATCCCAGCTTATCATACCAGAATCTGTTAACATATAATATATTTTTTTGTATATTCCAATTCCATATTCCCACTTTTGAATCAGCAAAGGTATTCTTGAAATAGGGTGCTTTAAAAAATGGGATAATTTTTTTCATTAAGCGCATGTATATACACCAATACTTTTTTATAAGTAACGACAAAAAAACACATATGTATTATAATAAATTTTTAGTAAAAAATCAACTTTTAATAGTCATAAAGATTTGCAGAAGGACGGCCTGTAATTATTTCATTTGAGTCTCTTTCTATTCTGTTAACTAATTTTTGTATCTTTTCCTTTGTTTCATCAGAGATCTGGACTTCATCACATCTCATGCACTTTTTTGCAGGTATGTTTTCCAGAATAAATGTAAAATTTTTATTGCTTGTCCTGAAGGTAGTCTTTCCATCGATGAGGACTCCACCACATTTGCATTGCATAAATTACCTCTACAAAATAGCCTTTTTATAGTGTTAAATATTTGGAATGCAAAAATTCTGCAACAATAATTATTTTTCTTTTTATAAAAAATGAAAAGGTGAGAACTAATATATCCTGTTAGAGATATTTTTTAAATTGACAGAAAGATAAAGTTATTTCAATAAAATTTATGTCACATTTTTAATTTAAGGATAAAAACATAACTGGGGGAACTATGTTATCAGCTATTTCTGATGCTGTTTCTGTGATTAAAAAATCAAAGAGCATGATTGCCCTTACTGGAGCAGGTATTTCTGTTGAGAGTGGCATTCCAGATTTTAGAAGTGCAGGAGGGCTCTGGGACAAATACGACCCCGCAATTTATGCCTCTATACACTCCTTCAGAAATATGCCAGAGCGTGTATGGGAGATGATTTTTGAACTGATAGATATTACAGAAAGAGCAAAGCCAAATTCTGCCCACCTGGCACTGGCCAATTTAGAAGAGATGGGCCTTTTAAAGGCTGTTATTACTCAAAATATAGACAATCTGCATCAGGAAGCTGGAAGCAAAAATGTTATAGAATATCATGGCAATGCAAAGCACCTTGTTTGTCTTACCTGCGGAGCTCAATACAGCCCTCTGGATTTTGATCTTGAGCATAAAGAGATTCCTCACTGTGAGGCCTGTGGTAAAGTCCTTAAGCCCTCTGTTGTTTTTTTTGGTGAGATGATACCTCCAGATGCTTTGTATAATTCCCAGAGATATGCTGAAGAGGCAGATGTTGTTTTGGTGGTTGGGACATCAGCTGTTGTATATCCAGCAGCCTCAATTCCAGGAGTTGTAAAAAGCCATGGTGGAATAGTTATAGAGTTTAATCTTGAAAGAACTGAATTGACAGGTTCAATAACTGATATTTTTATTCAGGGAAAAGCAGGGCAGACTCTTCCTCAAGTGGTAAATCTGCTTAAAGAGTAATTGGTGAAATAAATTGAACAAAATAGTTTTACTGCCAGATTACCTGAAAAATATGATTGCAGCAGGGGAGGTCATAGAGGGGCCTTTTTCTGTTGTAAAAGAGCTTGTGGAAAATTCTCTTGATGCAGGAGCAGAGGATATAAGAATATCTGTTGAGGAGTCAGGTCTCAAAAAAATAATTGTCCGCGACAATGGAAGTGGAATTTTGCGTGAGGATATTCCTCTTGCAATAAGAGAGCATGCCACAAGTAAATTGCAAAGGCCTGAGGATTTATCCTGTGTAAAGACCTTTGGATTCAGGGGAGAGGCTTTATCAAGCATCTCTTCGGTGTCTGATTTTGTTTTGATCTCAAGAAGCAAGGATGAGCCTCTTGGTGCAAGGCTTGAGCTAAAGGGTGGGCAGTTGAGTATTTCAGATTATGCAGGAGAATCTGGCACCACTGTAATTGTAGAGAATTTGTTTTACAATATACCTGCAAGAAAGAAGTTTCTTAAGAATTTTAAAACAGAGCAGAGAAACATAAGAGAAACTATTCAAAAGATTGCTCTGGCCTCTTACAATGTTGAATTTTCCTTTGACTCAGATTCAAAGAGAGAATTTACCTTTAAAAAGTGTAATGACCTTTCGCAGCGCCTTGGGCAGATTTTTGGACAGAATATTCTCAATCACCTTTATTTTGATGAATTAGTTGATCTCAAGGTTAAGATCTATGGTTTTTTTTCAAGGCCAGATTTTTTGCGCGGCACAAGGGATATGCAGTTTTTATATGTAAACGGTAGACCTATTGACTATAAGTTTTTATCCTATCACATTGGCAGAGCCTATGAGGGGATTGCTATTGGTGGAAAGTATCCCGTTGCTTTTGTTTTTATAGATATTCCCCCTGAGCTTATAGATGTAAATGTGCATCCTGCAAAAAAAGAGGTTCGTCTTTTTGACTGGAAGTATATTGATTCTCTTATTTATTCCCTTGCCTCTAAGGTTTTAGATAGATCTCATGTCTTTTCTGCTTTTGATTTAAAAGATGAAATTACTAATAATAATCCTTCTATTGATCATCAAGAGGATGAACTTTTTCAAAAAAATTTTACTTCAAAGATAGAACCTCATAATAGTATTTATAACAAAGCAGAAGAAAAATCAGATCGCCTCTTTGAAACTTCAGAGACTTTTTCCCCACAGGATATTGGAGGATTATCAAAGCAGCCTCTATCTGATTCAAAAAGGGTAATTGGAATTGTATTTGGAACATATATCCTCGTGGAGGAAAATGATAATCTCCATTTTATTGATTTTCATGCTGCCCATGAAAGGATGCTTTATAATTCCATACTTAAGAATATGGAATTTGATACAGAGGATCTACTCTTTCCTCTGGAGATTGAGATGACTTCCAATGATGTTAATTTTGTGATGCAGCAGCGCAATTTTTTTTGCAATTATGGATTTGACATTGATGAATTTTCCGAGAGCTCGGTCGTTGTAAGGACAATTCCATCTTTTATTGATAGTGCTAAAATTGAAATTTTAATAAAAAATATGATTGATAATCTAAGAGAGGAAAATGATAATATCAAATTAAAGGAAGAGATAGCCGCAAGCCTTGCATGTCACTGTGCCAAGAGGTCTGGTGATAGCCTCAATCAAGAGGATATAAAGGCTTTGCTTTCTAAGGTCTTTTCTGGAGATCTTGAGTTAAGGTGCCCCCATGGTAGGCCTTTTCTCTTTACTTTAAATAAAAAGGATTTTGAGAGGATGTTTAAAAGATGAAAAAAATTGTCATTGCTGTTGGTTCTTCAATTTCTGCATATAAGTCCTGCGATCTCGCAAGGCTTTTTGTGAAGGCTGGATACAATGTTTTTGTTGCCCTTACAGAAAATGCGACAAAGATGGTGTCTCCTTTAACTCTTGAGGCTCTTACAGGTAACCCTGTTTTCACAGACGCTACTTTATGGGAAAAGCATGAGATGGGGCATATATTTTTAAAAGATAAGGCCGAGTTGTTTTTAGCTGCTCCTGCAACTGCAAACATGATTGGTAAGTTTGCCAATGGCATAGCAGATGATCTTGTTAGCACAACCTTTCTTGCACTGGAGTGCCCTGCAATGATAGCTCCTGCAATGAATCCCAATATGTTTGCTCACCCTGCAGTTCAGATGAATATCGAGCGACTTAAGTCATGGGGAGTAAAATTTGTAGAACCAGAAGAAGGCCTGGTTGCCTGTGGTGATCAGGGCAAAGGTAGACTTGCTGATATTAATTTAATTTTTGAGGCTGCTGTTAATGTTGTCGAAGGTAAATAAGATTATAGTCACAGGTGGTCCCACAAGGGAGTGGTTTGACCCCATAAGATATATCTCCAATGCCTCTTCCGGGAAGATGGGAATTGCCCTTGCAGATGAGGCCTTTAAATTAAACACTTCAACTGTATTTATTCATGGCCCCATAAGTGAGCACCTTTTGCATGGTAAAGCTTATAAAATGGTCTCCATCGAATCTACAGAGGATCTACTTAATGCTGTATTATCAGAGCTTGAGGATAACTCTGTCCTTATAATGGCCGCTGCACCTGCTGATTATACTCCTGTAAATAAGTCCGCTCAAAAGATAAAAAAGACAGAGGGTGAACTTGTCATTACAATGAAAAAGACTCCTGATATTTTGAAAAATGTTGCACAATATAAAAAGTCCAGAGGATTTAAAAACCTATTTGTAGTTGGGTTTGCAGCAGAGACCAATGACACAGAAAATTATGCAAAGGGTAAGCTGCAGCAAAAGGATCTGGACATGATTTGCCTTAATGATGTTTCGCAAAGTGGAGCTGGTTTTAATGTTGATACCAATATCATGACTATATTTACTCGTAGTGGTGAGAAATTTGATCTTCCAATAAAATCCAAGAATGAGATTGCAAGGGATATTTTAGAAAGGGTATCAATCGAGCTTACAAAAAGGGGGTAGCTTATGTATATCCGCAAACCATCTGTTGCAGGTGCTTTTTATCCATCAGATGCAGAGAAACTCCGCAAAATGATCAATGGCTTTTTAGCTGCTGTCGATGAAAAAGAAAAAATTACAGATAAAGTTGTAGGTATAGTTTCTCCTCATGCGGGCTATATATATTCTGGTCCTGTTGCAGCTTATGGCTTTAAGCTTTTAAAGGATGCACCTTATAAAGGATATGTGGTAATTTCTCCATCACACAGAGCAAGGTTCAATGGAGCTTCTGTTTTGCCTGAGGGTTTTTATTCTACTCCATTGGGTAATGTTGAGGTGGATTCAGATATTGGGAAGGCTTTAACTTTAAAAAATCTATTTGCCTATATACCTGAGATAGATCAGCCAGAGCATTCCCTTGAGGTGCAGATCCCATTTTTGCAGCTTGTGTGCAGTGATTTTAAAATTGTGCCTGTTGTTATTGGAACAACTGATTTAAATCTCTGCAGTGAGATTGGTAATTTGATAGCAGATGAAGTTTTATCTGCAAATAAAGACTATGGAGTTATTATATCTACAGATTTATCTCATTATTACTCTTATGAGACAGCTAAAAGAATTGATGGTGAATTTGCCAGAGCTCTTTCGCTTTTTGATGAAAAAGCCATAGATCAGGCTATAAAATCTAAAAAGGCAGAGGCCTGTGGTGAAGGCGCAGTTTTATCCGGTATTGCCCTTGCAAAAAGGCTTGGCGCTTCTAAAGCAAAGATATTAAAATATGCTAACTCTGGAGACACTGCGGGTCCAAAAAATGAGGTGGTGGGTTATATTTCTGCTGCTTTGCTTGCATAAAGGAGGATCTTTATGATCGAGCTTAATAAGATTCAACAAAGAAATTTGCTTATCCTTGCCAGAAAAACCATTGCACAGAGACTTGGCCTTGATTTTGATTCTGGCACCCTTGATTTTTCTGATGAGATATTTAAAGAAAAGTGTGGAGCCTTTGTTACTCTTCACATAAATGGAAATTTAAGAGGCTGCATTGGTTATATAGAGGGCGTGCATCCAATACCTGACACAATAAGGGAAATGGCCATTGCTGCAGCTTTTAGGGATCCAAGATTTGCTCCTCTGTCAAAGGGTGAGTATAAATTGATAGATATAGAAATATCAATCTTAAGCCCTATAGAAAGAGTTGACAGTATTGATGATATAGTTGTAGGAAGAGATGGCCTCATAATTACAAGAGGTTTTAATCGCGGATTGCTTTTGCCACAGGTTCCTGTAGAGCAGGGGTGGGATAGGGAAACCTTTTTAACTCATACTTGTTTTAAGGCTGGGCTGCCCGGTGATTCATGGAAAAAAAAGGACACCTTGATAGAAAAGTTTTCTGCACAGGTTTTTTCCGAAAAGGAGCATAATTTAGTTTAAAAGCCTTTAAGAGGAATTTATAATGTTTAAAAGACTATTTGTTTGTTTTGTCGTTTTTTTATTTTTTTTAAATATCTCCTGTAAAAAGCAGGAGCCCTTTGTTGATGCTGCTTTTGTATTTTTAAAGTGGGCTTCTGCTGTAAAGAATTTAAACTATAAAGACTATAGTGAGTGTGAGGCCTTTCCAAAGGATCAGGAGGTCTTTAAAACTCTTTATAAGGATTTTTATTATAGCGATTTAATAACAAGAAATATTGAGCAATTTCACGAGGGACAATATAAAACAGACATAGAGGGCTATAAATATAATTACAAGAATGTGTATTTTGAATGCAAAAGGGTTGCCCGTGAGTCCGGGAAGGTTATTGAGAACATGAAGGGAGAGGTGGAGTTTATAAAGTATATAAACGGACCAAAGGTCGATAAAGGCTGGCTCATGCACAATAGGACTTTTATAAGAATTGGTTTTGGAGATTAAGATGGGTTTATTTGAACTCTTTGTTGGATTTAGATATCTAAAATCTAAGAAGCAGGGTTTTATTTCTTTTAACACTTTTCTTTCTATTTTAATAGTATCTCTTGGGGTATTTATTCTCATTGTGGTTATATCTGTAATGAATGGATTTCAGAGCCAGATAAAAGATAAGATTTTAGATGTTGATTCCCATGTTGTTGTGTCAAATCTTGCAAGTGAGATTGATGGAGTTGCAATAAGTGACTACAGGGATTTAACAAGAAGAATTAGAAGTATTGAAAATGTTGTATCTGCCTATCCTTATATACAGGGGCAGGGACTTTTTCGATTCAGACGAAATATAGGCCCTGTTATGATTCGAGGCATTGGCCAAAAGGAGGATATCCCTGTTGATATAAGAAAGTTTATACAAAGCAATAAAGAAGATTTTTGTCAGAAAAAGGGGATATATATTGGCCAGGAGATGGCCTTTAATTATGGAATAAAGATTGGCAATCAGATGGAGATTATAGTTCCCCAGGGAAGGCTTTCTGCAATAGAGGGGGTAACTCCTGGCATAAAAAATTTTACAGTCCTTGGATTTTTTAAAACAGGATATTATGATTTTGATACAAAACTTATATTGATGTCTTTGCCTGATGCCCAAAATCTCTTTTCTGTTGGCGATGTGGCTTATGCTATTGGGGTTAAGGTCAATGACATTTATAAAATGGATAGAATGGCCTCAGAAATTCAGTCTGTAGTTGGATTTCAATATGTAACAATGACTGCTGAGCAGAGAAATCATAATTTATTCTATGCACTTAAGTTAGAAAAATTAATTATGACTATAATTTTGTTTCTGGTAATAGTCTCTGCAGGTTTTACAATAATGGGGACCATAGTTATGGTGGTTATGGAAAAGCGCAAGGCCATAGGAATTTTAAAGGCTATGGGAGCAAAACCTTCTTCAATAATGATAATTTTTATACTTGAGGGTTTTCTCATAGGTCTTATTGGATCTTTTATAGGGGTTATTTTTGGGCTTGCTGCCTCAATGAATCTGGAATCAATAATACTCTCGGTAGAAGATATTATAAATGGATTCATGATATGGTTTTATCATCTTTTTAATCTCGGTGATTTTTATAGAATAACACTTAAGCCAACAAGCGTATATTATATAGATACATTGCCCACTGAGGTTATTCCAGAGTTTATTGTTTTCATTGCTGCTGCTGCAATATTTTTATCCACTATTGCTGCAATTTTTCCATCATGGCAGGCGTCAAAGCAAAATCCAGTAGAAACTATTAGATATGAGTAGGCAGATATGAGTGACTCTTTTATTATAGATATAAATGGACTTGAAAAAACATACGGTTCTGGCAGCAGTGCCGTTAGAGTCCTTCGTGGTGTTGATCTAAAAATTGCAAAGGGTGAGATTGTTGCAATCACAGGCCCAAGTGGAACAGGGAAGTCAACATTGCTTAACCTTATTGGATGTCTCGATAGATTTGACAAGGGTTCTCTTTTGATCAATGGGGAGGATGTCTCTGCTTTTAATATTGATGAGCTATCTGCTTTCAGGAATAAAAATATTGGTTTTATTTTTCAACTCCACAATCTTTTGCCTGAGTTTAATGCTCTGGAAAATATCATGATGCCCCTTCTTATAAGAAGGGAAACTAAAAAGATGGCTCGCAGTAAGGCTATGGAATTGCTAAAGGCCTTTAATCTGGAGGATAGAGCACTTCATAAACCTGGAGAGATGTCTGGAGGAGAGTGCCAGAGGATAGCCGTTGCTCGTGCAATAGCAGGCAGTCCTGAGATTATACTGGCAGATGAGCCCACAGGCAGTCTTGATTCCAGGAATGCTATTGCATTGCTGGATATTCTTCTCTCCCTTTGTAGGGAACACAATACAACAGTTGTCATTGTGACTCATGATATGAATGTAGCTGCAAAAACAGATAGAGTAATATCAATGCTTGACGGAATTATTATTAATCAGTAATTTATTAGCTATGGCAGATTTAATAAAAACAGTTACCGATAAATCTCAATTTCAATTTATACTGGATAATTTTTTTACAAAGAATCCTGTATATATCAAAACAAGCAGCGGAAATCTTGCACTCCAGTATCTTGGATATGCAGATGGGAATGTTGCCTTCAGGGTACCTCTGGTCAAGTCGTTACCAGATAACGTTGTTGTATTTACACGCTATAAAACAAATAATATTTATCTCAGCATGAAACCCATAGAGAGGAATGAAGATACCTTCATTTTTATACCTATTAAATTTCAGATCATTTCTGAATCTCGTAAAGAAGATAGAAAGCTTCTTGGTATAGAGGGGGGTAAGAGCGTTATCTATACAAATAATCTTATTAGCGATTATAATATTGAAAGATCTCTGTCAACAACTGACAAAAAGGTTGATAAGATCAAAGAGGTTGCGGAATTTGAGTTGAAGAAGAAATTTGAGCATGTGCGCATTGTTTTGATACATGAAGCCAAAAGCGATATAAGACTCAAACATGTAATTTCAACATCACTACCTATATTTATGCCTAATTTGAATGTCGATCCAGAGCCTGGGGAAGAGGAAAATTATAATTTTTATGTTAATACAATTTATAAAGGAGATATATCTCTTTCTTCAAGAAACAGATTCATATCAGAGATCACAGTTCCTATACTTTATAACAAGATTATACCCTATGGCTATGTTCAGGTGAATGGAACTCAGCCTTTTTCTGATGGGTTATTTGAAGTTTGCAGGCGTATGTCTATTGTTATAGATCAATTGCTGAATAAAAATAAACTAATACAGCCTTTAGAGGAGAGATTTTTAATTTCTGACCTTTCAAAAAATGGACTGGGTTTTGTTTTTAGAGAGAAACGCCATATAAGGAATTTTCAGGAAAACTGCAAAATAGCCTTTGATATTTTATTGCCAACTCAAAAAAAGGCTGTCATAGGGGCAATTGTTAGAAATATATCTTTTATGGAAAATGGCATAATAAAAGTAGGATGTGAGATTTTTTATATGGATGATACAAGTAGAGCTAATTATGATGAGTTTATTGATAAGGGATGAGATAATTAGCTTTGAAAATAACCCTCGTTTTTCCAATTGAAAAAGTGAAATTTTTTATAAAAAAACACAAAAGAGATCTCAAGGAAAAGATTTGACTTGATATTATTTAATGATTAACTCAGTGGTTATATATTTTATTGTAAACATTCCCTTTATCTTACGTCAAATTCCTGGAAAAAAATTTCTTTAATCTTCCCTGATGTAAGTTTTTTATTGATATTTAGCTTAAAATCCTCTGCTAAATCGAGGATAGTTTCTGATGATATTTCTTTATATGCTTTGTTAATAATAACGCTTTTGCAGATATTTATAATTTCGTCTTTTCTAGTGCTGAGTTCTTTTTCCATTTGTCCATTGTCAGAGTCATAACCCAGTGTAATTATAATGGAGAAAGTCCTGTGGGGTTTATATTTGCTTGTGGCAATGATTTTTGGCAATTCGTATGTTGATAAGAGCGGAGGTGGAGCGATAACAAAATCATCTTCCTGGGAATTTTTATTTTCCAGATCATTGCTGCATGAATTATTGTCTACAATTACAATATTAACTTTATTCCTTGAGTTGCTTTCAAAAAGATCACTACTGGATGATTGTGAAAAGGACTGGGAGCTAAAGTAAAAGTAAAGAATTACGGCACACAAAATAAGGATTTTTTTGCTATGGCTGGATTTCATGATAAATTAGCCTATAATATTAATTGGGAAGCTCACGATAAATTTTATTTTTCAATAAGTCAAGGAGTATTTATTAATTTTATAGAAAGCAAATTTTACTATATTTTAAAGCTCTCTTTTAAAGCTAAAGATTTTAACTTTTTTATAAGAACCCTGTTAACAAAAAAAGATAATATATTGACAAGAAAGAACAACTATTTTCATTTATAATATTGGAGGATTTGCCCGTGATTTTATGGGATTTCTTTTGTATAGTTTAAAAAAAATATGATATTTTAAATATCTGCGAAAGAGGTTAACACATGTTACTTTTAAACCCCAAAAAATACAATGTAGAGTTTCCTGATAAGGAATCAAAGGAAATGATGCTCAAAACCATTGAATGGTTTGAGAAAAAAGGACTCAAAAAAATAAAAGAGGACTTTCATAACAGAACATGGCCAGAGGATTTTGTAGAGTTCCAGAAGCAGCACAAAATTTTTGCCAAACTGCTTACCCCCGCAGGTTATGGCGCACCAGACAATAGATGGGACACATACAGAATCTACCACTGGGCAGAGCTAATGGGCTTTTATGGAATAGCCTACTGGTATGTATGGGACGTATCTCAGCTTGGTATTTGCCCAATATGGATGGGTAGCAACGAAGAGGCGAAACATAAGGCTGCTAAGTTACTTGAGGAAGGTCATGTATTTGCCTTTGGCCTTTCTGAGAAAGAGCATGGTGCAGACATTTACTCAAGCGATATGATGCTTTACCCACAGGGAGATGGCACATATAAGGCTAATGGTGATAAATACTATATCGGTAATGGAAACAAGGCTGCAATGATCTCCACCTTTGGTAAAATTGCAGATACTGGAGAATATGTATTTTTCTGTGTAGATTCACGACATCCAAATTATGAGTGTGTGAAAAACACAGTGGCACATCAAAATTATGTTTCTGAATATGCTCTCCATGACTATCCAATAACAGAAGCAGATATAACAGAGAAAGGACAGAAGGCATGGGATAATATGCTCAACACTGTTAATGTCTGCAAATTTAATTTAGGTCCTGGAGCAATTGGAATTGCAACTCATGCTTTTTATGAGGCAATAGAGCATGCTGCAAACAGAAATCTCTATGGAAAATATGTAACAGATTTTCCACATGTAAAGAATCTTTTCATGGATGCATATTTGCGTATTTGCGCAATGAAGCTCTTCAATCTTAGAGCTGTAGATTATATGAGGACAGCATCCAAGGATGACAGAAGGTATCTCCTTTATGATCCTCTCTGCAAGATGAAGGTTACAAGAGAAGGGGAGGAGGTTATCAATCTGCTCTGGGATGTAATTGCAGCTAAGGGATTTGAGAAAGAACCATATTTTGAAATGGCTACTCAGGAGATAAGGATGTTCCCAAAACTTGAAGGAACAGTTCATGTAAATATGGCTCTTGTTGTGAAATTCATGACAAATTATTTCTTTAATCCAAAGGAATTTCCTGTTATTCCAAAATGCGATGGTCCACAAAATGATGCATTCCTCATGGATCAGGGACCAACAAGTGGTCTTGGAAAAGTCCAGTTCCATGATTATAACATTGCTTATAACAGCATTGATCTGCCAAATATCAGAGTAATTAAGGAGCAGATTGCAACATTTAAGGAATTCCTTGCAAAGGCTACTCCAACAAAAGAACAGAGCAATGACATAGATTATCTTCTTGCAATGGGTGAGTTGATGACTGTTGTTGCCTACGGTCAGTTGATTATTGAAAATGCAAAGATATACAATGTAGATGATGATATCCTTGATATGATCTTTGATCTTCTTGTTAGAGATTTCTCTAAGTATGCTGTGCAGCTTTATCAGAAAAAGAGTAACACCCCTGCGCAGCTTGAATATTGTATCAAGATGATAAAAAATCCTGTTCCAGATGTGGAAAAGTTTAAGAGGGTATGGGAAAAACATGTGTATCCATTGAAAGATGAATACAAAATGAACCCATAATTTAATATTTAGATTGAGATTTATCCTGGAAGGCTCTCATTGAGGGCCTTTCTTTTTTTGTATAAGACTTTAGAAAGGAGCAAATAACCTTTATCTTAATAGTATGATTTAATAAAATGCTGGCATAAGTTTTAAATAAATAAAAATAAAATTCTGTATTATTATAATTTTTAGAAAAATTTTTTAGTTTTAGATAGAAAAGTTCTTTACATTTTTGGTTTACCATTTTATAGTTGAAATACCAAAAGTGAATTTTTTATGTTTTTATTGGATCCGTCTGGACGGGTTCAAAATCTTGGGGGTTTACAATGTTAATTTGTGGTGATGTTGGGGGAACATTACTACAAATTACAGAGAATCATTACTTTTGATTCCTCGCGTTTTAATGTTTTTGGGGCTATCTCTAAAGGGATGGCCTTTTTTTTATTCAGGTTTAGCGTCCTTAATATATTATTAATATTCACATTTATAAATGCAAATATTATTATGCGAATATTGTTCTATTTTATGTTGACAAAAAATTCATCCCTTTTCTTTTGTAATGATAAGTAGTTTTAAATATTTTATCTTAAAGCTACAGGTAAACTTTGGCTTTTGCCATTCTGCTTTGGGGATCTTGGCTAAGAAGCTTTATTTTTAATTTACAAGGAGTTTTTTATGAGCATATTACTTAATCCAAAAAAGTATCGTGACAGGAACTATCCTGACGAAAGATCCAAAGAGATCATGCTCAAAACCATTGAGTGGTTTGAAAAGAAAGGTCTTGCTAAACAAAAGGAACAATATCACAAAAAGGAGTTTTGCGAAGATTTTCAGAAATTTGTTACTGAAGAGGGAATTTTTGAAACTCTCTTTTTACCAAAAGGTTATGGATCTGATCCAAATCAGTACTACAGTACATATAGAATGTATGAATTTTCTGAGATATGTGGTTTCTATGGTGCTGCTTATTGGTATACTTTCCATGTCTCGACACTTGGACTTGATCCTGTTTTGCTTGGTGACAATGAAGAGGCAAAGCATAAGGCTGCTGCAAAACTAAAGCAGAATGCTCTTTGTGCCTTCGGATTATCAGAAAAAGAGCATGGTGCTGACATTTATTCCTCAGAAATGAAGCTTTATCCAAAGGGCGATGGAACATGGGTTGCCAATGGCAGCAAATACTACATCGGTAATGGAAACGTAGCAAGTACAATAACTGTTTTTGGAAAGTTTGCAGATACAGATGAGTATGTATTTTTTGTTGTAGACTCTGCTCATCCAAATTATGAGTGTGTAAAGAATATCGTTGATGTAAATCAACAGTTTGTTGCAGAATTTGCTCTTCATGATTATCCAATAACAGAGGCAGATATTTTATCTCGTGGTCAAAAAGCATGGGATGACATGCTTAATACAATCAATATCTGCAAGTTTAATATTGGCTCTGGTGCTACAGGTATTGTTACTCACTCTTTCTATGAAGCCTTAAATCACGCTGCTCACAGGGTTCTCTATGGAAAGAAGGTTATTGAGTTTGCCCATGTTAAGAGACTTTTTATGGATTCATGGCTCAGGCTTATGGGAATGAAGCTTTTTGGCCTTAGAGCAACTGATTATATGAGAGTGGCAAATGAGAATGACAAGAGATACCTCCTTTTTAATCCAATAATGAAGATGAAGGTTGCTATACAGGGCGAGGAAACTCATGAAATGCTCTGGGACATTATTGCAGCAAGGGGCTTTGAAAAGGATATGTATTTTGAACAGGCTGTTGCTGAGCTTAGAGGCTTCCCAAAACTTGAGGGAACACGCCATGTAAATATGGCTCTCATTGCCAAACTTATCCCAAGTTACATGTTTATGCCTGCACCTTTTGAGGAGGTTGGAAGAATAACAGACAATAGAAATGATGATTTTCTCTTTAGACAAGGCCCAACAAAGAACTATGCAAAAACTAAATTCCATGATTACAATATTGCATATAACACAAGAGCTCATCTGGCAAATGTAAAGGTTTTTCTGGAGCAGATTCAGGCTTATAAAGAATACCTGATGGTATCAGGCCAGGATCTTGCAAAACAGATGATGGAGTTTGACTATCTACTGGCAGTTGGTGAGCTCTTTACAATGGTTGCCTATGGTCAGCTTATTATTGAGAGTGCAAATATTGAGGGAATATCTGATTCAGTTATAAATCAGATGTTTGACCTATTTGTAAGGGATTTTTCAAGATATGCCTTTGATCTCTATGGCAAGCCTCTGAATACAGATGCTCAGCTTGAGAAGATTCAGAAGATGTTCAAGCGACCTGTTCCAAATAAAGAGGAATTTGAAAAAGTACTCAATGAAGAGGTTTATAGCCTCATTGATGTATATCATCAAAATCCATGATTTTCTTTGTTTAGGAATTACTTTAATTGCAAATCAAGGAGCCCTATTTTTAAGGGCTCTTTGATTTATAACTGAGTTTTTTATTTGTCTTTTGTTCTATGTAAGAAAGAGCTTTTTCTTGATATTCATGGAAGAGCCTTTTTGTAAAGTCATCCCACCTGCCAGCAATTTTTATGTTGTCATCGCTTATGTTTGTAAGGTCTCTGATTCCAAGGAGATATTCAAGTTCACTGGAAAATTCTCTTATTAGATTTTTATCTTTTCCATGTAATATATCACTTATAAAGTCATCTGGTTTATACCACGATGAGTTTTTTTGCAGATCTCTGTGGATCTGGGTAAGCAGCACATTCCTTGGCCCCTCCCATAGCTCATTTATAGCTGAATCCCTGTAAAGCCTTGGCAATGAAGAAAAATCTTCCATAACTCCATGACCTCCAAATATGGACATGGAGTTTCGTATAACATCTGTTGAATCCAGAGATGCTGTAATTTTTTGAAGCATAATGAGTTCTCGGACACGAAATATTTTTTTGTTTTCTTCCATGGAGAGGCTATCTTTTTTTAGATGGCGCTTGTTTTCAATTTCAAGAAAGTCTTTGTATAAGTTAAATGCTCCTGCAATTGTTCTTTTTGTATAGTTTTCGATTTCTTGCAATTGTGCCTTAACAAGAGGAAAATCGGATATTTTTCTGCCAAAGGCATAGCGGAATTCTCCATAGGCCTTTGCCTCCCTGCAAGCTCTTGTCATAAAGGCTGCTGCTGATAACCCTACAGTTAGCCTTGAATATGTGAGAACTATAGAAACTACATTGGAAACCCCACGATTGAGTGGCCCAACAGGGTATGCAATTGCTCCATTAAATGTGAGCTCCCCTGTTGTAAGTTCGCTTGTTCCCATTTTCCACTTTATTCTGTCAATTGTGTAACCGTTGCGGATTCCTTTTTCTTTGTTCCCAGGAAGCCATGATGGCATTACAAAGAGTGCTACCTCTTCGCTTCCACGGGGTTTTGCTGTTATGACAACATAATCTGCGTGAGTTGCAGAACAGAAAAACTTGCTCCCATATAATCTCCATGTTCCATTTTCATTAACAGCTTCAAGTAAATTAGCAGGGACATCAGAGCCTCCATGTATCTCCGAGAGATATTGAGCTCCTATTGCAAAGTCCCCATCGATCCCATCTCTGCAGTGTTGCAATATGTATCTGGTCTCCTCACTTTGATATATCTCAAGAAGCTTTACAAGTCCTTCTGTGCATGTCACAGGGCAGGCAATACAGGCCTCTCCATTTTGATATATCAAAAACATCTTTATAAGCTTAACCCATGGAGATTTGGTATTTACAAAGAGCCCTTCAGAGAAGATCTCTTTTTCCATAATCTCTGTCTCTCTTGGTCTGACTATTCTGTCTATGCGATTGTGATGACCGTCATAGTGCATAATATAGGGACGCTTTTCTGGCACTGCTATTGCCTCTGCCATATCTCTCCAGCGATAGGAAACCTTTGGAGAGATCTCTCTGGCCTCCCTGTCTGCTTCATTGAAGGAATCACCTGCAAAGACCTTTAGTGCCCTCTGAATGAATGGATCATCTATATAATAGTTTACATTTTTTCTCCATTCCAGGAATTCATTAAAGCTGTAGGGATTATTTCTATCTGGCAGAGTCATAGGATCCTCCTGGTTCTTGTATTTTACTTAGCAGGATTTTTATTTTATGTCAATAAAAATTCAAGTTTAATTTAAGTTTAGTTTTCAAGCTGAGTTTTATCTTAATACAAAAATTTAAGGGAAAATATAAAATTTCTGTAGCATTATGGATATTTCCATCATCATAGTGTATATTAAATTTTGAAGTTTTTATGATACCAGCTTTTTAAAATTTAATGTTGGAGGTAATTTATGGTTTCAGGAGGTTTGTCTCTTTTGTTTCTCCTCATTGCGGTTATTTTAATCGTTTATGCAACAGGGAGAGCAAAGATTAATGCCTTTGTGGTTCTAATTCTTATTGCCTTTATTTATGGTTTGTCCATAGGCATGCCAGCTATGGATGTAATAAAGGCTATTAAAGATGGCTTTGGTGGCACTCTTGCCAATATTGGTATTGTCATCATAGCAGGGACAATTATGGGTTATATTCTGGAAAAAACAGGTGCTGCTCTTTCAATGACAAGGGCTATACTTAAAATTGTTGGCAAAGAGCAGGCTCCTCTGGCGATGAATATTGCAGGTTATGTTACATCAATTCCTGTCTTTTGTGACTCAGGATATGTCATACTCACTCCTCTTAATAAGGCCTTATCTGCAGAGACTGGTAAATCAATGGCTATCATGGCTGTTGCTCTTTCTACTGGTTTGTATGCAACTCATACAATGGTTCCTCCAACTCCAGGGCCTCTGGCAGCAGCAGGAGCTTTGCAGGCTGATATTGGAACTGTAATTTTAATAGGTCTGATTGCTGCAATACCTGCCTCTCTTGCTGGGTGGATATGGGCAAATTTTATTGGCAAAAAGTATGATATAAAGCCAGAGGTTGAGGAGAGTTATTCTGACTTAATAAACAAATATGGCAAACTCCCCAGTACCTTTATGTCTTTTTTGCCTCTGATTCTTCCAATAGTTCTTATCTTGTTGAAGTCTGTTTCTGCTTTCCCAAGTCTTCCCTTTGGCGCAAAGGATAGCAAAACATATATATTTATAAACTTCATAGGTGATCCTGTAACTGCTCTTATGATTGGAGTAATTGTGAGTCTTTTTTTGGTTAAAAAAAGCGAATTGGGAACTGCTGTTGATCAATGGATGGGTCATGGTATAAAGGATGCAGCAATTATTCTTGCTATTACTGCTGCTGGGGGTTCCTTTGGGAAGGTTTTGCAAGGATCTCCAATGGTTGAGTTTATCAAGGTTAACCTTGGCACTCTTAATCTTGGTATATTTTTGCCGTTTTTAATCTCTGCAGCACTAAAGACTGCACAAGGGTCATCCACTGTGGCAATTATTACCACTGCTTCAATTATGGCGCCACTGCTTTCTACTCTCGGGCTTAATCCCGCTCTTACTACTGTAGCAATTGGTGCTGGCTCAATGGTTGTATCCCATGCCAATGACTCTTATTTCTGGGTTGTATCTCAGTTTTCAAATATGCCTGTAAACATTGCATATAAGATCTATACAACTGCAACTGCAATTGAAGGAACGGTTGCTTTTATTATATGTTTGATTGTAAGCTTTTTTATGTAAGTAATCAAAGCCATTGCTGTAATAGCAATGGCTTTGAAATATTATCTCTCTAATAATTTCAATTATTGTTTAATAAGGATTTTTTGATGATAAAGAAATATTTAAAAAATTTTTATGAGAGGATAGCCCTAAACAGAATGGCTGAGGGAAAGACCAGGAAGGCCCTTTTCTGGTATAGAAAAGTGGAGGATATAGATAGCCAAAGTCAGTCTGTGCTTCACAATATTGCTGTTTTGTTAATTGCCCTTAAAAGCTATGAAGAGGCAGAAAAGTATTTATATAAAGAGATGGAACTTTATGGAGAGTCGCCAGTGATTTTTAGAGTGCTTGGAGACTTATACTATATGTCAGGGGATAGAAAGCTGGCTGCTCAATATTATGGCAAGGCCTTATCATGGGCTGAAGAGAATCACTCCATGGAGGTTAACTTTTTGCAGACACGATTGAAAATATGTAAAAACGAAAAACTTTATTCCAATGCTTATGACTCTTTAAATTTATATGAAGAAGCTGTAGATTTGTTAAAAGAAAAGGAATATGATAGGGCACAGGAACTTTTTATTCAGGTATCAGAACTTGATAGGTCTAATTTTATGGCCTTGAACGAAGCAGGAACCATTTTATTGAATCATAGAAAGGATTATTTTAATGCTCTCAGGTGTTTTAAAAAGGCCTATGAGCTTTTACCTTTGCCTGTAATAAAGGCAAATATCTCTCTGGCAGAAAATTTTCTTAAAGGAGTAACAAAATGAATAATGAGAAAGCTTTTGCGATCCTTGAATCCATTTTTCAGGCAGGCCTCAGGAGAGTTGATCCCTATTTGATGATTAAAGAATTGCTAAAAGTTATAGATAACAGGCTCATTATCGATACAAAGACAGAGCGTCATGAAATAGATTTAAATAATTTTAAAAGAGTTTTTGTAACAGGTATGGGTAAGGCCTCTGGTAGAATGGCTCTTGCCATTGAGGATATTTTTGGTGGAATGATTGATTCTGGTGTTGTTGCAGTTAAATATGGCCATGTGGAAAAATTGCAAAAGATTAAGCTCATTGAGGCAGGTCATCCTGTTCCTGATGAGAATTCAGTCAAGGCCTCTGCCTCTGTTATTGATTTGGTGAAGAATCTCTCTGAGAGTGATCTGGTTATAAATCTTGTATCAGGTGGAGGCTCTGCTGTTTTATGTTCTCCTTACAGTAACGATGAGCTCTCTGTGTCTCTTTCAGAAAAGCAATCTCTTTCAAGACTTCTCCTTTCCTGTGGAGCAGAGATTCATGAGATCAATTGTCTCAGGAAACACCTTTCCAATATTAAAGGAGGAAGGCTTGCTGAGATGATTTATCCTGCAACGTGTATAAGTTTGATTTTATCCGATGTGGTTGGTGATAATCTTGATGTTATTGCCTCAGGTGCAACTGTTCCAGATTCTTCTACCTTTGTTGATGCAATTGGTATAATAGAAAAGTATGGTATAGAGTCTTCTGTGCCAAAAAATATTATGGAAATTCTTAATAAAGGAGCTAAAGGTGAAATCCCTGAGACTCCAAAGGTCGGCAGTCCAATTTTCAATTCTGTTAAAAATATACTCATTGGGACAAATTATCATGCACTTCTTGCTGCTTCACAGGAGGCCCGTAGACTTGGCTTTAAGAGCAATATATTAACCTCAATGGTCACAGGAGAGGCAAGGGAAATTGCACACTTTTTTGCAGGCATTGCAAGGGATTTGTGTAGATGGAGTAACAATGGAGATTTACCTATTTGTATAATTGCAGGGGGAGAAACCACTGTAACATTAAAGGGAAAAGGAATGGGTGGCAGATGTCAGGAAATGGCATTGTCTTTTTTAAACGATATAAGAAAAAGCTCTGAGCTTGATGGCAGAGTTTTTTTCCTTGCAGCAGGAACAGATGGCAATGATGGTCCTACAGATGCTTCCGGTGCTTTTGCCTCAATGGAGCTTTACAGTATAGCAAATGATTTTGGTCTTGTCCCTGAAAAGTTTATTCAAGAAAGTGATTCTTATCATTTTTTTGAAAAAATAAATGGTCTTTTTAAAACAGGGCCAACTGGCACCAATGTTTGTGATATTTATCTTATGCTTGTGGTATAATAGGAGCAATGAATGAAACTTTTAAAGATAGTTTTTCCTGTCTTTTTAATTTTTGCCATTATTGCTTTGGATAGTGGCGATAAAATACGCGGACTTGGCATGTGGAGCGATGGATATTGGTATCCTGCAATTTTCATTCCAGAGGGAAACAATTATAAGGCATATTTTGATGACGGTGATTTTGCAATCCTTGACAGTTCCAGAATAAAAGCCCTCTATTGGAAAGTTGGAACAAAGGTTGAATGCAACTGGCTTGGCAGAGGGATTTACTATCCCGGAAAGATAACCTCTATGGATGGTGACAGAATCCATATTTTTTATGATGATGGTGATGAGGAGAATACAGTTGTAGGAAGATGCAGATCAAAATAATATTGGCTATTTATATAAAATGTAATTTTTATAAAATATTAATCTTCTCTTAATAAAATCTAAAAGGCCTCCTCTTAATTTACTGCTGCACGTATGGAAGAGAAAATAGATTCTTCACAGAAGTGCTAAAAATTTATTTTAAAAATTAAAAAAATAAGAGGAGTATCAAATGAAAAGATTTTTTACTGTCTGTATGTCTTTTCTCTTTGCAGGTGCAGCTTTTGCACAGGAAGCAGCAAAAGGCCCTGATTTCAAGTACAATGTTTTTGCAAGTGCAATTGCAGTAAAAGAAACAACAGCAAAAAAAGATGAGTACAAGGATTACTCTGCAGTAAGGGTAAGACCAACCTTTACAATGGGCATGGAAAATGTCTCTGTAGTAACTGGTTTTGAAATTGATCAGTTTTATGGAACGGGTGGCAATACAACCGTTGGTGGTAATGGATCTGGTTCTAACTCAGGATATGCTGATCCAGATGGAGATCAAATAGCTGTTGAGGTTAAGTGGGCCTACATTGATGTGAAGGATTTCTTTATACCAGGCCTTTCCATGAGAGCTGGTCTTGCTCCCTTTATCTATTCAATAGGTTACAACAACGATATGCCTCAGTTTAACCTTGTATATGATGCAGGGGTTGTAAAAGTTGACCTTGCTTATGTAAAGATTGATGAATATGATTTGGCTGAAAAGAATGCAACTGCAGAGGATAAAGATGATGCCTTTATGTATTCTTTTAAATTGCCAGTCAAGTTAGGTGATATTACAATTACACCGGCAGTTCTCTATGCAAAGGGAGAAAAAAATCATGATGTAACTGCGCTAACAGGCACTAATGTGGATAAAGATTTAAATTCAATTGGTAATACTGGTGAGTTTACAAAGACAATGCCGTCAATTGGCCTTGCTCTTAAGGCTGGGGATTTTTCTTTAAATGCTGACTTTGTTTACATCATGGGTAAAAATAAAACTTTTGATGCAAAATACAAAGCCTATGCAGGATACTTAAATGCAGGTTTTAAAGCCTCTGATATGCTTTCCTTGAATCTCTTTGGTATGTATACAACAGGCCAGGATGATTCTGATGATAAGGTAACTTCTTTCCAGGCTGCCTGTGGAGATGAGCTTGAAGTAGGTCCTCTATTCATAATAAATGATGCTGGAAACATTGGGCAGGTTGGTGTATCTAATGAATATGACAAGGCTACAGAAGGTCTTATGGCTTTTGGTCTTGGAGTAAACTTAAAAGTAGATAAAGTTTCTGTACTTGCTCAGGTGGCTTATGGAAGCACAACATCTGACAAGATTGTTAAAGACAAGGCAATAGGAACAGAAATTGACCTTAGACTTGGATACGATGTTGCTCCAAAGACTACTTTCTGGGTTGAAGGTGCATACCTCATGGCTGGCAAGTATATTGAGACAAAGAACGGCGGAGAGTGTGATGATCCTTCTTACTATGCTGCAGGAGTCACAACAAAGCTTTAATCTTTACTACTACAATTAAACTTCTTCATCGTTTTCTCTGGGCTGAAACCTTTAAGGTTTTCAGCCTTTTTAGCATTAAGCTTTTAAAGTATTTCCTTAAGTGGCCTGTATTTTAGTTCCGTAAGGCTCTCTTCTACTCTAACTCTTGCACCATCACTATCTATATATTCAAATTGCAAAAGATTTGATATTTTTGCTTCATCGCACAGAGAAATTATACCTGCATCAATCAATGATTTAAGATAGGTCCTAATTATACCAAAACACATCTTTTGAATATTAATATCTGGATGATGTTCATGGTCGTATAATCCAAGGTTGACATCGGCTGCTTTATAATTGCTTAAAGACAGCTCTGTAAGTATACCTGTCTCCACTCCATATATCTGCCAGAAACTCACTTTATTAAAAAAATCAAGGGTAGCTGCACACTCTCCAGATAAAGGATAGGCAAATTCTCTGAGGCTGTTTATGAGAGGGTGATCTATAACAGAAAACAAAGGCTGTGCAACAAATTTTTTGACTCTGCCCATCTCTCTCCAGAAAGAGGCTTTGGAGAAATCATTGCCCTCCAGCAGTGCACCTGCCAGGGCTGTTACAAAATGAGTTCCAAAGTATTCAGGCACAACATCTGCATCAAGAAAGACAATGATTATATCTGAAGGATTTATATTTTGCTCTCTGTGATTTATTTCGTATAGAGTGCGCCTCATGTCTGAACCTTTACCCCTTTCATCTTTCATGTCTGGGACAGAGACTTCATTTGCCACTATTACCTCAACCAGTGGAGCTTTGTCCTTGGCCATAATCTCTGTTTTGTCTGGATGAGGTGTAATTCTTCTGTGATTTAAAAATATTTTGTCAATTAATCCCTTTGGGAGTGTCATGAGGAGCTCAATTTTTTCTTTAACAAGAGAGGCTTCTCTTTCCCCAAAGGTTGAAAATACAACAAAAATTTTTTTATCTTTTTTTATCTTTAGTATCTTTTCTGCATCAAAATCACTGTAGTGATATTTTGTTAATTCCATAGTCCTTTACTTTTCTTTTTTAAATATAAGTGATAATACAACAGAGAGCACAAGCACTGAGAATATTACTGAAAGAGATATTGAAACAGGTATTTTATAAAAGTCTGTAATCATCATTTTTATTGAAACAAAGAATAGTATAAAAGCTACACCATGCTTGAGGTATCTAAAGAGATCAAGCATTCCAGATAGAACAAAGTAGAGAGCTCTTAGACCCAGTATGGCCATTATGTTTGATGTTATCACTATAAAGGGGTCTGTTGTAATAGCTAATACTGCAGGTATGGAATCCACTGCAAATACGATGTCTGCTGACTCAATCATAACAAGGGCTATAAAAAGAGGAGTCAGGGCAAGTCTGCCTGTTTCTTTTGTAAAGAAATGGTTACCATTGTAATTAGTTACAACGTGAAATCGCCTTTTAAAAAATTTTACAAGGAGATTGTTTTCTATATCTATTGTTTCATTTTGATGTGACAGTGCATCTTTCAACATTTTTGCAGAGGCCCATAGCAATATTGCACCAAAAATATATATAGTTGCATGAAAGTAATGGAGAAGGCTTACCCCTGCTATAATAAATATTATCCTGAAAACTATTGCAGAAAGTATTCCCCATTTCAGAATGTGTGGTTGATTTATTCTTTTAATGTTTAGAGCCTGAAATATCATTATGAATACAAAGAGATTGTCAACGGATAGAGATTTTTCAATGAGATAACCTGCAAGAAATTCCATTGCCTTTTCGTGACCGTTTTCGTAGAAAAAATAGAGAGAGCTATTGAAAAGTAAAGCAACTCCAATCCATATAAGGCTCCATATAGCACTGCTTTTCAATGTTTTTTCGTGGCCTTCATGATCTGTAACATAGAGATCTATATAGAGCATAACTCCAACCATTATGACGAATATTATCCAGAAACCAATATGAATATCCAAGGTAATCCTCACTTATAAGTATTCTTATGACATTATAAATTTTTTATGGGAAAGATCAAGAAGATTTGTTACAGAACAAATATTAAGCAGAAATAATTGTCAAAAATGTTTTTTAGTTCAAGGCAATAAATTTATAACCTGGTGCATAAAGCATTTTAAGCTAAAAAAGTATAAGGATAGAGATAAGGTATATTAACTTAGATAAATCTTCATGATTGACAAAAATTTCTTTGTTATATATATTTGTTTAAATTAAAGAGAGGGGATTTTATGAATAGAAAAATAGTTATAGCTTTTATAACATTGCTCATATTCTATATTATAGCTAAGCTCACTGCGTCTTTTTTTATCGATTATGAATGGTTTAAGGCAAATGATGGCCTTGCAATTTTCTGGGTAATGTTTTTCACTAAATTTAATGTGCAGATTATTTTTGGGTGTATCTTTATTATTCTTTTCATGTTGAATTTTATTGTGATAAGAATTATAGGCGGAAAGGGGCGTTTTTTTTCTCCTAACTTTTTGGACAGAATAAATATTCCAATTATTGGCAATTCCAGAAAATTTTTACTCCTGATTATGACAATTGCTATTGTTTTTGCTGGATTTTTAATGGGAGGAGGTGCTGCTGCTTTCTGGAAAGAGTATCTTTTATTCAAAAATGCTGTCCCTTTTGAGGGATTTCCTGTGGATCCAATTTTTGGAAGAGATATATCTTTTTATGTTTTTATTCTTCCCTTTTTTAAATTTCTTTATGGCTGGCTAATGACTTCTCTTGTAATTATTGTAATATTTTCTTTCTTTTTGCATATCATAAATGGCGGAATATCAATATTACGTGCCTTTGAAATGTCTCCTTTTAGTAGAGCTCACATATCAATTTTGCTTGGGTTAATAGTAATTCTCTATGGGCTTAGCTATCAGATTGCAGCCTATGATATTTTATTTTCTCACTCTGGAAAATTTTATGGAGCAGGATATTCAGCTGTTAATGCAAAGCTCATTGCCTACAGGGTTGCCCAGGTTTTATCTTTTATTGCTGCTGCCTTGCTTTTTTTTAATGTCTTTATAAAGAGCTTTCGGTTACCTGTAATTGTTCTTCTTGTAATTATTCCTCTGTATTTTATACTTGGGACATTATATCCTTCACTTTTACAAAGATTTGTTGTAATACCAAATGAGCTTGATAAAGAAAAGCCTTATATACAGAATAATATAACTTTTACAAGAATTGCATATAAGCTTGATAAAATAAAAGAGATCCCCTTTGAAAATAAGAGTGGACTATCTTATAATGATTTGAGAAAAAACATAGATACAATCGAAAGTGTCAGGCTCTGGGATTGGAGACCCTTGCATCAGACATATAAACAACTACAGGAACTCAAGCAGTATTACAGATTTAATGACGTTGACGTTGATCGCTATCTAATAGAAGGCAAAAATATAGCTGTAAATCTTTCTGCAAGAGAATTATCCATTGAAGGTTTAGGAGCTAATACTCAGACATGGCAGAATAAGCATCTCATATACACTCATGGCTATGGGCTTGCAATGAGCAGAGTAGACAGAGTTACACCCGATGGATTGCCAGAGTTTTTAATAAAAGATATTCCTCCAAAATCATTTGCAGGCATTTCTGTTGATAGGCCAGAAATCTATTATGGAGAAGGGACCGATGATTATGTGATTACAAATACCTCCATATCCCCAGGGGAGTTTGACTATCCCTCTGGTGATGAGAATAAATATACTTCTTATCAAGGCACAGGTGGCATAAAGCTTGACTCCTTTTTTAAAAGATTTATGGCAGCAGTGGCTCTTGGAGAGATGAATATTTTGATCTCTGGAAATATTAACAGTGAGAGTAGATTGCATATAAAGAGGAACATTACAGAAATAGCAAAAAATTTTGTTCCTTTTTTGAAGATTGATAGCGATCCATACCTTGTTGTTTCTCAGGGAAAGCTTTACTGGATAATTGATTGTTACAGCTCAACAGATATGTTTCCTTATTCAACTCCTGTGACTTTGAATAGTGGAGATACACTAAATTATATACGAAATTCAGCAAAGATAATTATTGATGCCTATAATGGAAAAATCAACTGTTATATAGCTGATGAATTTGATCCTTTGATAAAGGCCTATAGTAAAATCTTCCCTGGAATTTTTAAAAATATTAAAGAAATACCAGAGGATCTAAAAAAGCATATTCGCTATCCAGAAAATATTTTTGATATTCAAAGCCACATTTTGCTTAGATATCACATGACAAATAGTAATGTTTTTTATAACAACGAGGATCTCTGGTCAAAGCCAACTCAGATATATGAAAACTCAGAGGCTCTGGTTGAGAGCTATTATCTTGTAACCAGGCTTCCAAATGAAAGCAAAAGTGAATTTATTTTGATTTTGCCTTTTACTCCCTATAGCAAAAATAATATGATTGGTTTTTTGGCTGCAAAGTGTGATATGCCAGATTATGGTAATTTGCAGCTCTATCTTTTACCAAAGGATAAGCTGAGTTATGGCCCAATGCAGATAGAGGCCCGAATAAATCAGGATCCAGAAATTTCAAAGCAATTGACTCTGTGGAATCAAAAAGGCTCTGCAGTTATAAGAGGCAATATGCTTGCAATACCAGTGGAAGAATCCATTATATACATAGAGCCTTTGTATCTAAAGGCAGAGACAAGTGAGATGCCAGAGCTTAAGAAGGTGATAGTTGCCTTTGCAGACAAAATAGCAATGGAGCAGGATCTGCAAACAGCTCTCAAAAGTGTTTTCTATGGAGGATTTGTATCCTCACAGGGAGAATCTCAGGAAAGTATTTCTGAGCTTGCTGATAAAGCATACTATCACTACGAAAAAGCACAGGAAAATTTGAAAAATTCTAACTGGAAAGGCTATGGTGAAGAGCTTGAGAATTTAAAGCGTGTGTTATTAAAAATGAAAAGTCAGAGTAAAAAATGAAGCTAAAACGAAGTGCGGGAGTTTTGTTGCATATTACAAGCCTCCCGGGGAAACAGGCCTGTGGTTCTCTGGGAGATGAGGCTTATGAATTTGTAGATCTGCTTAAAAAGGGAGGATTTTCTTACTGGCAAATACTTCCAATTGGTCCAGTGTCTCCTGCAATGCAGTGGTCTCCATATTCATCTTTATCTTCCTTTGCTGGCAATGAGCTTTTTATAAATGTAGATTACTTAAAAAAAGAGAAGTGGTTTGTCTCTGATTTTATCAAGGAGGAAGTCACTGATGATCATTTTGCTGATTTTTTTTGGAGCAGGGATTATATCCGCAGAGCCATAATTCAATCCTATAATGATTTTATTTTCCATGGGACAGATGATGATAAAAGAGAATTCAATAGCTTCTGCAAAAAACAGGATTTCTGGCTTGATGATTATTCTCTCTTTATGGCACTGGCTCATGAGTTTAATAGCTTTAACTGGCTTGAATGGGATAAAAGAATTGCTCTGAGGGAAGGGGAGTTCCTTTCTTTTTATAAAGTCAAGCTTGAAAAGAGAATCGATATAATAAAATATTCTCAATTTGTCTTTTTCAGACAATGGGAGAAATTTAAAAACTATGCTAATTCACAAGGCATAAGCATAATAGGAGATATACCAATATATGTTTCTATGGATAGTGCAGATGCCTGGTCTATGAGTTCCATACTTGAAATTGATAAAGAGAATCTCAGGCCTACTTATGTTGCAGGAGTTCCTCCTGATTATTTTAGTGAAACGGGTCAGCTTTGGGGTAATCCAGTTTATAAATGGTACATAGGTGACAAATTGAACGAGGAGACCTATAGTTGGTGGAAGAAGAGAATCTGTCACAATTTACAATTTGTTGATGTGATAAGGATTGATCACTTTAGAGGCTTTGAGTCTTTCTGGAAAGTAAAATATGGAGAAAAGACAGCTATAAATGGTCATTGGGAAAAAGCTCCTGGGGAAGAATTTTTCTATAGACTAAAAGATGAAATAGGAGATCTTCCATTTATTGCAGAGGATCTTGGAGTGATTACTCCAGAGGTGAAGGCTTTGCGAGATTCCTTTGAACTGCCTGGAATGAAGATTTTACAGTTTGCCTTTGGCTCAGATGACAAAAATGACTATCTACCTCATAACATTGATAATCGCAATTGCCTTGTATATACAGGAACTCACGATAACGATACCATAAATGGTTGGTTTTATGATCCCCTATTTCCAGAAGAAGATAGGACTAAGGTGATGGAGTACCTTGCAATGAAGGAATGGAGCGATTTTCATAAAAGAATTATCCGTGAGGCCTATGCAACTTTAGCTGATCTTGTTGTTATTCCTGCTCAGGATATACTTGGTTATGGAAGAGAGTTCAGGATGAATACTCCTGGAACTATTGAAGGTAATTGGAAGTGGAAGCTAACCTCTGGTGCATTTAACGAGGATTTAATGAAGCCCATGAGGCGCCTGGCAAAGCTTTTTTCGCGACTTCAATGGAGTGATGAAAATATTTAAAAATTAAAAAATTTTTAACTTTTCTCTTGGATTTTTTTATATTTAATATATAAAACAATAAAAAATTTTTTTAAGGAGATCTTTGCAATGAAGAAATTATCGTTACTTCTCATAACTTTACTGGCAGCTATGACTTTTTCTTCCTGTGGATATAATGAGATGCAGGCAAATGAGGAAGAGGTCTTTGCTGCATGGGGAGATGTTGAGGCTGCTTATCAAAGACGAATGGATCTTATTCCAAATCTTGTTGAAACTGTAAAAGGCGTTGCAAAATTTGAAAAAGAAACTCTGGAGGGAGTAATAGATGCTCGTTCAAGAGTTGGTTCAATTCAAATGAGCAAAGAGATTCTCAATGATCCTGCATCCTTTCAAAAATTTCAAAATGCTCAGGGGGAATTAAGCAGTGCCCTTTCAAGGCTCATGGTTGTTGTTGAAAAATATCCAGAGCTTAAGGCAAATCAGAACTTTACAGATCTTATGCATCAATTGGAAGGAACAGAGAATAGAATAAATGTTGCTCGAGTTAGATACAATCAGGCAGTGCAGAAATTCAACACATCAATCAGGGTTTTCCCAAACAACATTACAAACAATATATTCTTAAAGCTTGAAAGGAAAGAGCCTTTTAAAGCAGAGGAAAAGGCTAAGGAAGCTCCAAAGGTTAATTTTCAATGAAAAGGCTGAGTCTTTTAATATCTATCTTTTTCATTTTTATCTCTGTGATGGCACAGGCGTTAGAGGTGCCATCACTTAAAGGTAGAGTAAATGACTATGGAGATATGATTTCTCCAGAGACAGAGATTCTCCTTAATGAAAAGCTTGCAGATATTGAAAAAAGTGATTCAACGCAGATTGTTATTCTCACAGTGGAATCTCTTGAAGGAGATTCCATAGAGGATTTTTCTATAAGAGTTGCAGAGAAGTGGAAGATAGGTCAGGCCAATAAGGACAATGGAGTAATCTTTGTTGTTTCAAAAAATGACAGGCGCATGAGGATAGAAGTTGGTAGAGGCCTTGAGGGTGTGCTCACAGATTTATTGGCTGGTAGGATTCTGGATTATATTGTAAAGCCAGAATTTAAAGCCGGGAATTACGATGAGGGATTTATAAAAGGAGCATCTGCAATAATTGATGCATGCAGAGGTGAATTTAAAAGCGAATTACTGGAATCTAAAAGGACTAAATCCTCTTCTGGTGGTGGAGTTTTTTTTATTTTTATAGTTTTGTATTTTATTTTACTCATAGCATCATCCATTTCTAAATTACTTGGAGGAGGGCTTGGGGCAATTGCTCTGCCTCTGGCTTTGCTTTTTGGAGGATTCTCCATTGGGATTTTGGGCTTTATTGTTGCCGCAATTATAGGCTTTATACTTGGTTTAATTTTACCTTATATGCCTTTGCTTTCTGGGGGAGGTAGTTACCGCGGTGGAGGCGGTGGATTTTCTGGAGGTGGTTTCTCCGGTGGCGGAGGTAGTTTTGGTGGAGGCGGAGCCTCAGGAGGTTGGTAATGAGATACAGTTCAAAAAATTTTTTATCACAGGAAGATATAGATAAAATAGAATCTACAATCAAAGAGGTTGAATCAAAGACCTCAGGAGAGATAGTGGTGATGGTTGTAGAGAGAAGCAGTACATATAGGGATGTGGATCTTTTTGTTGGATTTATTTTATCTATAATCTTATCCTTTGTTCCTGCTGAGTTTTTTTATGTAAATTCTGATGCTATTTTATCATGGATAATATCCCTCGTAAGCTGGTATTCTCCAATTGCAGATAATATGCGTTTTACAATTTCTTTGTTAGTCTTTGTGGCTTTTGTTTTTATTTTACAGCTTCCACTGACTTTTTTTGTTTCAGCAATGGATCCCTTTAAAAGGCTTTTTATACCTCAAAAGAGAAAAGAGGAGGAGGTTAAGGAAAGAGCCTTTATATCTTTTTACCAAAAGGGACTTAACGCCACAAGAGATAAAACAGGGGTGCTATTTTTTATATCAATTCTTGAACGCACGCTTTACATTCTTGCAGATAAAGGCATATATGAGAAGATTAAAGATGAGAGATTGCAGTCTTATAGCACTTTGATTGCTCGAGGGATAAAAGAAAACAAAACTTCAGAGGCTTTGTGCAAGGCGATCAATGATGTGGGACAGGAGTTGATCAAACATTTCCCAATTAAGCCTGATGATACCAATGAGTTATCAAATTCAGTGATTATAGAAAAGTAGATGTTAGAAATATTCTGGGATAAATTTTTTTAAAAAGTCTCGAACATCATTTCCATTCATGGAATAGACTTTATTTGTGACTGCATCAACTATTTCTTCAACCATATTTATGGTAAGTTGAGAATGCTCATTCCTGGAGATAAAAATATTATCATTGGCGCTTTTCTCTATGGAATCAGAGTTATAGAATAATTCCTCTGAAAGCTTTTCTCCTGCTCTGAGCCCTGTATATTTGATTTTAATGTCTATATCAGCCTTCAGTCCATATAGCTCAATCATCTTGCGGGCTATCTCCTCTATGCTATGCTCCTTGCCCATATTGAGTATGAATATTTCTCCGCCGAAGGATATGGCAGCTGCATTGATTACAAGAAGTGCAGCTTCAGGTATACTCATAAAATATCTTTTCATTTTTGGATGAGTTACTGTTACAGGCCCTCCTTTTTTTATTTGATTCAAGAATAGTGGGATCACAGAGCCTCTGCTGCCAAGGACATTGCCAAAGCGCACTGTAGCTGTGTTCAATTTATAGTTTTCATTATAGAATGATGTTAAAAGCTCACAGAGCCTTTTTGTTGCACCCATCACACTTGATGGCTTAACAGCTTTGTCCGTGGATATGAGAATAAATTTATCAATATGGAACTCATGGGATAGAGACAGGATATTATAGGTGCCGAGTATATTGTTGCGCAGTGCCTCACATTCATTGAATTCCATTAATGGCACATGCTTGTGAGCTGCAGCGTGGAATACTATGTCTGGCTCTTCTTCTTTGAATATTTTTTTTACCATTTCTCTGTCACGGACATCTGCTATTTTAAATGAAGTGTGAGGCATTTTTTGCGGCATGAGCGATCGGTAGTCTTCAAGTTCTTGCATGAGATTATAAATTGAGTTTTCACCTCTGCCAAGAGCTATAATTTTGGACACACTAAATTTAAGTAGTTGTTTGCAAATCTCTGATCCAATGCTGCCTCCTGCACCTGTGATAAGAATGCTTTTGCCAGCAAAAAATTTTTCCATCAATGGCAAGTCTATTGTAAATTCATCCCTATCTAAGATCTCCGATATAGGAAATTCCTGTAGAGAAGGTGATATTGGGACAGAGTCAAAAAATTTCTCTGCAGATGGAACAAATAGAATGTTTATTTTTCTTTTTGCTGTTAAAACTTTTTCTGTTATTCTATTTATAAGAGATGATTTTGCAGAAGGTATTGCAATTATTACATCAGTTATATTTTGCTCATCGCATATAGCAGAAATATCATCAATGTTGCAAAGGACTTTGATTCCAGAAATTTCTTGTCCAATTTTCAGAGGATCATCATCAGCAAATCCAGCCACTGAGCTCCATGCCCCTCTTGCCTTCAGATCCTTGACAAGGCTTGCGCCTGCTTCTCCTGCTCCTACTATGAGTATTTTTTTTGATTGCACCATTTGCTGCCTTTACTTTTTGTTTTTATTAAGAATATCCATAACAGTATCAATTACAAATTGAGTTTCCTCTTCGCTCATCCCAGGATATATGGGCAGGGAAACTTCTCTGCTAAAGATATCCTCACATCCATGGAAAAATTCTGGCCATAAGTCTGAGTCTTTATAAATAGTGAATCTATAAATGGGGATATAATGAACGCTTGTGCCTATGCCTGCAAATTTTAGCTTTTCTATAAATTCATCTCGATCTATTTTGAGATTTTTAATGTTTAGCTTTATGGGGTATAAATGCCATGAACAGCCAGCAGGATTATCAACTTTCCATAATTCAAGTAGCGGGTTTTCGGCAAAGGCTGAGTTGTATTTTTGTGCAATTTTTTGACGCATTGAATTCATTAGATCGCATTTTTTTAGCTGTTCTATTCCAATGGCAGCAGCAATATCTGTCATGTTATATTTATATCCAGGCTCAGATACATCATATATCCATGTACCCTTTTCTGAATATCTATTCCAGGCATCCTTTGTTATGCCATGAAGCCTCAGGCGCTTTATTCTTTCTGAAATTTCTGAGTCCTCTGTGGTGATCATCCCACCTTCACCTGTGGTGATAGTTTTTGTGGCATAGAAGCTAAAACATGTAATTTTGCTAATTGTGCCTATTTTTTTTGTTTTGTATGTTGCTGGCAAAGCATGGGCTGCATCCTCTATTACGTGGATATTATTTTTGCTGGCAAGATCAAGAATGGAATCCATGTCACAGGGTAATCCTCCATAATGGACACAGATAATTGCCTTTGTGTTTTTTGTTATTTTTTTTTCGATTTCTTTTGCTTCAATAAGAAAGGTATCTTTATTTACATCGCATAAGACTGGTTTTGCTTTAAGGTAAGTTATAACCTCCCATGTTGCAACAAAGGTCATAGCAGGCAAGATAACCTCATCACCTGGGCCAATGTTGAGTGATTTCAGCGCCAGATGTAAAGCTGCAGTGCAGGAGTTCACTGCAATGCTGTGAGATGCTCCTACATAATCAGAAAAGGATTTTTCAAATTCAAAGGTCTTTTCGCCCATGGTTAGCCAACCGCTTTTTATGACCTCTGTTACGGAATTTATCTCTTCTGTGGAGAGATAGGCCCTGTGAAATGGAATTTTCATATTTTTACCACTTAGCTCAATTTAGCAGAGCTTTTAGCTCCCTTTTTATTGTTTCGGCTGTTTCATCTGGTTTTTCAAGTGGAAAGAGGTGGCCACCAGGGGAGGTGCAAAGTCTGAAACTGTGTCTTTTAGTAAAGCTTTTAAGAGTAGGCATGTGAACAGCATGGCTATTCTCTCCATAGATGATAGCCCCTGGTATGTTTAGAGGTTTTTTATATTTTCCAATATTGTGAGGCATCGTTTGAAATATCTTTACCTCTGTGTCAACGTCATAATCAAGTTCATATCCATTTTGTATTTGCCTCAGTCCGTATTTTATATAGTCCCGCAAAGTATCAGGATGAAAGCCTGCAAATAGGGCTTTGTTAGTGAAATAGCTGATTACCTCATCCATGTTATCCCAGTATCTTTTTCTTTTTGATGATTGATTTGCAGGAGTAAATCTATCAGCTATGCCTGTAATTTTTAGCAGATGAAATATTACCCCATATATGCCTATAAAAAAAGGTGGATCAAGCATTATAATTGCTTTAAAGAGTTCTGGGTTTTTATATGCAGCAATAAAAGTAACAAGGCTGCCAAGAGAATGACCTATTCCAATTACAGGTGAATCAGAATTTTTTTTTATGAATTCAATAAGTTCATTTGCAAGGTTTGTCCAATTATCATTAACCGGGAAGGCTGGATTATGACCTAATTTGTGAATTTTTATAATTTTGTATTCATTTCCAAAGTGAGATAAAACTTTATTATATGCTTCTCCAGGAAAACCATTAGCATGAGCAAAGTTAATAATGCCCTTTTTCATATAATTACACCTGAGGTTTATAAGCTTTGAGCAAGAAATAGTAATAATGTGCTGCAAGAATTTATAACGTCAAGTGCAAAATGTTTTTTAGATCTCATAAATTAGTAGCCTTTCTTCTATATCTGGCCATCCAAAGAGAACTGTTTCATAAATTTTTTTATGTGTAAAAAGCAATTCATAGAAGTTTTCATCTCCTGATGAAGCAGGATGGGGATGGCCGATATATATAACTTTTTTACCTCCTGCATTTTTGTAGGATAAAAGCGCATTATAGGCCATGGGATTCATGGGCATTGGCCAGGCTAAAAAAAGTGTTCTATCAGGATGAAGGCCGGCCACGTATTCATCTCCTTCTATTATATGATACCATGAGTCATCGAACCATGAGTTTGACTTTTCCCATTCCCAGAAGTGATTTTCACCTGGAGGGAAACGATCATAGGCAATGATATCTGCTCCAAGGATGCTCAGACACCTTGCCCAGTAGCCGCTGCCTGCACCGATTTCTACAATAGGAGAATAAGAAGAGATCCTTTGTAATATCTCGTAATATGGTATAGTAAAGCTGTAATCAGAAACAAAATCAAAGCGTAAATTACAGAGCATTTTACTAAGCTCTTCTTCTGAAAGATGGCTGTTGTCAAGTAGCAGTTTTTGGATCTTCTTAAGATATGGGTTATCTATAGATAGATCCTCCATAGAGATTTTGTAGTGGATTATGCTTTTTGAAACTTTCATTTTATTTAAGAAACTTCACATTACTTTATCTAAATAGTATTTTTAGAAATTATCATCATGGAGATTTGTCAAAAACATTTTTTGAATTTTATTTCAGTATCGATTTCTTAACTTTTTTAAAATAAAAATACTCTATTATCTCAGCCCCCTAAGGCGTCTGGGATAGTAGTTTCTCGATTTTACACTAAAAAGTATATTTAGGAGTAATCACTGATTTTATTTTACAGATTTTAAACAATATACTTATAAAAAATAAATTTAAGAATTGTTTCTGTTAGCTAAATAAAAGGTGGATCTTAAGTTATGAAAGCTAATAGAGTTTTTTTCTTATTCAAGTCATTGTTTAGTCCTTCCAGAAGTGAGGCCTATATTTTAATAAGAGTTAGTCTTTCGGTTTTTTTTGCCATATTTATTCTTAATTCCATAATCGCTGTATATTCAATTTTTGGAATATCATCACAGCTCTCAGAACATCTCTCTGGGGTCTCTATGGCGAGAAATGCCCAGGTGGTGCTTCAGGAACAGATAATGGCATGGCAGAATATTTTATTTACCGGAAATAAGTTTACTGAATTCCAGAGCAATTATCATAAATTTTCCAAAAAGAGCGATGAGGTTCAGGATTTTCTTTTTAATCTTAGACTTCAGTATTCTGAGGACAGTAATATCTCGGAGCAATTGTTGAGATTGTCACTTCTGCATAAAGAAATGACATCAATACTATCACGTCATATATCAGAAATGGAAGAGAGTAATTTTTCAAATGCCTATATGAAGGTTATACTCACCAAGGGGATGGAGAGCAATGTTTTGGATGCCTTGAATGATATGGTGCAAAAAATTGAGGAGTTCAGTCAAAAAAATAGCAGATATCTTATGATGCGATATATGCTAATTTCATTTTCAATATCACTTTTCTTTTTAGCCTTTGTTATAATTTATGGAAAAGAAATAGGAAGGCGGCTTATTAAGACAAATGCTATTTTAGAGACACTGGTTCAGGAAAGAACAAAAGAGTATGTAGAGGCAAATCTCTCTCTCCAAAATGAGATCAAAGAACATAAACTGACTCAGGAAAAGTTATTGTCCTCAAAATTAGAGGTTGAAGAAAAGAATAAACTTCTGTCAATATCTGAAAGAAAATATAGGCACATAGTAGAAGGGACAAGTGAGATAATATTTACTCTCGATGAAAACTGGTTTTTTAAAAGTGCAAATGATGCAATCAAAACAGAACTCAAGATTAATCCCGATTATCTATCATCCTATTGTTTTGTTGATTTGATTTGTGATGAAATTACAGATACAGCATTAATGAGAAAGATATTAATAGAAAAGCTGGAGGAAGCAAAAAGGGAAAAGAAAATTTTGAAATTCAATGCTTTACTTAAAACACCAAATTTAATAGAGCCTGTGGAATATAAGATAAAGATTGAATTCATAGAGATCGAAGGCGAAAGTGAAATTATAGGTAAGGCAAGTAAAGTTTCAGATAGCAAGTTTCTTGATGCCTTTATTAGTGAAAAGTGTGAATATATGATTCGCAATCTGCTTTTTGAGGCTGATTCCATTTCTCATAGAATTACGGATAATCTGCAGAAGTATATGGATAAGAGTGAGGTTAACCTTATAAGAATTGGTTTAAGAGAGATTATCATAAATTCCATAGAACATGGAAATTTAAATATTACCTTTGAAGAAAAGTCAGAGGCAATTATGAATGATAGATATTTTTCTTTCCTTAATCAAAGACAAAATCATCCAGAATACAAAGACAGACGTGTTCGCATAGAGTATCTTATCTCTCCAACAAAGGCCGTTTATAAGATTACAGATCAGGGAAAGGGATTTAATCATAAAAAGTATATGAATAATGAACTTTTAAAAGACAATCTTGCCCATGGCAGAGGTATTGCCATGGTAAGAAATATCTTTGATGAGGTGAGATATAATTTTAGAGGGAACCAGGTCTTGCTTGTAAAGTATTTAGGTGATGATGATTTGAAACAGGTAAATGATATATCTGATTCCATTCAAGAGGAGCAAGTCAATGCTGAGGTCAGTTGAAAAGGAAATATCTAAGGGTGAGGTAATTGCCAGGAGATGTTCATCTTTTTTTTATATCTCAGATAAAATTACTATTGGTGAGGCTGCTGAGCTTTTTCTGGATAATAGTCATATTGATGTTTTGGGCGTCACAGATGAGGATCGCCTTGTAAAGGGTATTGTTCTCCGTAACGATCTATTTTCTCTCATAGGGCAGAAGTTTGGCAGAGAGCTTTATCTCAACAGAAATATAAGTGAGGTATTGAAAGAGGCTCCGTTGATTTATTACAGGAGGAATACATTTTCTGTTATAGAAGAAATTTCCAGCGAGCTTAATTCACCTGTGAATAGATATTATGTACTGGTAGATGATAAAAATAGATTTTGTGGCATAACCTCAAGCCGCGATCTGGTATTTTTTTTGTCCGATATGATGAGGCGGGAGATCAAAATGACTCAAAGCATTCATTCCTCGCTGGTAGTAAAAGCTATTAGAGAGGAAAGTTCAAGTTTTCAGATTTTTGGAGCTGTTATGCCTGCTGGAGATATAGGGGGAGATTTTCAATATTGTAGATGTATAAATAATGAACGATGGTTTTTTTCTCTTTGTGATGTAAGCGGAAAAGGGTTAAATGCAGGCATGATTGCTGGAGCTGTTAGTGGGATGTATGCTGTTTATGATTTTTCAAAGGGACTATCTGATATACTTAAAAGGATTAATTCACATATCTACGATTTATTTGGTGGCGAAATATTTCTTACTGGAATTTTTTTTGAAGTAGATGAGCTTGATTTTAAGATAAGGCTTTTTGATATGGGGCATTCTTTTTTATATATACTCAGGGATGGCAGATTATATGCTCCTTCTACATCAAAAGAAAATATGCCCCTTGGAGTTTTACCTGGGATTGAACCGGAAGAGGTTTTGATCAAAATTAAAAGTGGTGATATGATTATTGCATTTAGTGATGGCTTAATTGAACAGACAAATATATCAGGAGAGCCCTTTGGTCAGCAGAGAGTTCTCTCTTTTGTATCTCGATATAGAAATACTCCTCCTGAAAAAATATGGAAACTTATTCATTCAGATTTTGAATCATGGAGAATGGGGAATTCTCAGTCTGATGATGTTTCTATGCTAATTATGAAAATTAAATAGATGATATTAACAAAATTTTTATATAAAATTAACATAACTTTATGATTTAAAAATCATTAAAAATTAAAAATAACCTGCTGATTCAAAAAAGTTGAAACAGCTATAAATTCTATGAAGAGGCAGGTTTATGCAAAAATTTTGGCTCTCCTTAAGACTGCGAAGCAAGATAATGATTCTTGGAATTTCTTCTCTACTGCTCTTTGTGACTATTACACTGGTATATTTTATCCCTTCAATCAGGGATGCTGCAATTGAAAAGAAGAGAGAAGGCTTAAAAGATAATGTCCAGATGGCAGTAAACCTTTTTGAAGCACTCAAATTTGAAGAAGAAAATGGTAGAATTAGCCCTGATGAGGCTTTGTTTAAAGGCATATATTACACAGGCAAATTCCGATTTGGAAAGGACAAAATGAGCACTGTCTGGATAATTAATGGGGATGGTGGTATATGCTCAATGCCCTTTAGAGAGGATCTTGTTGGCAAAAATATATCAATTTTTGATAAAGATTCAAGGGAGAATATTTATAGAGCGATGATAGAGCTTTCCAGAACAAAGGGGGAAGCCTTTTTTGAATATCGCACTCAGTATAAGTCAGAGGTTACCAAAGTCGTTCCTGTGATTTCTTATGTAATTTATTATAAACCCTATGATATAATAATAGGTTCAACAATATATATAGAGGATATTCGCAGTGAGATTGCGACTCTTTATATTAAGGTCATTGCAGTTACCATTTTTCTATCTCTTGTCTTTATAGCAATTCTCTTCCTTGCCTCGGGGCGCATAGTCAGGCCTGTAAAAAAGATAATAGAGGGAATCTCCAATGGTAATCTCAATACAGTTTTGACTACAGAATTGAGAGATGAGATAGGTGAATTAGTTGATAAATTTAACCTCTTTGTTTCAAACATTAGAGGGGTTGTTCTTGAGATTAAAGAAACAACCGATAAATTAGCTACATCCTCAGAAGAGCTCTCTGCATTATCGTCAAATTTTGCAATTCAGTCTGAAGAGCAAAACAGGTATTCTGCAGAGGTGAGTCGCACGGTGGGTGAAATAACTCATGAGGTCGAACTTATTGCCATGCAGATTGATAGGGAATTTGAAAAGATGAATAATCTTATAAGAATATTAAGCACCCTTTCTGATTTAATTGATAACCTTGAGGGAAGCGCTCAAAAGGCTCTTGATACAATAAGCAAAATATCCATTGACGCAATGAGTGGGGAAAATTCATTAAAGCTAATGCTTGATAGTATTGTCCATATAGAGAAACGTTCAGAAAGCATGAATGAGATAGTTGATATGATAAACAGCATATCTGATAATATCAATTTGCTTTCACTCAATGCCTCAATAGAAGCTGCCCGAGCTGGGAATGCTGGACGAGGCTTTGCTGTGGTTGCTGAAGAGATCTCAAAACTTGCTGACGCTACATCAAGCAGTATATCCAGAATAAGTAGCATAATAACAGATAATCATAATGAACTAAAGGATGGATTTGCCCATATCCAGACTACTGTCAATATAATTGAAAGCATACTTGAGGGATTTTCTGGAATAAAGCTCTGGATAGAAAGCTTTTCTTTACAGATTAAAGAACAAATCGGGACAAAGGAAAGCATAGAAAATGAAGTGCGAGAAATAAGAGATATGTCTGACATGATTAGAAAAACAATAAGAGAACAAAAGGCCTCAGTGCTTGAAATTAATAAGCTTATGGCAAACATAAATGAAGGGACAGAGTCAATAAGCTCTGGCTCTGAGGAACTTGCCACTGGAGCTGGAGAGGTAACAGCAGTTGCAGAAAGCCTTAGAGAGAAGGTGAGTATTTTTAAATTATAAAAAATGGAACTGCCTCTAACTTGTAGCTCCCACATAATTTCTATTTAAAGCTCTCCTATTTTCATTATCACTGTTGCTTCATAAGGAGCAAGTGTGAGAGAGAGATTTGTTAGATGCTCACGATTTGATCTATGGGTAGAAAGCATTACCCTCCATTGACCTCTTTCATTTATGTGAATCTTTTTTTCTTTTTTTGAGAAATTGAGTGCAATAAAAAATTTTTCATCTTCGTAAAATCTGAAATATGCAAGAGATCCGTTAAAGCCTTTTATGGCAGCAGAAATTTCACCAACAGCAAGGGCTTTATGTTTTTTTCTGAGATGGATCAGGTTTCTATAGAGATTTAAAATGGAGTAGCGATCTTTCATCTGAGATTTAACATTAATTTTTTTATAGTTGCTATCAACAGGAAGCCATGGTCTTGTCTCAGAAAAGCCAGCATTCTCTTTAGAATTCCACAGCATTGGAGTTCTGGAACAATCTCTACCTGAATATACAGGCCAGTATCTTTTCCCGAGGGGATCAACTATTTCACTTCGTCTTAATCTGGTATTTGTCATTCCGAGCTCTTCTCCATAATATATGAATGGAGTCCCTTTTATAGTGAGTAAAAATACTGCAGCTACTCTCGCCCTTTTTTCTGAGTCACTTCCCCCAAGAAATCTTGTTCTGCTTCGTGGTTGATCGTGATTTGACAAAACATTACATGGCCATCCCTCTGGAGGAAGTGCTTTATACCATTTCTTAATACAAGTATAAAATTGTCTTGCACTCCATAATCTATACATAATAGAAAAATCAAAGGCCATATGCAGTTCATCGTGGCCGTTACCAAGGAATGAAGCAGACAGTTCAGGATCTCCTGGGGGCAAAGTAAAGACTTCTCCAACAGTCATTCTGTTGTCATACTCATCAATAACCTTGCGAAGTTCTTTGAGATATTGATGAACCTCCGGTCTGTTTCGATCATATTTATGTCTTTCTGGATTAAGAGGCCTGATTGTCCATGGATTATCTCTGAATTTTTCATCCTTAACGAACCAGTTAACAACGTCAAGTCTAAAGCCAGCAACTCCTTTATCAAGCCAGAATCTCATCATTTTATAAATTGCATTGCGCATATCACTGTTTCGCCAGTTTAGATCTGGCTGTTCCTTTAAGAAGGAGTGGAGATAGTATTCACCTGTTTCGATATCAAGCTCCCATGCACTTCCCCCAAAAGCGGATTTCCAGTTGTTTGGAGGAGCCCCATTTTTTCCTTTGCGCCATATATACCAGTTTCGTTTATCGTTATCAGGGGATGAACGTGACTTGATAAACCATTTATGCAGGTGAGAGGTGTGATTTACTACCAGATCCATTATTATCTTTATATTCCGTTTATGAGCTTCTTCTATAAGTCTGTCAAAGTCTTCCATTGTTCCGTATGAGGGATCTATATCATAATAATCAGATATATCATAACCAAAATCATACATTGGAGATTTGTTTATAGGAGAAAGCCAGATTGCCTCAATACCAAGCCACTGTAGATAATCTAATTTTTGAATTATGCCATTGATATCTCCTATGCCATCGTTGTTACTGTCAAAGAAGCTTCGGGGATATATCTGATATATTACGCCACTTTGCCACCATTTATAGTCTTTCATTATAAAAGACCTGTATCCTTTAATAATTTTTCTATTATGTTTGTTGCAGTAAAATCCTTTGAACGCAAAAGCGCAGATTGACTCATCTCTGTTCTTTTGTTTTTAAGGAAGAAGTTTGTTATCACCTCTGCCATTTTTTCTCTTGTATTGACAAGATATCCTGATTTTTCGTTTTCGATTATATCCTTGGGTCCCTTTGTATTATATGATACAACAGGGCATCCGCAACTGAAGGCCTCCACAATAACATTGCCGAAGGTATCAAATCTTGAGGGTAGTATAAGAATGTCCGCTGCTGAATATAGTTCTGGAAGTCTGTCGTGGGAAACCCAGCCTGTGAATTTTGCCTCTGGCAATAAGGATCTCAGTTTTTCTTCCTCTGGGCCTTTGCCTGCAATTACAATTTCTAAATCAGGAATCTGCTCTTTCACTTTTGAATATATAAATGGCAGATCCATTATCCCTTTTTCTTCGCTAATCCTGCCAACAAAAAGCATTATCTTCTTTTGGTTATCAATTCCAAAGGCTTCCTCTTTTGAGATATTACGCATGGTAAATTTTTCATCAACCCAGTGAGAAGTAAGTCTAACATCTGTTTTTTTGAATTCCATGTCAGGTCCACTGAACCATCTCTTTTGTTCTTTATTTAGCACCAGTACTCTATCGTAAGATCTATAGAAACCTCGTAGTATTCGTCTCAGTCTACTCATTGCAGGTTGAGAAAATTTTAGGCTGTCTCTGGCAAAGGTAATCCAATCTGTGTGCACAAAAAAGAAAGCAGGAACAGTATAGGCAGATTTGAGGTATATTGAAATAAGCCCCATAGGCCCCTCTGTTGAGCATAAGATTCTATCGTATTCACCTTTGAGGAATTGTTTTTGAATATCAAGAATATTTGGAATTCTTATAGGTTGCTGTTGATAAAAAGGTGGAGTATATACAGCCACAGGTTTTATGACTATTAGATTATCCTCTGATTTAAGAGAATCACTGCAGGTAAGTATATCTATTGGCAGATCCCTTTTTCTTATTTCATAGAGCATCTGCTGCAGGAACATGGATACTCCATTGCCATCGTCAAATGTATCTGTAAGCCATAGCATTCGTTTTGGGTAGTGCATATAATTTAGTTTTTCTGAAAAGGCGTTGAGGAGTTTTCTTGCGCTATACATTACCTTACTTGATGAATAGTTTGCAGCAGATATTACGGTAGAGGCAAGAAAAGGGAAGGTTAGACCATCAAGAAATTCAGGTGCATTGAACTTTTGCTTTTTGTCTTTTTTATTGCCGGCTTCAAATATCTTGCGTATATTTGCTGGAATTTCTAAGCTGTTGATTAGCTCCTCTGCGCTATTGAATTTGTACTCATTGTCTTGTGATAGCTTTTCAAGTTTTTTATTTAGCCTTTCAAACATGAGATTGAAAAGGGTGCTGTGTATTGTCTCTATGGATTTTTCAAAGGAGGTTGCCATCTTGTCTGGCTCTTTTTTCCTTGTGTTTGCCATTGAAACAGCTTCCTTAAATACAGGGCGATAATCTTTGGGTATCATTATTTTTTTTATAAAGTTAGGGGACTCCCCCTGTAGGCATTGATGAAAGAGAGTAAGAAAGTTAACAGTGAGCTTATGCCTTTGAAGTTCTGAAAAGCCGTTTATAATCAAAAAAGATAAGAGCTTATCCTTTGCATCTCCTTTGTGTAAAAGCAGTCGCAAGAGGCCTGGATCTTTCATGTTCATGACAATCTGACAGAAATAATCAAGAAAGGCGACAGTCATTTTTTCTGTATTGTTATATCCACCAAAAGGAGCGCTATCCCCATCGAGGAGAGCTTTTAATGTTAGTTCGCTAATTTTTGTTGTTTTAATCTTTTCTTTTAAATTTTTGACATAGAGCTTGGTGCCTGTAAGACCTGTAAAGATTCCCATGTGAGAGTCAGAGCCGCCATACATTTTCTTGCGTTGAGTATCTCTACAGAAGAATGAAGATTTTATGCAAAATTTTTTTTCAAATCTTTCAATTGACTCAGGTGTCATGGATTCTATCCATCGTTTTACAAGAAGGTTCTGCCATGTATCCCTTTGACCGTTTATGACTTCAAACCTTTCAAAAACAAGAGTCATCTTGTCAAAAAAATCCAGAGAAAGATTGCTATTGTCCTTATAGTGATAAAGGGGATGAGCCCATATTGTTGGTATTTCATTTTCAAGTGCATATTCTTGGAATCTGTATATGTCCTGTCGAAATTTAAATAGCTTTTCTTCTTGAGCAGGTGTAAAACCATAGGCAAGAACGTGAATCTTTGCATCAAAATCAGGCACAGTGCAACTGAACTCAGCACCGCTTAATATATCATATCCTTTATCCTGAAGATAGTAGCATGATCGTGCATTATTGTGGTTTGTTACAGTGAAGGAGTTGCATCTGTGATCCTCAAGTATGGATATAAGCTTTTCTGGTTCAAGCCATGTTTCTGGTATATTGAGCATTCTTCCAATTATCTCATCGGGCTCACTGCTGTTTTTATCGTGACAGTGAAGATCAATAGTGAGGCTTTCTTCTTCAGGGAATCTCAGTGACTGCTCATAGTTAAATACTGAAATCTCTCTGTTAATTCTTTGAAAAAAGGATTCCTTGTAATTCATATATTCTCCATAAAAAACTTGATTTCAAACAAAAAATAAATATCTTCAAATTTCGGTTCAAAAAAAAGATTTATTTGTTAAGAAAATATAAGGGATTTGCAAGGTTTTTGTTAATAGATTTAACTCCTGTAAGACTTTTACTTGACTTGATAGCATGAGCAGAGTAATTATAGAACCAGAGAGGGATGAAATGAGCAGATTGATGAATTTTGTAACAGAATGTCATCACCAGAGAAAAATTGAAATGAAGACGTATCCTGTCGATGACTCCCATATATTGTGCAGAGGGATTTTTACAGAGGAAAGACTTCGTCCTTATTATAAGCTTACAGGGGAGAGGGTTGAGGCAGGGCCTTTGCACAATCTTGAAATACTCCTTCTTGTAAAAACTCCAGAGCTAATTATAGAGGATATAGAGGTTCTTACAGGATCTTTACCACGAGAGGATTGCTATAAAATTTCTAATACTCTTGACTGTGTAAAAGGGCTTGCAATAAAAGGAGGATTTAGTGCAAAGGTTCGTGAACTTGCAGGAGGCTCAAAGGGGTGCACTCATCTAACTCATTTGTTGTGCACAATGGCTCCAGCTGTTTTGCAAGGCTATTGGGCAATTAGCTATCAAAGGCGTAGTTCACAGGGCAGCGCTTTAAATAAAGAGCGGGCTCTTAAAATGGCAGAAAGACTAAAAGATTCATGCTATTCCTGGAGGGAAGAGGGAGCGGCCTATCAGAAGTTGAAATCTCTTTTGAGTAAGGAATAGAATTTGTTATTTTACAGGAAAAAGCGTTTTTAAAAGTTATAAAATTCTTGCAATACAAAGCTTTTTTTATTTGATGGCTATTGGCGATGGGGTTCGCCATTAACCGCCAGAGGGCTGATGACTCCTGCTTATAAAGTTTAAAATTTATTTGTATAGGAGGGATTTTTGGAAAAGATAATTTATGTAGCCCTTGGTGGGAGTTTAGGTGCACTTTCCCGTTATGGTATAACACTCCTTTCTGTTAAGTTTTTTTCTTCTCGATTTCCTGTAGGGACATTAATTGTTAATCTCCTGGGATGTTTTCTAATAGGTATTGTTTTTACCTTAGGTGCAGAAAAAGATTTTATTTCACCTTCTTTTCGTTTGTTTTTTATCACAGGTTTTCTGGGTGCTCTAACTACTTTTTCTACATATGGAATTGAAAGTATAAATCTTGCTCGTTCTGGAGATTTAAATGTCTCCATTGCAAATATAGCAGCTAACAATCTTGTGGGCTTTTTGTTGGTTCTTGCAGGAATCTGGATTGGGAAAAATATCTAAGAGGGAGAGTGAACTATGGAATTTAATTATAATGTTATAGAGATTTTTACCAGTGAGGATGTAAAATATCATGGTAAGCCCATTTCAACTGCAATAATTGACTGTGTCCGCAATTCAAAAATTGCAGCAAGATGTATTGTAAGCAAGGCTATTGCTGGGTGCTATGAAAATGGCGAGGTAGCGTCAAATAATATTGAATTGCTTTCTTATAATATGCCTCTTAAAATTGAAATTATATTGCCTTCAGCAGAGCTGGATATGTTGCTTCCCAAAATAGAGGAGTTAGTTGTGGACGGTATCATCGCAGTAGAAGATATGGCAGTGAAAACTCATCGAACCACTTCTAAATTGATACCATCATATCTCAGAGTAAAAGATGTTATGACAGCAAATCCAATTTGTGTAACAGAATCTACTACTGCAGGTGAGATATTAACTATATTGCTTGGAGCAAATTTTAATGTGGTTCCAGTGGTTGATTCCAATAAAAGGCCAATAGGGATTATAACGCAGGGGGATCTTATAAAAAAAGCAGGAGTCCCAATACATCTTGGACTTCTGGCAGAGTTTGAGAAAAGTAAAGTAGAACAATATCTTGAGGGCGTTGCATCAAAAAAGGCAAAGGAGTTTATGAGTTCGCCAGTTAAGACGGTTTTTGAAGATAAGCTCCTTTCAGAGGCTGTTGACAGGATGATCGCCAATAATCTCAAGCGGATGCCAGTTGTTAATAAAGAAGGTCTTATTACAGGGATGTTATCAAGGCTTGATGTCTTCAAAATAATTACAGCAAAGACTCCGGACTGGAAAAGATTTAAGAGTCAAAATGTAAAGGTTTCAGATATAAAATATGTCAGAGATATTATGGAACGGGATATTCATACAGTGAAAAAAAATACACCAGTGGATGAGATAATCCGCTTTATAGATTCAAATGAAATTGAGCATGTTGCTGTTATTGACGATAGTGGTCATCTCGTAGGTATTATATCAGACAGAGATATAGTTGGTTTTTTTGCAGAGCATAAGGCTGGTTTAATAGATTATCTCCTTGCCCGCTTGCCTCTAAGTGAGATATCAAAGCGCCATGAAGATTTGATAAAGAAAACAAAGATGAAAATAGTAGCAGATGTAATGAAAAGTGATTTGATAACAGTAAGTGAAGAGGCAAGAATAGATGAAGCAATTAACCTCATGGTAAAACATGTTATTAAACTTTTGCCTGTTGTGGATGAAAATAATATTTTTAAAGGCATGATAAGTCGTGATGCTCTTTTAAGGGCTGGATTACATAATAATTAAATGATCTTATGACATATAAAAAATTTGATAACATTTTTTTTGATTTAGATGGGACTTTGACAGATTCAGCACCGGGCATAATTAATTCAATAGTTTATGCTCTGTCTAAATATAATATATTTCCTGACAGAAAACTGCTATATAAGTTTATAGGCCCTCCTCTAAGAGAGTCTTTTTCTAAATATTATGGATTTTCTTCTCAACAGGCAGAGGAGGCTGTTGCTTATTATAGGGAATATTTTTCTGAAAAGGGGATTTATGAGAACAATTTGTATGAAGGAGTGGAGCATCTTCTCAAAGAGTTAAATGTTCGTGGCTGCAATCTATTTCTTGCCACCTCCAAGCCTTATGAATATGCCTTGCAGGTTTTAAAAAATTTTAAGATCTATAATTATTTTAAAGCTATTGGAGCAGCCTCCTTTGATGGGAGCAAGACAAAAAAGAGCGAAATTCTTAGATCTCTCATAGATGATATAGGAAATCTTGATTTAACTAAGTCAGCTATGATTGGAGATAGGCTTTACGATATTGAAGGAGCTAAGTCTGTTGGTATTTCTTCAATTGCTGTTTTGTATGGATATGGGGATGAAGAAGAGTTAAGACAGGCTAACCCTGATTTTATGGTCAAAAGTGTTGCGGAGTTATTACAACTTTTGCTTTAAGTTGATACTTTTGTGTTTTTAAAATTTTTCAAATATGTAAAATATCTATGTTTAATTCATTTAGCTCACCTTAATTGTTGCACTAAAATAGTAATTTTCTTAATCTGCCTTTAGTATAAAAATTTAAGCAGATTGAGGGGATTTATGTATAATTTTATAAGGCGCAAATATTTTAAGGCCCTTTCTTTTTATCTTAGAGAGTATTCTCAAGGTAGAATTTATGGTGAGATTAATTCGGAAGAGTTCCCTACATCTATTCGCTGGCTTGTAGCAGGTATTGAAACCCTGAGGAGAAAGATAAAAGAATTTTACGTTGATATAGGAGTTTCTGTTGCAAGAATAAAAAGCTCAACCAGAGAGATGAATTTTTCATTTGAGAAAGCAATGATAAATATTAACGAGACGATTTTATGCAGCGAGCAGGCTCATGGGATTGCTAATGAATTGGTTGGTGCTTCTGAGCTGGCAGCAAGGAGTCTAAAAGAGCTTGAATGTGAGGCTGAAGATATAGTTAAGTTTGCCGATGAAATACATGAAGAGACTCAAGCTACAAGTCTACTTGCAGATGATGCCTTTAAGGCCATGGAGGAGGCAAACGCTTCTTTTAAGGAACTTGTTGATGCTTCAAAAATAATGGCAGAAAAAGTAAAACTTTTGACAGAAAATACAAAAGGTATAGATGCTCTTCTGTCGACTATTCAGGATATTGCAAGTCAGACAGATATGCTGGCTCTGAATGCTGCAATAGAAGCTGCTAGAGCAGGAGCTTATGGAAGAGGTTTTTCAATAGTTGCTGATGAGATACAGAAACTTTCTGGTGAGGCAACAGCAGCTGCTGACTCTGCAAATAGACTTCTTGTAGAAGTAAACAAGGGGATATATGACACAGCAGAGTTTATGAAGCGTGGTGAAGAGATAATACAGAGGGGCTCTCATTCCCTTGGTGCTGTGAAAAATTTTGTTTCTGATTTTAAACTCCGCAGTCTTCTAATTGAAGAGAAAACAGGAAATTCAAAAGCATTGGCGTTAACGCAAAAAAAAGCAATAACTGATGTTATAAAATTTTCTGAGCAGACAGAACAGAAGAGTAAACTCTCGGACCTTCAGTCAAAAAGAGTAAGTGAGTTAATGGTTAATCAAAGAGAACTTTTTGAAAGTATTTTTACTATGGGGAAGTATCTTGATAAAATTGCTGATGATTTGTCAATTACGCTTGGTAGCTTGCAGATAGTTGATATAAATTCGGTATCAGGCAAAGTTAAAATTGAAATTGAAAAGATAATCAAAGAACTAAAATCTCTTGCCTCGGTGTTAGCCTCAGAGCTTAGCCCGCAATTTCATAGAGTAAAGTTGCAAGCTTTGCTTGATAGATTTGGCATACTTGAGGCTGCATGGACTAATGATCTTGATGGAAGATTTATTCTGTCGATACCTCCAGCAGGTATAGCAAATGCCTCAAGTCGCGATTGGTTCCTTAAAGCAATAAAGGGAGAAATTTTTATTTCAGATGTGTACATTTCAGCCATCTCAAGAGGGCCTTGCGTTACCATTTCTCTTCCTCTTGTATTTAAGCAAAAAATAGATGGGGTTTTAGGCGTAGATTTAAGGATTGTAAAACAATAAAAAATTTATGTCACATAAAAAAATGCTCATTAAATAAACTATTTTTCCGAATATGATCATATAAAGATCTATCCGGGAGGATTTATATGTTTGAAGGAAGCAGCATGATGGGCACAAATTATATTCTGGAAAAATCCCTTGATGTGGAATCCCTCAGGAAAAAGGTCATAGCAGATAACGTCGCCAATGTAGATGTGCCTCATTTTAAGAGGAGTGAGGTGAATTTTGAAAGTGAGCTTAAAAGGGCTCTGGATAACAACAAATACACTAATGAAAATAGAGTTCCAGCCCTTATCACAGACAATAGGCATATTCCATTTTTTGTTGAAAGGGATATAAAGTCCGTTCAGCCGAGGATAAATTTAGATTACTCCACTTCAATGCGAAATGATGGCAATAATGTTGATATAGAAAAGGAGATGGTTGATGCAGCCAAGAATAAAATGAGATATGATGCTTTGGTGGCTGCTCTTAACCATAATTTTAAAATGATTAAGCTTGCAACAAGAACAGCATAAGGCAGAGAGGTAGAATATGGGGATGTTTGATAGTTTTAATATATCAGCCACAGGTCTTTCAGCTCAAAGACTGAGAATGGATGTAATAAGTGATAATATTGCCAATGCCACCACAACAAGAACTCCATCAGGTGATGGACCTTATGTTCGCAAAAGAGCAATTTTTGAGCCAATGAATATCAGACCAAGGTATAAATCCCCTCTTGTTCCTGAAAGAATAGACAGTGGTGTTGGCAGAGGTGTTAGAGTGGTAAAAATTGAAGAGGACAGAAGCCCCTTTAGACTTGTATATGATCCATCTCATCCAGATGCAATACAAACAGGTCCAGAAAAGGGTTATGTTCGTATGCCAAATGTCAATATAGTAACAGAGATGACAGATCTAATCTCTGCATCGAGATCTTATGAGGCAAATGTAATGCTTGTGAATAACTCAAAGAGTATGTTTGCTAAGGCGCTGGAAATAGGCAAAACAGGGGCTTAAAAGTGAGGTGTAATCATGTTTAGAGAAAGACAACTAAGAGAGGATGTTCACGTAACTCACAATCTCTCAACAAAGGTTGATATAAAAAAGACAGATCATCTTCCAAAATCAGGGGAATTTGTCTCTTTTAACATGAAGAATAGCAGAGAATTTAAATAAAAAGGAGTGTAAAATGATAACAAATGTTTCTTTTAATGGCAATGTAATAAGAATGAATGCAAGTGATCCTTTGCATTATACAAATGACGAGCCTCTCAAAAGGGATGTAGATGATGTCTCTGGATCCTTTGCTGATATGCTGAAAAGTGCTGTAGCAAAGACAAATGATCTTCAGGTGGATGCAGAAACTCTCATGAAGAGAATGGTTGTTGAGCCAGAGTCTGTTGATATACATCAGGTAATGATCGCCACACAAAAAGCAGAAATAGCATTGGGACTTACAAAGGCTGTGAGAGATGGTGCAATTAATGCATACCGCGAACTTATGAATTTAAGATAATTTCTGGATTTAAGGTGCAAATGCTACAATTTTGCACCTTAAATATGCGATTTTTAGTAAATTATTTGACATTTTTTTATTTCTTTTGTAGAGGTATTATGTCGCATTAGATTTTCATCTCTGGAGGCTTTGACATTATGGATTTTTTGAAGAAACTTTTTGAACAGGGAAAAGAGATATACAATAAGCTCTCTCGAACAAAGAGGATTATAATTGCTGTGGTGGTTGTTGTTGTAATTGCATCTTTCGGCATATTGTTCACAGTATCCAGCAGCCAGCCAAATATATTGCTCTTTGAGCAGCTTTCCTCAGATGATTTTGGTCAGATTACCAAAAAGTTAGATGAAATGGGCTATAAATACGAAACAGCAGGGACAAATTCCATCTATGTCAAACCGCAGGAAAGGCCAATTATAGTAACTCGACTTGCTCAGGAGAATATGCTGCCAAAGGGTATACCTGGCTTTAAGCTCTTTGATACAACAAGCTGGACAGAAACTGACAGAGAACTGGATGTCAAATATATGAGAGCTCTGCGCGGTGAGATTCAGCGACATATTGAATCTCTGCAGAACATAGAAAAGGCAGATGTTGAAATAGCAATGTCTGAGGATAGCCTTTACTCAGATAAGGACACGCCTTATACAGCAGCTGTAACAGTGCATCTTGCTCCAGGATATGAAAAGCTCTCCACAAAGGAAATAAAAGGTATAGTCTATTTAGTATCTCGTGCTGTGGGTCCAAGGCTAAAACCAGAAAATGTTACAGTTACCGATAATACAGGAAAGATAATTTCAGATTTTGATGATGAATTTGAAAATGAGAAGAAAGAATATACAATAATAGAATTCAGGCGTAAAATTGAGGAACAGGCCAGAGTCAAGCTTTTAAAAGAGATAAGAGATGGTCTTGAGAGGATATATTCATCAGATAGAATTCAGATAGTTCGTCTTAATATGGATTTTAACTGGGATAAGATAACAGAGGAACAGACAGAGCATACACCAATTACAATGGTTCCAGATGATCCAAAAACTCCATACTCAGAGAGAAAGGTACAGGACTCCCTTGTAATTTCAGAAAAGAGCACCGAGGAGAATTTTAAAGGCCATGGATGGAACCCTCAGGGGCCTGCTGGCACAGAGGGAAACACTCCTCCGGGATATAAGGCAAGTGATGACCAGTATGCACAGTATGATAAAAAAGAGAATATTAAAAATCATGCAATTAATAAGACCATAAGGAATATTGCCAGAGATCCATACGACATAACACGTGTTAGTGTTGCCATTGCAATTGATGGGCAGCAGGATTTACCAAGAAAGGCCGACGGTGAATATGACCTTGATCCAACAAAAAAACCCGTTCAAATACCGCTAACTGAAGATGAACTCCGCAAGGCAGAAAATATAGTAAAAAAGGCAATAAATTTTGATGAGGCAAGAGGGGATCAGGTCGCTGTAGAAAATATAATGTTTGATAGATCGGCATACTGGAACTCAATTCGAGAAGAATATAGAAAAAAAGAGCAGCTTAAGATGTTGCTCCTTGCCTCTTTGATAGGCCTTGTTGCACTTTTTGTTGGATTTATATTGTTCCGTGCTATTCAAAAAGAACTGGAGAGAAGAAGAAGAGCCAGAGAAGAAGCTCTTGCTCTGGAACAACAGCGTATGCGTGAAGCAGCTCTCCGAGCAGCAGAAGAGGAGGGTATTGACGTTGAGCTCTCTCTTGAAGAAAGGGCTCGACTTGAACTGCAACAGAGTGCTCTGCAGCTTGCAAAAGAGCGTCCTGATGATGTTGCGCAGCTTCTCAGGACATGGCTTGCTGAGGAGTAGTTTTTAATTTGACAAAACTTAGTATCATGACGATAATTAATGTAATTTTGTGATTACAGGCAGGGTGAGCGGATAAAATGCATCAGTCAAAGAAGACTCAACTAACAGGTCGTCAGAAGGCTGCTATATTTCTTGTTTCCCTTGGATCTGATGTATCTTCTGAAATATTTAAACATCTCCGTGAGGATGAAATAGAGCAGCTTACCTTTGAGATTGCCCGTCTTGATAAAATTGAACCTGACGACAAAGATCGAGTCTTGCAGGAATTTCAAGAAATGATGATGGCCCAGGAGTTTATATCTCAAGGTGGTATAGACTATGCCCGCGATGTTCTTGAAAGAGCCTTAGGTACTCAAAAGGCCATTGACATAGTAAATAGGCTCACTTCTTCTTTGCAGGTTAGGCCCTTTGATTTTATAAGAAGGACTGATCCGAGCCATTTGCTTAACTTTATTCAGGGGGAACATCCTCAGACAATTGCACTCATTCTTGCCTATCTTGATCCTCAAAAGGCGGCGTCAATCCTTGCTGAATTGCCACATAATGTTCAGGCGGATGTTGCCCGTCGTATTGCAGAGATGAAGAGAACTTCTCCAGATGTACTTCGTGAGGTTGAGAGGGTTCTTGAGAGAAAGCTTTCCACTCTGGCCAGTGAGGATTTTACTCAGGCTGGAGGTATTGATGCAGTTGTAGAAATTCTCAATCAGGTGGACAGAGGAACTGAAAAGATAATCATAGAGGCCCTGGAAGAGGAAGATCCAGAGCTTGCAGAAGAGATTAAGAAGAGAATGTTCGTATTTGAAGACATCGTTCTTCTTGATGACCGCTCTATACAGAAGGTTTTGCGTGAGGTGGATTCTCAGGAACTTGCTAAAGCTCTTAAGGGTGTTGATGCTGAGGTTCAGGAAAAGATCTTTCGTAATATGTCCAAACGTGCTGCACAGCTGTTGCGTGAGGACATGGATTTTATGGGTCCAATAAGGCTCCGTGATGTTGAGGAGTCACAGCAAAAAATTGTTAATATAATAAGAAAGCTTGAGGATGCTGGCGATATAGTAATTGCAAGAGCTGGCGAGGAGGAATTAGTTGTCTAAGCTTGTATTTAAACCCGGAGAGATTCAACAGATTACTTCTGTAAAGCAGATTGAATTGCCTGCTAAATATCAAAAAAATCTCCTTGAAACAGAGGAGTATAATGAGTTTGAGGTTGATGAGGAAGGCAATCCTATAGATGTATATCGCGGTCCGTCCATTGAGGAGATGGAGGCTGAGCTTGAGAGATACCGCAGGGAAACAGAAGAAGAAGTTCGTCAGATGATTGAGCAGGCAAAGAAGCGAGCTGCTCAGATAGAAGAGGAAGGCAGGGCAGCAGCTTTTGCTGAGCTTGAAAAGGTGAGAGAACAGATAAAAATTGAGAAGGAACGCCATCTTGCAGAAATTGAACGTGAAATTGAAAGAAGTAAGTTTGAGGCAGAGAGAATAATCCTTGAGGCAGAAAAAAGGGTATCTGAGATTGAACATGACGCTTACATGAAGGGCCACGAAGCAGGTAGAGAGGAGGGCTATAAGGAAGGTCAGGCAGAGGTAATGAGACTCATTGACAGGCTTGGAACAATTGTATCCTCTGCTGTTGATATAAGAGATGATATAATCAAATCATCAGAAAAGATGATGACAGAGATGATCTTGATGATTGCTCGAAAGGTGATTAAAGATGAGATTGTTGAGCGTCGTGAGGTAGTTATTAACAACATAAAAGAAGCCATTAAGAAAGTTAAAGATAGAGACAGAATTGATATAAGGGTTAACTTTGCAGATCTCGATATGACAACTGCTCATAAAGACGAACTTATAAAGATGATGGAATCTCTCAAGAAGGTCAATATCTATGAAGATTCTCGCGTTGAGAGAGGAGGCTGTATAATTGAAACAGATGTTGGAGCAGTGGATGCTCGAATTTCAACGCAACTTGATGCAATAGAAGAGGCTATTAGAAACACAAGCACTCTGTGAGAAAATCCGGATAATCTCCGGATTTATAATTTAGCTTAAGGAGACATAATATTGATAAGAATACTTCCACATGAAAAGATAGATATACTCTCTAAGTATAAAGAGATAGTAGAAGATGTTGAGGTGATAAAATTTTCTGGAAATGTGGAAAGGATTGTAGGCCTTACTATTGAATCTGTTGGGCCTGCTGTAAAATATGGTGATCTCTGCAGAATAAAGACTGGTGAAAGTCAATATCTTTATGCTGAGGTTGTTGGCTTTAATCGCAATAGAGTTATACTTATGCCTATAGGAGACATGAAAGGGGTTGTGCCAGGTGCTGAGGTCTATGCTGTAGGCACTTCTCTCATGGTGCCTGTAGGGAAAGAGTTACTTGGCAGAGTTATTTCTGGAATAGGTAAGCCTCTTGATGGAAGAGGTGAGATCTTTACCCGTGCAAAATATCCTGTTGAGGGGAGGGAAATTAATCCCCTAAACAGAACTGTTATATCACAGCCTCTTTCTGTGGGAATAAGGGCTATAGATGGGCTTATTACTGTTGGCAGAGGTCAAAGGATTGGCATTTTTTCTGGTTCTGGTGTGGGAAAATCAACACTCCTTGGAATGATCGCCAGATACACAGATGCTGATGTCAATGTAATAGCTCTCATTGGAGAGAGAGGCCGAGAGGTTAAGGATTTTGTCGAAAAGGAACTGGGTGCAGATGGACTCAAACGCTCAGTGGTAGTTGCTGCAACATCAGATCAGCCTCCGATGCTTCGTCTAAGGGGTGCATTTCTTGCTCATGCAATTGCAGAGTATTTTCGTGATCAGGGAATGGCTGTGAATCTACTTCTGGATTCTGTGACAAGATTTGCAATGGCACAAAGGGAGGTTGGCCTTGCTGCTGGTGAGCCCTCTGCTACAAGGGGATATCCCCCTTCTGTATTTTCAATGATGCCAAGGCTTCTTGAAAGAGCAGGCACAAGCAATACAGGTGGCAGTATAACTGGTTTTTATACTGTTCTTGTTGAGGGTGATGATATGAATGAGCCTATTGCAGATGCAGCCAGAGGTATACTTGATGGCCATATAGTTCTTGATAGAAAATTTGCAAATAAAGGACATTACCCTGCAATAAATGTTTTGGCCTCTGTATCCAGGTGTATGAAGGATGTTGTTGATCCAGAGCACCTTAAGGCTGCCTATAGATTCAGGGAGTTATTGGCTGCCTATAGCGAGTCTGAAGATTTAATAAATCTTGGAGGATACGTAAGAGGTGCAAATCCAACTGTTGATAAGGCAATATCCATGATAGGTCAGATGAATGAATTTTTGCGCCAGGGGATATATGAGCATGAGACCTTTGATGGAACAAAGTCAAGGTTAATTTCAATGATGGCAGAAGAGGAAAAGCCAAAAACTCGTCAGAGGCAGCAGGCAACTTTTGCAGGTGTAAGGTAAAGTTAAGCTATGAAGCGCTTTCAGTTTAAATTGCAAAAGCTCCTTGATTTGAGAGAGGCAAAGGAAAAGGAAATTAAAAATGAGTTGATGAAAGTCCTTTCTGAGCAAAACAGGGAAAGGAATTTTCAGCATGAGCTAAATGAGAAGATAGCAGAGTATGAAGGTAAGCTCTCCGAGATGCAAAAAAAGGGAGTTTTTAATCCAGCAGAGGCAATGGCTATTTTACGATTTGCTGATGTTTCAAGGAATGCAATAGTTGCATCTGAAAAGAGAGTCCAGGCCTTAGAGCCAGAGGTTCAGAGAATAAGGGAGAGGCTTGTTGTTGCCTCAAGGGAAAAGAAGGTTGTAGAAAAGCTCAAGGAACGCAAACTTGATGAATATAACTATGAGCTTAACAGAGAAATATCAAAAGAAAACGATGATATGAATCAGAAGATCTACCACAAAAAGATAATGTGAGGTGTCTATGATTGAAGATATGTATAATGTTCTTGCCAGAATCAATGAGATAAAGGGGAGGTTTGGTCTTAACAAAGTAGCATCTACCCCTGAGGTAAAGGCTGCCACTCAATCTTTTAGTGATATGGTAGATAATTCCTCTATTCTTTTAAAAAAGGAACTCAATATAGATCCAGATAAACCTTTAAGCAAAGGAGATATTGATAAGATTGTAGAATATTATGCCAGCAGGAATAATGTCCCTGCATCTCTTGTTAAATCAATAATCAAGGCAGAATCAGATTACAATCCCGAAGCAATTTCCCCTAAGGGTGCAATGGGGCTCATGCAGCTTATGCCAGAAACAGTTATGAGTCTTGGTATAGAAAACCCCTTTGACCCGGAGCAGAATATCAAAGGAGGAATTATATTCTTCAAAGATCTTCTAAACAGCTATAAAGGTGATTACAAACTTGCTCTGGCTGCCTATAACTCAGGCAAAGGCAATGTAGATAAATATGGAGGAGTTCCAGACTTTAAAGAAACAAAAGACTATGTCCGCAAGGTTATAGATTATTATGTATCTGATGAAGGGAAAATAAAGAAATAAAGTCGGGGTATGACTTATGGCAGTATCTGATAGATCTAAAATTATTTATCTTATGATTTTAATTCTCTTTATAATTGGTATAGGCTTTTTCTGGCTTGACCATATAGGGCTTATAAATGCCTCAAAGTATGTTAACTTTTTTAGAGGTGAGCCCAAGCTTGTGACAGAGGCCTCTGGTGATGAACCTTCTCTTGTTGAACGAGAGGAATTTGAAAAGGAAAAAGAGAAGTTTCAGGAAAGGGTGGAGGAATTGGATAAAAGAGAGGCTTTGCTTGCAGAGAAAGAAAAGGAGATTGAATCTCTTGGGCAAAAGCTTGAAGAGATAAGGAAAGGTCTGGAGCTTGAACAGAAAAAGCTTGATGATGAGCGGAAAAAATATTCTGGCTATAAAAAGAATGTTATGGTGCTTGCAAATAAGATGGCAAATATGCCACCTGAGGAATCAGTAAAGATCATGGTAAACTGGGATGATCCCCTTATCATTGATGTTTTAAGACAGATGGATGCAGACTCTGCTGCTGCAGGAAGGATGAGTATAACCTCTTATCTGTTAACGCTATTTCCAAAGGAAAAGGCAAGCAGAATCATGTATCTCATGACTCAACTATAGATTTATTTCTTAGAAAATTCATCGATAATAGAGATGAGTTCTTTTTTGCCCTTTCCTGTTTTTGCAGAGGTGGGGAATATTGAATCTTTGTCAATTGATAACTCTTCAGTTATTCTTTTTATGCTTTTGCTCAGTTCATTGCCAGAGAGCTTATCGCATTTTGTAAGTATTATTGCTATATTTATTTTTTTTTCAGAAAGCCTTTCGATGAGTTCATGTTCAAAGTCGCCAGGTGTTCGCCTGCAGTCTATAAGCAAAAAGGCTATTTTGAGATTTTCCCTTGATTCTATGTAATCATATATCATAGGGATAAATTTTTTCTTGATCTGCGATGGGAGTTTTGCATAGCCAAGCCCCGGGAGATCAACAAAGGAGAGATTATCATTGACAACAAAAAAATTTATAGTTTGAGTAACCCCAGGCCTTGAACCAGTTTTTACAAGACCTTTGACCCCCAGTAGCATGTTCAGAAGAGATGATTTTCCAGCATTTGATCTGCCAAAAAAGGCAAATTCTGGATAAGGGTAAGAAGGGAATTGCTTTGAAGAAGTGCAACTTTTGAGGAAATATGCTTGTTTTATATTCACCTTAGTTTTAACTCCATCAAAATAGCATCATCATCTTTGTAATAGTTCTTTCTTTTACCTGTAATTTCAAAGCCATTTTTTTTGTAAAAATTTAAGGCATTTGCGTTTTTGCTTCTCACTTCAAGCAAAAGGCACCTTGCACCAGATTCATAACCCATATTTTTTATATAATTTACAATCAGAGTTCCAATCCCATTATTTTGTCTTTCATTACAAACAGCTATGCTATTCAGTTGAATTTCATCTGCGATCCTCCATGCAACTGCATAACCATCAATTGGATATGCAGTTGCATCGTATTTATGAATGGACTCATCCTCTGCCACTATAAAAATTGAAAAATCCCTATTGAGCTCTTCAAGAAACTGATTGTAATCCCATGAGCCAATTGTTTTTTGCTCTATAAGCCATACAGCATCGATGTCTGTAAATTCAGCCTTTCGTATTTTATATGACATGAATTTTAGAAATTATCACTTTGTAAGATTAAGAATGCAATCAAGCAATTCTTTGTGAGAAAAAGGTTTTTTTAGAGTTGCATCAGCACCAAGGTACTTAGCTGTGTTGAGATAACTTTCAGAGTCAATTCTCCCTCCTCCAGAGATTGCAATAAGTCGTATATTGGGGAGGTATTTTTTTGTTTCAATTATAATTTCTATACCGTCCTTGTCTGGCATTATTATATCTGTTATAAGAATATCTGGCTTAAAGCTACTTATTTTTTGCAGAAGATCAATGGAGCTTTCAATGGCCATAACCTCATAGCCATTTATTTCGAGAAATTCCTTGAGGCTTTCTCTGATTACCTGATCGTCTTCTACTATTACAATTTTTTTCATAGATATATCTAACGGTATCATCTTTGTACCTATTTGCATTTTTAAATATATCAGCTAACTTTCAATATTTTTTTTAAAATTTCTGTAAATTTTTAAGTTTTAATTCCTAAAAACGCTTTATAAAGTAAATAATATATTATATATTCAAAGAGGTCAAATTTATTATCTGAAAAAATAGCTGATAAATACTATAAATTTTAACAAAAATTCTATGGGTCAGTTAAAAAAGCAAGATCTAAAAGGAATTTTTATTGATTTTTTTTACGGTAGGTATAAGTGACATAATATGAAAAAGCTTAATCTTAAATTTGCAATAACCATACTTTTTGTGCTGCTTTATAATTTTTCTGTGGCTTTGGAATCTCCAGAGAAAATAAAATTGCAGAAAGCAGCAGATGATATGAAATTTCAAAATGGTCTTGAATTTTTTAATTTAGAAAGATATGATCGGGCTCTTAACGAATTCAAGGAGTATCTTGAAATATACTATGGAGGCTCTCATAGGGCAGAGGCCTATAGAAAGATAGCAGAGATATACATAAAAAAATATGATTACCAGAGAGCTGTTAATGCCTATATTTCTCTATATCAGGAATATGGAGATACAGAGGAAGGCCTGGATGCTTATTTTCAGGCTGGAGTTTGCTATAGGAAAATGGGGATGGACGAGAAGGCAAAGTCAATTTTTGAGCAGATCTTTAAAGAATATCCAGGGACATCTGCTGCACAAAAGGCAGAAATGCAGCTTGAACTGCTAAAAATAGAAAATTAAAAAAATAATATTGACAAAAATGGCACCTAAACTAATTATGCCCTTCTAAATTGTTTGTTTTTTTATGTTTTTATTGTTATGATATTATCACTATTACCAGCGTAAATACGTAACTCAATCGTATCTTCTGATTGTCTGGCTCAATAGTTTAACATCGTTATATTCGAAAATTTTATATGTGAGGTTTATATGCCATTACAAAGACTTAGGAATATAGGTATTGCTGCTCATATTGATGCAGGGAAAACAACTACAACAGAAAGACTTCTCTTTTTTACTGGAGTTACACGTAAGCTTGGAGAGGTTCATGATGGTGCTGCTACCATGGATTTTATGAAGCAGGAGCAGGAACGAGGTATTACAATAGCATCTGCTGCAATTTCATGTCAGTGGAAGAATTATAATATCAACATAATAGATACTCCGGGGCACGTGGATTTTACTGTTGAGGTAGAGCGTTCTCTTCGAGTAATTGATGGAGTGATAGCATTGTTTTGTGCTGTTTCTGGGGTCGAGCCTCAAAGTGAGACTGTGTGGAATCAGGCTGATAGATATAAAGTGCCAAGAATCGCCTTTGTCAATAAAATGGACAGGGTTGGAGCTGATTTCTATGATGTTATAAGTCAGATGGATAAATATCTTGATGCAAATCCTGTTGCCTTTCATGTGCCCATTGGTGTGGAAGATACATTTCAGGGATCTATAGATGTCATTGAAAATAAGGCCTATGTATTTGAAGGCTATGAGATGAAGGAGATTCCAATCCCAGCTGATTATATGGATAAAGTCCATGAGGCAAGACAGCTTGTAATTGAAAAACTTGCAGATTACAATGAAGAGATAATGGAGATGTTTCTTGATGGAAAGGATGTGCCAAATGATCTTCTTAAAAAAGCTGCAAGGGAAGCAACAATAAAAATGATGATTACACCTGTTTTTTGTGGATCATCCTATAAGAACAAAGGCGTTCACCTTCTCCTTGATGCCATAATTGATTATCTTCCCTCTCCAGTAGATATAGGCGCAGTAGTTGGAACAGATATTGATAATCCAGAAAAGACCCATGCTCGCCATCCCAGTTCAAAAGATCCCTTTGCAGCTCTTGCTTTTAAACTTATACACGATCCTTATGTTGGTCAGCAAACATTTATAAGGATATACTCTGGTGAGCTTAAATCTGGCATGCAGGTTTATAACTCCACAAAAGATAAAGAGGAGCGAATTGGTAGAATTTTGAGAATTCATGCAAATGAGAGAGAGGAGATTGATCAGGCAGGACCTGGGGATATTGTTGCTCTCATTGGGCTTAAATATACAAAGACAGGCGATACACTGTGTGATCCTGCTCATCCACTACACCTTGAATCTATTTTTATTCCACCTTCAGTTATAGAGCTTAAGGTCTCTCCAATATCGAAGAAAGAAGAAGAAAAGTTAGGAATTGCTCTTCGTAAGCTTGCTATGGAAGATCCATCGTTTAATGTGCGATTCGATGAAGAGACAAATGAAACAATTATCTCTGGTATGGGTGAACTCCATCTTGAAATAATAGTAGATAGATTGAAGCATGAGTTTGGAGTTGAGGCAATAGTTGGTGAGCCTTCTGTTGCCTTCAGAGAGACAATCACTGCAGAGCATGAGATAAATTACAAACACGCCAAGCAGACTGGTGGTAAGGGTCAATATGCTCATGTTGTTATGAGGATTGAGCCAAATGAAGGCAAGGGTTTTGAATTTGTTGATCATATCAAGGGTGGAGCTATTCCTGCAGAGTATGTTCCTTCAGTTCAAAAAGGAATTGAGTCAGTCCTTGAAGAGGGAGTTCTTGCAGGATTTCCAATAGTTGATGTTCGAGTTGTTCTCATTGATGGTTCATATCATGAGGTTGACTCTTCGGATATGGCTTTCAGGGTTTGTGCTGCAACAGCTTTTAAACAGGCCTTTATGAAGTGCAATCCAATACTTCTTGAGCCTGTTATGAAGATTGAGGTAAATACCCCTGATGACTATATAGGTGATGTAATTGGCGATATAAACAAGAGGAGAGGAAAAATTGAGGCAATGAGACGTCATAGAAAGGGATCTCAAAAGCTCAATGGATTTGTTCCTCTAATGGAAATGTTTGGATACGCAACTCAGCTTAGAAATATAACAAGTGGAAGAGCTAACTATTCTATGGAATTTCATAAATATGTTTCATGTCCAAAGGAAGTTCAGGAGAAGGTGCTCAAGAAACTTGAGGAAAAGAAGAAAGAGAATAAGTGATATTTATCTTTTAATTATCCCCCCTTTTTTTGGTACCCGCATTTTTATGCGGGTATTTTATTTAAGCAAATTTGAAATTTCAGATGTCCAGTTTTGACCTTGGGATTCTTCTTTTTTGAAATATAGCAGGAATTTATGAATTCTCTTACAAAGCTCTGGGGTTATATGATGTTCAATTTTACATGCCTCATTTTCAGCTTTATCGCGGGGGAGTTTAAGGACCTGAGAAAAAAATTCCGTGAGGCATACATGTCGGCTTAAGACCATATCAGCAACAATTTTGCCTTCTTCTGTTAGTTCTACATAGCCATATTTTTCGTAATCGATCAGATTCATCTCTTTGAGCTTGTTTAGTGCTGAGGTTACACTGGGCATTTTGATCTTTAACTCTGCAGCTATATCCTTTACCCGAACAACTCTGTTATGCTTTGACAGCACAGCAATTGTTTCAATGTAATCTTCCATGTGAGGAGAAAGCTCTGTATCACCGTAAAGTTTATCAATGTCTATGGAATATATGTCTATCATCTCCTTGAGCATAAGCATTGTTGTGCAAATCAGCCTATTTTAAAAGGTTAAAAATTGCTACAACTCCTCCTTATAAATATAAAAAATAATATTTTATAATTGTGGTTAAGTTTATTGGATATGTCAATTAAAAAAGGATCGTCTGCTTTTATTTGTGGAAAACCAGTGTGCTAAAGATTCAGCTGCACACTGGTCATGTTTAATAGTTTTAAGCACTGAGTTGTTGATCTTGCTCTCTAATTTTTATTGCTCTTTTTGCAGCAGATTCAAAATCAGTTGTAATATTTTCTTGTCCAATTTCATCTATAAATCTGGCTTTGGTCATTGTCTTCATTGGCTGTTCATTTACCTCAGAGAGAATCATCCTTGTGCCAACTTCTTTACATCTTGCAAGAAGTCGCCTGAGAGCGTGAAGAGCTGTAGCATCCATTGCAGGGACATGTCTCATCCTGATTATAAGAACAGGAACTGGTTTTCTGTATTGTAGAGCATTTTCAAGAAATTTATCAGCAATTCCAAAGAAAAATGGGCCATTGATCTCATATATGCCTATGCCCTTTGGTAGATGTATGTTTTTTCTTTCAAGAAAATACTTAAGCTCAATATTGTCATCGGTAATCTTGTCATGGGAAAAGCGCAATCTTTCGGATGTAACATCAGACATTCGTTTCATAAAAAGTAGCGCTGCAAAGATCATTCCTATTTCTATAGCAACAACAAGATCTATTAATACTGTTAAAAAGAATGTTACAAGCAAAACTGTAATATCGCTTTTGGGTGCTTTTAGCAGCATTTTAAAGCTATGCCATTCACTCATATTATATGCCACAAATACCAGTATTGCTGCAAGTGCTGCCATCGGTATATATTTTGCCAGAGGCATAAGCAAGATAAGCATTACAAGAAGCACAACAGCATGAGTCATCCCAGCCAGAGGAGTTCGTCCCCCATTGTTTACATTTGCAGCAGTCCTTGCTATGGCACCTGTTGCTGGTAGTCCTCCAAAAGAGGCAGATGCTATATTTGCAACTCCCTGAGCAATGAGTTCTGTATTTGGTCTGTGAGCACCACCTATCATACCATCTGCAACAACAGCAGAAAGAAGTGACTCAATCCCCGCAAGAAGTGCAATAGTCATAGCAGGCATTATTAGGTGTTCAATTTGTTCAATAGATACCTGAGGAATTGAAATAGAGGGCAGGCTTGATGAAATCTCTCCAAAGCGTGAACCAATGGTTTCTACAGGCATATTGAAGAAATAGACAAAAATTGAAGATAAAATTACTGCCACAAGTGAGCCAGGAATCTTATCAGTAATTTTTGGCCACAGTAAGATTAGAGTCAAAGAAGCAAGAGCGATGCCGAAAGCCCAGTAATTTATACTATGGATGTTTAGTAAAAATATTTTCCACATCGATATAAAACCAGAAGGCATTTTATCTATTGAAAGACCTAAAAAGTCTTTGATTTGAGTTGTAAATATAACAACTGCTATACCACTTGTAAAACCTGTTGTGATTGGATAAGGGATTAGTCTTATAAAGGTTCCAAGTTTTAATAGACCAAAAATGATTAAAAAAAACCCAGCCATTATTGTAGCAACTAACAGCCCATCATATCCATATTTTTGTATTATGTTGAATACAATAATTACAAAGGCACCGGTAGGACCCCCTATCTGAACTCTGCTGCCACCTAGAAAAGAAATTAAAAAGCCTGCAATTATCGCTGTATGCAGGCCTTTTTCCGGAGTAGCTCCTGATGCTATTGCAAGGGCAATGGATAGGGGTAAGGCAATTATGGCAACCACAACCCCTGCTGTAATGTCTTTGATTATTTGTTCTTTTGTAAATGTTTTAAAAAGCGAAAAAAACTTAGGCTTAAACAAAATAAATCCTCCTTTGCTGAATAAAGATGCAGCTATGATAGATCAGCTATGTATGTGTCAAGAAAATTGCAAAAAAAAAATAAATTTAACCAAAAATGAGAAGTTCTATATATAAAATAACCGTTGAGATGATTAGACTTAAAAAAGTAACAATGAGCCCAGGCATTAGAAACTCAAAAAAGCTAATCTTAACTTTGAGCTTTTCAGCAGATTCAATTACTATGAGGTTTGCCATTGCACCTAAGATCGTTGCATTCCCTGCAAGTGTGGAGGCTGACGCAAGGGACAGCCAGATAAGATCACCTGCACTGTTTTTAAGAATGGGAAGCATTACAATGGTAAAGGGGACGTTGCTTATAATTTGAGATAATATAAGGCTTATTCCATGGAGAATTGTAATTCCTTTGAGATCATTGGATATAGGCCAGTTTGCTACAATGTGTTCAATTATTCCAGAGGTTTCAAAGCCTCTTACAACAATGAAGAGAGAGGCAAAGAAGATAATAAGAACCCAGTCTACCCTTGAAATTACAACAGAGGGCTTTATTTTGCCTAAAAGAAGTATCAAAGAAGCACCCACAAGTGCAATGAGGGGTATGGAAAGGTCAAGTATTTTTCCTGTGAAAAAGAGCCCAATAACAAGAATAAAAATAGGCACAGAGAATTTCATTGAAGCATAGTTGAATTTATAAAGGTTTATATCGCACTTTATAGTTTTACTGCCTTTAAAGTTTTCTTTATAAAGAATTTTTATGACCAGGTATATTGCAAGCATAGATAATATAGAAATAGGAGCAAGGTGCAACATAAATTTACCATAGTGGATACCAGAGCTTATACCTATGAGCATATTTTGAGGGTTACCAGTAATTGTCATTGCACTTCCAGCATTGGATGCAAGTATTTCTGCTATTAGATAGGGAACTGGATTTATATTTGAGTTTCTGCAAATTGATATGACAATTGGCGTGTATAATAAGACAACAGCATCATTTACAAGAAATGCACTTGATATACCTGTGGTGAAAATTATTATAAGAAGCAGAGATTTTTCATTTTTGGCAAATTTTATAGTTTGATAGGCAACAAAGGCAAAAAAACCGTCAAGCTCAAGGACTGTAATTATAATCATCATCCCTATGAGTAGTGATATAGTGTTAAAATCTATGGCAGCTATTGCCTCATCAAAGGAGAGTATTCCAAAGAGTATCATTGAAACTGCGCCAAAAAATGCAGCAGATGGTCTATCTACATTAACCCATGGTAATCGTGTAAAGATTATACCTGAATATGTTATTATAAATATAATTGTAGCAGCTGATAGCATATTTTTATCTTTATTAAAAGTAGTTTAACTTATGGATAACTTTAGAAAATTTATATAAAAGTCAATTATTATTGACATTTGTCGATTTTAAAATAAGAAAGATAGAGAAAATTTTTCAAGTGGTGTAATGATGAAAAGATTTATTGCTTTTTTTTATATTTTATGTTTTGCCCTTGCGCCTGTTTTTTATGCCTATCCCGCAGATATAGATTTTGTAAAGTTTGAGTCTGCAAAGGAAAATTTCAGGAAGGGAGTTGTTTATTTCAACAACATGCAGTATCTTGCTGCAGCTGAATTTTTCAAAAAAGCAATAGATATATATCCTGATTATTATACAGCAAGGGATTATCTTGCCAGATCCTATAAGCTTGCAGGCTTCTCTGACAATGCTATTGTTGAGTTAAAAAAAATAATTGATATATATCCAGACAATATAGCAGCAAAGACCAGACTTGAAAGCCTTTTGTTTCGGAAAGGTTCCTCTGACAGTGGAGATGAAATTTCTGAATATGTTTTTCATAGTGAGTATGATTCTGCTGTGATGAAGAGCTTTTCTTTTCCTGCACCAACTGATCTGGCTGTAGATAATGAAAGAAATATTTATGTTACTTCATTTTCTTCCCCGAGAGTGGTGAAGATAGATTTAAATGGTAAGGCACAGGAGGTAATCCGCAGTGGATACTCTGGAGGAATATATGGCATTGAATTTAAAGGTAGCAAACTTTTTTTTACAGATTTTAAGAATGATACAGTGTTTATTGCATCAACAGAGGGAAAGATCTTAAATAAATTTGGAGGAAGGGGCAGTGGAGATGGGCTCTTCCATGGACCTAAGGGTATAGCTGTTGATAACAGAGGCTATATATATGTTGTTGACTCTGGAAATTGTCGTATTCAAAAATTTGATCCAGAAGGTAGATTTAATCTTGCCTTTGGAAAACAAGGTGAATACGAGGGAGATTTTAAAAACCCATCAGATATTACTGTGCTAAATGAACAGATATTTATAAGTGATACTAATCTCAAAAAGATTGCTGTATATGATCAATATGGTAATTATATTAAAGATTTGCCTATTCCTGAACTTATATTGCCAAGGGGAATTTCTTCATTTAAAAATTTTATTGTAATATCAGATGAAAAAGCAGGTCTTATATTTTATGATCCTGCAACAGAGGAAAAGCATATTTACAAAGAGTGGGATGGCCATTCAATAACTCGTCCCTTTACATTTATTGCTGATCCTGATGGATTTTTTTATGTAGCTGATTATGCCTTTTCAAAAATTTTATGCTTTTCTCCTTCTAAGAGGAGATATTCAAACATTGAGGTGGAAGTCACTTCTGCAGATACATCGGATTTTCCAGTTGTAGCTTTTTATGTAAATATAAGGGGCAGAGATGGTAAGCCTGTTTATGGTCTGAAATCAGAAAATTTTAAGCTCACAGAGGATAATGCTCCTGTCACAAAGGTTTATAGTGATTATCTTAAAAACAGAGTTAAATCTGTTGCCTTTACACTTTTGGTGGATCGGTCTTTAGAGATGCAGCCATACCATGGGGATCTGCCATGGGTTGCAGATTTTATATTGAAGTCCATGAGGACAAATGATAAGATTCAGCTTATAAATTTTAATAATCAGGTATGGGTTGGCAACAACTTTGATTGGAGCAGAAGGAGAACACTCTCATCTATTAGCCAGAGAGATTATGGCAATGGTAAAAAAACAGGCGAGGCCCTTTATCAGGCAATAAGTTCACTTCTTGCACGTAACGATAGAAGAGCTGTTGTGCTTATAACAGATGGGAAAGTTGCAGGTGATTCCTTTGTGCAATACACTCCAGATATAATTATTGATTATGCAAAGGAGCATTACATTCCGATATTTATAGTGTCATTAAAAAATCCTGATCCTATTTTTCAACGAATTGCCACAGAGACAGGGGGTAGCTTATTAAGGCCTTCTGATATTGATGGATTGAAGAATATCTATCCGATTGTAAAGGAAAGTCAGGAATATAGGTATGTTCTGGTTTTTCAGACCTATAAGATGCCATCTTTCAAGGGATGGTGGGTTGATGTAAAATTTGAAGTTGACTATAAAGGACAAAAAGGTGTCCAGTGGGGAGGTTACTTTGTTCCATAGAGATGATAAAATGATAAATGCCAGGCGTAATATGGTGGCTAAACTTGAGGAGAGGGGAATTTCTGGCTCAGTCCTCAATGCTATGATGAATGTGCCAAGACATCTCTTTGTGTCAGAGGCTCTTTGCTATAGAGCTTATGATGATACAGCGCTTCCCATAGGCTTTGGCCAGACAATCTCCACCCCTTCAATAGTTGCATCTATGGTTCAGTCCTTAAGGCTTACGGGAGATGAGTCAGTACTTGATATAGGTTCTGGATCTGGATACCAAAGTGCAGTGCTTGCTGAGCTTGCAGGAACTGTAACTGCAATGGAGAGGATTCCTGAGCTTGCCAGACGTTCTAAAGAGGTTTTGAGATATCTGGGTTATAATATCGATGTTATAAACTCAGAGGATTTTAATGATGTAGAAGGAACATTTGACAGGATTATAGTTGCAGCTGGAGTAAAAATTTTTCCAGAGGAACTTCTCTATAAGTTAAAGGATGGTGGTATACTTGTAATCCCTATTGATTGCGATGATTCTCACCATGAGATCAGACGCATCGTTAAAAAGAAAGGAAACGAGTTTTTTGAGGAGATTATTGGCAGAGCCAGATTTGTCCCTTATATTGTTGGTGGCAGTTTGTAATCTTTTACTTGTTAATCTCACTGATGAGCCAGTTTATGGCTCTTATTCGTTGAGCCTCGCCTCCAGGGCTATTGCCTTCCTCTGGATAAACTTCTATCGTTTTTTCACTTTGTATGAGGTTAAAAAATCCAAGTACACATTCAGCTGGGGCTGTTTCATCCATAAGTCCAGAGATAAAAAGCACTGGTGTATTGAAAAGTGGAACAAAATTTATAATATCAAAATATGTTAGATTTTTTTTAATTTGATGTTTTTTACTTTTTTGGACATTGATTATATCATTAATTTCCTTTGCTGCGTCGCTCTCTGAGATGTTTTGACTCAGGGGAAGATTGCAAAAGGTAGGTGAGTCCAGCACAACTGCTTTTATGCGATCTGAGAAAGCTGCTGCAAAAAATCCTGCTGCAGCTCCAAGGCCTTTTCCATATATTCCGATGGCAGTGCAGTCAAGAAAGTTTAGCAAGCGTAAAAAATCAATTGAGCGCAATGTATCCAGATAAACAGAACGCAAATAGTATGTTTCTCTGTCTATAATGTTTTCCACAATGAAGCCAAGTCCATGCTGTTGCTCCTCCTCGGGTCTGTGTTCAAGTATAGAATGACCTCTTAAGATTAGCACAAGGTGGGCAACCTCATCGTTTAAGTGACGGACAAGCCCCTTTTCTGGATATCTGTTGTAATCGTGAATATGAATTATAGTTTTACTCTTCTCATTTTTTTTTGGAACATATAAAATCCCGGTTAATCTTGTTTTTAAAAATCCATTGTAAGATATATCGTAGGCCTTGAATTTTGCAGTAGATTTTTTATGGCTTTCATGTAATTCAGGATCGATCGGTATTTTTTTTATTTCAGCAATTGATTTTTCCCAGAATTTTTCAAAATCCTCTTCTTTTGTAAACTCAGGGAGATTATAAAAATATCTGTCAAAGGACTTAATAGCCATATTTAAATACCACCGGAGATTTTATATAAATAGTAGTAGTTCAGGGAATATAAAAAGTATATCAAAAAAATAAGAAATGAACTTATAATTAAAAGAGCGAAAAAAAGTGTAATGTAGTGAAATGGCCTTATGGAAAAGTAAGCTATTATGTTGCCAAAAGAAGTATTGTTATTTTTTAATCTTTTAAAGCTTCTGTAAATTTTTATTGCAATAAAAAGAATCAGGAGAAATAAAACTGCAAATTTAAATACACTATTAAAAACATCTACATTATTCATTGAAAAAATTGTCAGTGGATAGATAATCAAATCTGAGATTACAATAGAGACTATTGAAGCAACCACAGTGAGTATAGCAATACCTGCAATCTCTTTAATTTTATCTTTAAGAGTTCTATTTTCATTATTACTATTGCTCTGCACTTTCACTTTTTTCATCATTGACCTCAGATTCTTTTTCAGCACCTTTTTCTACAAGCCCCTTGTCCTCAAGAGCCTTTCGAGCGGCATTGCGCACTTTTGCACTTGGATCATTTTTCATTTTATATTTTAATATGTCAATTGTTCTTTCATCATTGAAATCTTTTATTAAAAGAATTGCCTTATATCTAACATCTGAGTTATCGCTTCTGAGAGAATTCATCAACAGAGAAACAGAGCTTTCATCTCCAAGTTCAACCAGAGCTGTTACAGATTGCATGTAAAGATCGTAATATCGCTTTCTTTTATTAAAACTGTATGAGTCAATTTCTTTGACAACTTCTTTGATTACAGGAATTGCCTCTTTTATTTTAAGCCTTCCCATGCTTTTTACAGCATAGGATCTTATGGACATCTCCTCTTCATCATCTTTATATATCTCTGTGAGCATGTTAAATTGTTCAGCAGAGCCACATTTGCCTATATAAAGTAGAAGTCTTTCTCGTATCATTTTACTGTTTTTTTGGTTTTTTGCCTCTGTTGCTGCAAATTCCAGAATGTCCTTAGCCTCAAGCTCTGTAAGAGCAATAATTATGGCATCTGTAAAGTTTGAAGACTGAGACAGATCCTGTTTTTTTAATACCTCCACAAGTTTATCTTTTGCTTCCTGAAGTTTTAGTTTCCCTACAGCATAGCATGCAGCTATTTTAACATCACTGGCTTCATCCTCAAGTCCCGCAATAATTGCAGAGGCACCATCAGAAAATTTGTTGTCGCCGATTGCTGTTATGGCACTTTTGCGCATTTCAATGTCAGAGTCAGAGGTGGCTATTGAGGTTATTTTAAGCAAGATTTCTCTTTTATAAGATTCATTTTTTATGTCATTGATCATTCCAATTGCTGCTTTTCGATCCTTTTGAATTCCATAGTCAAGGGTCTGCATAATATTTTTGAATTTTTTTGTCTCCTGAGATTCATCCTTTGGTTTATCTTTTTCGCTTTGTGTTTCTGTTTTATCAGCTCTTTCGATTTGTTTTTTATCATCCTTTTGAGTTTCTGTTGACTTCTCTTTAGCTGGCAATGTCTCTTCTTTTTTGTTTGGAGATTTATTTGCATCCATGGCACTTTTGTTTTCCTGAGAGTTAGCAATTGTCCATAGTAAGATAACAGTAAAAAAAACAGATAGAGAGCGTTTCATAAAGTATAAAACCTTCCTTAAGAATAAAGAATAAGTGGAATTGTTATCATCAAAAAAATTATCGGTAAATCCTGATGCTTTCTTTGATTTAAGTCAATTAGATATTTATATATTTTTCTTCAATAGATTTTATGAGATTAAACATTGTTTCATTTACAGGTGCAGCAAGACCAAGTTTTTTTGCCCTCTTAAGTATAAATCCGTTTATGCTATCTATTTCTGTTTTCCTTTTTTGTAAAACATCCTGAAGCATGGAGCATTTATTTTTTGCTGTTTTCTGGCAAACCTCTTTAACAGTGGCAAGCATTGAGTTGTAGTCCATCTCAATACCGCTTTTAGCAGCAACTGTGCAGGCCTCTTGAACAATGGAATCCTGAATACTTGAGGCAAAGGGAATTTTTATAATCTCTCCGTTGGTTATATTGAGCACAGAGGCAATGGGATTTATCCCTGCATTGATTATAGCCTTTTCCCACACGGCAAGAGATGGGTTTTCAGTTGAATATAACTCAATAGTGGTTTTATTGAGAAAGGATACTACATTATTTAAGGCAGTAGTGGATGGTGAGCCAATTTTTATATAACCGTAACCACCGGCAATAACGTGTGATGGGCTTTTTTTGGAAGCACCTATTGTTGTAGTCCCATAGACTACTTGATCCTTATCTATAAAGTTACATATAGTTTCAAAATTTCCAATTCCATTTTGCATGGATATAATTATACTATTATCTTTGAGATAGGGCTTTATGGATTTAATAGCCTCTTCTGTTGAATAACTTTTTACCAGAAGAAAAATCAAATCACAGGAGCTTAAAATTTCTACATTTGAGCTTATAAAAATTTTTATATTTATTTCTTTATTTATATCAGATACAGTGAGGCCCTTTGCCTGTATTTCTTGGACAGTTTCATTATCTTTTTCATAAACTACAAAGTCAAGGTCGCTTTTGTAAAAAATATAAGAAAATATGCAGCCCAGAGAACCTGCACCTACAATTCCAGCTTTCATAAATTCACCTCTTTAGCTAAAATTTCTATTATATCTGGCAGTAAAAAATCAAGGCTAAAAAATAAAAAGTATTAAAGCAAATTAAAATTTAATTTATTTAGATTTTTAGATTTTTTTAAAAATTTCTTGATTTTTTTATATCTTTAATAACTTTTCAAAGTTAGAGAATAAAATTTTCAGCAATTATCATGGATTATTTTTTGGAATTTCCATGTTTTTTATTATTTTATTTTCTGTGTTTTGCTTAAACCTAAAATTACATCGGAATTATAAATTTACTGTTTTAAGGGGTCTTTTATGCAAAAATACAAAAGGGGTCTCCTCTTTGGAGGATTTATTCTTGTTCTTCTTCTCATCTTTGCAGGTATAGTTCTAACTGCAAATGAAAGCAATCCTCGTCCGTGGAAGAAAATCAAAAAGCACAGAACTCATTTCAACCATTCTCCGGTCTTTACGGCTAAGTTTGATAGGCCACAGGATGTAACTCTTGCCTGTTTAAAATGTCATCCAGATGCTGCAAAGGAAATCATGAAAACTCCTCATTGGAAGTGGGAAAGAGAAGGGGTAAAATTCCCTGGCAGAGATGGTGAGTTCTCTGTTGGCAAAAAAAATTTACCCAATAACTTCTGCCTTGGAGTTCAGGGAAATGAGCGAAGTTGTAATAGTTGCCATGCTGGCTATGGATGGAAGGATAAAACCTTTGATTTTTCTAAAGAGGAAAATGTCGATTGCCTAATATGTCACGATTGGTCTGGAACCTATTCCAAAGGCGACTATGGATTGCCACGTCCAGAGGTAGATTTGCTTGCTGTGGCAAAAAGTGTTGGTTATCCCAAAAGGCAAAATTGTGGTATCTGCCATAACTATGGTGGAGGAGGTATGGGAGTTAAACATGGAGATCTTGATGAGAGCCTTATAAATGCCTATGTGGATGTAGATGTCCACATGAGTAAAAATTTTATCTGTATTGATTGCCATGAAACAAAAGAACATAAAATTAGAGGAGTAGCTTATTCTCTTAATGGTGACCACAGAAATGGCATAGGATGTGAAGAGTGTCATGGAGAAAAGCCTCATAAAAGTGAAAGGATAAACAAGCATATTGACTCAGTTGCCTGTCAGACATGCCATATACCTTTTTATGCAAAAAGAGCTGGTACAAAAATGTTCTGGGATTGGTCAAAGGCTGGAGATAGCAGTAGAAAAGAGGATCCCCATAAATATCTAAAAATAAAAGGAGAGTTTGTCTATGGAGAAAATATGATTCCTGAATATTACTGGTTTAATCTAACTGTAGATCGATATTTATGGAATGATAAAATTGATCCTGCGCAAATCACTCATATGAACCCACCAAGGGGTGATGTAAAGGATAAAAATGCCAAGATCTGGCCTTTCAAGGTCCACATTGCAATTCAGCCCTATGACAAAAAATATAATTACCTGTTGCAACCTATAACTGCAGGTGAGGGAGGCTATTGGAAGGAGTTTAACTGGGATAAGGCCTTCAGACTTGCAGAGCCTATTACTGGAATTAAATACAGTGGAAGTTATGGATTTGCAAAAACAGATATGCACTGGCCTCTATCTCATATGGTTGCACCAAAGAATGAAGCTTTAAAGTGCAATGACTGTCATGGTGCAAATGGGAGAATGAACTGGAAAGCCCTTGGATATGAAGATGATCCTATTGATATTGGTGGCAGAGAAAAAATCCTTTCATTGGGAGGTGCAAAATGAAAAAGAAGACAATATATTTTATAGTCCTTGCGATGTTGACCTCTACTTATATTTTTTCAGAGACTTCAAAAAAATCCTTTGAAAAACAAGTCTCTGCAACAGAGAAAAAGCCTTGCATTGAATGTTATAATATGCACCCAGAGATTACCCCACTGGATGAGAATGGACTTAAGACTTCTGTTGTAGAAAAAATTTCTTCTGCTAAAACCTGTGGGAAGTGTCATAACGCAGATTATATCAATAACCACAATATACATTTTGGCGATAAGGTAAAGGCTGATTGCATTACCTGCCATGTTTGTGGAAGTGAAATAAAAAAAGATAAGGCCTTTAACCCCTCCGGGAATTTAGATAAAAGCATTGTTCGCATAATTGTGCCACGAAATGAAAATTGTGCCTATTGTCATGGAATAGTGATAGGGAAAAATACTAAAACATCTATCCCCTCTGATTTTAAAAATTTCAGCTTTGACCTGAGTGGTAAAAATTATACTCTAACCGAAAGAACAGGGGAGATTATATCTGGTGAAAATATTTCCGATTCGTTGCTCAATTTAAAGGATAAGAAAAGCCTTTCATATCCCTTTGATGTTCATAGCCACAGAGAGGTTTACTGTATCTCCTGTCACTTTACTGCCAATGATCCAAAGAGGACACAAACAAAAAAATCTGACATATTAGCAAATTCCAATGACCCAAGGAAAATTTTTGATTTGTGCAAGTATCTCTATATGCCTGATCATAATCTCATGACCGCTGATTGCAAGTCCTGCCATGAGCCTGAAAAATTTCATAGCTTTTTACCATACAAAAGAAGGCATTTTGAAGTCCTTGCATGTCAATCATGTCATGTTCCTAAGGTCTATGGTCCAGCTCTTATGTCTGTGGATGAGACTGTTGTCAAGATTGGCAATGAAAAAAAGGTTCAATATCGAAATGTTGATTCTTCTTCTCCTAATTTGAATACTGCTTTTAATGAAGGATTTGAGCCATTTTTGACATCCTATTTGCAAAAAAAATCAAAACACATAGCACCTGCAAACTTTGTTACTTATTTTAGATGGAAAGATGCAGATGGTAAATCTGTCTCTCCTGATATTTTGAAAAAGGTATTTTTTAAAGATAAGGCCTATGATCCAGAAATAGTTACACTCCTTGATCAAAATGGAGATGGCAAATTAGATGATATGGAACTTACTTTAAATAATAAAAATAAGGTTGATGCAATAAAGGCACGTCTTGTTTCAATGGGAATAAAAGATCCTGAGATAGTATCTGAAATTGTTCCCTATGAAGTAAAACACAATATTGCAGAGAAAAATTTTGCCCTGAAGGATTGTGCAGCCTGTCATAACAGCGAATCAAGATTTTCAGAGGCTATAACTCTTACATCTGGAATAACTCCAGACAAGCTAAGTAGCCAATCTATTGTCAACACTTCTGATAAGAGTTACTCGCTGAATGGAGAGATTAAAGCTGGCAATAATCTTCTTTACGTTAAAAAGTCAAATGAGGTTAAGGGGCATTATATCTTTGGATATAGCAGAGTTAAATGGCTCAATGCACTGGGTTTTATAATATTCCTCATGGCTATTGCAGGAGTTGTAATTCATGGATTTATGAGGTATATATCTGCAAAATTTTTTGCAGAGCATCCCAGAACTAAAAAGATCTATATGTATGGACTATATGAGAGAATATGGCACTGGACAATGGCTGTTTCAGTTGTCTTTTTAATACTTACAGGCCTTGAGATTCATTTCAATGGCAGCTTTAATATCTTTGGATTTGATACAAGTATTGATATTCATAATGCCTTTGCATTGATTATAACAGTTAATGCCTTTCTCTCTCTCTTTTATTATATAGCCACAGGGGAGATTGCTAAGTTTTTTAAGATTGGCAAAGGTTTTGGTAAAGAGACAACTGCACAAGTTTTTTACTACCTCTATGGTATTTTCAAAGGGAGCCCTCATCCTGTAGAAAAAACCCCTGAGAGGAAGTTTAATCCATTGCAACAAATAACCTATGTAATGTTGCTCAATGTATTGTTCCCTGTGCAAATTATCACTGGTATCATGATGTGGCTGGTTTCTATTTCAGAGAGCTTTGCAAATTCTATTGATGGGCTTGTATATATTGCACCAATTCATAACTTTTCAGCATGGCTCTTTATTACTTTTCTTGTTGTTCATCTCTATCTAATCACTACAGGTCACAGCCCATTGTCTTCTCTAAAAGGCATGGTCACAGGATTTGAAGAGGTGGAAGAATCAAGAATTGATGGCAATGTTATTAAAGAAGAATTATCGAAATTGAGAATAAAAGATGTAGTTGCTAACTTCAGGGAAATTCTCAATAAAAGAAAGGAGGGACGTTCATGAAATCAACAATTAAAGAGAGACCTTATATAAATCCATATCTTGGTGGTATATTGCTTGGCATTGTTTTATTTTTGTCATATTACCTTACTCAAAATGGCCTTGGTGCATCTGCTGCGATAAGTAGATTACAGATTTTTATACTGGATCTAATTGCGCCTTCTCATGTTGATAGAGTGGCTTATTTTGCAGAAAAGGCCGGTGGCAATTTGAATCCTCTTGATTCAGGTGCTATGTTTATGTTTCTTGGAACCTTTCTTGGTGGAACAATCTCTGGTTTTTTAAATGGAAGGTTTAAGGTTGAAACACGAAAGGGGCCTCAGATTACAGACAGGCAGAGATGGCTTTTTGCTTTTATAGGCGGAGCTATTATGGGCTACGGCGCAAGGCTTGCCAGAGGTTGCACCTCAGGACAGGCATTATCAGGAGGCGCTGTTCTTGCCACAGGGAGCTGGATTTTTATGTTCTGCATCTTTATTGGCGGCTATGCTCTTGCATGGTTTGTTAGACGTCTGTGGATATAGGAGGATCTTATGGCTCCATATGATGTTGTTGTTATTTTTGGAAAAGTTGTTGGCTATTTAATTTATCTACTTATTGGGGTTGGATTTGGAGCTGTTCTTGAGCTGTCAGGTTTTGGGGATTCAAGAAAGCTCTCTGCCCAGTTTTATCTTACAGAAATGCGTGTTCTTAAAGTAATGTTCACTGCAATTGTGGTTGCAATGCTTTTGATTTTTCTCTTCAATTCCTTCGGGCTTTTGAATTTTGAGAATATATGGGTTAACCCTACCTTTTTGTGGTCGCAGATTATTGGTGGGCTCATTATGGGTGTGGGCTTTATCATAGGAGGTTTTTGCCCAGGAACTTCCCTTGTGGCAGCTTCAACTTTAAAGCTTGATGGGGTCTTCTTTGTTCTTGGAGCTCTCTTTGGTGTATTTTTACTTGGTGAGTCCATTTCTATTCCAATTCTTGATGAGCTTTATTATGCAGGGGATATGGGCAGATTTATGTTAAGCGATCTCTTTGGCTTGCCTGTGGGAGTTGTTGTCTTCCTTGTTATTTTGCTTGCTCTTACATTTTTTTATGGAGCAGAGATTCTGGAGAGAATTTTTGGTGGCAAGATGAAGTTCAAGGATATAGATCTTGCTCCTCACAGATTACTTAATCCTATCTTCATGGGAGTCTTGATTTTAATAGCAGCAATAATTATGATCAAGGGAGAGCCTTCTCTGGAAAAGAAATGGCAGATGCTTCCGGAAATAGAAAGAGTGAAGCTGGAAAAGAAAGAGGTTTTTATCCATCCTGCCGAGCTTCTTGAACTGATGAATGACTTTCAACTGAAGGTGCACACTCTTGATTTACGATCCGAGAGTGATTATAATATATTCCACATATATAGGGCTCAAAATATATCTAAAGAGAAAATTATGTCCTATGAATTTGTAAAAGATGCACTTACAGAGCCTTCTAATTCAATATTTGTTCTTGTGTCAAATAATGGAGATGATCTTGCTGATGTTTACAAATATCTTAAAATTAAAGGGGTAGCTAATCTCTATGTTTTAGATGGAGGAGTTAACAACTGGCTTAGAATTTTTTCACCAGATTCGTCAGTTGCTGTTGCAAAGAGTGATTCCACTGAAGGCATGAATTTTATTTTCAATGCCGCTTATGGTTCTTCTCTTTATATTTCAAATCCATGGGATGGTTATTCAAAATTTGAAGCTGGAAAGGATTACATTAAGAAAGTTAAAATTCAGAAAAAGGCTGCTAAATCAGGCGGTTGCGGATAATTTTTTTGGATAAGGAGGTCAATTTATGTTTAAAAAATTTTTACTATTTACTTTTATCTTTCTTCTTTTTGCTGAGCTAAACTCTCTTCGGGCAAATCAGCAAATCTATGAGTCAAAATGCGGCAAATGCCATTCTCTGCGCAATCCCAATAACTATACAAAAAAGGATTGGAAATACAATGTGGAGAGAATGGCAAAAAGAGCAGGACTCACTGAGGAAGAAATTAAGAGCATAATAGCCCTTAATACAAAATAAAAAATTTAATTTAACTATTTGTTTCTTAAAATTTTTTCTTATAAAAAATGCTTTATACCTCGCAGAGGACAGCGAGGTATAAATTTATTTCTCTAATCTTACAAATATATTTGAAATAAGACTTGCTGCAAAGATTGTAAATAAAACAAGGGGGAAAACATAGATCTGATAATTGTTTAAAGACAAAAATTTTAATGCAAGAGTGCTTGCGCTGCCAACAAGGATTGCATAGAGTGCTCCTGTTTTATTTATGTATAATCTCTCCTTAAAAAATCCAAAGACAACTGGAATCACAATTGATGTTGTATAGATGGTGAGTGCAAATAATATTGATTTAATTACACCTCCTGAATATATGGAGATTATGATTGATAAAAGACCAGTACTTAGAATAAAAATTCTGGTCATAAAGATTCTTCCTTTGCTATTGAGCTTTCCTTTGAAGATATAGGGCTGTGCAATATCTTCACTTAATATGATGCTACATGTCATAAGGCAGGTATTTGCCGATGAAAGAAAAGCCGCAATGAGTGATACAACTACAAGACCCTTAATCCACTGAGGGAGATAATTGACAATGAGAGCAGGAAAGATAGCCTCTGGCTCGATATTTGGAAATTTGTATTTCCCATAAATTCCAATGGAAACTATCATGAATGCAAGAATTGCAATGGAAATAGCAGCAATGATAAGAGAATTTTTTGCAGTCTTTGTATTTTTTGAGGAGAGAATTCTTGAATAAATATCAGGTCCTGCAAGAAATGATGTGCCAACAAACAGAAAAAATTCAAAAATTCCTCTGTAGCTTAATTTTTCATTTGACGGAAACTGTAGCATAAACTCAGGTAATGAGAGATTATCCCAAAATCCATTTTCAACGTATAAAATTGAAAATAATAAAATAATTCCTGCAAAGATTAAGATTCCCTGAAAGAGATCTGTTCGCAAAACAGCCCTCTGGCCTCCAACCATTGTGTATATAATGAATCCTGCACCAGCAATAAAGACAGAAGTGTTGTAATGCCCAGGCCAGATTATGCTCATAAATTTACCAGCTGCTGATATCTGAGCACTTATAACTCCAAGCCATGCAATGGAGATAACCAGGGCAGAGATTGTGGAGATAGCCTTGCTTTTATATTGCACCATAAGTATTTCTGGCATTGTATATACATTAGTATCTCTTACCTTTTTTGAAAGAAATAGAGCAAGAATTACAAGGCAGATACTTCCACTTAAAAGCCACCATATAGCAGGAAATCCCTTTGAATAAGCAAGACCGGCCAGTCCAACAGTGGCAGAGCCTCCAACAATTGTAGCAATCAGAGAGGCTGATATAAGTAAAGTGTTTCCCTTTCTTCCTGTGACATAAAAATCAGAAATGTCCTTTGACTTTACTTTGACTATTCCAGAGATAATTATTAAGAGTAAAAAAATTATTGTAACTATAAGTGATATATTCATGCTTACCTCTCTTATATATAGTTTATATCGCCAGAGCTTATTTCTTTTATTCCAGCGTCTGTATCAAGGAGCAGATTCCCATCAACTGTGATATCCTTCACAGTGCCAACAAAACTTTCTTTGAGTTGCTGCACCTTGATTTTTTTGCCTACTATCTGTGCTTTTGCGGACCACTGTGCTAAAATATCCTCAAAGTTTCCAGATGTTAGCATCTTGTAATATTTTTCAAAATTTTCAAGGAGGGCTTTGATAACTTCAACACGGCCTGTTGTTTGATTTTTTATAATCTCAAAGCTTGTTGCAGTATTTTGAAGTTCCTCAGGGAATTCATTTAGTTTTTGATTTATATTTATACCAATCCCTGTAATTATAAAATCAACGGAATCGCTATCGCCTTTAATTTCATTTAATATGCCACAGATTTTTTTGCCATTGACCAATATGTCATTTGGCCATTTGATTTCTACATTTGAGATATTGAATTTTTCAATTGTGTGAAACACTGCTATAGCAGATGTTAGCGTGAGCTTAGGAGCGTCCATTGGTGAGATAAAAGGTCTGCTTATAATGGAAATGTAGATATTTTTTCCATAAGGGGAGGACCATCGCCTGCCGAGTCTTCCTTTTCCAGATGTCTGCTGTTGAGCCAGAATTATTGTTCCTTCGGGATAACCTTCAGTTGCCAGTTGAAAGGCTTTTATATTTGTGGAGTCTATTGTATCAAAGACAAGAATTTCCCTCTGTCCAAAAATCTCACTCCGTAGTCCATGCTTTATATTGAACTCATCAAGTATATCATTGTCTATTGTGAGTTTATGGCCTCTCTTTGTGCAGGAGTCAATGGAATAGCCCATTTCTCTTAATAGGTTAATATTTTTCCATACAGCACTTCTGGTGATGGATAAGCTGTGACTTATTTCTTCCCCTGATATCCATTGCTCTGGAGAGTTATATAATATTTTTAAAATCTTGCTTCTGCTGTTTTCCATGGTAATTCTCTTAAAGCTTTTTGCATTTTTAAAGAATTACCGTGGAATATGGTTTATTTGTCAACTTTTAAAGTTAAAAAAGTTTACAAATATTTTTGAGCTTTTCCTGTCCCTTACCCCTTAACTATCTCTACCTCAAAACCTACTATATTTCTTTCAGCCTTGCTGAATTCTATTCCTACAAGATATATATCTTTGTATTGATTAATATATTTTTCAAAGTATCTCTTCTCTTTTATCTGTTGCAAGGCTTTGCCTTCCACCTTTTCTTCTACTACCTTGAATTCTATCATATAAGCTCTTTCTTCTATGAAAACTGTTAAATCTATCCTTCCTTTGTTGGTTATATCTTCTGCTTTTACTTCTAATCCACTGCCATTGAATAGGGCATATACTACTGAAGCATAAAATCCTTCATAGCTTTCTAAATCGTTTTTCCTATACCAATCCAATGGAATACTTGCAAAAAAGCTATATAATACTTCTTTTAATTTTTCTATGTCGTTTTCTTCTATTAGGTCGTATATGCGACTTTCTGTTTTTTCTTTTGTTACAGGACTTGGCGTTAAATAATCTAAAAAAGCATCATTAAAGCTTATCTTTACTTCTATGTTTGGATATGTAAGTATGTATTTTAGTTTTGTACCTTTTCTTATTTGGCCTTTTATTGTCAAATAACCTGCCTGGAATAATAGGTTTTCTGGATAGATGTTATCTATATCAAGATTTGATACTATCTCTTCTCCTACTTCCAAGTTCTCTAATTCTGGCAAATAGTATTTATTCCTCTGAAATAGCTTTATTAAAAATGTAGGTGTCCCTGTCTCAAACCAGAAAGACCTAAAACGCTTCTCTGAAAAAAGCAGTAATATGTCAAAGGGATTATAAACACTCTCACCAAGCCAGTTGTAGCCATTATACCAATTCTTTACCTCTTCCTTATCAAAGGCTCCCAATCTATCTCCAAAAACACTCTCAAGCTCCACCTGTGTATAGCCACATATAGTTGCATATTCTGGATCTATTGTTATATCATTTAACTGATTCAGCCCACTGAATATTGAAACCTTGGAAAACCTTGAAACCCCTGTTAAAAATACAAGCTGCAGGTAAATGTCTGTATCCTTTAGCACTGAATAAAAGTCCTTCAGTATCTCCCTGTTTTCCCTTGCTATTTCTGGCTCCTCTATCCTGTCAAGTATTGGCTTGTCAGATTCATCTACCAATACCACTACCTTCTCCTGATATTTCTTACTTAGCTTTTCTATAAGCTCTTTAAATCTAAGGCTTAAAAGCTCTTCCTTGAGCTCTAAGGATTTTTCCTGTGCCTCTTTATTAAGAAAGGACTCTATTATCTTCACCAGCTTCTCTTTACTATCAACAACTCCACTTCCAAAGCTTATATGTATCACTGGATATTTTTTGTCCCAGTTCCAGCTATCATAAAGATACAAGCCCTTAAATAGCTCCTTGTTCCCCAAAAATGCCTGCTTTAGTGTGTCCAAAAACAAAGACTTGCCAAAACGCCTTGGACGACTCAAAAAAAAGTATTTACCTGAATTTGTTAGCTTCTCTACATAAAAAGTTTTATCAGCATAGTAATAATCATCAGTCCTTATCTCTACAAAACTTTGTATACCTATAGGCAGTTTTTTCATGTTATTTTACCTGCTTTGATAATGCTTTAAGGGCTATAATTGCTCTGCAATAAATATTGGGTAGTCAACTGCATTTGTCCACAAATTTTTGTGATGATTTGACAAGAGATCCTTTCCCTTGTGGCTTAAGAATGACTGGAAAAAATGAGCCCCGGTAGCTGGAGCGTAGTCAGGACGATGACAAGAGAAAATGGGATTGCTTCGCAACTTGCTCTACTTTGGGATCGGATTGTGCAGTAAGTTCTATTTTTAAGGGAATTCGTTCTGAGAATTCTTCTCTTTTGCCATGATTCCATTGAGAAACAGGCCTAAAATAACCTACAACCCGTGAATAGACTTCCACAGGAACAACAATTTTTTTCATATAACCTCCCTGTTATATTAAATAGCATTTTACTTTAATCATTTATACTAACATATGTTTGTGTCAAGAATTTTATTAATGGCTAAAAAAATTATCTCACAATTTTTTTTGATTTTTTGTGGTTGACCCTGCGAGCTATTGTGGTCTTTTTAAAGAAGCTTTGGAGTTGTTGTATAGAATAAAAAGGAAAGATTTCTTGAGTAAGCGTAAAATATATTCCCTTATACTTCTATTTTTTCTCTATCTCTCACAGGGTTTGCCCTTTGGATTTCAGGCTACAGCTTTGCCAGTCTTTTTAAGGCAAAGGGGGGTATCCCTTTCACTTATAGGATATAGCACTGCTCTTGCTCTTCCCTGGATGCTGAAGTTTTTATGGGCTCCCTTGATTGATTCTTTTTATATTGACTTTATTGGAAAGAGAAAAAGCTGGATTTTGCCACTGCAATGTCTGCTTCTTATTTCCATGATTTGCGCCTTTTTTTCTGTAAGATGGGGTTTGCTGCCACTGGTTGTTAATCTCCTTGCGATGAATTTTTTTGCAGCCACGCAGGATATTGCTGTTGATGGCCTGGCAGTTGACATTTTGTCAGAGTCAGAGCTTGGATCAGGTAATATAGCCCAGGTGGTTGGCTATAAATCTGGCATGATTATAAGTGGAGGAGTTCTTGTTGCTCTGACCTATTATTTTTCATGGAGTCATCTGTTCATATTTATGTCTCTGATAGCCCTTTTGCCCCTTGTTATGATAATATTCTTTAGGGAAAAGCCTTCAGGTGATTTAAAGCATTTTCAATTACGACTTGAGTTAAAAGATATATTTTTGATATTTTGGGATTCTTTAAAAACCCCATATTTTAAATGGCTCCTTCTTTTTATTGCCACATACAAATCTGGAGAGATAATAATTGATGTCATGTTTAAGCCCTTTCTTGTAGACAGAGGTTTATCTCCTTCAGATATAGGGCTTTGGGTTGGCACATACGGCATGATTGCCTCTGTTGCAGGATCTTTTTTTGGGGGATGTCTTTCAAGCTCCATTGGTGTTTATAGAGGGTTGCTTGTATCTGCAATTAACAGGCTCTTTCCTTTGCTGTTTATATCATTTCTTTCTTATATGTCAGTCACTGCTAAAGGCTATGTAATAGCTTCAACTTTATTGGAACATTTTTTTGGTGGAGCTTTGACAACTTCACTTTTTGCCTTTATGATGGCAAATTGCGATAAGAGAATAAGTGCGACACATTATACAGCTCTGGCAAGTGTTGAGGTTTTTGGCAAGAGCCCTGGTGCAATATTTTCTGGAGTGATTGCAGAAAAATTGGGATACTTTGCAGCATTTTCTCTTGGAACAGCAATCTCAGCAGCAGTAATTTTTATTTTGCCTATATATCGCTATAGTAAAGAAAAATACCCTGGAGAAGGATAAAGTCTATTTTGAAAATTTCTATGTTGACGAAAGCACTCACTTAGATAAGTAATAGCTGAGGCGAAATAAAACGCTTTTTCTACTTGATTTATTATAAAATAGCCTTTCTCTTAGTAATCGCAACATGTAGCTTTAAGGGCAGAGTCAAATTTTAGATTCAGGTAGAGTCTTGATTTGGCAGAGCAGAGGATTTTAACAAAGAGATATTATGAAACAAGAGGCCAGTGTGGAACAAAAAGAGAGAATTTTGCTTATACGTAAAGGCAACGAGCTTTATAATTCTGGCAGATACGATGAGGCAATAAAATTGTATCTGAAGGCTAACTATCATGATGGGATCATGCGAGTGGTGGATTATTATTACTATGATCTAAAGCAGCCTCTGGTGGCTTTAAAATTCTACAGGCTGATAAATAGAAAGGATAGGATAGAGGAAATCAATCAAAGAATAGTTTTTGCTTTTAACAAAATGCTCTCCGGGAACACTAAGAAAGAAGAAGATTCAGAGAAAGATTTGCAACAGGAGATTGAGGTTAAGATTCATCCAAAACTCAAAATATTGGCAGAGGAGATTATAAGGGATAATGAATCAAATGAAGAAAAGAAGTAGAAAAGCGCTGATTATATGTCTTTTGTTTTTGGTTGCTTTAAATTTTAAAAATGTTCTCTATGCTTTGGAAAGCTCATCCTTTGATACAGAAAGGTATTTTAGCAATAAGGTTATTGAGAAAAAACTCAAAAATGGTATTACCCTTTTGATGATGAACAGGGGCTATTCTCCAGTTATTTCTCTTCACATTGCCTTTAAAGTTGGTTCAGTTGATGAAAGCTATAACACTGAAGGTGTAGCTCACATACTGGAGCACATGCTGTTTAAGGGAACAGATAAAATAGGCACAAAGGATTATTCACAAGAAAAAGCTCTTCTTGATAAGATTGAGGCTATTGGAGATACTATTGATAAACTGAAATTAAAAAATCCTACAAATTCAAAGATTAAGGAGCTTGAAGAGGAGCTAAAGATACTTGAAGAAAAGCATGCAATGCTTGTGGAGAGCTCTCCTTATGATAAATTATACAGTGCAATGGGAGGTGTGGGTTTTAATGCCTCAACCTCCTCTGATATGACTGGCTACTATATTAGCCTCCCAGCAGATAAGATTGAAGAGTGGGCAAATATTGAATCTCAGAGGCTAAAAAATCCAGTTTTCAGGGAGTATTATAAAGAGAGAAATAATGTTCTTGAAGAGAGGTTGATGAGATATGGGAGAGGCAGCAGTGGGATTTTGTGGGAGACCTTTATGGCACTGGCCTATAGCGCTCATCCCTATAGGCATCCTGTTATAGGATGGGAATCTTCTATTAGATATATGTCTCTTTCTGATCTCCGTAACTTTTACTATAGTCATTATGTGCCCTCAAGGATGACTATTACAATAGTTGGACGATTTGATAGTGAAAAGACCTTTGAGGTAATAAAAAAATATTTTGAAGATATTCCACCTCGGCCAGAACCAGATGAGGTTAAGATTGTCGAGCCTGAGCAATTAGGACAAAAACGAGGGGAGGTCTTTTTTGATGCAAAACCAATGATATTTATTGGATGGAAAAAGCCATCAGCCCCAAAGAAAGAGGACTATGCCTTTGATATAATATCCACAATACTTTCTGAAGGGAAGTCATCCAGGCTTTACAGGTCTCTGGTTTTAGAAAAAAAGCTTGTTACATCTATTGATGTTTGGAATGGAGCTCCTGGTATTAGATATGATAATATTTTTATGATAATGGCAACACCAGCGCAGGGGGTTGATTCTGAAATAGTTGAAAAGGCTATAATGGAAGAGATTGAAAATTTCAAAAAGACAGTTTCAGCGGAAGAGATTGAAAGAGCCAGGAATCAACTGGAATCTTCTTTGATCTTTATGCTCGATAGCAATGATGGAGTGGCTCATCAACTGAGCTATTATCAGACTATACTTGGTGATTGGAGATATTTGCCTTTATATCTAAAGAGGATTAGCTCAGTTGATAAAGAAGAAATTAAATCTGTGATGGAAAAGTTTATAATTGATAAAAACAAAGTTGTTGTTTATTTAAGAGATTCAAGAGGGAAGTAATGAAAAATTTTTTGATAAAAGTATCTGTCTTTGTATTAGTCTTTTCAACTGCCATTGTCTATGGCGCTGCAAAATATTCTCTAAGGGATCTCCCGGTGGTTAAAAGATCCACTCTTACAAATGGAGTAAGAATTCTCTCCGTTGAGGATGATTTGCCGCGGAGTGAAATTACCTGCTCCATTGGATTTGGAAAAATTTATGAAGATAGCAATAACGCTGGCATATCAGAGGTACTTGCCAGGGCTATAACAATAGCTGGAACAAAAAATTATCCAGGCAATGAACTCAATTCAGTCTTAGAAAATCTTGGTGGAGCAATATCTGTCACAGCAGGTTGGGAAAATATAACAATTACAGTAAGAGTTTTAAGCAAGCATTCAGATCTTGCCTTTCATATTATTGCAGATATTTTAAAAAACCTTAAGCTTGATGATGAATCTGTGCAATACAGCAAAGATCTTGTCTTTCAGAAATTCATGAGAGAAATGGATGATCCTGCAAATCTTGGATTTACAAAAGCAAGAGAAATAATCTTTGATGGTAAAGGATATGGTGCTTTAATAACTAAAAGCTCCATTGATTCAATGAATTCTGAAGTTTTAAAAAAGCTATGGGATGATATAACAACTTCAGAGAATATTATTCTGGCTATATCTTCACCTATTGAGGAATCTCATCTAAAGGAAATGATTAATAAAAATTTTGGAGATATAAAAGCAGGCAGCGGAAAGCAATATTATGTAGATAATGAAAAGCTCAAAAAAAATTTAGCCGCCAGGAGTGGTAAAATATATTTTATTCCAAAGGAATCACAGCAGGCAACTATTGTTCTTGGGACAATAGCACCAGATGTAAATTATAAAGGCAACTATTCCCTGGCACTTTTAAACTATATACTTGGAGGAGGCTCCTTCAGCTCACGCCTTATGACAGAGATCAGGGTAAAGCGAGGTCTTGCCTATTCAGTTTTTTCTATTATTAGAAATAGATCTAAAACAGGAGTATTTTTATCTTTTGTGCAGACTCGCAATGATGAGGCAGCAATATCTCTTCAACTTATGCGGGAAAATATCTTAAAATTAAAAGATGAGCCTGTAAGTGATGAGGAGCTTTTGTGGGCTAAGGAATCTATAACAAATAGCTATATTTTTAATTTTGCCACAGTTTCTGATGTGCTGTCAAATTATATTGAACTGGAAATAAATAACTGGCCCGGTGATTATTTTTATAAATATCTTGATAAGATAGATGAGGTGAATAAAAAAGATATTCTACAGGAGGCCAAATTGCTTTTTGGCAGTGGACTTATAATTGTTGTTGTTGGAGATAGGACTCTTGAGCAAAGACTCAGAAAGGAAGGGGAGGTTGTTGTTTTAAATTAAAATAGCATAAAAATAAAACTGCGTTTATAAAAAAAGACTTTATAGCCGATTATTCTAAAAGTATAATTTAATCAAAGACAGGGATGTCTTTTTTTGGGGGATCCCCACTTATTATGTTAAAAGAACTTTTCTTTAAACATAAATACTAAAATTCAAGGATGAATTTATGACAAAAAAAGTTGTTGATTTAATCACCTATAAAATTGAAAAGGCTCTAAGGGAAAATGGTTTTGAATTAAAAAAAGATGGTGAAAAAAAAGTTAAATTATTAATTAAACTCAACATAGAGGATCAATTTACGGATAATTTTTGAAAAGGAGTTTGAGATGTCAGAACTTGAACAGAAAAAGCAACAAATAAGAGAAGAGCTTGAGAAGCTAAAGTATGAGTTTAAAATTGAACTTCCCAAAAGAATATCAGAGGCAAGAGAATATGGAGATTTAAAGGAAAATGCTGAGTATCATGCAGCAAGGGAAAGGCAGTCCTTTGTCCAGGCTCGTATTGCTCAGCTTACAGAGCAGCTTAATAAGCTCAATGAACTCAATCTCTCTGATATTCCAGAAGATAAAGTTGCCTATGGCTCAACAGTAACTGTTGTTGACGTTGATACCGACGATGAGGTCGTTTTTACTTTTGTCTCTTCAAATGAGGTTAATCCTTCAGAAGGAAAGATTTCAGTTTCTTCACCAATAGGGGCTGCTATGCAAAATAAAGCTGTAGGAGAGCTTGTAGAGGTGAATATACCTGCTGGTAAGAGAAAATATAAAATTATAAAGCTTGTGACAATTCATGGAAAGGAGTTTGTTGTTTAGATTGTTTGTTCTGATGTGGAGATGAGGGGAATCGAACCCCTGGCCTCTTGAATGCCATTCAAGCGCTCTCCCATCTGAGCTACACCCCCGATTAAGATAAGAATTAATTTTTATATATTGTTTTTGTCAATTAAAAATATTATCTTAATCATAAAAAAGGAGATTTAGGAATTATTTTTTTGAGATCTTTGCTAAGGGACTGCTTTTGAGAAAATTTGATTATTTTATGGAGTTGAAATGATTTTTACCTATATTCTTATATTCTTATTTGTGATAATTCTTACAATAATCATTTTATATTTTCTTAGTGTTTATGTATTCCCTCGTAAAATAGAAGAGATCCAGAAAATGATTGAGGCTGGTCAGATTAAGCTGGCCATACGCAAACTCAACGAAATTCTTGAAAAAGATGAAAGAAATCCCTATGCTCATTTTTTACTGGCAGAGGCCTATGCTGCTGATGGTAATACTCAATATGCCATAGTGGAATATAGGCAGGTTCTCAAGATGGGGCGTTTTGATGATAAAATAAAAGAGGTTTATGTTCGTCAGGTGCTTGCGAAACTTTACAAAGAAAAGAAGGCTTTTGAGGATGCAAAGAAAGAGTTCTTAATTCTCACTAAAATAGATCCAGCAAATTATGAAAACTTTTTTGAACTTGGAATGATATATTATAACATGAATCAGATGGATAAGGCTCTTAATTATCTCAAAAAGAGCGCTTCTTTAAATTCAAAGCACGATCGTTCTTTTTTCTATCTTGGTCAGATTTATTACAAAAATGCTGTATATGCAGATGCTAAGCAGTGCTTTCTTAATACTATAAAGATTGATCCCTCTAATTATCAGGCTCATTATTTTCTCGGGCTTGTACTCAGGCAGCAGGGGGATTATGAGTGGGCATTGAAGGAGTTTGAGGTTTCCATGAAAAGCGATGACCTTAAGGTTAAAAGCATCCTTGCCAGAGGGACATGCTTCATGGAAAGATCTCAGTATCCAAAGGCTATTATGGAATTTGAAAGGGGCATTAAGTTTGCACCAAAGGGCAGCGATCTGGAGCTTAATCTTAGATATTTTCTGGCAGAGTGTCAGGAGAAGATGCGCGATGTCCACGCTGCAATTATCAATTGGGAGAGAATTGCAGAGGTAAATCCAAAGTTTAAAGACGTTCAGCAGAAACTTGCCACTTATGCTGAATTCAGACAGGATGACAGGATTAAGGATTTTATGATTGCAGGTCTTGCTCAGTTTGAGCACATGTGCAGAAAGATAGTTGCAACAATGAATTATAATATTACAGATATTGAAATAATAAGTGACACAGAGATAGAGATAATTGCTACAGAAAATGAAGGTAAGTGGAGAAACACTCGCCAATCCAATAGAATTATACGCATCCTTAGAACTACAGAAGTGTTGCCTGAGTCTTATTTTCGTAAGCTCCATGAAAGCATGCGTCCAAGAAATGCTACTCGATTGCTTGTTATAACAACCGGTGAGATTTCTCAGAAGGCTCTTGAGTTTGCAAATACAAGGCCAATAGAAATTAAAGGGAAGGCAGAGCTTGTTGAACTCTTGCGAAAGATATGAAATTGTTTTATGAATAAATTGATAAAAACACTTCGGGGCATTCCATTTTTTGCTCACCTGTCTTTATCTGAATTGATGGAACTTGTTGGTATATCTGGCCTATCTATCTTTAAGAAAGGCCAGTCAGTTTTGTTAAAGAAAAGCTCTTCTCTTTATGTAGTTATAAGTGGCATTTTCGAGGTGGAGAGCTTTGCAGAGCGAGATGTTTTATATTTGCCATCTGGTGCATTTTTTGGCTCCATCCCCTTCGCGGATATTAAAATAAAAGGTGAAATATCTGCCATGACTGATGCAGAGGTTCTTATTTTGCCTGAAGATGCTCTTTTTAGATTTTTATTTTCAAATCATAGACTTTTGAGGGGATATTTAAGGATCCTGTCAGATCTTGGATATGAGATAAATGAATCTGCACGTTCTTTTGTTTCTAATAAAACTAAAGTTATAACTATTTATGGACGCTATAGAGGGGTTGGGAAGACTTTCCTTTCTACTTTGCTTGGCCTTGCTATTTCAGATAAAAAAAAGGATAGCAAAACAATAATGCTTGATCTCTCCTATGTTGGGAAGAGCTTTTTTGATTATCTAAATTGTGAACTTAAAATTCCTATCTCTGTGAAAAGTGAGGAATCAGATAAAAGCGATATAGCCAAAAGCAGAATAGTCCCTTACAGTGATAATCTTCATCTCCTCAATGTGAGCAACACCTCAAAGATAAAAACAGAGGCACGTATTTTAAAACCGCTACTTATATCTCTTGTTCGTGATTATAATTATATAATTATTGATCTTTCAGATGATGATCCAGAACTTAGAGATATGGCATTGTCTTTATCGGATATAATTTTTGTCATTACCTCAGGGAAGAGAGCAGATAGCCTTTACAGAATGATTGATAATGTCATAAAAGATTGTCAGAGGGTAGTTTATGTCAGAAATTCTTTTATCCATGGTAGTGACTACTCTGTCTCTGGTGGGCTAATATTGCAGGAATGCAACTGTGATATCTCAGATTATATAACAGCTATGGAGAATTTTATTTTCTCGGGCAAATTTGATAGCTTTTTAAATATGATTACAGGAGAGAGAAGAGCAATCGCAATTGAGCCTCTGCGTCTTGAGTCAATACTATTGAGCTCTTTTATTTGTGAGTTGAGCAAGCTTGATTTAAAAAACACCTATATTTATTCCTCTTCATGGACTTTTATACTTATAGCACTTTCTCTTCTAATTGATAATTATGAAGACCTGAAAAAAGCAATGATGAAATTTTATTCCCCTGAGCAGGTAAACAAAAATCTTTCAGTTGTTTTTCCAAAGGATTATGTTTTTTCAAGTGATAAAATTATAAAATATGCAATGGATCTTGCTTCTTCTGCAAGAATGGAGTTTTTTTCTCCCGCTGCTTTAGGTTCCATTTGCGTCGATGGTGCTCCTGAGATTAAAAGCACTGGCTATCTTTGGCAGATGATTGCTGCAAGCTTTATCTCGTCTCCTGAGTTTCAACCTCTTACAGTTGATGACAGGAACTTAACCTCTGGCTATCCATACTCCTCACTGTCTTATTTTAGCCTTTATAGAACAGATATTAATGAGATATATAAAATTTCTGTTAAGAATAAAGCCACTTTGACTATTCCGCAGGATTTTTTTAACAATTTCTATTCCTCTGTTTTAAATATGGAAAATATTATTGCCAAAGAGGATATATATTTGAGAAATACTCATAATTTAATACTTGATGTTTCGGAAAGTGAATATAAATTTGACAGGATTTTTGAATCAACTTTAAAATCTGCTCGTACTATTATATCTAAACTATGAAAGCTCAAGGGGGTGCATTTTGAGATCTAAAAAAACCAATGCTTTGCAGATGGCAGTTTTAATCTCTGGCTTTTTGTTCATTATCATAGGCATTGCTTTTTTATTTTTCCCTCTATCAGTTTTACAGTTTTTTGCAGAAAATGTTTCAGAAAACTGGCTGGATCTTGTAAGGGATAATGAGCTTGTGGCTCCTTTATTTTTTATGGTTAAAGCTTATTCAGTTTTGCTTATTACCTCAGGATTTTTGATGGTAATGCCTCTTTTTGATCCACTAAAATATAGGGGGATTGTTTATTTTAATGGGCTCTTTTTCCCTGCCATTTCTTCTTTTATACTCATAAAAAATTCTTTTATAAAGAGCAGTAATCTACCGCTGGGTGATACTTTGCCGCAAAATGGCAGCGAATATTTTACTCACAAGGTTATGCTTACATGTGGCGCAGTTTTTGCATTTATTGCTTTGATATGTGCTGCTACTTTAATCCTCACTTCAAAAGAAGCAAGAGAAGGAAAAGAATAAAAAAAATAGTTGAAAAGTAATTGGACTTATAGTTATTATTAATCTATGTATAATTAAAATAATATTAAATAGTTAAGGGTGGTGGATAACGATGGATCTCAATTTAAAGAAAAGCGGGAATGCAGTGATTATTTATCTTGCAGGAAGGCTTGATGTTCATCTTTCGGCTGACATTGAAAAAGAAATAAATAAACTAATAAATACAGAGCCGGATAGTCATTTTGTTCTTAATCTCAAAGATGTTGAATATATGAGTAGCTCTGGTCTGAGAATTTTTGTTTCAACCATGCGAATACTTAAAGAGAAGAAAAGAAAGCTTGTTCTTTGCAATATGAACAGCGCTGTTAAGAAGATTTTTGAGGTTGTTGAATTAACAGATATGTTTGATATATTCAACAGTGAGGCTGAGGCTCTTGAATTTTTAAAGAATTTTTAAAATGTGGAAATCTTGAAATTCTTTTCGCCTAAAAAAGAAAGTCAGAGGTGGCCAGAGAGCTTTTTACCTGAAGGGCTGAGGTCTTTGCTTTCTCAGAAAAAATCAGCAAAGGTTTTAGATGAAATCAATTTAGGATTAAGCAATCGAATACTTTTTGAAAGGTTTTCTTTCTTTAACTGGCCTCTCTGGCTGGAGATTTTCTCAAAGCGTAAATTATACTCCTACTGCATAAATTCTAATTCTCTACTACTCAATAGTTCCTGCAGGGAATGGCAATGCTTTAACAATTATTTTGATGGATCAGATAACAGGGAGCTTGCAATAGATCGCAGTGGTATGCTTTCCTCCTGTGATGAACATGCCTGGTCTATGGAGTTCTGGATCTTTGCAGATGGTAAAACATACAGACCTCAACATAACCTTTCAGAAATATCTATTTCCAGAGATCCCCGTAAAGGTTTCATTGAGCTTATATGGAAAAATACGAGGTTTACTCTAAGGGAGAAAATTTTTGGACTTCATGAAGGTAGAAACCAGGCACTTGTTTCTGTAAATATTGATTCTCACTTAAAGGATGATATTTATCTCATATCAACCATAAGACCTTATAATAACGAAAAAATTGGCGGAATCAATTCCATTAGATTTGATAGTGATTCCTTGACAGCTTTTATAAATGAAAAGCCAATAATTGCCTGTGAAGATAGACCAGATTTTATTATATCTTCTTGTGCTATATCTGGGGTGGATCTTCAATGCAGTGATGAAACCTTTTCTCTGGAGGCAGATTGCTCCTATGGGCTTGCCACTATAGGATTTAAGTACCTTATCCCAAAAACTAAAGGTTCTTATAATTTTAAAATTTCTCTTATAAAAAATTTTAATCTTGCAGGAGATTCAACTAAGATCAACTTCGCTCATGCCTTTAATGATTTTACCCTGCTTTCTGATTTTAAGGTCCGTCATGGAATAAATCTCAATCATAGCGATCTTAACTTTGAGAATCTTTTTTTGCAGGGGAAACAGTCTTTTTTATGTATGCATAGAGGTGATTTTGATGTCAGTCAGTTACTTCCCTTCAGGGATCTTTATATAATATCCCATGGGCTTTGCAGAAGTGGTAATTGTGAGAAAGCTGAAGAGTTTTTTAAGTATTTTTTAAAATCCTTTTCTCCTGAGAAGAAAAAAGTTGACTTTGAAATTTCTCTTAAATGTTCTTTTGTAATTTTAACTTTTTATGAACTATTTATTCATAAAAGGGACTCTGGTTTTTTGAATGAGTACTATAGCCTTTTAAAGGAATTTGTCACTTACGTGTATAATATATCAGTTGATATTCACAATCCTCTTGTGGTGGAGGATTTTCTTGATGAGGGCTTTGTCAAAAGGCCTTCAATTTCTTTTACTCTTATCACAGCCTCTTCCTTAAGCTCTTTTGCCTATCTTTCCAGGTGTATGGGAATTTTTGGGGATGAGGCAAAATTTAAGAATGAGTTTATGCGCCTTGCTTCTCTTGTTAATAATGTTTTGATGTCCCATGAATTTCTTGCGGAAGATATATTAAAGGATTTACTCTCTTTGCCTCGGAAATTTTCTGACTCTGTTAAGGATATTGACTATAATAGATACCTTGAAGTCTTGCTTGAGTCTGACTTTCCTTTGCAAAACAGACTGTATGGTATAGATATGTTTAAAAGTATTGTTCTGTTAAATCAGCTTCTTATGGGTGGCAAAAATATAGATTCTTTATTTTATAAATTATCTTCTCTCTTGGATGATTTTTTTGTGTTGCCAGAGTTTATTGATCCATTGACAAAGCGTGGAAGCTATGGCAGAGGTAACTCTAAAGTTGCAAATGCTATGTTTTTTTCATTGTTGAGAAATATGCTTTTTGTTGATCATGAAGACAGGCTTGTAATTTTTCCTGTTACCCTGAAGGAGTGGTTTAAGACAAAGTCAAAAATTTCACTGGAAAATGCCCCATCCCGTTTTGGCCTTATTTCTTTTTCTATGGAGATTAATGGATCAGATATTCGCATGAGTTTTAGTGGTGAGCCTAAGTATCTTCCGCCAGACATTGTAATTAATCTGCCATTTAATGCAACAGTTGTTTCTGGAGATGATTTTATTTTTAAAAAACAACTTGGCAATAGCTTTTATATAAGCGGGTGGCCATCCATTATCAGGTTTATGATAAAATAAAACTATGGTATCAATGGTAATTCTATGCTTTTCAATATTTTAATTGTAGCTGCATTTCTTCTTGGCATAGTAGCTTATTATCTTTATTTCATTGCGCCTAAGTTAAATCCATTTAACAGGGCTGAGTCTTTTTTAAATGAAGATAAAATAGAAGAGGCTATAACAGAGTACATAAAAATTCTTGATAAAGCTCCTTACGATATTTCTGTTCATAAAAAATTGGCTGATCTGTACTTAAAGCAAGGCAAAGAGGATCTGGCCATGAAGCATTTAGAAAGGCTTGTGGATATTAACAGATTTACACCAGACATAGTCAAAAGCGATATATATAGAACTCTTGGAAGAATGTATTTAAAAAAGGGTCTGGTGGAAAGGGCCTTTGAGAAGTATTATGAAATTTTAAAGGAGTTTCCAGCAGATTCAGAGTCTCTGTATCATGTTGGCTTTATTTCTCTTGGACAGGAGCTTTTTGAGACTGCCTACAAATATCTGGAAAAACTTGCAAAGCAGGAGCCAGCAAATTTTGAAATTCTTTTTGGTGCGGGAATTGCAGCTTTGCAGAGCCAGAGAATTTCTGAGGCTGCTAATTTTTTCAAAGATGCTTTTGGAGTTAGAGCTGATTCTGATATAGCTGCATTGGCTGCTGCTTTTGCATTTTACAGAAAACGCGATTACAACACGGCTCTGCACTATACCGCTCATTTAATAGAAAACAGCAGTGATGATGCTGCAAGGTTCATTGCCAACAGACTTGCTGGCTTTATATATGCAGAATCAAATAAGCCAAATTTAGCACTCAAGCATTTTGAAGATGTGAAAAATTTTTGTATTGAACATGGATGGGATGTGGAACTTATTACAGCATTATATGATGCTGGATTCGCAGCTTTGATACATGGTAAAACAGAACTTGCTTATGATTATTGGAATCAGCTCTATCAGATGGACAGAAATTTTAAAGACACTCAGGAACTTATAACACGTCTCAGAAAGGAGATGGATTCCTATGGGTCAAAGTATGAAGAGGTAAAACCTGTCATAAATGAAAAACAGAATTGGATTGCTTCCGCTTTTCCTGATGATTTTATATGGAATCTCTGTGGTCTCAAAAGCGATACCTCCTATAATATTGCTGGAATTATCTCCTCAGGAAAATCTTCAGTAAGAAGAGACAAAAGAGAAACTGATTCATTAAGAGAACAAGAGGACGTTGATTTTGAATTTTTATATAAGGTAGATTCAGAGACATTCAGAAGCATGTCTTATCGGGCATGTGAAAAAATGGGATTTATAATTGATGATATTTTACAGACATACAGAGAGTCAGATGGAGTTGATTTTCTGGCAACCAATAAAGAAACAAAGCAGAAAACGCTTATATGGGTTCGAAGATGGAAAGGGACTAATGTGGGAGAAATTCCATTGAGAAATTTTGCTCAGGCTATAAATGATGCAAAGGCAAAACAGGGTTATTTTTTTACTACTTCTCCTTTGACTCCAGCAGCGGAGGGTATTTTGAAGAATCTTGAAAAGGTTCGTGTTGTTTATCCAGATGAGTTTTTGAGATTGCTGCAGAATTAAGTTTTTGGAAATCTTTATATGGACAGAGATGATTTGAGGTCAAAAATATATCTTAAGGATATAATAGAAAATTTTGATTTTAAGATAAGCAAGCCCCTTATCGGGCAGGAACTTGCCACTTCCTTAAGAAATAATGGTCTACTGGAGTTCCCATACTTGCTAAGCAAACAAGAGGGATACATTGCTTTTACATGCCACAATAGAATTATGGCGCTTAAGGAAATAGGCTTTGATAGCATTGATGCTTATTTATTATCTGAGCCATCCTTTGATATTTTTAACAGAAATCTTGTGTTAAAGATATTTCGAAGTGAAGTTGGACCAATAGGTAAGGTTAAGGTGATTTCTATTCTGCGCAAAATTTTTAATTTTTCAGATGACAAAGTGCTCTCTTACAATAAGAGTGTTCTTAAAATGCCCCATGAATTAGTTCTTGATTTTAATTTTCAGGAAAGGCTTTTATCCCTTCCCTCAGAATTGATAGCCTATCTTGATCTTAAAGATGTCCCTTTTAAGACTATAAGGGATTTGATCCTTTTGAATGACAATATATTATTTCACATTGATAGATGGCTGAGCACAATCCCCGTTAGATTAAATATATTTAAAAGCATTGTAGAATATCTTTTTGATATACAGCGTGGAGGTTCTATTTCTGAAGAGATCTTTTATTCTCAATGCTTTACTGATGACAGAAGTCTTTTTAGTTTTATTTTTTCTTTAAGATATCCGGATTATTCAAGAAGACGAAACAGAGCTGAGGCAATTGTAAAAGAAATATCAGGGGATGGACTCTCAATTGAGGTTCCTGAGTTTTTTGAGAGAGATTTTATCACAGTAAAGTTTTTACTTAAAAAATCTGATTCTCCAGAGAAGCTTAAAAATATTCTGGAAAAAATAAAGACAGATGATATCTCTGAGATTTTTTCTTGCTTTTGAAATCAATGAACAATATTTGCTCCGTCATCTGGAAAAGAAATATTATATTCTCGGAGAGCAATGATTACACTATTGAAGATAAATCCAGTTACTATGAATTGACTGAATTTTTCATTTTCTTTATATATATTAAAAAGCTGGTATGTTATAAAAATACAATTATCCATTATTTCTTGCAAAAAGAGTTCCCTTTCGGATTTTGTCTCTCCTGCAAGAGAACTCTTGTTTTTTGCAGAAATTCTTGATTCCTGTATTACGGCATCCAGTAGATTTTGAAAGAATCTGTCAAAATCATCAGTGTATTCTACTGTGGTGCCGTTTATGAGCTTAATCATTTTTCCCTTACTTGGTTTTTTATATTATCAAATTTATCTTTAAACAAGTTGCCTAAGGTCGCTCCAGAGGAAGAGTTGTTGCTGTTTATAAAATTTTTATAAACGGACTCTTCTTCTTTTTTGAGAGCACCTGTTTCTGATAATATAAGCTTTTTATTTTCTTTGTCAATTTCTTTTACAAGGACTTTTATTTCTTTACCTGTTGCATAATTTTTTGCAATATCATTTTGAGATTTTAGTTCACCTTTTGGGATAAATCCAAGCATTCCATTTTGAAGTCTAACAGAGACTCCCGTGCTCTTAGTATTTTCTATAATCCCTGTCTGAGTTGAATCTATAAGAGCATCAATAGGCATTGCCCATGGATCTGCTTCATCTGTTATGAGCTCCAGAGAAATTTTTTTCTTTTCTTTATCTATTGATAAGAGTCGAACATTTACTAAATCACCTTTTTTTAGTATTTCCTCAGGCCTTCTTATTTTTTTAGTTAGACTCATTTTTGATATATGGATAAATCCCTCCACACCTTCTGTAAGTTCAGCAAAGGCTCCTTGAGGTATAATATTAACTATTTTTGCGTTGAAAATATCCCCCTCGGAAAAATTTATTTTCATCCAGGGCTCTTCTTCCACCTGTTTTATACTTAAGGTTATTTTTTTATTATCCCAATCCGCTGTAAGAATTTTACAGCGAACATTTTGCCCTACGGAAAATTTTTCGACAGAGACGTCTCTTCCCCATGATAGTTCTGATTTTGGAACAAGACCTTCCATGCCTCCGAGATCAACAAATAGACCAAAATTTTGAATCGATGCAACCTTACAGTTGACTATATCACCCACAGCTATTGACTTGCGGAGATTTTTTTCTTTTTCTTTTTGTTCTTCCTCAAGGAGTATTCTCCTTGAGAGCAGAATATTCTTGCCATTTTCTTTAAATTCTATTATGCGAAATGAAAAGCTTTTTCCTATGTATTGGCTCTTGTCATCACTTGATTTAAGATCAATTTGAGAATAAGGGCAAAAGCATCGAATTCCAGATATATTTACAGAAAACCCTCCTTTTACTTCTTCTGCAACAGTCCCTTCCACTTCAATTGAGTTTTGATATGCAAGGTGAAGCAGATCCAGATTGATTTCCCCTGCGCCAAGCTTTGTGGTTACCTTTACTTCCCCACCTCTTACAGATACAATATAGGCTGTGATTATATCACCCTTTTGATAGATGAAATTGCCTTTTTCATCCATTAGCTCTGCTGTATCTATTATAGCTTCAGTTTTTCCAGAAAGACCTATAAATGAAGATTCTTTCCCAATGAATACAACTTTACCTTCAATTTTGTCTCCTGGTGCGTAATCATCTCTTGTTTTAAGAGATTCTTCAAACATTTTTGCAAAATCGTTATTTAATTCAGCCATTTAAGTAGTCCCTGATAATTGAATTAATTTTAAATCAGTTCATTACTAAGAAAGGGAACTGCTTTGTAAAGTTTTTTATTTTGGGATAGATAAAAAGATTTTTTAAAGTTTAAGCTGCATCGAAATCACTTCATGTTCCTTAAAGCCCAGGTTTTTATAAAAATTAATGACCCCCAGATTTGTTTTTCTTACCTGGATGTTTATCTTTGGACAATTTAGTTCACGCAGGATCTCTATGGCTTTATGAACCATTGCAGTGCCATAGCCACTTTTTTGAAAAGATGGATGAACACCCAGATAATTAATCCATCCTCTATGACCATCATAACCAACCATCATTGAGGCGATTATTTTGCTGCTGATCTCTCCAATAAAAAATAAATTTGGCTGAAATGACATTTTGAGATCTATATCTGTGTCTGGATCGTTCCCTGGAAATAGAAGATTACATTTTTCCCATAAAATTTTAACATGAACTCTGTCCTCTTCTTTATAAGGACGTATTTTGAAATTTTTTTCCACAACTACTTCCCCCTGAGTGAAATTTATAGATTTAAATTTTACTTTAAGAATTATATCATTTTTCTTGCCGATCCATTGTTATTTTATTATAATCTAATATACAGTAGAATAAAGTAAAAAGAAGCTGACATGTATAAAATTTTACAGTAATTTAATAATTAAAAATTCAAGGAGAGCCTTTAAGTTACAAGCTCCCATTGATTAGATTTACTAAGCATTAGATATAGATATGAGAAGTGCAAAAGGGTGAGTGGAATTTTTGTGAAAGTTATTAAAGAAGATTCTGTGAAAAAAAATAGAGGCAATAGCATCTTTTTGCTCTACTCAGAGACAAAGCAATATCTCCTGTTTGTTTATCTTTTTTTTGCAGTTTCATTCCTCATGGTCTGCATAATATTTTTGTGGCTCAATCAGCGTTATCTCTTTGATTCACTTAATTCATGGATGTATTTTTTTGACAAAAGAATATCAGTTTACAAAATAAGAGCAGAAGATTTAAAAAAAGGAGAACTTTCTTTAAGTTATGCTAATCAGGAATTTTACCTTAGCAGACATATTTCAGAAATAGAAAAGCTCAGGGATGGTGAATTTTATAAAATTCAGTTAACAAGTCAGATTGATTCTTCACGTTATTTTATATTTTCAGAGGGAAGATCTGATGATTTTAATTTTATCATTCTTGGACCTTTGGGATATTTAACAGAGATTACACAAAATCGCTGGGTTATAAAAATTGTTTATAAGGGTAGGATCCTTTATTCTTCCCAATCTGGTGGAGATTTAGATAAAGTCATTCCACCATTGTTTAGTTTCAATAAATTATCATGCGGAATAAGCAATTTTGCCTCCTTCAGGGATTATCCTGAAATTCGTTTATATATAACACATGATATTACCTATGAGTTTTATACCTTTATTTTTACATTGATGATTATCTCGATTTTATTTATAAGCATACTCAAAAGAAATGAAAGATTGCGGAAACAACTCACCACTCTCACAAAAGAAGAAAAGAGTTTAAATGAGGTAATGTCTTACATGGCCAAATGGGGCCTTGAGAATGGGGAGATATATGCTAAATTGTCAGACTTAAAAAATAATTTTTTGGTATATGATGATATACTCCAAAAAATATCTCTTTCTTTTTATGAGACCTCAGTGATAAAAAAAACACTTAGCATGCATATTAAAAATACCTGCTCCATGATAGATGAAATAATTCAAAAGGGTAAAACTATTCAGGAAAGCGAGGAACGCTATAGGAAAATGATTAATTCTATGCCTGATGCTGTTCTTGAGATAGATTCTGGTGGGAATATATTGTTTTGCAGTGGTCAGGTGTTGAATTCTCTTGGTTACAATCCCGATGCTCTTATTGGTAAAAATATCTTTGATCTTGTAGATTCAGATCTTAGAGAAGATATTCGCACTAAGTTTAGTGATTCTGTGAGACAGAGTTATTATTTCAGAAACTTAGTCTTCCCTGTCAAATCAAGCAAAGGCACCGATGTTATTATGGAGCTAAATGGCTATACTTTTTTTGGAGAAAATTCTCTTCCATCAGGTTTTAGAATGGTAAGCAGAGATATAACAGAAAGGTTGAGATTGCAAAATGAAAAAAGAAAAATGGAAAAGCAATTGATGCAGGCTCAAAAAATGGAGGCCTTAGGAACTTTAGCTGGAGGGATTGCCCATGATTTTAATAATGTCCTTGCAGCAATTATTGGAAGCCTTGAAATACTATCTTTTAATATTAAAAATGGAAATTTAGGCAGTGATAAGGAACTGGACAAATATATAGAGCTGGCATATGATTCTGCAAAGAAGGCCTCAGAGGTTATAAAGCAATTACTCAAAATTTCAGGGAAAAATCACCTGTCAACTGAAAGAGTGAATTTGAATATGACCATTAACTCAGTGACAAATTTATGCAAAAATAGTTTTCCAAAGTCAATAAATATTAGCTATAATTCTGCTATAGAAAATGCAATTGTTTGTTGCGATCCACTTCAGCTTGAGCAGGCTATTCTAAATATATGTATAAATGCCATGCATGCAATGACTATAATGAGAAATGATGATGAAAAAAGAGGAGGGGTTATTGATATAACTCTTTCGCAAATGTTTGATGAGAACAATATAAAAAATATCACTCCTTATAATGTGTCTGGCAAATATTATAAAATAGATATAAGAGATACTGGTGTTGGTATAGATAAGGATAAGCTGGAGCATATATTTGAACCATTTTACACAACAAAAGGAGAGGGAACAGGTCTTGGGCTTTTTATGGTTTATAATACCATAAAAGAGATGGGAGGCTTTATAACAGTGGATTCAGTCCCTGGTGAGGGAACATGTTTTTCATTATATATCCCTGTCCTGACTGAGTAGGTTTATATTGGAGATCGCAAAGGAGGTTTGTGTTGTTTAGTGAAGATAAGTCTTTGCTTACATGGGTTGTCAGTATAACAGAAAGCAGGGACATTGAAATACTGGAACGCATAATGTTAAAAACAGCTTATGAATTGATTCCCTGTGAGAGAGTTTATTTTTTTAGGACAGATCCGGTGGATATGTCAATTCAAAGTTCTTCAGCTTATGACGGAGAGGGCTATGTTTATTCCTGTGATAATGAAGTTTTTGAATATATTGAAGATCTGCGGGAATCCATGATGCTTTCCTATAGCGATTATTCGATAACCTCTGTGGATAATTCTCTTCACCCGATTATTATTTCCCCTGTGAATATTATGAGCAGCAGCGTAGGTTTTATCACTCTTGATTTTCCGGAGACTTCATCGGAGAGTTTGTGTGTCCTTGAAGGTATTGTGAGAATGTATCAAAACTATATCTCCGCTCTTCTTGATAGAGATAGAGATGAACTCACAGGGCTTTTCAGTCGAAAGCTTTTTGAAGAGAAGGTTAACACTTTTATAAGGATAAATAAAAGGCTAAAGGATAAGCCCTTAAAGGGTAATGAGCGAAGAACTTATGCAGAGAATGACCTATATTGGCTTGGAATTATTGACATAGATAATTTCAAGAGTGCAGATGATAATTTTGGCCACATTGCAGCAGAAAAGCTAATTGTCATTATGGGTAAGATTATTCAGGATTTTTTTAGAGCAAGCGATATGAAGTTTCGTTTTGATGAGGATGACTTTGCAGTGGTAATAAAGACTTCTGATGCACAGAGAGCCTTGCTGGTATGTGAAAGGTTGCGCAAAACAGTAGAAAATTACAACTTTCCATTTGTTGAGAGGATGACTGTTAGTATAGGTATTTCTATGATTAACATGGAGGAATCTTCATCTTTTTTTATAATGAGGGCATTGAGAGCCCTGCACTATGCCAAAAGTCACGGAAAAAATAAAGTTTTTATATACGAAGATCTTGTAGATAGAGGAGAGCTTCCTCGGGAAGCCATCATCAAAAAAGATCAAATTAAAGAATAATTCTTGAAAAAGAAAGCATAAGCTTGCAAAATGCTCTATATTTATACAATGGAGTATTTTGATGAGTAAAGAGGATTATGTCGAAATTATAAATGCCCTTCGGACCATACCAAGCCTTAAAAATTTAACCCTTGAAGAATTAAAAGTTATAGCTCCTTTTTTTGTAGAAAAGAAATTTCATACAGGTGATTTCATCATTGTTGAAGGCACAAGTGGCAATGCTATGTATATCATAAAAAATGGGACTGTGATAGTTACAAAGTCTGATAAAAAAGGGGAGCAAATTACCTTAGGGGTGTTGCGTGATGGCGATTTTTTTGGAGAATTTTCACTTTTTGATAATCTTCCTCGTTCAGCTAATGTAGCAGCAATAGATGACACAACAATCTTTGTACTCACTCGTGAGGACTTTGATAATATATGTAAAGACAATATAACAATAGCCAATAAAATATACTTTAATACCCTTCTTGAGGTATTTTCTCGCTTCAGAAAGAATATTTCAAATTTTACTTTTTCACAGTATCATCTTAGAGAAAAAAGTGAAATGCTAAATAAAATAAACAGAGATCTCTCAAGTGCTCAGGAAATCCAGCAATACTTTATAAATGTAGGAAAAATTTCCAGAGAATTGATGGGGATCAAGCACTCTTATGTATATCAGCCCTCTGAGGCTGTAGGTGGTGATTTCATTGACATAATAGAAAAGGGATCTAAAATTTACATGATAATAGCAGACGTTGAGGGACATGGGATCACAGCAGCTCTTGTAACAGGGGTGTTAAAAAGCGCCTTTGTTATGCTTGTTCCTCTCTATGGAGATGATCCATGCCTTTTTTTAAGCAGGCTCAACAATCATCTATATAATGTTATACATTCCATTCATGCTACCTGTTACTATACAGTGATAGACACAGATAAAAAAGAAATAACCTTTGCCAAGGCAGGTCATCATCACCCTCTTTTTTGGAATAGCAATAAAAACGCTTTTGAGGATATTAACTCTAAAGGTCCAGGTCTTGGCATAGTTTTAGATCCTGTATATTCAATTTGCACATTGCCATATAGTTCAGGGGACAAATTGCTCTTTTTTACAGATGGAATAATTGAGCAAAGGAACAGAGATGGCCAGATGTATTCCCTTGAAAGATTACAGAAGGTTTTTTTAACTTCTTTGCAAAACAAAGAGTCAAATACTTTGAATGTTATTTTAAAGGATCTTTATAAATTTTCTAATCATTCAGATTACGAAGATGATATTACCTTGATGTTGTATGAATTTTTGTAACAGAATGGATTTTTTATTTTTTTATTCTTTATTTATTATTGACACTTAGAGGTGCATAATATAAATTCATTTATTATACAATTTTTTTATTATGAACAGATAATGAGGTTAAGATGATTGTTATTGAGAGCATAAATCATGTGGGTATTACTGTTTCTGACCTTGAAAAATCTATTCAATTCTATAAGGATCTTTTTGATTTTGAAGTAATTGAAAATATCAGTAATTCCGGACAGGCTTTTCTTAAAATGGGAGACATTCTCCTTTCGTTGGTTGAGGTGAAAGGTTACACAAACAGCAAGGATTCCAAAAACTGTATATCCTTTTATGTCGATGAAGAAGATTTTGATGATGCAATTGATGAGATAGAGGAGATGGGTTTAACAATTGTTTCAGGTCCAGAAAATATTCGCAAGGGGCAGAGAGTCGTTTTTGCAGATCCAGATGGTAATCTAATTGAACTTGCCTATCCAAAAATTGACTGAGCTTTATTTTGAATTTTGAGGAAAAGAAGAGGTGCAGGAGGCACCTCTTTTTGTTTAAAAATCTCAATAAATTTAGTGAATTGCCGAAATTATTCAAAAAAGTTTGGAGGGATTTATGGACATAAGAACAATTTTTAGCAAGCTTAAGGTTATACCAGTTACGGTTTTTGACGATGTAGACTCTGCTCTCAGGGTTACGGAATTGCTTGTTAAGCACAAAGTGGGAGTTATAGAAGTAACTTTGCGCACAGAGAAGGCCTTTGACTGTATAAAGTCTATAGGGAGGGAATTCAAAGATATAGTAGTGGGAGCAGGAAGCGTCCTTGACACTGTTAGCCTGCAGAGAGCAGTGGACTGTGGTGCGGTTTTTGCAGTTGCTCCATCTTTGGATGAAAAGATAGTTGAATATTCCAATCAAATAAAAATTCCCTTTATCCCTGGAGTAGCTACCCCTGGTGAATTACACAGAGCAATAAAGCTTTCTCAGATAATAAAGATATTCCCTGCAAAAAATCTTGGTGGAGTTGATTATATAAATGCAATTACTGCTCCTTTCCGTATGATGGACTTTGCGGTAGTTCCAACAGGAGGTATTGATAATAAAAATTATAAGGAATATTTAAGTTGTGACAGAGTTATTGCCTGTGGCTTATCTTATCCTGTTAATGAAAAGCTTATAAAAGAAAAAGACTTTGACTCAATAGAAAAACGCATAGTTGAAATTTATGGAGAGAATAATTGAATCAAAGAGATCTAATATATCTTATAGAAAAGGCACTACTGCGCAGAGCAGAGCTTTTTGATGATGGAGATAGCAATTGTTTTAGAATATTCAATGGCCTGGCCGATGGTCTGGATGGTCTTGCCATTGATTACTATGATGGCCATATACTTATTCAGTATTTTACTCAAGTTGCCATGTCCAGTTTAATGGAAATTGTCAAATCCCTTGATGTTGTTTTTGCAAAAAATAAGCTCACAATGAAATCCATTCTGGCTAAAAACAGGAATGTAAAAACAGATGATGCTGGTAATTCTTTCTGGAGGAGCACTATAATTGATGGTACTTACAATGAAGAGGATGGCCTTGTTGTTAAGCAGAATGGATGTCTTGCAAAGGTGGATTTAGTCAATGGACAGAATACTGGAATATTTCTTGATATGCGGGAGGTCAGGAAATCTCTTGGTCAATTTTATAGTGAAAAGAAAATAGAGTCAATGGCTAATTTATTTTGCTATACAGCTTTGTTTTCTGTTCATGCAATTAAAAGTGGCATAAAGAGATCAATAAATGTAGATCTGTCAAAGTCTGTGTTAAGAAGAGCTAAGGATAATTATTTGCTAAATGGAATTGATGTAGATGATAGGGATTTTATTTTTGGTGATGCTCTTAAATGGGTGAAGATTTTTGCAAAAAAAAATACAGTTTTTGACTTTTTAATTTTTGATCCTCCGACCTTTGCAAGAGGTAAAAAATCCCAGTTTTCGGTGAGATCCGATTATAAAAAATCTCTTGAAACTATAGGAGACATAATTCCAGAAGGCTATATACTTACCTCTGTGAATTCCCACTTTGTTACTAAAAGAGAATACATGTCCTATCATCCAGAGAAATGGGAATTGTTAATGTTTACCAATGAATCTTCCGATTTTATAAATACTAAAGCTCCCTATTTAAAAGTAGGTTTGTGGAAGGTGCGCTTATAAGCTAAAGTTTATATTAGGGGATTAAAATGTTCTATCTTGCATTGTTGCTAGTTTTGGTGGGATTGTTAATTTTTTTAGTGGCGCTTTTTTCTGAAAAGTCTAATATTGATACCTCCAATGAATACGCTAAAGCGGAGTTATTTTCCAATAAGTATAAAAAGTCCCCTGAATTTAAAGAAGAGGATATAATTTTCCCTGAAATATCAGATGATTTTACAGAAACTCAGTTGAGAGATAATGAAGAGGATGTTTTTGTGAGCTTATCATCCGACTTACCTTCAGAGATGCCTTATGAGGAGGACTTAAACTTTGATGATAAAACCAGGGCTACGACAATTCAGGAAGAGGAGCTTATACCTGATAGTGGACCACTGAGGCATGAATTTATTGAGTCAGAGGCTTTTGCTGATGAGAGAGATGATAGAATTTATGCAGTTTTATATGATGATAAAACAGGAAGTATAGATTATAAAAAATTAAAAAATATTGTTGCACCTTCAGAGGCTCTTTATAAAAATATGAAACGCCTTGGAAAAGGAGAATTGCGTCTTGATGAGGATGGCTTGAGCTTCCACATGGATAGCAGACTTTACAGGTTTGACTTTTATAAGATAGCAGATCTTTTTGTTGGTGATGACTATTTAGCTTTACCGCTTAAAGAAAGCAATTCAGTGAAGCTTTTCCTCATAGAAGGGAACAATACTTTTGCAACGCAGGTTTTGGAGAACTTTAGGGAGTATTTAAAGGTTGAGTAATGTATTATAGATATAAAGCGAAAAAAAAAGACAGGCGGTTTCTTAAATTTTTATTTTATAGTGCTTTAATAGCAGTTGTGCTGTGGACTTTATACCAAAAGCGCAATTACCTTATGTTTTGGAAGATTTCCCATAATAGGATTGTTCAACAAATATCCTCAGCATCTTCACTTTCAGATCCACAGGAAAGAGTAGCAAAGCTCAAGAAACTTGAAAAAGATCTTTTTATGTATAAAGAAGAGCACCTTTATGATCCAGAGTCATATACGCTATTTGGTAGAGTTTCCTTTGATTTAGGCGTATCAGGCCTTGGAAGTTTTACTGATATGTATGTTAAAGAGTTAGATACTGCTTTGAGTTCAGAACAAAGGGGATATCTGTTAAATGCGATTAAGAATATTTCAAAGGCAATTGCTCTTCTTGATGGCCGAGAGATTGAGCAGGAAAATATTTTTTACCTTGCAAAGGCCTATTTGCTGACTGGCTATTATGATGATAATGAAATATTTGCATTTTTAAGTGAAAAAATAAGAGATTTATCAAATATCTCCAGTGATAATGCTCGCTTTTGGGGAATATTAGCTTTGAGATGTGGTGAAACAGAAAAAGGTCTTGAATTATTGCAGCAAAAAGGCAATATAGACTCAGATGTCAAAGGAAAGATTCTTTATTCCAGAGCTCTTGCAGATGGTAAGAGATATACAGAGGCTATTGTATCCTTCAAGAAAATTCTTGAAAATCTTGAAGATGTTGAGCTTAAAAAAATTGTTTATATAAATCTTGGGAAAATATACAGTGCTCAGGGGCTGTTTGCAGAATCATCCGAGAGCTTTGCTATGGCTCTTAGCCTTGGAGATGATAAATATACAAAATTGCTCTATGGAAAATCCTTGCTTTCCCAGGGAGATAGGGTTAAAGCTAAGGAGATTTTTACGGAGTTATCAAATATAGACGCTTCCGATATGGAAGTTAAAAATATTTTAAATTCTTTGAAGTAATTATTTTGTTTTGAATGTTAAAGGCTTGACAAAATTTCTAATATGGAAAAATTTCTATCAAAATTATGTCATATTTGGCTTTTGCCTCTGACTCCTGCAGCTGATGAATATTAGCTTTTGGATTAACTTTGAGACTAAATCAGGGAGACTATAAATTATGTTCGACTCTTTATATAGCATGTTTTCAAACGATATGGGCATTGACCTTGGAACTGCAAATACTCTTGTTCACGTCAAGGGGCAAGGGATTGTTTTAAGTGAGCCTTCTGTTGTTGCAGTCCAGACAAGCACTGGAAAAGTTTTAGCTGTTGGTCATGAGGCAAAGAGAATGCTTGGCAGAACTCCGGGCGATATAGTGGCAATACGTCCAATGAAGGATGGGGTTATTGCAGATTTCGAAACTGTCGAAAAAATGATTAGATATTTTATAACAAAGGTTCATAAGCGTAAAACACTTGTTAGACCTCGTGTTGTAATTGGGGTTCCATCTGGAATTACAGAGGTGGAAAAGCGTGCTGTCCGTGAATCTGCAGAACAGGCTGGAGCTCGTGAGATTTTTCTTATAGAAGAGGCTCTGGCTGCAGCCATTGGTGCTAATATTCCCATTCATGAACCAGCTGGTCACATGATAGTTGATATCGGTGGAGGAACAACAGAGATAGCTGTAATATCCCTTGGTGGCATGGTAATTGCGGATTCGCTGAGGATTGCTGGTGATGAGTTTGATGAGGCAATTATAAAATATATGAAAACTCAGTATAACCTTGTTATAGGTGAAAGAATGGCTGAGGAGGTTAAATTTAGGCTGGGTAATGTTTTCCCTGAGAAAAAGGTTGAGACAATGGAGCTTAAAGGAAGGGATGCCATTTCTGGATTGCCACGAACTCTTGAAATCGACTCAGTTGAAATAAGAAAGTCTCTTAAAGAACCAGTTGAGCAGATCCTTGAGGGGGTAAAACATGCTCTTGAAAAAACACCTCCAGAGCTTGCAGCAGATATAGTTGAAAGAGGTATTGTAATGACAGGAGGGGGCTCTCTCTTGAAGGGGCTTGATAAGTATATAAGCAAGGAAACTGGAGTGCCAGTCATTCTTGCAGAAAACCCATTGACATGTGTTGTTCTGGGTGCAGGAAAATTTCTTGAAGAATTGAAAAATTTATATAGAACAAATTTGAAGTGATACTGTGGAATTTATAACAAGACACAAACCAATAGTTACATTTGTTTTTTGTTCACTTTTTTGTATAATATCGCTCTCCATTCAGGGGGGCGGTTTTACTTTATCCTTTGAGGGGATAATATCTGGTGTGGTTTCTCCATTTCAAAAATTGTATAATGGAATTCATTCAGGTACAAGTAAACTATGGGCTGGTTTCTCTGAGCTTGATAGAGTGAGGGAAGAGCTAAAATTTACACAGCAAAAGCTCCAGAGCTTTGAAGCAATGGATGAAAACATAAACCAGATCAAACTCGAAAATGAGAGACTTCGCAATCTCCTTGAGATGAAAGAAAAGCTGAGATATAACTCACTGCCAGCCTTTGTAATAGCCAAAGATCCTGATAATTGGTATAGAACAGTTGTTATTAACAGAGGAAGCAATGATGGAGTCGATGTTGATATGCCAGTTGTTGGCTATCATAATGGGGAGAAAGGAGTTGTTGGTAAAATTGCTGAGGTAAGAGGCTCTGTTTCTAAAATTGAGCCTGTTATATCTCCTGAGATAAAAATTGGGGTTAAGGTCGGAGAAGCTGGATATGCGGGGTTACTTAGCGGCTATGCTCATAATTCAAATCTATGTAAAATAGATTATGTCTCTCGTGCTGCTCAGATAAAATTTGGAGATGTTGTTGTAACATCAGGGCTTGCTGGTGATTTTCCCTCAGGCCTTGTTGTAGGGACAGTTGTTCAGACAGAGATGCATGAGCTAAATCCATATCAGCGTGTAATTGTTAAGCCTATTATAGACTTTGATGTTCTGGAGGATGTTTTTGTTATAAAGAAGTCTCCTGACAGGGGATTATTTGATACTTTTGAGGAAGTAAAATGATTGTCACTTATATAATTACAATAGCAGTTGTCTTTCTCTCTTTTTTAATTCAAGGTCACCAGTCCTTTGATGCCCTGCGTATTGCTGGAGTTAAGCCAGATCTTCTTTTTATTATTACAGTTTATATGGGGTATAGTTTTGGATCCTTTGCAGGAGAGGTAACTGGTTTTGGCAGTGGTCTACTTCATGATTCACTATCAAATTCTCCCCTTGGACTTTTGACTTTTCCGAAGCTTATAATTGGATTTGTCGTTGGCATGTTTGGGCGCTCAGTTCTTAAAAGCACAACCCCTACAATTATACTGCTTGTATTTGTGGCAAGCATAATAAAAGGAATTATAACTCTTATCCTTGCCTTTATTTTCAGTGAAGCCTATATTTCTTCTATCATACATGTAATAATCCCAGAGGCATTTTACAATGCCATACTTTCTCCTATGTTATTTTTTATTTACGATAAAATCTATAGAAGTGAGTTGGAGAGGGAGGGCTATTTATAAATGACTACATCCCTTAAAACCAGAATGCTTGAGGCATTCAGGCGCAGGATGTTTTTTTTCCTTGTATGTGTAGCAACTGCCTTTGCTATTTTAGTTCTGCAAATAATTAATTTACAATTAATTCATGGTAGGGAATATAAAATCAAAGCAGCTATAAATATGGAAAATAACATCCCCATACCTGCAGCCCGTGGTGAAATTTACGATCGTGATTTTAAAAAGGGTATATCTGGTACAGTTCTTGTTTCTAATAGACCTTCATTTAACCTCACTCTTGTTCCTAAGAATTTTGAGTCAGAGGCTCAGATGAGGGATGTTCTTGCACGGCTTGCTCCTATTGCTGAGTTTGATCTCGAGACTACTATTGCAGAGATAAAAAAGAGTAATCCCTGGGAACGTTTTGTCTTGAAGGAAGATGTTGCCTTTGATGTGGTAGTAAAGATTGCCTCACATAAAAAGTTTTTCCCAAATATAAGATGGGAAGATGCCCCTGTGAGAATATATAACTATAGCGATATCTTTGCCCATGTAATTGGCTATATAGGCAGTATGACTAAGGAAGAATATAACTCACTGAAGGAACAGGGATATAAATACTATCAGGTAGTAGGCAAAACTGGTATAGAAAAGAACTATGACAAGATCTTGAGAGGTGAGGATGGCTATATAAGGCGTGTTGTTGATGTTAACAACAGAACTGAGGGAGAGGAAATAGGCAAGTATCCCATTGCCGGTAATAATTTAGTTTTAACTATTGATTATGAGGTTCAGGCTGCGGCCTATGATGCTCTGGCGGGAAGTGCCGGTTCTGTTATTGCAATTAAGCCTGCAACTGGTGAAATTATAGCTATGGTTAGCAGACCTGGTTTTGATCCAAATCAGATCATATCAAAAGAAAACTCAGGTATCATAAGAGAGCTTTTAAACAGTCCAGAAAAGCCTTTTTTAAACAGGAGTATTCAATCAAGGTATCCGCCGGCATCTACTTTCAAGTTAGTTACAGCAATAGCAGCTCTTGAAACAGAAAAAAGTTATCCAGATAAGACTTTTTATTGTCCGGGGAAATATACTTTAAAAGGCTATGTTGATCGTGATTTTTATTGCTTTAGAGCTCATGGCACTTTGGATCTTTACAGAGCTATAGCTGAATCATGCAGTGTATATTTTTATAATCTCGGTATGATTGTTGGCCCCACGATGATTATGAAATATGCGAGCTATATGGGGCTTGATGAACCAACAAAGATAGATCTCCCTGGAGAACTTACAGGCTTTGTCCCATCGCAAAGATGGAAGCTTAAGACCTTTGGGCAACCGTGGTTTGATGGAGATACTGTCAACCTTTCTATAGGTCAGGGCTTTACTGTAGTGACTCCAATTGGTCTTGCGAATATGATGTGTGGAATTGTTAATAATGGTATAGTTTACAAGCCTTATCTTGTAAAGGAGATCTATAGCCCTGACAATAAAACAGTTTTAGGGAAAACTGAGAAAGAGAAATTAAGGGAAATACCACTTTCTCCTGTTACTTTGAATACGCTCAAGCAGGGGATGAGATATAGCGTTCAAAACGGAACATCGGCACTTCTTGGTCGACTGAAAGTCCCTGCTGCAGGAAAAACTGGAACAGCTCAGACAAAGTCAAATCGAAAAGAGAATGTATCACAGCATGCATGGTTCCTTGGATACGCTCCTTTTGGCGGAGATGTGGATTCAGCGGTAGTTGTTTGTGTTTTAATAGAGTATGGGCAGTGGGGCTCATCTGCTGCAGTGCCTGTTGCAGAGAGGGTTTTTTCAAAATTAGTTGAGCTTGGATATTTTGCTACAGGTGATACAACAACTCAGATAAAATGAGGTTATATTATAGTTATGTTGAATGATATTTTTTCAAGATGGGATAGACCACTTGTAATTGCAACCTTCCTTGCTGTAGTTTTGGGCATTTTAATGATATACAGCGCAGGATTTGATCCTGTGGAGCAGATTAACAAGGGCTTTTATAAGAAACAGATTGTCTGGTTTATAATAGGCATTGTTTTCATGGTTGTGATGTCTGTTATAAATTATAGACATCTTGGAGACTATGCCCTCCAAATATATGGAATAATTTTGTTTATTGTGTTGCTCACAACTATATTTGCACGGCCAATAAGGGGAACATCTGCCTGGATCAATTTTGGTTTTTTTTCAATACAACCCTCTGAATTCATGAAACTGTCTGTTGTCATACTTCTGGCAAAATATCTTGAACTGCGTGAGAGAGATATAAGGAATTTTAGAGAGCTAATAATTCCGGCTCTTATTGTCATGGTTCCTGTTCTCATAATACTCAAACAACCGGATTTTGGGACAGCTGCGATATTCATTCCTGTGATGTTTACCATGCTTTTTGTTGGTGGAGCTGATATTTCACACCTTGTGGCGACTATTTTAATAGCATTTATTGCACTCTTTTTCCCGATGCTTTATACATACTGGGAATGGGCAGGATACAAGGGAAGTAGTATAATTCTACAGATGTTTACCCATCTTGATGTATTATTTACAATTTCTGCTATTTTACTTTTTATCGCCATATCGACTTTTGTAGCTCATTTTTTCTGGAATCAAAAAGTGCTCAGAAAAATTTACATTCCTGCAACTGTTATTTCCCTTGGGCTTATGCTTTCTGTTGTTATACATAAGTGGTTCAAGGAATATCAGAAGAAGAGAATTCTGGTTTTTTTAAATCCAGAGCTTGACCCTCACGGATCTGGCTATAATATAATTCAGGCAAAAATTGCAATAGGATCTGGTGGTTTTTTTGGTAAAGGATTTCTTAAGGGCACGCAAACACAGCTGGGATTTTTACCAGAAAAGACCTCTGATTTTATTTTCCCTGTAATATCTGAAGAACTGGGTTTTCTTGGCGCTATGGTCGCTATTGCGCTCCTTGGTATAATTTTATATAGAGGTATCCAGATTGCTCTTTCTACAAGGGATAAATTTGCAGCTTTGCTTGCTACTGGAATAACATCAATTTTATTTTTTCATATACTAATTAATATTGGCATGACCATAGGAATTATGCCAGTTACAGGATTGCCCTTATGCTTTTTTTCCTATGGAGGCTCTAATCTCTTTATGAGCATGATCGGCATTGGTATTTTAAATAATATTAGCATGAATCGGTCTTATTATTAGCTTTTATATCGGAGCTCTGCTAAGAAGGTGGGGCTCTTTTTTTAAAATTGCCTCTTTACTCATCATTTTTTATTCAGTATTTCTTCCTCTCTTTCGATAATAGCATAAAGCAGCCTTTTTATTTGAGAGGGGAATAGATGATTTCTAATTCTGCATTATCACTTGTCGATTTGACTTCAGCTTCACACAATACAAAAGATAGCAGATCTTCTTTTGAAAATACAGGTGCAGACTTCTATTCATTTGTGCTGGATTCTATCAGCCAGAGGATTAACAGCGCAGAGAAGAACAATTTCAGTGAAAGTAAACCCTTTGAACAAAATGATTTTAGTAGTGGAGAAATAAGTAACTATAAGGTTAACTCTTATGTAGATGAGATAGCCTCCAATAAAAGTTATTCAGTAAATAACAGGCCTGCTGAATATAGAGAACCGGAAAATAAAATAACATCTCATGAGAAAACACAGGAAGAATCTAAAGATGATGGGCCTGTTACTGATACTTCAAAAAAATTGGATAAAATAAAAATAACTGATGAAAAGATTGGTAAAAACACTAAGGAGACAGATAGCGCAAAAGATAAAAAGGGAGAAGCAAAGAATTTAAATAATGCAGAGTCATTAGAAAATTCAAAAGTTGAAAATTTTATTTTAGCTATACTTTCATCAGAGTCCTTTATTGAAAAACTTTCATCCAAACTAAAGGATAAAATTAAAGATAAAGATGATAATTTTAAAAAGGACTTTCAGACATTTTTGAGAGAAAAGGTCACAACTGAGATAAAGGGAATAATTAAGTCCATAGACCATAGCTATAATAGAAAGTTTGATCTAAATGAATTCAAGGTCGAGAAGCTTTTTGAAATGGCAGAGAAATCAAATGTTTTTAAAGATATATTAAAGAGATTTGAAAAAGAAGTTATAAAATTCACTCAAAAAGAAAGTAACACCCTTACAACTCTTGATATAAAGGATGGGCTGCTGTCGATAGCAAATGAGCTTAAGAAAACCAAGGGTGAAATAAAAAATTTTAATGAGCAAAAAGAAAATAGAGATAGCCTTCAGATAAAAGAAAAGCTGGACATATCGGCTGATGCTGCAACTTCAATAAAGAAACAATCTTTACAAGGTGATGGCGATGATTTCTTGTCTGGAAAAGATAGAAAAAATCATGACATAAATTTTTCAGCAAGCAAAAGTCATATATCAGGCAAGGAAGTAAATAAAGGGGAAATAAAGGTGTCAGATTTTTCTCGCACTTTGCAGGAGATTATAGATCGAGCAAAGATTTCTGTGAGAGATAATAGCAATGCCACTTTTTCTGTTAAACTCTTCCCTAAGGATCTGGGTAATGTAAATGTAAATCTACTTTATGAAAATGGGGTGCTCTCTGGCAGATTTATAGTAAACAATGAAGATGCAAAAGCTGCATTACTAAATAATATTGAACACTTGAAATTCCAATTATCTGAGGCAGGAATTGAACTGGGCAATTTTACTGTTGATGTAAATCACAGTGGTTCTGGCTTTGCCAGAGATGGCTCAGAACTGAATGAGGTAATAATTGTTCCTGGATTGAAAAATTCAAGAGTACAGGCAGCGGAAAATTATGAAATTCCAGCAAGGGCAAAGCATGATGGAATTATCAATATGGTTATATAGAGGTAGACATGAAAGTTTATGAAATGACACCACAGGAGAGATTTAATGCAAATTTGCAGGCCTCTGAGGTAAATAAGAAATTTAAAACTGGAGAGCCAGGGGAAAAAAATGCTCTTGGGAAGGATTCTTTTTTAAAACTTCTTGTGACAGAATTAAAACATCAGGATCCAACAAGGCCTATGGAAGATAAAGAGTTTATAGCACAGATGGCCCAGTTTTCAACTCTGGAGCAGATGTCGAATTTAAACAAGGAGTTCAAGAATCTCACCATGAGTGCCCGTTCTTCTGAGGCTTATGGCCTACTGGGACGTCATGTTGATAGCTTTGATACAGAGAAGCAAAAGAGAGTATCTGGAGTCGTAACATCTGTATTTTATCAGGGCGATGAGATAATGCTTAGAATTGGCTCAGAGGAAGTCGCAATGAAAAACATAAACTCAGTCAATGCAGTGCTTAATGAAAAAAGGTAATTTGCTAAAAAATATAAGAAGTTAATACGATAAAGATAAAAGATAAAATAACAGGAGCTTTACAGTATGATGCGTTCACTTTTTGCCGGTGTTTCCGGTCTGAAAAATCATCAAACAAGGATGGATGTAATAGGCCACAATATTTCCAATGTAAACACTTACGGTTATAAGGCTACAAGGGTTACATTTCAGGATATGCTCTCTCAAACAATAGCAGGAGCAGCAAAGCCTGAAGAAAACAGAGGAGGTGTAAACCCAAAACAGGTTGGACTCGGCATGACAATAGCATCAATTGACAGGATTTTCACTCAAGGGAGTCTTCAGACTACAGGCAATCAAACAGATGTTGCTATATCTGGGGACGGATTTTTTATACTTGCAGATGGAGATAAAAGATTTTATACGAGAGCTGGTACCTTTGGGCTTGATAGAGATGGTAATTTGGTTAATCCAGCAAATGGCCTCAAGGTTCAGGGATGGAGAGCTGTTACTGATGCTAATGGGCAAAAAATAGTAAGAGCCAATGGCGCAACTGAAGATTTAGTTATACCTGTCTATGGGAAGATAGATGCGAAGGAAACAACCAATGTTAGATATAAATGCAATCTTGATGCAAGGAGCCCCATAGTTCCACCTCAGGCAGATGAGAGAATGAGAGCATCAGCTGCAGTGACTACAAACATAGATGTCTATGACAATTTAGGAGAGACTCACAGGCTCACTATGACATTCTGGAAAACGGGATTTAATCAGTGGACAGCCTCAGCTGCAATCACAGGATCAAATTCACCTGTCACCCTTGATGTTCCTGCAGGTGGAGGGCAGAATAATCAGGCAAATCCATCAAGCAAAATAAATTTGAGATTTTCTCCAGATGGCAAGCTACTGGCTGTCTCTGATGCCTCAAGCCCTGATGAATTAAATCAGGGGACATTGACTGTCAATGCAAATTACAGGGTTGCGGGGGATCCTCAGGTGAGAACTATAAGGCTAAATTTGGGTGAGGCAAATGTTTTATCTGGCGTTACTCAATTTTCTTCTGTATCAACAACAAAGGCAGTAGAGCAAGATGGATATGCCATGGGCTACATGGAGTCCTTTAGTATAGATAATTCAGGTCTTATAACAGGAGTTTATTCCAATGGAACAAAGCAGGCAATAGGTCAGATTGCACTGGCTGTATTTACAAATAATCAGGGACTTACAGCATCTGGAGAGAATCTCTTTGAGGTATCAAATAACTCAGGTCTTCCAAATATAGGACCTGCAGCAGAAGCAGGCCGTGGTAAGATAATAGCAGGAACACTGGAAATGTCCAATGTTGATCTCTCGGATCAGTTTACAGATATGATTGTGACCCAAAGGGGATTCCAGGCCAACTCAAGGACAATCCAGACAACGGATCAAATGCTCCAGGAAGTACTTACACTGAAAAGATAAAGCTTGATTTAAATAAAACTTCAAAATAAAGGGGCGCTGCCCCTTTATTTTTCTTGACATGGAAAATTTTCTTGACTAAAATGTCCACGATTTTTTATTGGATTGAATTGTATCCAGTAAACATCTGAAATACATCTCGTTTCTTAAATATTCTGAAATCCCAAGAGGTAAATTAATGTCCAAAGAAAAGATATTCTGCTCCAACTGCCAGCATTGTATTGTAATAAGGCAATACGAATCAGAGCCAGATAGATATGTTCTGAGAGTAAAATGTTTAAAAAAGCAGTGGTCAAAGAGATCCGGAGAGGAGAAGCTGTATAAATATTTCACAGTGGCCAGACGTATAATGGATGAATGTGAATATTATGAAGAATCAGGGGAACTTTTTCCTTATATTAAAAATCTTAGAAAAGAGCTTCCAATTAAAGATGAGATATACTCCACAAGGGAAATTTAATGCTTTTATTGTTTTTTGCTAAACCTGCAGAAATGCAGGTTTTTTAATGTCTTTTTTTGAATAAAAAAATTTTTTTTATAATAAATTACTTGATTTTTGCCGATATAGTGCTATTATATCGATAAAATTAACATTATTTGAGTTTTATGCTCAAAAGGAGGTGTAATGATAAAAGTAGAAGTAGAATTCAAAAAGACTTTCTATATATTGCACCTTTCTGGTGATCTTCATTTTGAAAGTCTTGATCATCTTATAAATATCTGGTCGGAAATTGTCTTTAATGAGCCGCAGCTAATAGCTATAAATTGCGCTAATTTAAAAACCATAGATTCTGCAGCCATAGGGACGTTGGTTTATTTTTTTAATGATGCTATGAGGAAAAATATTAAACTCATTTTTTATGACTTAAATTCTTCCATAAAACGGCTTTTCAATTCCACGCATCTTGAAGATTTTTTTACTGTAACATCAAAGGATAAATTCTTGCAGCAGTATCTCTCCTGTGCCTCCTGATGTTTGATTTTTTTGGACAATATCTATCAATATCTATTCAATAAAAAAAAGAAGCCTCCACTTGAGGGAGGCTTAAATCAGCCGGTTTATACTAAAATGGGGGAGGTAAGCAATTGCTCACTTCAAGTCAACTATGGAGGACTTTTGTGAGGATCAGATTAGCTACACTTAGATTTCAAAAGTGTTAACTGTAAAAAGTATTAGCACAATATTTGATAACTATCAATAATCATATAAATGAAATTTCTGTAATTGTTTTAGTTATAACTTTGTAACTGTTTTTTAGTTGTTGAATGTAAAGCAATTAACTATACAACAAAAAGAGTTATTTTTCTTACTTGACAAGTATTTGTCTGTAAAGTTACAAAAAAGAACTGCCTTTTATTGATAAGTTATTAATAGAATGAATTAAGGAAAGTAAAATTATGTTAAAAGCCTATTTTAATGATTTAAATAAAGTATTATCAAAAAAAAGTTCTGCAAAGGGAACCAAAAAAACATCTGTAACCTTTGATATTTCTCTTCTCATGGAAAAATTTGAAGGGATAATTCCATCGGAATTAAAGATTTCACAGGCTCGCCCGATAAACACAACAGGATTTTCGCCTGAGGGTGCTGATTTCATAGTTCACAAAAACTATTGCCGCGATTTTGGAACACTTTTTAATGGGTATGTTCCTTTTGAATTGATTCAGGGTGCTTTTTTCTTTATACCGGAACTCAAAAAAAATACTCTTGCGGATGCTCTTAATAGGGTTTCTTCCATAAAAAAAATAAATCGCTTTTCTGATGAGGAACATAATTTTTCAGTTCCCTGTTTTATTGTCACCACTTCTGTGCCAGAGTATTCACTTCTTGATATAAAAAATGATGTTCTCAATTATTATATCTCAAAGGGTATTGGATCTGATGAAGAGTTTGAGTTAATGATGATTTATAATCATGGTATACTAATCAAGGACTGGCATAGTGATAACAGAAGATATGTTGGGCTTGAAACTGGGGAAGACACTTTAATGTGGTTTTATGTCCTGATGTCAGAATATGTCTCTATTGAGAGGGATGATGAATTTGACATGAGGAGATACATAAAAAGCGATAAGGTCTATAATGAATTTTGATGTTCTTTTGTTAAGAAATACATTTTAATTTGAATGTGTTTTTAAATATAGTTGACAGAACTGTTTAATTGTTTTAAATTTAAAAAAAATGTAAACAGGTGGTCAAAGTGGAAACAATAAAGAAAATCCGCTTTAGGGTAAATTGGATTATTGCAGTAGCAATTTTGGTTTCATTTTTTTGTCAGGGCTTTGCTTATAGTGCTGCAAAGGTGAATAAGGACGTAATCCTTGTTCTTGATACTTCTCTAAGTATGGTTGGGTATCAGGGGAGAAATATCTTTGAAGACGTCAAGGTAAGTGTTTATAAATATATTGATTCTCTTCAGGATGGAGACAGGGTTACCTTTGTGACCTTTGATGAGGATTTAAAAATTTTCCCCACAGTTGTCCTTGATGATAAGAATGATAGGGATATAGTAAAGAAATATATCTCTGTTACAGAGGCCAAGGGTCAGTGGACTTTTACTTTGAAGATGCTTAAAGCTGTCTTTGCTCTTGCTGATACAATAACAAAACAGAATCAAAAGGAAAACCCAGTTAATCCACGGAATGTTGTCATAGTTATTATGAGTGATGGGCTGGATGATCCACCTCCTGCAAATAGCAAGGAAACTTTTAATCTAAAAAAGATAGCTGAGCAATATAGTGGTAACGACTGGTGGATTTATATTGTAAATTTAGCTGAGATGCAAAAATCAAAGGAAATTTCTGCAGCCCAACAGGCATTAAAGGAGGAACTGTCAAAGGTTAGTGAGAACACAGCAATCATAGGAGGAGAAAATCCTGACAAGGCAATTAATGAGGATCTCAAAAAAGATGTTGAGGAAAAGGAGTGGCAACAAGTTGTAAAGCTACTTCCATATTTAGCTGCTATATTTTTGATTGTTCTTATAATAGTGATTCTGTTGCTAAGAAGATCTGCTGGCACAAAGATCTCCGGTGTGCTGGAGTACTGGAATCATGAATTGCTCAAGCCAGAGGTTCATAGTGTAAATTTAGCTGGCTATAACATGAAGCTCATTGCCATCGGCAGACACCCTGATTCTGTTTTGAGAATAAGAGACTTCGAGGCAAGAGGAATGTTTTACCTTAAAGCAGTAAGAGAAAAGGGTGTAATCAGGATAAAAATTAGCCATGATGAGGGCCTTGAGATCTTTTTTAAGAATAAGGAAAGCGATGGCTATGTGAATAATGGAGATATTTTTGCTGTTTCCAATTATAGTTTTCGCTATAATGCCTAAAAATATTTTTATTATTATATTTTTTATTGACGATAAGTTCTATATGTTATAATTTATTTATAAAGTTTTATGCCATTTTATAAATAAATCTTGACAGAGTAAACAAGTTGGTTATTTTTAACATAATTATGAAAAATTATATATTGTCCAGAATGGATATATAATTAAAAATTAAGAAGTAATGTTGTTCTGTTATATATTTAAGGAGGGTTCATAATGTCATTAAGCCAATTCCCAAAAAGTCCAAACAAGGTTCATCCAACAATTCCAAGTGCTGTTGGTTCGAGAGAGTCAATAGCTCAGGAGGGAAGGGATAAAGTCCAGGAGGCTAAGCTCATCATAGATGAAACCTGTGATAAGGTGCTTAACCATATCCAGCATAAGCTTCCCGAAGAAGTGTTGAAAGAGCTTGATGTAATGGGTGGTTTGAAAGAGAAGCTGTATAACTATATTAACCAGACTTATGTAAACATGTTTAATCGTTATACAGTTACAATGGAAGACGAATTCCTTAAAAAAGTAAGGGATTTTGTAGACAAGGAGGAGTCTAAGGGTCTTGCAAGATATACTCCAAAAGAAATAGTAGAGATTCTTGATAAAATTGGTGGCGCAGATAAGTTTCATACAGGTGAAATAGAAAAGTCAATAGTAAATATGTATGGACATTTACAGGGTCATATCCAGAGAGGAGTAAATGATCTGGAGACAGAAACCAACTCAATTTTGAGACAAAAAACTGATGTTGGTGCCTTTGTGAGAGGGGAAAATGCTTATGCAATCCTTAAGTGCGTTTTTAAGGATAATGAACTCCGTCCAAAATATGTTTACGATGTAAAGCTTTCTATTAATATACTTGAAAGTGAATTGATAAGCCCAATGTATCACTATCAGGTAACTGTTGAATCTATTATGAAAGACACAATACAAAAGCATATTCAGAGTCTCATCGAAAAACAGGTTCAGCAGTTTAATGATGAGCTTGTTGATAAGGGTAAAAATGAACTTACAGCAAGCGAAAAGATGTTTGAAAAGATCAAGAGAATTGAAAACTTTACAGATGATGACAAGGAAGATGAAAAATCTAAGAGATATACAATCCTTGCAAAGAAATTCCTTGATAAGATTGAAGGTCTTAGAGCAGAAATTGATGTAGAGGAGATGGATCCACTAAATATCAGGGAAAACATCAAGTATATAATTGATGAGGAAAATATCAGGAACAGGGGCTACAATACCTGTATAAATTCAATCACTTCAATTCTTGACACAAGTAAACTCGGTTATCAGGTATGTGATAACATGAAGAATGCTCGTGTTTGCAGAATCAGTGAGTATGAGGAAACTGATAGAACTATACTTCCAGACGAAAGATATACCATAAGAATGGCATATTATGACCAGAATCAGTTGAAAGAGATGAAAAAGGAATATGATAAGCAGGTTGCTGCTTTTACAACTGAGATTGGCATGCTCTGGGATGTTGTTCATGCTCACTATGAGTCCAAGAAGAGATTCCGTTCTCTCCAGGACTTCGATGATCTCTGTGGTCGCTTGATGAACAAGGAGTGGAAAAAGCAGAAGAAAGCCTATGAAGATGATCCAGACAGCGTTCTGTGGAGTGAAATAGGCGATATGTATAATGAAAGCTCCTTTGTAGAAAAGAATAACAGAACATATGAAGATAGATTTAGAAATCTCAAAAATAAGCTTACATATCTTAAGAATATGCTCCAGAGGATGCATGGATTCCAGAACCCTGTAGAGCGAGTTATTCTTGATGAAAGGCTGAATTTTATGGAAAAGAGGTTTAACGAGTTTACACACCTTGTTAATCCACATCACATTCAGCCAGGCCTTGTTCTTGATATAGATGTCACAACTATCAAGCGCAAGCAGTATATATTAAAGGGTATGTCAAACGTTCTCAATGAGTTCCTTTACAGTGTATCTAAAGGATTCTCCGATGCGGCCTTTGCTACATACTCAAGAAGAAGATCCACTGTCCGTGCAGATATTGATCAATCCTTTGCTGAAGAGGAAATTGGTGAGGATCTTTTTGAAACTGCATACAAAAATGCCTCAGCTGATTTAGCTTCTAACATAGAGCTTCCCCAGGTTACAGGGACAGCTGATTTAACACCGGGTAAATCTCAGCCAAAGAAAAGAGGCGGTGGATTAAAAGAGCTGTAAAATTACATGAAAATGTTTTCTATAAAAAAGGGATGGAAACATCCCTTTTTTGTTTGATTTTTCTGCACTATATTATATTACTATTTAAATAGATATTTCACTATTTTTCCATAATTATTTTATTTATTACTTGAAATTTATTATTTCCTTGTATAAAAAAATTTATCAAATAAATGGAGAGTCATCGATGGAAACAACATACTTTTCACTTGGTTCAAAAGCTTCATTTAACAAAGCTTTAAGGCATTTTTATGCTGTAAATGATGCTGTGGATGAAGTTGAATCCAAGGGCAATGTAGCAGATTATATTAATGATTTGTTAGATGATGAGGAATTACACCCTGATCAGATTTTGCCTCTGGTTGGTTCTGTTATTAGAGAAAAATTTAATTATTCATTCAAGTCTTTTAGTATTCCATCCAATATTACAGAATTTACAAAGATTGCTGATGAAACTTCAAAATGGAGTGCTCTGGATTTAGTAGTCATATACTTTGCTCCTGATGGCAAAAGGCACGTAATCAATCCCAAGAATGTAGATAGCTGGGAAAGGGTGAGGGAACTCCACAGAGATCAGCTTGTGGTAATTTATTCAAAATACCTGAAGGAAGAAAATAAAAAATTGGAAATTGAGGCGATTGAAACCCTTTTTGATTTGATAAAAGGAAAAGATGTTTCGCCAAACAAAAATTTTATTGATCAATCCGCTATCGTGCGAGTTGAAACTCCTTCTGCAAAGCCTGCACAAGCCCAGGCTCCTGCGTCTAAGCCAAAGAAAATCAATATCACCCCAAAATATGGAGTTCAGGTGACAAATGAACTTTTCCATAATGGAAATGTTGAGGCATGGAAAAAGATTCTTGAAAGTTACAATGCAAAGTATCCAGACCTTACAGTGCATGTTATGTTTGGGGGTGAGGTTATAAATGACATAAATTCTCTGTTTAAGTGGGGAAAGGTTAAACACGGGGATTCCATATTTTTCCAGGTTTCTGGAGAAAATATAATGGGAGTGTCTAAGCTCCAGAAGTATCTTTATGAAGGCGCAAGTCCCAGATATGAACAGTTTTTAAAACTTGGCGTTGGCCGTGTTCTTAATTTATTCTAAGCACAGAAGGAGATTGTGATGACTAATAATAATATAATCTATTTTAACAAAGATCTCAAAGGCTGCGATGAGAAAATTCTTCCAAAGATTGGAATAAGGGGAAGGAGAGCTGTGGAATTGGCATGCATGGGATTGCCAATTGTTCCTGGATTTATAATTGACTCAGACCTGACTGTCAAACTCCCACGCATCAATGTCAGAGAGCAAATAGAATCCTATATAGCTCAGATAGAAAAAGAGACAGGTAAAAAATTTGGCGATAAAAAGAAACCTTTGATGCTCAAGCTTGTAATAAGCTCTGATCTCAATATTCCATTTTTCCCTTCCATTCACAACATAGGCATGAATAAAGATACAGTGGAGGCCTTTGGCAACTTTACTGGAAAGGATTTTGCTTATGGGGAGTATCTTTTCCTCATGAGGAGCCTTGCTACAAAGATTTTTGATTTAGATGAAGAGACAATCTCTAAAATAGAAAGTGGATTATCGAAAAAGCCAACTGTTGACCAGATAAGTAAAGTTATTGAACAATACAAAAAACATTTTGGGGAAAACTTTAGTGAGGATGTTTATGAACAGCTGATCTTAATAATGAAAAAGGCTGCAGAAAAATACTGTGATTCTGATATTGATGTTGATAATTCTCTATCTATAATGGTCCAGGCTATGGTTTATGGCAACTTTGGTGAGAATTCTTATTCTGGAAGTTACTTTACAAGAGACATCGTCACAGGGGATCCAGAGATTCAGGGAGAGTTTTTGAAAAATGAATTTGATTATTCTGGTAAAAAGGGCCAGGAAATTAAAAAGATAGACAAAAAATATTTTGATAAATTTACAGAGATTGCCAAAAAGGTTGAAGAGAACTTTAAGGAGATAAGAAACATCAAGTTTACAATTGAGGAGGGAGACTTCTGGCTTGTTGAGCAGAGAATTGTTGATGAGAAATCAACTCAGGCGCAAATTAAGACTCTTCTTGATTTGAATAAGAATAAGAAAATATCAGATGATTTTTTGATTAGCTCAATAAAACCAGGTCAGCTTAATGAGCTACTTCATCCAGTAATTGATCCAAGATCAGTGAAAAACATAAAATCAATTAAGGGAGGTATTGCAGGATCTACAGGTGCTGCGATTGGTCGCGTATTTTTCTCAACTCCGAAGCTGCTGGAAGAATATAAAAAGGCTATAATGCATGGTGGTGATACAAATTTAATATTGGTTCTTGTTTCTTCCTATGCAGAAGATGTCAAAGCCATAGAGGTTGCTCAGGGTGTTGTTACATGTGAAGGCGGATTTTCATCTCATGCCCCTGTTGTTGCTCGAAGCCTTGGAAAAGTTGCGATGGTTCAACCGGAGATGAAAATTAAGGGCAACAGCTTTACCATTGCAGGTAAGACTGTTAAAGAGGGAGATTATATCTCAATAAATGTTCCTTACTATGAAGAGCCAACTCTTTATCTTGGCAAGGTTGAGCTGATTGAGCCTGATTTTAAGAAGAATGGTCTCTTTGATTTTCTTGAAATAGTGGAAAGGCATATTGGAGAGTTTAATGTCAGAGCAAATGCCGATCAGGGTAGGGATGCTACTTTAGCAAATGACTTTAAAGCCAATGGAATAGGGCTGTGCAGAACAGAGCACATGTTTTTTAATGAAAAGCGAATAATGAAATTTAGAGAAATGATCATAGCAAAAAACTATGAAGAAAGGCTAAAGGTCTTAGAGGCTCTTAAGCCTATGCAGAGATCGGATTTCTATGAGCTTTTTAAAATAATGGCTGGCAAGCCTGTTACAATCAGACTTCTGGATGCACCTTTGCATGAGTTTTTGCCACGGACAGAGGAAAGTATGCAGGAATTTATCAAATACATGCAGGGTCGCAATAAGTCATTAAAGGCCGATGAAATAAGAGCAAGGTGTGAAGAGCTTGAAGAAATGAATCCAATGCTTGGCCACAGAGGCTGTCGTGTTGCTGTAACCTATCCAGAGATATATGAAATGCAGTGTAAGGCTATTTTTGAGGCTGCTTGCATGCTTAAGAAAGAAGGAATTGAGGTTGTTCCAGAGATAATGATTCCAATAGTAATGAGTGAGCAGGAGATAAAGTTTATAAAAAATGGTAAAAAGATCGAAGGCAAAGAGGTCCGAGGCATTAGAGATATAAAAGATGAGGTTCTTGAAGAATATGGAATTTCTGAACTTGATTATAAAGTTGGCACAATGATTGAGTTGCCAGCGGCAGCTTTGCTTTCAGGTTCAATTGCAGAGTATGCTGAATTTTTCAGTTTTGGGACCAATGACCTGACTCAAACAACCTATGGACTTTCCAGAGATGATTCAAACTCCTTCTTCCCTGATTATTCTCTCTATGACCTTATGAAGGAAAATCCTTTTAAGGTTTTAGGGGAGCCAGTTAAGGAACTTATTGCCATATCAACACTGAGGGGAAGGCTCACACGGCCTGATCTTAAAATTGGACTTTGTGGTGAGCATGGGGCAAATCCCGATAATATTGCATTTTGTATTGAGACTGGGCTCAATTATGTCTCCTGTTCTCCCTATGCAATACCTCTGGCTAAATTGGGGATTGCTCAATATAATATAGCTAAAAAGTAAGCTCTTAAAAATATCAAAAAAGGGTGTCAAAAAAGGGGATGACCTGTTATTTCATCCCCTTTTGTATTTATCAAGTTAATTTAAAATAGTCTAAGGCCAGAGATTGTTTCTGCTATATTATAGCAGTGATCCCCTATCTTTTCAAAACAGGATACCATATCAATAAATATTATTCCAGAGTCAACTTCGCATGTCTGTTCATTGAGCCGTCTTATGTGACTTTTGCGAAGCTCTTTCTTGAGCTCATCAATGCGGGTCTCCAGCACCTCCGCCTGAGGCATAATATTTTTTGAGGTAAGGGCTATATAGGTTGATATGAGTTTCAAAAAGTCTCTGGTTTTTTGCGAAATTTCAATAATCTCCTTTTTAGCTTGTTCGGAGAATGTAATTTTATGATCATACTTCCTTCGAAGTAGTTTCATTATGGACTCACATTGATCCCCAATACTTTCCAATTCATTAATCTTATGAAGCATAGATGTAAGTTCATTACTCTGCTCTTTTGTTAAAACATCCCGTGACACTTTAACAAGGAAATCTGATATTTCCTTTTCCAGTAGATCTACCTTGTTTTCGAGAGTTAGGATCTCTTCAATCTCTTTCCCAAGCTTTTTGTCGGGATTGGTTAAAATATCAATAACCTTTTCATACATCTCTGATACAATGGAGGCCATTTTTTCAATTTCAAGTCGTGCTTGATTGAGGTTTATTGATGGTGTTGACACTATATTTGTTGATATATACATGAGGTGACTTTCTTCTGGTTTTTCCTCATGACGAACAAGAAACTCAGCAGCTTTTGCAAGATATTTTGTAAATGGCAAAAATACAATTGTGTTTATGATATTGAATCCTGTATGGAATGCAGCCATGTGATCTGCAATAACTTTAGATCTTGTGGTTAGTTCTAAAGAAAAAGGATCCCCAGGAATTAACCAATCAATGAAAGGGATGAAAAATGCCTTAAAAATTGTAAGTATCCATATTACTCCAATAAAATTGAATAAAAAATGAACTCTTGCAGTTCTTTTTGCATCAACTGTTGAGCCTACAGCTGCAATATTGGCAGTAACTGTTGTTCCAATATTTTCGCCAAGTATGAGAGCTGCGGCTGTATAAAAATCGATTAGTCCATTTACCGCCAGTGTCATTGTCATGGCCATTGTTGCACTGGAGGATTGAACTATTATTGTAATAAGAGTTCCAATAAGGACCACGACAATTGTTGAAAAAATACCTGAAGCCTTATAGGTTGTCATAAAACTCATTATTACCTCAGAATTTCTCAGATCCTTAACTGAATCTGTCATTATTCCAAGCCCAAGGAAGAGTATTCCAAATCCAAGCAAAAAGTCTCCCCAACTGGCACTTCTTTCTTTATTTATAAATCTGATGAAAAAACCAATGGCAATTGCTGGTAGCGATAGGGCATTGATTTTAAATTTAAATCCAATTATAGCAACAAGCCATCCTGTTACTGTTGTTCCAATATTTGCTCCAAGAACAATGCCTGTCGCCTGCATGAGATCAATAAGCCCTGCACTTACAAAGCTTACAAGCATTACTGTTGTTGCACTTGAAGATTGAATTATTGCTGTGATGCCAAATCCAGTGAGAACTCCCTTTATTCTGTTGCTTGTTGCCTTCCACAGGATGTTTTTGAAACTTTCTCCTGCAACGCTCTGGAGGCCTTCACTCATTATCCTCATGCCATAGAGAAAAAGAGCAAGACCACCTAAAACAGTGATAATAATCTGTGTCATTTACAATATTTCTCCCTCTATTGAACTTTTCTTTGTTTATTATTTAAAAAATATTAAAATCCCATTTTTGTCAACAGGAACTTTCGGCTTTAATCTGTTTTTATTTTTGTTTTGATTATAAGAATATAGACTATTTTTTATATAGTTTATTTAATTTATTGTTGATTATTTTATAAATATCTGTATAATAAATATTCATTTAAAACAGTTTATATAAATTTTATTATTAAAATCAAATTTTGTCTTAATTTTTATAGTTGGTATGATTTATTACTATGATAGATTTTAAAGGTAAAAATATTTTACTTGTAGAGGATGAGGTTCTCATTGCCATGAGTTGTGAGAGAGAGCTGCGTTCTCTGGGATATGATGTTACAACATGTTTTTCTGGTGAAGAAGCTATATCCCTGGTTTTAAATGATAATAGGACCTTTGATATAATACTCATGGATATAGATCTTGGTCGTGAGATTGACGGAACTCAGGCTGCAATGGAAATTACAAAATATAGAGATATTCCTGTCCTTTTTCTTTCTTCTCATACAGAAAAGGATATTGTTGAAAAAACCGAAAAGATAACCTCCTATGGCTATGTGGTCAAGCAGTCAGGACTTACTGTTTTAGATGCCTCAATCAAAATGGCATTTAAATTGCATAAGGCTCACAGTGAACTGAAAGAGAGCAGAGAGCGTTACAGGGTTCTTGTTGAGAATATATCAAGTCTTGTTTGTGAAACTGATCCGCAAGGTCGATATACTTATCTTTCACCAGCCTATGAAAAAGTTACTGGCTGGAGACCGGATGAACTTATGGGAAAGTATGTTATTGAGCATCTCCATCCTGATGAACTTACGCGCTGGAAGGAGAAGTTTTTTAGACAGCACAGTCCCAATGAGACTATCCGTGATATCTGGAGATTTAGAATTAAAAATGGTCAGTGGAGATGGATGGATTCCTCTGTAACTTTTATTGAGAAAAAAATGGAGAAATTTATTGCGTTGTAATAACCAATGATATTACTGACAAAATCGTGGAAAAGGAAAGGCTTGAGAGAATAATTGAAGAAAATAAAGCCTACTTCAGGGAGATGAAAAGTCGAGTTAATTCCACTGCCTCTATAATAAGGGTTTTTGCAGATTTTATGGCTTCTTGCTTTAAAGAGGAGGATTCCAGAAGAATTTTTTTGAATATAGAAAAGAGAATTGAATTTTGTCTATCTCTATATGAGAGATTTCATATTTATCCTATGCCTGAGGGAGTTACACTGAGGGAATTTGTGGCCAATATTGTTGAATTGGTTTACAGGATATATAATACACCACAACAGATTCCTGTATACTCTGATGAATTGAATAATATTTTTCTGGAAATTAAATGGATATTGCCCGTAGGTTTTATTATTAATGAGTTACTGTCAAATGCATTTATTCACGCCTATGGAAATTCATCAGGTGAGATTTATATCTCAGCTAAAAAATTTGAGGATGTTCTTTTAATTTCGGTTAAAGATAATGGCTGTGGAGGAGTTTATTCTGAGAGGAATAAAATTGGCATGGGGCTTTCCCTTGTCAATAAAATTGTTGAAGAAATCAATGGGGATTTTACTATTGTCTCAAACGGAGGCTCAGAGGCCCTTTTGCAATTGAGAATTTCTAAAGATGAAGAATAAATCCAATAGCAGATCCTTTAATCTGAAATATAAACCTATAACAGAATACCAAAATTATCTCAAAAGGCTTTCTTTTGAAACAGGAATTACAATCAGTGGTAGCGAGCCCTTTGCAAAGATGGAATATGATGATGAACTCCTTGCAAAGGATCGGGCTTTGTCTTCATATTTTTATGAAATAAATTTGCCTGTTAGATCTTTTTCAATAGTTAGATCCCCATTGCCAAGGCATTACAGAACAACAACCAAGCGGAGAATTCATAATCACAATGGCAAAATCTTATCGTCCTCAGAGGAAATATCCTTAAGTGACACTCCATCTTTGTTGGAGCCAGAGATTCATTCAAAAATTTATTCTTTTTTATCAAAAATACTAAATAAAAAAGAGAATATAAGGTATGCTCTGGATCTGAATTTTATCATCATAAGGGGTAATTACGAGAAGATTGTTGTTATATTTAACATTAAAAAAGTAGATGGAAATGTTATTAGAACATTTACTGCTATTGCTTCGAATTTAGCAGAAGACTTTTCTGCAATTGATGGGGCTTTTCTTTTTGTCGATCCAGAGGGTTCAAAATATTACATGAATTTTTCCTCAGAAACTGATGGCCCAAAGTTTAAAAGGCTTTTTGGTAACAGGTATTTATCAGTTAAGGTTAATGATGTCTTATATAAATTTTCACCGGAGTGTTTTTCTCAGGTAAATTTATCTATATGTTCAGATATGTTAAATGCTGCAGTGAAACTTTTAGCTCCAAATGGCAACAGGTTATTTGATCTCTATTGTGGCTATGGTTTTTTTTCTTGCTTTTTGTCTCAATTTTATGAAAGCCTGACAGGTGTTGACTATTTGCCTGCTTCAATAGATAGTGCCCGTGATAACATGGAGAGATTGAATATTGGAAAGAAATATAACTTTTTTGCAAAAAAGATTGATCCCAGAAATTTATCACAACTCTTGCCAGATAATTTAAAAAATGATCATGTTCTGCTTGATCCTCCAAAAAATGGGACTGCACCAGGGGTTATTGAATTTATTGCCTCAAGAAATCCAGAAAGTGTTTTGCATATCTTTTGTGGTCTTGAGACTATTCCTGCAGAAATCGAACGGTGGGAAAAATACGGTTATATGCCTGAAAAATGTCAGCCCCTTGATATGTTCCCGGGGACGTCAGATATAGAGGTTATGTTGCTCCTTAAGAATCACTCTTCAAAAACTCCCTCTCGATTGAAGTCTGGCAGATAGTGTCTGTGGCTTTCCATCTCCTGAATGAGTAGATTTTTAAATCCAAGGGCATAGGCATAATCCACTACTTTGTTATATTCCTCATAGGAGAGAGTCCTTTTAAGCTCTGGATACTTTTCCTCCATGGCATCTCCTGCTGGATGATATTGTGACATTAGAGATATTTGGATTTCCCTATCCACACTCTCAATAAAGTCAAGAACCTGAAGGGAGCTTTCAATATGTCCCGGGATAACAAGATGGCGAATGGCTATTCCTTTTCTGGCAATATCATTTTCATCTTTTTGCAATAATCCCACCTGATCATACATTGCCTTAATAATTTTTTTGCCATGGCTATATATTCCTCTGGCCTTTGAAAATTTTTCTCCAATAGCGTCATCGCCATATTTTAAATCAGGGAGATAAATGTCCACTATCCCATTCAGGAGTGTTACTGTTTCAATTGAGTCGTAGCCATGTGTATTGTAGACAATTGGAAGATCAAACCCTTTTTTGCGAGCAATATTTACAGCTTCTATGATTGAGTAGACATAGGGAGTTGGTGATACTAAATTTATGTTTGCTGCTCCAATTTTCTTTAGTTCCCAGAAAATCTTTTCAAGTCCCTGAATATCAAGTTTTTTGACACTTATGCATTGATTTTTGAGATTCCACCTGCTTATTTGGTAATTCTGGCAAAAAATACAGCGCAAGGTGCAACCTGCAAAAAAAATTGTCCCTGATCCCTGTTTTCCAGTTAAAAAAGGCTCTTCTCCTTTATGAAGTCCATAATGACAGATATATATTGAGTTATCAATGCCACAGGCTCCTAAGCGTTCATTTCTGTTAACGTTACATTTAAAATTACAAAGATTGCAGTTCAAGCTGTCCTCCCAAAAAAATTCCAAATAACAAAATAATTGCTGAAAAAAGCTTTGAATAAAGTCAATAATATATTATTATATTTATAAGTCTTTTTTTAGACTTTAATTCTAAATAAAAATTAAAAGGGCTCACAGGAGCATAATTTACATTTTGAAGGGGGGCACATGAACAAAAAGAAAATTTTGTTAGTTGATGATGATATGGATGTAATTACATCCCTTAAAGCTGTTCTGGAAAAGAATGGTCATGCAGTTGAAACTGCCAGAAGTGAAAATGAGTGTATGGAAAAATATGCCTTTTTTGAACCAGACATCATATTCCTTGACATGATGATGGAATATATGGATTCAGGATTTCGACTCTGTAAAGAAATAAGGGAAAGAGATCAACAGGTAAAGATATATATGCTCAGCTCTGTTGGTAGTGATAATGCAGGCACACATGATGTCCATGAAGTAGGCTTTAATGGCTCACTTGAAAAGCCAATTGATCCTGATTATCTGGTAAGTATAGTCGCAAAGGGCTGACTTATTAGTCTCTGAGCTTTTTAAGGCTCAGAGACTGCTTTGATTTTAAAAGTTTAGTTTTATTCCTGAACTTTTCAGCTTTTTTACTCCTGCAGATCTGTCAAAGTATTCTGTATGCAATAGCTCGTGGGCTTTATGAGAGTTTGTATGCTCAAGGAAATCTTTATATAGCTGTTTTACCTGAGGATTGTCCTGTGATTTACGCAAAGGCATGATTTTATCTGTTCCATAGACACCATCGGCCCTTGATTGTCTTATACTTAGACCAGAAAAAAGTTTTGCAGGAAGCATGAGAGCAAAGGCAGTGATGCTTGCGATTTTAGCTGAATAAGAAATGAAGTTTTTTCTTGTAATAAAATTTCTCATTGAATATCTCCTATATAACAAAAGTGTCTTTTGGATCTAAAGGTTGACCACCACCATTTATGCATCCACCCGGGCATGTCATTACTTCAATGAAATGATATGGCGATCTTCCTTTCTTGATGTCTTCTATAATTGGACCAACGTTTTTGAGTCCTGATACAACGCAAACCTTTAATTCAGGGCCACCTGGGATTTTGACAGTGGCTTCCTTTATGCCAGCCATTCCGCGTACAGATGTAAAATCTACAGATGAAAGTTTTTGTCCAGATACTGCCTCGTAGGCAAAGCGGAGAGCTGCTTCCATAACTCCACCTGTTACTCCAAAAATTGTTGCAGCTCCTGTGGACATTCCAAGAAGAGGATCTGCCTCTGCATCCTTGAGATTTAAGAAGTCGATATTTTTTTCTTTGATCATATATGCAAGCTCCCGTGTATTTATTGTAGCATCAATATCACGGAAACCGCTATCGTTCATCTCAGGTCTCATTCCTTCAAATTTTTTTGCAATGCATGGCATAATTGAAACAGTATAGAGTTTTTGTGGATCTATTCCTTTATTTTTTGCTCCGTATGTTTTCGATAGAGCTCCCATCATGCACACAGGAGACTTGCATGTGGATAGATGCTCATTAAGCTCAGGATAGAATGACTCCACAAATTTAATCCATCCAGGGCAGCATGAGGTGAATTGCGGGAGGGGTTTTTTTATTTTCCCGGTAATTCTACCTATGAGTTCAGTTCCCTCTTCCATTATAGTGAGGTCTGCTGCAAATTCTGTATCCCAGACAATATCAAAGCCAAGCAGCTTTAATGCAGAAACCATTTTGCCTCTTGCAAATTCCCCTGGTTTTAAGCCAAAGGGCTCACCAATTGCATATCTTACAGCAGGGGCAGGTAGTGCAACAACCACTTTATCAGGAGCATTTATAGCCTTTAAAACATCGTTAATAAAAGAGACCTTTTCTTCAATTGCACCATAAGGACAATTGACAAGACATTGCCCACAGTTTACGCAAGCCTCTGGACTGTAAACCCTGTGTGGCCCTCCTGGTTTTTTACTGTCGATTATACCAGTGGGGCAGTTTTCGCTGCAGGTGTGACATCCCTGACATCTATTCTCATTTACCTGGACAAAAAAGGTTTTGTCGTATTTTGAGATGTCTGGTGATTCCATTGACGTGTAGACGTGTTCTACCTTGGCATCTTTACTGCAGGAGATTGTATTTCCAAGTGCAAAAGCAATTGCAGTTCCCCCGCTTAAGCGTAGAAATTTTTTCCTGTTAATATTCATTTTTTCCTCCAAAAGAACCTGAATGTGTCAAATAGGGCATATTAATCATTTTATAGTATCTTTGTCAATAAAATATATATTTTAGAATATTTTTTTGAAAATAGTGCTATTTTATGTTGACTAATTTTATTTTTTTATTTAAGTGACAAAAAAATAAACAAGGGGGATCTTTATGACAGTAAATAAGACTCTGTCTGAAGCCATAGAAAAACATGGCACCAGGCGCGAGAGCCTTCTTCCGGTTCTTCAGTATGTTATCTCAAAAGAGAGATGGCTAAAAGAGGATTTGCTGGAGGATGTGGCTGCTGCATTCGGGATGTCGCCATCGGAAGTCTATGGTGTTGCTACATTTTATTCTTTTCTTGATACAGAGCCCAGAGGCCGGTATGTTATAAGGGTATGCAGGACAATATCCTGTGATATGGCAGGAAAGTCAGCAATCATTGATGCTCTTAAAAATGAGCTTAAAGTAGGAGTTGGAGAAACTACCCCAGATGGACTTTTTACTCTACTTGAGACAAACTGTATGGGTTGGTGTCATCAGGGACCTGCAATGCTTGTCAACGATGATGTATATACTGAACTCAATCCTGAAAGTGTTGTTGCAGTTGTTCAGAAATATCGTAATATGGAAAAACAATAGGAGGAGTCTATGGCGACAAAGAAGATACTTCTGGTGGATGATGATATGGATATCATCGAATCCATGAAGGCAATACTGGCAAGTGAAGGGCATATAGTATTCACAGCAGGCAATGAGAAGGATTGTATGGATGAGTTCAACAAAGAAAAGCCAGATGTTGTATTTCTGGATCTCATGATGGAAAAGATGGATTCAGGAATAAGACTTTGTAGAGAAATTAGATCAAAAGATAAGAATGTCAAAATTTATCTCCTCAGTGCAGTAGGAGACGAAACTGCAGGAACTCTTGATATCCATGAGATTGGATTTAATGGAGCAATGTCTAAACCTGTTAATGCAGAGGAGCTTACTGAACTGGTAAAATAAAAATTTTTTGCCGGAATATATGATATGAAGGAGAAAAAATATGTCTGTTTCAGATAAAAATAAACTTTTGGAAAAAATGCAGGAGAGAGTGAACCTCATATTTAAAGACACAGACTGTGGGGCTATTCTTGCTAAAGGGCTTTCCATGAAGCCTGATGATATTATAAATATGGTCACAGATTCTGGCTTGCGAGGACGAGGTGGAGCTGGATTTCCAACAGGAATCAAGTGGAGAGGAGCTGCCTCTGCCTCTGGAAATAAAAAGTATGTTATATGCAATGCCGATGAAGGTGAACCAGGGACTTTTAAAGATAGAAGAATTCTTGATGAACAATCAGATAAGGTTATAACAGGCATGGCTATATGCGCTTATGCAGTTGGTGCATCAGAGGGCTATATATATCTGAGGGGTGAGTATAATTTCTTAAAAGATAAACTGCAATCCAATTGCGATCGATGGAATAAGATATTCAATTCAAAGGGAATTAATTTTTCTGTGAATGTCCGCTCTGGCAGCGGAGCATACGTTTGTGGAGAAGAAACAGCTCTCATTGAATCTATGGAAGGAAATCGTGGAGAGCCACGAAATAAACCTCCATTTCCAGTTGGTGCAGGTTATATGAATGAGCCAACTGTTGTTAATAATGTGGAGACTCTTGCCTATGTGGCAACTATTATAGAAAAGGGTGCTGATTACTTCAAATCCATAGGAACAAAGGATTCCATGGGAGGCAAAGTGTTTTCTGTCTCTGGAGATTGCTCAGTAAAGGGAGTATATGAACTGCCATTGGGTATGACGATAGAGGAGTTTGTCAATATCTTTGGTGATGGAGACACAAAGGCTGTTCAGGTTGGAGGAGCCTCTGGTGTTTGTGTTCCAAGGAAAAATTTTGCAACAACAGTAATTGGCTTTGAGGGAGTGCCAACTGGTGGTTCCATGATGCTTTTTAATAGCTCACGTTCCATGTATCATGTATTGAAAAATTTCCTTGAATTTTTTGAAGAAGAGTCTTGTGGACAATGCACACCATGCAGAGTTGGATGCCAGCAGCTTTTGAAGGGGATTGAGGCCATAAGAGCTGGTGAAAAACCAATGAGTTATCTTGATGAATTGCGTAAACTTGCTGCAACTATGTCAGTTGCTTCCAAATGTGGCCTTGGACAGTCGGTTGCAAGCCCCTTTAATTCAATTACAGAGCATTTCCGTGAGGAGATTTGCTACTAAGATCATGGAGAGTAAAAAATGGAAAAGGTAACATTAACCATAAATGATAAAAAGGTAACTGTTGATAAAGGAACCACAATTCTTAATGCTGCAAAGCAAGTGGGTGTGAGGATCCCAACTCTTTGTCATCATGAGGATTTGTGTATTGCAGGTAACTGCAGGGTCTGTGTTGTTGAGCAAAAAGGAACAAGGGCACTTGTTGCCTCCTGTGCAGTCCCTGCTGCTGAAGGTATGCAAATATACACTAATACAAAGAAGGTCAGAGAAGCCAGAAAGACTATTATAGAATTGCTTCTCTCTGAACATGCCGGGGAGTGTACCTCCTGTTACAGAAGCGGAAACTGTGAGCTACAGGCTCTTGCTCAGGAATATCTTGCTGATGGAGATAAGTTTATCGATGTCGCAGATAGAAGCCCCATTGATATATCATCTCCTGCTATCGTAAAAGATGATAGTAAGTGTATCAGATGTTTAAGATGCGTTAGAACCTGTGCTGAGCTGCAGGGAGTATCTGCTCTGTGGTCAGTGAATAAAGGAAATCATACAAAGGTTTCTACTTTTATGAATAAGCCCATGCACTATGTTGTTTGCACTAACTGTGGTCAGTGTATAAATAGGTGCCCAACTGGTGCTCTTACAGAGAGAAATTACATAGAGGATGTCTGGGCTGCAATTGATGATCCTCAGGTGCATGTTGTTGTGCAAACTGCTCCTGCAGTAAGGGTAGGGCTGGGAGAGGCCCTTGGAATGGAACCTGGTGCTATTGTCACAGGAAAGATGGTTGCGGCTTTAAAGGCTCTCGGATTTAATTCCGTTCTTGATACAGATTTTACAGCAGACCTTACCATAATAGAAGAAGGGACAGAGTTACTTCTTCGTCTAAAAGAGGCACTGGTTGAGAAAAAAAATGTGGCTCTTCCAATGATGACATCCTGCTCCCCAGGATGGATTAAGTTTATTGAGCATCAGTATCCGGAGCTGCTTGATAATCTCTCAACCTGTAAATCCCCTCAGCAGATGTTTGGAGCCTTAGCAAAGACCTATTATGCAAAGAAAAAGGGGATTGATCCTGCCAGGATGATCTCTGTTTCAATAATGCCATGCACAGCTAAAAAATTTGAGGCTGCAAGACCAGAGATGAACAGCAGTGGTTTCAGGGATGTTGATTATGTTCTCACTACAAGAGAGCTTGCGCATATGATAAGGCAGGCTGGAATTGATTTTAGATCTCTGCCAGAAGAAAAGTATGACAGCATAATGGGAGAGTCAACAGGTGCTGCTGTAATTTTTGGAACAACTGGTGGGGTTATGGAGGCTGCTCTTAGAACTGCATACGAGATTGTCACAGGGAGAGAGGTACCTTTTAAAAATCTGAATATTGAGCCTGTTCGTGGAATGGAAGGTATCAAAAGTGCAAAGATCAAGATTGAAAATGTAAAAGATGAGTGGAAATTTCTTGAAGGTGCAGAGCTTAGCGTGGCAGTTGCTCATGGTCTTGCAAATGCAGATAAATTGATGAAAGAGATTAAATCTGGAAAAGCTAACTTTCATTTTATAGAAATTATGGCATGCCCTGGTGGATGTATTGGAGGAGGTGGGCAGCCAATACCAACTTCTCCTGAGATTCGCAAGAAAAGAGCTGATGCTATATATGTTGCAGATAGTTCACTTCCATTGCGCAAATCTCATGATAATCCAGAGATAAAGCTTATATATGAAGAATTTCTTCATGAGCCATTGGGACATCACTCCCATGAGTTGTTGCATACGCACTACACTCCACGGAGAAGTAGAGCTTAGCAAGCTGTTTAATGTCAGATATATTCCTTTTGGGGCCTCAGGCATTTTAATGCCTGAAAGCCCGTTTTTTTAAGAGTTATGAACTGTGAAGATATGAAATTCCCCTTTGAGTTTATCTTTTTGGAGAGGGGAATTTTGTTTTTTGTATATGATTTTTATGATAACAAAAAATTATTTTTATGGTCATAAAATTAATGTAATTTTATTTTGATGGAAGGCTATTTTTATGGAACATTCATTTATCGATGAAGAAAGACTGCAGTCCCTTCTTGATAAAAAAGTAACTGGTTCAACAGAGGTCAAAGAGATACTTGCAAAGGCTGAGACTCTTGTAGGGCTTTCTGTTGAAGAGGCGGCAGTGCTTCTCAATATAGATAACGAGGAAGATAAAAATCTTCTTTTTGAAACTGCTCTTAAGGTTAAGCAAAAGATTTATGGCAATAGGATGGTTCTATTTGCTCCTCTTTACGTATCCAATTATTGTTCAAACAATTGCCTCTACTGTGGTTTTAGGATGGATAATAAAGAGATGGAGCGAAGGTGTCTCACCATTGATGAGGTAAAAGAAGAGGTAAGGCTTATTTTGGAGCAGGGTCACAAAAGAATACTTATGCTAATGGGCGAGCATCCTGCAAGATCCTCCTTTGATTATTTCCTTGAGACAATTGATGCTGCTTATTCTGTCCGCGATTCAAAGGGCAGCTCTATCAGAAGAATTAATGTAGAGATTGCCCCTTTGAGCCCTGAGGAATTCAAAAAAATTGCTACTAAAAAAATTGGAACATATACTGTTTTTCAGGAAACCTATCACAGAGCAACTTACGATAAAATGCATCCCTCTGGAAAGAAAAAGGATTTTTTGTGGCGTCTCCTTGTTATGGATAGAGCCCTTGAGAATGGGCTGCACGATGTTGGCATTGGTGCTCTCTTTGGTCTTTATAACTGGAAGTTTGAGACTCTTGCTTTATTGCAACACGCAGAGCATCTCATGTCAAAATATAGCATAGGGCCTCATACTATCTCTATACCGAGAATTGAGTATGCAAAAAATGCCCCTTGCGCAGAAAACGTCCCTCATCCTGTAAGTGATGATGACTTTATGAAGATTGTTGCTGTTTTGCGCTGCTCTGTGCCCTATACTGGAATTATTCTTTCTACAAGGGAGAGTCCACAGATGAGAGACAAACTCATTGATCTTGGAGTATCTCAGATGAGTGCAGGCTCCAGAACAGATCCTGGTGGCTATAGTGCTGATGATTCTGCAAGGGATCATGGTCAGTTTTCACTTAATGACACAAGGAGCACTGGAGAGGTTATAAAGTCAATAATCAAGCATGGATATATTCCTTCTTTTTGCACAGGCTGTTATAGGAGAGGTAGAGTTGGTAAGGATTTTATGGATATGGCAAAACCTGGTCTTATTAAGCTTCATTGTCAGCCCAATGCTCTTTTGACATTGAAGGAATACCTTGTGGATTATGCAGATGAAGAGACGAGAAAGCTCGGAGAGGCTTTGATTGAAAAAGAACTACAGGAGATTCCTGATGAGGCACGTAAAGATGCCACTGTCAAAAATCTTGAAAAAATAGAAAAGGGTGAACGTGACATCTATTTCTAAAAAAGAAATCATTGAGCTGCTGGAACTACGTGGCAGGGAACAGGAGGAATTTCATAGAAAGGCCTCTGAAATAAGGAGAAATACTTTATCTGATAAAGTCTATTTCAGGGGCCTTATAGAGTTTTCCAATATTTGCATAAATGACTGTTTGTATTGCGGAATACGCTGCAGTAATAAAAAGATTAGCAGATATGAACTGTCCTTTGAGGAGATATTACAATCAGTGGGAGAGGTGTTATCAACAGGTATTACCTCTATTGTGCTACAGTCTGGCGAAAGAAGAGATCGAAAGTTTACCTCTTACGTTGTGTATATTTTAAAGCTCATTAAAGAAAAATATCCTCAGGTGAGTATAACTCTTTCTGTAGGAGAACAGACAAGAGAGGTCTATGAAGAATTTTTTAACAGTGGAGCAAGTCGCTATTTATTGCGCATAGAAACATCGGATCCAGTTCACTACAAAAAACTTCATCCTGAATCAATGAGCTTTGAAAATAGAATTAGATGTTTGAGGGATCTTAGAGAGATTGGATTTCAAGTTGGAACTGGTGTTATGATTAACTCACCATATCAAAGTCTTGAGAACCTTGCAGAGGATCTTCTATTTTTTAAGGAAATGGACATTGACATGTGTGGAATGGGGCCATATATCCCTCATGCAGATACCCCATTGGGTGGTATTGAATATAGGCCCCAGGAGAGTTTAAATCTTGGTCTTAACATGATTGCACTTTTACGCTGTATTATGCCAGATATAAACATTGCCTCAACTACTGCACTGGAGACATTGTCTCCCGATGGCAGGGAACTTGGGCTTCTGGCAGGTGCAAATGTTGTTATGCCTCAATTTTCCCCCTTTGAGTTTAGATCAAGTTATAGTCTATATAATAATAAACCTGTAGGAAGTGTTTATTCTAAGGAATTTATTGATGATTTAAAAGAAAGAATTATTAGGCTTGGTCTTATTCCAGATTTTAAGGACCATGGAGTTTCAGTTCATTTTTTAAGGAGGGCACAAGATGTCAGTGGTAGTTGACAGAGTCAATATAGGAATATTTGGGAAGATGAATGCAGGCAAAAGCTCTGTAATGAATCTCCTTACACAGCAGGAAACATCAATCGTAGACTCAACTCCTGGGACAACTGCAGATACAAAAATAGCTCTTTTTGAGTTGCATGGTTTTGGCCCTGTCAGAATTTTTGACACTGCAGGCATTGATGAATCTGGTGAGCTTGGACAAAAAAAGCGAAAAAAGGTATTAAACGATCTAAAGGAATGTGATCTTCTTTTGCTGGTTATAGATCCTTCTGCTTCGGATTTTACCTCTGAGCGGGAATTGATTGAAGAGGCCCGGGAAATGGATAAGCAGATTCTTATCATTTACAATATATTTAATAAGCATGATGAGCAGAAAATAGAACTTATTGAAGATTCGATAAATTTGCTTAAATTTCATAAAAAGATAAGGATCAGGGCAAATGATTTCTCCTTCAGAGCAGAGCTATTGCAATTTATATTGAATAATTTTCAGCATCTTAAGTCTGATATTCCTTTGCTACCTGCTGTTAAGAGGGATAGGTTTTATATATTGATTATCCCTATGGATGAGGAAACTCCCCCTGGAAGATTTCTGCGTCCTCAGTCCATGGTAGAGGAGTATATTACACGTCACTGGGCTTATCCTGTTTCCTTCAGGCTTGATCTATCTGCAGCAAGAGGGGATTTACATGATTTTGAGAAAAAGAGATTTTTTAATATGCTCAATGGATTGGGACAACGTCCAGCCTGCATAATAACAGATTCTCAGGCTATGGATATAATGTCATCATGGTGTCCTGAAGATATTGATCTTACAACTTTTTCTATAGTGATGATCAACTACATGAGCGGAGGAAAACTTGCTTCTTTTGTAGAAGGGATTAAAGCTCTATCAGATTTAAAGCCTGGTGATTCCATACTTATCGCAGAGGCTTGCAATCATAGCAGAATAGGTGAAGATATAGGGACAGTGCAGATCCCCTCAATTATTCAAAAAAAATTCCCCGGGGTTAATGTTGAGCATAACTTTGGCAGAGAGTTTCAGGATAACAAAAATCTTACGAAATATTCACTTATCATTCATTGCGGTGGTTGCATGATAAGCAGACAGAAGATGATGGCCCGGATCAGGGATCTTGACTCTGTGGGAATTCCTTATACTAATTATGGCATATTTCTCTCTGCAATGCAGGGGCTTAATGCTTTACAGAAGGTTTTAAGGCCATGGGGCATTAGGCTATGAATTACTTTATGGCATAAACCACCATGGAACTTGTTAAAGCAAAGTCTCCACAATGAATTTTACTTTTATAATGATAGGTTGCAATTCTAATCCAGGCTTTATAATCTTTGAAGGACTTAAAACTCCCCCGTGATTTTAGAAGCTTAGGTAAAAGACCAAATTCAACAGGTTGAAAAACTTTTATATAAGAAAAACCTACAGATCTTAGTAATTTGCAAAGATTTTTTTTGCTAAAGTAAGAGAGGTGTCCTGGCATAAAATACTCATATCTCGGGCCTGCACTTTTTGCTTGCAGGCCATCCATATTTGCAGTTTGAATGAGAAGGAGCCCATCCTTTTTAAGGAGTTTGTAACACTCTTCAATGGCTTTCTTTGGATCTGAAAGATGCTCAATTAACTCAATCATGGTAATTACAGAAAAGCTCTCAGCCTGAAATGGATGATTAAATATAGTTCCATGGTGAATGTTATCACCAAATATTTTTTTTGCATGAGTTGCTGCATAATCTGATATCTCTATTCCAAAGGGACTGTACCATTTTGATGCTCTCTCAAGAAAACCACCAAAGGCACATCCAACATCAAGAAAGTTGCCCCCTTTTGCAAATTTTCTGATGATTTTTAGTCTGCTGTCCCATACATAGGATGAGTATTTTTTGATATCTCTCTCATCAATATATGAGTAGTCAGATTTACCGCTGTAATATTGTTCACTATAAAAGCTTTTAATCGTTTCATCATCAAATTGTGGATTCATAAATATAAAGCCACAACTTTTGCATATATCAGTGGTAAATTTATTTGAATAAGATAAAATTTCGTATTTAAATGATATATCTCTGCTTTTACATAAGGGGCAGCAGGAAAGTCTTTCTTTAAACATATTTTAAAGCCTTTATAGTTTTTTAAAATTTTATCATCTATTATAGATGTGGCAATATTTTTTATGTGCAATATGAAAAAATTTTTAATTTGTTGATTTATCAATATATAAGGCCATACCTGACAAAGAAGTATTTTTATTAAGAAAATAGAGTTGACTTTTAGTGTTATTTTTTGATAATATTGCCATTTATGAATGCTTTTTCCGCTTTATTTTTGTGGTTGCTTTTAAATTTCTCTTCACAAGACATAAAGGCAAGAGAGGCTTCTGATAATTATCTTGAACTCAGGCGATATTATCTGAAGTGGAGCAGTGGACCTCCAGGTAGTGCCTCTTATTTCAGGAAGATACTTTATTCTCATCTTGTTGAGATGATTGGAAAGGAAATAAAAACTGATTATGATTACACTCTTTGGTCCTTTGATGGTAACACTATTGAGGCAAAATTTGCCTGTAGCCAATGGCTTGTCCTAAAAGGGGAGATCTCCGACAGAGAAACTCTAAAAAAGATACAACTTGGTAAAAATTTTGAAGAAAAGACTAAATTACTTTTTTCTATATCAGGGAAAATCAAGAGATTTAGATTAAGTGAATATGAAGGTGAGAGAAAAGTTTTTCTTATCCTTGAAAATATAAAAACAGAAACTTTTTTATTGGAGTAAAAAATTAAGAGAAAAGATGAGGATGATTGAAAAATCATCCAAGAACCAAAACATTTTTATTGGAGTAAAAAATTAAGAGAAAAGATGAGGATGATTGAAAAATCATCCAAGAACCAAAACTTTTTTATTTGAGTTAAAAAATTAAGAGGTAAGTTAAATGTGTGGAATAGTCGGCTATATTGGTCATAGAAATGCATCTTTAGTTGTTCTCAGTTCTTTAAAGAGGTTGGAGTATAGAGGTTATGATTCAGCAGGTATTGTGGTAAATTGTGATGGAAATTTATTGTCCTGGAAAAAAGCAGGTAAAATTTCTGCTCTGGAATCAATTGTTGATTGCCACTCTCTTAATGAGGCAAGAGTAGCAATAGGCCATACAAGATGGGCAACTCATGGAGCTCCAACTGATGAAAATGCCCATCCTCATAGTGACTGCACAGGGGAGCTTTATATTATCCACAATGGAATAATAGAGAATTATAAGGATTTAAAAGAGGTTTTGCTTAAACGGGGTCACACTTTTAAGAGTGAAACAGACACGGAGGTTGTTGTCCATCTGGTTGAGGAGTATCACAAAGAATTGCCTCTGCTTGATGCAGTTCTCCATGCACTGTCTCATGTGGAAGGCTCTTATGCAATAGTGTTGATGTCAAAAAAGGAACCAGAGAGGCTCATTGCTGCAAGAAAGGGTAGTCCCATGATCCTTGGAATAGGTGATGGTGAGATGGTTATAGCATCAGATGCCAGTGCTATTGTAGATTATACAAGGAATGTTGTTTACCTTGAGGATGGTGAGATAATTGAAGTTAAGCGTGATGGCTATAAGGTATATGATCATAAAAAGAATGGCATAGCTAAGAATATATCATTGATTGACTGGGATATAGAATCTATCAGCAAACATGGCTTTGACCATTTTATGCTTAAAGAAATTTTTGAACAACCAGATACAATTCAAAATGCTTTCAGGGGAAGGGTGATATACGACGAGGCAAGGGTAAAACTTGATGGCTTGAAGCTCCAGGATGAGGATATAGAAAAGATCGAAAGAATCATATTCATAGCATGTGGAACCTCCTGGCATGCAGCTCTTGTTGCAGAGTATCTTCTTGAGGAATATGCAAGAATACCTGTGGAGGTAGAATACGCAAGCGAATTTAGATATCGCAAGCCTGTTTTGAAAAAAGGCGATCTTGTCATCACCATAAGCCAATCGGGTGAAACTGCAGATACACTTGCTGCTTTGCGGGAAGCTAAATCAAAGGGAGTAAGAGTTCTTGGTATTACAAACGTTGTTGGTAGCACAATAGCAAGGGAATCTGATGGAGGAGTCTATATATATGCAGGCCCTGAGATCGGTGTTGCCTCTACAAAGGCCTTTACTTCACAGATCACAGTTATAGTTTTATTAACACTTTTCTTCGCACGGCGCAAAGAGATGTCCTTTGTAGAGGGTAAGGTGATACTGGATGATCTTCTGAGACTGCCAGATCTTGCTAAAAGGGTACTGGATAAGAATGAAGAGATTAAGACAATAGCCAGAGTCTATTGCGAGAGTAGAAATTTTCTATATCTGGGGCGAGGGCTCAATTTTCCTGTGGCCTTGGAGGGAGCATTGAAGTTAAAAGAGATTTCTTATATACATGCAGAGGGATATCCAGCTGCAGAAATGAAGCATGGGCCTATTGCTCTCATTGATGCGAATATGCCAGTTGTATTTATTGCTACAAAAGATGAGATATATAGCAAAGTTATAAGCAACATGGAGGAGGTGCGTGCACGTAGTGGTAGAATTATTGCCATTGCAACAGAAGGGGATCTTACAATACATAATTATGCAGATCATGTAATATATATCCCTGAGACTCATAAGGCGTTGGTACCAATTCTTTCTGTTATTCCATTGCAGCTTTTATCCTATCACATAGCTGTGCTCAGAGGGTGTAATGTAGATCAACCACGAAACCTTGCAAAAAGCGTTACTGTGGAGTAAAATTTTTTCATTTTTTTGTTTGAATTTTTTTACTGATTTCCTACGGTTGGTAGAAACAATGTTCTCATTTATGAATTTGTTTCATTTTTATAAAATTATATATTTTTATAAAAATGAAACTTTTCAATTGAGACTCTTGTTTTGAAAAATAAATATAAATCTAATCGGGAGGAAGTATGGCAAAACTTGAGCAGTGGCGATGGAAAAGCCAGGAACTTAAACCAATCTCATGGCATTTTTATAATACCTGTGAAAAATTCCCAGATAGAGATGCCCAGCTTTTTAATCCAAAACTTTACTATAACGATCACAATGGAAGGCTTACATGGAGCCAGATGAAAAACAGAGTGGAGGCTATGGCCTGTGGCCTCATGTCCTTTGGTCTTGAAAAAGGGGACATGGTTGGGATTATGGCCGCAAGCAGCCCTCATTGGACTCAGGCAGATATGGCAATATGTTGCAGTGGTGGAGTTAGCGTTACAATATTTCCAACTCTTTCTTTTAAAGAAGCGGGATATATAATGAAGGATTCCGGCAGCAAGTTTCTTTTTGTTGGTGATGAAAAGAATCTGCAGATGATGCTTTCTCATTATACAGAAATGCCTGCACTTAAAAAAATTATAGTTCTTGATCTTGGTTATAAAAGTAATGATGAGCGAGTTATTGGTCTTAAGGACTTTATAGCTATAGGTGAGGAATGGAAAAAAAATAACTACCCAGAATATATAGCAAGAAAAGATAGTATAAATATCAATGACTGGTATACAATAATTTATACCTCTGGAACTACAGGTGAGGGCAAAGGTGTTGTTCTCAGCCATTTTAATGGAGTATCCAGAATGGCAGGGGTTGATGAATTCTGGGAAAGATATGGTATGGCTATTGATGAGACCGACCGTACTTTATGTTTTTTACCTCTTTCTCATATTTTTGATAGAGGATCCTGCCAGCTCGCTGCAATACTTCATGGCTCAACAATAGCTTATGCTGACAAGCCAGGAACTCTCCTTGAAGATATGCAAAAGTATAATCCTACATGGATCAACTGTGTTCCACGATTGTATGAAAAGATATATATCCAGTTCAGGCAAACCATGGAAGAAAGCCCATTGAAGAAAAAGATTTTTGATTGGGCACTGAAGGTTGGAACTGAGGCTCTGGAATATAGAAAGGATGAGAAGGGCTGTTATAATATGCACCCATCTTTTGACCTTGCCTCAAGATTGCCACTTGGGTTGCGTATAAAATATAAAATAGCAGATAAGCTATTTGCAAAGATAAGAGCTCTCTTTGGTAACAGATTTAGACATTCTTTTTCAGCGAGTGCTGGTATTGCACCAGAACTATTAAAGTTTTTTTATACTATAGGTCTTGCTGTTGTTGAAGGTTATGGTTCAACAGAGAGCTTTAATGCTTGCATATTAAATCCTGTTACTGCATGCAAACCTGGATATGTTGGAATAAATGCAAATGGAGGGCAGTCCAGAATTGCTGAAGATGGTGAACTTGAAATTTCTGAGGCAGGAGTATTTAGCCAATATCTAAACAAGCCTGAGGTTACAAAGGAATCTTTTACAGAGGATGGCTGGTTTAAGACAGGGGATCTTGTAATTCAGGATGACTATGGATATTATAAAATAATAGATAGAAAGAAGGCTATAATTTGCACAGCTGTTGGTAAGAATATTGCACCTGCAAAGCTTGAGAATCTTTTTTCCACAAGCAGCTACGTGGAGCAGATTTTCTTTATTGGTGATGAGAGAAATTACATAACAGCTTTAATTGTGCCAAATTTTAATTACTTTATGACTCTTTTTGATAAAGAAGGCATAAACTATGATAAGAGCCAGATTGTTTTTGATGATTCCTCTGGCGTTGCAATATGCACAAAGGTTGGAGAGGATTTTGTTTCTCATCCACGCCTGGTAGAGTTGATTCAAAAGGAAGTTGACTCTGCAAATAAACAGTTGGAAAGCTTTGAGCTTATCAAGAATTTTGCAATATTGCGAGAGAGGTTTACAGAAAATAATGGAATGCTCACTCCATCTCAAAAGACCAAAAAGAGAGTTATTCTTGAGAAATATGCAGATGTGATAGAAAAGATGTATAGCTAATTATAATATTCCGGCAGAGTTTAAATTTCTGCCGGAAAATCCCCTATGATTCTTATTTTTTTGAAATAAAAATATCCTCCAAAAAGAAACATTTTTGATATTTTTCAGTCACATTAAAATATAAAAATTAGATCAGTATTTATTCCTTAACTTTTTTTAAAATAAAAATACTCTATTCCTCTTGCCACCTTTGGCGGCTGGGGTAATGTTTTCTTGATTTTACACTGAAAATTATATTTAGGAATAATTACTGAAATAAGATCAACATTCTTTGATTTATTTTCCTTTTAAAAATTTTTTAATGCTTGAAATAAATATATTAATAGAGTAAGCTTTTGTGTAGATATTTCTATGAGGTATAATATGGCAGGGAAAAAATATCTTACAGATATGGATGAATGGAAGGCTTTATTTGATCATTATAATAAGATAAAAGGAATTCATTTGAGAGATCTATTCAATGATGATGCTCAGCGAGGGGATCGCTTTTCCATTGAAGATGGAGGTCTGTTTTTTGACTATTCAAAAAATAGAGTAACATCTGAGACCATGGAATTGTTAGTTAATCTTGCAAGGGCATGCAATCTCAAGGAAGAGACAGAAAGAATGTTTACTGGGGAGAAGATAAACGAGACAGAAAATAGAGCAGTTCTTCATATAGCTTTAAGAAATAGGAGCTCCGTGCCAATTTATGTTGATGGCAAAAATGTCATGACTGATATTGAAGCTGTTTTGCAGAGGATGAAACTGGTTTCTGAAAAGATAAGAAATATGCAATGGCCTGGATTTTCTGGAAAACCAGTTAAAAATATAATTAACATAGGGATAGGAGGATCAGATCTTGGTCCCTATATGGTATGTGAGGCTTTAAAATATTATTCAAAGAGAGATCTTAATGTTTACTTTGTTTCCAATGTTGACGGCACTCATCTCATTGAAACCATAAGAGACTTAAGTCCTGAAGAAACTCTTTTTATCATAGCTTCAAAAACCTTCACAACTCAAGAGACAATGCTTAATGCTCGCACTGCTCGGAAATGGATTGTTCAGCATGCTGGAAGCGAACAGGCGGTATCAAGGCATTTTCTTGCCCTCTCTACAAACAAGTCTGAGGTGGAGCGTTTTGGTATAAGTCCTTCAAATATGTTTGAATTCTGGGATTGGGTTGGTGGAAGGTATTCTCTCACATCTGCAATTGGCCTTTCCATAATGATTTCTATTGGATATGAAAATTTTATTCAGATGCTTGAGGGATTTCATGCTATGGATAAGCATTTTAGAGAAAGGCCTTTTCATGAAAATATTCCTGTTATCATGGCTCTTCTCGGTATCTGGTATAATAATTTTTTTAACTTCCATACTCACGCTGTGCTTCCCTATGAGCAGTATCTCCATAGATTCCCTGCATATTTACAGCAAGGGGATATGGAATCCAATGGCAAGTCAATAACAAAGGATGGACTGGCAGTTGATTATGCAACAGGGCCTGTTATCTGGGGAGAACCAGGAACAAATGGCCAGCATGCATTTTATCAATTGATGCATCAGGGAACTCAAATTATACCAGCAGATCTTATCGGATTTATTAAGCCCTTAAATAATGATTATGAACATCATGATGTTTTGATATCCAATATGTTTGCTCAGGCTGAAGCCTTTGCCTTTGGCAAAACAGAGAAAGAGGTGCGTTCAGAGGGTGTGGAGGAACGTCTTGTGCCATATAAGACCTTTCCTGGCAATAGACCTGTTAATACAATTCTCTTTGATAAACTTACACCTTATTCTCTTGGAAAACTCATTGCAATGTATGAGCATAAGATCTTTACCCAGGGAGTTATCTGGAATATCTATTCCTTTGATCAATGGGGAGTTGAACTGGGCAAGGTTCTTGCAGGAAGGATTTACAAGGAAATATTGGGAGAGCCCATGGGGGAACATGATTCATCAACTGCCAATCTGATTAAGAGATATAGGAGAATCAGATTTGAATAGGTGGGGGAATGATTTGCATCATGGTTCGCTTGAAATGCCTGAAGGGTATCTTGAACTCATAAATAAATATGAGATACTCATACAGGAGGTAAATCAGGTAAGGGAAAAGGATAAGAGGCTTATAAGGGAACTCTTCAATAGCTTTACCAATAAATATCTAATGGTGGGGCTTGGTTTCCAGAGGGCTTACGGTTCTATTTTATCTGGTGATTATTTTGATCTCTTGAAGTTGCCTGGAGGTAAATTTTTATTTGTCTTTTCTGATATAAGCGGCCATGGCTTGCCAGCATATACAACTTTAATAAGACTAAAATCTGCTGTTACTCTCTCTGTAAAAGAGGCTGAAGAAAAATTTAAAATTACAGGTCAAATTAATTATGGCGAGATAGTTTATGCTATTGCTTGTAAATTTACAGATATAATGGATCTATCAGGCTCTTCTGATTTTGCTTCTGTTAATTTTGTTTTTATTGAAGAGGGGGACAGGTGCCTGAAATTTCGTTTTTATAACAGAAGTATGCTTTTCCCTATAATTATTAGAAGAGAAAGTGAATTTCCTCAAATAATCAATCTAAACAATAAAAGCGAGATCTGGTCCCCAGAAAAGGGCTATCTACTTGGCAGTGATATAAAAAACCTTATCGATGAAGATTTATATTACAGAACCCCTGAATGCTCTTTAGATATTTATCAGGGGGATATGATAATGTTTTATACTGATGGGATAACAGAGGCTTTCAGTAAAAGTGTTAATACTCAGTATGGAGAACCAAGACTTGAGCAAAAGCTTCTGGAGATGTGCGATCTTCCTCCTCAGCTTGTGATCAATAATATATTTGAGTCTGTCTATGAGTTTATAGGGGGGCATGAATTCCAAAAAGATGATATGACAGCAGTGATTATAGATCTACCTCTAAGGTAGTTCTGACTATTTTAAATAATTTATAAATTTGAATTTAGCTTTGTTTGCAAAAGATATCACATACATTATAAACTCTTTCTGGTAGCCCAACTAAGATAATTATATCATCTCCACGCAACATAACATCACCATCAGGATTATAGATAAACTCACCATTTCTGTAGAGAGAGAGTATTGTCACACCGTGATTTTTTCTTAAGGCAATATCTGAGATGGATTTACCATCTGCAGTAGAACCCCTTTCAACTCTATAGGTTACCATCTCCATTCCCTTGATCATTTCTTTTTGTTCTGGGCGAGCAATATACTCAAAGTTTTCACTTCGTAACATTTGATAACCATCAGATCTTATTTTCTGAGTAAGGATCTTGATGTCATTTTCTGGTATGTTAAATTTTCGCAGTAGCCGAGAAAATATTTCAACAGAAGTTTCAAATTCTTCAGGGATTACTTCATTTGCTCCAAGGTCAAAGAGGTCATTGACTTCTTTGACAAATCTTGTGCGTGCAATTATATAGATATCAGGATTTAATTTTCTGGCAGTGAATATGACTCTTCTTGAAGAGGGAGCGTCTGGAATAGTTGTCACAAGAACCCTTGCATTTTCTATATTGGCATGGCGTAAAACTTCATCATTTGCAGCATCGCCATAAATAATCTTTTCACCCTTTTTCTGTTCCTTGAGCACTGTCTCTGGATTAGTTTCTATTACAATATAGGGGATTCCTGCTATTCTTGCAGATCTGGAAACGTTTCGTCCATTTATTCCAAAGCCTATAACTATGAGGTGATCTGTAATTTTTAAGTCCTCTGGTTCTTTTTTGATTTTATTCCTGCTATAGGTGAATTTATCAATCCAGATCATAAAACTTTTTTTCATAAAGTTTTCAATAAGACTATTGGAGTAGTTTATTATAAATGAAGAGATTACCATAGTTACAATTGATATTGCCAGTATAATCTGGTATTCGTTGATGTTAAGTAATTTGTAGTCGTATCCAACTCTTGATAGTATAAAAGAAAATTCTCCAATTTGAGAAAGTGCAAAACCTACGAGACAGGATGTTCTTAAAGAAAATCCTAAGAGTATAACTACAGCAGTGGCAGCAAGGAACTTTAGAAATATCACAGTAAGTCCTCCTGCAAAAACCATAACCCAGTTTTGAAGGATAAATGAAATGTCAACAAGCATACCAATGGAAATAAAGAATATACTGGCAAAAATATCTCTGAAGGGAATTATATTCCCCATGGTCTCATAGCTATACTCTGTTTCTGAAATTATAAGACCTGCAAGAAAAGCCCCAAGCTCAAGGGAAAGTCCAATGTAATAGGTAAGCCCTGCCACGGAAAAACATGTTACAACAGAACCAAGTATAAATATCTCTTTACTGCGAGTTTTTGTAAGCTGATAAAATAGCCATGGCACAATCCATTTAAGCATTGCTATTACAAAAATTATGAGGCCTAAACTTTTACCGAGGAATATCAAGAAGGAGTTTCCTGAATTGGTTTCTATTCCTGCAAGGATTGGGGTTATAAGCATCATCGGTACAACAATTATGTCCTGAAATATAAGTATGGCAAGAACAACTCGTCCATGGGGAGTATCAAGCTGAAGCTTTTCCTGATAAATCTTCATAACAATAGCAGTACTGCTAAGGGCTGTAATGAAGCCATAGAATAGTGCCTTGTTAAGGGTTGTGGAGTGTATAACAATCACTGCAAAAATGATTATAGTAGCTATAACCTGAAAGGCTCCTCCAAGAAGAACAGTCTTGCCTATCTGCATGAGGTTTTTTAAAGAAAATTCAAGGCCAATGGTAAAGAGAAGCAATATAATTCCCACTTCTGATAATATGTTTACGTCATGAGGGCTGCTTGTTATTCCAAAGAAACCAGCTCCTGCAAATACTCCTGTTATTAAAAATCCTATTATAGATGGGATATTTAATCTATTGCATATATAGACAACAATAACAGCAAGGGTAAAGATAATTATTAATTCCTGAAGTATATTCATTGTCCGGTACCTTAAAATTTATGTTTTATTTTTATTGGTTCTTATTCTTGATTCAAATATTTTTTATTGCTATTAGCATAGAATTGTGTATCACCAGTAGTGTAAAAAAGATTTAGATTTTGGGTCAACAAATATTTAGCATTCTTTGAAGAGGATCTGATAAATTTTATTGACAAAAAAGCTATATCTATATTATAATATATATAGGAGTGTAGATACATAAAAATAAACACAAAGGAAGGTGTAAAATGAAAATTACTGCAGAAGGAATCCTCGGTTCTGCCCAGAAGATTAACAATCAGCGCAAGCTCAATGAAAACAGTGATAAGAGCAAAGCAGATATAAAGACAGATTCACTATCTCTGGGAAAGGCTCTTAATTCAAGAATTGAAAGCATAGAGCGAGAAATTAAAGAAATTCAGACCTCACTTACAAAGAATCAAATAATACGAGAAGGAATTGACAATTTGTCAAAAAATACCTCTCCAGAGGCTATGGCAGAAATTTTACAGAAAACTACTTATAATGGGCAAAAAATATTGCAGGATTTTTTGGGCAAGGACATAACTCCATCACTTCTTATGTCAAAGAGAGAAGAAATTCAAAAACTGATAAATGAAGATGTAAACTCCCTTACACGGATCCAGGTGGAAACAGATAACATTGCTGCCTCTAATCTTGCAAGTGGCAAAAAACTTGAATCTCTTGTCAAAAATGTAAATGATATATTTAAAGATGCTTCCTTGAGCTCTGGAGCTATTTCCAATTTAGATGCAGATAAGGTAATGAGGCTTATAAAGTAACTGACCTCTTTGCTGAGTTTTAGGGGATGAGAATATATATTTTATCTTTTGCTGTGGCAGCTCTATTTTATTTGAGCACATTTGGTTATTGTGCGGAATCTATTGATATCCTCAGTGGGTCAGTTGTGGAAGAAGACGCTCCATCTTCAATTGATCTTAATCAAATAAAAAAAGATCTTGAAGAGATTAAGCTTAAGTCAAAGGAAAAGCTCTCTTCTGAAAGTAAAAATCCTTCTGTTGAGGATAAATCTCTTAAATCTAATAAGATAGTCAAAAAGAGCAAAAACAATAAATCCACAAAAAGAACTGTTTCAAAGAAAAAAGAAAAGGCAATTGCCAAAAAAACTCCTGCTGCAAAAAAAAGTATAGCACCTGTGTCTTCAAAGGATAAAGAAAAAACAACCAGGGATATTACATCAAAATCCATAGAAAGCATCAAGCTCCCAGAAAGGCTTTTTCAGGAAAGTATTGTTCAGGAAGAGAAAAAGCAAGATAAAAAGGTAGACACTGAGAAATATTCAGCTTATGTAGATACAATAATAATCAATCCATCAAATCTCTTAGAGGGATTAAAATTTCTAAGCTACAGAGATCTTTTTAATTGGGCAAAGTTTAATTCGCTGCAGGTATTTAAGGACTCTCCCCCTGTAGTTGATAACTATGCTTTTTATATGTTAAATTACAAAAAGAGTTTCCTTGTAGAGGGATATCAAAGGGATCTGATTTACTATCTATACATAGATTTTGTAAGATTTAAGGGAAGAAAAAACATTATCACTAGCAAACTGCGAATCAGTATAAAAAATATTTATGAAAAAGTCCATACCCTGGCAGAGCTCAATGAGTCCATCTTGAGCCAAGACTACTGCATTATACCATTGCCCTATGAAGTTACTATCCATGGAAAGTTTTACCTTTTATTTGAGGAGCTTTCTGATACCCCAGGAAAATGGGGAATGTGGGATATAATAATCTCATCGAAAAAGCTCAGGGAGATTAATTTTATTCAAATAGATCCTGTGCCACAGATAAGTAATTAACTATAAGGCAAATTATAGTTAATATAAAGTCAACTTTCTTTCCAATATTTTTTTATCATAGTTATGCCAACAGTTAAATTTTTTATAAAGACCTTTCTAAATTTTTGCAATTGGTTTAGAAAAAGGTAAGCCTGTGCACTAATAATTTATAAAAATATATTTTAGTGTGATAAATACTATTAGAACATTTTATTCCTTATATAGATTAAAGAGTTAATATTGAAATTCAATTAAAAAATAAACAGATCTTATAATAGTATAAAAGTTTTGCTAATTATTGATTTGCAAAAAAATTTTTTTTAGATCAATAAAATATTTTGACAAATACAGCCCTCTTTTTTTTGTTATTCAAGGTAACTTATCAGCTTGACTTTAGGTTATTTTTTTGATTGAAATTTATATAAAAAAGTAACCATATTTTTGAAAAGTTACTAAAAGATTCGTAAATAATAATCATTAGCAAGAAAAAGTATTAAGATAAGGAAAGGTGTAAATATGGGAGATGATTATATCGAAAGAGATTTTGATGACGAAGTTTATGAAGATGAATACTATGAAGAAAATTATAATGAAGAAGAACTCAGTGACCTTGAGGACTTTATAGATGACGAAGATGAATTCGACGATGAAGAGGAAGAAAGGACTGAAAGAAGAGAGAGAAAGGTTCATATAAGCTATGCCTGCGAGGACTGTGATTACAGATGGGAAGATGTCATTGTTAGAAAAAAAGGTGCACTGGAAGATGAGGTTGATGAAGATGTAATTTGTCCTATGTGCGGGTCAGCAAACATCACCATTATATGAAAGAAAGAAAACTCATTATCAAAGGAGCAAGAGAGCATAATCTTAAGAATATTTCCCTTGAAATACCCAAAGATAGCCTTGTCGTTATAACAGGAGTCTCTGGTTCAGGGAAATCCTCTCTTGCCTTTGATACTATTTATGCAGAAGGGCAAAGACGATACGTTGAATCTCTCTCTGCTTATGCAAGGCAGTTTTTAGGTTTAATGGAAAAGCCAGATGTTGATCTCATTGAAGGCTTATCCCCTGCTATATCAATTGAACAGAAAACAACTCACAGAAATCCTCGTTCAACAGTAGGTACAGTAACAGAGATTTACGATTACTACAGACTTCTTTATGCACGCATTGGTGTTCCCTATTGTTATATCTGTGGCAAAGAGATTAAATCACAATCTGTTGATCAAATCGTAGATTTTTTGATGGCAAATTCAAAAGGAACAAAGCTACAGATACTGGCTCCCCTTGTTAGAGGTAAGAAGGGTGAACATGTTGACAGGATTGACTTTGCCAAAAAAAAGGGATTTGTGAGACTTCGCATCGATGGTCAGTTTTTTTCTGTTGATGATGAGATTAAACTTGATAAGAATAAAAAGCACACTGTTGAGATTGTAGTTGATCGAATTGTCATAAAGGATGGTATTCGTCCTCGACTTGCAGATTCTGTTGAAACAGCTATTGATTTAAGTGAAGGGATTGTGGTTGCTATTATAAATGAAGAGGAGCGCCTATTTTCGACAAATCTCTCATGTCCAGATTGTGGTATTTCTATACCTGAACTCTCTCCTCGAATGTTTTCTTTTAATACTCCCTTTGGCGCATGTCCTGAATGTGATGGTCTTGGCTTTATTATGCAGTTTGATCCTGAGAAGGTTGTTGCTGATGAGAATAAATCCTTAATGGAAGGAGCCCTGGAGGTGTGGGGCAAAAGCACAAGTTACTGGTATCTTGAGACTGTTGTAGCCCTGGGTAAGAGTTTTGGCTTCGATCCGCATACTCCGTGGAAGGATTTACCTGTTCATATAAAAGATATAATTTTATATGGGACTGATGGTGCAAAGATAAATTATGATATAAAACGCTATGACTCTCAATTTAAATTTGCAAAAAAATTTGAAGGGGTGCTCCCAAATCTTGAGAGAAGATATAGGGAAACCCAGTCAGAGGAAATGCGCCTCTGGATGGAAAAGTATATGACAAACAAAATATGCCCTGCATGTAATGGTATGAGGCTGAGGCCTGAAAGCAGGGCTGTTAAAGTCTCTGGCAAGACTATATCTGAGCTTACAGCTCTGTCCATTAAAGATGCCTTTTTATTTTTTTCAAAATTGACTCTTTCAAAAACAGATGAAAAAATTGCAGAGCAGATTTTAAAAGAGATAAGATCCCGTTTGAGATTTTTAAATGATGTTGGCATTGAGTATTTAACTCTTGATAGAGCTGCAGGAACTCTTTCTGGAGGGGAATCACAGAGAATAAGGCTTGCCACTCAAATAGGATCAAATCTTACGGGAGTTTTATATGTTCTTGATGAGCCAAGCATAGGACTGCATCAGAGAGACAATGAAAAATTGATTGATACTCTTAAGAGATTAAGAGACATTGGGAATACAGTTATAGTTGTGGAGCACGATGAAGATACAATTTTATCTGCAGATTATGTTGTAGATCTTGGACCCGGTGCGGGTTTGCACGGAGGCCATATAGTCGCAATTGGAACCCCGGAGGATATTAAAAATTCGCAAAAATCTCTAACAGGGAATTATTTAACAGGAATAAAGAAGATAGAGATCCCATCAACAAGGAGATCGCCAAAGGGATTTTTGACCTTAAAAGGAGCAAGGGAAAACAACCTGAAAAATATCACGGTAAATTTTCCCCTTGGCGTATTTACTGCTGTTACAGGAGTTTCTGGATCCGGAAAATCAACTCTTGTTATAGAAATTCTCTACAGAGCACTATCTTCTCTTGTTATGTCATCAAAGGAATACCCAGGAGCTTTTGATGAGATAACGGGCATAGAACAGATTGATAAGGTTATAGATATTGACCAATCACCAATAGGTAGAACTCCAAGGTCAAATCCTGCAACATATACAGGAGTCTTTACCCCAATCAGAGAACTCTTTGCAAATCTGCCTGAGTCAAAGGTGAAGGGATATAAGGCCGGTCGTTTTTCCTTTAATGTTAAGGGAGGACGATGCGAAGCCTGTGAGGGAGATGGCGTAAAAAAAATTGAGATGCATTTTTTGCCCGATGTCTATATCACATGTGATGTATGCAAAGGAAAAAGATATAATCACGAAACACTTGAAGTGAGGTATAAGGGAAAAAATATTTTTGAGATACTTGATATGACTGTGGAGGAATCTCTCAAATTTTTTGAAAATATCCCTTCTGTTAAGTCAAAGCTTGAGACTTTACATAAAGTTGGACTTGGATATATTAAATTAGGTCAGCCTGCCACTACTCTTTCTGGTGGGGAAGCTCAGAGAATAAAGTTAGCTACAGAGTTGTCCCGCAGGGCAACAGGAAAAACTCTTTATATACTGGATGAGCCAACAACAGGGCTTCATTTCGATGATGTTAAAAAGCTTATAGAAGTGTTAAGTTCTCTTGTAGAAAAGGGGAATACTGTTATCGTTATAGAACATAATCTTGATGTAATTAAAACTGCAGATTGGGTAATTGATCTTGGTCCTGAGGGTGGAGAAAATGGAGGCCAGATTGTTGCAGAAGGTACTCCTGAAGAAATAGGGGATAAAAAATCATCTTACACAGGACAGTTTTTGGCACGAATGCTTAAGAAAAATAAAAAATGATTCAATAATTATAAATATTTATCGCAAATATAAAAAATTCTTTCATTGCAAATCTAAATATATTATTGTGCCCTTATGGGAAATCTAAAAAATTCATCTATGCAGAAGTGTCCATCATGCGGCGGAGATCTGGTCAAAAGCAGCAGAGTTTTGCCTTTTGTTAAGGGACGGGAACCTCTGCAGCTATTTGGACTTTGCGTTCATTGTCACAAAGAATATGATAGCAATACAGTTGAGTTTTACAGAGTTTTTGCTGATGATTTCGCATCTAAATTTTCATCTCAGATTTTGGCCACTGGTCTTAAAGGTAGGCTTCATGGTAATGAATTGCAAATTTCTGGTAAAGTTCTCTATTATTCTGATTCAGGGAAAGCTATAACAAAATGGCTTTTAAAGAATGTTAATGCTGATGTAGGCTATATCTTTGAATATGATAATAAGTTTTTTTTAGGATCCAAGGTTGTAGATATTGCAGTTGAGATTGACAATGGTATTTTAACTTTAGCAGGCAGGAGATATGATAAATTTTCTTTATCGAATTTACGTACTATTTTCTTTGAAGGTTGCAGTGATTGCAAGGAGGAAATTGGAGAAGAGGTTGCTTTTTATGAACTCAAGGAGAATAAGCAACAATATATAATTCTAAAAAACAAAGCAGAGATAACTGTTATAGAGGCTATCCCACTGGACATTGAAGAAATTGTCACAGCCTTTGAGCTAAAGGATCTACAGGAAGTTTTTAGCGGATTTAGAAATAGAATAGAAGGCTATAAATCAAAAGTAGTTGTTTATTTCCTGTCTATGCTTGTATCCTTTTTTGTTTTGCTTTATAGTTTTTATTGCGATGAGTATGTTAAGTCTCTTGAGGTTTCAAGAGAAATTATTACTTTAAATAAGCATATTAATGATAATGTAGATGGCTATTATATATCACAAATTCTCTATGGTCCCTTTGAATTAAAATATAGCGGATCCCTGTATGAATTTAAAATAGTGAGCAAGGGCTTTAGTGAAAAAGATATTTTTCCAAATAATATTCGCTTTAAGGTTTTTTTGCTGGAAGAACGCAAGGTTTCAGATAACACAGAAAAGGATCCGAGGAAAAGTAATTTGAGAAATTTTTTTGATGAGATTGAACTGTTGCAGGATCCTGTGGAGTCCATTTCTTTTTCAGCTTCTATTTCTGATAAAATTTTAACTTTAAAAGATATTGTCTCTTTGTTTATTCAACAGGAAGATAGATTTTTTGTTCTTTCCGTTGATGGAAAGTATTATTTATATCTTGAGATCTATAGCAAAGAAGAATTAAATCTGGATTATTTTGCTCCAGAGTTGAAAAGAACTCAAAGCAGGAGATATTTTTTTGTAATCTTTTTGATTTTCCTTATTCTTATTGTTATAAATAACCTTTTGTTTTTTCGTGAAAGAGGGAAGTTTAAGCATTTTAAGGGGAAGTTATGCTAAGACCGATGATTGTTTCGATATTATTGCTGGCAACTGCATTTTTTTTAAGCAAGAATAATTTTGGATATAATGAGTCAGGAAAAAAATATTACACAAAAGAGAAACAGGAAAGAAAGGCATTTAAACCGCAAGAATCAAAAAGCTTTTGGGATAAACGATAGATATAAAAAAAGCAGACATGAGTCTGCTTTTTTTAGTAAATAATTGCAAAATTTATACAGCCTTTTGCACAGCACCAGAGCGAATACATCTTGTGCAGACGTATTTTCTTGTAGGTCTGTTGTTATCCAGAACTCGAATTTTCTTTACATTCGGTTTCCACATTCTATTAGTCTTTTTATTTGAATGGCTTACGCTGCAACCGAATTGAACTGATTTTCCACAGATTTCACACTTTGCCATTGTGATTTCCTTATTTACATAAATTTTTTGACACTATAAAAATTACTGTTTAGACTTTCAAGTAAATTATCTCAATTTTTGAAAAAAATGGTAAAATATTATGGATTTTTATCACTCCTTAAGGACTTTTGTTTTTAGGCTTGACAAAAGATATGCTAAAAAAAATAACTTTATAGTAAAAATTTTCTGTAAAAATTCCTCTTTATGAAATAAATATTACAGAATAATTTAGCTTTTATTTGAGGAGAAATATGTTTAATAACAGGTCTTATTGTGGAGAGCTTGGCATTGAGGATAATGGCAAGGAAGTAACTGTTTTTGGATGGGTTGATAGAAAGAGAGATTTAGGTGGAGTTGTTTTTTTAGAAATAAGGGATGTTACAGGAATAATTCAGGCAGTTTTTGATTCCTCCTTTTCTAAGGAAAATGCTGAAATTGCAGACAGCACCAGAAGTGAGTTTGTAGTTGCTGTTACAGGGAAGGTTAGAGAGAGAAGTCCAGAGACTATAAACCCTAATATCCCCACAGGTAATATTGAGATATTTGCATCTTCTATAGAGATTCTCAATAAATCGCTGGTTCCACCTTTCCCTATTGATATAAGGGAAAATGTAAATGAAGAAGTCCGTCTTAAATATAGATATTTAGATCTTAGACGGGAGGACATGAAAGAGGCTATATTAAAAAGACATAAGATGATGCAGCTTACAAGGGAGTATCTCTCTTCCCATAGATTCATAGAGATAGAGACTCCTATTTTAAATAAATCCACTCCTGAGGGAGCAAGGGATTTTCTTGTTCCAAGCAGAATCAATAAAGGGGAGTTTTATGCTCTGCCACAATCTCCTCAGCTTTTTAAACAGATTTTAATGGTATCTGGTTTTGATAGATATTTCCAGATAGTTAAGTGCTTTAGAGATGAGGATTTGCGAAATGACCGACAGCCAGAGTTTACTCAGATAGACATGGAGCTTTCTTTTATAACTCCAAAGATGATAATGGAAATAATCGAGGGTCTTATAAAAAAGGCTGTAAAGGAACTGACAGGAAGGGAGATTGACTATTCTTTCCCTGTAATGGATTATGATGAGGCAATAAGTAAGTATGGAACAGATGCCCCTGATACAAGGGTAAGTATAGAGATAAGGGATTGCTCTGATATATTTGTTAATTCTTCTTTTAATGTTTTTTCATCTTCTCTTTCAACAGGTGGAGTTATAAAGGGTATTGCTGTTCCAGATAGCGGTAAGCTTTCCAGAAAAATGACAGATGACTATTCTGACTATGTCCGCAAATTTGGCGCAAAGGGTTTCCCTATGTTTAAGTATAATGATGGGAAGCTTGAAGGTGGTATTTCAAAGTTTATATCAGAGGATGAAAAGTTAAAGCTTATAGAGAGATTTGATCTAAAAGAACCTTCAGTTGTATTCTTCTCTGTTGACAAGGAGCAGATTGTTAATGCAACACTGGCACATATGAGACTGAAGATAGCAAGGGATCTTGATCTTATTGATGATAATAAGTTGAATTTTCTTTGGGTTACAAATTTTCCACTTATTGAGTACCATGAAGAGGACAGAAGATTTTATGCTGTTCATCATCCCTTTACAGCCCCTGTTGCTGATCATATTCCTCTACTTGATTCACTGACTCCGGAAAATGCAAAAAAGATAAAAGCTCAGGCCTATGATATTGTTCTTAATGGAGTTGAAATTGGAGGAGGATCTATCAGAATACATGACTCTTCACTTCAGTCAAAGATATTCAACATTCTTGGGATCTCTGAGGAAGAGGCAAGAGTCAAGTTTTCATTTTTACTTGATGCATTGCAATATGGTGCTCCGCCACATGGAGGTATTGCCCTTGGGCTTGACAGGATTATGATGTTATTACTTAAGCGTAGTTCTATAAGAGAGGTTATGGCTTTTCCTAAAACTCAGAAAGGCCAGTGTATGATGAGTGAGGCTCCTTCTCCAGTAACAGAGGAGCAACTGAATGAACTTTCTATTCGCATTGTCAAAAAGTAATGTATCAGGAAAGTTTTGAAATCGATGACACAACCCTCTATAAGAGATTGTGTGGGCATAAAGATAAAAATCTCAGGCACATTGAACACATTCTTGGTGTAACTCTTATACCGAGGGGCAATACTATAATTATACAGTCAGAGACAGAAGCAGAGGCAGATAAGGCGATGGAACTCCTCCATCTGCTCTCTGATTATATCTCAAATAAAGAGCCTGGCAAAGAGATAGATGATTTTGAGGTTAAATATATAACATCATCTCTTAAGTCCGGGCAGAAGCTAAAAGTAGATGATATAAATAGTCTTAAGATATATATACCAGATACAAATAGAACCATTGTCCCTCGCACTGTGAATCAAGCTAATTACTTAAGGGCAATAAACAGATCTCCAATAACCTTCGGTATTGGACCTGCTGGGACAGGGAAGACATATTTGGCTGTAGTTGCAGCTATAAATTATTTTCTAAAGGGCAAGGTTGAGAGAATTATACTCACAAGGCCTGCTGTTGAGGCTGGTGAAAATCTTGGCTTTTTGCCGGGTGATCTTGTCCAGAAAATAAATCCTTACCTCAGGCCTTTATATGATGCACTTTTTGAATTGCTTTCCATGGATAGAGTTGCCTCTTATATTGAAAAGGGTTATATTGAAATAGCACCTCTTGCATATATGAGAGGAAGAACTCTCAATAATGCCTATATAATTCTTGATGAGGCTCAAAATACAACGGTTTCTCAGATGAAGATGTTTTTGACAAGGCTTGGAGTAAATTCAAAATTTGTAATATCAGGGGATGTCACTCAGATAGATCTGGCCAAACCGCTTAATTCAGGACTCATTCATTGTCAAAAAATATTAAAAAATATTGATGGCATAGAGTTTATTCAATTTTCAAAAGAGGATATTTCCAGACACCCGGTTGTTGAAAAAATTGTTGCTGCATACGAAGAATCTGGTTATAATGAATAAAATAAATATAAAAAATATAAATTAACGAATATGATAGATTTCCGCGACATATCAAAAAAAAATCTCAAAAGGGTAATTCTGGACAAAAAGATCAGGCTTTATTATATCTTTGTCATTCTGCTCATTTTGTCATCCACTGGCATTCTTGCCTATAGAATTACTGACAAAACTTACAATTATAATGTAGGTGATATTGCAACAAGCGATATAAGAGTTCAAAGAGATATATATTATATTAAAGAATCAGAAACCAATGCTGAAAAGCAGAGGGTTTTGCAATCAGGAAAGCTTGTCTTTGATAAAGACACTACTGTTTTGCAGGATAACCTCAAAATGGTTGAGGTCATTTTTGGGAATATTGTTAAGGTTTTAGAGGATTATCCGCCCTTAAGCAATGATTTTTCAATTCAACTGGAGGTGTTAAAAAATCGCCTTCCAAAAAATTTTCACTATACAGATGAAATCCTATTGAATTTGCTTTCTTATGAAAATCCGAGGCAACTTAAATTAGCTGTTTCAAAAATATTAATCTATATATATGATTATAAAGGCCTGGGGGTTCTTGATAAAGAATATAAAAATGATCTCAATCTTGAAATAGATGCAGTTACCATAAGGACAGAGGACTCTGATAATTTGAATGATGAGGTTTCGGCAAAGTTAGAGGAGCTTGTTACTATAGATACAATAAGGGGTAGATTAAATAATATTTGCTCCTCTGTTGCTCCCTATTTGCCAAAGAAGACTCAGGATTCTGTGGTTACAATAATAAAAGACAATCTCAAGGCAAATCTTCATTTCAATGAGGAAGAGACAAAAAGAAGGATTGATGAAAAAATCAAAGAGGTTAAGCCAGTCTCTGGCATGTTGAAAAAAGGACAGACAATCGTTAGAGAGGGAGATACTGTAACAGGAGATGTTTTGCAAAAAATATCTATACTCAACAAAAATGCACGAACCTCCCATCTCAATTTTATTCTTGGGGTAATATTTTTACAGATAATATTTGTTTTTATTATGAGTTTTTTTACTTTTACATACGAGATGGTTTATTTCCCAGATCGTAAGGGTATTATTGTAGTATGTTCTCTTATACTATTTTTTATGATATACTCCTTTTTTGTAGACTCCTTTGAAATTGCTCAAAGTTCAAAGGTTGCAACGATATTGTTACTGCCGATACCCTTTGTGGTGATGATGATATCTATTTTGTATAATATCTACTTATCTCTTTTTGTGGCTCTTTATCTTGTTTTTTATACTCTGATGATGGTTGATGTTGATCTTCAGGTTGTTATAATAATTTTTAGCACTGCATTAATGAGTTCTTTTATAAATATAAATGTGGACAAGAGAAGCGATTTTTTTAAAGGGGGGCTTATATTAGGGGCTATAAATTCATTTATAATAGTTTCTCTGGCTCTCATTGAAAATACTCCGTGGAAGGTAGTTTTAACTCATTCACAGCTTGCTTTTGCCAATGGTGTCTTGAATTCAATTCTTGTTCTTGGGATATTCCCAATTTATGAATATATTTTTGATATTACTACAAAGTTTAAGCTTCTTGAACTTTCAGATCTCAATGCAAGTATTTTCAAAAAAATGCTCATCAATGCTCCTGGGACATATAATCATTCTCTTTTGGTTTCTACTCTTGCAGAGGCTGCATGTAAAGAGATAAGGGCAAACTATATGCTTGCCCGTGTTGGAGCTTTTTACCACGACATAGGTAAGATTCAGGATGCAGGGATCTATATCGAAAATGGCATAACAGATCCGCGAGTAAAAAAAATGAAGCCTCAGGAATATGCCAGGCTTATAATCTCTCATGTTGAAAAGGGAGTCGAACTTGCAAAGTCCTATAAGATCCCTGAATCTGTAATAAACTTTATACGGGAGCATCATGGAACCTCTGTTATGACATTTTTTTATCATCAAGCTCTTGAAAGTGCAAGTAATTCCCCTGATGAAGTGGTAAGCAGAGATGACTTTCAGTATCCAGGACCAAAACCGCAAAGCAAGGAAACAGCAATTGTTATGCTGGCAGATGCAATTGAGGCTGCCTCCAGATCTATTAAAGATCCAGACAGAGATAAAATCGAAGGAATGGTTAAAAAGATTATATATAATAAGCTCAATGATGGTGAGCTTGATAGCTCAGGGCTTTCTATGGTTGAGTTAAAAAAAGTTCAGAATGTATTTTTGAACATGCTCTATGGAATTTATCATACAAGGATTGAGTATCCGGATTCAGAGAAACTCAAAGAACTGGAAAAAGAAATGGCAGAGGTCAAAGGCCAGGTAATATAATATGAAACGAATTGAAATTTACACAGAGGGTAATATCTCTCTGCCATATAAGGAGCTTACAGCAAAATATATTGAGACTTTGACAAAAAAAATTTTGACTCTCAATAAAGTTGATAATGTAGCTCTTTGTATTATCCTTACAGATAATGAAGTCATTCACAAAATAAATAGAGAATATCGAAGTAAAGACAAACCCACGGATGTTATAAGCTTTGCCTATAGAGATGAGCCATTCCCTTTATGTGATGGTATGGAGGAAGAGCTTGGTGATATTTATATATCTCTGGAAAAGGCAGAGGAACAGGCAAAGGACTTTGAAGTTACATTTATGGATGAATTTTTAAGGTTGCTCATTCACGGCATCCTTCATCTCCTTGGATATGACCACGAGAGATCTATAGAGGATGAAAGGATAATGCAGAAATTAGAGGAAGATATTCTGCAAAAAATCTCAGGGTAACTTATCTATCTTATGCCTGATATCTTTTCTAAATTTACCCACACAGTTAAGACACACAGTCTCATTGATTCAGGTGACAGAATTTTGCTTTCCCTTTCTGCTGGCAAGGATTCTATGGCTATGCTTGATTTGATGATGCGATACCGTCAAATTATAAATTTTGACATAGCAATTTTTCATCTCAATCACATGATGCGAGGCCAGGATGCTTTTCTTGATGAGGATTTTGTTTGTGAAAAGGCAAGGTCTCTGAAGATCATAGCCTATATTCGACAATATGATTTTAACTCTCAGACCCCTCAAGGGATATCCTTTGAGGAGCATGCACGAAATGTAAGATATTCAATGCTTTCAGAAATTGCCTCATTGGAGAATTTTAATAAGATAGCAACAGCTCATAATAAGTCAGATAATGCAGAGACTCTTTTGATGAGAATTTTTCTTGGAACTGGAATTTATGGTCTTAAGGGAATTGAATATACCTCTGGCAATATAATAAGGCCAATGCTTGATTTGATGCCAGAGGAGATCTACTCTTATTTAAGAGAAAATTCAATTGCCTGGAGAGAGGATCTGTCAAATAAAGATTGTACATATTCAAGAAACTATATTCGCAATAAAATAATGCCTCTGGTTACAGAGAGATTTGGTGATGCCATTTCTAATATTATCAAGATATCTGCACATGCAAGGGAAAATGAACAACTTCTTGATTTGCTCTATAAAAAATCATTTCCAGATACTGTTTTTATGGAGAATAATTCTCTTTACATATTAACAGATACTTTTAAGAATGACAGTGCTCTAATTAAGTATAAACTTGGGAGAGAGATTTATAGGAGATATGGATTTAAATTCAAGCAGTCTATCTTTGATGAAATTTTAAAGAGATATAATCTGCCAAAAACAAATATCTTGCTTTATCAGAATAATGATTTTATTATAAGAAAATCTCTTTATAAAGAGAAGAAATGTATTGTTATAGAAAATAACTCTCAGGTGGAAAATTTTCATAAGTGGGAATACGATATTTCTCTTTTCAATAACGGAAATATTTTTATAACAGAGATTAAGAGATATTTTTATTTTGAAAAGACAGATTTTAATGATTTTATTCAAAATAAAGGCAGAAAGGATTTAATTTTTATGGCTTTGCCTGATTCTGAGAAATCTATAACCCTTAGGAATAGGCGTGATGGAGATAGAATAGTTCTTGAATCTGGAACAAAAAAAATTAAGGATTTGATGATCGAAAAGAAACTTGACATTAAAATCAAAGAAAGAATACCTCTTATAATAGTGGGCAGAGAAATAGCAGCTTATATTCCTTCAGCTATCACAGAGGTAGAAAACAGGGTCTCTTGTAACTTTTGGGTAAAAAGTGATTCTGATTTAATTTATAAATTTTATTTTAAAGACTAACTATAAAAGACTCAAAGTATATAGATCATAAGATTTTTTTAGGAGTAATTGATGAATAAAACTGCAAAACAAATAGCCTTCTTCCTGCTAATTGCATTGATAATAATGACTATGTTCAAACTCAATGATCAAGGTGCAGGTAGGGTTAACCTCGATTATACTGTTTTTATTGAAAAGATAAAAAACGGAGAGGTTGCTAAGGTCAAGATAGAAAATCGCAAAATATATGGGAGATATAAATCAGCAGAAGGTAAACCAATTCAATCCTTTGGCGGTGATAATTTTGACTTTGTTAGCGTAATCCCCTATGAGGATCCTGAACTTTTGAAGGTTTTGATAGCCAATAATGTTCTGGTTGAAGGTGTTGATGAAGACGATAAGTTTTTCCTCAAAGGATTGCTGAGTTTTCTTCCATGGTTGATATTTTTTATAATAATCTGGTTTTTAATGTTTCGACAGATTCAGGGCGCAGGTAATAAGGCTCTTGCCTTTGGTAAAAGCAGAGCAAGGCTTAATCCTGATTTAAAGAATAAGGTAAATTTCAATGACGTCGCAGGAGCTGATGAGGCAAAGGAGGAACTTAAGGAGGTCGTCGAATTTCTAAAGGAGCCAAAAAAGTTTGTTAGCATTGGTGCAAAGATTCCTAAAGGTGTGTTGCTTGTTGGCCCTCCGGGAACAGGTAAGACTTTGCTTGCAAGGGCAATTGCAGGTGAGGCTGGAGTGCCTTTCTTCTCAATAAGCGGATCTGACTTTGTTGAGATGTTTGTAGGAGTTGGTGCTTCAAGGGTGAGAGATCTTTTTGAACAAGGCAAGAAAAATGCTCCATGTATAATATTTATAGATGAGATCGATGCTGTTGGGCGACTTAGAGGTGCAGGTCTTGGTGGAGGTCATGACGAGAGAGAGCAGACACTTAACCAATTACTTGTAGAAATGGATGGCTTTGAGACAAATGAGGGAGTAATAATAATTGCAGCAACAAACAGACCAGATGTCCTTGATCCTGCATTGCTTAGACCAGGAAGATTTGACAGGCAGGTAGTTGTTGATACTCCAGATATCAAGGGCAGAGAAAAAATACTGGCAGTTCACACTCGCAAGATTCCTCTGGCAAGAGATGTAGATCTCAAGGTTATTGCAAGGGGAACTCCAGGATTTACAGGGGCAGATCTTGCAAATCTTGTAAATGAGGCTGCACTTCTTACTGCAAGAAAAAATAAAAAGCGTGTTGGCATGCAGGAGATGGAAGAGGCTAAAGACAAGGTTCTTATGGGGCCAGAGAGGCGTTCAATGCTTATATCTGACTCAGAAAAGGAAGTCATTGCCTATCATGAAGCAGGTCATGCAATACTTGGGCTTGTATCAGGAAACGATCCTGTCCACAAAATAACAATTATACCAAGGGGAAGAGCTCTCGGGCTTACAATGCAGTTGCCTGCTGAGGAGAAGCATATTCATTCACGTCAGCACTGGCTAAATCAGATACAGATTCTTTTTGGTGGCCATCTGGCGGAACAGATTAAGTTTGGTGATGTAACTACTGGCTCAAGTAATGACATAGCTCGAGCATCAGATATAGCAAGGAAGATGGTAACAGAATGGGGAATGAGTGAAAAGCTTGGTCCTGTGGCTTATGGACAAAAGAATGAGCAGATATTCCTTGGACGAGAAATATCACGCCATCAGGATTACAGTGAATCAACAGCTCGTTTAATAGATGAAGAGGTAAACAGTATAATTCAATACTGTCTTTCAGAGGCAAGGCGCAAGCTTATAGAAAATATGGATAAGTTTGAGGCTATGGCAAAGAATCTTATTGAGAGAGAAACCTTGGATGCTGAGGAGATTAAACTAATCATGGCAGGGCAGGAACTCCCTCCTGTTGCAGCAGCAAAAGGCACAAATGTTGATGAGGTAGTTGACTCAGAGGAAGATATTAAAATAAATTAAAAAATTTAAATCCCTGCATACAAGCAGGGATTTAAATTATGCAAGTATTTGAAATAACCTCTTTGCCCTTAAGTTTTTAATAATCTTGTTGCTTGCAAAAAAATCTTTCAAAGAAAATTCATCTGTTATATCCAGTGTCTGGACAAAAAGACGAGCCTCATCCCTTGCAGCTATGATTAAGTTTATATCCTGGGATGGATCTGTAAATTCAAATTCAAAAAAACCATGCTGTCTTGTGCCAATAAGCTCTCCACTTCCACGGAGGAGCAAATCCTTTTCGGATATAAGAAAGCCGTCTGATGTTTCTGTCATTATCTTTATCCTCTGTGCAGCATCTTCGGATAAATTTTCTTTGTGTATAAGCACACAAAAAGATTTATGTTCACCGCGTCCAACTCTTCCTCTAAGCTGGTGGAGTTGCGCAAGTCCAAAACGCTCTGCATGCTCAATCACCATGACATTGGCGTTTGCCACATCAACTCCTACCTCAACAACAGTTGTAGATACAAGCAAATCTATAAAACCCTCACGAAAGGCCTCCATGATTTCATCTTTTTCCTTTTGAGACATCTTACCGTGAAGAATAGCTACTCGCTTATCTGGGAATACCTTTGAGCTTAAGTGATAGAAAGTTTCTATAGCAGATTTTAGATCTATCTTTTCTGACTCCTCTATTAGAGGTAGAATATAATAGATCTGTCGACCCTGATCTATATATTTTCTCAAAGAATTATAAACAGCAGGCAGTCTACTATCTGGAAAGGCAAGGGTAGTTATCTCCTGTCTGTTGCCTGGCTTTTCTTTTATTATCGTAACATCCATATCGCCATATAGAGTCATGGAAAGTGATCTGGGAATTGGGGTTGCAGTCATTATAAGAAGATCAGTATTTTCTCCTTTTAGTCTGAGTTTTGCTCGTTGTTCAACCCCAAAGCGATGTTGCTCATCAATTATTATGTATCCCAAATTTTTAAATACTACATTGGATTGCAGCAGCGCATGCGTTCCAATGATTAGCTTTATTTCACCTGAGTTTAGAGACTCCAGAATTTCTTTCTTTTCCTTTGATGGTGTGGAGCTTGTAAGCAAAGCGCAGCGAATTGAATCTGGCAGAAATTTTTCTGCATTGTTGAAATGCTGCCGTGCAAGAATCTCTGTGGGTGCCATTATTGCAACCTGATTATTCATCTCAATATGAAACATTGCAGTGGCAAGGGCAACAGCAGTCTTTCCGCAACCAACATCTCCTTGCAAAAGCCTATTCATTGGAGCAGAGGAAAAAATGTCATTTTTTATATCCTCTATTGCCTTCTTTTGATCAGAGGTGAGGCTATAGGGCAGCTTGTTGATAAATTCATTAAAAAGTGAAAGTTCAGGACTTGTAGTTTTTTTATGGCTCTTTAATTTTGATAATAATTTATTTATTTGTAGAAAAGATTGCATAAAGAATATTTCATTAAAAGCAAGGCGCTTTCTGCACAATTCTGCCTGTTCCTGGGATTCGGGGAAGTGCACACCTCTTATGGCAGTTTTTAAATCTGGCAGATTATGTTTTTGCAAAATATTGGTGTCAATTGGTTCTTCTATCAGGGGTGAGTATTCCTGTAATGCAGAGTGAATAAGCCTTCGTAAAGCCCGTGAGTCAAGGCCATATTTTTTTAGATTCATTGAAGATTTGTATAAGGGTATAATTCTCCCTGTATTGAGAAGCTCTGATGTTTTCACTTCCTGTTCAAAAAAATCAAATTCAGGGTGGACAATCTGCTTTTTTCTGTTTATGTTGACCTTGCCGGAGAAAACAACCAGATCCTTTTCCTCAAATATCTTTTTAAAAAAATTTATTCCTCCAAAAAATATTCCAGAAAGGCTATCAGTTCCATCAGATATTTTTACCTCAAGGAAGTTTTTCTTTGCAGGGACAAGTGAAACAGATAAAACCCGTCCAAAGACTGTTACCTCCTCTCCATCAAAAACATCAATAATCCTCTTTGTGTTGCTTCTGTCCAGATATCGTCGTGGTATGTAATAGAGAAGATCCTCGACAGTTTCAATATCAGCCTCGCTTTTGAGAACAGAGGCTCTTGCTGGTCCAACGCCTTTTAGGGCAGAAACAGGTATATCTTTCAAATTACTCCTCTTCTGCTATATACCACACAGAGTCTGGGATCTGGACGTATTTGCCATCCTTTGTATAAAAAAAGGAGTAATTGCGTCCATCTTGGAAGGTTGTTATTTTTTTTACATTGGTCCATCTTTTTATTATGCGGCCGTCATATCCAAATACAGTGACAGTAAGATTTTGACCTGTGATTGTTTCGATCTTCCGTAAAGTTATATTTCTCTGTTCATAGCTAAAGAAGTATTTGAAATAAATAAATAGTCCAAAAATTAACAGTAATAGTGCCACAGCTATGAATATTCTTGATTTTTTAAACATTTTTTACCTCGCTAAATGAGAACATATTTTACACTTTGGATTGGCTTTGATATTCATTGTGTTAAATGAAATATTTTTCATGTCAACAAAAAGAATTTTACCAGCAAGAGATTGCCCTGTTTTGGATAAGAATTTTATAGCCTCCAGAGCCTGAATAGAGCCTGCAATCCCAGCCATTGCACCAACAATACCTTTGCCAGAATTTGCTGTCCCCTCTGGAATAATGCAGGCAAGGCATGGGGTCTTGCCTGGTATAAGCAGTGTTATCTGGCAGTAAAATTCAGTTACCCCCCCATGAAGTAAAGGTATATTTTTATTTAAAGAGATTCTATTTAGAATGTGGCGTGTTTCAAAATTATCAACGCAGTCAATTATAAGGTCAAAGTGTTCATCTTCAAAGAGAGATTCATTTATCTCTCCTTTTAGTGATTGGATCTTTGCAAAGCTGTTCAATTGTAAAAGTCTCTCTCTGGCGATATGAGCCTTTGGCTTTCCAGAGTCTGATATTGTGTAAAGTATTTGTCTGTTGAGATTTGAAAGATCAACTATATCTCTGTCGCAAAATTTTATATTGCCAATACCTGCTGCTGCAAGATAAAAAAGTACAGGACTGCCAAGGCCTCCTGCACCTGCAACAAAAACGGATGAGTTTTTTAAAGTTTCTTGTCTTGAAATATCCCATCCGTCGATTTCAAAATGTCTTTTTAAAAGTTGTAATTCTATGTCACTTAACATGCATGTTCCTTAAATTCTTTTAAAATAAAAATACTCTATTATCTTCACCGCTTTTGGCTGGGATAATATTTTCTTGATTTTACACTAAAAATTATATTAGGAATAATCATTGATGATAAATACTATTTTCAATGCCTACTCTGAGATAATTGATTTATTATTAAAGATTTATTGCTTAATGTCAATAGATTTAAATATGATTATTGGTATTGGAAAAGTTTTAAGGATTTATTTCAATGGGTGGTAGCTCAATGTGATTTTTGAGCTTAGTATCATCACGCAAGGGGCTGGTGAGGTTGAAGATAAAAAAACTTAAGTGCATAACTTTTTATCACTTAAGAAAATTATGGAATTATTTAGCTTCTGCTTAAATTTTAAGGTAGAGACCGAACTGCTTTTGGAAAAATATCCTTCCATTGCTTTGCGTGGTGGCATGGGTATGTCCATGAAGCATACTTTTTGCGTCATGGGTAAAAAGAAGTCAATCTGCAGGGATTGCCTTCTGGCAGAGACATGTCCCTATGCAAGAGTTTTTGAAAGTGTCTCGCTGCAGAATCTTTCCAATATGAAAAAAGCAACTCACTATCCTCATCCCTTTGCAATAACTCCATTGTTTAATGGACCTATAAGCCTCAAGGCGGGAGAAAATTTTGCATTTTCCATAACCATAGTAGGCAGTGCTATCAAATATTTACCTCATATTGTTTTTTCTATTGAGAAGCTCGGAGCAAAAGGCCTTGGAAAACATAGAGGTAAATTTAGCCTATGTCACATTACTAATGTAGTAGATGGCCGTAATTATAACTTAGAGGAACTGACTTGTGAAAATGGAAATTTTTTGCCAGTTTCCCTTGAATATCAAAAAGTATCTAATATAGTTGAAATAGAATTTTTGACTCCATGCAGGCTCAAGAAAGAAGGTAAAACTTTACAAACAATAGATTTTGTTGATATAGTAAATCATCTGCAGGGGCAAAGACTATTTCGCGCTTTGCAACCTTAAGTAGAAGCATGAATAACTTCTTTTTGTGGTGCATAAATTACATAGCAGAAGAGCATAACATATACATAACATATTCAGGAGGAGATGATCTCTTCGCAGTTGGCAACTGGAAGGATTTAATAGATTTTTCTATAGAAATTCACAATAAATTTTCTAAGTTTACATGTTTTAATGATATCTTCCATATTTCTGCAGGCATTGGAGTATTCAGGCCCAATTATCCCATAAGGCATGGTGCAGAGGCAACAGGTGAGCTTGAAAGTTTGTCAAAGGGAAAATGGTTTGATAATAAAGTGGGTAAAGCTTGAGATTAAGGATAAATGAAGGTGCTTTTGACTTAAGAAAGTTAAAAATGGAAAAAAATTTGTTGTTCTTTGAAAACTACTAAAAAAAAGTTTAGTTTTTTCTAAAACTTTTATTATTTTTATTCTTAAGGAGAAATCCTTGGGAATTAAATTTTAAGTTTTAGGAGGGCTTATGTCCAATTATCGGCCATTTATCTATGGAGAGCTATATGCTTACAGTAGTGAGCTATGATATAGTATCTGATTCAAGGAGACAGAAATTGGCTAAGCTATTGGAAGGGTTTGTTTCACTTCCCCGCTAATAGGGGATTTTGACCTGAAGCGACTCATCTCTCACAGAACTATCGCTGTAGTGTTAAATAGAGGGTAAAGGGAAATATCATCCTTCAATTACAGATAAAACTGTTTCTGATGATCCTCATTTATATTACTGCTCAGTTATACTATAGTAGGGTGGGAGAATTTTCCTGTTTTTTAACAAATATAGAAAATATCGCTGTGTTACTGGATTGCTGGCTAAATTTATGCTTGCCCCCTTCACTTTATCTATATTATAAAACTTATTTCTTGACTTATTTGGACAGGGGCCTATTGTGGAACTGCCAAGTTTTCTATGTTTGAACATGTTTTTGAAATAAAAAAGTCTCATCTTAAAAAGCTGGAAACGCTTTGTCAGAGACTCCTTAAAAATGGTGAAATTATTGCATACTTTTTTGAGTATGAAAATTTCTCTGTATATCTAAAAGTCTACTCCAGCAGTGAATTTCTACCACAGGTCACTGGTGATTTGATTTTATTGTCTTCCTCCCTTATTGAAGAGAATTGGTCTGCAAAGTGGGCATTGCAATACAATGGTTGTGAGTTAACTCCTGATATATATGTTTTGCCAGAGGGGAAAGCTCTTCCAGCTACTCCTTATAAGTATATAATTTACATTGATCCTTTTGATGCCTTTGGCGATGGGCATCATCCAACTACAAGGATGTGCTCAAAAATGCTTACCAAACTTTTTTGTGAAATTGGGACGGAACACTCCATGCTTGATGTTGGCACTGGATCTGGAATCCTTGCAATTGTTTCATGGCTCCTGGGGCTTCGAGATATAGAACTCTTTGACTATGATGGGGCAGCAGTGGAAAAGGCTAAAAAAAATCTTAAATTAAATGGAATAGATAATCTTATACCCTTTGTTGCAGATCTCTATAACTTTTCTACAGAGAGAAAATACAAAGTCATCACTGCAAATTTACTTTCCAGAATAATCGAAGACAATATAGAAAAACTCAAAGACTTGGTAATGCCAGGGGGCCATATTCTTTTAAGCGGAATATCGATCCTCTGGAAGGGGGATATGGAAAAGCTTTTTTTATATCATGGGTTTAATATCAAAGAATCTTTAACTGATGATGAATGGTGTGCTTTCTGGCTTGAAACCCCCTTGTGAATTTTCATGAATAAAATTATTTTCTTGACATATTATTTACATTAAATGGAAACTATAAGTTAATTAATCATCCCTATTTTAATTGTCTCTTCAGAATTTTACAGTTTATCTTTAATGTCATTTGATTGATTTAATAATTTTATTCTGGGATGATTTTTTATAAAAGCAAAATGAGGATGCCTATGGACAAAATTTTAAAAAAGATCGAAAAATTAACACTGGAGCACGATTATATATCTCCTGAAATAATAAAAGAAAAGGATATAAAATTAGGCTTAAGAAATCAGGATGGAACAGGTGTTGTTGTTGGCATTACAACAAAGGGAAGGGTAATTGGATATGAGATAGTTCCTGATGAAAAAGATCCTTCGAAAAAGATAAAAAAGCCCATAGATGGCAAGCTGTATTATTGTGGATATGATGTTGAGGAGATAATAGACTTTAACGAAAAAAACAAGCGCTTTGGATTTGAAGAGGTGGTCTATTTGTTACTGACAAATGTTTTGCCTACAAAGTCAGATCTTGAAATCTTTAGCAATGAGCTTCATAGGAGATCCAAGCTTTCCAATATGGAGAGGAGTATAATAATAGGTGAGGTGGAAAATTACAATCAAATGTATGCTCTCCATAGTGTAATATCGCACCTGAGCAGATGTGATAAGGATCCAGATACAAGAGATTTTTCTAAGATTACAGAGCAGTGTATAAACATAATTGCAAAGGCTCCTGTTATTGTGGCAAATAATTATAGCATATATAAATTCCGCAAAGGTGATGATCTGCGTATTTTGCGTTCCAGGGAAGATCTCGCTATGGCAGAAAACTTTTTATTCTTGCTTTCAGGTAAAATGCCAGAGCGTGATGAGGCCCTGATCTTTGATGCATGCCTTATTATGCATGCAGAGCATGGTGGTGGCAATAACTCAACCTTTACTGTAAGAACTGTCTCATCCAGTGGTGCCAATACCTATATGGCACTGGCTGCAGGTGTTGCCTCTTTAAGTGGTCAGTTTCATGGAGGGGCAAATGAGTCAGTTATGTATATGATGAAGCAATGTCAGAAGGAAGTAAAGGATTGGAGCAGTGAAAAACAGGTAAAAAATTTCCTTGAGAAGGTTCTTGATAAAAAGGCAGCAGACGGGGCTGGCAAGATCTATGGCCTGGGTCATGCAGTCTATACTCTGTCAGATCCAAGGACAAAGATTCTCAAAAAATATGCAAAATATCTGGCAGAAAAAAATAATAAGCTTGAGCTATTTCATCTTTTTGAGCTTGTGGAAAAAATAGGGCCAGAGCTTGTTAAAGAGAGAAAGGGTAAAGAAACCTGTGTAAATGTAGATTTTTATTCTGGACTTGTGTATAAATTTCTTGGTATTCCTGAGGCATTATATACTCCAATCTTTGCTATGGCGCGCACAGCGGGGTGGTCAGCTCATAGGCTTGAGCAGATTGTCCAGGGTAAGATCATAAGGCCTGCTTATATTCCACCGAATAATCAGGTCTATAAATATATTTCTATAGATGAAAGAAAATAAATAGAACTGCTAACTTAGACTTTTAATTAACATATTAAAAAAGGCTGCCAATTGGCAGCCTTTTTTGCTTTAGCTTGGCATTGAGGTAAAAACGCCTCGTGGGTCAACTTCTCGTCTGAGGATTTCAATAATTTCTTTTGTTGGAACAGGTGTTACTGGAATTTCTCCCTCTGGCCTGAGCAGTTCAAATCCACTTGCAAGCTGTGCAAGCTCAGGTGAAACTCCTGGATGTAGAGATTTTATTCTCATCCTCTTTGATACTGGCTCAAAGTCATAAACTCCTGCTGATGTAATTACAGCCATGGGACCGCCACCAACAAGGCCTGCTTCTTTACGACTATTTCCTCCAGTCAAAAATCCAGGTGAAGTTATAAAGTCACACTGTTTCACAAATTTTTGTGGATTTTGCAATCCCACAAGAATCAAGTGGCTTGCCAGAGATGACAGATCGTTGTTACCACCAGATCCAGTGAGCCTATTTTTATAGTTGTGGAAGTCTCCTCCAATCATGTGAGTGTTGACGTTCCCATACATATCAATTTGAGCATACCCAAGAAATGCCTTGTCTACATATCCGTTGTAAAGCTGACCAAAGGAGTATGCCATCTCAAGAATCATAGGAGATTTTCTCCATGTGGCAGGTCCGCCTACTGACCATGGCATATCACCAAGCATAGGGTTTTGTGCACCAGACTCATATACAAGTGTAATGTTTGGAGCGTGCGTTTTTTTAGCAAGAATCCCTGCAACCATAGGGAGACCTGTTCCTATATATACTACTTCTCCATCCTGAATCTGCTGAGAAAGAACGTAAGCAATCATTTCAAGTGGATTAGCTGGTCTATTATCAGTCATTTTTTTCCTCCTGTTTTTAACGAATGGTTTTATGAATTCACACTATCAAGTTGTAAGATCATCAGGATCAGGATCCTGCATAGTCCATTCTCTATAGTGGAAGTCAACTCCTTCATCTTCGTTTTCATATTCTTCTGCTTTAGTGAGTCTTTTGGCATTTGCAAGCCATTTTGAACCACCAAGAATTTTGTCTATGATGTCAAATTGATCCTTGCAACCCTTGATGAATACATCATAGAATTCATCCATTGCCCCTTCTTTGTATGTGTAATATCTCATTGCCTTTTCCCATAGTCTTCTTGGCCAGTAATATAATCCTGGCATAGAGCCAATGAGAGCTCCGTATGGCATTTCTACAACAGCGTCAACATAAATAAATGGGATAACAACACCTTTGTTATCATATCTGAATGTATTTGGAGGAACTATCTCCTCTGCTGTGATTATAACCTTTCTGGCAGCAGCAGCCAATGCAACGTCATTTACTATAGGTCCATATATTCTTGCATTACCGAATTTATCTGCCTGATGAACATGAATTATAGTTACATCTGGATAGAGAGCTGGTATAAAAACGCATGGATCCTTTTCTGCTTTCATAGGATTGTCAACAATCTTAACAAAAGGGTTGTATTTTATAATGTCAGATCCAAGGAGTTGTTTTGAATAAATACCTGGAGCTCCCAATTGTGCAGCCTTAAATCCAAGGGCCATTGAGCCATGGCTCCATTCAGAGAGAATTTTTGTCTTTCCCTGTCTTACACATCTTGACATGTTGCGGTCTGTTCCCCTCATTTCAGCGCCACAATATGACCAGTGAGTGTGAGTTACAGTTCCAAAAGGTATCATGTAACTTTGATTTGTTGCAGGAGATCCTATCATCTGAAGGCCCTTTATGCCCTGCCTGATTATCTCAAAATAAGCAGTAATCGGTGTTCGGACATAGCTGAAACCTGTATCAGTTAGGATATCACCATCCTTGACATACTCAGAAATTGCTTCTTTAAGAGAAATCCTTTTGTCAACAGCAGCGTGGCTTTTCTTAGCGTGCGCTTCTCTTGCGGATTCATAATCGAGCAATCGGTCAAGTAGTGGCAACTCTTTCTCGTCAATTTTAAGATTGGCGAGAACCTCTTTGTTGTAGCTAAACTTTCCCATTACTTCCTCCTTCATGTTAGTTCTGGTGCTTATATAAATTTGTATAAAAAATAAATCCCGTCCAGTCGTTATGTTATACAATACATATTTTAATAAGTAAATAATTTTTTTTATTAAAATCTTTTTATTTAATAATTTTTTATTTTTTATACAAATTTAAAAAAATGACAATAAAATCTTATATATATTTTTATAAATAAAAATAAATCTTAAACTTGTATAAAAAATAAATAGCATATCTTATAATCAGTTGTAAATTAGCTTAAAAAATTGGGAAATGCTTAATAGTTGTAAGTCGATTCCCCGCTGATATTTTTATATTTTTGAAACACACACTTATCTCTATAAACAAATATTAACATTTAATAAAAAAAAATCAATATTATTTTTTATCTTATTGTAATTTTTGTTTAAATTACAATAAGATATTTTTTCTAATTATTTTTTTAACCTATGTATAAGGCTTTTGAGGCAAAATCTGGATCACTTGTTGTGTTAAGGCCAAGTTTTCTAAGTCCTGCTGCATCTCCTGGTGTGGGCATATGTGTCAGGTGTATTTCGCATCCTGCAAGTTCCTTCAGTTTGTGCATTGCTGCCTCTGCACCTGGATTTGTTGTTGCACTTATTGCAAGGGTAATAAGTGTTTCTTCCAGATCAAGGCTTAGAGGTGCTCCCTGGAGTATTTCCTTTTTAAAATTCATAAGTGATGTTAAAATATGTCCCGGGAGAAGATCTATGTTGTTTGGTATACCTGCAAGTTTTTTAATCGCATTGAGAACCACGCTTGAGGAGGCATGCAGTAGAGGGGAGTTGTAGCCTGTTATTATAGTCCCATCCTTAAGCTCAAGAGCTGCGCCACTATAAATTCCTTTGTTGCCTTTATTTTTTTCTTTTGCCATGTTGGCTGCCTCTCTTGCTGGCTCAACCACCTTTCTGTCTGTTGCAGTAAGACTTAAATCTTTCATCAAAAGCTCGACTCGCTGAACTGTATCCTTATCGCATAGCCCCATAGCATATTCACAGGAATACCTGAAGTATCTTCTTATTATCTCTTGCTTTGAGGCTTCCTTAACTGCCTCATCATCTATAATTGCAAATCCAGCTCTATTTACTCCCATGTCTGTCGGGGATTTATAAAAGGAGGGTGCTCCAGTTATCCTCTCAATGATTCTTTTGAGAAGAGGGAAGGCCTCTATATCTCTGTTATAGTTTACCGCCTTCTGGTTGTAGGCATCTAAGTGAAAGTGATCTAACATGTTGACATCTCTTAGTTCCGCTGTTGCAGCCTCGTATGCAATGTTTACCGGATGCTGTAGAGGGAGATTCCATATAGGGAATGTCTCAAATTTAGCGTATGTTGCCTTTATTCCTCTTTTGTGTTCATGATAAAGCTGAGAGAGACATGTGGCAAGTTTTCCACTACCAGGTCCAGGTCCTGTAACAACAACTATCGGTCTTTCTGTTTCAATATATTCGTTTGCTCCATATCCCTCTTCACTTACAATCAAATCCACATCAGTAGGGTATCCCTTTGTGAATTTATGAGTATATACAGATACCCCTCGCCTTTGCAGCTTATTCATAAAACTCACTGCTCCAGGCTGACCATCAAATCTTGTTATAACAACCGCTCTGACTTTTATCCCCCATTCATTAAAATCATCTATAGTCCTCAGGGTATCAGCATCATAGGTTATACCAAAATCTGCACGGAGCTTTTTTTTCTCTATATCTATTGCACAGATACACATCAAAACCTCAACTGAGTCTTTGAGCCTTTCAAGCAATTTCATCTTTACATTTGGATCAAATCCAGGCAAGACTCTGGCCGCGTGGTAATCAAAAAGAATTTTTCCTCCAAATTCCAGATAAAGCTTAGAAAAACCATGCTCTTTTATCCTATTGAGAATTGCACTACTTTGCTCTTTCAGGTATAGTTCATTATCAAATCCAATTTTATTCATCAAATATTCTCCATAAATTGTGTTTTAACTATTCATTATAGCATTTTCAAGAGTAAGGCATATTAATCATATATCATTTATAGTCAATGTCAATCTATAAGATTAAGCAAACCATTTATAATTGTAAGTGGGTGAGGGGGGTTCCCAGGTATATAGAGATCTATATGATTATTTTTAATAAAATCTCTACAGATAGCTCTGCTGCCATTAAAGATTCCTCCACTGATTGCATCTGTGCCTGCAAGGATTATAATTTGAGGCTCTGGAGTTGCATCATAGCATATCTCTACTGCCTTTGCCATATTTTGTGATATTGGTCCTGTTATCAATATCCCATCTGCATGCCTTGGAGATGCAACAAATTCAATCCCATATCTGCTTATATCAAATTGGACATTGTTTGATGCATTCATCTCCCATTCAGCGCTATTATCGCCAGCTGCTGATATTTCTCGCAGCTTAAGTGATTTTTTGCAGATTTTTTTTATATCTGGTCTGATTTGACTTTTATCAATAGTTATTGGAATATCCTCGCCCTCTTTGATTATCAATCTCTCTCGGATATTTGTTGCAAGCTTATAATCCTGAGTAAATATTATTTTTTCTGGAAATTCTATGGAGCATTCTCCACAGAATACACATTTCCCCAGATCTATAGAAAAAGGATTTCGAGATATAGCCCCAACAGGGCATAGTTCAACTGCTTTTTTTTCATCTATCTTTACGTTTGTAATTATAGGTCTTCCTCTAAAGGGAGGCTTTAAAGAGGCATTTATCACATCAGGTATAAATTGCCTGCCGTTATGAAATAATACAGATAAAGTCTTTATCATTATCTACCTCACAAATCATGTCCACAATATGATAAATTAAAGCTCTTGTTGCAGAGAGGAAAGTCTGATATTTCGTTATTTCTTACAGCAAGAGCCAGAGCAAACCAATTATGGATAGAAGGGTCTTTTATCCTATAGGCTGCAATCTTTCCATTTTTGTCTGTCAACGCTACATGGCATATCTCACCTCGCCATCCTTCTGTGAGAGATATTGCAAGGGATTGGCTTTCAAGAGGTGCATCACTGAGGTCTTTTTTTGAAATTTTTGAAGGTATAGTTTGGAGAATTTCCCTTATAAATTCAATTGATCTCAGGACTTCTTGATATCGTAAATAAGCCCTTGCATGGACGTCTCCTGATTGTAAAATAGTTGGTTGTAATTTTATCGCTTTATATAATCCATGGGGATGGGTAAACCTAACATCTCTATTTATGCCACAGCTTTTTGCAACCATTCCAACAAATCCCATCTTGAAGACGTCATCTTTTGTTATAGTGCCAGTTTTTTCAAAGCGCGCCTGGACGCTTGGCCTCAAAAAGAGGGTTTCTGCCATTTCTACAAAATCTCTTTCATATTCTATTAAAATATCTGTAAGAGATTGTTTTAGTTCTTCTGTAAATGGAAAATTTATTTTTCCAGGCCTTATTAATCCTCTACCCAGTCTGTTGCCTCCCCAGCTTTGTGTAAAGTTGATGATGGGGGTTCTTAGCCTTCCAAAGACTGCCTGTCCTAACTGATATGCCACATCTCCAGAGAGTGCAGAGAGATCCCCTGTATGTATGGCTATCCTTTCAAGCTCAAGTGCAAGAGCTCTGCTAAAGTGAAGATCCTCTGTGGTATTGAATCCACAGAGTCTTTCGTAAAGGTTGGCAAAGGCTGTGGAATGACCGATAGTTGTATCTCCAGCTATTGACTCAGAAAGTATTACACGTTCAAGTAGCTTTTCTTTTTTTACAAAAAGTTCCTCCACGCCACGGTGTTGGTATCCCAATTGAATTTCAAGATGCAGGACTTTCTCTCCATGACAGATAAATCTAAAGTGTCCTGGCTCAATCACTCCTGCATGAATTGGACCAACTCCTACTTCATGCAACTCTTCACTGTCAAAGGAAAAGAATGGGTAGTTGTCCATAGATTTTTCCTGTGAATAAAAAGGATAGCGAAGAGGTTTTAGCCATGGATGGTCGCTATATTTTAAATTGAATCTTTCATATATATCTCTTTCAAAGGGATGGGATGAAGGAAATTTATTTGTCAGCGATGGAATTTCCTTCTTTTTATCAATCTCTGTAGATGAAACAAAAATTTCTCTAGATTTATCATCTGATATTATAGAAAAAATTCGCAAAGCCTTGCCTTCTTCAATTGCAAAGTAATGGGACAAATGTCTCTCAGGTGATTGAATAAGATTGCAGTTTAAATTGAAAAATGTTTCATAATCAACAATTGGTATCTCTTTTATTTTTATTACAGAGCAGTTGTGTGTTCTTATAAGATTTTCGGATTTCTTTTTCATAGTGCGCCTTAACCTATTACCATTGATACAACTTCTTCTAAGAGCTTTAAGATAGACTGTGGAGGATATGTCCCCATCAAGGCTACGCATAAAATCAGGCAGAGTTGAGGGAATGATTCAATAAAAGATGGTTTTTCCAGAGATCTATCATCCCCTGAAATAGGAACAAATGTAGCTTTCAATATATTTCTTCCCAGTGCCCAGATTATAACTGTGATCAGAATCATAACAGCTGCCATGAGAAGAAATTTCCCCTGAATGAACATTTCTTTGAATATAATAAATTCACTTATAAAAAGTCCTGATGGAGGAACTGCTATGACAAGGAGATATCCAAAGAGCAAAACAAGGGAACCTGAAATACTGTATTTTATAAATCCACCTGTTTCATTTATAAATTTGCTGCCAAAAACTCTGTAGAAAATACCGCTTTGATAAAATAATGCAGGCTTTATGAGGGAATGATTAATTGAGTGAAATAAAGCTGCAAAAATTCCAGGCCCACCCATGGCAAGTCCAAGAGTAATTATGCCCATGTGTTCTACGCTGGAATAGGCAAGCATCCTCTTGAAGTTTAACACCTTCATTATATATACAGAAGCTATAAAAATAGATATAAGAGCACTTATTGTTAAGACAGTTTTACTCCAGCTTAAAATTTCTGTTCTATGAATAATAGCGTATGTCCTGATTATACCGCAAAGCCCCACATTCATTACCCCGCTTGCAAAGATTGCACCGGCAGGTGAAGGAGCTTTGTCCTTTGCATCAATACCTGCTGTATACATAGGGAAAAGCCCGGCCTTTGCAGTGAATCCTGTGAATATAAATATAAAGGCCATTTTAAGCCAGAAGGGATCAAAAGTTTGCGCCTTTTCCATGAGTATATCATAGGTCATCTCTGATACAGCTGAGTTTTTCATAGATATACTCAAAAACAATATCCCAATAAATATGAAGGTTACACTGATCGAGCACACAAAGATATATTTCCATGTTGCTTCCAGTGTGAGCTCTGTCCTCCTGTAATATATTAAAAAGGATGCAGAGATCGTAGTAATTTCAACAAATACCCAGGTTATTGCAATATGATTTGCACTGTATGCTGCATTTAAAGCTGTAACAAGTATAACCATTGCAGCGAAATAAAAGTTATGTTCGCGTTCCTTTTTTTGTTGCCACTTTAAATATGGATAACTGTGAAAAATTGATATGGTTGATATTATAAAGAGAATAGTTGTGAATATTACAGAAAGTGGGTCTGAATTGAAAAATGTCCCTTTTAGGCCAATATTTTTTATTGAATAAAGTGTAAATAAGGCATTAACAAGTATAAATATTCCCAGAAGTATGTTCTTTATTATTTTACTTCTGTTTATGGCAAGAAAGCAGCCTATTATAAGGTTAGTTATAAAGAATATATACATCTCTTAATCCTTTAAGCTCTGAAGTTTTGTAACATCAGCGTCCTTGAAGACATCTCCTATTCTATTAAAGAAAATTCCAAGAGTCAAAACGCTTGCAAATATATCAAGCAATATGCCAAGGTTTACTAAGATCGGCATTTCGTTACCAACAGCAAGGGATAGAATAAATACTCCATTTTCTATAATCAGATATCCCATAACATGGGTTATAATCTTTCTTCTACTCATTATGATATATAAGCCTGCGAAAATGGTTGTTAGTGAAACTACAAAGTATAGATTATCAAAAATACTATAACCTGATGAATAAGAGAAGAAGAATATTGCTATAACAGCAATGACCATTAGCACAAGGGAGATAAATGTTGGTATAATTGGTTCAGCTTCTCTTGTTATGTTATTTCTTTTTAGAACATAAGATAGAAAAAAGGGTATAGCTACAGCTTTTACAATGATTGTCTCCAGCAATATAAATAGCAGATTGGCACTATTCATTGAACTGAGAGACAGATATGCAGCAAAAAACAGCAAAAATCCCTGAAGGGAGAGTATCTGGAGGTAGGTAACAAGTCGCCATGCTGTTATGATAAAAAATAGAGTAGCAAGAATAGTAAGAAGTATGAGATTTACCATTTTAATTCCCTCCAATGAAACCTGTGGAATGAATTGCCGCAATGAATATCAGCAGAGTTGCAGCTGTAATTGTATATATGAACTGAGGATTTTTTTTCATTCTGAATCTTGCCATAAAAGATTCTGTAAGCCCTATAAAGGCTGCATAGAAAATTTGAACAGCAAAGTATATTGCAATATTAATGAGCAATGATTTCTCTGGAAGTAAAAACAGATTAGCTGCTATAGCTCCAAAGAGTGTAAATTTTAAAATCGAAGCAGACATTATAAGCCCTAAATCAAATCCGCTGTTATCAAGAATCATAACCTCATGGATCATGGTAAGCTCAAGATGAGTTTTAGGATCATCCACTGGCATTCTGCTATTTTCTACCATTCCTATTAACATAACAATCAAGGCAGATAGTATAGATATTGCGTAGGTCATTGTAATAGGATAGCTACCATTGTGAAGTTTTGAAAATATATCGGAAAAAGAAGTATGACCTGTGAGAATAGCAAAGGAGCCCATTATCATAAACATGGCTGGTTCAATTAGCATAGAAAAAAAGGCTTCTCTGCTTGCTCCCATTCCTTCAAAGCTACTACCTGTATCAAGGGATGCTATGACCATCAAAAATTTGCCCATTGCAAGCATATAAAACAAGAAAACAAAATCCCAATCAAAGCTTATGAGAGCCTTGTGAGTGCCAAAAGGAATAAAAAACAGTGAAGCCACTATAGTTGAAAAATATATGGAGGGAGCTATTTTAAAAATAAAGCTGGTGGTTTCGCTATATACAGATCCCTTTTTGAGGTTTCGTAAAATATCTCTTAGAGGTTGTAAAATATCAGGACCTTTTCGGCCAGAGGTAAGGCTTTTTACCCTGATAATGATTCCAGTAAAAAAAATTCCAGTTACAAGAGCAAGAATTATCGTTAGCATATTTAACCTATTGCAAGAGATGAAAGTATAAATTTGACTATTGCCTCACGGAATGTATACCCAATGATAGCAATTATAAAAAACATACCATAAAGGATATAGTATTGTATGAGTCCATTTTGTAGAAAACCAAAGATTCTCATAATGGAACCTATTCGCTTGAGGTTTTTATCTATTAGCTTTTCTTCAATCTTATCATAAGATGACGAGTGGAACCATCCCTTTACAGGAAAATATTCTTTTATCTCTGAGGTTTTTATGGAAATTTTTAGTAAAGGAGATGCAATCCTTGTGTAGCTTGAAACAAAGGATGTTGCTGTATATTGTAGCTTTGGAGTTGGATTTGTATATCCACATCCCCATGTAGGAGAAGTTCTTTCTCTGTGATTTCTGCCTGCCATGAGTTTTAATAGATAAACAACAATTGTTAAGGTAATAATAAAAAGTGAGGCGGCAGATATATCTGACATGGTATTTATTAGTTTTATAAAAGATTCATCAAGAGGGTAGTTAATGAAAGTTGCAGCAACTGAGGTTACTATCTTTACAAAGGGATAAGGCAAAATCCCTATTGCTATGATAAATAAAATTATAAAAAATTGAGGTATTAAAGCTGCCTTTTCAACCTCAGAGCAGTCCTGTGGTAGAGCACTTCGCTCAACTCCAAGAAATATAATCCCAAAGGCCTTTGTAAAACAAAGGAAAGCAAGCCCGCCTACCATTACAAGGCCAAAAATAGAGCAGAGAAAAATCATTGAGAGAGATAAATTGCTTCCAAGCATGCCGCTATATAATGAATTATATATAAGAAATTCAGAAATAAACCCATTGAAAGGGGGTAATCCCGTAATGGCCAGCGCAGCTATAAGAAAAAAACCAGCTGTCCATGGCATTTTTTTTATGAGTCCACCGAGTTCGTCTATGTCAAGAATATGAGTTTTCCTATATACGCTACCTGCGGTAAAAAACAGAAGCGATTTAAATAGAGAGTGGTTAAAGGTATGCAAAAGTGCACCACTGAATCCAGCAAGAGCAATATAGCTGTTGTTAAGACCAATCCCAATCATGCCAATGCCTATGCCCATACCAATGATTCCAATATTTTCTATGCTATGATATGCAAGGAGTTTTTTGAGATTATGCTGAATAATGGCAAGGATTACACCATATAGAGCGGTAAAAACAGATATGATTAATATAAGCCTTCCCATGTTAAGGATATTGCCCTGATAAAATGGGATTATTTTAAATATGCCAAAAATTCCCATTTTTATTATTATGCCAGACATAACTCCTGATATATGGGAAGGTGCAGCAGGGTGAGCCCATGGCAGCCATGTGTGAAGTGGAATAAATCCAGCCTTAAATGCAAAACCAGTTGCAAGGATCATAAATGGAAGAGGCCCAATTTCCTGAGGATTTGCCTTAATAATTTCTGCAATTGTATAAAAATCAGTTGCCCCTGTTTTTGTCCAGAGCCATAGAAAACCGACTATCAGCAATAAAACAGATAGATGAGATTGAATAAAATAATTGAGCCCTGCTTTTATTACAGATTTTTTCTCAAATTCATAAATAATAAGTATAAAGGCAGATATTGTCATTAACTCCCATACAAAAATAAAGGCTATAATATTGTCTGTGATGCAAACAAGTAGCATTGAAATCTGAAGTAGAATATAAAAACTCCAGTGCAAAGATTGTTTTTCTACCTCGTTGTCATATTGCTTCATGTAAAAGTATCCATAGCAGATGGCAGTGATGAGGGTAAATGTTGTTATTAAAATGAAAAATGCAGAGAGATTGTTTATTCGTAAAATAACTTCACCAAAGAAAAAGTTTGCATTGAAAGAATATTTTAAAGGCACACCCCATAGAACCCTAAGTGCAGTAAGACCGTTAAGTATTCCAGAGGCGATTACAGATATTATTGCAAAGCCTTTTTTAAATTGAAGAGGTAACAGCGGTATAATAACTATGGATGCAAAGGAAATAAGAATAGATGTAAAGATCAGATCCATAACTGAATCCTATATTAAAATTTTAATATTATAATTAGACAAAAATATTTTATGCCCTGAAATATTCCTTTGTCAAGGAGATTATTGAAGAGGAGTTTAATTTCGCAGAATTTTTAAAATTTTTTTAAAGCCAAACTGTTTATTTTTAAATTCATTTAAAAATTCTTTTGTTGCAACATATTTATCTGTAAATGTTACAATGAAGGATTCCTGATAGCGTGGTGGAATGAGAGTCAATGGCCACATATGTTTTGTTATGATGTCCTTTTCAATCTCGTTTAAGGTAAAATGTTTTTGAGCATTTTCCAGAGCGATTTTTGGGTGTTCAATACCATGGTATTTATCCTTTGCCAGTTCGGGCTCATCGTGGTTTCTCCAATCGTAAAGAAAAAAGTCATGAAGCAGAGCACCTCTTGCTGCAGAAACATAATCAAGATTTAATAGCTTGCAAAGCCTGTATGATATGTAGGAGACTATCTTGGCGTGTTCATATATGGATGAGTTGTGATGATAAAAGTTTTTAAGTTTAAGAAATTCTTCATTTGTGAGAATATCTTCAACTATATTATTATATTCATCTTCAATTGGCTTTCTTTCTTTAAGAATTGAGTCAATATTTTCTGATAGTTTTATCATAACCCTGCCTGCCATTTCTTTGAGTTTAGCATTTATCTGCGAATCGAATTTAAATTGTAAATTTATATCAGGGAAAGCGTTGAGAATTCTTTTAAAGGATTTGATAATTCTCTGAACCTCTGCATTGCTGAGAGAGGAGTATCTCTCGTATAGATAGAGTAGGTTTTCCCTGAATTTTTTGAGAGATATAATAGAAAATATCATATCTGTTATTAGGTATGCAAAGATTATTGCACTTAATATAGTCGCTTCGGTGTTGCTAAATTTCGTTATTATAGAATAAATAGGGGGATGTATATAGTTTGCAAATATAAGTGCCAGTATTCCCCATCCTGTTGAAAATAAAAGACAAACCTTTCCCTTGTAATTAAATCTGTTGTCAGAGTAATCCCATAGCTTAAGTTGAAAGAAGCTTTCAAAAATTTCCCCTGTAACATATTCAATTGCTGTGAGTATGATAGCGTATATCAAAAATTGTAGAGGAATTTGGTAAATGTAAATTTCCTGATGTAAAAGAGTTATAAAAAGAGCACCAAATCCGTATATTGGCACAAAGGGACCAAAGAGAAAACCTGGGTTTATGAGTTTTTTATTTGTTGCTGATCTATAAATAACTTCAATTATCCAGCCACAAAAAGAATAAAAGGCAAAGAAAAGTATTATGTTGCTATAGTTCATTCCTTCCTCCTTATCCAGTAGACTTTATGACTGTATAATTGCTTATATAAATTTTTGGTGATATTTTTATATGAATATAAATAAGATACTTTTTTTTGAAAAATGTTAATCAGAACTTAAATATTTTTCTATATATTCTGTGAGATCTTTAATATTGCGCCTTATCATTGCCTTAAATTCCACAGGTATATTTTGATCTGCCACAACCTTGTAATAGTTGATTGCATCTTTAACTCTTCTCTGTTGAACAAACTCATCAGCTTTCTGAAGTAGTGGCTTATATTTATAAAATGAATACTCAAGGATATTTTTTTCTCTCGAAAGACTAAATTCATCTGGCAATTTTTTGAAGTCAAAAGAGACTTTAAGTATGGGGAGCTCTTTTTTCTTTATTCTGTCAGGTGTGATAAACTTCTTATAAAATTCCAGTTCATCTCGTTTTTTATCATCAAGGGATTCCGAAAGGGATATTTCGCTGTCTTCCTGCCTCTTGTCCCCAAGTATTTCAAATTGTGAATCATCCTGTTTCTTTTTGTCATCTTTCAGAATTTTTTCAAATATCTCTTCATCCGTAAGTGTGCTGTCATCCTTTGGCTTTCCATATTCACTGAGAAGTTCAAAGTCATTGGGATCCTCCTGTGCCTCTTTTAAAAGCTCCTTTTCCTTTTCACTTATTTTTTCTTCCGTTGGAACTTGTGCCTTTTGCTGCTCAGGCTCAAGTTTTAATTCCTCTTCTTTTTGTGTTGATTCCTCTGTCTCATGGGGCTGTGACTTTTCAGGGAATATTTCCTCTTCTACCGCAGGCTCTTGCAGTATTTCTTCCTGGAGCTCTTCAGGTTTTTCCTCAACTGCGCGAGCTATCTCCTCTTCAGTGAGAATTTCCTCTGGCAATTCCTCCTGCAAAGGCTCAGAGGGTATTTCTGTTTTATCTTGCAGTTCCTCCGCCTCCGGGAATGCTTCAACTTCAGGGAATATTTCCTCTTCTATCGCAGGCTCTTGCAGTATTTTTTCCTGGAGCTCTTCAGGTTTTTCTTCAACTGCGCGAGCTATCTCCTCTTCAGTGAGAATCTCCTCCGGTAATTCCTCCTGCAAAAGCTCAGAAGCTTCCTCTTGAATAATTTCCTCTGGTGTCTCTTTTTTTTCTTCTGGAACAATTTCTTCTATAATTTCTTCTGGTTTCTTAGGTTCTTCTAAATCTTCTATTTCCTCTGTCTGTGATATATCCTGTTTCTGTTCTTCAATTTGTTTTTCTTTTATTTCATTGAATTTTTCAAGAATGTCAATAACTGGCTTTGGATCAAATTGTACCGGTATAGGGGACTGGTATCTGGCCTCTATTATTTTTGGCTCAATTTGCGCTTCTGGTATTTTTATTGGCTCTATTTCATCTATCTTATTTTGTAGTTTTTCAATGGAGTCTTTTAGTTTGGTAAGCTTTTCAATTTCGTTTTTTATTTCATTGAGAAGTGCATTTTCCTTCTCAAGTTCTCTCTTGCTTACTTCCTCTTCTTTTATTTCCCTTATTCTGCTAAGCTCATTTAGTATTTTATCTCTTTCTGATGATATCTGGATAAATTTTTCTTTTAACTCCCTTAGCTCATTTTGAAGACTCTTGAATTCTTCAGAATCCTTTATACCTGACTTATCCTCAGGAGTTGATTTTAGTCTATCTATCTCCTCTTTGAGAGAGTTAAGGTTTTTTGATATATCCTCTGATATTTTTTCAGCAATGCTTTCAGTTTGTAGAGATTTTTCTGGAATGGATATGTTTATAGTAGATGGAAGCTGTCCTTCGATTTTAACCTTTAGCTCTCCTCCTTGAGACTCCTGCAGTTTTGACTCTACTCTTTTTTTGAAGTCCTCTTCTCTTCTTTGTCGGAACCTGTTTAGATACTCAATATTTGCATTGATTTTATCTCTAACATCCTTATCAAGAATTCTATCTCGAACGCCTTTAAAAAGAGAAATAGCTGTTTCAATATCGCCTTTCCGTGCATAAGCTTCAGAATTTAGCAATGTCCGCTTATATAGTCGAAATTTTGACCTATCCGTAATTATGTCATTTGCAGGGAAGGGAAGGCTAAAGGTGGAGGAGTCCTCGTGAAATGGAAATTTTTCACCAGAGGCTGATTCTCTTTCCTCATGCGCTGGGGCTAAAGCCTCATCAGGGTATTCCTTTTCTATTGCTCTGTCAGAGGCACGCCTTCTAAAGATCTTTTCAGGATCCTCAATTTTTTCAGGAGTTTTTTCCTCTTTCTCCAGCTCTGGTTTTGTTGCTTCAACAGATGAAAATAGCGACCAGAAGAGTGCCAGCAACAGGAGAACTAATATTGTAATAAGAATTATATTCATATATAGTTATATGTCCCGCTAATCTAATTATCGGCTTTTTGCCACTAAAATACAATTTCTTTTAAGTTAAGTAACTTTTCAATAAAATAATTATAGACATACAAAGGAAGTATGATTTTTTGTCTATATAAAAGTATCAGAGGTTTTTTATGGCAAAGATTACAAAGGACATAACTTTTGGTGAACTTCTTAGTGAGCATCCAGATGCAGCACCTATCCTTGGGAATTATGGCCTTCATTGTATAGGATGCAGACTCAGCATTTCTGAGACAATAGAGCAGGGTATGAAGGCTCATGGTATGGATGACTCTGCAATAGCAAAATTAATTGATGAATTAAACCAAAAGGTTGGCAAAAATTAAGCCCACGCAGCTTAGGAAAGCTTTTTTGCTTTCTTAAGCTGTGAGAATTATCATTGAATGTGCTTCCACTGTGATTTTTTCTCTTTCAATTATCGGCTCATCCTTTAGATATATATCCATACCTCTTTGTGCTGCTGTGTTTATTGACAATTTCCATCTACGGCCAGAGGGTGATTGAGGTAGCGAAAATACTATATCAGTGTTGGAGGGATTAAACATCATATAAAAATCAGAATCAGGGATCAAAAATATTTCCTCTGCATATGCACCGTTTATTAAGGCTGCTATGCAAAGCTCCTCATCATCCCAATCTGGAGTAGTGTTTTCAGGGGTTTTCCATTGAATATCCTCTGTAGTAAATTTCACCCCTTGTTCTCCTGTATAGAAGCGAATTGATCTCAGCATTGGATGTTCTTTTCTAAAAAGGATCATAGATTTTGTAAATTCAAATATATCTGAATTCTCCTGTAATAGATCCCAGTTTATCCAGGATATTTCGTTGTCCTGACAGTAAGAGTTATTGTTGCCTTTTTGAGTTCTTCTAAATTCATCTCCAGAAAGGAGCATTGGCACTCCAAGGGATATAAATAGTGTTGCAATAAAGTTTTTTATCATCCTTTTGCGGATTTTTTCGATTTCTGGGTTATTAGTTGGGCCTTCCTCTCCCCAGTTGCAACTGAAGTTGTGATTTTCTCCGTCTCTATTGTCTTCTCCATTTTCCAGATTGTGTTTGTTATTGTAACTTACTAAATCATTTAATGTAAATCCATCATGGCATGTAATGAAATTGATGCTCCTGCATGGAGACGTTGTGCTGTAAAGGTCAGAGCTGCCAGTTATTCTCGTTGCAAAGGCACCTTTTAATCCTTTTTCCCCACGCCAGAATCTCCTTACATCATCTCTGTATCGTCCATTCCACTCTGCCCATCTTCCTGGAAATTTTCCTACAAGATAGGCTCCCCCTGCATCCCATGCCTCTGCTATTATCTTTGCATTTCGTAAAATTGGATCCTCTTCTATCCATTCAATGAGTGGAGGATTGCTTAATATCTCTCCCTTTTGGTCTCTTCCAAGAATTGAGGCAAGGTCAAACCTGAAACCGTCAACATCCATTTCAATAAACCAGTATCTAAGGGCATCGAGGATAAACTGACGGACCAGTGGATGATTACAGTTTACAGTGTTGCCACAACCGGAAAAGTTTTTATAAAAACGTTTATCCTCATCCAGGATATAATATATGGAATTATCTATTCCTCTAAAGGAAAGGGTTGGTCCTCTGTGGTCCCCTTCATGTGTATGATTGAAAACAACATCTAAAAATACTTCTATCCCTGCATCATTAAAGGCTCTTACCATTTCACGAAATTCTTTCACCTGTTGTCCAAGAGTGCCAGAGGAGGAATAGCTGCCTTTTGGTGCAAAAAAAGCTATAGTGCTATAGCCCCAGTAGTTTTTGAGTCTCTCCCCTGTAAATGGGTTAATGTTGATATTCTCATATTCATCAAACTCCTGTATGGGTAAAAGTTCAACAGCGTTTATACCAAGCTCTTTTAGATATGGAATTTTTTCGGTGAGACCTTTAAAAGTCCCAGGAAAATTTACCTTGGATGAGTGATGGGCTGTAAAGCCTTTTACATGTAACTCATAGATTATGAGATCGTTTTCAGGAATACGGATTGGACTTTTAACTATCTCATTTCTTCCATTGATAACTATACTCCGTGGAACATAAGGTCCACTGTCAACTGTAGAAAATGACTCAGCCTCATTGGAGACATTTAACTCTATACCGCAAGCTTTGGATAGATCCCATATAAAATTGCCAGTTATTGCCCGAGAGTATGGATCTATCAAGAGCTTGTTTTCATTAAATCTATGACCATTGGCAGGATCATATTCCCCGGAAATTCTATATCCATAGACTTGTCCTTCCGAAAGACCCTCAATCCATATATGCCACACATCTCCTGTTTTATTTAAAAAGGGATCAAGAGCTATTTCTGTAAAGTCAGAGTCAGGTTCAGAATTGTGAAAGAGTATAAGTTTAACCCCGGAAGCATTTCTGCTAAATATTGAAAATTGAACTCCATTGTTGTGAACATAAGCACCAAGAGGAGTCGGAAGCCCTGGTGCTGTTTTTAAGTTTTTATAATCAATCATGTTTTTGCTATTCCTCTTACTCCTCTATGAGTTTTATTCAGGGACATTGGCTATTACAGTAAGCACAACAATACCTCTGTCTGGATCATTACTGTAGACAGAGATCGTTTTATGGATTTGTCCAGACCTTTCATCTGTGTATAATGTTATTTCAATCTCACCACTGCCACCTGCAGGGATAGATCTGCTGGATACAACAGATCCTGTACAGCCTCACCCAGCCTTTACTCTATCTATGGTTAAAGTAGAGTTGCCTTTGTTATAGAATTTGAAAATGTGAGTCACAGCTGAATTCTTTTTTACATTACCAAAGTTGTATTCGGTATATTCAAAGACTATTTTTGATTTTCCATGGCAATGGATTGATATTAAAATTAAAGCAATAGCAGTAAGTAATCTAATAGCTTTCATAGTTGTCCTTTTTAGTTATTTATATCTAAAAACACTTCAATTGGATTATATATAAATATGTCTGCACCAGTCAAATGTTTTATTGTGATAATCAAATGCTTTGTCATTTCAGGAGCAATAATCATGGTAATGTTTATTGTGATAGAATTTATTGAAAATTTATTTTTTTTGGCACAGGAATAAAAAATTATTAAAGCATTTAATCTGTAATCCGATAATCTTAGTGATTGATAATAAATTACACTCCTACATGTAATTTTACCAGGTTAAAGGCTTTTGCGGAACGCGCTGTCCGCAAAAGCCTTTTTATTTTAACTATAATAAAAATTTTTAGACATAAATTCATCTTATCGTAAAATTTTTATTGCAGCCAGAGTTATAGATTTTAGATTAAAGCATAAATTTCGAGGAATATATGATTTTTGTAATTAATGAAAAAAATCCTCAGCAGCGACTCATTCAAAAGGTAAAGGAATGTCTTGAAGATGGAGGTATTATTGTATTTCCTACAGACACTGTCTATGCCTATGGATGTGATATAAAAGATAAAAGAGCAATAGAGCGTATTTATAGATTAAAAAAGCTTGATAAGAGAAAGCCCTTAAGTTTTATTTTTACAGATATTTCAGAGATTGCAGATTATGTAAGGAATGTCTCTGATGATGCATTTAAAATAATGAAGAAGGCCTTTCCAGGTCCCTATACATTTATTTTTAAGGCATCAAAACTTGTCCCAAAAATTGTTATGACAAATCAAAAAACTATAGGAGTTAGAATTCCAGATAACAATATAGCCCTTGATATTGTCAGGGCTCTTGGCAGACCCATTCTTGCAACAAGCGTTTTTACTCTTTCAGGAGAGTATTTAATCGATCCACGTGAATTAGAAAAGGTCTATCGCAATGAGGTCGATATAGTAATTGATGCAGGTCCAAAGATTGCAGAGCCATCAACTGTTGTTGATTTTTCAGAGGATAGCATTGAAATCATCCGTGAAGGGAAAGGAAAAATATTTTTTTGAAAATATAAATTGTAATATTTAAGGAGAATTGATATGTCAGAAGGATTGAGAGGATTTTTACTGGTTGTTAAGGCAATTATTATTTATATTGGTCTTGGTGCACTGGTGGCTTTTATTTTTTATAACCTCAAAAGGAGAGATCTCTTTGGCGGCTATATAGGAGGCTTGGTAATAGGAGTAATTGGAGCATTAATTGGAGGTCTCATCTTAGATAGGCTTTTTTATGATATTTTTGTAGTGATCCTTGATTTTCTTTCAAGGGGAGCTGGAGTAAATATAATAGCTGGTTTTATTGGAGCATATTTTGCAGTATATATAATGAACAAACTCAACCATGACAGGGAGAGAAAAAAATTTTAAGATATAGATGAAGAAGCTATTTAGCATCATTATAATGCTCCTGTTTTTGGTGAGGGGAGAGATTTTTTCAGCTCAGAGAAGAATGCTGGGGCCAAATATCACTATGTCATGGGCATCTTCTTATCTGGAAATAGAATCCTCATCAGTTACAGTGCAAAATCAAGCATCATGGACTTATGCAACTGCGGCAGGTTGGTTTTTTGATTATTTACTTAATCCCTATATATCCATAAGAACAAATTGGTTTTTTTATCCCTCGACAATGAACAATAAGCCTGATAACTGGTCAGGTAAGATGGGAGAGATTCCTCTCCATGAAATAGGACTATCTGTAAACAGACATTTTAATCTGGAACCCTTGAATCCATGGTTTGGTGCAGGGCCTTTTATGCAGTTTTCCACGATAGATGATCCCAATTCATACATATTGCATGCAGTGCTATCACTGGGATGTGATTATGAGCTTATGGACAATACATTTTTTTGCCCGGAACTCATGTTTGGTATAGGTGCAAGGCTTTTTAGTGGAAATGCCGATACTGTTCAGATAAATGTCCCCACAGGGAAAGACTTTACAAGTAGCGGTATTGTAATTTTCTTTAAAATTGGAATAGGCAAAAGCTTTTAGAGGTTTGATATGCGGAGAAGAATGATATTTATTTTATTTTTTGCAATAGTGCTTCCTAATTCAGGATGTATAAGCAGTGCATATTTTTTCAATAGGGGAGAGATCGATAAAAAGGTTGCAACTATCGCTGTGCTCCATTTTAAGGACTTCAACAATGCTGAGGGAAATAATTCTGGAGACCTTGCCCGCAGCTTATTTGAGCATAATCTTCTCAAAAGAGGATTTAACATTATTGAAATAGAAAAGATTCAATTCCCTGAAAGCCTGAAGATAAAAGATAGAAAAGATTTTTCCCCGGAAGAAATCATTGAAATAGGAAAGATAAGTGGCGCTGATTATGTTGTTTATGGAAGTGTATATGATTACAAATCATACCAATCTCAGACATCCTTTTTGTATTTATTTTCCTGGCTTGAGTTAACATATTCCGTTGGGATTAGCGCCAGAATGGTTGCCTGTAAGAGTGGAGATGTAGTCTGGTCGGGATCGCTGTCCCGACTTTCTTATTCCTTTAATGATGCAACCTCTGAGGTCTGCAAGGAGCTTATTAGAACAATAAAATTCAAATAGGTTGCTTTTTATGCTGCAAACATGTCCACGGATTTAATTCGAGAAAGAGGAATCTGTTGCTTATTCTGATAGTTGTCCATTGTAATTATCATATCATCAATTAGCTGACGATTTTTATAAAGCTCAATTTCAGTTCCATCATCCAGCACAACTACAATATCAAGTCCTTTTATTTCAAGATATTTCTCAAGAAGTTTTCTAAACCTGTTGTTTTTTTTCATTGTAAACTCCTATTACCGCATTATGTATTATTTATTTGCAGAAAATATGCTCTGCTGTAAATTATGTCTCTTACATTTATATCGGCATGATTATCTTTGGGATTAGTATTTTTTTGATATTATAATTTGTGTGATCATTTTTTGCTTTTTCTTTTCTGTTTCACCTCTGGCTTTGTTTCTTTAGCCTTTTGAATTGAGCCCTGTTTGCCTCCGATTTCCTTTGGGAAATTTTTTATAAGTTTACCTGCGTCTTCAAAGGGGACTGTAATAAAGGAAAAGCTATCCATAACTTTTATATCTGTTATTTTATTTGAATCAATTCCAGTTTTTTCTTTGATTAATTTTATTAGCTTTCGAGGTGTAATGTCGTCTTTTCTTCCAAATGATAGAAATAGGCGAGTGGTACCTTTGCTGTCCACAGAGGCTTCGGAAATTTCACCATAACGTCTCTCATCAAGATCTCTTTCAAAGGCAAATTTGATCATAGCAGCAATTATATCCTCAGCATTGTTTTCCTTGAGTATTGCACTGGAAATCTTAAGATATTCTTTTTGTGTTCCCTGTTCAATTATGCTTTCGATCTCTCTTTTTATTCTAAGCTTTTTGCTATTTATTACATCTTCAATTGCTGGAACTTTTTCTTTTTTGATAGTGGTCTTTGCAATTTTTTGTATAAAGAGAAGTTTTTTATATTCAGAGGGACTTATAAATGTAATCGCAATCCCCTTTTTACCTGCACGGCCCGTTCTTCCTATTCTGTGGATGTAGGCCTCTGGCTCCTGAGGTAGGGAATAGTTTATAACATGAGATAAATTTGTTACATCTATACCTCTTGCAGCCACATCAGTTGCAACAAGTATATTTATTTTTTTCTTTTTAAATTTTGTAAGAGTTCTCTCCCTCTGATGCTGAGAAATATCTCCATGTAAACCCTCTACGCTATAGCCTCTATCTATCAATCTATTTGTAAGATCATCAACATCAACTTTAGTTCTGCAAAATATGAGGCCGTAAAAGTCTTCTTCTATATCGATTATTCTACATAGAGCCTCAAAACGATCTGACTCACGAACTTCAAAGTATATCTGTTCTGTGAGATCAGTTGTAAGCTGAATATTTTTTGTAGATATGACTTTATAGGACTTCATGTATTTTTTTGCAATTGCCATAATCTGCTCTGGCATAGTTGCAGAGAAGAGATAGATATTTTTTTCTGGATTAATATTCTGTAGTATTTCTTCAACCTCTTCAATAAACCCCATGTTAAGCATCTCATCTGCTTCATCAAGGACAACATACCTGATATTGTGCAGAAAAAGAGTTCCTCTTTTTATGTGATCAATAATTCTTCCAGGTGTGCCAACAATTATATCAATACCCTTTTCTATGCGTCGAATCTGTTCGTTAATTGACTGTCCACCATATATAGGGAAAATCGTTAGCTTTTTTTTGCCCTTAAACGAGTTAAGCTCTTCTGAAACCTGTATGGCAAGCTCACGAGTTGGTGTAAGAATAAGCACCTGAGGGAATTTTTCGCTCTTTTTAATTTTCTCAAGCAAAGGCAGACCAAAGGCTGCAGTTTTTCCGGTTCCTGTTTGTGCCTGACCTATAATGTCAGTTTCTTCTTTTAACAGGATTGGAATGATTTTTCTCTGAATCTCAGTTGGCTCTTCAAAGCCTTTTTTAGTTAGCTCTTTTAGAATATCTTCAGAAAGACCCAGTTCTGTAAACGTAAGTGAATCCATATTACTTCCTTATTTAATTTAAGCCATAGAAATATATATTAAATATAATACAAGGCAAATTCAAGCATGAAGTGAAGCTGGCAGTAAAAAAATAGCATTGCTGTCATTAAGTTTTGTTGAGGTAACAAACTCTCCAGCCCCTTGAGGGCTGTGAGATATAACTTATTAAAGTCCAAAATCTCACTTAGCCAAAGCATCATAGAGGATAGTGTCTATAGCTATTTTTAATCTGAATTTATACAGTATTTCAGGCTAAAATATAGATGTAAGTGAAACTACATAATATGTAATCATAGCTATTGCAGCAGCTGCAGGTATAGTTATGATCCACGCCCATACTATGCGGCCAGCCACTCCCCATCTAACAGCAGAAAGTCTTTTTAAGGAACCAACTCCCACAATAGCACCTGTAATTGTATGAGTAGTGCTTACAGGTATACCAAGGTGTGATGCAAAAAACAGAGTGCATGCAGCGCCAGTTTCTGCACAAAAGCCATCTACAGGTCTGAGCTTCGTTATTTTGCTACCCATGGTTTTTACGATTCGCCATCCTCCAAAGAGCGTTCCAAGGGCAATGGCTGCCTGACAGGAAATAACAACCCAGAAGGGGACATGGAAGGTTTGCCCAAGAAGTCCCTTGCTATAAAGTAGAACCGCAATTATTCCCATGGTCTTTTGAGCATCATTCCCACCATGGCCAAGGCTATATGCTGCAGCTGAAATAAGCTGCCCCTTTCGAAAAAAAGAGTCAACCTTGCGAGGAGTAAATTTTCGGAATAAGTTATAAACGATAACACCCATTACTAGTCCAATTAAAAGTCCAAGCATGGGAGATATAATTATAAAGGAAATGGCTTTTATAAGGCCCTCTGGAACAAGGGAACCTATTCCTGACTTTACAACAGCAGAACCTGCAAGTCCACCCATGAGAGCATGGGAAGAGCTTGTGGGCAATCCAAACCACCATGTAATCAGATTCCATAAACAGGCACCCATTAATGTTGCAAATATTATGTTGGAATCCACTATATTGGGATTGATTATTCCTTTGCCTATTGTATCTGCTACATGAAGGCCAAAAAATAGAAAGGCAATAAAGTTAAAAAAGGCTGCCCATGCAACGGCATAGTTGGGCGATAAAACTCTGGTTGAAACCACAGTTGCTATTGAGTTTGCGGCATCATGAAATCCATTGAGAAAGTCAAAAAAAAGAGCCAGAGCAATCAAAAATAGTATACTTACCGACAAGAGAAACCTCCTTCAGGCTTGCTTTACAATTATTGAATAAATTGTTTTACCAACGTAGTCGCAGGTATCAACAGTATTTTCTGCTGTCTCATAGATCTCTTTCCATTTTATTATGAATATAGGATCTGAGTTTTTTTCAAAGAGTTCACCAATGGCTATATCTCTGAGGTGGTCGCTCATATTTTCCAACCTATTTATTTCACTGCAATAGGCCTGAATTCTTGAGGAATGTTTCATGTTATCAAGTAATTTTACTGCATCCACAATTGATGATGAGGCCTGTTCAATTATAACAGAAAATTGTTTTAGGTGGTGATCCGGTTGTGTGAGTTTATAAAGTCCCATACGCTTTGTTATTGCATCAACGGAATCAAGGACATTATCGATATTATTGGAGAGCATGTAAATATCTTCTCTGTCAAAGGGAGTTATGAATGTTCTGTTTAACATTTCAGATACTTCCCTTGAGATAGCATCTCCTTCGTGTTCTATCCTGTGCATTATTGCCAATGTATCTTCATTAAACTTGCCAGATGTGACAAGCTCGTTAAAGTACTTGGCGCCTTTGTACATATTCTCAGCTTGTTCTGTAAAGAGAGTAAAAAATTTTTTTTCTTTGTGAATCAGCACTGATTTTCTCCTGAGTGTATTAAAATAAAAAAGGGCTATAAAGCCCCTTCATCTTCTGGTGAATTATTTTTATTATTAAAAATTTTGGTTACAAGATAGATTAGAAAAACAACAAATAAAATTAAAACAGCAATTGTGATGTCTCTGTAATATTGTTTTAGTAATTCCTGTTGTGTATATAAAAAGTATCCCAGTGCAGCAAGAATTCCATTCCATATCGCAGAGCCAATAAATGTATATAATATAAAGTCTCTGAGATTCATAAGTGATATGCCAGCAGGGATTGAAATGAGGTGGCGCACTCCAGGAACTAATCGTCCAATAAATGTTGAGCTTTTGCCATATTTTATAAAAAACTTTTCTGATTTCTCCATGGAATGTCTGTTTATAAACATCATATGGGCAATTTTTGTATCTACAAGGGAATAGATTATCTTACGACCAAGGGTTTTGGCTAGAAAATAATTTATTAATGCTCCAAGGACACATCCAATAGTTGAAAAAAGCACCACCAGGAATATATTTAAATCACCCTGAGCAGCTTTCCATGCAGCAGGAGGCACAACAAGCTCAGATGGGACAGGAATAAAAGTGCTCTCCAGAGTCATGAGGAATAAAACAGCAGGGTAGTTTATATTTTCCATGTAAAGATTGATTAGATATTTTATAAAATCCACAGAATAGGAATCCTCCATAAACTTTCTTTTTTGACAGAAATAAAAGATAACAAATTATTTCAAGGAATTTATTTATTGTTTTTGAATTAAAATTTTTAGGCAAGGGGGATAAAAAAGATGGCTGCCAAATCTGGCAGCCATCTATATATCAAGTTTTGCTTAGTTTTTTACATTGAGAAGTAAACAATTACTCCTGCGAATACAACAGAAACCATTGTCATAAGCTTTATAAGAATGTTAAGAGATGGACCTGCAGTATCTTTAAATGGGTCACCAACAGTGTCACCTGTTACAGCAGCTTTGTGAGCATCAGATTTTTTGCCACCAAAGTTACCTTTTTCGATATGCTTTTTAGCATTGTCCCATGCGCCACCAGCGTTATTGAGCATACATGCAAGAGCAAAACCAGTTGTAAGACCACCAACAAGCAATCCCATTACACCTGCAACACCTATTGTAAGGCCTGTTGCTACAGGAACAATGATTGCCATAAGAGAAGGCAGGATCATTTCTCTCTGAGCACCAGCAGTTGAGATCTCAACGCATTTTGCATAGTCAGGTTTGCCTTTTCCTTCCATAATGCCAGGTATTTCTCTGAACTGACGTCTAACTTCATCAACCATACGGCCAGCAGCACGTCCAACAGCTTTCATAGACATAGCACAGAAAACGAAAGCCATTGCACCTCCAAGGAAAAGACCGCAGAGAATTTTTGGGTTCATCAGTGTAAGATCATAGGCTGCAGTAAAGTCTGCAATCTTTGCAGTAGAAATTTCAACCACATCAAGCCCTTTAGCTTTGAGAGCATTTAATTTGTCTGCATCAATAGCCCCTTTGGTAAACATATAGTTACCAACTTGAATCATCTTGTCTGGCATTGTTTCAGCAATTTTGCTGAGCCATATTCTAAGCTCCTCAATGTAAGAAGCAAGAAGAGCCATTGCTGTTAAAGCAGCTGAACCTATAGCAAAACCCTTTCCTGTTGCAGCGGTTGTGTTTCCGAGCATATCAAGGGCATCTGTTCTTTCACGAACAACAGGATCAAGTTTGCTCATTTCTGCATTACCACCAGCATTATCTGCAATAGGACCATAAGCATCTGTTGCAAGAGTAATTCCAAGAGTTGAAAGCATACCAACTGCAGCAAAGCCTATACCATAGAGTCCATGAGGCATACTTGTGAATCCACCTGCAAAGCCATAAGCGCAGAGAATACCAATAATAATTGTAATTACAGGCACTCCAACTGAATACATACCAACACCCATACCTTCTATTATAACTGTTGCATGTCCAAGTGGAGCCTGAGCAGAAATGCCTTTTGTTGGCTTGTATTCATCAGAGGTATAGTATTCTGTTGCCTGACCAATGATAAGACCTGCTACAAGACCAGCTACAACTGAGCCAAAGATTCCCCATGTAATGAAGTTAATGCTTGCCATATATGCAAGAGCAATAAGTATCAATGCAGAACTTACCCAGATACCTGAGTTGAGAGAAAAGAGCAGATTTTTCATTGTAGCTTTTTCTTTTGTGCGAACAATGAAAATACCTATTACAGAGAATAGTATTCCAAGACCTGCAATTACCATTGGAGCAAGAATTGCACGGAGTCCACCGAATTCAGCAGCGTTCCACTCAGCCCATGGAAGAGCAGCACCAAGAGCAGCTGTAGCAAGAATAGAACCGCAGTATGATTCGTAAAGGTCTGCACCCATACCTGCAACGTCACCAACGTTATCACCTACGTTGTCGGCAATTGTAGCAGGGTTTCTTGGATCGTCTTCTGGAATACCTGCTTCAACTTTACCAACAAGGTCAGCACCAACGTCTGCAGCTTTAGTATATATACCACCACCAACACGAGCAAAGAGAGCCTGAGTTGATGCACCCATACCAAAGGTGATCATTGTAGTTGTAATTTCCATGTATTTGTGGTGAAGGTCTGTCCCTGGACGAACTATATCAAGGCCAAGGAATTTAAGACCATTAGCCATGTTTTCTGCTGTGAATATAACCTTATCAAGTAAGAGATACCAGAGAGATATATCAAGCAGACCAAAACCAACAACAACAAGACCCATAACGGCACCAGATCTGAATGCTATCTGAAGACCTCTGTTAAGAGATTCAGAAGCTCCCTGAGCAGTTCTTGAAGATGCATTAGTTGCAGTCTTCATTCCAAGGTATCCACAAAGACCAGAAAAGAAACCGCCAGTAAGGAAAGCAACAGGAACAAAGGGGTTCTGGATTCCTTTGTAGGCGAGTATTGACAGGATCACAACCAATACAGCAAAAACAATTGCCACAACTTTATACTGGCGGTAGAGATAAGCGTATGCTCCTTCTCTTACGTGACCAGCAATTTCAATCATAGTTTCATTACCCGGATTGGCTTTCATCATTGTTTTGTAGAATATGAAAGCAAACAACAGAGCAATGAGAGCACCTATAGGCGCAATGTAGAACAACATCTCACTCATTGTTCATCACTCCTTAAATTTTTTTAGAGAACAATCTCTTTGATTAAAATTGTTTTATAAATCTAACTGACAATATCCGGCATATTTTCTCTACAATAGAGATCCGTGATATTTCAGATTAATGAGCTTTTTTATATATCTCTTTCAAAATCAAAGAGTAATATGCAGGTTGATTAGACTGGATAAAATATGTAGTCATAAACCTGCTCAATTCCAAATTAAAATAAAATCTTTTTATATATTTTTTTTACATACAAAAGGGGAATTTGAGGCTATTGTGTCAATAAAAAAAATTTAATTAAGGTTATAATTTTTGTAACAAAATAGCCTCAAAGATGATAATGGCCATTGGATTCTGGTTGATAGGTTATTGATTCAATTATATAATAGCTTTCTGCTTTTGAATTTCCTTTAATAACAGTACCTACAGGGCTTCCTAAGATTTGAGCACCTAAGGGCGACAGAACTGATATTTTTCCTTTATTGAGATTTGTATCATCAGGGAATACAAGATGATACTCTTCTTTTTTACCATTGCCTAAGTTAGTAAGTATAAATTTGGAATTCATAGTAACTACATTTGATTTCATTTTTTGAGGTTCAACTTGTTTGGATTGTTTTATTTCTTTTTTTAGGAATTCTATTATGGCTTTTTCAGTTTCTGAGGTAGCATTATATCTTGCAAAAGTATTTTTTATCCTTTCGCAGTCATATTTTGATAAAATCTTGTCACTACGCATAGCCTAATCTCCTCATGTTTTGTGGTAAGGAATGTAATGATGTAGTTACAATACTTTTGAAGTATTAAAAAGTTAATTTGTCAAACACTAAATATAAAAATATACAAAAAATTTAATTTGTTATCTTAATTAGAGCAACCCAATAGAGCTTTTTAACCACCCTCCAGATATTTTTTTATTTTATTATTTATTGAATCAGGTATTTTTACCCCAATACTCCGTAGCCTTGTGAGATATTTATCAAAGGATGTGGAGTGGCTTGTGGTTGTCATAAAAATTTTAAAAAATGAACGCACTGTCCCTTCAAGTTCTCTGCGAAACTCTGGTTTTTTATTTAGCATATCCTCTATGGGGGCAATTATTCTATAATTTACAGGTCTTGATATTGCTCTGTGGGCAACAAATCTTTGGGTTACCTCACACTCATAGTCCTCTCTCATTATGCTTTTTTCTACCTGATTGAGATCTATGCAGTCAATAATTTGAAAAGGGTATTTATCCTTTAGATATTTAGAGAGAATCTCAATAATCTCTTTAAACTGAGGACAATTATCGCACTGGCCATCACAGCCATTTTTGAGTTTTAGATATAAAACAAGGTCAATATCTGAGCTTTCACTTGAAAGCCCCATGTTAAGTGAGCCCACAAGGTCAAAGGCTATTTCTCCATGCTCTTTTGTAATGTTGTCAAGGATATTTTCCAGTTCCTCCAGGCGTTTTTCTGATTCCTTTGTTTGGAATCTTCGAAAGTAGTTTCTAATATCAAGGAAGAGTTCTATCTCCGGTATATGGGGATGCTTTTGCAAAGACATGTCATAATTTGTTAAGGTCTTAAAGGCTTCAAATCTTTCCTTGTCTATTATCTCTTCACTATATACCTTTCCTTTATTGACATATTCTGCTATAGGGATTACCTTTGAGTCTGCAAATTTTTTTAGCTGGATCTTAGGTATTTCTCTTCCATTAAAATATATCTCGTAAAAAAAACCGCCTTCAGATATTTCACCCTTAGGAGTTATAACCTCACCAAAATTTGAAGGGTTAAGATAAACAGTTTTCTCTACATATTTAAAACCGCAATCTTCGTGAATGTGGCCAGTAAGGCAAAGCTTTACACTATTATTATCGCAGTACGTTCTAAGTGCAGGGGAGCCAGAAGGACCTTTCCATGAGAGCCTATCGTGTATTCCATGGGCAGGCTGATGAGTTACTATTATATCAGGTTTTATTGCTTTAAAAAATGTATACATTTCATTATGCTTATCAGGGATATTTATTCCTGCTCTGTATTGAATTATGTATCTCTCTGGAATTCCTGCTGACCATGTTTCTGCTCCACCATATCCTGCTACTTTGATTCCATTTATATCATGCCATTGTAGATGCAGATCCCTTTCATGGAGAGCTGTGTATCGCAAATTCATATCATAGTTTCCTGGCAGGACAAATATTTGAGAGTTAGTTTTAACAGAGATTATGTTTTCTAAAACCTTATATTTCTGCTGCATTACCCGTCGAGCTCTTATTGTGAGTTGCTGATATTCATAGCATTTATCTTTGATTTCCTGAGCTGTATCTTTATTATCAAGGAGTGAGTCAACAAAATCCTCAAGTAGCTCACCTGTGCGACTCATTTTTCTTCGTAAGGCGTTAAAATAGCTTTGAAGTTCATGGTAATTGATTGCTGTATCAAAAGTATAAAAAGGGATATCAATAAGATCTCCAGAAATTATATAGACATCTGCAACTGTTTCCAGAAAAAATTCATAAAGCCTTGTGAATGCACCATGGAGGTCTGTAAGGTATATAATCTTCATTTTATTGCCTTTAAAGCTTTTTTTTCATAAAGTCTTCAATTTCTTTTTCCCGGCTCTTTTTTGCTATATCCATGAGTTTTTGGAATTTTTCCCAATCAGCTTCATCAACAATACGCCAGTTGCCATTGCCTCGTTGGCTTATTACTGTAAGACGCTTTTTGTTTGCAATGGCGCCCTTTACAGAGAGAAGTACCCATGTAAAAATAAAAATAATTGTGGATGCCATTATGAGTAAATTAGTAAAAGTCTTCCATTGCTCTGGTGAATTTTCTTTACCAAGTGTTAAATATCCAAGACCAAGGAAAAGAATAGCTATTCCTCCAACAGAAAGAAATGTCAGAAAAAAATTTATAATCCATGCGGAGTCCTTCAATATGTCCATCGCCGAGAGATTGAGTTCATGGTCCATAACTGTAGTTTCATCCATTTCTATTATCATCTTGGAGAAAACAGTTCCAGGGATTACCTTTTCTGTATTTTTTTGAAGTATACTCTTGAATTTCAAATTCATTGTTATCTCCTTTTTTCTGATATAATTATTGCCCGGACAGGAGCAGGATAGCCTTCAACAGTTTTACTCCTGTCCTGTGGATCAAGAAAATCCTCAAGAGATTCAGTATTGACCCAGGGAGTTTTTTTCTGCTCATTAAAATCTGTGTAAGATATATCAACGCATCGTGAATTTACAAAACCAGTTTTTTTTAACCAGTAAAAAATTACAGGAAGAGTAGGAATAAAATATACATTTGGCATTTTAGAATATCTTCCCTCTGGAACAAGAGCATAGTGGCTGTCTCCTTCCAGTATAAGGGTCTCCAGAATCAGTTCTCCATCACCTGCCATCATAGTGTGTATCTCCTTTAAAAAATCCAGAGGGGATTTTCTATGATATAAAATTCCCATGCAGAATATTGTGTTGAATTTCTTTTTTATGTGAGCAATATCCTCAAATTTTAATGGAAGGGTGAATATGTTATCTATTTGAGTAAATTTTTTCATGATTAAAAATTGCATGTAATAATTTATATATGGCTCCACTCCCATAACCATGGCTGGATTCTCCTCAGACATTCGAAACATATAGTATCCATTGTTTGATCCTATATCAAGTATGTGTTTCCCACGTAAGCTTTTAATATGAGGTAGTAGTCTTTTCCATTTAAAGTCTGCACGCCATTCTGCATCAATTTCTATGTCAAAGATGTTCAGTGGTCCCTTTCTCCATGGCCACATTTTAAGCAGATCCTCTTTTAGCTCTTTGCGGAGTTGCTCATCAATATAAGAGCTGTTATCAATTAAGATTTTTCCATCTATGGATCTAAAGCTACCTGTTAAGTGTGAGTATTTTTCTATAATGGAAAAGAGCATTTTGCCTTTAGTGTCGTATTGAGTAATATGGGCAAATCTTTCTGAGGAAATCTTTTCGATAAAATCAATATCCTCCTGTGAAAATCCCCATCTATTCATTTCATCAGGTAATATTTTCATGGATCCTTCCTGCATATAATTGATGCAAAGTGAAACCATTTAAACCATATTTCAATGGCATTAAATCCGCATTGATTAAGCCTTGATATATGCTCCTCTATTGTCTCAGGTATAAGAACATTTTCCAGAGCCTCTCTTTTCCGTGCTATTTCAATTTTTGAGTAGCCATTTTCTTCTTTTAGTTTATAATAGAATTCCTGCTGCAGTTGTAAAAGATCTTCATCTTTGTTGATTGTTTTTTCTGTGAGTATAAATATTCCTCCAGGTATGAGGGATTTATAAATTTTTTCTATAAGAGTTTTTCGTTTTTCAGGATTTATAAACTGCACTGTGAGATTTGAAATTATTACAGAGGATGGCTCAAAATCTCTTTCCATTATATCTGAGGTAATACCTATAATATTTTTATCACCTCCATAGGCAAAAACTCTTTTTGAAAATAGTTCCATCATTGCAGTAGAGCTATCAATTGCAATTAAAGAAAAATCTCTGCTTCTCATTTCCTCTATAAGGGCCAGCTCAAAATTGCCTGTGGAGCATCCAAGGTCGTAGATTTTTGTTCCCTCTTTATAGTATTTAGCTGCAAGGCGTGCCTGCTGTCTTATAAGTTCCCTATAAAAGGGAACAGATCTCATAATCATATCATCAAAGACAGAGGCTACTGTTTCATTAAATTCAAAGGGTTTTGAGTTTTCTTCTTTTAAGAATATATCATCTTTTAAAAATATATTATTCTCCATGGCTTTTTATTATATCATTTATTATTATGCCTGCTGCAGTAAGGCCAAATATTCCCGGCATATAAGATATACTTCCCTGTGATTTTTTTCTTGTTCCTTCCTCTGGTGCGTCAAACTTATTGAGGTTTTCCCTTGAATAGATACAACGCACTCCTTTTTCTATGCCTTCCTCTTTAAGTCTTTTGCGTATTATCCGTGCAAGTGGACAATGAGTTGTTTTGCTTATATCGTCAACCCTTATATCAAGGGGATTAAGTCTGCTTCCTGCTCCCATTGAAGAAACAAAGGGAATTTTTTCACTATATAAAAGTTTAATCAGGCTAACCTTTGACTCTATTTCATCAATGGCATCAATGGCATAGAGGTTATCTCTTTTTTCGGGGAGAAGTTTTTGGACATTTGATGGAGTAACTCTTTCTGTAAAGGTTATAATTTCTGCCTCTGGATTTATTTCTGTAAATCTTTCTCTTGCGACGTCGCATTTGAGTCTGCCGACGTTACATGTCAGGGCAAGTATCTGTCTGTTTATATTTGATGGAGCGACTTTATCATAATCGGCGATTATAACTCTACCAATACCTGCTCTAAGGATAGCCTCTGCTGCATATCCTCCAACTCCACCAAGACCAACAACTATAACTGTGGAATTTTTAAGTCTCATCAGAGAGTCTTTGCCCAAAAGTATTTCGGTTCTGTGAAATCTGCTCATATTTTAAGATTGAATATCCTTTCTGCATTTTTTGTTGTTACCTCTGCTATTTCTTCAGCAGATCTTCCAATGATTGCTTCTGCTCCCTTGAGATTCAGTATTATATTTGCTGGCACATTTGGCTTTTCTGTCCCAACAGGAGGTATATCCGGGCTGTCTGTCTCCAGTAGAAAATGTTCAGGATATATAACTTTAAGGGTTTCAATCCTCTTTTTGCTGGGCTTATATGTGAGAGCTCCCCCCATAGAAAAGGAAATACCTTTTTTTATAAAAGTCAAAGCTATATCGACGCTTCCAGAAAAGGCATGAATAATTCCGCCCCTTTTTGGCATGCCAACTTTTTTTAGAGATTCAGCAAGCTCATTAAAAGCACCTCTGCAGTGGATGATTACAGGTAGATTTACGTCAACTGCAAATTTCATCTGTTCTTCAAATATCATCTGCTGAAGATAAAAGGGTGGGGAGTCAATTTTTTTATCCAGTCCTATCTCACCTATGGCAATAAGATCTCTGTTTTCTGTATAAAATTCCCCAAGCTTTTTGTATATGTCAAAGTGTGAGTCCTTTACATACCACGGATGAACTCCAACAGTATATTCTACTTCAGGGAAGTTTTTTGATATATTCTTTGATATATACCATTCATCAATTATAACTGAAGATGTTATTATTTTTACAACACCCTCTCTGTAGGCATCATTGAGCAATTTATGCAAATCGTCCTTTAGCTCTGGTGATTCAAGATGGCAATGTGCGTCAACTATCTTCAAAAGGCAATACCCTCTCTGTTTAAAAAACCTGCAACCTCATCCCTGTTTTCTATAAAGGTCTCAGCGTCTCCCAAGGATATAAAAAATTTATTCTTTCCTTCTGTTTCAAATTCAGATACAATAGAGCCATAGTGTTTACCACAGACAATGAGAAGTTCTTTGTCAGGGAATATGGTTAAAATATATTTGACGTGGCTAAACTCGCTATCGTCCATTTCATTTATCTGGCGAAAGTCCATTATTATATTATCTGGCTCAAGGGTCTTTAAGAAGGCTCCAGAAAAAAGTTTTTTTCTTTCCATTACAGCAGCTTCTGATTTTAGAGTAAAGCGAAAGCTTATATATGTTGTAAATCCCTTTCTATCAATTATTATGTTGCCGGAATTTTTTTCCAGCAGTTCTTTTTTTGTTCTGGATTGAATAAGTGCAGATTTTATCTTGCCTCTAATGATAACATCGGATGTATTTTTTGCAATATAGTCTATGATCCCCAGTTTCATAGCAAGGAGAATATCCTCTTTTTTAGTTTTAGAGGAGTGCATTATTACTGGTATATTTTTAGTTGTTTCATTTTTTTTAAGCTCCCTCAAGACATCATATCCGTCCATGTCTGGCATCTCAATATCAAGAATAATGAGATCTGGAACTCCTGTTTCTGCAAGAGACAGCCCTGTTTTTCCATTGTTTGCAGTTATAATGTTGTGACCGTCTTTTTTCAATATGTCTGAGGTTGCCTTTAGTACAACCTTTGAATCATCGATTATAAGTATTAGCCCTTTAACTTTTTCATCAAAATTCAAATCCTTAAGTGCAGGGGTTTTTTTCTCCTCAGCTTTTTTTTCTATATTAACAAGCAACCGCTGTATTGTTCTTATTACCCTTTCATCAGTAAAGGGCTTAACCATAAAGCCTGATGCTCCGTTATGGATTCCCTGTAATATATTCATCTCGTCGCTTTCAGAGCTTATGATGAGTATTCTGGCATTTTTATCTGCTTTTTTAATCTGTTGAATTGCCTCAATTCCATTGAGACCGGGCATATTAATATCCATTGTAACTAAATCAGGTTTGTAGACAAGATAAGCTCGCAAAGCCTCATCGCCTCGCTCGCATTGAGCGACTACGGTATGACCTGCAGATGTTATCAAATCCGAAAGTTTTTTTCTCATAAGCTTTGAATCATCTACGATCATTACCTTAGCCATATTCGCCTCTATTACTATTCCCCAATGATTTTCACAAGAACTCTCTTTGGTCTCTTGCCATCAAATTCTCCATAAAATATCTGCTCCCATGGACCAAAATCAAGTCTGCCACCTGTAATTGCTACAACAACCTCTCTGCCCATAATTGTTCTTTTTATATGAGCATCACCATTGTCCTCACCTGTGAGGTTATGTTTATAAGTGTCTATTGGTTCGTGTGGTGCAAGCCTTTCCAGAAAGGCCTCAAAATCTGAAAGCAAGCCGTTTTCGTTGTCATTGATAAAAACACTTGCAGTGATATGCATGGCATTTACAAGACATAAACCCTCCTGTATTGAGCTTTTTTTTACCTCTGCCTCAATTTCGTGAGTAATATTAATAAACTCACGTTTGCGCTTTGTGTTAAATGTCAGATATGCTGTATGTGATTTCATTGTAACCTCTTATTCCTTTAGTGCCATTGCTATTAATGTTACAGGATGTAAAACTTTATATTTAGTATTCATTTCAATTTGCATTGTGCATGTTTCACAATCTGTTATTACAAATTCAGGATTTGCATTATCAATAAGTTTAAATAGGGCAGAGCCTATTGCTTGTGATATTTCATAATTTTCATTTTTAAAACCATAGGTCCCTGCAATTCCGCAGCACTCAGAGTTTAAAATCACAAGTTCAAGTCCTGGTATTTTTTTTAAAACCCCCAGTGTATACATTACGCCGCCCATCCTCTCAAGATGACATGGTGAATGGTATGCTGCTCTTATCCCGAGAGGTTTCATCTTAGGAATATTACCCCGTGAAAATTCATCATATATAAATTTTGTAATGTAGTCAAGTCTTGAGATGTAGCCAGAGTTATCCATTTCTAAGAATTCTTTATATTCATGTAACAAAGCATAGGAACAGCTGGAGGATGTTGAGACTATTGGGGTTTCTGTTTTTGAGAGATGGGCAATATTAAATTTTGCATTTTTCTTTGCCTTTTCTATGTATCCATTTGCAATAAGAGGAACCCCACAGCATTTTTCTTTTACGATGTCCACTCCATAACCCATTGCGTTCATAACACGAATGAGATCCTGTCCCAGTGAATGATTGTTATAATTTATATAACAGCCGTGAAAAAAGGCAACACGCTTTTCAAAGGGCCTCTGCGTCTTTGAGATTTTTTTTTCATACAATTTTTTAAATGTCCCCTTAGCATAAGGCGGGAATTGTCTGGTAAAGGGGATTTTGAGAAATATGTGCATAAAGGCTTTTGTGATTTTCAGGTTTACAACAAAGTTTGTTATTGTTGATACAATAGTGGTTATGGAGCCAACTAAATCTGTTCGGCTCATAAAAAAATCTCGTGGTCTGAACCAGTGAATCTTAACATAGTTCCATTTTGCCTTTTGTATAATCTCTGCAATTTTGACATTTGATGGACATGCAATTTCACATCTTTTGCAGTTGGTGCAGTATTTAAGAGATGAGTCAACAAGTTCAGGATTTTTTATTCGCAATCTTTCTGCATCAGGGCCTGATTGTTTTGGTCCAGGGAAGAGATGAGTTGCCTGAGCTACAGGACAATACATTGTGCACACTGTGCATTTTATGCAATGGTCAAAACTTATATTTTCCAGCTTTATCATTTTTTTAAATCCTTTGCAATTAGTTCTGCGCATTTGTATGCTGAAGCAATGGCAACACCGCCACCGCAGCCTTCTTTAATGGGGTTGTATCCTCCAAGTATGGCGCCAGCGCATAGGAGATTTTTTATTGCCTTGCCTTCTTTTGTTTTTGCGTTGAGATTTTTATCTGTAACAACTCCAAAGTTTAAGAAGGGATGGGATTTTTTGTCAAAGAAATTCTTACTATACCATTTATTTCTTGGATTAGTGCCATTTGTTGCAAGATCAAAAATTGTCTCACTGATCCCTTCCAATCTGCTTTGCAATCCACCACTAAAGAAACTTCCTGTTGCAAGGACATAATATTTTGACTTAATTTCTGATAGTCTTCCTTCATTGAGTGTTGAGATACTCTCCACCTCATTTTTATTTATTTTTCCAGATACTATTTTTTCCCCTGCAATATACTCTCCACCATAAGAAAAAAATCTGTCTTTGAGAGCATGATCAATTCTAAGTCCAAGAATTGACGGTGGCAGGGTAGGTATTTCGTATATAAACTTTCCAGTCATTGCCTCAAGCTTTTGCCTTATACTCTTATAGTTTTTTATTCCAATAAAGGCTGGTAGGGAAATAGCAACTGCATCACCTGCTGCTCTTTTGATTTCTTCTGCTATGCGTGGGAGATATTTTTCTGTTTCAAAAATTCTTGATATATCAATAGAGCGGAATTCATGAAGATTTTTCTCTGTTTTATGATAATATGGTAGAGAAATACTTCCAACTGTTATTTCTATATCTTGAAAAATGGGGTGATTTTTTATGTTGGCTGCGGTTTGCTCAGCATAGTAATCCCTGAATCCCTTAAAATTCAGTATGGCAATCTTGCCCTTTGACTTTATAATTTCCTTTCCCTTAGAGCTGTAAACGCTTTCCTGGGAAAGATATGTTGGTTTCACTGCCCCAAGGGGGGTAACACGAAAGTGATTATATTCACCGTTATTATTGAGGGGTATGTTATCACTGGCAAGCTCATCAATAAAAAAATCAATACTCTTTTTTATGGAAGATAGTCCTATCTTTGTATAGGGGTGTTCTTTATTTGATTTTATAAGCTCTTTTATATACTCAAAGGGTTTTTTTACAATAGCTCCTTTTTCTGTATAACCTGCAAGGTCAATTGATCCTGAAGAGAAATGAAGAGAATTCATCCCTCCAGATATAATGACTGTATGCAAACCTTCCTTTGCACATTTAATACCGCATGTAAGGCCCGCAAGTCCTCCTCCTATGATGACGCAATCATAAATCATTGCTTTAATCCTTTTTTGTTATTTTTCAAATTTGACATTCCAAAGAGTCCCTCATAGATCCAGTAGGTAAATTCTGATTCTCGAAGGCCATCTCCCCACAGAACTGGTTTTATTCCTTTCCATCGTTCCTCAAGAAAATCATTTAGAAGCTCTACAGAACCCTCCGGGGATGCCCCTCCATATTCATGGAATAGCCCTGAACCTCTGTATGCACAAAGCTCACCCTGACATGGGCCCATTCCTATCCTTGTTCGTCTCCGCAAATCAACAAGGTCGTGTACATTGAGTTTTTTTATTGCATATTCAATCTCACCCTCTGTAACCATTTCGCATTCACAAATGAGCCTGTAATTTTTTTTATCAGTTGTGAGTATGTTTCTTAGCCTCTGGCCATGACGATAAAAGGTTGACCCAACAACTGAGTCTGGGATTCCGCTAAATTTTTTCATGGTTCTCCTGCTTGTGAATTTATGTTCACTGCCAGGTAGTGGGATTTTATCTGTTTTACACTTTGCCTTTACTCCGATTTTGCTGCACACAAGATCTGCTGTTTTTTCTGCCATGAGCCTGTATGTCATGAGCTTGCCACCAGATATTGTTACAAGGCCATCAATACCATCTCTTTCTTTGTGGTCAATGAGAACAATACCACGACTTATATTACGTCCCTGTTTTTCCCCTGATACTGCAACAAGTGGTCTTACTCCACAATAGGCTCTTAATGCCCTTGTGAAGCGGACGTTGGGGATCATTTTCTCTCCATCGCTTAAAAGAACGTCTATTTCATCATCGTCGATGGTGTATTCATCTATTTTGTCGTATGGTATTTCCTTTGATGTTGTCCCTATGAGAGAAACTGTATCACCTGGAACAATTATATCTCCATCTGCCGGGGGACGGCATCTATTTATTACAACTCCGTTTATGCGATAGTCAATTATGAGCATTGACCCCTTTGATGGAAACATTGGCAAATCAATTCCAGCAAGATTGCATATTTCCTGTCCCCATACCCCTGCTGCATTTACAACCATTTTGGCATATATTTCTATCTCTTCCCCATGAATGTTGCGGCACAATACTCCAATAATCTCTGTGCCCTTTTTGATTACAGAGAGAACCTTTGTGTGTGTAAGAACCTTTGCACCTCTTTCAATTGCATCTAACATATTCGCAGATGTTAGTCTGAAAGGATCTATTGTCCCATCTGGCACTGTAATTGCAGAAAGTATATGGGGATTTAAGTTTGGTTCAAGCTGAAGAGCTTTTTTAATGCTAATCTCTTTTGCCGGTATTCCTGCATGCTTGCATCCATCAAGTAGCAGTGAGTGATAGGCAGGGTCATCCTCTGGTAGAGTAACAAATAGCCCTCCTGTATCTTCTATGCAGTGCCAGGCAATTTTTCTTAAAATTTGATTTTCTCTTATACACTCCTGGGCAGATTCAGGATCCTTTACAGCATACCTTGCTCCTGAGTGTAGCAGTCCATGGTTTCTTCCTGTTGCTCCTGATGCGATATCGTTTTTTTCTATTAAGATTGTTTTAACACCTCGCAGGGCAAGGTCTCGAATTGTCCCTGCACCAGTGGCGCCTCCTCCAATAACTATGACGTCAGTTTCCATTCTGTTCATCTTATGATGGTCCTTAGATTAAAATTTACAAATTTGGGATGTGATAGAACTAAAACAAGTAAATTTAAAAGTGTCTCTAAATAGTGTCAAATAATATTCAAAATTTCTGCAATATTAAATAATAAAAATCACTAAAAAATTGACAATTTTTGAGCTCTTTTGGTTAATTAACTTAGAAAGGGAGTGTATAGTGAAATGATTCTTGATAAGGTCAATTATCCTGCAGATATAAAAAAACTTTCTCTTGTGGAACTTGAAGAATTGGCCAGAGAGATAAGGCATTACATGCTTCAAGTTGTCTCAGAAACAGGTGGTCATCTTGCCTCATCCCTTGGTGCAGTTGAGCTGACAATTGCTCTTCATTATGTATTTAATACTCCAGAGGATAAAATAATCTGGGATGTTGGCCATCAAGCCTATTCTCATAAAATACTTACAGGTCGAAAAGAAAAGTTTAAAACAATTCGTCGTTTTGGCGGCTTGAGTGGATTCCCCAAAAGAAAGGAATCTCCCTATGACAGCTATGATGTTGGGCACAGTAGCACAAGCATCTCCCTTGCAGTGGGAGAGGCTGCAGGTAGAGATCTCCTGCAGAGGGATTATAAGATTGTTGCTGTAATAGGAGATGGTTCCCTTACTGGAGGAATGGCCTTTGAAGGTTTGAATCACCTTGGGCATATTGGCAAGGATGTAATAGTTGTTCTTAATGACAATGAACAGTCAATTTCAGAAAATGTAGGTGCTCTTTCTCGTTACCTTACAGAGATGATCTCTGGCAGTTTATATAATACGTTTCGTAAAAAGTCTATGAAATTCGTCAAAGGTATTCCTATCATTGGAAAGCCTATATTTGAATTTGCCTACAGAGCAATAGCATCTTTTAAAAATTTTATTATCCCCGGTCAACTCTTTGAAGATATGGGGTTGCGTTATTTTGGTCCTGTTGATGGCCATAATCTTTCTGAGCTAATAAAGATTTTTGATAGAGTAAAGGATATAAACTCAGGGCCAAAGCTGGTTCACGTTTTAACAAAGAAAGGCAGGGGATTTGTCCATGCAGAAACAGATCCCTGCACTTTCCATGGAACAGGTCCTTTTGATATTGAAACAGGCCATAGCAAAAAGAAAGGTGGTGAGGAATCCTTTTCCTCTGTGGCAGGGCGCACTTTAGCTCATATTGCAAAGCTGGATGATACGGTTGTGGCTGTTACTGCTGCAATGAAAGAGGGAACAGGTCTTGCTGTCTTTGAGGATGTTGCACCTGAGCGACTTTTTGATGTTGGAATAGCAGAGCAACATGCTGTAACTTTTTCTGCTGCAATGGCGTCATCTGGATTAAAACCCTTTGTGTCAATATATTCTACATTCTATCAGAGGGCATACGATCAGATAATTCATGATGTTGCAATTATGAATCTCCCTGTTAGATTTTTAATAGACAGGGCAGGTATTGTAGGTGATGACGGAGAAACTCACCATGGACTCTTTGATATATCGATGTTTAGAAACGTCCCAAATATTGAATTTTTTGCTCCATCAAATGGAGAGGAACTTCGTAATGCAATTTACTATGCCTGGAATAGAAATGATGGCCCTACTGCAATAAGGTATCCGAGGGGAAGTTCATTGACTATTGGACTTGATGTTACAAAGGCTGGAAGCTTTTTCCCTGGAAAAGCAAAAATACTTTCTAAGGGTAAAGATGTTGCCATAATTGCTGTGGGTGATATGCTTGGCGTAGCAATCAAGACAGAGGAAATTCTAAAAGCCAAGGGAATTGAGGCAACTATAATAAATCTTCTTTCTATTAAACCCCTTGATACAGAGACTATAATTGAAGCAATAAAAAGCTGTAGAGGGTTCATTACAATGGAGAATGGCTATATAAATGGAGGAATAGGAGAGCACATATATTCACTTTTACCAGCAGAATTGTGTGTAAAAAGGCTTTTTGCCTGTGGATTTCCCGATGTATTTGTAACTCATGGAACATTTGATGAATTGCTTCGCGAGTATAAATTAGATCATAGCTCAGTTGCACAGAGAATTGAAGAATCTCTAAGGGATAGGTGAGATTAAACTCATAATTTTTCATGATTAAAGCTATGCTTAAACATTGGAGGAGATGGATTTTTTCGCAAAAAACTCTTTCATTCTGGCTAATCTCAAGCCTTGCTGCTGCATCTTTATTTCTGTTTATTACCAGAGATGATAGCACAAATGATGAATTAGCAGAGAATCTCCCAAAAGTTGAAGAAGAAAGAATCCGCTATGGCAATGATCCTGTGCCTTTTAAAGAGATTTGGGGCTATATGCTCAGAGGCGAGGAAAAGTCATTTAAAGGGACTGAGCCTGTTACTGATATTTTTTATTTTAGCTGTGATGTTAACAGTAAAGGAAGAATTAATATAAACATTAAACCTCCTAAATTGCCAAAACTTGATGGCAAGAGGCGAAAAGTTCATATTGTAATATCTGAGCTTGAAAATTATTCTTTGATGCAAAGAGTTTTGAGAACAGATTCTTCCCTCAGGGATTATTTAATTGATGATATACTTGAGGTGGCAGAAAAATTTGATGGAGTTCAGATTGATTTTGAGTCTGTTCCCTTTGGCAGTGCTGCTGATTTTCATAAATTTTTATCAATTATAAAGCTTGGCCTTGATAATGGCAAGATTTTGTCAGTTGCACTTCCTCCAAGAAGGAGATCTGTTCCAGGGGATCCTTACGATTATAAAAAAATTTCAGAAATAGCAGATAGAGTTTATGTAATGGCCTATGATCAGCACTGGAGCACAAGCAATCCAGGACCTGTAGCCTCTCTTTCCTGGTGCAGGGACATTGTCAGGTATGCTGCAAAGACAATCCCGGAATCAAAGCTTGTTATGGGCATTCCTTTGTATGGAAGGGCATGGTATGACAGAAATAGCAGTTGTGCCATTATGGCAAAACATGTTCCAATTCTTTTAAATAGAAAAACAGCAATAAGCCAGTGGACCTTTGAATATGGCCTTAAGATATCCTTCAGTGATTCCAGAGATATTATTTTTTATGATGATATTCAGGCCTTAAGGGAAAAGTTCTTTCTTTACAAAAGGTATGTTGATTCCATTGGTTTTTGGCGTCTTGGCATGGAAGAAAGAGCTTTATGGAATGAGATTTCTTTGAATAAAAATTTTTAGTAACCTTTGTGTAGTTTTTTTTGGGGATTTTTGATCCGATAATTATTTAACATAGCTTTGAGTTTTAGCACTAAATATAATTATATTTTGTATGAATAATTTTTTATAATGGAGCAAAAGGTGAAGTGTATAATAAAAATGATTTTAATTTCCTTAGCAGCGCTTTTCATTGATTATTCTGTTATGGCAAATATTGCAAGAGCAGAGGATTCAATTCAATCTGCTGTGGAATTCAAGGAAGTCTGGGGATACCTCATGCGTGGGGAGGAGAAGTATTTTGATGGGAATGAGCCAGTTACAGATGTATGTTACTTTGCCTGTGGTGTTAGCAATAGTGGTAGAATAAATACTAATGTCAATCCTCCATCAATCCCTGAACTGAATGGGCAAAAGCGGAGAATCCACATAGTGATTGCAGATTTAAATGGATACCAACTTATGAGGAAAGTTCTTAATCCTCAAAATAAAGAGAGAGATTTGCTTGTTGCTGATATAATTGAGGTCTCAAAAAAATTTGATGGGGTGCAGATAGATTTCGAGGCAGTATCTAAAGAGGATGCTGCAAATTTTCATGAATTTTTAAGCAAAATAAAAGAAGGTCTTGAACCAGATAAGATATTTTCAGTTGCCTTACCTGCAAGGGTTTCTTATATTGAAAATGATGCCTATGATTATGGAAAGATTTCGGGAATTGTTGACAAGGTGTATATAATGGCCTATGATCAACACTGGAGCACAAGCAAACCTGGACCTGTAGCCTCTCTTTCCTGGTGCAGGGACATTGTCTCCTTTGCGAAGGAGTTTATACCTGTGGATAAGCTTATTATGGGCATTCCTCTTTATGGAAGACTGTGGGAAGAGCGCTACATAAAGGGGAAAACCGTGAAGGTGGTTGAATACAAAAAAGTAAAGGGTAGCAATAAAAAAACTAAGGTAAAAAAAGTTGTAAAAACTGTTAAAATACCACCAAGAGTAGAAAAATTTAGCAAGTCTGTGAAAACAAAGCATCTTCCAGAGATAGCTTCCTCAAAGAAATGGAAACATGACTATTCCATAGATAAGGGTCTGTGTATAAAAAAAGATGATAGGCACTATTCTGCCGTTCTATATTGTGACGATCTTACTGCTATTAAAGAAAAATTTTTACTCTACAAAGAACATGTTCAGTCAATAGGATTCTGGAGATTGGGCATGCAAAGCGATGAACTATGGAGGGAAATTACTGTATCACAATAAAATTTTTTAGAGGGAAATTATGCAATGGGAAAGCAGGCTATCTATAGGAATAAAACAGTTTGACGAGCACCACAAAGAGCTTATACGCATAATTGCAGAGCTGCGTAATTCTAAAAATAGTGGCGAAAGCCATGTATATTTAAAAAATTTGCTTTTTGAGCTTTTGAGTTATACAAAATATCATTTTACAGCAGAAGAAAGGATGATGGAAAAACATCATTATCCTGAATTTGAAAAGCATAAAAAGGAACACGTTGAGCTTACTGAGCAGGTTGAGTATTTTCTGGATAGATACTCCTTGGGAAAAACAGATCTTGATGAGGAGATTTTTGAATTCTTAAAGAAATGGCTTTTTGAGCATATTCTGGAAACAGATAAAAAAATGGGGGAATATCTTCATATAAGGGGCGTGGAATAAGCTCAAATTAATTAAAGAACCTTTACGCCAATGAGGCATATGTCATCACTAAAGCTATCACCTTTGCGAAAGTCAATGAGAGATTTTAATATATGGCTTAAAAAATCCTTTATATTGGCATCTGGAATTTCTTTTAATACTTCCATAAATTTTGTATTCTCAAAGGTTTCTCCCTTATCATTTATGCACTCTGTAACTCCATCTGTGTAAAACAAAATTCTGTCACCTGGTTTTAGTTTTATATCTTTTTTTTCTATAAAAATGTCCCTGTTTACTCCAAGCAAAGGTCCTTCGCACGCAAGAGCTACTGGCTCCTCTGAATTCCTGAGAAGAAATGGTAAATTATGGCCACCACGGGAAAATGTGAATGTTAGATTTCCTGTATCTATTACTCCATAAAAGGCAGTAAAGAATATGTCCAGTCCAAGTTCAATAATTCTGTTGTTTATATAATGCAAAAGCTTTGCTGGATCTTTTTTTAAAACTCCTGCAGAGTTAATTGTGGCTTTTAAGATTCCAGTAACAAGGGCTGCATGAATACCATGGCCATTGACATCTCCTATAAAAATACCAAGTAATCCTCTATCCTTAAACTTTATAAAAGAGTATATATCGCCACCAACATGTATTACTGGTTTATATATAACATGAGTTTTTAGCTCTGGAATTTCTACATAGTCATTTAAAAAATTTTTCTGAATGGCCTTTGCAAGCTTTAAATCTTTTTCTGTTTGCAATTCTCGTTTTTTAAGTTCCTCCTGCTGCTGCTGTATTGTTTCAAAAGAAATTTTTAGCTGCTCTGTCATTCTATTGAAGGCCTGAGAAAACTCCCCCAAAAATTCAATCCTTTGATTTAGATCCCCTGAGGCAATTTTTTTTGTTTTCCATGTAAGATGATTTAAAGTGGATTCCAGGTTCATTAAGGCATTGTAAATTTTGAGCTTGCTCTTTGGCAATGGTGCAGAGAGATTGCCACTTGATATTGACTCTATGTAGTTGCTATAGATTTCTATTTTTTCTAAAATTTCGGTAATAACATGAAGTAAATCTGAAATTTCAGGTGATGAGTTTTCTGGAAAACAAAGGGAGCTTAAGTTTTCACCATTATAATATTTACGCAGAAGTTCTGTTATTTTCAAAATAGTTTCAATTTGCAGGTTTTCTGTTGCCATAAAGCTATGCCTTTGATATAACAAATCTGCAAACACGGTCTCCGGTGCACCAGCAGTCTGTTTCCTTCACAGTAAAATTTATTTTTGTGTGACTATATAAAATGCCACTTAAAAAGCCCTCGTCAAAGGTGCATATAACTTCATCACACACCGGGAGTCCTGAGCAATCCAGATCCTCTGCTATTGTAATAACTGCAGACATATTTTCTTCATCAAGCGTTTCAACTCTAAGTATTCCAATTTTATGTTCTATTAGCACTTTCTCTAAAATATCAAAAAGAAAAGCAAAATCCCCATTGCAGGAGATTTTATTTTTATAAAATTCACTCCCTGCTATAAATCCAGCATTAAAAAATATTTTATCAGTTGCCTCCACACCAAATTCAGATATAAGTGCATCTCTTATGGTATATTGCATAAGCCTGTAAATATCCACACCGACGTCATTGCCAAGGTTGGGTCTTCCAGAGGATATATCTCCGATCATATTCCAGCTAAAAATTGAATTTTTTCTCTCCTCTTTAAACATCTTAACATAACCTCTTTAAAAGAATGGTTTTTAGTATAAATATAATATATCTGATAATAGTCTTTAAGTCATTTAATTGGGTCAAAAATTAAAAATTTTTCAGTAATTATTACTAAATATAATTTTTAACTAAAAAATTTTTTAACTCTTTCAATAAAATTTTTTTTTATTATAAAATTTATATATATTTAATTTTAGCTAAAATTCTATGGAAAATCAATGGTGACCTTTGTTATAATAAATATTTTACTGCTTGTAACACTTATAGCTTTTCTTATAATAAAAATAAAAAGCTATGGGAGGTCATCTTTTTATAGGGCTTTGCACATTAATACTTTTGAAAAGATGCTTGAGTTATCAGAGACAGAGGTCTATATATTTGAGCCCGGTAGCTATAAAATAAGATGGGTAAATCACTTTGCAAAGAAAAATACAGGCTATAGTAGATTAAAATTATTATCCTCCACTGTTATGATTTTAAATCCAAGTTTTAGCTTAGAACGCCTTGATGCTGGTTTAAGCTCACTTGTAAAGGGGGAGGAAAACTTTAAGCTTTTTACCACAACTTTTGTTCGCAGCAATGGAAGCAAATATCCTGTTGAGGTCAACATATTTTTTGATAAATCAATGAATATCTTTGTTGCAACAGCTCATGACATAACTGCAAAAAAAGAGATGTTTAAGGCCTTTGAAGAAAACGTTGCAGTCCTTTCTACAATGCTCCAGCATATGCCAGATTTAATCTGGCGTCAGGATGAAAATGGTTCCATCATTTTTTGCAATAGCTCCATGGAAAAATTTTTAGCCAAAAAAAACAAAGAGATTGTGAGTAAAAAAATTTCCGAGATATTTGACAGCGACAGTGCATCAAAAATTGACACTGTTACATCACAGGCATGGAGCAGTGGGGCAATTGCAATTGATACAATAGATATAAATTTTAATAATTCAGGGAAGATATTTTTTGAAATAACTGCAGTGCCAATAAAAGATAGAAAATCTAATGTAGAGTCAATTCTTGTAATTGCCCATAATATAACAGAGAAAATAATGGCCCATGAGGCCTTAAGAGATAGCGAGGATCTTTATAGAAAGTTCATTGATGCATCAGATGATCTGATTTTTTTGAAAGATCAAAATTTGAACTATGTTATTGTAAATTTAGCCAATGCTCGATTCTTTGATAAGAAGATTAGTGATATTATAGGCAAGAGCGATTTTGATCTAATGGATTATAATCTTGCATTGCAATGTCGCGATAGCGACATAAAAGCTATGGAAAGTGGCGCTCTTATTATATCCGATGAGGAGCATCATGGCAAGGTTTATGAATCAAGGAAATTCCCTGTATATACACGCAATGGTAAAAAGTTTATTGGAGGATATATACGGGATATTACAGAAAGTGTAAACCTTGCCAGGAATCTGGAAATATCAGCCAATCAATGGCGCCAGACCTTTGATTCCATAGATGATATGATATGGCTACTTGACAGGGATTTTACAATAGTTAGAGCAAATAAATCATCGGAAAAATTTTTAAACCTCAAACCTCAGAAACTTATTGGGAAAAAATGTTGGGAGGTTATTCATAACAGTTATATGCCTCCAGAAACTTGCCCCTATAATTCCATAAAGAATAATAAGATCTTTGAAAATTGCTTTATAGAGATGAATGATAAATTCTTTTCTGTTTCACTATTTCCTGTTGTTGATAATTCAGGCTCTATGGACTCAATTGTTCATATTGTAAGAGATATAACCAAAGAAAAACAAGCAGAGAAACAATTGCTTGAAAGTGAGGAATTGTTTAGATCGCTTTTTGAAAATCACTCTGCAATTAAATTAATTTTAGATCCCGATGGAGGTAAGATTATAGAGGCAAATGAGGCTGCAGTTGACTTTTATGGTTGGAGTAAAGAAGAGCTTAAATCTATGTCTATAATGCAGATAAATACTCTAACACCTGAAGAGATACAGGCGGAAATCAATAAGGTCAAAGAAAAGAAAAAGGTACATTTTAACTTCAGACATAGAAGAGCTGATGGCTCAATACGTGATGTTGAGGTATACAGCAGTGCAATAACCATAAGAGGAAAGGTATATCTCCATTCAATTGTTCATGATGTAACTGATAAAAAACAGGCAGAAAAGGATCTTTTGATATTGGTTGAGGCTACAAGGCAAGCTGCAAGTGGAATAGTTATAACAGATATAAATGGAAATATTGTTTATGCTAACCCTGCATTTTTAAATATGACCATGTATGAATTTGGTGAAGTAATAGGTAAAAATCCGAGGGATATTTTAAAATCAGGCCTTCATGGCAAGGACTTTTATCAATCCCTATGGGATACAATTCTTTCTGGAAAAGTATGGCATGGAGACATCATAAATAGGCGTAAAGATGGAACACTCTATACAGAAGAAATGACTGTTAGCTCTGTGAGAGATGAAAGTGGCAAAATTATTAACTTTATTGCAGTTAAGCAGGATGTAAGCCGAAGAAGAGAAATTGAGCAGCAGTTGCGCAATAGTGAAAAACGTTTTAAGGCAATAGTGGACACTCAGCCAGTAGCAGTGTGCAGGTGGGACAAAAATTTTAAAATCACATACGCCAATGAATATTACAGAGTTTTATTTCATCCATCAGGTGATATTATAGGGATCTGTTGGCTTGATTTTATCCCGGAAGATAGTAGAGAAGCAGTAAGGAATTTTTATTATACTGTCATAGAGAAACCTCATCAATTTGACTACGAGCATGAGGTTAAGCTTGCTGATGGGACAACAAGGCATCTTTTTTGGTCTGATATACCTATTTATGATGACCATGGGAATTTATTGGAATTCCAATCTGTTGGCACAGATATAACAGAGAGAAAAAAGGCCGAAATTGAATTAAGGAAAAACTACAATTACACAAGGATTATTCAGGATATACTTAAAAATTCCATGGCCAAAATATCCCTTGAGGAATTTCTGGAGAATGCACTTTTTGCTATTTTTACAATTAAGCCTCTGGGTTATAATCCGGAGGCTATTGTATTGCTCTCTGATCTGGAAAAGCAAAGTCTTAATGTGGTTGCATCTATTGGTTTTCAAGATGATAAAACAAAGTGCCTTGAAAGAGGATTTGTTGTCTTTGACAAGTGTCCATGCAGGGAGGTCTTTGAGGAGAAGAAGTCAATTTGTTTTATAAGTGATGCTGCCTTTGCTGAATGCAGGAATAATGTATCAACGTATATATGCTCTATTCCCTTGAAACATAAAAGCGATATTCTTGGAATCATAAATATTGCAGTGAATAGAGAATATTCCCTTGAAGAAGATGATTTGCAGTTTCTGGAAAACGTTGCTGCAATATTGGCAGGAGTAATTTTGCTAAAAAGAGCCGAAGACTTAGCAGCAAAAACACTGGAAGAGCTGGAATTTATAATTGATGAAAGAACCTCTGAACTTAAAAAGGCAAATAAGGAACTGGAGGCTTTTACCTACAGCGTTTCTCATGACCTGAGAGCTCCTCTGCGCCATATATCTGGTTTTCTTGAGATGTTTAAAAATGAAGTAGGTGATTTACCTTCGCCTCGTGCAAATCACTATTTAAGTGTCATATCTGATTCTGTAAAGAAAATGACTCAACTAATTGATGATCTGCTTAAATTTTCTCGCCTTGGAAGAGCATCTATTGAGTGCCAGAAAGTTTCTCTTGAAAAGATTAAGAATGAAATTATAAATGATTTTTCTATGGAAATAGAAAAATCTAATTGCAGGATAATATCAGACAATATTTTACCAGATGTAAAGGGAGATCCTTCCATGCTACGAGTTGTGCTTATAAATCTCATTTCAAATGCAATAAAGTTTTCTTCAAAGGTTGCAGAGCCAGAAATTCATCTCGGTTCCATGGAGCAAAATGAAGAGATTATTTTTTATGTCAGGGATAATGGTGTTGGTTTTGATATGCGCTATGCAGATAAGCTTTTCAATGTTTTCCAGAGACTTCATAGCGATAGAGAATTTGAAGGAACAGGAATTGGCCTTGCAATGGTTCGAAATATCATTGAAAAGCACAATGGCAGAGTATGGGCAGAGGCAAAACCTGGAGAGGGAGCAATATTTTATTTTACTCTTGCAAAACCTTAAGGTGGGAGATCTATTAATTTGAATTAAGGAGTATTCTATGGAATCTAAAGTCAGAAGAGTTCTTCTTGTGGAAGATAATGATGCTGATGCTGAGCTTGTTATTTCTGTAATGACAGATGAAAATTTACCGGTAAATATAGACAGAGCTGATGATGGTGAGAAGGCTCTGGATATACTTTTCAATTGCTATCAAAGTAGGGATCTCTCATGTATTATACTTGATATAAAGCTTCCAAAGATAGATGGGCTTGAGGTTCTTAAAATTATCAAGAACAATGAAATATATAAAAATACACCTGTTGTAGTTTTTACTTCTTCTGCAGAGGAAAGGGATATTGAAAGGGGTTATATGCATGGAGCAAATGCCTATGTGGTTAAGCCTCTTGATTTTGTTCAATATAGGGAAGCTGTTTTATCCATTGGAAATTTTTGGTGTAAATACAACGAAATGCCAATCTAAAAGGAGGAGCTATGTTTGTCATTTCAAGAAATGCTGCCCAGGAGTATCAAAAAAAGAGAACTAAGCTCATAGAATATGTCGATGACTTTATGCTAAATCATCCAGATATAGATAAACTGGTTGGTGCAAAGGGCATTGATATGATGAAGATTAATCATCAAAACCATGCAGCCTTTATATCTATGATTCTTTTGCTCAATAGATTTGACTCACTTGCGCAAAGCCTTCCATGGGTTTATAGGGCATATCACAATCATGGCTTTTCTTATGACTATTTTCTTGTGGCCCTTAATGCCTGGATTGAGGCAATTTCTAAATATCTTGAAAAAGATTATGCTGATGAGATTATTCCTGTTTATAAATGGATAATTGAAAAACATGATGAAAATATACTCAAATCAAAGGAAGAGAAACATAGCATATACCCTGTAGATGAAAAATGGATAAATGTCTTTGAAAAATTTTTTGAATCATTAATGAAAGGTGATAGCTTCCGCTGCGTTGACATAGCAGTAAAAGCCTGTTTTGAAGAAAAGGATGTTGTGGAATTCTATGTCAATGTTGCTCAGCCATCACTTTACAAAATAGGAGAGCTATGGGAAAACGGCAAAATTACAGTGGCATGGGAACATCTTGCAACTGCAATTGTTTCAAAGTCCATTTATCATCTTTCTGCACTCTTTCGTAGACCTTTTAATGAAGACAAGCGCGCATTGGTGCTTTGTATTACAGGAGAATACCATCAACTTGGAGCATTGATGGTTGCAAATTGCCTTGAATTTGATGGATGGACAACAAATTTTTTAGCAGATAGTCTTCCTTTTGTAGATGCAATGGAACATGTGGCATCTTTTAAGCCTGATATTATTGCAATCTCTGTGACAATGCAGTATAATATTACTGCTATGATTGATTTTATAAAAAAAGTAAAAGATGATAAGCCAGAGATAAAGATCATTGCAGGAGGACAGGCTTTTAGACCATTTCCGGATTTGCCAGAAATTCTTGGGGCTGATGGTTATGCAGATAGTTGCACAGCAGCAGCTCTCATTGCCAATAAGCTCTTCTCCTATTCATGAAATATAAATAAGGGTTAGGTTATGGAAAACAAGCTCAAGTTGCTTTTTGTAGAAGATATGGTTGAATCCTTTGAAATTGCTGAGTATGAATTAAAAAAAGCTGGAATTGATTTCATTTCAGAAAGGGTTGAAAACAGCAACGACTTTGAGCGCATATTAAAATCCATGAATCCCGATGTAGTTATATCAGATTATTATCTTCCACAATTTAATGGTATGATTGCCCTTAAAATTGCCAAAAGCTTTGATGACTCCATTCCTTTTATAATATTAACTGGCAACCTTAATGAAGAAATTGCAGTGGAATGTATGAAAGCTGGGGCAAATGATTATGTTCTCAAGGAACATTTGAGCAAACTTCCTTTTTCAATACGGGAGGTAATAAAGCAGAGAGATGCCTTAAAAGATAAAAAGAAAGCAGAAGCATCACTCATGGAGAGTGAAAAGCGTTACCGCAGTATTTTTGAAAACAATTTTGCAGCAATGATGGTTGTCAATCCTGAAAATGGTTCTATCATTGATGCAAATATCTCTGCCGCTGATTTCTATGGATACTCTATAAGGGATTTACTTACAAAGAGATTACAGGATCTTACCGATGAGACTACGGCTTTGTCTGGAGAGATGTTAAATTTAGCTGCATCTGGTAACAAAAAACACTTTTACTCCAAACATATCACTAAAAGTGGACTAATTAAGGATGTGGAGATTTTTTGTACTCCCTTAACTTTTTGGGGTAAAGTTTATATCCATCTCATTATTCATGATATAACACAGCGCAATAGGGCTCTGACGGCGCTACGCAATACCTTAAAGGCCAACAGAGAGCTTGTAAGGGAAATATTTCACAGGACAAAAAATAATCTCCAGGTAATAATATCAATATTTGGCCTGCAGGCTATGTATTGTGAGGATGAGCGCCTTTTAGATGTTTTTAAAGAAATGGAAGATAGAATAAGGGCCATATCCTTGGTGCATGAAATGCTTTATAAATCTCAGAACCTTTCAAGGTTGCCGTTGGATCAATATTTAACAGATTTAATTTTTAATATAAAAGCTGGGTATGGTGTAGGCGATGAAAAACTTTCAGTTGTTTTTGATATGGAAAAGGTTGAGGTTTTAATTGATATAGCGTTTCCCTGCGGCCTTGTTATAAATGAGCTTGTTATTAATGTTATAAAGCATGGATACAGCTCAAAGGCTGAGGGTATTTTGTGGGTTACTCTTAAAAAAGATAAAGATTCAGAGATAAAAATTACCGTTGAGGATAATGGTGCAGGCAAGGGAATGATTATTGATCTTAATTCTGTGGAAACCTTAGGTTTGAGCATTGTCAAAAATATTGTTGAATATCAGTTAAAAGGGACTATATCCCTTGATACAGCTAATGGATTTAAATGGGTAATTACCTTTCCTGATAATTTATACGAAGAGCGAGTTTAGTGAATGAAAGATATTTCTGTGTTCATAGTTGAAGATGAAGCAATGACAGCTCTATTTATGGAGAGCATGTTAAAAAAGAAAGGACTGAAAATTGTAGGGAAAGTTAACTCTGGGGAAGAAGCTTTGACTTTTGTAAAAAATCTTAAACCAGATGTGGTTATACTGGATATTCGTTTATCTGGTGATATGACAGGAATCGACACTGCAAAAAAGATAAGGGAAGAGGTGGACTATCCAGTGCAGTTAATATTTACAACAGGATATGGAGACTCTGAGTATAGGTCTATGGCAGAGCAGTTACAAGCTCTGGCATTTCTGGAAAAACCGGTAAATATTAACGATATATTTAATTTAATAACTAATTGTACTTCATAAAATTATAAGTAGGTATTTTGTTATGGAAGAGATAGGTGATAGGAGAAAAATTATTTTACACCTGGAGGACTCAAAGGAAGATGCAGAAATTTTAGTGGATAAGATTCGCAGGTCTGGGTTCAAAATAGAATATCACCTTGTTTCTGTAAAGGATAAATATATAGATATTTTGGATAAATTTTTACCTGATGTAATTATCATAGATTTAAAGGTTCCTGGATTTGAAGGAGTTGAACCTATATTGATTGCACGGCAGTATCACAAAAGTGTTCCTATAATTGTGCTCACTGGTGCAGTTGGAGAAGAAATGGCTGTTAATGCTCTCAAGGCTGGTGCAGCAGATTTTATTTTAAAAGACAACATTGAGCGCATTATTCCTGTGCTTGAGAGAGCTTTTTATGAACGTAAAATTATCCTTGAAAAGGATATACTCAATAGCGAACTAAAAGAATTTGAAGAAAAATATAAAAATTTGCTCGAAAATCTTCCAGTGGGAATTTTTAGAACAACAACTGAAAGCCCGGGAAAATTCCTTAATGCCAATATTGAAACTGCAAGGATGTATGGATTATCTTCAGTTGAGCAATTGCTTCAGATATACGTAGAGGATATTTATCAAAATCCAGAAGAAAGAAAGTTATTACAGGAAGAAATAAAATCAAAGAAGAAAGTAAAGAATATTCTTGTCAACTTAAAGAGAATTGATGGCACTCCATTTTTGGGATCAATTTCTGCTTCATGCCATTTTAACAATAAAGGAGAAGTGGACTGGATTGATGGAGTTATAGAGGATGTAACAGAAAAAGCCCAGTTACAGGAAAAATTGAAATCCTACAGTAATTTTTTTGAGACTCTTCTTGATACCATAAATAGCCCGGTTTTTTACAAAGATATATATGGAAGGTATATCGGATGCAATAAGTATTTTTCAGAACTGATTATTGGCGCTCCTAAGGAAGAGATTCTCAATAAGACTTTATTTGAGTTAAAGGATTATATACCCTATGAGCTTGCACTTAAGTATGAAGAGATGGATAAAAAACTCCTGGAAAATCCTGGCATCCAGGAATATGATTACTTTGTTAGATGTTCAGATGGAAAGCTGAGGTATTTTCATTTTAACAAGACTGTTTATAGAGATAGCAAAGGAAATGTTGCAGGCATTGTTGGTATCATGATTGATATCACAGAGTCAGTTGAAAATCAACAAAAGCTCATTCAAAGCAATGAGGAGTTGTCTTTGCTTATAAATTCTCTGCCAAGCATAATAATAGGGGTCTCTGTTAAAGATATTGTAACGCAGTGGAATCCCTTTGCAGAAAAGATTCTTGGATTAAAGGCAGAGGATGTAATAGGAAAACGATTTTATGAAACAAGGATAAAATGGAACTGGGAAAAGATCTATGAGGCAATAGGTCAGTGTATAGTAAATAGAAAAGTCATAAGGCTTGATGACCTCAAATTTGAAACAGAAGATGGGAAAACTGGAATTCTTGGTTTAAGTGTTAATCCTCTTATAAGGGGTGGAGATTCCCTTGAAGGATTTATGATTCTTGGAAGAGATGTAACAGAGCAGAGAATTCTTGAAAGCCAGGTTTTCCAATCCAATAAGCTTGAGGCCATAGGACAGCTTGCCGCTGGCATTGCCCATGAGATAAATACACCACTACAGTATGTTGGTGATAATCTTAAATTTATTACAAAGTCTTTTGAAGGTATTTTAAAGCTCATAGAAAAATATAGAGAGGTATATAGCAAGTGGCAAAACAACGAGACTCCAGATTTCAAGTCTTTTTTTGAGGAAATTGTTCATATTGCCAGAGAAATAAAACTCGATTTTCTTGAGCAGCAGATTCCCCCTGCTCTAACAGAGGCTTATGATGGGCTGCAGAGAGTGTCAAAGATTGTTCAATCAATAAAGGCCTTTTCTCATCCTGGAACAGGAGAAAAGACTTCTGTGGATATAAATAAGGCCATAGAAAATACAATTACAGTTTCCAGAAATCAATGGAAGTATGACTCTGAGGTTATTCTTGAATTTGATCCCAATTTGCCTCTTGTTCCATGCTTTGAATCAGAATTTAATCAGGTGGTGCTTAACCTGATAATAAATGCCTCAGATGCAATACATGAGGCAAAAGAAAAGGGATTTATTGAACATGGAATTATAAAAATAACAACCTCTACAGAAGAGGGATATGCTGTTGTAAAGGTTTCTGATAATGGCACAGGCATACCAGAGAAGATAAGAAACAGAATATTTGATCCTTTTTTTACCACAAAAGAACCAGGCAAAGGAACAGGGCAAGGTCTGCCAATTTCTTACTCAATAATAGTTGAAAAACACCAGGGAATGCTATATTTTGAAACTGAGATTGGAAAGGGGACAACCTTTATTATAAAGCTTCCCCTGGAGGAGGTCTGGTGATGAGTCTTTCGATTTTATTTGTAGATGATGATCAACGTCTCCTTGATGGTATTAAGAGGGTTGCAACACTTGAGAAAGGTGATATTCTAGTGGACACAGCCCTTTCTGGAGAAGAGGCTTTGATGCTTCTTGAAAAGAAGCACTATGATGTTATAGTAAGTGATCAAAAAATGCCAGGAATAGAAGGCCTTACATTATTAAGCCTTGTGCGTGCAAAATATCCAGAGATGAAAAGAATAATGTTATCTGCACAGGTAAATGAAGATGTTTTCAAAAGTGCAGAGACTCTGGCTCATAAATACATAGCAAAGCCCTGCGATTTTGATGTTATACTAAAAGAGATAGAAATACTTTGTTCTTGAGAGGTAGTTATGAGTAAAATACTCCTTGTTGATGATGAAAAGAATGTTCTTGAGGCATATAAGAGAAATTTAATTAATGATTTTGATGTCTGGACTGCAGACTCTGGAGCTCTTGCGCTGGAGATTCTTGAAAAGGAAAAACCATTTCAGGTAATTGTTAGTGATTTTAAAATGCCAAAGATGAATGGAGTTCAGGTTCTTGAAAGGGCAAAGATTATATCTCCAGAGACTGTCCAGATTATGATTACAGGTCAGGCTGATATAGAGGCTGTGATCGAGTTGATAAATAAGGGCAAAATTTTTCGTTTTCTCACAAAGCCCTGTTCCACAGAGGATCTCTTTTCGAATATAAAAGATGCAGTGAGGCAGTATGAGCTTATAACAGCAGAAAAAGAACTGCTCGGTAAAACACTTGGTGGTAGCATAAAGGTGCTTACTGATTTACTGGCACTGGCAAAGCCTCTGGCCTTTAATAAAACTCAGAGAATAAGAAACCTTTCACGGAATATTTACAGTGAACTTGAGATTGACCATAAATGGCAGATAGAGATAGCAGCAACACTGTCGCAAATAGGATGTGTTACTTTGCCAGATGATATCCTGAAGAAGGTCTACAAAGGACTTGTCCTGTCAGAGGATGAAAATTTTATGTTTTCCAATCACCCTGTTGTGGCATCAGAGATGATAAAAAACATACCTCGCATGGAAAAGATTGCAGAGATTATAAGGTATCAGGAAAAAAATTATGATGGGACTGGGTTCCCTGCTGATGATATTCGTGAAGACAAAATCCCGGTTGGTGCAAGAATTTTAAAGGTTGCCCTGGATTTTGATAAGGCTGTATCAGGTGGTGAAGATCCTGTTAAGGTTTTGCTTGATATGAAAAAACGAACTGGATGTTATGATCCAGAGATTCTTGCCATTGCAGAGAGAAAATTTTTGCAAAGCGGAAATACATCCAGGAGATTTGTGGCAAGGGAACTTTTAGTTGAAGAGCTTCAAGAGGGAATGTATCTTGCAGAGGATTTAGTCTCTGCATCAGGAGTTATAATTGGCAGCAAAAATCAAAAGATAACATCAGCATTGATTACAACTATAAAAAACTATAGTCGCAATCATCAGTTGAGGGAAAAGATAAAGATAATAGAACTGGTTAGTTAAATCTTAATGGCCTCTGTTGACTTATTGTCTGGTAAAACATGGCTATCCTTTAAGAAATCTATGAATATATTGAAAAGGATAGGATCAATGCCAAGATGAATGCTGTCAATGAATTCCCTTTTTATTGTCAAAAGTGCCTCTTCTGGCTCAAGAGAGATTTTTTTATATTTTTTATCATGATCTGTCATGGCATCAAAGACATCAAGAAGTTCAAGAATCTTTGATGGAAAGTATGAGAGTGAATTACCATAAACAACATCCATGATATTTTTTGACATGGCATACCTTGTTATGATTGTATCAGCTCTCTCCACCTGTCTTCGGTCAAATTTTTTGCGCAAAGTTTCTCTTTGTCTGTAGCCATAAGGAGCATTGTAATAGTCGTGATGCAGTAAGCCCATTGCAACAACACCAAGAGAAAATTGCTCAGCTGTAAGTAGCATATTGTAGCTGTCAAAAACATGTCGTCTTGCCTTTGCTGCAATAAAGCCCTCGTCGCTATCATGATATTCAATCTCTGGGATCTTCCCAATGTCATGGAAAAATCCTCCAAGAGCAAATTCCAGGAATGTCTTTCTATCTGTTACAGGGGATATCCCACCTTTAAATACAATTTCAAGGGAAATATTTTGCGAGCTGTTAAAAAGTCTGTCATAATAAGGTAAGAATTTTTCTTTAAACCTGCTTCTCAGCCTCTTCACCTCATTGGAGTGAGTTACAAAGTAAGAATTATAGTAAAAGAAAAATGCAATAAATCTTATAAGCATTCTGTTCATGTGATTGAGAGTTGTGGAGCCAGTCTGGACAAAATCAAGGCGAGCCAGGTCAGAGTAAGTTGATTTGCCATTAGAAAGAAGTGTAATGAGATTATCCACTACGTTTTCTGTTTCCGCAATAAGTCTACCTAAGTGTTCCCCTCCAACTGGTTGATTGATATTTTCTTCAAGGGTGACCTTATTTATGCAGAGTGTTTTGGAAAAGATTGAGCTTAAATGTCCAGCAACCTCTCTGTCAAAGCTGCTGTTTTGTGCAATGAGATTCTTGATTTTATAGTTATTGTTTATAACGCTTTGGAGCCTCTCAAGCATTGACATCTCTGAGGCGGTTTTTATTTCTGATTTAAATATACTGTCAAAGTCAAAATTCTGGCTATGAGGTTGGTTTGTTGAGTTTGAAGAGCTTCTTAATTCTGTGCTTATGTCTCTTTCATTTGAAGGAGATTTTTTTGACATGGTAATTTTTTTGATAAGATTTGTATATTCATCTCTATATATGTAAAGTTCAAGGTCTTGCTCTTTTAAGTACTGATCAAATTCAGCAGGAGGAATAAAGGCAAAGGTGCCATCTCTTTTTTTCCTCATAATTGGCACGCTATTTTCCATTATAAGAGGCAAGAGCTCCCTTACTTCATCGTTATTTAGAGCCACCAAATCTTTTGAATCTTTTTTTTTTATCATATCCATGAAAATTTTGACCTCATAGTCGGTTTGAGTTTCAACAAATTTCTATAGAGATAATTTGTCAAATATATATGTAAAGAGTTTAAAAAAATTTTTAAAACAATAAAATTTTTGAGAAATTTAGTGTATAGTTTAAATCTAATATACTGTAAAACCTTTTTTTTTGTCGAAAATTTTTTGTTTTACATATCCTGAAGTTTTTTTATTTTTAATTTATACAAAAATAGAAAGAATATGATACAAATTTTAAATAAAGGTGTTATGGCTAATTTCTGTAGATCTCTTTTCTTTATCATTTTTTTGCTATTGTTTAATTGTAAACTTTTTGCTGCCTACTCGGGCAATGTTTTGATATTAAACTCCTATTATCCTGATTACAGATGGGCAAATGATGAGTTCAGGGGAATTACCTCTGTGCTTGATAATCAACCGTCAATTCGCTATTACGTTGAATTTATGGATAGCAAGAGAATCAGAGGCGATGAATATTTTCGTTATCTTAAATATATTTACAATTTGAAATACTCATCTATTAAATTTGATTGCATAATATGTGCAGATAATGATGCCCTTAATTTTTTAAATAAATATCACTCAAGCCTTTTCAAAGGTGTTCCAGTTATTTTTTGTGGAATCAATAATTACCGGCCTTCAGATGTAACTGGATTTAAAGATTTTACAGGTGTAAATGAAGCTATATCTATAAAAGAAACCCTTGAAATAGCTTTTGCCTTTTTACCTGAAGCAAAAAGAGTCTTTGTAATAAACGATGCAGGTGATACTGGAAAGAGGCTTAAATCCAGAATAAATGATGTTTCGGACAAATATTTTCATGGTTCACCCTTTGACTTTGCAGATGGGGATCTGGAAAAAATTTTTTCAGAGGTTCAATCCTCTTCGAAGGACAAGGTTGTGCTTTACACTGTATTTTTCAAGGATACAAAAGGGAAAAATTATGGTCATACCAGTCTCCTTGATATGCTCAGGGGGGTAAGTCATGTGCCAATTTTTGGACTGTGGGATTTTCATCTCGACAGAGGTATTATCGGTGGAAAACTCATAAGTGGATTTTATCAGGGAGAAACTGCAGCAAAACTTGCACTAAGGGTTTTATCTGGAGAAAAAGCCTCATCTATCCCTGTTATTATGGAAAGCCCAAATAAGTTCTTTTTTGACTATAGAGAGATAGAGCGCTTTGCCATTGATGAGTCACTGTTACCAAAGGATGCTATTTTTATAAATAAAAAACAACCCCTACTTGATTTTTATAAAATGCATAAAAATGCTTTTATAATTATAATCGCCATCTTTGTTCTCACTATTTTATTCTTCTTAACCTTATTTGTAATTAGAGAGTTGCAAAGGCGCAAGGAAATAATATACTCAGAAAGGCTCTTGAGAGAAATAATAAATTCCATGGATGAGGCTGTTTACCTCTTAACACCTGAGGGAATTCTTCTTGAGTGTAACGAAGAAGGCAAGAGGAGAGTTAAAATTGACAGTTTTGAAAGAGGAAAAACTAACCTGATGAGCTTTTTTCCACCAGAGGTAACAGCACAACGACTTGAATACATGAAACTTGCCTGTGACACGGGACTTCCTGTAACCTTGACAGATAAGAGAAATGGCTTAATTTTACAGAATTCAATATATCCCATATCAAATGAAAATGGCAAAGTGGATAGGCTCTGTGTTGTAAGCTATGACATAACAAGTCTTAAACAAAATGAAGAGTTGCTCAATACTATAATTTCAGATGCACCAATAGGCCTTTTGTATACAACTACCCATGGCAAGGCTGTACTCTCCAATTCTGTGGCAGAAAATCTCCTCAACATAAAAAAAGATGAATCTACAGGTCTTTACTGCAAAGCTGAGGAAGGCAGTTATAGCTGTTTTTTAGATGAGGATAAGTTTATGTCTTTGCTTAGTGAAATCAATACTACAGGTCGCAATATATATAATCATGAATGTCAGATTAACTCCCCTGATGGCTATAGGCATCTCCTTATAAATGCAGCTCCCACAAGGGATATCAATGAAGTAATTTCTGGAATTATATTTATGATTCTTGATGTGACAGAGTCTGTTAATCTGAGAAAGGAGTTGGAGGAATCAAAGGATAAGATAACAATGATCCTTGAGAGTATAAACGATGGCTTCTTTGTTGTAAACAGAGATGGAATCATAAACTTTGTAAATGCAAGAGCTCTGGAGATCTGGGGGCTTAAAAGTGAGGAAATTATTGGACGACCTGCAGTGGAGGTCTTTTTGCCAAAATATTTCTCAGCTGTCTATGATCAACTTGAGATAACACTCAGGGAAAATATCTTTACAAAGGTTGAACATTATCAAAAAAATACAAAGAGATGGTATTTGCTTCATCTTTATCCTTACAAAGAAGGGGTATCAATATACTTTACAGATATAACCTACCGCAAAGAGCTTGAAGAAAAGTTAAAAGAAATTGCCCATAAAGATAGCCTTACTGGTTTGCTCAACCGCAGGGCTGCTATATATTTTCTTGAAAAGGCTATTTCATCCTCTCTGAGAGATAAAAAAGCTCTTACAATTGCCTTTATTGATATTGATGGCCTCAAAAAGGTAAATGATACCTTTGGCCATAATGAGGGAGACAGGATGATTGTTGATGTATGTAAAATAATACATGATGTTTTGCGTGAATCAGATGTCCTTTGCAGGCTTGGAGGGGATGAATTTATGGCAATTTTACCAGGATGCACAATGGAGCAAACATTATTTATAAAGAGACGAATAGAATCAGGGCTTGATGCTGCAAATAGAATTGGAGATCATCCATACAGGCTGGATGCAAGCATAGGATTTGCAGAATACCCCCATGATAAAAAAATATCCGCAGAGGAATTTATATCCCTTGCGGATGAGGCGATGTATAAAGTCAAAATGGCCAAAAAGGCTGGTCGTGCTTAATTACCCTTTTCAAGCTTTTGAATCTTGTATGCATTGGGCTCTCTTATTTTAAAGAGATCCTCAACTATTTCACTTACTGTAGGATCGCCGGTGTTTTTACAATAAACCGAATATTGCAATACCGGCTTTGCTGTAAATCTTGCATTTATTCTATAGTATTCTGTTTTAAATTGAAGGTAATATCCAGTTTCACTTTTGCCAAAGGTAAAAAGAGCCATTGGTATTGTCCGCTCATCAACCTCGCTTAACTTAACTGTAAAGCCGTAGGTGTCAGGAAATATATTCCTTGATTGATTTTTCTTAAAAATATCTTCCAGAGCATCAAGGGATCTCATTTTATCTGTATTATTCTTTTCAAAAATTGCACCAGTTATAATATCTTTTTTTAACTTTGCAATATCCTTTGTAAAAAATCTTGATGTTGATTCTTTAAGAACTCTTAAATCCTTTGACTGAGGGTAGTATTCTGTAACAGATTTTATTGTGTTATAGTCGTTGCCAAGTGTGATAAGAACTATTTTTTTCTCAGAGCCTTCAGAAAAGTCTCCTATAACAATTTGTGTTTTGTTGTTAATTGATTGCAAAAAAAAGTAATTTCTATTGTCTACTGGAACAGGAAAAAGCTTTAGCCTATCAGCATCTATTGGTTTGATTTGTAAATCTTCAAAAGATTGACCCCAGAGACTGGCAGACAGTATAATAAATATAAATAGTGCAAATCGTTTCATATCTCCTCTCTTGACTGTAATAGATTTAATATTATGTCATTTTAAAAATATCAAATAAATTTTAATTATTCAATATAAATTTAAAAAAATTTTACTGTAAAATTAAGAAAATATTATCTCCGCCGCCTTTGACTTCGGGGATAATAGAGCATTTTTATTTTAAAAAAGTTAATGGATAAATACTGAAAATTTTTTAATTTAATATATTTTTGTTTTATAAGGCCAACTTACTTTGTTTCTCTTAATAAAGATTACAGTAGTTAACCTTTTTTTATAGATCTAACATAACGAAAAAAATTTTTTATAAATATCGAATTTTCTTGTTTTTGAGGATTATATTTCATAAATGGTTTGAAAAAGCACGAGGTTAGTGATGAGTATTTTTCAAAATAAAAAAGAAAGAGTGGCTCTTGCCTCTCTTGGAGCTGCTGTTTTTCTTACTTCTGCCAAGTTTATTGTTGGCATAGTTACAGGAAGTCTTGGTATACTATCTGAGGCGATACACTCACTTCTTGATATGGTTGCTGCTGCTGTTACCTTTTTCTCTGTAAGAGTGTCAGATAGACCTGCAGATAGGGAACACAATTATGGTCATGGAAAAGTGGAAAATCTATCAGCTCTTTTTGAAACATTGCTCTTGCTTGTTACCTCTGCGTGGATCATCTACGAGGCAATGGATCGACTTATTTCTGGAAATTATTTTTTTGAGGTAACCCTGTGGAGCTATCTTATAGTCATAACATCAATAGTTGTAGATCTAACCAGATCCAGAGCTCTTAAAAGTGCAGCCATAGAGTTTGACAGTCAGGCTCTGGAGGCTGATGCCATGCACTTTTCCACAGATATATGGAGTTCTTCCGTTGTTTTACTTGGCCTGATATGCTCAAACTTTGGCATATACCAGGCAGATTCTATTGCTGCAATAGTTGTGGCTTTTATTATAGTTTATGTATCTGTTAAGCTTGGAATAAAGGCTGTTGATGTTTTGATGGACAAGGCTACTGATGATTACAGTTACATTATAAGTGAAGAATTGAAAGGTGTTCCAGAGATTACCTCAGTGCACAACGTTAAGGTTAGAAGAGCAGGTGCAGATGTTTTTATTGATATGGTTGTCCACATGGACTCATCCTTTAGTATAGATGAGGCTCACAGGATCTCTCACGTCTTTGAAGATAGGCTAAAAAGCAGAATAAACAGATGCACAGTTCACATTCACCAGGAGCCAGAGGAGTAACTTTGAATTGTTAATTATAGGTTAAATATATACTTTTTGAGCCTATATTTTACTTTTAGCATTGCACAATAGTATGCCTCTAAATATGTTTCAAGGGAACGTAGTTTCCTGGAGGTATACAATGAAGCGAATTCATGTTTTGCAACATACAGAAGCAGAAACCCCTGGATTTATCCTCCATTGGGCATCAGATATGGGATATCCTATAACTTATACAAAATTTTTTGAAGACTATACCTTCCCACCTATAGAGGCTTTTGATTTTTTAGTGATAATGGGAGGTCCTATGTCTGTAAATGATATACGTGACTATCCATGGCTTAAAGAAGAAATAGCTTTTATAAAAAGGGCAATAGATTCAGATAAAATCATCATTGGGATTTGTCTTGGGGCTCAGTTAATTGCAAGAGCTTTAGGAGCTGTTGTGAAAAAAAATGACTATAAAGAAATAGGATGGCACAGAATATACAAAACAGGCACTCAGACAGAAGTGCCAGTATTTGATTGCATACCTGACGGTGCCTATGTCTTCCACTGGCATGGAGAGACCTTTGAAATACCAGAAGGAGCAACTCATATCTTTTATTCTGATGCCTGTAGAAATCAGGCTTTTATTTATAAGGACAGGGTAATAGCTTTGCAGTTTCATCCTGAGGTGACTTTTCAGCTTATTAATAACATGATTGCAGATTTATCAGAGGAGTTAAATGATGAAGGTGAATATATTCAAAACATAAATGAAATATTAGAGGGAGTTAGTAATATATGTAATATAAATTTTTATATGCATTCTATTCTTGATAAGCTTGATAAATTATAACAAACTTCTTGAAATTTCCAGTAATTATTCCTGAATATAATTTTTACTGTAAAATCAAGAAAATTATCCCCGAAGTCTGCGGCGGCGAGAATAATAATAGAGTATCTTTATTTTAAAAGAAGTTACGGAATAAATACTGGAAAAATCCCAATAGGTTTAGTGAAGACTACTGAATTACGCTGGTAGTCTTTTTTATTTCAAAAAAGAATCTTTTATTGCAAAAAATCACTTCTTTATATATCTTAGAAAGATAATTTAAAGTATAAAAGGGCTATTTATATGAAAAGAAAAATTATCCTATCTGTATTTGCTATTACCTTAGGAATCTGTAGCTGTGGCAATCCAGTAAAAACAAAAATAGCTCTCATGACTAAATTAGAAGCTGGTTCTGCAGTTGGCAGGAGTGAAATAAATGCTACGAAAATTTTTATAGAAAAATATAAAGCCAATGACATAGATGTTGTATTTTATGATGATGCATGGAATCCAGATAAAACAATCGAAGCATATAAAAAGCTTAGAAAGGATCGTATTGATATAATAATTACAAGCCACACATCTGCCTGCGCTGTGGGAATTAAGGAAATGATCAATCACGATAGAGTCTTTACTCTGGTAACAGGTGCAACCACCAACTTACTTTCAGGAAATGACGATTACATATTCAGGAATATACAGGATGTTGACCTTGAGCAAAAAAGCATTGCCTCGTATATGAATCGTAAGGGATACAAAAACCTTCTTGTTTTGCAGGATATGGACAATGAGGCATATACAACACCTGCGCGAAGTTCTTTTCAAAAGTATTACGTGGCACCAGTATATTTTTACGAGATAAGTATAAGCAAGGTTGATTCTGACTATATTGAAAGACTTTTTAGAAATCGCACCTTCAGTGCTCTTTATTTGCTAATCGGGGGCTATAAGGTAACTGCTGGAACAATAGCTCAACTTGTGAGAAAGATGTCCCCTTCTATTCCAATTTATTATACTCCCTGGATGAAATCACCAGAGCTCATTGATACAGCAGGCCTTTCCCTTAATGGAAGCATAATTCCTTCTCATTATCCTCCCTCAGGGGAAAACATTGCAGTTGACAGCTATATATCATTACATAAAGAGAAATATGGATTTATTCCAACTTTTATAAGCCTTAATGTTTATAGTGCATTGCAGATTTTATATGAGGCCATTTCTAATGGAAACAAAACTCCAGATTCCATAAAAAAGTATATTTTGCATAAGAGAAAATTTCATACTGATTTTGGAGATGTAGTTTTTAATGATTTTGGAGATGTGGAAAAGGATCTATTTTTTACAGAAATAACAGGGGAAACTATAGATGAGATCATTAAGAACTTTTAACATTATTTATGAAGTAGGACTGTTTGTTTCAGTAGTAATTTTTATTGTCTTTCTGTTCAAGTTTACTGAATATCATATAAAAAAAGAGTATATAAATCAGCAAAAATTTGACATAGAAAAGGTTGACCTTGTAATAAAAAAGTATGTTTCTGAGAAGTATCAAATATTTTTAGAGTTTAGCCGCAGTGCAAATAAGAGGGAACTTATTCCTGTTTTGCATGGATACTCTGATATATATTTTTTAGACAATAATATGACAGTTACGGAGGTTTTTAAGAAGGAAGAGGGAAGCCCGATTTTTAAAGGTTATAGATTTTTTTCAAATCCCTTTGTCTTGTTCATAAAAAACATCAAACCTGGTAACTCTGCAGTTTCAAGGCTTCTTAGAACTCCAGAGGATGATTCTCTAAGCATTTATATGGCTGCGCGACAGGGGAATAAATATATAGTTGCAAGGATTGATCTTGAAAATTTTGTCAAAGATTTTTTTTCATTGTCTGAGTTGAATAATAATATCCTGATTTTTTCCAATGCAGATGGATATATAATGTCTTCTTCAAAAAGATCCTTTACACCAGGCAATCTTCCAGAGGGTGCAATAACCGATCCCTTATTAAATGAGAGATATGTTATAACAACAGGTTGGAGCAATACACTTCAGTGTAACATATCAATACTTGCTCCTGTGTCAATTATGTTTAAATCCATTGAATCAGTTAAAAAATTTTTCCCAGCAATGATTGTCTTTGTGATTTTAATTATTGTGATAAAAACTTTTTTTGATATGAAGTTTATTATTCAGCCCATAACAAGATTTGTGGAGCTCTTTGCAAATTGGGATTTTAATTCAAGAGAGATTGACGAGTTATCTTATTTGAGACGCATTAAAGAAATTGATTCCCTCTATAGAACTTTTCAGTCCAAGAGTATGGAGCTTGCTACTTCTGTTGAAGAGATAAAAAATAAAGAAATGGAAATGGAAAATATGCGCAATTATTTGCGCAGTATAATTGATTCAATAGCCTCTGCTATTGTAACAGTGGATTCTAATTTTAAGATAACACAGGTAAATAAAGCTGCAGAGAGTTTCTTTTCTCTAAGTTCAGATGAATTGTTGAGTTGTAGCTTTATTGAAAAATTTAAGGAACTGAAACTTTCTGAGAAAATTCTCAGAGAAGCTATAAAAAACAAAAAGGGATTTGATATAAAGAGAAAAATTTCTAAAGATGGGAAGGATATGATTTTACATATCTCTGTCTTTCCAATGATAGAGGTCGTAGAAAATGGCCTTGCCATAAAAATGGACGATGTGACACTTATTGAACGTGCAGAGATAAGCATGATGCGTAGTCAAAAGATGGACGTAATAGCAAATCTTGTGGGAGGACTTTCCCATGACTTCAATAATATATTGGCAGGTATAATGGGTTCTGTTTCAATATTAAAGCTTAGAACAGAATCCACAGAAAATTTAAATGACATACGATCTGTTTATGATAAATATATAGGATATCTTGAACAGTCCGCAGAGAAGGCCTCTTTCATAGTGAATAGGCTCCTGTCTCTGTCTAAAACAAAAGAAATTCAATTTGCACGAGTCAATCTAAAAGAGATTATTTCCAATGTTGTAGCTATTTGTAAAAGAAGCTTTGATCCTTCTGTTGATATAAAAACAGAAATTCTCTATGGTGACTCTTTTGTTTCTGGAGATGCCGGGCTTCTTGAGCAAATGCTTTTGAACCTCTGCATAAATGGTGCTCAGGCAATGACAATTATGAAGGAAGGAAACAAGGGTGGGACTCTTGAGATTTCACTTTCTCTCGCTAAAACCGATGGTTTTTTTGTTAAAACTCATCCTGATGCAGCACTTGGGGTTGATTACTTCCGCTTGTCTGTAAAGGATAATGGTGTAGGCATCTCTGATGATATTATCTCTGGTATATTTGATCCATTTTTTACTACAAGAGGCCATGATGGAGGCTCAGGTCTTGGCCTTACAATGGTTTATAATATTGTGCACAAACACGGTGGATTTATTGATGTATATAGTGAAAAAAATGTAGGAACAGAATTTGCTGTTTATCTACCGGGGCTTACAACTGAAGATGCTCTTTCATCTTCAAGTTTTATTGTTAAAAAGGCTGAAGGTAAGATCCTGGTTGTTGATGATGAGGAGATTATTTTGAGAATATCTGAAGAATTGCTTAAAATCTGTGGCTTTGAGGTTTTAACTGCAAATGATGGTGAGTCTGCTCTGGAAATATTTGCAGATAATATGCTTGATGTTAAAGCTGTACTTCTGGATGTCTTTATGGAAGGAGTAAATGGAATAGATGTATTTTTAAAGATGAAAGAGCTTAAAAGCGATGTCAAGGTTCTTCTTACCTCAGGATTTAGATATGATGATAAAATCAGAGAAGGTATTGCCCTTGGTGCGGCTGGTTTTATACAAAAACCATTTACTCTACAGAGACTATCTGAGGCTATTTTTAGAATTTTGGATAATTAAAAAATAAGCCCTGGGTCAGGGCTTATTTTCTTCAGGCAGAAATTTATATTACAGTGACCTGAACTGCTCTTGGTCCTCGATCTGTCTTTTCAATATTAAATTCTACTTTGCTGCCTTCTTTAAGTGTCCTAAAACCTTCACCAACTATGCTTGAGTGATGAACAAAGTAGTCCTTTCCGTCTGTAGCGGAAATAAAACCATAACCTTTTTGATCGTTAAACCATTTAACTGTGCCCTGAGACATTTTTTAAACTCCTGAGATTTTTATAAAGGAAAAAATTCCCTTTGGATAAGGTGCAATAAAATTATTCCTGGATTTACCTTTTGAAATTGTAATGAGGTAAGAAAGCTAAGAAGAATTTAAAGAACCAATCATCCTATAGCCCTTATAAAATAAACAAAAAAAAAGTCAACCTATAATTAATTATATTTTTTAAAATTTAGATCAAAGGAGGGCGAAGGTATTCGCTAAAATGATAAATTTTTACTCTAAGAGAGAGATAATTTTATATTAAGCCATAAAATTGAAATAACCGATAATTCAATAAGTTTGAAGTCTATCGGAGAAGCCAGGAGAAGGTTTAAATATGAAATCTATACATATGAGAGTTGTAAGTTTATCATTACTTTTTTTAATTATTTCTCGGGGTAACCTGTTGGCCAGAGATAAGGATTATCTCATACTGGATGTTGATAAAATATCCTCATACAAAGAGGACAGAGTTGTTTATCAGAGGGTAGAAAGGCCAAATGAACAGCAAAAGGATAATTCAGTTGAAATTTTGATGGTAATCAAGGATCGCAAAATCTATTACATTGCAGACGGTTACGACAATCCTTCAGATGTAAATATAAAGAAAATAGTAATGGATGCAGAAAATAAATATATAGAAAATAATGACTACTGGACAAATAAAATCAATGGCAAGCCAGATTATGTTAGAATTATTTATAGGAGAAGTGAGCTTCTTAAAAATACCAGCGAGGAATTTGCAAACTCAAATTTTGGAGAATTTTACAAGTCTGTGCGTGATAAGTTTATAAAGCTTCATGTTGATAAATTTCGCAATATGCTAAAAAATAGAGGAGAGTCAAGGGTATCTGTAACGAAGAATCTCATATCTCTGAGGGTCAATCCTGATAATCCAAATGATGTTACTCAGATCTTTTTTAAATCTGCCTCAGCTAAGGCTGGTGATGAAACAGTTTATTATTGTGAAGATGCAGATGGCGATGGAATTACAGAAACATTTATGGTCTACAGAAATGATGGTTTCAACTGGGGAGTAGGCTCTGGGCCCAATATAATATTGATTTATGGTAATACAGATAAGGATATTGAAACCATGATTGGTAAACTTGTTAATGAGGCAGAGAATGGCACAGTGGAAGAAGAAAAGAAGATGTTTCAGGAATTTCCAAAAGAAAAGGATATCCATGAAATGATGGAGCAGATGACTCCATTGGATAAGTTTTATGAATAATGACTGTGAGGTAATAATGGAAGAAAGACCAATTATAGATGAAAAAAAATGCACCTTATGTGGCAGATGTGTCTTTGTTTGCCCAAAGGAGGTTTTGTCCATAGAAAATAAAAAGCTGATTGTTAATGAAAATGATTGTATGCTCTGTTCCCATTGTTATGATGTTTGTAAATTCAATGCAGTATCATTTCAAGATGCTTTACGAAATATAAAATTTGATACATTTAAATATAAAGAAAAAATACTTGGTCCAAAGGATGTTACTCCACAGGAAATTGTAAACATTTTCAGATCAAGGAGGAGTATAAGGCGTTTCAAAGAAGAAGAGGTCGGTGATGATGTAGTGCGAGATTTGATTGAATTTGCTGTTACTGCTCCATCTGGTAGCAATTGTCAGGAGTGGGAATTTGTTGTGTTAAATGGAAGGGAAAAGGTATGGAATTTTGCTGTATCCATAAGGGATTTTTTTATGAAAATTAATAAACTTGCAAAGAATCCTATTATTCGCTACCTATCAGTTCCATTTATGGGGAAGGCGCTTATAAATTACTATAGAGATCATTATGAAACAGTAGAGATGGCAATAAAGGAATCATATCAAGGTAGAGACCTTCTCTTCCATGGAGCACCATGTATAATTATAATTCATAGTTCCATGGATGGCAGCACACCCATAGAGGATGGAACATATGCAGCATATAATATATGCATGCTTGCCCATTACATGGGATATGGAACATGCCTTATAGGTTTTGCTGTAGAGGCATTGAACAGAAGCCCTGAGCTAAAGGAGGCTCTGGATATTTCAGATAACAGAGTTCATGCAGTTATAGCACTTGGAAAGCCAGATGTCAAATTTTTAAAGCACTCTTTACGCAAAGACTATGCGGTAGAATTTTTATAAAAAGTTTAAAATTTTGGCATGATTTTTTAAATAAACTTTTTCTTTTTTTGAAAAAATATTGACACATTTTAACCATATATTAACTTGTCTTTCGTTGAAACCCACGGGGCGTGGCTCAGTCCGGCTAGAGCGCGTGGTTTGGGACCATGAGATCGGAGGTTCGAATCCTCTCGCCCCGAATAAAATTTCTGATTAACCAAGATGAGCTGCGCCCGTAGCTCAGCTGGATAGAGCAACAGCCTTCTAAGTTGTGGGTCAGAGGTTCGAATCCTCTCGGGCGCGAAGATCAAAATATGGTGACTGTAGTTCAATGGCAGAGCTCTGGATTGTGGTTCCAGCCGTTGCGGGTTCGAGTCCCGTCAGTCACCCATAAAAAAAGAGACTTGCTTATATGAGCAAGTCTCTTTTTTTATCTATAAATTTTGTAAAAATCTAAATCTTGTAGTCATTTCACAAAAGACTTAAAGCAAGCACCATGTAACTATATGGTAAATTGCTCTAAGAGGCAGAGGATATAATTTTTTATATCCACAATCCCTTTAAGCTATTTTACATAAATTGCTCTAAGAGGCAGAGGATATAATTTTTTATATCCACAATCCCTTTAAGCTATTTTACATAAATTGCTCTAAGAGGCAGGGGATATAATTTTTTATATCCTCAATCCCTTTAAACTATTTTACATAAATTGCTCTAAGAGGCAGAGGATATAATTTTTTATATCCACAATCCCTTTAAGCTATTTTACATAAATTGCTCTAAGAGGCAGAGGATATAATTTTTATATCCACAATCCCTTTAAACTATTTTACATAAATTGCTCTAAGAGGCAGAGGATATAATTTTTATATCCACAATCCCTTTAAACTATTTTACATAAATTGCTCTAAGAGGCAGAGGATATAATTTTTATATCCACAATCCCTTTAAACTATTTTACATAAATTGCTCTAAGAGGCAGAGGATATAATTTTTATATCCACAATCCCTTTAAACTTCTTTTACATAAATTGCCCCAAGAAGTGAGTTGTCATGAAAATAGAAAAACTGTCTGTCTTCTACAACGCTAGCTTCGTTTGTTTGTAAAACTTCTGCCATTATGTTTTCGTGAATATATGCCTTTTCTTTCTCTACAGGAAATATTACACAGGCCATCGCAGTATTGAGTTTTTTGCCCTGAGTAATTGCTTTGAGTTCTTTTAGTTTTTCAATATCCTCTTTTATTGCTTTGACAGTTTCCTGGTAGTTTTTCTTTTCCTCTTCTCCAATTACTTTAAGCTCGATTGCCCACTCATCACCAACAAGTAGGTCAACATCGATCTCTTTGCCATTTACATTTAAAACAGCCTCAGGGACAACCGGTTTTTTATTAATACTTTTTGATAAAACACCTGCAGCCTCAACCTGAAGCCAGTTTTCAAACTTTGAACTTTTCTTAGCATAAACAGCAAGTCCTTTGGAGCCTTCAATGCTAAGTCTCAGGTCATCTGAAATAGCCTTTTTGAGTTCTTCAAATTTCATTTTGCTTACCTCTTTATTTTTATTTATATATGTTTATTTATTTTGTGTAGATTATGGTGATTTATATTTAAAAATCAATACAAATTATGCGTTAATGTTTAATTTTTTTGAAAATTTTATTGGTATTTACTCAAAAATAGTGCTTGAAAATATGTAATTTCTGGTGCTCTTAAAGCAGAAAGAGAGCTTTATACCTATGAAATTTGCAAGTGAATCTGATTTACCTCTGGAGATTGTTGCTGAGTTTTTTGCTGATGTCTCCTCTGCTTTAAGCGATGGCCTTGTGCTTATTGATAGTCATGGCAAGGTGCTTTTGTGGAATAATACAATTCAAAACATGACAGGCATATCTGCAGCAAACGCCTCAGGCAGATATATATGGGATATTGCAAAGGAAACCTGGCAGTATTCCCATGAGAGGGAACAGATGTATGAAGAGTCACGAAAATTTGTTCTGGACACAGTGAACTCTCACAGCGGCTCTTTACACAGGAGGATTAAATTTCCATGTCTTGCAGCAAATGGCAGAAAAATTATACTTGGCATAAATCTCTTTAAAAAGACCTTTGGTAACGAGCCCTTACTTTGCTGTGTATTATCAGACATTACAGATCTTTTTCCAGAAATAGATTCTAAGATATTATTTTCTGAAAGTCAATCTCATGAGATTAACATGAGGACCCCGGAGATAAGCCCCCAGGAGTTTTTGAAGGAGGAGGCTTTGCATATATCAGCTGAAAAGTATTCCAGATCCTTTCGCTTTGCTCCCATAAGCCTTACAATTACAACCCTTAATGAAGGGAAAATAATAGATGTCAATGATGAGTTTTTGCGTAATACAGGTTATACAAGAGAAGAAATACGAAGCAAAACTGTTTTTGATATAAATATATGGGAATCGCCAGAGGTAAGGGAACAGATTCTATCTCCTGTGAAGAAATGGAAACCGGTAAAAAATCGTGAGATAATTTTTCGTCATAAAGATGGAAGTTTTCATAACTACATTTTTTCTGCAGAACCTGTTCGCATTGGAGAAGTTGACTGTATAGTGTCAAATTTTATTGATGTTACAGAAACTAGAAAGCTTGAAAAGGCCTTGAGGGTCTCTGAAGAGAAATTTTCTAAATCCTTTATGCTTGCACCAATAAGTCTTAGTGTTACAACTCTTGAAGAGGGGGTTATACTTGAAGTAAATGATGAATTTTTGAATAATACTGGATACAAACGGGAGGAAATTGTTGGTAAGACCGTTTTTGATATCAAAATATGGGAGCCGCCAGAGGATAGAAATAGAATCATACCAATACTCCGTCAGGGAGGAAGAGTAAAGAATATAGAAATTGTTTTTCGTCATAAAAATGGGGATCTCCACAACTATATTTATTCAGCAGAGCCTATTGTTCTTGATGGAGTTGCCTGCATTATCTCTATATTCTTTGATATCACAGAAAAGAAAAAACTTGAGACCGCACTTAAAATTTCTGAAGAGATGTATAAAACCATCTTTGAGAGCAGTGGCTCTGCTATGGGAATTGTTCACAATGACACGCTTGTCCTTGTAAATAATGGTATGGTTACTCTTTCTGGATATTCAAAAAAAGAAATGGAAGGCAAGATGAAATGGCAGGATTTTGTTGTCCCTGAATATGTCCGTGAAATCAGGCGTATGGCAAAGGAGCTTGCTACAAAGGAAGTTTCCCTTATAAATAAAAGCGAGTTTAAGCTTAGAGACAGTAATGGGAATATAAAGGATGTTTTTTGTCTCACAACACTTGGACCTGGAGAAAACCAATATGTTGTAACACTTATTGATATGACAGAATACAACAACTTGCTCACTCAAATTAACGAGATAAGCAAAAGGGAACAGCAGAGAGTTGGTGAATTATTGCACGATAATTTAATCCAATATCTAACAGGGATTTCACTCCTTGTGCGCACCCTTGAGATAAAAAAACAGGTTGGAAGAAGTATTGAACTGAAAGATATAAAGAAGATTCACGATCTTGTTGGAGAGTCTCTTACTCTTGCTGAAAGACTTCTTAAAGGTCTTTTTCTTGTTGAGATAGATTATGAAGGGCTTCCCAGTGCCTTGAAAAATCTTGCCACCTCAGTTAATGATATTTATGATATTACCTGCACATTCGAAGACAATGGTGAGTTTGATATAGACGTTATGAGTGCAACTGAACTTTTTTATATAGCCAATGAGGCTGTCCATAATTCTGTTAAGCATGGCAAATCTACAGAGATAAATATAAGGCTATATGAATCCGATTGCAATTTTATTCTTGAAGTATCGGATAATGGTATAGGCATTGATGAGAAAAGGCTTAAACAGTCAGAGGGCATAGGGCTAAAGCTGATGAAATTTAGGGCGAAGATGATTGGTGCAAAATTTTCTATAAAAAATAAAAAGGATGATAAAGGAGTTATGGTTAGCTGTACTTTCCCAAAAAAAATTGATTGAGGTGTGGTATGAGGAGTAGTAAAAAACATTCTGTCCTTATAGTGGAAGATCATTCAATAGTTAGAATGGGACTTTCGATGCTCATTTCTCAGCTTGATGATATAAGTATATGTAGTGAAGCTGAAAGTGGTGAGGCTGCTCTTGAATTTTTGAAAAAAGAAAAGCCTGATTTAATTATAGTTGATATATCCTTGCAGGATATGAATGGCCTTGATTTGATTAAATATATAAAAAAAATAGATTCCGAAATTCCAATTCTTGTTTTGTCAGTATTTGATGAAACCTTTTATGCAGAGAGAGCTTTTGCTGCAGGAGCAATGGGTTATATAATGAAACAGGAAGCCTCAGAGGTTATTGTAAAGGCAATCAAAACAGTCCTTTCCAAACAGCTATATGCAAGTGAAATCATAAAGAATAGACTCATGATGAAGGCCTTAAGAAAACAGGAAGGAGAGGATATCTCAGTTTCATCTCTTACAGATAGAGAACTCCAGGTTTTTGAACTCATAGGGCAGGGATTTGATACACGGGAAATTGCTGAAAAACTCAGGTTAAGTGTAAAAACAGTTGATACCTATAAGGAACATATAAAAGATAAACTCAATTTAAAAAATGCAACAGAGCTAATCCAGCAGGCCTCACGATGGGAGCTTACACGGCAAAAATAGCCTTAAGTTGAATATAAGATATTCCTATCTTTTTTTAGGGATTTATCCTATGAGATAAATCAGGAGCTTGCCTAAGAAAAAAAATATAAATTGCCTCCCCATTTTTATATAGATCTGCCCGATTGTCAAAGTATTTCATCTGTGTTTTATTTTCTCCATAAAATAAAAATGGAGGTCAACATGAATACTTCACTGGAGGGACATGGTCATATATCAGCTTCATCTCTCAATACAGAAAATAACAGAAGTGTATTTGAACTCACTGAAGAACAGATTATGGTCAGGGACATGTGTCGTGATTTTGGTGAGAAAGAGCTTAAGGAACAGGCTGCAAGGATAGATAAAACGCATCAATTCCCAATGGAAACCACGAAGAAGCTGGGGGATCTTGGTATGATGGGGGTTGTATATCCTGAGGAGTATGGTGGTGCGGGTATGGATTATGTTAGCTATGCAATTGCTATAGCTGAACTATCTAAATACTGTGCGTCAACAGGAACAATCGTTGCTGCCCACAATTCCCTCTGCATATCTCCAATATACTATTTTGGCACAGAGGAACAGAAGAAGAAATATTTACCAAAACTCTGCAGTGGCCAACATATTGGAGCCTTTGCAATAACAGAACCTGAAGCTGGATCTGACGCAGGGGGAACCAAAACTACAGCTGTCTTTAAGAATGGAAAATGGATACTTAATGGAACAAAAAATTTCATAACAAACGGAGGAGTTTGCGATGTCCATGTTGTGCTTGCAGTTACTGATAAGGATGCTCCTAAGGGTAAAAATACCAGTTTCTTTATTGTGGAAAAGGGAACTCCTGGTTTTTCAGTTGGCAAGCTTGAGGAGAAACTGGGTATATGTGCATCTTCCACTACAGAAATGATTTATGATAACTGTGAGATTCCTGCTGAAAATATCTTAGGCAAACCTGGAGACGGTTTCAAAATAGCAATGCATACTCTTGATGGTGGACGAGTGGGAGTGGCAGCTCAGGCTCTTGGTATTGCTCAGGCCGCTCTTGATGCTGCAGCTAATTATGCACATCAAAGATATCAATTTGGAAAACCCATAGCAAAGCAGCAGGCTATTCAATTTATGATTGCTGATATGGCAACAGAGATTGAGGCAGCATGGTTGCTTGTTTATAAAACGGCAGAGATTCTTAATACCGGTGACAGAAGGAGAGCCTCTAAATATTCAGCTATGGCAAAGCTATACGCCTCAGAATGTGCTCATAGGTGCACTCACAGGTGTATGCAGATTCATGGAGGCTATGGCTACATCAAAGATTATGTTGCAGAGCGGCTATACAGAGATGCTCGCATAACAGAAATTTATGAAGGCACTTCAGAGATTCAGAGGCTTGTAATAGCCGGAAGTGTTTTAGCAGATTATGAAAGCTAATATAAATAATAAATACAGCCAGGAGGTTTATATGAAGTTTAAAGCAGAATACGAGAGAAAAACTGTCACTGCTGATGAGGCAGTTAAGGTTGTGAAGTCAGGGGATCTGGTTCACTATGGAGAATTTGTAATGAATTCCCATGTCCTTGACAGCGCTCTTGCACGGAGAAAAAATGAACTCCACAATGTTGAAGTACGTTCTGTATGTTGCCCCTTTGTTCCACAGATTGTCCAGCAGGATCCAGCAAGAGAACATTTTATTTACAATGACTGGCATTTTAGTACAGCAAGTAGAAGATGCCATGACAATAATCTTTGCAACTACATCTCACTTACATATCATGAGGGGCCTACTTTTTTTGAAAGGGGCTATGTAAAGCCCGATGTTGCCATGATTAAAGTTGGTCCAATGGATAAGGCAGGATTTTTTAATCTTGGGACAAGCAATTCCATCACTTTAGCTATGTGTGAGGCTGCAAAGATTGTAATTGCAGAGGTAAATGAGTCAGTGCCAAAATGCCTTGGTGGTGCAAGTGAGTCTATCCATATTTCTCAGATAGACTATATTGTTCATGGAGACAATAAGCCTCTTCTGGAATTGCCAGAGATACCTGTTTCTGATGTTGATAAAAAGATTGCAGAGATTGTTATGAATGAGATACCAGATAGAGCATGTGTTCAGCTTGGTATAGGTGCGATGCCCAATATTGTTGGTGCAATGATTGCAGATTCAGATTTAAAAGATCTTGGCGTTCATACAGAGATGCTTGTAGATTCCTTTGTGGACATGTATAACAGAGGAAAGATTACAGGTAAGTATAAAAATATAGATAAAGGAAAGATAGTCTATACCTTTGCCATGGGGACAAAAAAGCTTTATGACTTCCTTGATAACAATCCTGTATGTGCAAGCTATCCTGTGAGCTATACAAACGATCCTTTCCGCATTGCCCAGAATGACAATGTAATTGCTATAAATAATGCTGTTGAGATAGACCTCTATGGTCAGGTATGCTCTGAATCTTCAGGTATAAGACACATCTCTGGAACAGGTGGCCAGTTCGATTTTATATTTGGAGCATATAGATCAAGGGGGGGTAAAGGTCTTATTTGCCTTAGATCTGCGAATGTCAAAGATGGAAAGGTGATTTCCAGAATAGTTCCAACATTACCACCTGGAGCAACTGTGACAGTTCCACGCAGTATAACCAATTATGTTGTTACAGAGTATGGAGTAGCAATGCTTAAGGCAAAATCAACATGGCAAAGAGCTGAGGAGCTTATAAATATTGCACATCCTGCAGTGAGAGATGAGCTTATCAAAATGGCAGAAAAGCAGAAGATATGGGTAAGGTCCAATAAGTTGAGTGCTTAACAACACTAACACTGTTACTGGCTGTGTCTGTTTCTAAATAAGCCTTTTTTTTAAGGAGGAGTCAATCTCCTCCTTTTTTTTATGAAACGAGACTATTATTGGCCCATGTTATAAAATTCATTATTTAACAGCAAAAACTATTTCCTTGGGATTATCACTTTGAGGCCGAAATTTTTTTATCTCCTAATATTTTTTGACTCAAATTAGTTTTCTTTATATATTACACTTAAGCACAGGGAATAAGTGCTTCTATGATTTAAAGGAGGTGTTTGTTATGAATGAAGATCTTAATTTAATAGAATCACAAATTCTCAGGATATTCAAAAATAATCAAAAGCAGGCAGATGATAGCCTTGAGTTTGATATAGTGCTGCAGCAGTCGCTGAAGGCTCTCTCTGACAACTTTGATATGCTTGTTGACTCCCTTGTCAAAAAGGGGTATTTGCGCAAAAGTGGTAAGACACTTATTTTGACGGATAAGGGGGATCAGCATATCTACAAGAAAAAGCTTTATAGCGACTATTGATTAGCTGGATATCTATGGACAGAGATTTTGTATTAATAAGTTGATTGGCTGCTAAAGAAATCTTTTAGGCAGCCAATCATAAGTTTTTATATAATTTGTGTAATTTAGGGCATTGTGCGGAGTATATTAAAAAATTATAGCTCTCTTTTTTGGACATTTTTTTTGATTTGTAAAAAATAATTGCAACTTTTTTTATACCATTTTTGTTTGTCCCTTTGATTTTAATCATTCAAACTTGTTCAAAAGCTCTCCAATGAAATTCTATCTTTGAGACTTTAACAGGTAAAAAATATCATTAAACAGAGGTTTTTGATGAATCAATACACAAAAGAAGTTGTAATTGCCCAGAGTGAGCCTAAACTCTTCAATATGTTTTCAAATCTGAAGGGGATTTTTGCCATACTTTTTATTTTGATTAATACTCTTATTGGCTATCCTTTTTTGCTCACAGCTGCATTTTTAAAATTGCTTATACCTTTCCATTTTTCCAGGAAGCTGTGGACAAAGGTGCTTATTGTAATAGCTACAATCTGGATTGAAAACAACAACTTTCTGTTCCGCAAATTGCTCGGTATAAAAATTAATAGCAGTGGTGAAGAAAATTTTTCCAGAAAAGAGTGGTATCTTGTTTTATCAAATCATCAAACATGGTCTGATATAATTATCCTGCAGATGTTTTTTAATAAAAAAATCCCACTCCTTAAATTTTTTATTAAAAAAGAATTGATATGGGTCCCCCTTCTTGGAATAGCATGGTGGGCACTTGACTTCCCCTTTATGAAAAGATATAGCTCAGAATTTTTGAAAAAAAATCCATCTTTAAAAGGAAAGGATATAGAGGCCACAAAGAAGGCCTGCGAAAAATTTCGTTACACTCCTGTAAGCATAATGAACTTTGTTGAGGGAACTCGCTTTACAAAGGCAAAACATGAAAGACAGCAATCCACTTATAAAAACCTACTCAAGCCTAAGGCAGGTGGAGTTGCTTTTGTATTTTCATCAATGGGCAATATCATTCACTGTATACTTGATGTTACAATAAAATATCCATCACGGGATTTTAGTTTCTGGCACTTCCTCTGTGGCAGAATAAAGGAGGTGCATATTCATGTGGAGAAAATTACTGTAACACCGGAACTTATTGGAGATTATGAAAATGATTCACAGTATCAGGAAAGTTTTAAAAAATGGATAAATGAACTGTGGCTAAAAAAAGATAAGCAATTTGATTCAATATAAAAATTCAGTTTTTAAATAAACTTTTTTTCCTTGAAAAAAAAGCCTGCATAAGAGAATTGTGAAATATGCAGGCTTTCCCCATAATAATGTCCACTGATAATTTATGTAAAGGTCATATATGATCCTTAAGGAATTGATAGATAGAATAAAAAATTCCTCTCATTTTTCTAAAATGATAGAGGAGCTATATAACTCCTTTTCCATTGAGGGAGTTTCCAGGGAATCCTTTCCGTTCTTTATTTCACTTTTCTTTTACAGCAGAGGGGATCAAATTCTTGTAGTAACAGAAAATCAAGAAAAGCTCAATAATCTTTATAATGATTTAACTGTCTTTGTAGATGAAAAGTATCTATTTAAATTTCCATCGTGGGAAATCCTTCCCTATGAGTTTGTCTATCCCCTTGAGCAGATTGAAAGAGAAAGGATAACTGCCATATATAGGATTTTATCAGGTGATCCAGCAATTGTAATTACCTCAGTAGATGCTATTATGCGTAAAATTCCATCTCAGAAATTTTTTTTGAAACGTGGACTTGCTCTTAATTTAAATGAGGAGTATCCCTTTGATGATATAATAAATACTCTTGTGGAGTATGGTTATACAAGGGAGGCTAAGGTTGAAGCCTTTGGTCAATTTTCTGTCAAAGGAGGGATTATTGATGTTTTTTTACCTTCAAGGGATAATCCCATAAGAATTGATTTCTTTGGTGACACTGTTGAATCCATAAGAGAATTCAATCCAGAGACTCAAGTGTCAATTGTAGAGAACTTTCTTGATTCTATTACAATTTATCCCCGCAGAGAGCTCGTATTATTTAAAAGTGAAAAAGAAAAGCTCAAAGAAAAACTGAGTCATTATTTAAAAGATTCTCAGGATATTCCAGAGGATTTAAAAAATTGGCTGAACAGAGATATTGAACTGGATAAGATTCCTGGGATTTTAGACTACTTCCATGATGTTATAGAAACCGACTCCATAGTGAATTTTTTCCCGGATGATGCTATGGTAGTTCTTCTTGAATGGAACGAGCTTCTTTCAAGAAAAAATATCATAACAACACATTATGAGGATTTGTATAGGAGGAAGTCTCACTTCCAACATATTCTTCCACCAGAAACTTTGTTGGATTATTCTCTTCCTGAAGAGCTCCATGAGAGGTCAGTTAAAATACAGAGTTTTACAGCCACAGTGGGAGCTTTTACTTTTGCCATGAAAAGCTTGCCCAATTTTCAGGGCAGAATTAAGAATTTAAGAGAAGAAATAGCTGCAAGACTTTCCAGTGGATGGAATATAGTGATGACCACTTCTTTTGAGGGTCAGGCAAGAAGACTCTTTGATCTCTTTAGCGAATTTTCACCAAACAGTGATTTTTCTCAATTTAATAGCAATAATCCCTTTAACATAGTTCTTAGCCCACTTTCAGCAGGTCTTGAAATATCAGATATAAAAACTTTTCTGTTAACAGATCATGATATATTTGGGAAGAGCTACAGAAAGAGAAGAACCTTTAAAAGCAAGAGCTCACGCCCAATTGAGTCATTTCTGGATCTTAAACCTGGGGATTATGTAGTTCACATAAATCATGGGATAGGAATTTTTAAGAACATAGAGAGGATGACAGCGGGCGGTGTTGAAAGGGATTTTTTGGTGATTCAGTATGAGGGAGAAGACAGGCTATACGTTTCCCTTGAACAAATATCTCTTGTCCAGAAATATATAGGCCTTGATGGCAAAAAACCTCGCATCGATGCACTTGGGAAAAAATCTGCATGGAACAGGATAAGAGAAAAAGTCCGTGAATCGGTTGAAGAAATAGCCAGAGAGTTAATAAAGATCTATTCTCAAAGAAGTGCTCTTAAAGGCTTTAGATTTCCCCCTGATACTCAGTGGCAGGAGGAGTTTGAGGCATTATTTGAATACGAAGAGACTCCAGACCAGATAAGTGCAATTGAAGACGTGAAGGATGATATGGAAAGCGATAAGCCAATGGATAGGCTTATATGTGGAGATGTAGGCTTTGGCAAGACAGAGGTTGCAATAAGAGCTTCTTTCAAAGCCTGTATGGCTGGCAAACAGGTTGCAATTTTAGTTCCGACAACAATTCTGGCAATGCAGCACTTTGAGACTTTCAAAAAGAGATTTAAGGACTATCCTGTTTCTATAGAAATGGTATCGCGTTTTAGGACAAAAGGGGAAATCATAAAGATTAAAGATAGGCTTTCACGAGGGGAGATTGATATAGTGATAGGAACTCATGCCCTTCTGTCTGCTGATGTAAAGATAAAAAATATGGGCCTTTTGATAATTGATGAGGAGCAGCGCTTTGGAGTAAAGCATAAAGAACAGCTTAAGAAATTCAGGGCAACAGTTGATGTTCTCACTCTTTCAGCAACGCCAATACCAAGGACTTTGCATATTTCGATGTCTGGTATAAGAGATCTTTCGATTATTGCAACTCCTCCAGAAAACAGACAGCCTATTGAAACCTATGTCCTTGAGGATAATGCTGATATCTTAAGAGATGCAATCATAAAAGAAATCCAGCGGGGAGGGCAGGTTTTTTATGTTCATAATAGAGTTCAGACTATTGAAGCTCAAATGGTTCTATTAAGAAATCTTGTGCCAGAGGCAAAATTTTGTATTGCCCATGGACAGATGCATGAGCATGAGCTTGAGGATATAATGATTGATTTTCTTAACCGAAAATATGATGTTCTAATAAGCACAACAATTATCGAATCTGGCCTGGATATGCCAAATGTAAACACAATAATTATAAACAGAGCAGATACCTTCGGACTTTCACAACTTTATCAACTTAAAGGCAGAGTTGGGAGATCGGATAAGAAGGCCTATGCTTATCTTTTTTATCCAAAGCATATATCTTTAACAGAAGAAGCACAAAAGAGATTGCAGGTTATTTCAGAGTATTCAGATCTTGGTAGTGGCTTCAAAATAGCAATGAAGGATCTGGAAATTAGAGGGGCAGGCAATATACTTGGGCTTGAGCAATCAGGAAATATTATGGATGTGGGCTTTGATCTCTATTGTCAGATGCTTGAAGAGGAAGTGAGAAAGATAAAGGGAGAGGAAATAAAGCCATATTTTAGAACATCGGTATTCTTTAAAGTGAGTTTTTATATACCAGAAACCTACATAGCAGATGAAAAACAAAAGATTGAGTTCTATAAGAGATTTGAGGCCTGTGAAACAGTCGAAGAAGTAGATGTTCTCGAAAAGGAAATGATTGATAGATTTGGAGCTCCTCCTGAGGAGGTTAGAACTCTTGTGGAGCTTGAAAGAATAAGAGCCCTTGCCTCAAGGCTTTATATAGAGGAGATTCTTGAAGAAAACAACAAAATTAATATTAAGATCACCTCTCAATGCACAATATCACCTGATCTTTTGCTTAAATCCATATCATCAGATAAGAGATTTACCATAAATCCTAAATATCCAGAAATTTTGCAGTTTACGCCAGGTAAAATCCCCATAGAAAAAAAGCTAATGGAGATTAAAAAATGGTTGCAACAATTTTTAATTTTATCTTGAATTACCAGAAGGCTGGAATTATTCCCCTCAATAGAAATTAAAAAATAATTTTAAAATAAGGATTGTTTTATGATAAAAAAAAGAGATTTAGCTGTGTTAGTTGCATTGATTTTTGCATTTTTTTCAATCTCCTGCAATAAGTTTACAGGAGAGACAGCAGCAACAATTGATGGAAAGAAGATAACCATCGAGGAAGTAAATAAGTTTTATTATATCCAAAATAAACTCCTCACAAATATTGATTCAAATGAGGAAATAGATAAGCTGGCAGAAAATCCTGCTTATGCGAATCATCCATTTTTAAACAAAGCTAATTTTCTTGATCACTTTATAGCTCAGAAGGTTCTTTATGAAAAAGCCATGGAGGATAAAGATATAAATAAGGATGAGCTTAAGGCTCTTCTTGAAATGGTAAAGATGCAAACAGCAGCTCAATATTATCTTTCTAAAAAGCTAAAAAATAAGATCACAGTATCAAACGAAGAGGTTGAAAAAATTTATAGCGAAAATAAGGCAAGATTTGCTGGAAGAACTGCAGATGAATCAGAGAATTATATAAAACAACAGCTTTTTGCACAAAAATCCAGAGTTGAGGCAGATAAGCTTGTTCGGGAAATTCTTGCTGAGCACTCCATAAAAAAAGATGGCTTCAAGGAATATCTGGAAAAGAATAAAAAGTCTGCTCCTGTAGAAGAAAATAAATCAGAAACAACCCCGGCACAAAAATAAAATTCTGAAATAAAAAGGCTAATCGGTAAAGATTAGCCTTTTTTGATTAAAAATATTCTGTTACAGATCATATTTCTATTGACTTATATTGACTTAAGGTTTATAATCATAAAAAACTAAGAAAGGAATTTTAGTCAGACTTTATTTAGGTCATTTCTTAACTTAAAATATTATGATGAGGTTTTTTGTGATGAATTTGAAAAAATACTCTGGAAAATTAGTCGGGATTATAATCTTTAGCCTTTTATTTGCTTCTTGTAGTGCAAAGAAAGGCCTTATTCATTCTTCCTCAAGAATTCCGGCAGGTTCTAAGGTAGCTGTAATTATTGATTATCCTAACAATCTAAAAAATGTTGTTCTGGTTTCTTTTTTGAAGCAGGGATTTAGGGTTAAGGCTTTAAATGCCTCAGATCTCTACACTATGAAAGATGTTTATGATATATCAGATCTAAAAAAGCTTTCCTATAACATTGATGAACAAAATGTTTCTACTTTAGAAAAGACATATGATAATATTTATAAACTTCATGTTTATAATTTTGAGCTCAACAAAGCTGAATTTTTAAAACAAATAAGAACTGAGTGGGATGTGGATTATCTAATTTTGCTTGATCTCAAAGAATGGGAAAAGGTCAGTTGGGCAAGAGTTATAAATTTAAGAAATTTGGAGGTTGAGTTCGTAGAAAATTATCCAACTGCTTATACTGATAATATAGAATCAATTGTAAATCACTTTATTGCAAATATAACAGGGAAATGATAAATAAACGAAGCATAATAGTTTCTATTCTTGCAGCTTTAGTTTTTTTAGCTGGTAGACCGATTTTTGCGGAGTCTGTGGCTTTTGCTTTTTTTTCAAATAAGTCAGATAAGGCCTCTTTGAATTATCTCAAGGAGGTTTTGCCAAATACGATAGCCTCATCCCTTAATAAAAAATATAATATATCTGCAAGAAAACCTTCAAATGTTGATTTTTTGAGCAAATATGCAGAAGGAGATGATTCTATCCCTGAAAAGGTTCTTAGACCATTATCTCCAGAATTAGTGGCAGATTTTTTTATTTTTGGATATTTTGAAGATTTAAATCAAAATAAAATACGTATTTCTACAAAGATATACAGTCAGGGTTCCAATGAGGTCTTTACTTTTATAGAAGAAGGCGATTTAGGAACAGATATGTTTAACCTTGTAGATAAGATCGCTTATCGCATAAATAATATCATATCCTATAGGCAATACTTTAAAGACAGAGCAATTGAACCTAAGGCAAGGATTAGCATTATAACTAACCTTGAGGGAGAGGAGTTAAATATCTGCTATAGTGAATTTTTGAAAAATGGCTACAGAGTTTTTTCTTCTGTGGGTAATGAACTTAAAACAGAATTTGATTATGAAAAAATGAATTATCTCTATACCTTCTATACAACAAATGCACAATATGAAAAGATAGCCTATCGCAGTGAGATCTTTTTGGCTCATGGAACATGGTCTGGGGCAAAGTATTACAGGGATCTCCTTAAAGAAAGAGATATATATAACAAATATGCTTTTGAATATCAGAAAACTATCTCAGGGTATATAGACAGAGTTCGTAAAGATAATTTTTTTGATTACTCTCTGATTATTTCTGTGGATAAAGTGACTAATAAAGCATGGGTTAGGTGCATTGGTATAAAAGATTTTAAGCTTGTCTATTTAGAAAAAAACATAGATGTGCTGGAGATAGATCAATTGGCTCGTAAAATAATTATGGAGCTTTCTACAAATATGCCAGAGAAATTTTAGTTTATTTCTTCCTTAAAAGATATTCAGCTTTATCAAATTGTTTTGTTTTTCTGTATAAGTCCACAAGAGCCTTTTTAATATCTCTGTCATAGGGATTTGCATTGTATGCAGAAAGGAGCAATTTTTCTGCCTCATCAAACTTTCCCATCTTTTCAAGGGTGATTCCGCTGTAAAAATCTATTCTATCTCCTCTGTAGCCATTGGCTCGTGAAAAATTTAGAGTTTGAATTGCTTCACTATATCTATTGCTATGATACAGGGAGGCTCCATAGTAAAAGGCACAGTTTGCATTATTGCGGAGAATATTTTTGTCATAAAAATAGATAATTTCACCATAGTATTTATTTTCAAAGAGAGATTCAAGTATTTTCATAAGCTCATCAAGTTGAATTGAGCCGTTTTCCATGGAGGAAGCAATGAGTTCTGCACCTTTTTCCTTTTGACCAAGCTTTATATAATTAAGCCCTGCAATTTTTTTTAGTTCATTATTTGTTAGATATACCTCTGTAACTCTGTCTAAAAATTTTTCAAGCCTGCGGTATTCTCCTTTATTATACAATTCCCATGCCTTTTGGACAACACCTTCCTCAGTATAAAATATTGTATAAAAACTTTTAACATAAAATCTATGGACAAGAAAGCTTTCTTTGTAGGAAAAAGCTATAATAGCTACTATAATTACAATTAGAAGGAATTTTTTCATTTTATCAGCTCTCTTTATAATAAAATCACTAAAATATTGATAAAAGGATTTAATTCTTGAAAAATAATGCTCTCATAATTATTTTTACAAAAAAATTTTTAAAAATTAAGGAAATAAATCGTATATAATTCAGGAAAGCATAACATGAGAAAAAAATCAAGAATATCTTTTATAGTAGTTTTTATTATGTTGATTACCCATAGCCTCTATGCAATTACAGGCGATGAGGCCTTAAACAAATTCAGGGCAAGGATGAGTTCCATAGGAAAACTAACAGGTATTATTTCATGGTCTGGGCCCGAGGGGGAGACTTATACAGGAGCTTTTAAGTATATGAGCCCTGGCAAGATCTATGTAAAATTCAGTAACCCAGGTGGCAAAACAGTTGTTTCCAATGGTAGAACTCTATGGGTCTATTCCGCTGGAAGTAATATGTGTGGAGTTCAGGATCTGGCAGGGGGCGGTTCAGGTGGGATATCTGCTTTAACATCCGGGTATATGGCCATAGTAACAGCCGAAGGTCCAGGAGGATATACTATAAAGCTAAAAGGCAATGGCAAAACTTTTCCAGAGATAATTCTTATGGTGGATTCAACTTTCTTTTTAAGGAAGGCGATATTAAAAACACAGAAAGGTGGGGTCTACAATTTTTCTCTGTCAAATGTGAGCTCAACAGATGCGATAATACCCAGTATCTTCGACTTTAATGTGCCATCCAGTGCACAGATTGTAAAAAATCCTCTTAATATAAAATAGCAGAGGTGATTTTGAAGAGATTAATATTTGGCTTTTGTGTAATTTTTATAAGCTTGCCACTTTTTTCACAGGAGAGACAGGAGAGCTCTCTTAATTATACATTTTTAGGGCCTATATTTTCTTATTCTATAAACTCTGCACAATACAGTGACTGGGTAGATAATGAAAGAAAAACACAGAAGTTATCTGGAAGAAATATGGCTGGAGGTCTTGCCTTTAAAGTCATTGCAGGGGATATATCCGGTGATTTACACTGGAAATATTCCTATAGTCAATATGATTCTACAATAACATGCCTCGAATATGATATATCAGCAATGTATTTATACACTTTAAACAAATCCTGGTCTTTGGGAGGAGGTTTTGGTTTGTTTATGGAAACTCCTCCTTCTAATGTTAACCACGATGGTGCTGCTGGTATTTATATTCCCATTGAAGTTTTATTTTCTGCCTCAGATAGTATAAAGATCTTTGTAGATTTATTTGGCAAATATGGCACTTTTGCTATAGGAGATAATACAAAATTTCAATCCTTTGGACTAAACTTAGGGGTTGTTTTTAAAGTTGGAAGGATTTAATAAGACATTAAATAGACTCTTGGTTCCATCTTTGCCGTTGACAGCGTGGATTTTCTTTTCCACAGTCTTTGCTTATGGTTCTTTATGCTATTCTCCGCACAAAGCCCTTTTTACGATTATATTTGCTGTTATATTTATTGTCTCTGTATGGGGAGTTCTAAATCGCTACAGGCATTTGATATTTAAAGGGAAAGCTCGTTTTTTTTCTATAGCAGTAATTTTAATTTTGCTGACCTCTATATTTTTCATTATAAACAGAAATATCTACACCAGATATAATTCCACCTCTTTACCTCAGTCACTGGAAAATTTTTATGTAGCAGTAGATGAGGTAGAAAAAAAGCGATATACTCTGGAATTGCACTGTTTCCTTGATCAAGGCAAGGATAGCCCAATGATCACCTTATTTTATAATGGGAGTTCCTCTTTTGTAAAAGGGGATAGACTTATGGTGCTAAAAAGAGTAAATAAGCTTACAACTGGATATGATAGCTACAGGCTTAGAGGAATACATTATGTCTCATACGTTGATGATGAAGATTTTTTGATTATTGATAAATCTCAGACAAATTTAAGAGACATGATTCGGGAATACATAAAATCCACTGCCTTAAAAATATTTCCAGAAAAAACAGCCTCAGTTGTTTTATCTATATTTACAGGAAATCAAAGCTATATAAAAAAAGAAACTCGCCTTAAGTTTAGAGATGCTGGAGCTTTACATATACTTGCTGCATCAGGGCTACATGTTGCTATAATTGCAGGAATTCCAGCCTTTCTATTTTTTATATTTAGCAGAAATATTGTTTTGCTAATTTCTGCATTAACTGTTGGCTTTTATCTATTTGTTACAGATGCTCCAATATCACTTGTGCGTGCAACCATTATGTATTCTCTTTTTGTCTTTCAGATATTTATACATAGAAAAGTAAATTCCTTTAACACCCTTATGATAACTGCCGCTATTGTTCTTTTGATTTTTCCATGGGAGATCTTTTCCATTGGCTTTCAGCTTAGCTTTGGAGCTACTCTTGGCATTATTTTGTTTAGCGACAGATATGGCTCGACAGCGGGCTCTTTACCATTGTTTATTAGAAACACTCTTGCCATGACTTTGTCAGCGCAGCTCTTTACTACACCTATAATACTTTTTCACCTGAATCAGATTAATACAATTTCTGTTATTAGCAACCTCTTCATTATACCAGCTGCATCTTTTTTTATGTATAGCGCATTTTTTGCCCTTTTAGTAGGGCAAGTCCCTTTTATTTCCATAGTTACTGGAGTGTTCGCAGATTACTCCTACAAATTACTTGAAAAACTTGTGGAAATTTTTTCATCTTTTAATATGAATTTTTTTATATCAGAGGGCTATATTATTATATTATCGCTTTTTACATTATCTCTCTTGCCTCTTATTCCCGTAAAAACTATCAGTCGTCTTAAGTTTGCACCTGTAGTAATATCTTTTGCTCTCATGACTTTTTATTTAAAGGGAAATCTTTCTGCAAATAATCCGGAGGGTGTGATTAAAATAGGCTCTTCTCTGATTGAATATTCCATGAACAATTCCAGGTCTATATCCTTAGATATAAAATCCACAGAGGATATTCAGCCTTTACTGGATAGACTTAGAGCTCTCAATGGTAACTTTACTTCTATGAGGGTGAAAAATCTTTCATATCCAAATCTTAGGGCTTGCAAAATACTTAGCTCTGAATTTCCAATTGTGCAATGTTCTTTTTGTGCCGTGCCCGATATTACAAATACATTCAAGTCCCTTCTTAAAGTTTTAGATAGAGAGGGTATAAGTTTAAAATTTGAAATTGGTGAAAATTAAAACTTTTTTAACAAAAAAATTTTTTATTTGCGGAATGACTTTTCTTAGACAAAATACTTCTCTATTTTTTTATTAAAAGTTTCGATTATTTTATTAGAGAAAATTTAATACCCTTTAGAGGCAATATGTTACTTGTTGATGGGAAAAATTATTCAGATTTGATTTTAAAGGGAGAGACAGTTACCCTTTCTCTTAAATATATTGATGAAGAAACTCTTTTGCTAATAAATTCTATCATTCTTAGAATTTTATCTTTTTATGGAAATATTTTTCTTCTGGAGACTTTAGTCACAATACTGAGAGAGATAATATACAATGCTTTTAAGGCAAATCTAAAGAGGATTTATTTTGAAAAATCAGGTGTTCCTATAACGGATAGAGAAAGATACCATATTTTAATGGAAAAATTTAAGGATGACTTCCTTTTTAGGATAAATGAAATAGCCAATGAAATAAAGGCTCAGGAAAAGTACTACATAAATATTATCTTCAAAAAAAATGATGATGAATTAAAAATTTCTATATTTAACAATGTTGCTCTTATTGAGGAGGAATTCAATAGAATTAAAGCGCGAATAGAAAAGGCTTTGCAGTATCAAAATCTGGCAGATGCCTATAACGATATGTATGACTCTACAGAGGGTGCAGGACTGGGCTTTGCACTGATGATTTTTTTGTTAAGGAATTCAGGAATTGGTCATAATAATCTAAAGATTCAAACATCGGAAAAAGGAGTTACAGTATCTGTTAATGTTCCAAAAAAGCTAAAAGAGGAATCTATAATTTCCTCTGTCAAGAAAAAGGTTCTGGACGATGTTGATACTTTGCCAACATTTCCAGAGAATATAGTCGAGTTACAAAGGCTCTGTGCAAGTAAAGAGGCCACAATTGAACTTATTGCCTCAAGGATAAGTCAGGATCCCTCTCTTACTGCTGACGTTATAAAGCTTTCTAACTCAGCTGGCTTTGTTCCAGGCAAAAAGATTATGACAGTGAAAGATGCCTTGATGATCATTGGATTGAAGAATTTAAATCTCATATTGACAGCAAGTGCTGCAAAAACCATAATGCAGAGTAGATATAAAAAATTTGAAATTATCTGGGAACATTGCATACGAGTTGCCAATTATTCAACAGCAATTGCAAAGATGAAGCAGTTGAGTGGGATTATTGATTCAGCCTTTACCTCTGGGCTTTTGCATGATATTGGGAAGATTGTTTTAATGTCAGCAGATGATAAGGTTGTTCATACAATATCTGAAATTACAAGGGATAAGCAGCTTAGATCTTCTTCGATCTTAGAGGAGATTTCTGTCGGTATAAGCCATGCTGATATTGGTTCACTTATTGCAGAAAAATGGAATTTTCCCCCTCATCTAAAAAATGCTATTGAAAACCATCATTCACCTCTCAATGTAAATGGGGATCATAGAGATCTTACCTTTACTGTTTATCTTGCCAATATGCTAGCAGGAGTTGAAAAAAATAAGTACAGCTATTATTACATAGAGATGGATGTTTTAAAATGGATTGATATTGATAATCTTGATGATCTCAAGGCCTTCCATGAAAAACTCAAGAATAACTATAATAACCAGATGACAGCAGCAGGCTGATTAAATGTTTGAATACCTACTGACTGAAAGTAAAAGCGGGGTAAAGACCCTTTGTGCAAAGGATATAGAGACAAATAGGGAAGTTAGAATTCACTCCGCCTATGACCCTATTAAAGAGGCAGAGAGAGCTGTTCACTCCTTTACTCCAGGTAGAGCCTCTCTTGTTATAGTATCAGGTCTTGGGCTTGGATATCATGTTGAGCTACTAAAAAAGAATTTCAGAGATAAAAAATTCCTTGTATTTGAATTTAGTAATGAAGTGATAGCTCTGTGCAAAAGACATAATCCAGAGTGCCTAAAAGATATAGAGCTGGTAAATTCTATTGGAGAATTAAATCTTTTTTTTGATAATATAAACATCGCTCATCTCACTGGAGTCTCAGTCTATGTTCACAGACCTTCTTATCAGCTAAATCCTGATTTTTATGATGAGATGATTGAAACTGCAAAGCTAAATATTTCTTCTCGAGTGAGTGATCTTTTAACCAGATTTGAATTTGAAGAGAAGTGGATTGAAAATATTTTTAAGAATATAGGATGGCTTTCCAAGGTACCTTCTGTATCCATACTCTTTAATAGATTCAAAGGTTATCCTGGAGTTATAGTTTCCGCAGGACCATCCTTAAGAGAATCTTTAGATCTTCTGGAAAAAATTAAAGATAGAGCCGTTATCCTATGTGTGGATACGGCTTTTAAGGTGCTACATAAATATGGAATTGAGCCTCACTTTGTTATGACGCTTGATTCTCAAAAATATAGCTTTAAACATTTTACTGGTGTTAAATCTAAATCAACTATCTTGATATCAGATGTTGTTGGCTGTCCATCCATTCTCAGGTATTATTCTGGCAGAAAGATAATTAGCACAACTGCAAAGTATTATAAAGATAAAGAAGGTAGTAACGTCAGAGAAACCACTCCTATTATGGATTGGATAGAAAGAAACATTGGAACAATAGGGGATGTTCAATCAGGAGGTTCTGTGGCCACAAGTGCTTTTGATCTTCTGCTTAATATGGGATGCGATCCAATAATTCTTATTGGACAGGATCTTGCATATACTGGTCGAGAAATACACTGCAGCGGAACATATCACAATGATGATTGGTGTCCGCAGATCAATAGATTAAAAAATCTTGATACTATAAATCAGAATATAATAAGAAAGCGTAAAATAAAATATGTTGATAGGTTTAACTCTGATGGAGTTGTTATTTCTGATTTTGTTTTTGACCTTTACAGAAATTGGTTTGAAGACTCTTCATTTAAAGTCAAAGCTCAAGTCATAAATTGCAATTCAGGTGGAGCTAAAATAGAACATACAAAGGAGCTTTTCCCTGAGGAGCTAAATTTAAGCAAACACAAAAGGCCACCTCAGGAGGTAATAGATGAGATATATTTCCATGGGAGTTTAAAAAATTTTGACAGATTTATAGAGAAGATTAGTCTCTTAGAGAATAAATTATTTGAAATTGAGAGAGCAATTGCCCTTAACATCACTGATGAAGAAAAATTTGACATAATTGATGAAATTTTACAGGACAATGATCTAAATGAAGTTTTACGGCCTCTTATGAGAAAATCGGAGTTTTATATTGCAAGGCATAATCCCGATGAGAAAAAACGCAGTGAGATGATATACAATGAAATAGTAATTAATTCTGCTAAATTAAAAAAATTTTTTATTGAAACTAAAAGATTTTTCTGTGATAATAATCAATATGAAAATTAAAATATTTGTAATATTCATGATAATAATAACTGCTAAGATTCTTGAACCCAATGCAAAAGAATCCAATAGCTATGTTAATTGGCAAGAAGGTGTTGTGGTCTCAATGGCAGAGGCATCTGTTAAGCTAAATGAAGAGGGTGAAGTGTTATATGGGGACTCTACAGAAAAGACATCTATCGCCAATGGGAGAGATATGGCCTATTTGAAAGCAAAGGAGCTTGCCATTGAGAAGGCATTTTTAGCTATAGATGAAATTCCAGTTGACTCAAACACAACAGTTGGGCAGCTTATGGAATCAGACAGAGATATAAGAGAAAAGATCTACCTTTATATGAATGATTATGCAAAATTCCGTGAGATGCCTGCTGGATATTTAAAAGAGCGATGTAGACTTGAACTAAAATTGGGATACATAATTGATGCGTTAAATATTGATTTTCCAGAGGAACCATTTCCTTTAAGGGCAGATAGAGATATTGCAACAAGATATACATCTCTAATAATTGATACAAGGGGCCTTAAGATAAAGCCTTTATTGATGCCTTCTGTTTTTCAGGAGGACGGTCTTGAAATTTACGGGAAGAATAAAGTTAATGGCAAAGCAGCAGTAAAAAATTTAATTATATCATATACTCATAGTGAGGCTGAAGCTCTAAAGCATAAAAAGGCTGGAAGGCGACCTTTCTTTTGCACTGCCTTAAAGTCTTTAAATGGGAATCCAGTTATCTCAAAAGAGGATGTTAAACGAATATTTAGCCATAATGATAATATTTCCTATTTAAAGAAATGTAAAGTCATATTAATTATTGATAGGTAATGTTATGAATCCCATAGTTAATTTAATAACTTCTTTTTTAATTTCAATAAATAGACTGCTTGATTCATTAACTCTTCAAACTATTCAAAATATTAAACGTGGTTTTTATTTTATAATTTTTTTAATGTGTATAATAGGCGTGATTATTGGCATCAATATGGGTAAAAAAGCTGCAAAGATTAAAAGCCCTCCTTTTGCGGAATATGTAAATGACACATTTAGAATAGATCTAAGCAGAGAAAGAGATGCAGCTGATTTTTCTGAATTGCTGGAAAAGGAAGTTGTAAATCAATCTACTATTAATAATTTTGATAAGGCAGTTTTTCCTACAAAAGAAAATATGAATCCTCAATATTCAGATGAGCCTGTTGGTGTTAAGGGTAAAATTTCTGAACCTGATATTGTGTCTACTCCTTATAAAGATGATTCACCTGTAGATGAGGATCTCAACAGAAAGATAACAGGAGATGATGCTATTCTCAAGCCAATAGAGAGAAATTTAGACGAAAGCCCCAGGAATATAATAATTAGAAACGATAGCCTTAAATCCGAGGATAAAAAAGAGGTCATAGATAAAACTCCTACAAGGGAGGGTGAGGTGAAAACCATAGAAAAAAATAAGACTGTGACTCCAAGAGTGATTTTTAAAGAGCAAGGTGTAATAGGACAGTGAAAAATTTACAATACATATTGATATTAATTTTTATAAGCTCAGCTCTGGTTGCACAAGATGTCAAGGCTCCAGAAAACGTAATTAAGAGTATTATTTCCCAGGACAAGCCATCTAAAGCTGTCACAGAGGAGAGCAATAAACAAAATCAAGAAATCACCTCTGATAAAAATCAGCAAGATAGTTTGCAAAAAGAGAATGAAACAAAAGAAGACCAAAACCTAAAAGATGATGAAGCTACAGAGGATTCAAAAGAAGAAAAAAAACTCACGATGTCCGGGAAAGATGAAATTCTGTTTAAAACCGGAATCCAATTATTTGAAACTTCAATGTATGATCACTCCCTTGCAAAGTTTAAGGAGCTTTTAAACACTTATCCATCAAGCAAATTTGCAGACAGTGCTCATATATGGCTTGGTAAAATATATATAAGAAAATATCAATATGATGACGCCATAAGTGAATTTGATTCTGTGAAAGAAAATTCCGGCGAGTATCCAGCCTCCCTTTATTATAAGGGGGACTCCTATAAGCTTAAGGGAGATAGCATAAAGGCAATTGAAAATTATAATAAGTTAGCTGGAGAATTTCCAGAAAATGATCTGGCAGATAATGCTATAATTAATATTGGCAAATTATATCTGGCAGAAAGTAAAGGTTATCAGGCCCTTGAGGCAGGCCTCAAGATAGTGAAGTATTATAAAGACTCAGAGTCAATTGATGATGCCTATTATCTAATTGGGAAGGTATATGAAAAGGATTCAATCCTTAAAGACATTGAGCTTGCTCATAAATACTATAGAATGTTTCTGAAAAAGGCAGAAAATAAAGAAAAATATTTTGTGGATTCACCACTCTTGCAGCTTGTGAAGTCAGATATTCAATTCCTGGAAAAGACATATTTTAAATCAGAGAGATAATTTTAGGTAATGTCTTTGATTTCCTCATATATCTTCAGCAGCAGTTCCATGTATTGATCTCTGGCTTTGATATATTTTCTCAGTAATTCATTGGAAACAACAACTTCAGTTAATGAACGGAACATTTCTTTTTCGTAACTTTCAATTGGAGAATTCAGTTCATATTTTCGCTGTATTGTCTCAGCTATCTCATTGTATTTTTTTAACAATGCAGAAGCGTCAGGATCTGATTCGACTTCTTTTGATATGCTCTCAAATTCAGAGAAAGCTTTTGTCTTCTTTAGTAATAAGCCCAGTTCATTTGCTCTTTTAAGAATCTCTTCCATTTTCTTTCCCTTTAATAAAATTTATGGAGGGGCAATAAATTTCCTTGCTTTATAAGAAATATACTAAAAAGTATTTTTAAGAGTTATTACTGAAAAGAATATTTAATATTCCTATTATGTCAAGGGTTGTGGATATTTTTTTGATTTTTTATTAAAGTCAGAAAATTTAATTTTTAAAAATTTTTAGACAAGCTTTATTTTATGGAAAGTTCTCTGGTTTTTATTAAGACACTTTTAATCCGACAAGTTTTAAATATAACTCTATTGATATGTAAATTTTTAAATTTCTCTGCTGAGGTCAAAGAACTTTATGAATAATATTCTTGACATATAAAGGTAAGGAACGACGATTTCTTCGGTTTTATTTCTAAAATCATTATTGCCTCTGGAGTTTATAATGAACATCGAAAGTTTTTTTCAGCATTTTTCAAATGCTGTGTCCTTAGGGAGCTTATATGCCCTGATTGCCATAGGATATACAATGGTCTATGGAATATTGCGTTTGATAAACTTTGCCCATGGCGATATTTTTATGCTTGGTGCTTATTTTGCTTTTTATTGTCTCACTTTATTTATGATGCCCTGGTGGGTAGGATTTATTGTTGCAATAGGCTTAACAGCTTGTTTTGGAATTCTCATAGAAAGAGTAGCTTATAAGCCTTTGCGTAATTCACCAAAGGTTTCAGTTCTTATTTCTGCGATAGGAGTTTCTTTTTTGCTTGAAAGTCTCGGTGTTGTAATCTTTGGCGGAATACAGAAGGCTTTTCCTATTCCAGATATTTTTGGTAAAGTTGTTGTTATTGCAGGAATATCAATTGTAAGTGTAAATTTTTTCATCCCCATAATAGCTATTATATGTCTTATTGCACTTATGTACCTTGTGAATTATACAAAAACAGGTATGGCAATGAGAGCTCTCTCAAAAGATCATGAGGCCGCAAGACTTATGGGTATAGATGTTGACCGTGTAATCTCTTATACCTTTGGTCTTGGATCAATACTTGCTGCAGTTGGCGGTATAATGTGGGGAATGAAATATCCTCAACTTTATCCGCTCATGGGGCTTATGCCTGGGCTTAAGTGTTTTATAGCTGCTGTTGTTGGAGGGATTGGCAATATTGCGGGAGCTGTAGTTGGTGGCTTTGTCATAGGCTTTATAGAAATTATGACTGTAGCCTTTGTGCCCGAACTTTCTGGCTACAGAGATGCGTTCGCTTTTATACTGCTAATAATAATTCTCCTTGTAAAGCCCAATGGCATCATGGGAGAGAAGCTTGCGGAGAAGGTTTGATATGAAAAATGATCAGAAAACAAGAAGAATTCTATCCATTGCCTTAATAGCATTAGTGGGGATTGTCCTCTTTTTGTGTAATCAATATCTCGATTCCTATCAACTGAGAATTATAAATTTATGTGGCATATATATAACACTTGGATTAAGCCTTAATTTGATTTATGGATTCACAGGTTTGTTTTCTCTTGGCCATGCAGGTTTTATGGCTGTAGGAGCCTATACCACAGCATTGCTAACTATGCCTCCTCAGTTGAAACAGATGAATTTTTTTCTTGAGCCAATTGTTCCATGGCTTGCAAATGTGGAGGTAGGATTTTTTTGGGCTCTAATAATTGCAGGTTCCATTACTGGACTTATTGGTTTTCTAATTGGAGCTCCTGTTTTAAAACTGAGAGACGACTATCTGGCAATTGCAACTCTCGGCTTTAGTGAGATTATACGAATTGTTTTTACTAATTTACAGAATGTAACAAATGGCCCACTGGGCTTAAAGGGTTTGCCACCTTATACAACAATATGGTGGTCCTGGGGTTTTGCGCTTGTTTCCATCTTATTTATGGCTTACCTTTTTAAAGGGAGTTATGGGAGAGCCTTTATAGCTATAAGAGAAGATGAAATTGCTGCTGAGGCTATGGGTATAAATATCTTCAGACATAAAATTTTGTCTTTTACAATCGGCTCGTTTATGGCAGGTATTGGAGGAGGGCTTCTTGCTCATCTTATGGGCACCATAGATCCACTTATGTTTAGATTTTTGCTTACCTTTAATATTTTACTTATAGTCGTGCTTGGAGGAATGGGCAGCATAAGCGGAACTGTTATATCTGCTATAGTTGTTACTGTATCCATGGAATATCTCAGATTTTTGGATGGCCCAATGAAATTCCTTATATTTAAGACTGATGGAATTCCTGGCATGAGAATGGTAATATTTTCTTTATTGCTTATGATTGTAATTCTCTTTTTTCAGAGAGGCCTTATGGGTAGTAAAGAGCTCAGCTGGGATTTTATTCTTGGACCAAAAGACAAAACTTTGAATTTACCTGAAGAGGAATAGATATGTATATTCTGCGAACAGAAAACGTTACAATGAAATTTGGCGGGCTTGTGGCTGTTTCTGACTTTAATCTTGAGATCAAGCATAATGAGATTGTTGGCCTCATTGGCCCAAATGGTGCAGGCAAAACCACAGCCTTTAATATAATAACAGGGCAATATACTCCCACAGAGGGGTTTGTTTTTTTTAACAATGAAGATATAACTACATGCAGTCCTTATGAAATAACAAGACTTGGCATTGCCAGAACTTTTCAAAATATAAGGCTTTTCAAAGACATGACAGTTCTTGATAATGTTTTGGTAGGGAATCATCTCAGGCTTCGTTCACCACTACTATCATCAGTGTTGAGATCTCCACGATATAGAAAAGAAGAAAGGCACATGATCCAAAAATCTTTTAATCTACTTAGGGATCTTGGCCTTGATGATGTTTTATATGAAAAGGCTTATTCCCTGCCCTATGGAAAGCAAAGAAGGCTTGAGATTGCAAGAGCTCTTGCCACTGATCCAAAGGTTATTCTCCTTGATGAGCCTGCAGCTGGCATGAACCCTCAGGAATCTATTGAGTTAATGAACTTTATACATGAGATAAGGGAAAAATTTGACCTTACAATACTCTTAATTGAACACACAATGCAGGTGGTTATGGGAGTATGTGAAAGGATATATGTCCTTGACCATGGAGTAACAATTGCACAAGGAACTCCTGAGGAAATACAAAATAATCCCAAAGTTATAGAAGCATATCTGGGGGTCAACTGATGCTTAAAATAGAAGGACTGACTGTAAACTATGGTGGAATAAAAGCTCTCAAGGGTATAGATATGGATGTCCCTGAGGGTAAAATTATAACGCTTGTTGGAGCAAATGGCGCAGGGAAAAGCACAACTTTGCGCTCAGTTGTTGGGCTTACAAAAATAACATCAGGGAAGATTTATTATCAAGGCCAGAATATTACAGGTAAAAATACTGTAGAGATAGTTAGATCTGGAATAGTCCTTGTCCCTGAGGGCAGAAGAATTTTTCCGAATCTTACTGTATATGAAAATCTTGTCCTTGGTGGATATTGTGAAAAAAATAAAAAGATTTTTGATGAACGCCTGGAACATGTATGCACAGTATTCCCAAGACTAAAGGAAAGACTCAAGCAAAAGGCAGGGACATTCTCCGGTGGAGAACAACAGATGCTTGCCCTTGGAAGAGCTCTTATGGCTAATCCAAAACTTTTGATGCTGGATGAGCCATCTCTTGGGCTTGCACCTTTAATTGTAAAAAATATCTTTGAAATAATTCAAACAATAAATAAATCGGGAGTAACAGTGCTTCTTATTGAGCAGAATGCAAAAGCAGCTCTTGAGATTGCAGATTATGGTTATGTCCTTGAAACAGGAAACATAGTTTTAAAGGGCTCAGGGGTGGAACTTCTTAACAATGAGAATGTAAGAAAGGCTTATCTGGGCATCGCTTAATTTTTATGACAAAAAGAATTTCTATTCTCATAATTTATACTGGAGGAACAATAGGGATGATACGGGACCATAAAGATGGTTCCTTGATACCCTATAGCCTTGAAGGAATTTTGTCAGAGGTTCCTGAAATTTTGCGATTTGGATTTAATCTTGATTCCATTACATTTCAAAATCCAATTGATTCCTCCTCTGTTACCCCTGATATGTGGCAGAGGCTTGCTTCTATAATTTATAAAAACTATGAGAAGTATGATGGTTTTGTCATTCTCCATGGAACTGATACAATGGCATATACAGCCTCTGCCTTGAGCTTTATGCTTGATGGACTGTCAAAGCCTGTCATACTTACAGGATCCCAATTGCCGATAAATATGCTTCGCACAGATGCAAAGGAAAACCTGATATCCTCAATAGAAATAGCAGCATCTCAAAAGGACGGGAAAGCTCTTGTGCCTGAGGTCTGTATTTATTTTGAATTCAAGCTTTATAGAGGGAATCGCACAGTCAAGAGAAGTGCAGAGCATTTCAATGCCTTTGAATCTCCCAATTATCCTCCACTGGCTGAATCCGGGATTGAGATTAAGTATAACTATAACTATATAAGAAAATGCAATTCCTGTGAGCTTAATATTTTTACAGATATAGAAAATAATGTTGTGGTATTTAAAATTTTTCCTGGCATGAACGAAAATGTAGTCAAATCAATATTCACTATACCTGATCTTAAAGGTGTAGTGATGGAGACATACGGCTCTGGAAATGCACCAAATGACGAATGGTTTTTGAAAATTATAAGTGATGCAATTAGCAGAGGAATTGTTGTTATAAATGTAAGTCAATGTATTTCTGGAACTGTAGATATGGAAAGATACAATACAGGTGCAGCTTTAGGCAAAGTAGGAGTTATAAGTGGCAGAGATATTACTACAGAAGCAGCTTTAACAAAGCTCATGGTGCTTTTAGGAAAATATAAAGATCCAGCTAAGGTGGCATCACTATTCCAGAAGGATTTAGCTGGTGAAATTTCTCTCTAAACTAAAAACTTATACCAAGCTCTTCGATGATGTTATCAATATCAATATTATAATTTTTAAGTATGTGCTTTTTAAATTGACTTAAAGTCCCAAGATTGGAAGCTGCAAAGCAGGAATTTTTTATGAGCCTTTTTAGATCGTGAATACTCAGTATGTCCTGATATTCTTTGAATAATTTCACGCTATAATCAAAGGCGGATAGAACCTTTTTGTAATTTTTCATGAAAATAAATATATCCGATAATTCAGTGCATCCCTCTATGAGTGTTTTTACGTTTACTGCTTCTGGCTCTATTGTGTCTCTATGGGGTGGAATTTTTATCATCTTGAGATAATATGAAATTGCTGTCTTTGTATCCTGAAGATAGTGTTGATGGAGATATGCTAATCTAAAGATTGCCAGTATATAGTTTTCATTTAGCTTCAGGGCATTTTTATAAGCATCTATTACAAAGAGAGGATTTTTCCTCACAGGAAAATTTGCAGCAAGCATAAACCATGCTTTGGCAGATTTTGGATAGTTTTGGGCAAGCTCTTCTGCTTTACTCCATGCTTTTTTTTCTGCCTCACCGGGAGTAGTTATTCTATCTACTAATTTTTTGCGCAGCTTAAGAGCCTTCTTTTTGTATTTTTTTATCTGGGAGTGATTGATTAACTCATTATAGTGAACTAAGGCTGCTTCCTCATATTCGGCCTCTGATGTAAGAAAGCATAGTTTATCATAATTTCGTGCAAGGAGAAGTGTTACCTCATCATTGCCAAATCCATGATGAATAAGCTTCTGAAGTATAGAGATAGATTCATGGAGACGGTTTTTTCTGTAAAGTTTTTTTGCCTCAGAGAGCAGTTTTCGGTGGTCTATAACTTTTATGTTATGTTTTTTTATCAGATTCATGCCTGATTAAACTAATAAGAAACTAAGAAGTCAACTTATTAATTTAATCGGCAAAAAACTCTTTCCACCAAAGCACTTTGATTTTATGAGCAAGAAAAAATAGAGGTTACACCTTTTAGCTTAAGTTCTCCAAAAAAAAGAAATTTAGAAAATTCAATCTCTATGGGAGAATTTTGTTTGTGGACAATATCCTCATGAATCCATATTGTTATTCCATCTTTTTCATATTTTTTGTAAAGATATTGAACAGAACTGGCTGGTTTTCCCGTGCTAACTGCAGGGACCCGGCTTGATATTTGCCGGGTTGGAGCTCAGCCTCCACAGGCATGGTAGCTTTCAAATGTAATTTTTATTTCTTTGCCTTTTTTAGTTATATAATTTTTAGCTTCATTGGATATGATTATTTCCATATATTTTATCCTTATATAATTTAATTAATTTGTAAATCACGGTATAATTTTGTGGTTCCGTCCCATAAAGTGTGTAAAAGGTGCTTGAAAAAATAGGCATTGGCTCCTACCAGAAAGAAAGAAATTTAGCAAAAATATTTATTACAGGAGGAGCACAATGCCACAAGCAAAATATAATCA